>Ga0209914_1000031_pt1 | contig 239126 bp, 249 predicted proteins | sample ThiBiot_500_plan_FD_183949 | JGI IMG/M metagenome (GOLD analysis project Ga0209914, IMG submission 183949) | Wastewater bioreactor microbial communities from Cape Town, South Africa - Thiocy_cont_500_plan (SPAdes) | ecosystem: Engineered > Bioreactor > Thiocyanate-remediating >...
AATAGTAACACTTACTCATTGCTAAATCGATTAAAAATTCGTATATTTAATTACAGAAAATCTTAACAATTCTCTTACTTGTATCGAATCCACTATAAGTCATTGATTCTTCTGTGAACACACCTGTATTAAGTTGATTTTCAAAAACTAATACTAAATTTGTTTCGTTATCATTGAGTATTTCTATTGAACTTTCTACGATTTTTATATAATAACTGAGCATAAGAATTATCAAATAACAAGAATTTCTTTTCGCACTAATCATTACCTAAAATAGATCAATCATATATGTGATTTTAACCAAAACGGAGTGAAATTTATAAAATACTTTTGGCCTGCGAAACCGTTTATTGATTGAGACAGAACACATATTTATTTTTTTCTACTATGAGACAATTTTTTCAGATTGATTAGAATCACAAATAGATGATCACCCTATACTGAGACGAAAACTTTCGTCAGGTATATAAAAAAAGCTTTATGTTTCATTTTAAATATTAACACTTGGTGAAAAAACGTGATAATTTTAAAAGAAAGATTCGTATTGACAGAGATCAATTACACACACGCCTGCAGGTAGTCAGGAGAAGCATACGCGCAGTCCCATTTCATTTTTTCTTTCAACATATAAGCAAAATATTTATTCAGTTAATAAAAATGCATAAAAAACATACTACACTCATACAACTATAACTAGTATTAATATGAACTATAGGATAAAATTCTTTGTATATTCTTTCTAATCAACTAGGTGATTTTTTCGAACACTATATGTTGAATTGTTCGTGTTAAAACTTGCACTTCTGTGACGTATTCGAGATGACGTTATCGTAGATTCTGTTAGGTCCCTTATAGCTGATACACGTTTCTGTTCATCCATCCGTTGTGATCGAATAATCACGTACAATAATAATGACCAAAGACCTTCTAAACCATTGAATACTATGAAAAACCAACCTAACACTTCACCAGCTGTGGGATCAACAAGTGAAAGTACTGGACCAAATAGCCAACCGATACCTTGCGTTAAACATGATGACAATAAGACAAGAACACATCGTTTCATACGCTCGAATGTTTGATGTCGAGATGTTGCATACCGAACATGATTGATAATTCGATATGCTATTGCGATAAAAAGAATGATGTTGACTAAAATGAATATGCCAACAGGAATTGTTAGAAAATAATAAAGAGCTGGTCGAGAAAACCAACATAGTTTATATGGATACAATTGAGTGATATTATAAGATGGATTCGAATTAAAACCAGCAGCAAATGAAACCCATGTGATCGAAATAAAGAATGAAATAATGAGCATACCAATTAATTTTCGTGCTCTTGGTTGAGGAAAAAGAAGAACAAACCGTAAGTAATTGAAGTAGCCAACACTTGTCTTCGTACAAAACATAAATATCACAAAGAAATAAACGAAAAACATGAGTACACTTGAACTAAGAAAACATTCGGTTTGTTCTTCAGATGTTGTTTTGGTATAAACAGTCATTCCAAGTGCGATAAAGAAAATAAAAAGAATCGTTGTACTTGCAAATGAAATTAACGGAAGTAGATCGTATGCTTGTAATCGCATAAGTGGATCTCGAAGACGAATGCAAAGTGCATGTGAAATGACGATTATAAAACAAATAATAGAGATCGATTGAAATACAAGTGATGCGATATCTTGAGCACTGAGATTCTGAGTATATTGTGTATTGGGCAGCCAGATGAGAGCAAATGAAGTCAGATGATTGCAACTACATTCATACCGATTCCATAGCTGATTGTAGTTAGGCTTAGTACATCCTGACTCATTCCATTGTGAACTATGTGCATCATAGAATGAACAATAATAATCAACGTTAGTAATATTTGGCTTGAATTCGTCTAAGACTTGGAAAAATAAAGAGATATTCATGGATTGGTGTGTTATGTTTGCATCACGTTGTACAGCTGCGACAATAACCGAAGATGCAAGTGCCTTCTCTGACGAATTATCGATGTTTCGATAATCCAATGGACGACTAATGATGAGCATATTCAGAGATGTGACTCCTGATAATGATTCGCTGCTAATAATAGCGCCTGTTGTGATATTTGAATGCGTAATGCTGTATTGATTTGAATCATCCACAATTTGGCCACCTTTACTAAGAACAAATGAAGCGCCGAGAAGCGTTTGATTTGTCTGATTGGGTGGTTTCGCAAAAAGAAATGAGGACGATGTGTTGAGAGGTGTATCAATGTGAACAAGATTACTAACAAGTTTATCGATTTCATCTAATCCTAAAGTGTTATTTTCAGATGCGGATGTAACATTGCGATCAGATATCAAAGTAAAATATGTGGTAAGTGCCTCAGCTATTGCCGTAGAGTTGGTGGTATTAGGGTCTCGCAATATGTTGACGGTTATAGACTACAAAGGAAAAACGTCATGAAAGATTGCCATAGAAAAAAATATCATACTGTTGCAGCGGCAGTTAGAACGCAAGTACCATTGGGTAGTAGAGTGTGAGTGGCGTTCACGCAAAACTGACTAGGGGATGGTGTTGTCGTTGTACTTGTAGGTTCAGTTGTTACATTTGCTGTTTGAGATGATGCAACTAATGCAAATGACGTAAGATGATTGCAACTACATTCATATCGATTCCATCGAGAATTGTAGATCGGTTTAGTACATCCTGACTCATTCCATTGCGAATTATTAGCATCATAGAATGAACAATAATAATCAATGTTAGTAAAATTTGATTTGAATTCGTCTAAAACTTGGAAAAATAAAGAGATATTCATGGATTGTTGTGTTATGTTTGGGTCTCGTTGTACAGCTACTACAATAACGGATGATACGAGTGTTTTGTTTGCCGAATTGTCAATGTGACGATATTGAATTGGATTGTTAATTATGAGCATACTAAGATATGTGACTCCTGCCAATGATTCGTTGCTAATAATAGCTGCTGTTGATATAGTTGAGTTAGTAATACTCTCCTGGTTTAATGTATCTACAATATCACCCATTCCATTACCAGCAGTCGAAGCACCAAGAACCAATTTATTGCCTTGTTGTACTGGTTGTATGATAATGTATGATGAACTAGAATTACTCAGAAACGATGTGCCGATTATATTGCCAATGATGTTATCCACTTCGGTTAATGTTAATGTATTATTCAATGGTACGGATTCATTCCCAATGGAAACAGCAGCGAAGTAGATTGTGAGTGCATCAGCTATCACCGTGGAGTTAGTATTATTTCGATCCCGCAATGTATTTAATGCATGTGTCTATAAACAAAAATCGATGAAATAACAAATATGCACAAAATATAGCTTACTGCCGCTTCTGTCCTAGATACACAAGTACCATTCGTTAGTAGAATATGAGTTCTGTTAGTACAGCTATTCCCAATCGATGAATTTACTGTTGACGATGAGATCTCAGTTGTTATTGTAGTATTCATCATTTGTGTCGTACTTGTTGTAGTACTAAACACTGAAGTAATGATCATGGTTGATGGTTCACTCGTTGTCATATTGACATTCCCTGTTGTGGTATTCCCAGGTAACATTGTTGTTGTATTCGAAAGTGTTGATGTTGTCGTCTGATTGGAAATCACTTCTGTAGTATTCGAAGGTATCGTTATTGTCGTCCCATTATAATCCACTGTTGTAGTATTTGAAGATATTGCTGTTGTATTCATTAGTGCCAGTGTTGTTGTATTGGAAGGTATTACTGTTGTCGTTCCGTTATAGTCCACTGTTGTGATATTCGAAAGAGTTATTGTTGTCGTTTCATTAGAATCCATTGTGGTTGTATTCAAAGGTCCTATTGTTGTCGTAGAAGATCCCATTGTTGTATTGGAAGGTATTATTGTTGTTGTAGTCCCATATGTATTCATGAAAAACCATGAAAAAATCATAGTGAATAAAAAAAATTTGTCAAGACATAGTATCATGGCTGTAAAAATCGAAGTCGTATATCGAGAATATACTAAGAATATGCAAACGGATGAAAAAATCGTCGATGTAATAGGAGGAAGACAGGAAAAAAAATTGTCATTCTTTTATAATTTATGATCTTAGAAGTACTTAATGTCATCCTCTTAAATGATTCGTTCGATGGTAATATTATGTATATTTCTTAGTCATAAAGTACATATCTTTTCAATGTACATTTTCATACGTATTACGCGAAAGATATCCGTTCGATTTTTATTTCTGATTTATAAAAAGTAAATTACATTTCTAATAAGAGCTGATATTTATTGAGAAAGAAAATAAACTCATACTTATTTGTGACTCTGTTTGGCAAAAAAAAGGAACTATTAGAAATAAAGGCCATATCACACAAAATAATGCTCGACGTAGATTAATCTTTTCAAACATACATACATCTCTCAAATATATGCTCGTGTTAATTATAAAAAAATATATTAAAATGATGCCGTGAATGATATTTTTCTTGTCAATGAGATAACGAATTTCTTATATGTATTGATAATTAGCAAATTCATCAACGGTACCAATCGTACATGGATCATTGCCATTTCCGTTTGTATGAAAATCAGGTGATGATAATGATTTTCTTCGTCTTCGATATCCCGTATCTTTCGAACTTTCAAGTTCTTTGGCAGCTTTTACACGTTTCGTCTCATCGATACGCATCGAATGAAGAATTGCATAAAGTAAAAGAGTCCACAGTCCTTCTAAACCATTAAACACATTAAAAAACCACCCTAATACATTCCCAGCTTCTGAACCGACAACCGTTATTACAGGACCAAATAGCCAGCCAATACCTTGAGTTAGTGATGATGATAATAACACAACAATACACCGTTTCATAAGATCATAACTGAGATCACATGAGGTTGCATATCGAGCATGATGAATAACACGAACAGCAACACAAAGAAATAAAACTATATTAATTAGTAGAAAAATACCTATGGGTATCGTAAAAAAGTAATGAATGACATCTCGAGTAAACCAACATAATTTATATGGATACAATTGAGTAATATTATAGGATGGATTCGAATTAAAACCAGCAGCAAATGAAACCCAAGTAGTCGAAATAAAGAATGAAATGATAAGCATACGAACCAATTTTCGTGCTCTTGGTTGAGGAAATAGAAGAACGAATCGAAGATAATTGAAATATCCAACACTTGTTTTCGTACAAAACATAAATATCACGAAGAAATAAACGAAGAACATGAGAACACTTGAACTAAGAAAACATTCGGTTTGTTCTTCAGATGTTGTTTTGGTATAAACGGTCATTCCAAGTGCGATATAGAAAATAAAAAGAATCGTTGTACTTGCAGATGAAATTAATGGAAGTAGATCGTATGCTTGTAATCGCATAAGTGGATCTCGTAGTCGAATGAAAAGTACATGTGAAATGACGATTATAAAACAAATAATGGAGATCGATTGAAATACAAGTGATGCAATATCTTGAGCATTAAGATTCTGAGTATATTGTGTATTGGGCAGCCAGATGAGAGCAAATGACGTAAGATGATTGCAACTACATTCATATCGATTCCATTGCTGATTGTAGATCGGTTTAGTACATCCTGACTCATTCCATTGCGAATTGTTCGTGTCATAGAACGAACAATAATAATCAACATTAGTAGTGTTTGGTTTGGAATCGTTAAGAACTTGGAAAAATAAAGAAATGTTTATTGGATGTCGTGTTATGTTTGGGTCACGTTGTACAGTTGCTACAATAATGGATGATGCAAGTGTTTTGTTGGACGTATTGTCAATGCGACGATATTGAATTGGATTGTCAATTATAAGCATACTAATATATGTAACTCCTGTCAATGATTCGTTGCTAATAATAGCTGCTGTTGATATAATTGAGTTAGTAATACTCTCCCGGTTTGATGTGTCTACAATAGTTCCGTTTCCGCTCCCACTAGTGGAAGCACCAAGAACCAATTTATTTTCTTGGCGTACTGGTTGTACGATGATATATGATGAGCTTGTATTCCCCACAAACGACGTCCCATTTAGATTATCAATGATGCTATCTATTTCGTCTATTGTTAGTGTGTTATTTAATGTTGATGTTACATTAGAACTAGATATTGAACCGAAATATGTCGTGAGCGCTTCAGCTGTTGTTGTTGAGTTCGTGTTATTACGATCACGCAATGTATTCACTGATACGGTCTATGAAGGAAAAAAGTGAAATAATAAATAAAAATAAAAGATCACATACTGCGCCCTCTGATTTTGATACACAAGTACCATTGCTCAATCTAATTTCATTGGTATTGTTACATGTCTCAGGATTATATGGAGGTAGCGTTGTAGTTGTAGTTGTAGTTGTTATATTCCCTACTGTACTATTAATACTAGTCGAAGACGTTGTTGTGTTCGTTGAACTTAGTACCGCCGTAGTGCCTGTTACTAATGCCGTTGTCACTGTTGTACTCGAAGGTATTGTAGTTGTCGTTCCAGTTGTATGGGTCAAAAACAGTGAAAAAACTATGGTGAATAGAAAAATTTTGTCGCAATATGGTATCATGAGTGTGAAAATGGAAGTTGTATATGGAGAATATAATACGAATATTCAAGTGAATGTAAAAATTGTTGTGGTAATTGGAAGTAGGCAGAAAAGATTGTGATTTTTTTACGATTTATGATGTTAGAAGTATTTAATATCATCCTATTATGTGTTCGTAGTGAAAAAGTGCATTATAATACGGATTAGGAGAACGATATTAGTTCGTTTTTTTCTGTCTGATTTAGAAAAAATAAATTACATTTTTAATACGAGCTCATATTTATTGAGAAACAAAATAAACTGATACTGATTTGTGACTGTCTGGCAAAAAAAGGAACTATTAGAAATAAAGCCCATATCACACAAAAAAATGTTTGATGTATATTAATATTATTCAAACATAGATATATATCTACAATTAACATATTCAGGTTAATTGGAAAAAGATATATTTAGAAAGTGTCGTGAGTGATATTGTCGTTGTCAATAATCGCAGTGTCAGTGGGATAACTAATTCCTCGAATGTATTGCAAATCAGCGAATTCATTTTGTCTGTTATCGTTTCGTAAGAATTCATCATCGGTAACGGTTGTACGTGGATCATTGTCCTCGTTTCTGTTTCTATTTCTGTGTGAATCACCTGATGATGATCTTCTTCGTCTTCGATATTCCGTATCTTTCGAACTTTCAAGTTCTCTCACAGCTTTTACACGTTTCTTCTCATCGATACGCATCGAATGAAGAATTGCATAGAGTAAAAGAGTCCACAGTCCTTCTAAACCATTGAACACATTAAAAAACCATCCTAATACATTCCCAGCTTCTGAACCGACGACCGTTATTACAGGACCAAATAGCCAGCCAATACCTTGAGTTAGTGATGATGATAATAGCACAACAATACACCGTTTCATTCGGTCGTAACTAAGATCACGTGATGTTGCATATCGAGCATGATTAATAACACGAACAGCAACACAAAGAAATAAAACTATATTAATTAATAGAAAAATACCTATGGGTATCGTAAAAAAATAATGGATGACGTCTCGAGTAAACCAACATAATTTATATGGATACAATTGAGTGATATTATAGGATGGATTCGAATTAAAACCAGCAGCAAATGAAACCCAAGTAATCGAAATAAAGAATGAAATGATAAGCATACGAACCAATTTTCGTGCTCTTGGTTGAGGAAAAAGAAGAACAAACCGTAAGTAATTGAAGTAGCCAACACTTGTTTTCGTACAAAACATAAATATCACGAAAAAATAAACAAAGAACATGAGAACACTTGAACTAAGAAAACATTCGGTTTCTTCTTCAGATGTTGTTCTGGTGTAAACAGTCGTTCCAAGTGCAATATAGAAAATAAAAAGAATCGTTGTACTTGCAGCTGAAATTAATGGAAGCAGATCGTATGCTTGTAATCGCATAAGTGGATCTCGAAATCGAATGAAAAGTGCATGTGAAATGACGATTATAAAACAAATAATGGAGATCGATTGAAATACAAGTGATGCAATATCTTGAGCATTAAGATTCTGAGTATATTGTGTATTGGGCAGCCAGATGAGAGCAAATGAAGTCAGATGATTGCAACTACATTCATATCGATTCCATTGCTGATTGTAGTTAGGCTTAGTACATCCTGACTCATTCCATTGTGAACTATGTGTATCATAGAATGAACAATAATAATCAACATTAGTAGTATTTGGTTTGGAATCGTTAAGAACTTGGAAAAATAAAGAGATATTAATGGATTGTTGTGTTATGTTTGGGTCACGTTGTACAGCTGCTACAATAATGGATGATGCAAGTGTTTTGTTGGACGTATTGTCAATGCGACGATATTGAATTGGATTGTCAATTATAAGCATACTAATATATGTAACTCCTGTCAATGATTCGTTGCTAATAATAGCTGCTGTTGATATAATTGAGTTAGTAATACTCTCCCGGTTTGATGTGTCTACAATAGTTCCGTTTCCGCTCCCACTAGTGGAAGCACCAAGAACCAATTTATTTTCTTGGCGTACTGGTTGTACGATGATATATGATGAGCTTGTATTCCCCACAAACGACGTCCCATTTAGATTATCAATGATGCTATCTATTTCGTCTATTGTTAGTGTGTTATTTAATGTTGATGTTACATTAGAACTAGATATTGAACCGAAATATGTCGTGAGCGCTTCAGCTGTTGTTGTTGAGTTCGTGTTATTACGATCACGCAATGTATTCACTGATACGGTCTATGAAGGAAAAAAGTGAAATAATAAATAAAAATAAAAGATCACATACTGCGCCCTCTGATTTTGATACACAAGTACCATTGCTCAATCTAATTTCATTGGTATTGTTACATGTCTCAGGATTATATGGAGCTTGAGTAGTAGTTGTTGTGACAGACGCTATTGTTGTGGTGGTAGTTGTTGTGACAGATGCTGTTCTTGTGGTGATAGTTGTCACAGATGTTGTTGTTGTTGTTGTTGTTGTGGTGGTGGTGGTGGTGCTGGTGGTAGTTGTGACATTGACTATTCGAGGTGATGCAAGCAGAGCAAACGAAGTAAGATGATTACAACTACAATCAAATCTGTTATAGAGAGAGTTGTAGGTAGATGTTGTGCATCCGGATTCACTCCATTCAGAATTATTTGTATCATAAAATGAACAATAATAGCTAGTAGTATTCAAGTTAGGTATCGAATTATTTAAGAGCATAAAACTGAGTGAAATATCAATTGAGGCATTTAAAGAACTATTGGCATTCAAAGATACAACAATTATCGATGAAGCCAATGTCTTGTTGGATGAACTGTTAACATAGTAAAAAGCAGATGGATCATCAATGATCAACATGCTGAGATATGTAAATTCTGATAATGATGCGTTGTTGATTACAGCTGCTGCTGATATCAATGAGTTTGTGATATTATTTTGATTTAAATCGGTGATAAGTTCGCCACCCTGATAACGAACAAACGAAGCACCTTGAATCATGTAACTTGATTGAAATATTGGTTGTACGATAAGAAAAGATGAACTTGTACTACCGACAAAACTTATATCAGTCAATTCGCCAATGAGATAATCTATTTCAGATACTGTTAAAGTATTATCGGATGTTAATGTTACATTAGGACCGGATATTGAACTAAAGTATGTAGTAAGCGCTTGAGATATTATCGTAGGATCAGTATTATTAAGATCTCTCAATATATTTGCTGTTAAGATCTGTAGAAAAAAAAAGAGAATAGCAAAATAATATATATATGTAAAAGACAACATACGGCTACATCAGATTTTAACATACAGGTATTATTAAATTCAATCAGATCCGTATCATTACATGTATCAGGATTAAATGGAGGCGCAGTAGTTATCATTGTTGTTGTATCAGTAGTATATTCATACGTAGAAGTAGATATTTCCGATGTAGTGCTTATTAAAGACGTTGTAGTCGTTGTTGTAGAAGTACTCGTTGCTTGTGTCGTTATAATGGATGTAATTTCTGTTGATGTCGTAGACATCGTGGATTCTAAGTCAAATGTGGTTTCCTCAGGAATAGTGGCCGTTGACGACGTAGTTGTGGTAGTAGTTGTTGCAGACGTTGTTGTGGTAGTAGTGGTTGCAGACGTTGTTGTTGTGGTGGTGGTGCTGGTGGTAGTTGTCACAGACGTTGTTGTTGTGGCGGTGGTGCTGCTGGTAGTTGTCACAGACGTGCTTGTTGTTGTTGTGCTGGTGGTGGTAGTTGTCTCAGACGTTGTTGTTGTGGTGGTGGTGCTGGTGGTAGTTGTCATAGACGTTGTTGTTGTGGTGGTGGTGGTGCTGGTGGTAGTTGTGACATTGACTATTCGAGGTGATGCAAGCAGAGCAAACGAAGTAAGATGATTACAACTACAATCAAATCTGTTATAGAGAGAGTTGTAGGTAGATGTTGTGCATCCGGATTCACTCCATTCAGAATTATTTGTATCATAAAATGAACAATAATAGCTAGTAGTATTCAAGTTAGGTATCGAATTATTTAAGAGCATAAAACTGAGTGAAATATCAATTGAGGCATTTAAAGAACTATTGGCATTCAAAGATACAACAATTATCGATGAAGCCAATGTCTTGTTGGATGAACTGTTAACATAGTAAAAAGCAGATGGATCATCAATGATCAACATGCTGAGATATGTAAATTCTGATAATGATGCGTTGTTGATTACAGCTGCTGCTGATATCAATGAGTTTGTGATATTATTTTGATTTAAATCGGTGATAAGTTCGCCACCCTGATAACGAACAAACGAAGCACCTTGAATCATGTAACTTGATTGAAATATTGGTTGTACGATAAGAAAAGATGAACTTGTACTACCGACAAAACTTATATCAGTCAATTCGCCAATGAGATAATCTATTTCAGATACTGTTAAAGTATTATCGGATGTTAATGTTACATTAGGACCGGATATTGAACTAAAGTATGTAGTAAGCGCTTGAGATATTATCGTAGGATCAGTATTATTAAGATCTCTCAATATATTTGCTGTTAAGATCTGTAGAAAAAAAAAGAGAATAGCAAAATAATATATATATGTAAAAGACAACATACGGCTACATCAGATTTTAACATACAGGTATTATTAAATTCAATCAGATCCGTATCATTACATGTATCAGGATTAAATGGAGGCGCAGTAGTTATCATTGTTGTTGTATCAGTAGTATATTCATACGTAGAAGTAGATATTTCCGATGTAGTGCTTATTAAAGATGTTGTAATAGTTGTCGTCGTAGACATCGTGGATTCTAAGTCAAATGTGGTTTCCTCAGGAGTAGTGGTCGTTGACGACGTAGTAGTAGTCGTACCAATTGTAGTAGTAGTTGATGATGATGATGAAGTACTGGCTTCTTCTGTGGTTATCTCAGTTGTAACCTGCGTTGATGTCGTAGATGTTGTTGTCGATGAAGTAATTATCCAGAAGGAAGTAGAGTCTGTTGTTGATGTTGAGCTAGGGTCATTTATTGTGCCTGAAAGAAAGTTTATAGGAATAATTTAAGTCATGAATGTTAATATCGAACATACCTGTAGTTGACGGATTCAATGTCACCTCTGCCGAAACGGTAGTAAATTGAACTGTTGATTCAACTATAGGAAGTAAAAAAAATATGAATGAACAAAAAGAAAAAGAAAATATATTATTTATTTTTACGTGTCATTAATCCAGATGAATCAAAACCTATTGTTGCACTATCACGAAGATCTCGTTCAAATCTTCTAATCAACTCATCAACGGAATCGTAAGTTGCATTATCATGTTCAAATGAACGTACACAAATTATGCAAATGATCAATAAAAAAATCTCAATAAGTTTACCACTATTGACTTTCATTCTGAAATAGGGAACAAAAAGACACATATGATTTTTTAAGGATGTATATTACGTTTCTTTTCTAAGTAGACAGACTATTAAGACATACGTATGATTCGATGAAATAAACTGTATTTTAAATTTGTTTCATTGAAAATCTATAAAAAAAACGATGTATGAGACATTATTTTCTTTAGCTTTTTATTCGATAGAAATGAGAACGAAAGAAAAAATCTCGATTGTATTTGTTTTATAGTGAGATTTTTTTCTCTCCTGACCTCCAGAACACTTTATATATACATCATTTGATTCATTCATATCTACTTTTCTTTCAGTCTCGTTGTAAAATAAATCTTTGAATGAAACCATACTCGAGTATAATTATAAACATGAATAATATTCATGATTTTTGAAGAAAAAAAAGAAACATCATTTATAAATACACATTTTAAAGTACGATCAGAGCTATGAATCAAGTTTATCATGCGTGATTCTCTACTGACTTTTGATACCTATGCTTTTTTTTATTTATTAAACATAACATTGTGATATAAACTTTGTTTTATGTGTCCAAATTCGTCCGAGAAACTCGGAAAGAAAGTGTTACATCTCGTAAATCATGTACAGAACTACGTGGTGAATCACTTGCAACTGCATCCAATGGAACCATATCCCGGTCATCATTATCACGCATTTCATTCATATCAATGAATCTTCCACCATCAGTATAATAATCTATTGTATCTCGATCATTTTTGTCATGTAGTCTGTCAAGAAGAATACTTTTTTTCGAAATCAGATAATATAAAAGAATTGCAAAGACGCCTTCAGATCCATTAATAATAATAAAAAACCAACTGAAAACTGTACCAGCAATCGCATTATCAGCAGCCGTAGCAATAACAATCAGTACACCGAAAATCCATCCGAGACCTTGAGTAATCGTGCATCCAATCAGAATCCATGCACATTGTCTTCGATGACGACAGACTGTTTTAAAACCTTCATCTTTATGTTTCTCGTGTAATTCTTTTTCATGTCGAAGATTATACTGACAAACACGAAAAAGTATATAAAGATTTATACCGAGTAGGATACAAACAGGTGTAATTAAAAATGCGTACATATAACTCTTCGTGAACCAGCATATTTTCTTCGCATTGGCTTGCGTAATACCATTTTCTGTCTGCGAATTAACTCCAACGGCAACGAGTACAAAGATCAGACTGAAACCTAATGAAGCAACAAGCAAACCGATAAGCAATCGAAACGATGGAGGAGGACATAAGTAAACATAACGACGGTAATTATCGTAGCCAATACTTGTTTTCGTACACAGCATAAAAATAATAAAGAAATAAACGGCAAACATTAATCGTTCTTCGTTTGACGTACAATACAAAATTGATGGATTATTGTTCGAATTATTCGGATCAGCTCGAGGATTTAATTTGTTTTGTGAATTTGAACTTTGACTATTTACTGCTTCATTTCTAAATCGATTGTATACGGACAAAGTTAGACTGATGTACAAAATAAAAAGTAGTGCTACGAATGCATAGGATAATAATGGTAACATATGCATTGGCTGAATTGCAGTTTTAGGATTTTTGACCATATTTACAACTCCATAGATTCCAATACCTATTATGCAAAGAATTGAGAATATTTGAAAAGCAATAGATGCTTTATCTTCTGCATATAATTCAGGTGGATTGGGATCTGGTGTTTCGCTTGGTCGCCAAATAAGACCGAATGATGAAAAATGATTACATTCACATTGATATCGATGTAAACCTTCATCATATTTTGGTAAACTGCAACCTGTTGAATTCCATTTGTTAGTTGTATCATCAAAATAACCACATACATATTCACTTGAATCACGTGGTTCTTTATTTACATTATCTTGAAAATACAATTGAATCGCTACTTCGATATCACTCGTTCCACCATAATTAACTTTGGCCATAATAAGAGACGATACTAACTGTTCGCTCGATAAAATACTTGCATTTCGATAAACTGTTGGATTATTAATAATAAGAATATTGAATCGACTAACATTTGAACATATCTTTATGAAATCAACGTAACCTGCAGCGAGTAACGAATCATCACCATCGAGAGTATTTTTATTTTCAGAATCGATAATTCCCGAACTACGATCATCTCTGAACAAAGCACCGATAACTGTTTGATTATCACAATTCGTCGGTCTTGTTACGATAAGAATTGATTCACTTGAAGTAGTTTGGTAATAGGTAAGATTTAAACTGCTAACAATAGCATCGATTACAGTTATATTTAAAGGTTGTGTTGAATTGGTTGTCGTAGTATAATTCGTAATTGCTATTATATATTGAGTCAAAGCGTCACTTTTAGCTGTATCATTTGTCGTATTGCTTAGCAATATATTGATAGTTTGTGACTAAATAAAAAATACACATTGATAACTAAAGATTACATATATAATCAGAAGAGATTTTACTATAATAGGACCTCTTGGAACGCAAGTTCCATTGGAATAAAGTATATTTGTATTAATCGGACATGGAATTGTCGTAGTAGTAGTAGTGGTGTATGTTGTAGGAACCGTTAAATCTTTCAAATAAATAAATACATAAATCTATATTATGAATACAAAAAAAAATTTACTATAAGCTGTGATAATGTATGATCCATTGGAACTGTAACTTAACGTTACAGCTGTAGCTGTTACAGTTATCGCACCTTAATAAAAATGAATCAAGTTTTCGATTCGAAGACATATTCATTGATAAAATTACTTGAATTATAGTAGTTACTGATAACATATATGGCACTTGAATTGTACGCATATGATCGTCCTATAATATTTCACAAAAAAGTGATTTTTTTCAATCGATTGAATCAAAAATACCAAGTTGTCGTTTAACTAGATGATGATCTTCATTGAAACTTTGTTCAAATTGATTTTCATAATATTGCGTTTCAGGATCACCATACGAATAACTAACTCGTGCATTACAAATTATAAAAATTAAGCAAAATAACCACTGAATTGAACGGCAATTTCTCATCATAATTACTATCTCGAAGAGAAATGAAAAATAATTATCGTTTTTATAAGACAAATAAAAAAGGGAAGTAGGAACGAAATGATTGATTCTATGAAATACATTGATTATTATAGAGCAAGAAAATTTCTATGTAGGAGAATATATTTTTTTTTCTTGTAACAGAAAAAAAGAATTAATAAGGCTTCAGGTTCTTTTTCATAAAAAATTATTTTCAAAAACGAAAGAAAAAAAAGAGAAAAATATGCGATGTTATTTCTTCGGCAGTCATCCAGTTGAGTATTCACAGTCGATGTGTACATCAATGAGAATTTTACTTTATTCTTTCTTTTTGGTTTCATACGGTACCGTGATTTTTTTTTCGAATGAAAATAAAACTGCCGGCTACTTATTTTTTCATGAAGTATCGAGAAAAAAAAAGTTCGTTCTTTTTTGTCTTTTTTCTCTTACGGCAAAAATATGTTTTTCGATCAATATCATAATAATTAGTCTGCAAAAATAACTGAAAACGAAAAATCTATTTGATTTTGTGTCAAAAATTAAATATTAATACACACAGGGGAATTTGTAAGAACTTATGAAAAATACACAATCTAAAAAAAGAACAGCTGATCAATCGTCCAATCTTATTACGTCAATCTGTCGGAATGGTAGAAATATTTACATGTTTAACCTATTTCCAATGTAAATTCTCAATATTAAACTTATTTTCCACTAGCATACAGTTTTTGTTTCTTTTTTTTATTCTGATTTTATATACGAATAGAAAACAAGAAGAAAAAAAGTACAAGAAATTTCGAGATGTTATAAGATTTATTTCAAATTGACATTTTTTTAATGATTGAAATTCACCTATTTGAGAGTGACAAAACTTTTCGTCAATTTCTCGTCGAATTCTTTCAAATGAAAATTGCCTATTAGATATAAATTTCAATAGAATACATGCATGAGTCTGTGATTTTTTTTTTCGTTATTTTTTGATCAATATAACAAAGTTTATTGTGTCGAAAATTCATCCCCATTTAAAAATTGAATCAATGTCATTCGTTCGAAGATCATTATTCGATGAATTGTCGTAGTATTTCGCTGAAACGGGATATTTGAGAAAAATTTGACGTAGTCGTTCAGCTGCTAATCGACATTCACGACTGGATGCACAATTTGTTAAATGCCTATGACGATATGGTTCTGCTTCATTGAGAACTAAATGATTCCATAAATAAGATATTAAATTTTTGAAAATTTAATCATGAAAATATGCGTCATACCTTCTTCCCACCCATCTTCGCTGGGTACTGTCCATTCGTGACCATGTACAATCAGTTTCTGAGTATGATGAGGGCGGCAATTGCTTAGTGAAAATTGTATAACAAATAGGAGAGTCGAAAGCAGTAGGATGATGAAATTGTATTTGGACATAGTGTTTCTTTGATTGAAACTGAAATGAAGAAAAAAAAAGAACAACCGTAATGGGCTTTTTTTTGTAATTTGAATGTACTGTTGATTTAGTGACAAAATCAGAAACAAACACAACGTTGTCAAAGGACGGAGACAGAATGAAAAAAAAGAAATTCATAAAAACATAATCAGAGACAAGTCTTTCTTTTTTGTTTTACGTCAATAGCTTATTCAAATGAAAAAAAAAAGAAAGAACAAGCTATGATTCGATCGCGATAATAACAGTAAAAAGTGCAACGAAACTATGACTATGCTGCGTGGGATCTCTTGACAGCCGACTAAGGTCTTCATGCCTTCTCTATCGATTAAAGAAGAGACAACTGATCGGTTTTTTTTTATATAATACTTATATTTTTATAGCAAAAAAGACAGAGACAGAGGGAGGAAGAGAAAGAGAGAAAAATGTTTGGTTTTATTCATTAAGTCAGCTAATTGTCACCTCTCTATATATTTTTTTTCCAAGTCTAGTTATGTCATTGCGTGTTTTTTTATTAAACAATCCATGAGAGAATCTAGAAAACTAATAGTCGCCTACGAAATCTATTCTTTTTTTAGAAAATATAGAGAGAAAGAAACCAAAAGGGAATACTAGAAATAATTTCTCGTTTCTCGTTAATGAGTAGAAGGTAATCGAATGTAATCATTGGACATAATTAACGGAAATAAATAATAAAATGTTTAAACGAATTTCTTGCTCGTATTCTACAAATAAATATTAAAAAGGAAGGCCAACATGTTTTGTAATTTAAAAAAACAGAATTACTAGCTAGAAGTAATATACAGGAAGAACAAATTCTTAATCATAGGTCATACACGGAAACATCAAATAAATTAACAAGAAGACAATTAGAATAATATGAAGGCGGAAGACCACAACTCAGTTGGGGATAGTTCGACTAATAGTGGGTGTCAATGTATAATCGTCTGTTGTTTTTATCCAATTGATGTAGACAGTTGATGCAATAAGTGACAAAAAAAAGACCTTAACTCAATGACAGCTGATTCAAATTGACAAATACTTCTTGTTTAGTAAAATGTCACGAATAAGACTTCAGAACTTTCTTTCAAGCATATGATTGAGTGCATGAATGTGCTGGTTGAAATTAAATGAAAATCAACAAGAAAAAAAACTTATTTGCAATCTGTCACCTTTCACATTAAAGAACAAACAAATCTTTTCTCTGCACAAGCATCTACTCGATTGACTTTTGATATTCGATACAAGTGATTTATCTATACTCAAAGTATGTTTGAGAAGTACAATCTCTTATACTTTTGTTTTTTGTCCTGAGTATACTTGTGTTAGTCATGTAACCGTAGGGTGAAGCATTCGCGTCATTGGCATATGTTATCGAAAAAAAAAACCAAAAATCAAAGTACAGAACAATGTACCCGTAGGATTTATCATAGATTAAAATGTTTCATCAATAAATAATTAGATTTTTATCGTTTTTTCTTTCTCTTTAGCCGTGAGAATATGTGTTTATTGAGTGAATATAATCTCAACTAGAGAGGCACGTTTAAGGAGTGTCGTGGATGTGGTACTACGTTTATTAGTAAATATTATAAGAAGACAAAAAGACAAATATCATAGTCAGTAAATTTCATCGTATGCGAAATCCGTTGCACGTACATTTCCGCTTGATTTCATAATGATTAACAAAAGGTTAAGAAAGAAAAAAAAGGAATTTTGTAAATGTTATCTGAAAAAAGGAACCGGATTTAATCCTATATGAAATTACCATTGCATAGAATAATCAAAATTAGCACAAAAAAGAAATCAATCGATATGAACATCTGACAAGAAATATGAATCGTTATTCTATGTTCGAAGAATAGTTGTTGTTATTCGTGTATCTTCAGATGCTAACGAACGAAATCCTTGCGGTAAATCCGATAGAATATCACCCATAATTTCATGAAATTGAATTGGTTTTTCCATGAAAAAGAAATGTGCAGCATTATGAATGATCTAAACAGAAGAAGAGAAAAAGAATGGTTTCGTTCTTCTATTTTTCTCATACTTTGATACAAGTATTCGATGAGCCACGTTGTTGAAGAATTTGTTGTGCAGCTGTATTATCAATATGAGTACGCGACCCATAGACAAATGCAATGGATATTTCATCGGATATACTCTCAAGTCGAGAATGATTTACTTGAACAATTGGTTCTTTTGCCCAACCGTACCAAGATGCTAATGCTTGAAAGCCAATATCTCCACTTGCCGGTTGTACATTAACGTGATATAAATATTCATAGAGTGCATCGGATTTTTGATTCGATGCATCGACGGGTGACAAACGTTTCCAACGTGGTGCCAATACTTTCAATAACGGTAAACCTAACGGACCCAAATAACGAAATGCTGAAAATGATGTCCATGTTTCAGTAATATAAGCAAGTAATTTGATCCAAAATGGTGTACTCAAATTCAATTGACTTTCGTCCGGTCGAGGATTGAAACCCCATGGATCGAGAAGAATTAGCTTTTGAATATAATGTCCATAACGAATCGTATATAATGTTGCAAGATACGCACCAAAACCGTGGCCAATTAAAAAGAATTTCTCGTTTAAATCCATGGCCAAACGCCAATCTTCGATGGCTTCGACGAATTTCGTTTCGGCACTAAGAGAATTTGTTTGATCGAAATTCGGCCGAGACGAACGACCGAAACCAAGCAGATCGAACATATACAAACGATGACGTGTACTAAAAAAATCGATATTCTCTATCCATATGCCACTTGCACAACCGAAATCATGAATAAGAACAATCGGAACTGTATCAGTTGGCGAATGCATACTTCGAATTGTCCAAATTAGATTATCACCACTAGAAAAAAAACTCCTTCGTTTTTGAATTCAAAACAAAAAAAAACACATTTCGATTTACCGAATATGAACATATTCTCCGTAGTATTTATTTCGTAAACCTAAGTTATCAAATAAATTTTTCGTTTTCCGAAAAGAAAATATTCATGATGAAGAAATACTTCGATACAATCGTTCTTCAGCTTGTGCAAGCATTTGCGGTGATACCGAAATAAAATTGTACAAAAGTCGAGGAATTCGCCATGATGTAATTCCCGTTCTAATTCACAGAATAAGATCGAGCTTTAAACTTTCTCTCTCGAAAAAATCCTACGTTGCGATTGTCGTTGACGGTAAAGGCAATTGTTCATTTTGATTTTTCACTAAATTATTTTCGAGTCGAACATCGTCATCGTTCGGAAACTCGTCTTCTTCAGCAATACTTTCCGTACTCCTCACCATGCTTTTTCAAATGAAAAGAGAGACAAGAAACGTAAAAAAAAAAGATAATACAACGGCAATGATTCATACACGTTTTATATTGGTTAATAGTTACTATCGACAGTATGCAATCAGAATATATGCATTTTCATTCTTTGACGAAACGAAAATGTCTCTTCAAACTCTTCCGACCGAACTTTTCTATCAGATTTTCGATTACTTGGATATTCAAACACTTGTTTGTTCATTACGTTATGTTTGCCGACGATTATTTTCACTTACGAATTCCTATGATCGATACAATTTCAATTTTCAATCGATATCAAAAACGAAATTTTCGTTCATTTGTCGATTGATACCATTCGAACAAGTCGCTACACTGTTGCTTTCGAATCGTGATGAAACCAACGGTGAAATCGAACATTTCTTTTCATTATTTCATCTCGAACAATTTCCTCGACTTCGTTCGTTAACTCTCCAACAAATCGACGATAATCAATTAAATCAAATTCTCAATTCTATTCAACATTCGACTATTAAATCCTTGTCAATCGATTCAAAAATTATTTCAATCAAACGAACAATCTATGCACAATTATTGCCAGAAATTATTCGACATCGAACTTTAGAAAACTTAGATCTACACATGTGGTCGAACGATATCAATGCAGTTCAATGGTCGATGAATTCAACACTCATCAATCTTCGAATTCGAACAAGTCTTTCAATGAATCAATTCTATTCCATTCTTCAACAATCTCCATCATTAAAAACAATTCTTTTCAAAGATTTTGATATCGATGAAAAATTAACAAACGAACGAAAACGACAATTCTTTCAATTAAAATCATTAACATGTGAATACGGACGCGTAGACATGAGCAAACTCGAGCAAATTCTAACTTTTATTCCAGCAATTGAACATTTGAAATTAATCGGTATGGGAAATTTATTTAATTCATCATTCGATGGACAACGATGGGAATATCTTATTCAAAAATATCTTGTACATTTAAAAGATTTTCAATTTTCTATTTCGACAATAACACCGGTTAATATTGATACGGAAATTATTGAACAACTAATCGAATTCTTTCGAACACGATTCTGGCTCGAACAGAATCGATATATAATTCAATATGATTATATTCATTATCAACATAAATTACTTCTCAACTCATTACCGATTTGTCAGCATTCGTTTGAATATTATTCAAATTCGGATAGGATTTCTATTAGCAACCGAAAACAAGAAACTGAACAATCGATAATGATGGAACGAGTCAATCGATTGGAATTAAATCTCACTCGAATCATGACGGATGATGTAAGTTCAGAATTAGTATTATTATTTCGAAATATTCGAGAATTAAAATTAAACATCGATGGTATTTGGCCGAAAGGTTCAATCAAATTTCTTTCAACAACTATCGATCTATTGCAAATCACAAATCTCTCGCTTTCGATTAACTTTTTCCATGAATACATGCGAAGTATTGTTATTGGCATGAAAAAACTTCTTCAACATGCTGTAAATATTCAATCATTGACATTGATGGATCTTTGGGGACCCGATCATTGTACAACAACAGTCGAATTTATTCAAGAAATGTTAACAACAAACATTCGACAATTAGATATACGAGTGAAAAACACTGAAGATATGAAATATTTAATCGAAAATATCGAACATTTACAAATGATTCATTTTCATTTTCCACAAAATTTAGGATTGACACGTGATGTACTTGTCGATCGTTTGTTGGAAGTGAATCGACACGTATCCATTTGGAATTGCGAACGAAGTCTATACGTTTGGCTTGATCGTAATTAAAGAAATACCTTTGCAATGATGATGTCGCTAGTTTCTATTGAAAAACGTATCAAGTATAATTTACATGTGATTGGTTTTTCACTCTTCGAAAGAGCCTATTTGTTTTAATCTTTCTTCGTCGTCTTTTTCATTATTATTCATAATTTGTTCTTGCCAACATGGCTTTGTACTCGTTCGCCTATTGCGAACAAAAATAATCAAGGAATACGATTACTTTTTTTATTTTTAGATCGGAAAACGATGTTTTTCACTCGTTGTTTATTTAAAATCGCTGAACAAGATCTTGGTCGTCATTTAAATTTACCATTTATCGACAAACTTCGCGTCTACGTTCGTGGTGGTCGAGGTGGTAATGGTTTGAAGAAATACGGTGGCATCGGTGGTTCAGGTGGAAATGTTGTTGTACGTGGCCGACGACATTTAACTCTCAAAAATGTCTACGAAAAAAATCTCGTCAAACGTTACATCGCACCGGATGGTGAACACAGTGTCAAATCTCGTTTGAATGCGTTGCCAGGTCAAGATTTAGTCATTCATGTTCCATTAGGTGTACAGATTCTACGTGATAACGGCGAACTCATTGATGAAATCAATGATATCGACGATCAATGTATTGTTGCACATGGCGGAGCAGGTGGAAGTTATAAGACTTATTTCGAAGGACAATCCGGTGAAACGACAATGGTTAATTTAGATATGAAATTATTAGCTGATGTTGGGTGAGAAAATATTTTTGTTGTTTAGTTGTTTCTAATGGAATATGTTGTTTTAGTTTCGTTGGTTATCCGAATGCTGGTAAATCAACTCTTCTTTCAATGCTTTCTCGGACTCGTCCAGCTATTTCTCCTGTTCCTTTCACCACTCTTCATCCTCAAATAGGCACAGTCGTTTTCGATGATGGCCGGTCGTTTACCATCGCTGATTTGCCCGGTCTCATCGAAGGTTCACATATAAAAATGGGTCTCGGCTCTCGTTTTCTCAAGCATACACTTCGAGCGAAAATTCTTCTCTTTGTCATCGATATCAATGGGTTTCAACTTGACTTTCGTTCACCTCAACGAACAGCCTTCGATTCAATTGTTTTCCTCACGAAAGAATTGGAATTATACGAGCCACGATTGCTCACCAAACCAGCTGTACTTGCAATAAATAAAATCGATCAACTCGAAGATAAAACTAAGCTGAATGAATTCTATTATGCATTAGACAATTATCGTGATGTACTCGAAAATGAATACGAAGAACAATGGCGACCGAAAACATTGTTTCAGTTCGAACATATCGTTGAAATAGCTGGTAAACATGGTACAAATTGTGAACATCTATGTTCAATTCTCAGACAAACACTCGATCAATTCACCGAACGAGATTCTAATCGAATAAAATTCTCTTCGTTCTAGATTTGAGAAAGACAATATGGCAGACGATTTGATCTATTCTCGAACACAAATCGATTTTGTCGAGTCAATTCTCGACACTGTTCGACAACACGATGGTCAACTGCTCGATGATTTGCTCAATGTCACACGAATGTATCAAGTCGAAGATCTCGATTTCAATTCACAAGATGAGCCCAATTTTGATCAACAATTGCCCAATGATCATGATCTTCTATGGAAATTGTTGAGTCAACATCATTGGCATGTTTGTCGATGTTTAGCTTCGAACGATATCGATCGAGCATTTCGTCATCAATCAAGAAAACTCACTTGTTTTCTCAATCTTCTTAATATCTATTCGAGTCGTTTGACATCATCGACAGCCGATGATGAACACGAACTCGGACAATATTCGAATGACGACGATCCAACTTGGTTATTACCAGTATTCAATCGTCATTTGCATGAACTACGTTTATTAGCTTTACTTGGTAATGACGAATCGAATTCAGATGATACAGAAATCGGTGATACAACTAATTCGAATAGTACAATTCAAACATTAAATTCTCAACTATCGCAACAAACAACCAATACAATTCAACGATTTCCATTAGCCAATAAATTCCGTAAAATGGGCATATTTATTATTGTCAATCAAATGTTGAAAACTTACTATGCTCTACATAAATTCAATCTATGTACATATGCAATTCAGAAAGCTGAACGCCCATTAAAACTCTACATGCAAGAAGAAACAACACATCAAGATCATCGATATTCGTCCTATGTTCTTACCTATCGATATTTTTTCGGTAAACATCTCCTACTTAAACATGATTATTCATCGGCCATTGAACATTTCGATTATGTTTTTACTAATTGTCTTCATGTCAATCAATCTGGAAGTATAACAAACAAGAAACAAGCTTTGTTGTATCTCGTCGTTTTGAAAATGCTGCACGGTTCAACACCGAAAATGAGTCTTTTGGAAAAATATGAACTCTATGAATTAATCGATATCATCGAACCAATACGAATCGGTTCATTGAAATTATTCTTAGTTAAACTTCGAGAATACGAACAATTTCTATTCGATACTGGTCTCCTTTTTCTTATTGAAAATTTCAAATTAATTACCATACGAAATCTTTTTCGAATCTATGTCTATCAAATTGAACAACAACAGCAAATCGATCGAATACCATTGGATACGGCATTGTTCTTAGTCAATTTCGAAGAAGAATATTTTACTATCAATGAATTAATTGATATTCTAAATAATATGATCGATAAAGGAATGATTAAAGGATATATCTCGTATAAACATCGAACATTAGTCATCAGTCGAAAAGATCCATTTCCAAAAGATTTTCGATTTACTTCTCTATTAAATAGTTCATGAAGAATTTTTTCTTTTTCTGTTGTTATTTATTTTAGATCAGTATTTAATTCAAATAAAACAGAACAGAACATGTCCCATTCAGGCAGTGACGATTCACATCATCTTCATCCGATTATTCCAAGACGTGAACGAACACTTTCTCAATGCGAACGCGTCTTGCAAAGTCCAACTTATGAAGGTACTATACACGAATTCTGTCGAGAGAAAGGCTACGGTTATGTTCAACCCAAAGACAAACCAAATGATCTCCTTTTCGTTCATGTTTCTGAGTAAATCAAACTCGTTATCTTTTGTCTGACATGAAAATTGATTATTTTAGTATTGACGATGATTATGTACCGAAAAAAGGCGATACAGTTTCATTTAAAAAAATGTTAATGCCACCGAAAAATGAGAAAATCATGGCCGTACATATAAAACTCTTGCATTTAGCCGATGGTGTCAAACATGAATCATGGGAAGAAGCAGTCGAACATGATATTGAACATCGACGACTTTCACATTCCGAATCAGGCTCATTCAGTGGACATGAACAACAAACCAAAAATGGTGATCATACTCCAAGTATTGTCACACATATTGATTAAAAATCGAGAATATCAAAACAAAAGAAACTAATGGACTCACTCAAATCTTTTTTTTTTATATAACGAACGAAATGTTTGCAACAGAAAACTAAATTCCTTTTTTTTCGTCTCTCTCTCTCTCTCATTCTTCTACATTGTGATATGTTCCATTTCTTTGTTCTAGATAAATTAGATGGTGAGAGAAATGTGATTGTTTTCGGTTTGAAAAGTAATCAAAGAGAATTTTCTAGGGTAATCAAGGTTCGAGTGGACAAAGACGAAACGATGGAGGTGGTGACAAAGAAGTACGAGAGAAATTTCTTTTCGATTTGCGAGACGAAAATATTTGTTTTTTTTGAAGAAGAAAAAATATGAACCACCAATTCCAACACGAATTGGCAAACGAAAGAAACGTACGAAAGGTCCCGAAGCTGCAAATAAATTGCCACAAGTTTTGCCTTATGCACGTTGTCGTTTGAAACAATTGAGATTCGAACGAATCAAAGATTATTTATTGTTAGAAGAAGAATTCATTAAAAATCAAGAACGATTAAAACCACAAGAAGATCGACATGAAGTGAAGTCGAAAATAGATTTTTCTTTGCATTTAATTCGAATGTATTTTTTTTTAATTAGGAAGAACGATCGAAAGTCGATGATATTCGGTAATTAAAATCGATAGAGAAAACCGAACTTTTTATTATTATTATTATTATTATTACAGAGGTTCGCCAATGGCTGTTGGTACCTTAGAAGAAATTATCGATGATAATCATGCGATTGTTTCAACATCAGTTGGTTCTGAACATTATGTGACAATAATGTCGTTTGTTGACAAAGATCAACTCGAACCAGGATGTACTGTTCTACTAAATCATAAGGTCAGTTTCCTGAGTTTTCTATTTGATTTGAAAACGAAATGTATTTTTTTTCTCTAGGTACATGCAGTGATTGGTGTGCTAGGCGATGATGTTGATCCAATGGTTGCAGTTATGAAATTAGAAAAGGCACCTAAAGAAACATACGCTGATATCGGTGGTTTAACCACACAAATTCAAGAGATCAAAGTTGTTTTATTCGATAGAGAGAAAATTTGATTTGAACTTTTTTCATTTAAAACAAAAAGGAAGCTGTTGAATTGCCATTAACTCATCCTGAATACTACGAAGAAATGGGTATCAAACCACCGAAAGGTGTTATTCTATATGGAGAACCAGGAACAGGTTGAATTGAGAAAGCCTCTTCAAACATTCAATATACACTGATGAATTTTAGGCAAAACTCTACTAGCTAAGGCCGTTGCTAATCAAACATCGGCAACATTTCTACGTGTTGTTGGTTCGGAATTAATTCAAAAATATCTCGTAAGATCGAATCGATTTCATAGATTGTTGAATTAATAAAGTCGAATTTTGATCTTTAGGGTGACGGACCGAAATTAGTTCGTGAATTATTTCGTGTTGCCGAAGAATACGCGCCAGCTATTGTCTTCATCGATGAGATCGATGCTGTCGGAACGAAACGATACGATTCGAATTCCGGTGGTGAACGTGAAATTCAACGTACTATGTTAGAATTGCTCAATCAATTAGATGGTTTCGATTCGCGTGGTGATGTGAAAGTCATTATGGCAACGAATCGTATCGATTCACTCGATCCCGCATTGATTCGTCCAGGACGAATCGATCGGAAAATTGAATTTCCATTGCCAGATGAGAAAACTCGACGAATGATTTTCAAAATTCATACAGGTCGAATGACACTTGCTGATGACGTGAATTTAGAAGAATTAATCATGGCAAAAGATGATCTCAGTGGAGCAGACATTAAAGTTTGTATTTATTAATCAATGCAAAAAAGAAAAAGGAAATGATTGATGAATTTAATTTGTAGGCTATCTGTACGGAAGCTGGTCTCATGGCGCTACGTGAACGTCGTATGAAAGTAACAAATGAAGACTTTCGAAAGAGTAAAGAAACAGTACTCTATCGAAAAAATCAAGGCACACCAGAAGGATTGTATTTATAATTGTTCAATCAACAGCAAAAAACATATCCTAGGCTAACATATTCTTTTATTTCAAATGTTTCTTTCTTTCTTTTTAAATATGTTGATCGTTAATCTCGAGACAACAATAAAAAAATATTTCAAACTTAAACACGAATTCACTTTCTTCTCTGCATTGTCATTAATACACACGAGACTGATTACCAACTGTGTGTGTGTACCATATCATAATCAGTGACATCTCTTGTCACGAGATGTTGATTGCTATTGGTTTGCTATTCTCTTTTTTTTCTTTTCTTCGTCATCCCAAGCAGACCGTTTATTTCAAAGAAAGAGGTGTGACTTATATATCTATTCGTACGAACTGTAATCAGTAACGTAGAGAAAAAAAAACAATCGATATAAACTTTTATTTGTCTCGAAAAGCCTTGTTTAAACCAAGGACACGCGCTCTGTGTGTACTCGTGATCGAATGTGCAGGTCATTCATGTGATTTATTCTGTGTCTATGTTGTTTTTTCTTTCTTTCTCTCTCGCAGGCCCTTATCTTTTATCTATTTTGTTATATGATTTAAGGACATGGCCTCTCCATACGCCCTCCCAGTTAAAGTATATAGAAACGAAATTTCATCGTACTTTTATTACATTTCAGATTTATTTTTCATTTTTCTATTTCAACAATAATAAACAAACAAAGACATTCTCATTTTTCATGGTTCATAAAGTTGAAACACATCCAATTAATTTATCATTATCAGGATGTGGTTTCCTAGGTGTCTATCACATTGGTGCTATATGTGCATTTAAAGAGCATGCACCTGAAGTACTTGAAAATAAAATGGCCGGTTGTTCGGCCGGTTCACTTGTTGCTGCATGTGCAATGAGTGGTTGCTGTCTTGGACAGATGTGCAGTGATGCATTAGAAATAGCGATACGTGCACGTAGTCGTGCGTTAGGACCGTTACATCCAACATTTAGTATCGTCGATATCATTCGTAATGGTCTACGGCGAATTTTACCACCGAATGCACATGAAATTTGTTCGGGACGTTTGTATATTTCATTGACACGTTGGAAAGATCATAAAAATGTTATTATCAATCAATTTCATTCGCGCGAAGAATTAATTCAAGTATTAATCTGTTCAAGTTTTGTGCCCTATTGGTCAGGCATTATTCCACATAAATTTCGTGGAGAAGTAAGAAGAAAAAGCACGCAAAACAAAAATGAGAATTTATGTTTTTCAGTATTATTGGGATGGAGGTTTGACGAATAACAATCCAATTATCGACGAAGGTACAATCTTAGTCTCACCATTTGCCGGTGAAAGTGATATTTGTCCACGTGATGAATCAGGATCTTTCTATAGTATTGATTTTCGTGGTAGGATATCGCGCGTTTCGTCACAAACACACATTCTGTCGTTTTTTTTGTCGATGATTCTATAGGAACGGATATATCTTGTACCCAAGAAAATTTATATCGTGTGACACGAGCGTTATTTCCGCCGAATTTGTCGGTGTTAAAACAGATTTGTTGGCGTGGTTATATCGATGGTTTGAAATTCTTGCAAACACGAAGTTTGTTCTTCGGATGAAATGCGAATTTGAACATTTTTTTTTTGTTTTTCGTATTAAGATTTAATTCGATCATCACATTTGCATTCAAATGCGTCGATTTCATCGGTTCTCGGTCGAGAATATACTGAACCTGTTCTTGAAGATGAAAAGCAATTAGGCAGTGGAGGCATTGTACAAAATGTTGAACATATGTATGAAGACTTAGATGATGTCGAAGAAGAATCCTTCGAAAATCAATGTTCATCGAATGAATCCGACGATGAATCAGAAAAAGAAAATAGTCAAATAACCTACAGTCCTTTCTGTGAGAAAGTCACGAGGAAAAAAGAACTACCAACACCTTTGTTCGCTGGTAAACCAACGAATCATTGCTAAATGATCAAATTTTGTTTGTTTTTTCGATTAGTTTTTGCTGATGCAAGACAAAAAATCGAAGATCCAATTGGTCGATATTTCACTGAGTCAAATCTGTACAAAGTCTGGTCAATCATGGCATTGCCAGTGACTCTACCTATTGATTTAACATATGCTGTGACTAAACGGTAAGACAATCTCTCGATTATTACGTCAATATTGACTTAATTCTCGTTTTCTTCTTCTCTCAGAATGTTCGGATTATTTCGTTCATCAACACCGTCAACTAATGAATCATCGAATTCAGCTATGAATTTTCTCTGGTCAATGTTTGCAGAAAACGATGATGCCTATTGTTATCATGTCAACGAGTACGACAACTTTGCTTTTGTTTTGTATTTTCTTCTCAACATATGTTTACTAGTTGTGAATGTACTGAAAGTCGAGTATCGTCATCGCATCACCATCATCGTCGACCACCACGTCGACGTTCTCGGTCTCGTTTGGCTCAACGTCAATTCAGTGCGCCATCACGAACGGCAACAACGACATCTTATCGTTCATCATCCGAAAGTGATGACGAAGATCTATCAACGATCAATGCCGATGATCTTCGACGTGAACATTTACCTCAACCAGATCTAATACAATCAACAATGAATGATGAATATTGTCATCATTTACAACAAATGGCTGATCTATCGAATCAACAACGTTTCAATGAACAGTCGATACCATTTTTTGGTAAAGATGATCATGTAACTCCGAACGATCCTAGTCAAATGCCGACGACATCACTCGAAAAAACACTTTTATTTAACTAAAATCGATGTGTGTGTGCTTTTTTAAAAAAAAAACTGAATCTACCGGTGTAGTCATCGACACGCTCTTTTCTTTTTCTTTTTGTATATAAATCTAGTTCTGTTTGTACATACGTTCATTTTCTTTCTTTTTTTTTGTAAATGTAAATTTCCTATTGCGCAAGCAACGATAATGACTATTCAAGCCGAACAACTGATTTCCACTACGAGCAACATTGTCGTTTGTTTGTTTGCTTGTTTTCTTTCTTTCTTCTATTTTTGTCTATTATTTGATTGACCATCGTTTTCTCTGACAATGGTTTTTTGTGCTAAAACAGTGTTTTCATTTCTTTGTTTTGTTTTTCTTATTTAATTCCGATATTGAGATTTGCTTATTTAATCATTATGTTATTTTGTTTGTTTTTGTCAGATACTTTCTCTCTACATACATATATATATTCAAGTGTTAGCATCAGATTTTTATAGGAAAGATTTTTTGTTGTCTCATATCGTTTGTGTTGATGTCTATTTATGAGTGCTAATATATATTGTATCTATTGCACACATCGTTTTGTTTGATTTCAAATTGAATACCTTGGGCTTGTTTTTGTTACGTAGTAGATCGAGTCAGTTGAGCGCGCTTTCGGTTTTTTTTCTTCTTCTCTTTTTCTTTCTTCGAGCAAAGAACGAAAAAGCGAAAGGTAAATACGGCCAATGAATTGAGCGACATGTGTCATTTGATTTCGATTGCATCATTAGTTGAAAAAGAAAGGTAAACCTTCTCTCATTTTAGATAATTAGACAACGATGAATACATTCTTATCATCGCCCAAACGACAATCATCAGTAAATTATGAAGAAACAAGTGAACAAATCTTCGATGATTTCATTCATTGGAATGATCAAGAACAGTTGATATTCGTTGAAAATCTCTTGAAACATATGCACAGTCATCAACATGGTCAAGTGAATTTATTTTTAACGCCGATGTTACAACGAGATTTTATCGGACGTCTTGCTAATTGCGGTCTCGAGCATTTAGCTGAAAAGATTCTCGCGTATTTAGATGATCAGTCATTGAAAGCAACTGAACTTGTGTGTCGAGAATGGTATCACGTAATTTGTCAAGGTAAAAATCGTTTCGATTTGAAACGAAAGTGAAATTTATTTTCCCCGTAGGAATGTTATGGAAAAAGTTAATCGAAAAACAAGTCGTTTCGAATATTCTATGGCGTGGTTTGTCCGAACGTCATGGTTGGCATAAGTATTTATTTCGTCAAATATCGATCAATAAATCTGAACAGAAATCGAACGATTTCTATCGAAGTTTATATCCTAAAATCCTTCGAGATATCAATCAATTGGAAGTCAATTGGCGAACGGGCAATTTTCAATTAGAAAAAATTCAATGTCGTTCACAGAACAGCAAAGGTGTTTATTGTTTACAATATGATGATGAGAAAATTATCAGTGGTCTTCGTGATAATACAATTAAAATTTGGAATCGAAAAACATCCGAATGTGTTCAAGTGTTAACCGGACATAATGGAAGTGTTCTTTGTCTTCAATATGACGAGCAAATGATTGTCACAGGTTCATCCGATTCGACCATTCGAATTTGGAATGTGAAAACAGGCGAATTAATGAACACGCTCTTACATCATTGTGAAGCTGTGCTTCATCTTCGATTTGACAATGGTATGATGGTCACTTGTTCGAAAGATCGTTCGATTGCCGTCTGGCAAATGAATTCACCGACGGACATCTCCATCCGACGAGTCCTTGTCGGACATCGAGCTGCAGTGAATGTTGTTGATTTCGATGAGAAATATATCGTGAGTGCAAGTGGCGATCGAACGATTAAAGTTTGGGTAAATTGAATCAAACGATTTTTGGTTTTCTTAGTTTGAGTGTTTATACTTTTTAAGGATACGACCACATGTGAATTTATTCGAACACTTCTCGGACATAAACGAGGCATTGCTTGTCTGCAATATCGAGACAAGATTGTTGTCAGTGGATCATCGGACAACACTATACGAGTAATATCTTGAAAATGCTTTCGGCAATCGAACTCTTTTTGATTTTTAGGTTTGGGATATTGAATGTGGTGCTTGTCTTCGAGTGCTCGAAGGACATGATGAGCTCGTACGATGTATTCGTTTCGATTCGAAACGAATCGTTTCTGGTGCATACGATGGTATGTTTTCTATTAAACAGACTTTTTTTTTTCGAAATTCGATTGTGTAAATAGGTAAAATTAAAATTTGGGATCTTCCGGCTGCACTCGATCCTCGTTCACAACCATCGACACTTTGCATAAAAACAATCTCCGAACATACTGGCCGAGTATTTCGTTTACAATTTGATGAATTTCAAATTATTTCAAGTTCACATGATGATACAATACTTTGCTTCAATTTTCTTCAATCGGACTCGACCGATACGATGAAATCGACAAATACATCACCTATTCTAGGTGTTGGTGACGCACAAACAACAAGTTTCTCAGCAGCTCATCAGGATTTTGATGATGATGATGTTGTCGAAACAAATTTACAAACATAAACTCAGGAAATTCATAAACAGTGTCCTATCTCAGTGGTGTCTGATACGAGCTTCTCATTTTCTTTTGTCTATATTTGTATGTAAATCCCTTTTCTTTTTCAATCAATGAATCTAGGATGTGGTCGTGCGTGCGTGCGTGTGTTTGATTTATTTTTTTTTCATAGAATTAAACAAGGAAAAAAACTTTTGTTTCTTTTTTTTGTAAAGATTGAATGATTTCCAGTTGTTATTAATAAAAATTACTTCGAAAAGAATTGTTCAAAGCGACATCTACAAATATTCGATTGATTTTATGAGAATTTTAGTGAAAAAAATGCTTTTTCTAAATAATGAATTCAATTTTCTTGGAATATGAATCCAATCTGAGTGATGTGTACAATCAATGGTTAATTAAAATAACCATTGACATGTGTAAATGAATAAATTGATCTAGATTTTTTTTGATTTCTATCTATCTATCTATCATATCATAGGATGCAACGAACTTCAGTGACGTCTTCAACACCACCACCACCACCACCACTTCCCGAAACACTTATACAACCTGATGATAATGCTTCATCATCATCAGTTGGAATTGTCTTTCGTAAAATGTTATTCTTCACAATCTTAATGACAACTGCACCATTTGCTGCATTTTATATTGCCAAAGATTATGTATTCGAAGGTCTTTTGGATGTTTCACAGCGTTATAGTTACACATATTCAGCTATTGTCGCTGTAATTGTTGTTCATATTGTCTTAATCACATTCCTATTCGTTGCTTTTCGAGAAGAAATTCCAGGAGATAAAAAATCAAATGACGAAGCAACCAGAAAAAAAGACTAAATTATCAATCGATATTTTTATTTTGTTGTGTAGTATGATTTTAAAATAAATAGGAAAGAAAAAAAACACATATGATACAAAGTTATTTTGCTGAATATTTATTTTAGATATTTATATTAAGAAAAAAAACGAAAAACGAAATGTCACGGTTACAAGTAGCTATTGATCGAGGTGGAACATTTACTGATGTTGTAGCTCGTACAGCAGATGGGCAAATAGTCACTATGAAATTGCTATCTGAAGATCCAGGAAAATATAAAGATGCGCCTACAGAAGCGATTCGTCGTCTATTAAAACAAGTTCGCTTTTGTTCCAAAATGAAACGGCATTTGAAAAATAAATTCAACTATTTAGGAGTCATTTCCATTGAATCCAACCGAAGTCGATTGGATTCGAATGGGTACAACAGTTGCAACCAATGCTCTACTTGAACGAAAAGGTGAACGAGTAGCTCTACTCGTAACCGAAGGCTTTCGAGATTTGTTATATATTGGAAATCAATCACGACCGAAATTATTCGATCTTACAGTTCGAATACCGGACGTTTTATATGAAGAAGTTGTTGAAGTTCATGAACGTGTTGTTCTCTCTCGTGATGATTGTCAGTTGGACGAGAAATTACGCGGAAAAAATCAACAGAAAAAGACGACAACTGGAGATAAAATCGAAATTTGGAAAGATGTCAATGAAGAACAACTACGTCGAGATTTGACAGCGATTAAAGAAAAAGGCATTTCATCGATTGCTGTTGCACTTCTTCATTCATATTGGTGAGAGAGACTTGCTGATTGTAAGGAAATAAATTGTGATTGTGTTTAGTTTTCCGGATCATGAACAACGTGTCGGAGAAATCGCTCGTGAAATGGGTTTTACAAATGTTTCGTTATCACATCAGATCATTGCAATGCAGAAATATGTTCCACGAGCTCATACAGGTTTTATTTTGAAATCAAACTGAATTTCTATCAAACAATAAATTCGTCGTGTTTGTAGCTTGTACTGATGCCTATTTAACACCGTGTTTAAAACGATATATTGATACATTTGAGAGTGCATTTGAAAAGGAGAAATTAAATGAATTGAATGTTCTATTTATGCAATCGGACGGTGGTCTAACACCAGTGGACAAGTAAATGAAAAAGAAGTTGTTGAATTTTTCAAAAAGAAAAACATTTTTTGTTTTCGATAGATTTTCTGGTTCGCGTGCAATTCTTTCTGGACCTGCAGGTGGTGTTGTTGGCTATTCGGTAACAAGTTATACGAATTCTCAGCCAGTTATTGGTTTTGATATGGGTGGAACATCGACGGATGTCAGTCGATACGATGGTTCACTTGATCACGTACTCGAAAGTACGATTGCATCCGTACAAATCCAAGCGCCACAATTAGATATCAATACGGTTGCTGCTGGCGGTGGAAGTATATTGAGTTTTCGTTCGGGTTTATTTCGAGTTGGTCCTGAATCGGCTGGTGCTCATCCAGGTCCAGCGTGTTATAAGAAAGGTGGACCTTTGACAGTGACTGATGCGAATTTGATGTTAGGACGATTGATATCCGATTATTTTCCGGCATTATTCGGTCCGAAAGGAAATGAACCATTAGATCGTCAAGCATCGGTGACGAAATTCAATCAATTAGCTGAAACAGTTCGATTTTGAGAATATAATTTAACTTGTTTTGTGTTTATCGTTTGTTTTTCGTTCGATAGATCAATGGATTTTTAACTGAAAATGGCAAGAAAACATTGTCGATCGAAGAAATAGCATTAGGTTTCGTGAACGTTGCTAATGAGAGTATGAGTCGACCGATTCGAGCATTAACTGAAGTAAATTTATTTTAAAGAAATCAAACTTGATTGAATATTTTCGTAGGGAAAAGGTTTCGATCTTCGTGATCATGTTCTTGCTTGTTTTGGTGGAGCTGGTGGTCAACATGCTTGTGCAGTAAGTTTATTTTTTAATTAATTTTTTTCTTTAAATTAAAAATCATTCTTTAGATTGCTCGTGCTTTAGGCATGAAAACTGTCTTTGTTAGTCGGTAAGTTAATTAACCATCACTTTCTCTTTCATTGATTTATTCTCGTTGTTTTCGATTTAGTTTTGCTGGTGTTCTTTCAGCACTTGGTCTCGCTCTTGCCGATGTTGTTCATGAAATGCAAGAACCATCTGGTAAAACTATTAATTCTAATAATTGGTCAATTATAACCGAACGATTGAAACATCTATCTCAATGTGGAACTAATGAACTTGTTAAACAAGGTCATAAACAAGAATCAGTTGTAGTTGAAAAGTATCTTAATCTTCGATATGAAGGAACGGATTGTGCATTGATGTGTACGAGCAATGAAGATTCAGCTGAATCATTTACGAATGTTTTTCAAAAGAAATATCAAGAACAATTCGGTTTTACACTTCCTGATCGGCCAATTATCACCGATGATATTCGTGTTCGAGCATTAGCTAAATCAGCCATGGATATTAATCGAAAGATTCAAACAAGACCCAATGATAAACCTTTGAAAGAATCGAAAATAGTGCAATGCTTTTTTGAACAAGGCTTTCTCGATACACCAGTTTATATTATCGGTGAATTGTATGCCAGTGATCAAATTTCTGGTCCAGCAATTATTATTGATCCTAGTTGTACGATTCTTGTTGAGCCCAATTGCCTAGCAACAGTCACCGATTGTGGTGATATTCGTATTGCAATTGAACAAACGAAAAATGATACGAATTCAACTGAACTTGATCTTATTAAATTATCAATATTTCAAAATCGTTTTATGAGTATTGCCGAACAATGCGGTCGGTAAGTATTCGAATGGATTGATAGATAGAATTTAACTTTTTTTTCAGTGTTCTTCAATTAACTGCCATTTCGACAAACATCAAAGAACGTTTAGATTTCAGTTGTGCTGTTTTTGGACCTGATGGTGGTTTAGTTGCCAATGCGCCGCATATTCCCGTACATTTAGGTGCCATGCAAGAAGCTGTACGGTATCAAATGGAGACGATCGGAAAAGATTTACGTGATGGAGATGTGATTCTAACGAATCATCCAGCAGCTGGTGGAAGTCATCTACCGGATTTAACTGTTATTACACCGGTTTTTCATCGAGAAACCAAAGATACGCCTGTATTTTTCGTTGCAAGTCGTGGACATCATGCAGACATTGGTGGACTGACGCCAGGTTCGATGCCTCCAAATTCCACGACATTACTTCAAGAAGGCGCACAATTTGTTTCGTTTAAAATTGTTGAACAAGGCCAATTCAAAGAAAAAGGTAGTTATTGTTTTGAGAGCGAGGTTTTTTAATACGATGTCATTTTAAGAATTAATCGAACATTTAAATGAACCAGGAAAATTCGAAAATTGTTCGGGAACACGAACATTAATGCATAATATAGCTGATTTAAAAGCACAAATAGCTGCGAATTTGAAAGGTGTGAAATTAGTTCAAGAATTAATTGATATCTACGGTCTTGGTGTTGTTCAAGCCTATATGGGTTATATTCAAGATAATGCTGAAACAGCTGTTAGAGATCTTTTGAAAACTGTAGCTCAATCATTAACTGACAAAGGAAATTCAACGAAACTACAAGCCGTTGATTATATGGACGATGGATCGAGAATCTGTCTATCAGTTGAAATCAATAGTCAAGAACGTCGAGCTAAATTTGATTTTACCGGTACAAGCGAACAAGTTTGGTACAATTGGAATGCACCACGTTCGATTAGTTATTCGGCTATTATCTATTGTCTTCGAGCAATGATTGCACATGAAATACCATTGAATCAAGGTTGCATGCGACCTATTGAAGTCATTCTTCCTCCGGGTTCACTTCTTGATCCGCATAAAGATGCAGCTGTTGTCGGTGGAAATGTTCTAACTAGTCAACGATTAGTCGATGTTATTCTTCGAGCATTTGGAGTTTGTGCTGCATCACAAGGTTGCATGAATAATATCACATGGGGTGATAATAAAGCAACGAATTACAGTTATTATGAAACAGTTGCTGGCGGAGCTGGTGCTGGACCGAATTGGCATGGACGATCAGGTGTTCATTGTCATATGACGAATACTCGAATAACTGATCCTGAAATTCTTGAAAAACGGTAAACATTTTTCTGTTAGGACAAACAAATCGAAATGAATTTCTGATTGTGTAGTTATCCGGTTATTCTTCAAAAGTTTTGTCTTCGTTCAAATTCCGGTGGTCAAGGCAAATTTCATGGTGGTAACGGTGTCGATCGTCGAATTTTGTTTCGTCGAACGATGACACTTTCGATTCTAACTGAACGACGTGTTCATTCACCTTACGGTTTATGCGGAGGTGAAAATGGTCAATGTGGAAAGAATCTGCTGAAACGTCTCGATGGACGAATTGTCAATCTCGGTGGTAAATGTTCAGTTTCGATGCAACCCGGGGTAAATTAAACAATTTCAATCATCAAATTATTGTCATGCGATGTTTTCTTTAGGATATATTCGTTTTACTTACACCAGGTGGTGGTGGTTATGGTAAAATTGATGATAAGTCCGAACAAACGATTGAACAAGAACAATTTCAATCGTTTGTCGAACGAGGAAGTCTACTTGATTATCGACTTACTCAAGAAGGCGTTTAAAACAGTGATTTTTATTTCGATTATTTTTATGATTCAGTAGAATAAAAGAAATTTTCAAGAACTCAATCAAATTTGATTGTAACACCGAGATGTTTGGGAATGACAGTCATTTTTTGAGAATAATTGCCACTATTGATTTGTTCGCCACCGTCGCCAAATGTTACATTCTGCATGAGTCTTGTAATGATAGTTTTTAGCTCGAATCGAGCGAGATCTTGACCGATACATTGCCGATGACCGCCACCGAATGGAATTGATGCATATACATGATGATCTTTGTCTTCATTTTGAAAACGTTCAGGATAGAATAGATCGGGATCGATTTTCCACAATCGTTTATCTCGACTGAGTGTATTAAATGGAATGAAGACTTCTTCACCTTTGTGTAATTGAAAGCCACTCGATGGCAATCGATCATCGACAGTCAATGTTCGAGTTGTGCCAACAACAATCGGAATGTATCGTAATACTTCTCGTAGAACGCAATCCAAATACGTAAATGATTCGATTTGTTCGATGGGCAAACGATGATGTTTATTTTCGCCTAATTCAACTTTAAGTTTGGTTTGAATACGAGGATATTTACTCATGAAATAGATGAACCAAGAAAGAACGGTTCCAGTTGTTTCCGAACCCGATACGAGAAATAGAAGCATTTCATGAAAAACTTCTTGTCGTGATAAACCTACGAAGGAAAAAGAAACTAATTTACGTCGAATTAACCGACGACGAAGAACCTTTTTTTTCTTCTTCAGGCTTGTTTGCTTCTTCTATCTCGTCGTGTTGAAGAGCCGCAACCAATGATGCTATTAAACTTGTTCTCTTTCGTTCAGTAATGTCCTCCGAAGTTTTACTTTGCTCTTGTTGGATTATTTCTGTTAAATATTCATTAAGTATAGACAAAGTTCGACGATATGTCGGACTGAATTTTAAATAGAATCGACTCAAAAATGTTGGCAAAGGAATCGTTAAAACAAAGAATTTCAGAAACTCATTCAATGCATTGCGTAGTTGATTATTTTTCGAACCATTTGATTCGTCTAAAATTTGTAGATCATAATCAAACGCAATAAAACCAAAGATTGTCAATGATAAATTTTGACATTGTTCAACAATATTCGTATGAACATGTTTCGTATTCGTACGCCAGTGACTCAATAATTTATCGGTACAATCGATAATTAAATCATAATTATTCAAGAATTTTCCTCGACGAAATAGAGGCAAAACAAAACTTGCATGACGTTTATATTTCGAACCGATATTACAAATTAATGCGTCATTGAAAAGTAATCGATGATGATCTCGTTCTAAATTACCTTGTTCATAAATCTGTCGATGAGTAAATATATGTTGAACATCATCAGGATTGCAAACAAATAGAATTCTAGTAGGTCCAAGCCAGAATTGAAAGAGATCTCCGTATTTCGTTTGAAATTCTCGAGCAACGTCTCCGATATATTTGCCAGGTGATAAACCTGCTTGAAGAATGTTACCGAATAGAAATTGAGGTGATTGACCGGGTATAGGACCATGTCGAGTGAAATATTTTAGTTTAATATAAATGCAAAATAGAACGGTGAGAACACAAGTGAGAAGGAATAGCATGTTGATAATGAGTGCAAAATGAAAATGACTGACATTGTTTCCTTTTTTTTCTCCTTCTTTGAATACGATGAAAAGAGAGAAAAGAAAAGAAAAAGCTAGTGTAAAATAGAAACTACATAAAACTACGGCAAGTTAAGTTAGTCGAATGTGATTGTAACACCGAGTGATTTTGGTACTGTCGAAAGTCGTTGAAAATATCCACCGGCATTGACCTGTTCGCCACCGTCGCCAAATGTGACATTCTGCATGAGTCGTGTAATGATAGTTTTCAATTCAAATCGAGCAAGATCTTGTCCAATACATTGCCGATGACCACCGCCGAAAGCTATCGATACAAATGCTAAATTGTCTTTGTCATCAGTTTGAAAACGTTCAGGATAGAATAAATCCGGATCGATTTTCCACAATCGTTTGTCATGAGCTAAATTGTATAATGGTACACAAATTTCATCACCTTCATGTAGCAAAAAACCAGTGAACGGCAATCGATCATCAGCTGTTAGAGTACGTGTAACACCAGGAAATGGCGTACGAAAACGAAGAATTTCATTGATAACACAATCCAAATAATTGAGATTGTCGACTTCGTCGAATATCATTTCACGAGATTGATATGCGTCGAGTTCAGTTTTGAGTTTGGCTTGTACACGAGGATATTTACTCATGAGATAGATAAACCATGATAGTACTGTTGCAATACTTTCCGAGCCAGCAATCAGAAAGAGAAGTAATTCATCAACGATTTCAGCATGCGATAGACCTTATGAGAGAGACGGAGAAGGCGGTTTTGAGATTCCGTAAAAGATGAATCGAACTACCTTTCTTTTCTTGTTCAGGTTTCATTGCTTCGGCTTGCTCATCTTCCTGTAACGATGTGACTAATGATACAAGTAAACTAGTTCGTTTCTTTTCAGCAATTTCTTCTGCAGTTTTCTTTCGTTCTTGTTCAATAATCTCATGTAAATAATTTTCAATAGTTTTTCGAGCTTGTTGATATCGCCAATGAAATTTCAAATAAATGCCTGCAAGTGCATAAGGTAAACGAGCTGTTCGAAAGAATATATCGATATAATCATTTAAAGCTTCTCGAAGTTCATTCGGTCTTTCTAATCTTGAATTTTCTAATGTATCTAAATCGTAATTAAAACCAATCAAAGCAAATATTGACAATGAAAAATTTTGACATTGTTCAACCATATTCAAATGAATATGTTTAGGATCAGAAGCGAACATTGAACGCCATTGATTCAATAGTTTATCAGTTGAATCAGTAATTAAATCGAAATAAGTCACGATTCTTCCTCGACGAAATAGAGGTAGAATAATTGAGGCATGACGTTTATATTTTGCACCAATATTGCAAATAATCGCATCATTAAATGCAAGTCGATGAAGTTTCTGTCGAAAATCGCCTTGTTCATAGATCTGTCGATGAGCAAACACATGTTTGACATCATCAGGATGACAGATAAAAATCAAATGAAAAAATGCAAATAAAATTTGAAATGTATCGCCATAGGTTCGTTGAAATTCTTCAATAATATCGCCCATATATCGTCCACGTGTTAAACCTATTTGTAGAAGATTACCGAATAGAATTTGCGGTGCTTTACCAGGTATAGGACCATGAAAAGTAAAATATTTTACTTTCAAATAAACAATAAATCCAATGAAAATAATCGGTATGAGAAAAATAAGCATGTCGATCTTGGAACGAACAGATTCACAAATGAATATTAAACAAACTCCTTTGGATTTCTCGACAATCTGCTATTTGAAACAATAAACATATTTCACCTGGAAATACTGTGACAACAAGACGGCAAATGACAATCAACAGAACTAATCTATGAATGATTTTATTTTTAAAAATAAAACAATTAGTCTATACGTTTTTTCTGCACGTAACTTGAACGAAAAAATTGTGCAAAAAGAACGAAATATGATGCGTACATAACTAACGAAACATAAATATTACTCAAAGGTGTCATACAATCATCACCCTCATTTTTATATTTCAAAGCAACGAGATTAACGAGAAAACCGATTAACATTTGTATTAACTGAAGACTTGTAATTGACTTCGAAATAAATACTGGCAAACGAAAACGAGCTGCTCGCAATGCATAGTAACCGTACATGATCGCATGAATACAAAGATTCATCGATGTAAACCAACGACCACTTGGTGAAAAAACTCCATAACTGTAAAAACAATAGACAAGTACGGATGCATGATGATACCAATGTAAAAAGATTAATTTCTGTTGTCTTAAAACAATAAATAATGTATCAATTGTTTCAGGTACTTTCGAAATAATAAACAACCATAACCATAGACCAGTTATTCCTTGTTTTAAAGCCGGATTGCATAATGAATGTCGTAGGCCATGTTCGTTCAATGAATGAATAAATTCAGGTACACATCGCCATGCACCCCAAAGACTAAAAATCGATAAGAATGTATTCCAAACAATTAGTGGTAGTCGTAGTTCATATTTTCGATTGTTTTTTTTCATCCAAACTTGTCCAACATGTACAAGTAAAATATAGACGAATGCATAGATGATACTTAACCACCACCATTGATTCATCCAATTTTCAATTGTTGAAAAAGTTTTTTGTTGAAAAAAAACTAATTCAAATTCAGCAACCCATCGATGAACGACTTTGCTTGGATCAGTGATTTTCGAATAGATTTTCATCGTGGAACTCGTTTGTTACTTCGCTAACTACTGTCAAACAGTTTTATACATTGAATCCGTTCTCTTTCGTTGCTACCTCTTCATACTCGCTTTCTTTTTCTATTTATTTTGTTTCTTTTTCATGCTGAAAGAATAAAGAAAAAAAGAAAACTACACAAAAGTAAATATTGACGGTCGATTGATTAGTATTTGATTTGAATCACTTTTTGTATCTATCGCAATGCGTTGTATTATAATTTTAAATTCACCCTCACCCTCAAAAATTGTTTATTGTTCGAAGAAAAGAACAACATCCGATTCGTCATCCGTTGAATGTTGATTCATGTGACTTGTTCTCTTAAATACAAAAAAGAGTTTAAATGACATTGACGTCCTCGCCATCATTCTCTGCATATATTTTTTATTTTGAATGTGTATAGATCAAATGAAGATTCGCTGAAAATCATTTTTATCAAAATATTATCATATGAAATAAAACACATATAGATATTATATAGACGTGCATATTTATGTAATAACTTATTTAATTCGAAGGAAAACCTCACGTATTTCACTGAAACGATGTTGTTTTTCCAAATAAACCATGATCAATGACGCTAAAAAAAAGAGAAATAAATAGGAAAGAATGTGAACATTGTATTCAGTCAAATAAATTAAGAAATCGAAGAAGCATTTAGTATGTTGATAAACAATTATTTGACTATTTTCATTGTTATTACTAATACGAATAAAATACTAAGTAAGTCTTGCGTAGCATCGTCCTCAAAATCTATGTATTTTTTTCAGGTATTTCTTATAATCAACCAAAATTATGTTCGAATGCGTCATGGAATCAAAGTGCCATAACTTTTGCTAACAGCAGCATTATTGGATCTAAGCCATATGATGTTTTTATCGATAAAAACAATACGATCTATACAATTGATCGATCATATAGTCGGATTTTGATACGATCTGAAAAAAACAATATTTCAATTAAATATACTTCGAGTATTAGTTTTTCATCTGACAGTATATTTGTTACAGTTGATAATGATATCTATTTCGAAAAGTATATGCATTCTATTCCTTTCCCTCTGAATTCATACGATCATAATAGTATTGATAGATGGATATTAGACACAAATGATAGTATTCCTGTAAAGTACTTGTGTTCAAAATGTTTTGATATTTTTCTTGATACAAATAATAATATTTATTGTTCAATAACTAATCAACATAAGGTCATTATGATGCCATTTAATGACCTTGCTAATTCAGTAATGGTTATTGCTGGGACAGGTGCGAGTGGATCAATGTCTCATCAACTTCATGATCCTTACGGAATTTTTGTCGATATTAATTTTAATTTATACGTAGCCGATTGTGGTAATGATCGTATTCAAAAGTTTAAATTCGGAGAAACAAATGGTTTAGCAACACCAGGAGCTGAACCAACAAATAACATGTTATTATTTTGTCCGACAGCAGTTGTTTTAGATGCTGACAATTATTTATTTATTGTCGATCAAAATAATCATCGTATCGTTCGTTCAGGACCTAATGAAATGCAATGTATCGTTGGATGTTCTGGCGGTGGATCTACACCTAATCGATTAGCTTTTCCACAAGGTATGGCTTTTGACAGTTATGGAAATATCTACGTTGCCGATCGAGATAATAATCGAATTCAAAAATTTCTTCTCCTATCAAACTCATGTGGTATATCATACATTAAAGATCTATCTTAATATATAAAAGTTAACTGTTTTGCTTTAGATGAAATGACAACATCATTACCCATATCAAAAACAGAGACGCCAAATATGAATGACAACACTATTTCATCTACTGAAGTAAATCTTGTTACTATCTCTTCTCCAAAAGGTATTTTCATAGATCAATTATCTTGATATTTTAATTGTTCTGTTGTGTGTTTAGTTCTCTCTTACAATCAACCGAAATTTACCGTTAATACTACTTGGAAAATAAATGCTATCACTCTCAGAAATTTGAATGCAACGAACTCACCATTTTACACAGTTTTTGTCAATACAAATGATACTGTTTATACGAGTTCGTACGCTAATACACAAATTCAGATCTGGCTCAATGGGAGCATCAATCCGGAAAAAATTATATTCAATAGTTCTGTCTATTCACGTAGCTTTTTCGTTGCAACTAATGGCGATATTTATGTCGGCAACGGTTACAACAATGATCAAATTGATAAATGGACATGGAACTCTAACACAAGTATTCCTGTTATGCACCTTAAACAGTATTGTTTCGGTATTTTCGTCGATATCAACGACGTTTTATATTGTTCAGTGCATGACAATCATTATATTATCACGAAATCTTTGAACACGATTTCAAACACGACAAAAGTTATCGCTGGATTAGGTTGTCCTGGATCAACATCATATATGCTTCACCATCCATACGGAATTTTCGTTGATATAAATCTTGATTTATATGTAGCAGATTGCGGGAATGATCGAGTTCAGCTGTTCGAATCAGGAACAGTCAACGCTTCAACAATCGCAGGGCGAGGAACAACAAATACTATTTCACTTAATTGTCCAACTGCAGTTGTTTTGGATGCTGACAATCATGTATTCATTGTCGATCAAAACAATCATCGTATTGTTGCTTCACTATCGACTGGATTTCGATGTATTATTGGATGTTTTGGAAATGGTTCGTCGTCTCGTCACTTATCTTTTCCAGAAAGTATGGCATTCGATAGTCGCGGAAATATCTATGTTGCCGATCGAAATAATAATCGAATTCAAAAATTTATTGTGATAAATGAAACGCAAAGTAAAAAGTCTCGAGTTTTGTAATTCTTATCTATTATTTCGAAAATCTAGCTCCTTCGTATAATCAACCGAAATTTTGTTCATCGATAAGTTGGAATCCAAATGCAATAACCTTGACAAATGGCAATGAAACTAAGCTGACTTCACGTGGTATTTTTATTAATACGGCTAATACAATCTATGTATCAAATGACGAAACAAAACAAATTTTTGTTTGGATCAAAGGTAACACTACGGCGACAAAAAAACTCTCTGTTAATAATGCTTCTCTCTATCATCTATTTGTTTCAATCGATGATGAGGGTTATATCAATGACGGGTTTCAATGGTCAATAAATGGAATAAATAATATGATCAATCAATCTGCAAACTACACTTGCTATGGAATTTTCGTTGATATTATCAATGATTTATATTGTTCGAGTGGAATTCATCATCAAGTTTTTAAGCAATCGTTCGATAGCGAAACAATAGCATGGACACCTATTGCTGGTACAAACGAAAGAGGATCAGAATCTCAAATGCTTGATAATCCTCACGGAATCTTCGTTGATATTAATTTTGACTTATATGTCGCCGATTGTGGTAATGATAGAATTCAGTTATTTAAATCAGGACAACTCAATGCGTCGACAGTAGCTGGAACTGGAGCGGAAAATACGACTGCACTCAATTGTCCTGTTTCTATTGTACTTGACGGTGATAAGTATTTGTTTATCGTCGATCAAGGCAATCATCGTATTATTCGTTCAGGATTCGATGGATTCCAATGTGTAGTTGGATGTTTCGGTGAAGGTTCTGAAGCAAATCAATTAAGAAATCCATGGTCTCTTAGTTTTGATAGCTATGGAAATATGTTCGTTGCTGATTATGGAAATAATCGTATTCAAAAGTTTCTCCTGGCATGGAAAACATGTCGTAAGTTTCTATTTTTTCCTTTTATACTCAATCATTTGAAATATCTATGCCTATGTTATATAGCTGTTTCCTATAATCGACCGAAACTTTGTTCTGGTGCATCATGGAATTCAAATGCCACGATACTTGCATCAAACAGTTCGATTACTTTTTTGCCCTATGGGATATTCATCAACGATGCAAATACTATTTACGCAACTGGTGTCGGTAGTCAAGGTATTCTTATTTGGCCCGAAGGAGATGTCAATCGAACATATATGCTCATTGATTCTTTTAATACTTCTTACAGTATTTTTGTCTCAATAGCCGGTGATATTTATATTGATAATGGATTTTCAAATGGTCAAATAGTGAAATATTCGCTCAATTCAACAGACAAACAAGTCATAGTGCGCATTAACGAGAGTTGTTTCGGTTTATTTGTTGATTTAAATAATAATCTTTATTGTTCATTTAAATATTCTCATGTAATTGTCAAAACATCACTTAATGATAAAACCAACACGTTAACAATTACTGCAGGAAATGGCACTGCTGGATCAACATCAGATTTACTTAATTTTCCTCAAGGAATATTTGTTGATTTTAAATTCGATTTGTATGTAGCTGACTGTGGAAATAATCGTATCCAACTTTTCAAATTCGAAGAATTAATGGGAAGATCTGTAGTTGGAAATGAGACTACGGAAAATAAAACCCTTAATTGTCCAACTGCTGTTATTCTTGATGATGACGGGTCTTTATTCATCGTCGATAGCAACAATTATCGCATCGTTAAATTCGTATCTGATGAATTTCGATGCTTAATCGGTTGTACGCAATCGAACAATCTGCATTCCGATCAATTACTGTATCCGCAAAGCATCGCTTTCGATAGTCATGGAAATATCTATGTTACTGATCGAAATCACAGTCGAATTCTAAAATTCATCCTCAAAACTAATAGCTGCAGTAAGTCATCTACCAATACACTACATATTTATATTCGAATATTTAAAATTCATTGGATTGTTTTCTTTAGATGAAACTACTACTGATGAGAGTACGACATCAATTGAACCACAACTATCAACATTAACAATCGAACTAAATAATCAGAGTACGGCACATTCAACGATAGAATCAAATACTACTGTAAGTATAATGACAGCGGAACAATCAACATTAACGACCGAATTAAATAATCAGAGTACATCATATTCAACGATGGAATCAAATATCACTGAAAGTACAATTACAGCTGAACCACTGTTGTCAACATTAACGATCGAACCAAACAATCAGAGTACGGCACATTCAACAATAGAATCAAATACTACTGTAAGTATAATGACAGCGGAACAATCAACATTAACGACCGAATTAAATAATCAGAGTATGCCATATTCAACGATAGAATAAAATACTACTGTAAGTACAATGACCGCTGAACCACTGTTGTCAACATTAACGATCGAACCAAACAATCAGAGTACATCATATTCAACGATGGAATCAAATATCACTGAAAGTACAGCTACAGCCGAACCACAACTGTCAACATTAACGATCGAAATAAATAATCAGAGTACATCACATTCAACAAAGGAATCACGTACTATTGAAAATACAATTACAGCTGAACCAAACAATCAAAGTACATCGTATTTAACGATAGAATTAAGTAGTACCGAAAGTACGATGACAACTGAAAAGAATATATTCACTTTAACAACACAAGAAATACCGATAGGTAAATATAATAAATTTTGAAACCTATACATTTTTCAATCGGTTGTTATTTAAAAGCCTGTAACGAAGCAAAGATAATATTAATTCCTGATACATCATCTCTCTTATCTCCATTACATTTTCGACGTAGTCAAGATTTTTATATTATTTCAAATATGGAATTCAGTTGTAATCATTCATTTTCGATAAAACCTCAATGGACTATTTATAACTGTACAACGACGTGCCTATATCAATTACAAGTCGATACAAACATTGTTGAAACAAATTATAATGATTTATACATTCCAGCACGTGTTTTACCTTATGGTGTTTACGAATTAAAATTAACTGAAACTGTATCGAATTTATCAAAATCGGCTTTTGTTGAAATAACTCCATCAGGTATTACAGCAAATCTTGTACAATTAGGAACATCAGTGGTAACACGTGGACATAGACAAGATCTGAAACTTGATCCTGGAAGATATTCGATTGATCGAGATGGTTATCAATTTAATGCAAGCGTAAGTGAAAATTTTCAGGATCAAAATGATTGTAATAGAGCTCATTATAGAACTGGATATACAAATATTACTGTCGAATATACGGTTTGCACAATTTTCCAAATTCACAAGGCTTCTATTTAACGATTGATGACTCAACAATTGATCCACAAAATCCATCTTGTTTATCTCAACAATTCGATAATAGAATAGGATGGCAATTTGATGATCCGTCAAAATCATCTCTTACAATCCGTTCGAATTCACTTCAATCGAATAGAACATATCAGTTTATGGTTCACATGGAAAATCGTCAAAATTCTTCTCTTCAAGCAACAGGCTATCTGCTCGTTAAAGTTGAAGAAAGCCATCCACAAATGATTATTATTGGGTAAATACGTAGAAAAAACGATCGATTTCGATTGAATTCTGTTATTTGATTATTTTAGTTGTGTTATATCGACAATGTGTCTTCCAAATTTAGAATTTCAACGCATAAATCCAACAACACAAGTTGCTCTTTTTGCCATTTGTTCAGAAGATTGTACGAGAATTCAACATATTCGATGGAATATTTACTATGGAGATATGAATACATCGTCGAATTTTACTCATTGGATTCAGTTTAATCAAACTTATTTCTATGAGAATAGTTATTTTTTTGGTCTCAATACGAGTAATTTCACAGCCAGCAATCAATTATTTCTTGATAATCCAGAGAAAAATCTTTGGAAATTCGAAGTTGTCTATCAATTTGAAAAAGAAACGAGTATAAGTGCACTCAATTTTGTCATTAATCAAAAACCATTCAATGGTTCATGTTCAATTGAGCCTTCTAATGGTACGACGACAACATTATTCGCAGTTTCATGTCCAAATTGGTATGACGATGATAATATTAAAGATTATTCTTTATACTGTATGATAAATAATTTTATTCGAAATTATTGTTGTTGTTTTTCTTCTTTTTCGATTAGTTTCGACGGATGATCCATTACAAATAACAATAATTGCTTTTTCACCCATATCTGATTTTAAAGTGCGATTACCAATTGGAAAATTGAATTTAATTGTTCATGTTCGTGATGATGCAGATTGTATTACAGAATATAATATTTCATCTGTTTCTGTTCTATCGACTTCAATGGAAATAACAGACATGATAAACAATCTTAAGAACTCAACGAATACTATGTTCAATCAAAATACAGTCGGACAAATAATAATATTAGCTTCACAAGAATTGAATCAGATCAATCAACAAACAATTGATAATGCAGTTTCAAGTCATTGAACAGGATTTCTCAGTTAAAAATAAAGAAATAATTTCGTTCTTCAAACTTTTAGGTGGCATTCCAGCTGCTAGTATTTCGATATCATCGCTGACAAGTCATCATGTCGAACAGAATTTAACATCGGCAAATCAATCTGTTCCAACTGATTTTGAAAAAGCATTAAATGATCAAGCTGATTTTCGGGAATATTTAATTAAATTTACAATTCATTTTTCAATTTTAACAGCAAATAGTATTAAATTACAAGCATCAGCTTTAGCACAATTAACTCAAACAACGAATCAATTAACAAGAACAACTTTAGTAATAAATCTATTTAAAAAAAAATCATTTTTCTTTATTTCGAAATTAAGATAATGGCTTCGGATAAATGCTATCAATTATCTCGATCTTTATATTCAATATCAACAATAATTCCTTGTGAAGATGTTAAAACTGCAGCAAATCGATTATTTCAATGTGCTACAAATATTCAAACTGTAGAAGACAACAATCATATTTTGAAAAATCTTAATTTTAAATAAATTCTTTGTTTAGGCTGTCAACGGTCCATTACAACAAAGAATGCGTATTCTTCAAGCAGATTTACTGCAAACTAAAACATTCTCTCATGAAGATTATTCTGATTTCGAAATCGAATGGATAACTTCAAGTAAGATTCGAAAGAGTGATTGTAATTCGAATAGTTTGATATTGTTATAGATTTATTTTTCGATAAAAATATCGAAATTATTCGTAATATTTTTTATCAAAAACAATTCGTAAATGAAATTATGAGTAAAGTGAGAAAGATGATTTCATTATTAACTTTATCAATAAATATTCATTTAAATATTGAACAAACATTTCTAATCAATACATCTCAAGTTATATCATCATTTCAAACATTCGAATATCAATCTTTAGCAAATAAAACTCTTCAACAAATTCATTTTCCATCAAAATTCTCTTCAAATTTAAATCAATTTCAAAAAATTTCACTTCGAGTAAACTATGATTTTGCAACATTTGATTTAAAATTGTTTTCAAAAATGTTTCTTAGTCAACGATTGAACCGATGGCTTCATATGGAAATTTGCTAAGTACAAACCTTTCTCGATCAATATCTTTATCAGCTCTGGATGAAAATCAGACCGAACTTTCAATAAATACAAATCTATTGAATCCAATTGAAATTATGATTCCACGCGAGCCAAATTTCATTATTTCTCCAATGATTTTGCAAAATGTTACTCAATCGAATCAATCATTTCATATAAAATCAATTGATATTAAACAAACTAACGATTTAACAATATCAGTTCATTTCGAAATAAAACCAATGCAGAAAAATCGAACGTATTTATTTATTTATCAATTCGATCGTCGAATTAATTGGAAACAATTGGATGGATTTGTTCTCTTTTGTTCTTCAAGTTATTTCGAAGTCTTCAGAAATTCATAAACTGTCGTTCTTTTTTGTTTTGTTTCATTTAGATTTAACAAATGACAATGTCTATTCGTATTATATTGATAATGAACAAACATTCAATCATCATACATTAAGATTTGGTTTAAGAGAATTAAATTCATTCGAAACATTCGAATATTGTTCAAAGAATTCTTCATTTAATTATTTATCAATCATCAATAGGCAAAGTTCATTTACAGCAAATTATCATTTAAGAGTGTATACATCTGGTTGTTATTATCTCGATAAAAATAATCAATGGAAATCTGATGGGTTACGAGTCGGACCTAAGACAAATCATTATCAAACTCAATGTTTGTCAACTCATTTATGAAAACATGCTTATGCTTTAAACGTTCTTGTTCAACAATAAATTTCATCAAGTTTTTTTTTCGTTTTATTATCAACAAAATATATAAACGTGTGAAAAAAGAAAAGAAAGTCTATCGAAGATGCATGGCTATAAAGTCATCGTGTGTTTGATAGCCATCCCAAACACCTTTTGATTCCGGCTTTGTCGACGTTGGCTTGTAACCAATGTGCCAATGCGAATACGGAGACAACGAACGAGGTGTCAATAGATCAGATTGATCAGCTGAATTGATCGGTCTAATTTACGTAGAAATATAATTTTCTTGTTCAATACAAAAATCAAATCACCTACTGAAGAGTGCAATTCGATTCCGACATGATTATGTTTCTATTTGATATCAATCTCTAAGAACAGCTTTACCAAGTGACGAAGCAGGTTGCTAGATAAAATAAAATTCGAGAGTGTTGAAAATAAAATAAATCTTACATTTTTCCAAGTTTTTCGAATGGGTTCAGCGACTCGTTTTGAGATTAGCATTCAATATTCAACGGTTTACAAGTGGAAAAAAAAGAGACGAAATTTGGTGTTTATATACAAATACGATTTCTTTATTCGTTTCTTATGGTCATACATTTAAGACGTGATCGGGTCCAATTTGCCTTTGTTTATAATCGAACGCACACGAGAACTTTATTCGAGAAAAGAAAAAGAAAAAGAAAATTGCACCGAAATATTTAACGAATATGCATTGTTAGAAATTCTTCGCGTGTTTGATAACCATCCCAGGCACCTTTCGAATCTGTTTCAGGCATAGGTTTATATTCGACTTTCCAAGTAGAACATGACGAACTATCATTGGCAGTTGAAGAATTATTGAAATCATGGTCACTATTTTAGAAAACATGTACAATTGATGAAGTTAATATACGTATAGATCTGATAGTTACTTTGCATAACAGCCACTGTCGGTGTCGGACATTTTGAAGGAGTAAAAATTCAATCTTTGAGAACAGCTTTTCCAAGTGATGAAGCAGGTTGCTTTAAGATTTAAAAAAAAAGATTACAAATCAAACAATCAAAACATTCATTAGCTTACATTTTTCCAATTTTTACGAGTAGGTTTAGGAGCACGTTTTGAAACTAACATTCAGACAGACATATGATCAAATGAAGATTATCTCGAAAAACGACTGAGTATTTATATCATTCGATGAGTACATGATTTAATCGAATGAATGTTCCAACAATGACGTTTATGAGAAAAAATACAATATGCAGAAAGAATGAGATAAGATACGAATCGTGATTCTTATCATTCAGTCAATGCATGTCAACTAATGTAAAAGTTTTTTCTGTTGTTCTTGAATTCGTTTTAAAAATGCTTCCCAATCTTCTTCACTGAAACTTTTCTCTGTCGTTCGTTCGATACTCGTACGATTGTTTAACATTTGCATGACGATGAGCATTTGTTCATTTCGAATGGTGATGATGAGTTCGTAGGTTTTCGTTTTTAAACGTACTGCTCGAATATAATCCGTTGGATCATGATTACGAACAAGATGACGAGCAAATGTACACAAGGATGCTAATGGTGAAATCCAAGTTTTTAACGATTCACATTCGTACAGAATTCGACCGTCCATTGTCGCAACAATTACACCGTAAACATCTTTTCTATTCGCTAGACGATCGATATTCATTATTTCGAATACAGTTAATTAAACTTTCCTAACAACAAGAAATGCAAAGACTTTCTTTGTTCTTCTCCTGTTTAAGTTTATTTAGTCGTTTAGAAAAAAAATAATAAAACTCTCGATTTTTATGGTTCATCAGGTGCTGTACCACCCATCGATTGCTGCAGTTGATCGGGCGCAATATATTCTTGAATCGATTTAGCATCGACAAATTTTATAAATTGTTCAGCTTCAGGTTCCATCCACGTACGAATAAGTTTCCAAGCAGCTAACAAAACAAGAAAGAAAGAAAAAGTGCAGAAGCAAAATATTTATGCCAATTACCTGTCAATATCCAAGACATTTTATACATCAACATATAAGCTAAGAGTCCAGGATAGAATATTTGCGCACTTGCAATAAAAAACTTAACTAAATCATAATCCTACGAGATGAATAAATAAGTGAAAAGATTTCTGAAATTTAAAAAGATGACTTACTAAATTGCCAAGGCCTGCATTGCTCATATCAAAGAACAGAACTATTTTTTGACCTGTATGATCTCGAACATGTTGTTCGAAAGTGTAGGTTATAAATCGTTTGATTTGTTCATTATCGTCTTGTCCTTTAACATGTTTTCGGACAGCAAAGTTAACTTTAAAAGGAAAAAAAACAACAACATTAAACATTTTTATGTTCTATTCGATGATAAAAATTCACATACGAATCGAATGACCATATTTATCCTGATACTTAAAATAGATTGCACGTCGATCGAAAAAGTTCGCAGGAAATTCACTTGTCGAAATATCTAAAATTGAGAACGAAAAACTCAATCGAAAGTTTTAACAATTCATTTTTACCAAAAACATTATGTCGTTTTCTCCAACTTAAAGAACCTTCAAAAACTCGAAGTGCTCGATCTTGATTGAAACTCGTACCAAATTGTCCATGTTGAATAAACATCAAAGTATATTCATCAACTTCATTAAATCGTTTAAGATCGTCGGCATTGAACAATTCACCTCCAGCTATTTGTTCTACAACAACAACAACAATCCTTCAATTCTTAAGAAATATCTCAATCATACGTTCGAAATGTTTGTTCACTAGATCACGAAATTCTTGAACCTAGGATATTGAAAATTAACAAAATCTTTTAATTGAAAATACGCATCTACTGTGATCAACGTTTGAAACTTCGGTATTGATGCAGCAGCCATGTGCGTGTGCGTAACTCGATTCAACAAAGTCAAGTGTTTATAAACACGAGCAAAGATAAAGCAAAAAATAGACCAGTATTTCTTCGTTCGTACTTGAATAAATACAGGTAAATATAAAACAAAAGAGAAACACAAAGCGATTCAATCGACCATCGAAATTTATTTCTACATCTACGTATGTAAGAAAAAAAATGCATGCACACGCACGAATACAAGAAATAACACTGTAAACAGTTCACTGTTTGAATTTATTGTGCTATCATCTTCAAGCTTGAAGTGTTGATTGCACGTAACGACGATCGACGGGCATCTTTGGTTTAGTTACTAGAATATTCGTTGCTAATTCAGCGCGTTTAGCTTTTTCATCGAAATTTTCTCTTGTTTCACGAACATATGTTCGAGTATCTTGCGATGACTTCGCTAATGCTCGAGAAAGTTTGACAGTATCCTGTTTATCTTTAATGAAATGTTCGGCTCGACGATCTTTTCGTTTGATTTCATTGAGCAATTCGGCACGTCGTTTTTGTGCATCGGTCATTTGTCTACAAACAAAACCAAATAGAACTTACGAAACAAAAAAAAAACGAGTGAACATGCATACATTTCATGATTCTTCGCTTGTAGAGCTTCGTAGAGTTGTCGAGATTGATGAAGTTTATCAAGTTTTCGTCGAAGTTCATTTTGTCGACGTTCATCAGCCATTGTTTGATCCTTGAGAAAAGAATAAATTAGCTTCGAAAGATAATTGACTCAAAATGTTTTACTAAGAAATCGTGCATCATTGTTTCGTAACGTTCAGCATCTTTTTCTTTTTCTGTTCGTCGAGCATTTTCTCGTGCTTTTTGAATTTTTAATTCATGATCATAACTAGAAGATTAATAAAAATCGAATCGAATTGAATGAAATAAGAGGATCCTACTGAGAGAGTAAAAGTTCATATTGCTTTTTTTCGAGCGCTTCATTTTCTGAATCATGATTCGTTGTTGCACGATATTCGATGATATGTTTGACATTTTCAAGACCATTTCTAAATAAAAGACGCATGATTCTTTTTTTAATTATTTTGAGACAAGAGAATATCGTACACATATCGTTCAGTTTGATTCGTTTTCGAAGTTCCGATACGTTGTAGACTTTTGTCCTGAAGAGGAAATCGCAATGAAATGTTTATTGAGTAAAATTTCATTTACCATTCGTCGAACATCGTCTAAGAAACTGTTCGATGATGCTGGACGAGTTTCCCTTTCGTCATTCGATGATGGCCATTGAGCAACAGTTGGCTTTAGAATCGAATGGCCGATGGTTGGCCGAGGAGGTAATTGAGTCTTTTGTTGTCGTATTTGTGATTGTGATTGCGGTCGTGGATTTGGCGCGAGTTTTTCAATAGTTTTTTCTCGAATAATTTTCTCTCGTTCTTCGCGACAACGTTGTAATTTTGCTAATCGATCGACTTCCATTTCATCGCGAACATCAACAATTGTCGAATAACGAACGTTACTTGCTGTTAAATCCGATAATTTCTTTGGAAGCAATTCCGCTGGCTATAGAAGAAAAAACAGGTTTAAAAAAAAAGTTTATTAGTGAGCTTCACTTTAATATTGAGTCGAGCACAAGCTTGAAGTGATCTCGGACTTGTTAAAACATATTTTGAATCAACAAAATCACTATGATCGAAATTGTACAGATCAATTTTAACTTGACCTCGTATCGGGGCTGAACTCGTCATCGGCCGTTTTAGTTGTTTGGCAGGTACATTTCGTGTCTGACCACTCGTTGGTCTTGATAAATTCAAACAACCCGATGTATCAAAGAATCTTGTTGCTTCACTAGCTGGCATTATTGATCAATTGATATTACAATCTGCAACGTCTTTTCTTTTCAGCCATTACTCCATTTGTTGACTGAGAAATGCCTCCATGCTTTTCACCTTGTCATGACTCATATTAATACAAACGGAGAAAGAGAAATATAAAGATAAAGAGAAAGAGAAGAAAGAAAAAAAGCTAAATGTAAAAAAAGAACGACCCCGTTTTTCTCTTTATATATCGAAATAAATATGCTCCCTACATGTCATTTTATATAGATAGATATGTTATGAATCATCGTGCGTAGATGAAAATTATATACTTATATATACGATAGTATCAATAGACAAAAAAAAAACCCAAGAATGCGACGTATAAAAGAAACACTTAGTGGTCTTTCAAATGAGTTGAACGGGAATCCTGATGATCAACGTAATATGGCCAGTCGTGTCGTTGGCATTGTCAAGGACAAAGGTAGTTCATTAGTAACAACAGTGCAAGAACATGTTGTTTCTGTAACTGATACAACTGGTGCGCTTGCCAAACAAAAACTCTTACAAGGATTATTTTCTTCGGGCGTTATACAAAGTAAACACATTGGTCATGGTCTTCAACTTGGAATTGGCTATTTTCTTAGTCAACAAACGCATCTATCTGAATATGTTCAACGTGTTAAATTTCCAGCTAGTGGTGGTATAACACCTCCTCATTCGTTTCCTGATTTTGATATTGAAGCGTATGGTCTTACTGCATTTATCAATCTCATGAATATTTACAATATCACTCCTCAATCTCTACGTCAACATATATGCACTGGCGAATTAAAAGAAATAGTCAATCCATCGAGTTCTGGTGCCTCTCTTTATCTTACAGCCGATTCAAGTTATCTCATTAAGACAGTTCGTGGTTATGATGCAAAATTTATTCAACAAAAATTTCTTCAAGCATACTATGAATATATTCATCGAACACCGGGCACATTCATTGCAAAATTATTCGGTGTTTACGGCTATATTCCTTACATATCACCACAACGTGGTATTACTGTTGATTCATTGATATTACGTTTTGCAATATTTGCTAATTTAATCCCGATTAATCTTGATATACACGAGAAATACGATCTGAAAGGTTCGGCATACAAACGTGATGCCAATTTTAATGAACGAATTAAAACATCGGCTACATTCAAAGATAATGATTTTCGTGATATACATAAAGAAGGTTTACAAATTCCATCGAAAATTTTCTACGAGCTAAGAAATACGCTCACGCGTGATGTAGATTTCTTAGAAAGTTTAAATATTATGGATTATTCATTACTTTTAAGTAAGATAAAAAAAAACAATGAAATATACGTTTGATTTATTCTATGAATTGATTAGTTATACATAATATGGATAATCCTGTGAAACCGAAACGTCTTGGATCGTTCGAAGCATTGATGGGCACTGTTCAAGATGCAATGCTTCTCGGAATGAGTCAACAACGAAATGAAAATCCAACGGCTGTACAAGATAAAGATCGTGTCAAATTTAAAAAACCAAGTGAAACATTAGGTTTTGCTTATGAAGAAATACCAACATTTGACGTTGGTTATGCAAGAGAATTAGGGTAGAAAAAGAAAAACGTTCGTTTGTATAAATCATTCGTGAAAATCCTTCGTTTCTAGAGGTATACCAGCATTGAATGAAAAAGGCGAACGGTTGCTTCTATTCATTGGAATTATTGATATTCTTCAAACGTAATTTCTTTTTAATTTGATTCTGTTTTTGTATGAAAGAAAGTTTGGTTTCTTTTCTTCTTTGAATTAATAGATTCGATATTTGCAAATCTATGCAACGACAATACCAAACAGTTGAGAATCCGAATGTAGTCGCTGAACGTTCGATTGTTGATGCTAAATTTTATGCTCAGCGTTTCAAAGAATTTATGTTCGAAAGTGTTTTTCGTCCTGCCAATGATTCACCTGCAGTACAGTCAACATCAACATATACTTCGCTTTATCCGCAAATGCCTATTCCTTATCAATAACAGCAAAAAACAAAATTTATAATGTCATTTTGATTTATCTTTTGCGCGCTTGCTCGATCACATTGATCATATATTTATACTCATGAAATAAATAATAAATCGAAAGGAAGATACATCGAATTACAATAGATATAAGATGTATGAGTCGTACTCACACGAAAAAAGAACATATAAAGTAAAACAAAACAAACATATACACATATAAATAACAATGGATTCGAAAAGAGGAAGAGAAATGGCTTAAAAGATTGTGTGTTTGGTCTTTTCTTTTGTTTGATGTTTTTTTTTGTTTTTCTATGCGTAGAGAGAAAATATGTACGTACGTATGTCCACTGTCACTGATTTATTCACAACAGGGGAATTTTGAAGACAACAGTCGTTATCAGTCAAACAAAAAAGATAAGTGACGAAAACATAAACACGGAAGAGAGAAGAAAATAACAAAACAAACAAACGAATCAATTGATACAAATAGTTTTCTTTTTCCTTTTATATTTTCTTAAATATTGCACACGAACTTAACAACTATGCATGGAAAATCTCTGTTCGTTTGTTTTTCCTCTTTTTCTTTTTTGTTTTTCAGGTTTAAAGGAATGCAAAGAATAAGAATACGAATATAAATAAATGGCTATTTTGAAACAAAAACAAAGAAGAAGAAAGTGTCTTTTGCTGTTTTGATTTTTGATTAGAATTGTGCTTCGATATACGGTCGAGCATTGTATTGAAGTGGTGTTGACGGAGATCGAGACAATGTTCGTTTACCTGGCATTTTGCTTAATGATTTACCTAACATAGCAAAATCAGGTCGATCATCAGGTACAAATGACCAACATTGATTGATAATATCCTAGAAATTATTCTTATACATCGAAACAGAACTATGAAAATCAACATACTTTCGCGTATTTACTAATATGTACACTACTCAATGGTTGTTTAAGTGAGTTTCCTGCTCGCCAAATAATATATTCAGGTGGTTGTTTAGCATATGGAAATTCTCGTAATAAAAGTTCATACCAAACCGTTCTGAAATCAATCACAAACATGCTCATAGAAAATCGATGTTTTCGTTATGTTACCCAAATGCATAGACATCTGTCTGTGGTGTATGTTGTAATACTGATTGTTCATCTCTTGGATCTAGTTTTCTCAAGATTTCCGGAGCTAAATAACTCAGCCAACCTCGTGGTGCTAAGATTGCCGATTGATCAGTAAAACGATAGCATCTACTCAATGGTACGAGACCGTAATCAGTGAGAATAATTCGAGTATTTTGCACGAAAATATTAGTTGTTCGTAGAGACATATGATTTATGGATTTTTCATGGAGATAACTCATAGCTTGAGCAATTTGAGCAGCATATTGAACAGCAAAATTGAGTGCAATTGTGTCATTACGAACATGAATCATTTCGTAGAGACTTATTCCACGTATCCAACTAGACACGCAAAAAGAAAAGAGAATATTAATTATAAAGTCTTGAAAACGATTTACTTTGAAGCAATGGCGAGATTTGGACTTTCGACTAGAAAAATAAATAAATTGTGATTTTGAATATAAATAATGGAAAAGTCAAAAGATGACGTACTGCAAACACCTGTGTACAAATTCAAATGTTCATGTCGAACTTTTCGTAGGCGAAAGACCTGAAAAAAGAAGAATTCACGTTTGTTTTTCATCCTGATAAAATTGAAATTATTTGTTTTTTTACTTGATTTTTAAATTGATTCAAAAATTCCACCGAATCACTCTTCGGATTCGGTGTGATCATTCGTACGACGATTTCTCCATGCCAATGTGCTCTACAAATCGAATTCATTGCCTTTTCACATCACAAATTTCTCTCTCACTTTTTCAATGTTCCCGATGAACGTCGTAGATCTTCGAGCATTTTTATATTATTAAATACAATCACCCAATCTTGCAACGATGCTGCAACCTGAAAGAAGACGATCGTTTTCAAATCTAATCGTCAAAGTCAATCAATTTCTATTTCTACATTAGTATTTCGTTTAACAGGATCGTCTTCATCATCATCGAATGAATTAATATCGAATAGTTTTGATTTTGCAAGATCTTCACGTTTTGATTGTGGCGTCGGTTCGCTCTGAAATATTCATTCATGCTTTGCCTTCTTCTTTCTCTCTTCAAATTACTTGAGAAATTTGTCGGATAAGCTTATTTTGTATCGTCGAAGTTGAGTCTGTCAAATTACTTGTACTTTCAGTTTGAATTGTCGAACTAGATCATATTTTTATGAATTCATACAAACAAACAATCATTCTTACTGTGTATCACTATCTGATTGAGATTCTGGAAGTTCTATATAATAAAAACAAAAATTAATATCGAAACAAGTGAATCTCTTTTGTCGTCTCTCTCAACAAAGAAAGCTATGAACAAATACATGCATAAATATCATTATGTTTTTTTTTGCGAAATAACTAATAAACGACAACAACAATATTGATAACACAAGACAAGATCGTCTTCCCAGAAACCACACAACGTCATGTTTGCAAACAAACCTGAAGATTTCGTAGTCGTATCTATAACGACCCAACTGTCGGGATCATTTTGAGCTAAAGAAAAGTTATTCATTTTTGATGTGTTGAACAAATAAAAGTGTATGCGTTTCAAACACGGAGAAGTAAGAAAAAGAAAAGATCGATCGATCGAATTCTTACTAGAATAAATCGATTCACTGACGCAAATCGATGGATTAAACGGATAAGCTGAGGTTTGTGGATTTGGTGCTGGTGAACCTGGTACTGAAATTGGCGTCGATGGTGTCGGACTTGTCGTATCCCATGGAAGAAAATCTTCAATAAATAAACATTGTTTTTCTTATTACTATTCGAAATATTAAGAAAATACATACGTCCAAATTGATATTTCCGTAATAGTGGACTGCTATTTGCTATTAATATTTCGAAAAGAAAAAATGTTTGTTAATATAATTTCTTCGCGATTTTTTTTAAAATTTACTAAGCGCATTTTGTATATCAGCATTATCGATTGCTCGTCGTAATTTACCTTCACTAATTCCACAATTAGTCGGTGCGTTGGGTACACATTCTTTGTGACATTTGTATCTTGTTTTTGGAAGAAAAAGAAAATGAAAATGTAGGAAATCGTTGTGAGATTATTTAATTGAGTAGAAAAAAACAGAAGGGAGAAGAGAGAATGAAAACGGGAAATCGAGCAATCGTCTTCAGTCAAAATCATGCTTTTGTTGTTTAGAAATGCCAATTTATGCAAGCAGCCTTTTCTAGTGCCTTACTTGCAATGAAGACATGCTTTTCCTCGAAACATCTGTCTCCTGCAGACGTCACAAAAGGAAAATTTGAATAGACGTGTTTTATCAAACCTAGAATATAGAAATTCGTTTCATTTTTTTTTTCGTGTTCCTTCGATTTTCATTTGCAGTCAAGTAAGCGCGTTTTAGCATGAGCAGAGAGAGAAAGACGGGGGGAGACAGAGAAGAAAAGAGAGAGAGAGATAATTTTGAAGAATCCATCTTACTTGCAAACATTGCATTTGGTACCGAGAAAGAAGATTTTTTTCGTACAAACATTACACGTTGATAGTTTTATCAGATTACTCCACCTGAGAATACGAGAGAGAGAAAAAAAATCAAAAGAATTTAATTTTGTTCATGTTTTTCAATTGTGATCAACGATAATAATCACCAACAATTTGAGACAACAACAACAACAACACAGTGAAATAAAATAGCAACGTTGACGATGATATGACACGACATTGAGAGATTAGAAGAAGATTATGGTTAAAGCAAAAGCGTCAATCAAAGCAGTTAGACAGACAGCAGACAATGAGTTGTATACGAACTTGTGTTGAATTTTATGAGCCATCCGATGACGAATCAGAGGCGACGGTGTATTGTATGTCGTCGGCTCTGAAATTCAATCATTGATAAACGAAAAAATGAATTCAGATAATTAAATATACCGTAGGTTCGTGTATCATTTTCTGCGTCACTGTTGTGTCCGGATCCTAATGGTGAACCGGACATTGTCGGAGAACGACCAGTTGGAGATTTAGGTGTTGCTGAACCTAGGTTACATAAGAAAAAAATCGAATTACTATGGTTTCTTGTTTGTAAATGAAGAAATATTAGAAGCAGATAAAAGTCCTTCTCCGAGCAAATTATAATTAATTAATCAAAAATAAACTAGAAACATGTCCAACCCTCTTTCAAATTTGATTTATTGTAAAGAAAATTTCTCGTTGGTGATAAAGGAGATTTGATTTCCTCGTGACTCAGATTAGATGAATTTTCAAAGGCTGTTATAGCGAATTTACGTCGAACCAATGAATGAGATTGTGGAGAGATTTCATGCTCAAGACAATGCTCAAATTCTATTTCGAATGAAATTTGTTCGTTTTTTCTGTTCTTTTGTTAGTTTTTTTACCTGATGGTAAACGACTCTCGGAATCAGAACCGTACGAACTGCGTCGAGATGAATTGCCATCAGTTGGTAATTGTAAATCTAGTGAATATTTTGAGTTTTCATTTTAAAAATTCTTGATTTATTTACTCGGATGTTCAGATCTGCCTGTATTATTAACACTTAAATGATTTAAACGAGATGTTGGCGGAGTATGAGATGCTAAAAATAAGAACGTGCATTCGTTGTGTGATTGAATAGTTTCAACGTACGATTATTTCGTCGTGCATGTGGAGATAATGGAACAGTCATTTGATGTGTCGTATTCATAGCACCGAATTCAGTCGAAATCGAGGAAGATACAGATGTTCTTACTGATTCAGTTCTTGGTGGATTTGGAAGTGCTAATGTTAAACATACAAACAACATTTTTTTTTCTTCATGAAAATGATTTCTATTCTACCTGTATCTGACAAACGATGATGATGAACTGATGGTGTTGCTGGTGTTTCCGTATGCCAAAAGTATCGACCATTATCATTAGTTCCACCATGAGAAAAATAATCTTAATAATCAACGAATGACAATCGATTGTTTTTTCTCTCTCATTTCGTTTCTTACCAATACAATCTTTCAATACTGTTAAGGCATTCCGAAAATCTTTTCGTTCGGTTTCTGTCGTTTCTGCAGCGTACAATAATTGTTCTCGAGCAGGTGCTTTGCTATTCAATAACTCATCAAATGTTATTCGTTGGACAATATACTAAACGAGAGAGATACATTAGTTTCTTGAAAACGATTATCAAATGTCGTACATCAATAGATTTTTGATTGAAATTTAAAACAGCTAAAAATCGATCTAATTTCGAATATTCACTATTGAAACATGTGTCATGTCCGTTATTTTTCTGTAATTGTAATGATCGTAATAATCGAGCAAAAAAACCAATAACTCGACTCTAGATGATAAAGAGACAAAAAAAATCGATTCAAATAATTGTCTTTTAAAATCATTACTTCGTTATTTCTCATCAATTCATATTTTAATGATAAATCCGACATAGTTTCATTATTAAATATTGTTAATTGATCAATAGCATGCGTTAACGCATCGTCTAAATGTCGAAGATTTTGTGAAACTGTTCGACTATATTCAACTGAGTCCGTTGTTGTTGTTGTTGTTGTTGTTGTCGGTGGTTGAGAAGGTAGAGATGAAACATCATCTGTATCTTCATTTGCATTCATTTTAGTTGTCTAATAATTGTCAAATTAAAAGAAATAAATATACAAAATGTCAGTCAAGCCAATTGAATGACATAAAGAAAGAAATAAACGAGAAAATTTGACAATCGAATGAATACGATTCGTGAAATGATGAGTAACAATCGTAAACAGAACATCTAGTAATCAACAACATAGACATGATTGATGGAAAAAACTAACGAATCAGACGAGTCGTTCGAACAGAATTAGGAAAGAAAAGCTATAGCGAACTCTAGGGGACGTACTTGAAAGAAAGATTTTCTTTTCTGTTTGTTATACTACCGAGTTGTCTTCTTCTGTAAAATGAAATATTCAACTTCTTTCCAATAAAAAAAAAAGATTTTGACATCGTTTCAATGAAATTACAATGCCAGATGTTTTTTTTATGAAAAAACAATATTTGCTATTCTTTCTCTTTGTATCCTAATAACTGATAATAGATTCTATTGACAATGGAAAGCAATATGTTTGGTAGATTTAAATACTCGAATTACATACTGGCACTTTAATCGAAAAAAAAAACTCGTTTTCTTTTATTTTCATTGAATGTCAAAATTTACAGAAACTTAAAAATCTTTGAATAAAGCCAATTCTTTATCGGATGCAAACGGTGCTGATCTCCAGTCTTCTTGATATTGATCGAAACAAGATGTATCACCCGGATGTCGAACAGCAGGAATAATCGGTGGTTTAACTTTTCTCGCTAGAACATCGTCCCATTTCACCGATGAAAATATCGGCTGTTCTTTAACTTCACGTGAACCATTTCGACCGGCACCAAGACGTTTATCCGGATTGAGTGTTAGTAATTTTTTAATGAATGCTTTCGTTACTTCATCGATCGTTCGTGGCCACGTTATTCGACCAGCGAGAACACGACTAGGAATTTCAGTTTCATTTTGATTGGGATTAAAGGGCGTGACTAAAAAACAAACAAACAACAAAAATAAAATAAACAATTGACTTATTAATCATTTTACCTCCAGTTAACATTTCGAATAATAAAATTCCTATACTCCACCAATCCGTACTTTTATTATGGCCTGTACCTTTGAATAATTCCGGACTGAGATAATCCGGTGTGCCACATGTTGTAAATGTTTTATTAAGAATTTTCTTTGCAAAGCCTAATAAATAAGCAAACAAACAAATCAATTGTTCGAATTCATTTTTCATCTCTCACCAAAATCTACAAGTTTAACATGACCGTCGGCATCCAAAAGAATATTTTCTGGTTTTAAATCTCGATAGACAATTTGTAACGAATGTAAATATTCAAATGCCAAGATAATTTCACAAATATAAAACAACGATGTTTTCAAATCGAATGTTGTTTTTCGTCTCATATAGGAAAATAATTCACCGCCAGGAATATAATCCAATAACATGTAGAGAAATTGATCAGAATGATGTGTCCAATGAAGACGAATGATGAACGGATGTTTTATAGCTGAGAGAATTTCTTTTTCACTTTTGACATGCTCAGTCTGAAAAAATTCGCTATTGAAAGCTGTGATGATGACGATGACGATGATCTTACTTGTCGAGATGTGACAACATGTGTTATAGAAAAGATTTTCAATGCGTAATATGTAGATGTTTCACGATCACGAACGACAAGCACTCGTCCATAAGAACCTGTACCGACCTAATTAAAAATAAATCATCGAGCTTTAAGAACATACGCGAAAGAAAGTCTTTCCTTTTTCTCGGGAAACAAATATTTAATTTGCATTTTTACATTATTGATTTACGATACTTAAAACTGACGTACCGTTTTAGATATTTCTAGACGATCTAAAGCTTGTTGTCGTTCTTCACGTTCAGCTAGGCTAACATTACTAAGTCGTGTTGCAATTAAAACCGTGTCACTTTCGCTTTGGTTCAATTGTGGCGATTCGGTTGTTGTACGACTTGAAATACTTGTTGCCGAATGTGTTTGAAGACGAGTTGATGTCATCTTCTGACGAACTTTTAACTAAATAAAAAAAACATTTGATCTTCCTTTTTTCTCGATTCAGAAAAAAAAAGGAAAGAAAAACTTTAAAGGTCTCAATTCCGAATTCGATCTAATCTTCTTATGACAAGAAATCTCGTTGAATATTAGTTAATTCCATTGAGTTACCTTTGATTCACTCTTGTGAAAGAAATGTTCGAAGACCACAATTTTCTTTTTTTTTTTATTGTCAATGATTTATTGACTCAATAAACAACAACAATATGAGCATGTAGTCTACCGATTTCTTTTTCTCTATGGGACACTCTTCACTTCACTTTCTCGTCGATTTCTTTCTTTAACATAAGAAGAAATCCTTCTTCCTTTCTCTCTCGTTTTTATTCTTGTCTTTTATTAATGTTTATTTTCGAACTGAGAGAGAAAAAAAGATTTCCTTGCTAATTAGCATATTCATATATACGTATATATGAAGAAAAAAAAAGGAATAAAGACAGAAGGAATCTACATACAATTGATACACGAAAGAGTTTGCCGATAATTGATGCAGCCAGATTTGGACTGTTTTTTTTGTAAATTTAAGTAAATAAAAAAATCGAAGAAGAAAACGTTTTTTTTTTTCGTTTTTTTTTCTTAAGTGAGAAAATGTTTGGAGAGTGGAGAAGAAGAAATGAATCTTTTAACGAACCATTATTATGTTACTAAAGAAAAAACTATTGACCACGCATTGTTTAATATAAAAGTAAATAAGTCCAAAAAATACTCGACATCAAATGGATTTTAATCAGACTTATTTCCTTCATGTTTTTTTCTCGCTACTTGAGTTTCATGTAATTGTATGATCTTAGAACGATTATTTATTCATAAAATAGGTTAAGAAAAAGACCAGATATTGTATTAAATTGAAGTATTAATAATTAGGTTCTTCCTGAGATTAAGCAAATAAATTCAATATCGAAAATTTCTAAGATAAATATACAAGTGCTTTGATTAAATGAATATTTCATACGAAAAAAAGTAACATGTCGTGTAATACAACATGTCTAAACGATGGTTTATGCTTATCGAATGATACATGCCAATGTGCTCAATGCTACATGGGTAAAGCATGTGAAACAAGTACGAATGTCATTAAATTTTCATTGACTTACGCTATACATTGGGATATACGAGAGTATTCAGTGGATTCGAATTTTAATTTACCGAAAATGATTTATACGACAGTTATTGCTTGCATGCTCGTCCTGGCTATTTTGAATACCTTCGTTTCTTTGCCAACATTTTTCTCGCATAATATACGTCTAACGAATTGCGGAGTTTTTCAAATATTCTATTGTCTAACCGGTTTATTAACAATCATTGGCATGCAATTACGCATGTTAACAATGTTAGAATTCGATTATTTAACTCAAAGTTATTCGTATCGATTTATTGCATGTAATATCATACCGGTTTTAGTTATTATCATGGGCGATATATGCATGTGGATCAGTGCTCTATTAGCTATTGAATTCATTCTTCTCGAATGGTTCAATTTGAGTTTATATCGAACTCGACGATTTGCTATGATCTCATCAATTATTTGTTTTGTCTTAGTTACTGGTTCACATTTACATGAAATCATTGCTCGTGGTCCAAAACCATATCCTAATGAACCGAATCTATATACATGTACTTTCATTTACACTTTACCAGTTGATATTATCGATCGAACTCTTCGTGCTTGTCATATTATCATACCTTGTACAATACATTTTATATCGAGTTTACTCATATTGATTAGTATTACACGACGAATTATTATGGTTCGTGGTCGTACGGATTTCTTTCACGTATTTGTTCGCGAATGTTTCAAACGTAAATACGTGTTCATCCCGCCAACATTTATTATTATTGCTAATCTACCTCATTTAATTCTTCATTTAATTGATGAATGTGAAGATGCTCGAGATATTGTCATACTTCGACGACATGTCTCATTTAATATTCTCGTTTATCTACCGGCATGCATGACATTTTTTATTTATATCTATCCATCGAAAAGTTATTTGCGTCAATTTCGTCGAACACATTTTGGTCAATTGATTCAACGAATAAAAACAATACAAATTGCCAATATTAAAGTCATGCGCAGTTCACAAGAAACGCTCACATCAAATTTGTCATGATTTAACATTCGATTACGAAGATTTTTTTTTTGTTCGGTCGAAAGAAAAATAAATAATTTCATCTGTTAAAAAGTCTAAACTAATAGAGAAAGAGAATGAGAGGAAGCTTTTTAATTTTGACGATATTTTTGTATGTCACAACAATTTGTTCTGACATTTTTTTATACGAGACAGACAAACATGTTTTGACAATACATCAGAGTTCATTTAGAAAATAAAGTAAAAAATTGTATTAAATTGACTAGATATTTACGAAGGGAAAAAGAAAAATTCTTATTAACATAATAAGTAAAGAAAATGATACATCATCTTGGGGATTGTTAAGCACGCATATATCGTTAGTTTTTTTCTTCTTCTTCTCCTCTGAGTAAGATCTATCACAATTTAGAGTTCTATCGAAAGAAAACGATGCATAATAATGCGTCAAAGAAAAGATAGATTATAATAATAGAATCTAATACTATTTTTTTCACTCAGCTTTAGTCGTCAATATTTTATTCTGTCGTTCCTCGTTTTTTTTTTCTTCTTCTCCTTCCATCTAGTGAATAGTCAACAACAAAAAAATATATGAATATAAAATATTTCCTCAATGTTTCATTTATATTAAATATACGTTAGCAAATAGAGACATCGTATGCTAGCCAAGAGTAGTTCGTCATTAGTTCCACCAATTAATTGCTCAGATACTATAAATACTCCTTCGTTGGCACATTGTCGATCGACACCAAATGTTGCAATTTATTGTGATGATCAGGTAAATGAAATCTATAAATATTTATATGATACAAAGACTGATAATCTTCTCGTTTTTTTTTCTTGCTCGAAAGGAAGGAAACCGGATGATAGTTGAAAAGAATAATAAACAGATAATTTTTGTTTGTTCGATTTTTGACTGATTAACTTTTGACATGAAGAATTATTGATGCATAGTCAAATGATGAGAAATCAGAGATTTTTCCGTTCTTATTCTAACTCTGAAGATATGAAAATGAAGAAGAACCAAGTGTGTGTGTGTGTGTGCCGAGCGGTATATGTGTAATTGATCTACCTACATAATAAGCAAAAAATACGAAGAAATTGCAAATATAAATGAGTAGGAGCCGCCTCATTTGATAATCTTCATTCATCTTTACACAAGTGATGACATGTTGTTCTCATTACACATAGACACACACACACGTATTCTTAATAATAATTTTTTTCCTTATTATTATAAATTATCAACATGATCTATTTTCAAAGCTGACATAACTAAAGAAAACTCCTTCGTCTATCGACGTCATTTCAAGATCAAAACCTATATCCGCCTTCATCAAATTGACACTTATGAGTATATATATTCATCATTCAATTTTCCTTTCTTTCTTTCTTCTTCTTCTTCTTCTTCTTCTGATTATTATCACTTTAGTTGGTAAGTTTATGTGAAATATAGTCTACATAGAAAGAATTATCTATTCGAGACAGAAAAAGAAGAAAAACATAGAGAGAAAAATGATTAGATCTATTTTTTTTCTTTTCACGATGGTGTTCTCTCTTTACATGAACGTTTTTTTTTGTGGTAATACTATATATATATGAAAAAAAAGAATAAAACTAACGACACGGGACACCAACATCGAGAGACAGAGAAAAGTTCATAAATGCATAGAACAGGATATTATAAATGAGTTTTTTCTCTTTGATTTGACAACTGTGTTTTTCACTACACGCACATCTATTCATATTGTCAACACGCACATAGCCTAATCACAAGAAAAAACAAGCCTGTCACTGTAGTTATGGATCGACGACGATTATCTGTTTGTGCGAACTTCGCAGGTTATACAGATTCAATGGGACACATGAAACAGCCATATGTAAGTCTGATGTTTCTCTCTCTCCCCCGCTCCTCCCACTTTCAAGTACGTTTAGAGAAAACGATTTAAAATTTAAAGACTTCTGTTTATTGATAATATATATTTCTCGTTCGAACGTTTTCCTATCGGAGAAAATTAAGCTCCAACAAAGAATGTCTTATTAAAAAGAAATTATATTTGCAAGGCGTACTGTCTCGCATGTTAAAACTACATCAATAAATAAAGAGTTTTAAAAGCGATTTTTATTGAATTTTGATTTAGTTCGATATATATATATATATATAAATAAAGTTTTTATATGTTTGTAAATAATTTAGTTTGAACAAAGACGTCTTTCCGATAGTGCATCAATTCATGCGGCTAATTTGAATTTGCATTATCCCGGTGAATACGGTGGCAGTGAATTATGTATGTTAAAACAAAAGAATTCGTCGTTGACAATGCTCTTGGATTCAACGAATTCATTGATGCGTACAGCATCGAATACATTTCAAAGTCTATTTGGCGCGCCACGCCGTGCATCCTATTGTGGTGACCCCGACCCATCAATTCAATTAGCACCGAGTGGAAATAGTGGCTCACTTTATCTTCTACCAAATTCAAATGAATCATCGTTATCAAATATTTCCAGTGAAGAACAACGACGTACAGTAACGATTTATGATGGTAGAATTCCATCAGCACCATTAGCACCGACGATTCCTTTCGAATTAATGACACCTCTCGATGCAATTACTCAAACAGCCGAAGATCCGATTGATTCGTTCGTTCAAATCGTGCTGGAAGAGCCCGATGATCGACCGCCCATTTTACCTCCACTATCATCATCTCGTCGAAATTCACCTTCTCGATATCGACCTCGAAATAGTTCGGCCAATTCGAATCAACATAAAGAAGATGCATCGAAATCCGATGAGAAATTATCTAGTTCAGCGTCAGTATCAACCGATCAAACCGATAAACGGGCTTGTCAAACACCGAAAGTTGTCGAACCTATGGATTTTTCATTTCTCGAGCCTGTACTACGTGGTGAAAGTGCTGCTCCACCTCCTTCTCGACAGGTTTCTTCTAATGACTTTCAATCGTCATCATCATCAGCGTCACGTTTATCAGTTCCATCATCAAACGATTGAAGAGACGCATCCTTTTTCTCGTGTTATGAATTCATTTTGTGTTTGTTTGTTTTTTTTTCAAATAGAATTTGATAAATGGATGTTTGAATATTTCTTTATTCACAACAGCAAACAAACAGAAAACTACAGAAAAAAAAGCGATGTGCTACAAAAAAAGAAGAAAACATGACTAAACTAGAAAAGAGCAAAAAAAAGAAGAATGACGATAAAAACAAATTTTTGGGTTTTTTTTTACAAAACGTTTATAAACAATAATCAAATTAAATCTTATCGATAAGGTCGTCAAGTTCATCCCAACTTTGTTGACTTGGTGCATTACCAATCGAACTAATACCATCATCAACGACGGCTAATTGCTCCATGGCATCTAAAACGCTGCCATTATCTGTTTGAGTTTCGATTACAAATTGACTTTCAGTTGTTGTACTCGTTTGTGTGAATTCAGTATTCGACACAGTCACTTGTTCTTGTGTAGTAGTAATCATTGTTGTTGTTGTTGCTGCTGCTGCTAATTGTTTGTCTTTTCGAATCATAGCTGATGCTGTTGCTGCTGTTGATTTCTGTTTGGTATCAACAATAGGATCATCTTCGAATTCCGATCGTAACCATTCGATCATATTCGTAAATGAACAAACACCATTCTGTGTTGGTTTAATTTGTATCATCGACATTTCATACGGATCATTGAGATCATTATCATCAATACATTCTTCTTCTTTATTATTATTATAATCCAAGAAATTCGACGCATATTGTTGTTGATGAATTTTATAGTGATTTCTTAGACGTATCGATGATGGAATATATTGTTTGCAAAGTGAACAAACACGTATAGGTAATGACGATTGAATTGATGGGCAACAAGCATCATAAGGAAGAAGATCGTTTTGTGTACGATTGATAACTATGCCGTGAAATTGAATACGTTGAAAAAGATTGCCATAGAATGGAGATGTTGGATGGATAGCTGCATTCGATGACTCGATTTCGGCCATTTTAACACCGCGAGATGATCGATTGAAAGGCACTGGCGGAGGAAAGAATCGATGAGGAAAAACTTGAGCAAAATTCGATCGCCACGGTGTACAACATGACGAGTTACTACAACGAATGATTTGAATGGTATATTGAGTTTGGAGGACGTGTGTTGCACACCAATATCTATTTTCAATTCAAAAATAAGATTTGTTTGTTTTGAAAATGAAAACTTACTCATCAATATCACATTCAGTTTTCGGTTCAGTTTTTGGAAATGTCGGAATCGTTGTACGTATTTGACTCATATTCATTCGTTGTTCAAGTGGAGCATCTTCCTCTTCTTCAGCACAAACTCTAGAAAAAAAAACTTTCTTGTATGCTTTTTTTTATAAAAAAAACTATCTCCTACTGATCAATGATGTTATCTAAAGCTAGTGTACTATCCGCTAATTTCAATTGTTCGTCAACCAAAGGCGATGGATTGATATATTCAACAACAACTGGATATTCATCGAGTACATTCATACTCCAAACTTCAGCTAGAACATCAGCTGTTTGTTTGAAATTGCTCTTCTCTAATTCAGCATGTTCAGTTAGACCAAAGTCATTCAAATGTGTGCCGAAATGATCATGTGGTAGAATCAAACCAGCAAGATCGTGTGACAATGGTGCTAAGCGTCGTTCGACGGTATTGAAAAGAGCTTGACCAGGCGCTTGATTAACGATAAAAAGTGCGTCGAGATTGTATTTTTTGAATCGATCGATGGCCGTTGAAAGCGTTCTTAAATAACGTGTATTATTTTCCGTGCCAAGATTATCGACAGACATGACAATGATCGGTTTAACCCGACCGAGATGATCACGAGCAAATTTCTCGAATTCTTTCAATTCAACTAGATGATCGAAATCACGAGCGTGACTTTCGTGTGTTAAACGATCGTGTTTAGCCGAACGAACGGATATGTACGTCGGACCAGCCGTGCCGATCAAACCAGTTTCATCGATAATCGACGCTGCGTAAACGCAGGGCGTCAATTGATGACGTGTGTTTGACATAGGAGATGTTTGTGAATCGACTGAACTAACATCGTAATCTAAACGCATGATTAGTGGTGATTGACCTTTGGCAGTCGGTCGGCCGATGTTAACTTTCGATTTTGTATCTTGAGTTAAATAGAAAACACAATCGTTGCCGAATATGCCGGATAAATCTTTGATATGCCGAATGGAGGCGGCAGTAAAATGCGAATCTTCATGTTGGGCGCGTGGTGGAAGTCCTTGCAGTTTTCGAAGACGAACAGGAACTGTAATAACATGTTTTTTACCATCGTGAGACAAGGCACGATTTGGTAGAAGACTGAAAAAAGCAAACAAATAAATAAAATTCAATATTTTTCTTTCGTTTACCGATAGTAGAGCGAAGATTTACGAATTTCATAGCCTCGTTCTTTGATTTTATCTTTTAAATCATCTAACGAAACGCAAGCTTTGCCTTTATTATCCGAAGCACCGCCGACACGTGCGATTTCGGCGATAATTTGAAGAAGATCAGGACAATCTTCTTCGATTTGCATGCGCATATTCGATGGCCGAAAGATTTTCGACAATTCGGCAGCCACTTCCGGATTGGCTGCGCATAGTTGTTCGACACGACGTTTCTTTCGTTCACGATAACGTGTCGATGCACGTTGTTTCGATTGCAAACGTTTGAGATCGGTTGTACGTTGTTTTTTCTGTTCGATTAATTTCTTCAATGTTTTCTGATTTTCAGCTGTTAACAAGCCCATGCTTTTCACTTGAATTAAATTTGCAATACGCTCAGAAATCTCCTTCAAATCCTTCATCACCGCTTCTTGTGCCGGTGTTTTGATCTTTTCACTTTCGACTTTAGCTGCTTGAGCTTGAGCTTGAGCTTTCTTTTTCGCGGCTTTTTCATTCGAACGAGCTATCCACGGTTTTTCTTTGGCTAACGTTTCCGGGTCCATGTCTTCTTCGTTGATTTGACTTCGACGTTTCGAAAACGTTGGCGTCTCAGTTTCGACGACATCGGGATCGTAATTCGGATCGTGATCATCATCATCAGATGAATGAGCACGTTTTCGTGAGGTTTTCTTTGCTGCTGATTTCTTTCCATTGGTTTGAGTTTTCTTTTTGATCTCATCGATATTCGGCGCGCCGGCTTTATTCCAAATATCCAAATATTCTGTTATCTTTTGTCGGACAAGCTCTTCGTCCTTCTTAATTTCATTCCATTCGGTTTGCGCACTATGATGAGACGTCTTCAAGAGCAACAAAAAACAAGTTATCAAGAGAGAAAAGAGAGCAGATCTTGTCGAACTTACGCATCGAGTCATGTCCGGATGTCCTTTCATGTATGCATCGACAAACTCTCGATACAAACAATATCGAGGACTTTTATGTGCCATGATGATCGTTGAGAAGAGATTTGAGTTGATGTGATATTGCAAAAGCACAAATGGGGAGGGGGTACCCTAGTTGAATCGTGACCGATCAGTAGAGTGAACGCGAGGCAAATGAACAGAAAAGAAATAGTAAAAGCGAACAGCACATGATTCAATGGTGGTGATCACTACTAGGCAAGAGAAGAAAAAAACCAGAGAACGACGACGTGACCGTACGATGACCCCTTCGATAGAAGCGAACAGAAACGGAACGTGATCAACGAGAAGAGAACGTATATGACCGTCGTCTTGTGGTGTTCATCCATATACCACGTCCGCGAAAAGGAAAAAAGGAGTGAAGGTTTAGTTGAATCGTAGTAATATTTAAACGAACACGATTGGTTTATTCATCTAGCAGATGATACATTTTACGAGATAGGGGCAACAGCATGTTCATTATTCTCGAAATAACATTAAATATAGATCGACGTAATAATTAAATTAATTCAATCGATTGTTTAAAAGAAAGAAAAAGAACTTTTCACGTTTATTCTGTGTGTTTGTAGAGAAAGAAAGAAAAAGAACTTTTCACGTTTATTCTGTGTGTTTGTAGAGAAAGAAAGAAAAAGAACTTTTCACGTTTATTCTGTGTGTTTGTAGAGAAAGAAAGAAAAAAAAATAAGCATAACAAATTCTAAAATCAGATGAAAATGTTTTGTCTGTTTGATTTTGAAAATTAAGCAATTTGAGCTAAATAATCTTTGACTTCAGCTGGTGTTAAACGACGAAAACCATCTTTATCACAAATACCAATTTCAATGTTATCTTCTGTCATTTGACCTTCGAATGATTCTTTGAGTGTTAAGATAGCGGTGTGAACTGCATCTTCAAGAGCGAGTTGATCCGAATATCTAATACACAAAACGAGAATACAGCTCGTAGACGAATGTATGCAATTACCGTTTTTCAAGAAAAGTTTTTCCATTGACAAAATTACGACCGATTGCGGTTGCTTTCCATGGAAAATACGAACCCTAGAATACAAACAAACGATTAAAAATCGAACGAATAAATAAATAAAATTTATGTACGGATGGATCACATTGATAAAGAAATGGTCGATCTTCATCGTAATCATACCCACAGATAAGTAACGACACACCGAAAGGTCGTACACCACTACACGAAACATAAACAAAAAAGACAAGTCATTTTCTTCATTTATCAAATGAAAACCAACCCGGATTGAGTATATTCTTGCATGACATCAGCAACTCGTTTAACTAATTGAGTTGGTGGTACATTTTGTTCATAGATAAGCATATATTCTTGTGCTAATTTTCTTGCTTTTTGTACAAGTAATCTAAATTAAATACGATTATTCTCTCTCACGCATTCTCTAAAATCATTCTCTACCTATAATCAGGTCCCATTCCGCTATAGCAAAGTCCGATATTCTTGCAAATCGATTCGACTTTATGTATAGTTCGATCGTCTTGTAATAAAGATTTGCTCTTCTTTTCTGTTGCTAAAACAACACCATTCGATGCTTTAATTCCAACAGTTGGCGAGCCTGCATTGACAGCATTTAATGCGTATTCAATTTGTACGAGTTTACCCGATGGACTGAATGTTGTTAACGAGAAACCGTATCGTTCAGACATTGCTCAAAATCTACAAAAGATAACAAGACGTTGTTTTCATGTTTAACGCAATGTATATATTTGCGAAAAAAAAAGAAAAAGAAATATACAAAAAAAACACAGAAATGTCGAATAAACTACGACTAATTTCGTTCAAGTTCGGATTTAATTTTGCCAAGAACTTTCGGCATTTTCTTCACGCCATCGTCTTCATCCAATTTTTTCGTTTTATAAAAATGTGGTGCCGTTTCACGTAACCATTCATTTTCGATTTCTATTACTTGTCGCATATATTCTTTAGTTGTGAGAACCAGTTCGAAATAGACGACATACCGAGGAATTTGATCGAATAGACAACTATTCGGATGAATGAGCACACTTTGTTGATGACGAACTGTCTTATACATTCCGTTTTTCGAGAATTTCGCTGTGTGATAGAAAAATCCAGCACAAATCGATTTACGTATGCCGATTGAATCGGCAGGATTCGATTGAATTTCGATTTCGACACGTTCCATTAATGCTTCGAGTTGTTCTCGAACTTGTCGTGCGCGATTCATCGAACGAAATTGAATGAAATTCTCGAAACACCATTGCGTCGAATAGTTCGTATCTTTCCATTGATTGTAAACATTTAAAAGCATAAGATGATCGCCACCGGGCGCGAAAAAACCTTGTCGAGCTGCGTCAGCAAGAAGCATTTTATCTTTGGGCCGAAAAAAGATCGAATTATTCACCGAAAGCATCGAAACAATCGTGAGAATTTCAGCTGAACATTTGTATGTTTCACTGGCGAGTATAGTTTTCGAAAGCATGGGATCTAAGGGAAATTCAGCCATTCGACGGCCGAGTTTGGTCAATTCAACTTTATGATTCAATGCGCCAAGTGCGTACAATTGTTCAAAAGCAAGACGAAGTGTTTCCATGGGCGGTGGATCCATATAATCGAAATTAACCAGATCATTGATACCTAAACTTTTCAATAATAAAACAACATTGCCTAGATTTGTGCGTTGAATTTCAGGAATTGTATTATCTTCTAATTCGTGTTGATAAGCCCACGATGTGTACAAACGAAAGCATTTGCCGGGCGCGACACGTCCGGCACGGCCAGCACGTTGATTTGCCGATGCTTTCGAAATCGGCGTGATCGTCAATGCTTCCATACCGTTCCGTGCATTGTAAGTTTTCTGCTTGCAAAAACCTGGATCGATGACGTAAACGATTCCATCGATCGTCAACGAGGTTTCAGCAATGTTCGTAGCAAGAACAACTTTTCGGCCATTGGGCGGCGCTGGTTCGAAGATTTTAATCTGCATATCCGATGGTAATGTTGAATAAATCGGTAGAATAACTAATTCTTTGATTTTCGAACCTAATCGTCGCGTTCGTTCCAAGAGCATTTCATGTGATGTTTCGATTTCTTCTTGACCGGTGAAAAACACGAGAATATCACCCAATGGTTGTGTAACATGAATTTGTAGAACAGTAACAACAGCTGCATCGACATAGTCAGCTTCGGGAGCTTTTGTATAATAGATATCAACGGGAAAACGACGGCCTGGTATGCGAAAAATCGGTGCATCATCGAAAAACTGAGAGAATTTCTCGGCATCGAGTGTTGCCGATGAAATCAGAAGTTTCAATTTCGGTCGAAAACGTGCAATATCTTTGACTAGACCAAATAGAATATCGGTATGCAATGTCCGTTCATGTGCTTCATCGACAATTAGCACGCTGTACGATGCGAGATCGGGTTCGCTAAGAAATTCTCGTAGTAGCATACCGTCAGTCATGTATTTGATAACCGTACGTTCCGACGAGCAATCTTCGAACCGAATCGAATAGCCGACTTCTCGGCCGAGTTTAACGTTCATTTCCTCGGCAACACGAGCTGCAACTGACATGGCAGCGACACGACGTGGTTGCGTGCAACCAATCATCATTTTCTTCGTTTTCGGTTTCTTTTTCACGCCAGGCAAATCGATTTCATTATCGTCCTCGTCATCTTCATCTTCATCAACTTCAGCTTCGCAAAAACCTTCTTCGTATAAATACTGTGTCAATTGAGTTGTTTTACCCGAACCTGTTTCACCTTCGATAATCAAAACTTGATGTTCACGAATAGCATTCATTAGATCTTCGCGAAACCGATAGATCGGCAAGGTTTTTCGTGATTCTTGGATCGAACGATGTTTACGTTTGTTCTCATCTTCGTGATCATGTTGAGCACGTGCTCGTTCTTTTTGTTGTTGGATGATTTCATTGACACCGGGAATAGTTAATTGTTGAACGAATTGAATTTCTTCATCGAGAACATAATCATATTGTTTCTGTTTGTTTTTAGCATCTTTATCCAATGAACCGTAGTGTGTTATAGCTGTATGAATGACTTCTTCTTCCCATCGACGTTGATCACTTTGTGGTCCGCTCGATTTCGATTCTGTGTATCGATAATCTTCGCTATATCGATCGGTCTTGGTTGTGTCTTCGCTTTTGCCAGTTGGCATGTGATATCGATCGATATTTTCCATTTGTTGAGCTTTTTCATGTTCACGCGCAAGATTCAATGCAATACGTTTAAATTTGAGATCTTCTTCTTCACGTTTAGTTAGTTTAACATCGCGAAAGAGAAATTCATTATCTCGAATTTCATCTTCGAGTTCTTTGACTTTTTTATCTTTACGTACTGCTAAATAATCACGACGAGATTTTTTACGTAATTCGTCAATGGATAATTTCGAACGATCGGAATTTTGAGAAACCGGTTCGCTTTTGAATTTCTTCTTTGTTTGCTCATCATCACGTTGTCGAAGACGTTTGGCAAAATCATCACGTTCACGAATATCAGCTTGTCGACGAGCATTCGATTCTTCATCGTCACTCGACGACGAATCATTGAGACGATCGTCTAATGCACGAGATTCCGGTGAATTCGACATGCCTTCCTACTGCTTTTCTTATTACTATCCGTGTATATATAACAAATTTTTAAGAAATTTGTTCGAACCTTTCGAAACTATAATAAGTAAATCCATGAACCAATCGCTAACGACAAAGTTAGAGAGTAGATGGCGTTTAGATTTGCAAATATTTCGATTTCATGACTTTTGTTTATTGATAACGATAAGACAAATTGACAGATTAAATGTAATCGAACGAAATTTTATTTCGTCATCGTACATTTGAATGCTAATAAATTTATTTCGAGATTATAAAGAGAAAGAGGGAAAAAACGGATCTCGTACTATTAATATCTGCTGACATCTTATCTAAATCGAACGATTGGCGTCTATTTATTCGTGTTCTTCTTTTTTCTTGTCGTTCTGTTGCCTCCATCTCTTTTTTTTCTTCTTCTTCTCTTCTTTCTTTTTAGTATTTTCTTTTTCTCTAGTTACTTGTCGTCGTTCGTCGTCCTTGTTTCTCTGTCTACCCTCTTGCTTTCTTTTTCTTATTCAAACGTATATACACTCAAATCGACATTGCCCTTTGCAATCACTTCGTTTTTTTTTCTCTCTCGCTTTCTCTCTCTTCCTCTCTCTCTCGTTCTCCTCCGTGCTTTACACACACATATGCACACACACACGCACACGCACATAGAGAAAAAAAGAAATCACTACCACCACTATCATCATCATCATCAACCGAACGATGTCGACTGCGAAAAAATTTTTGCTGCTAGTTGTTACTGTACTTTGACAGTGTTATTCTTTGCGCTTCTCTTCTCTTTCTCCCCCCTCGCTCTCGCTCTCTCTCTCGTTCCAATACTTTTTTTCTTCAGTACTAGAAAAGAGAACACAGGACAGTTTTTTTTTATCCATTCTCTTGTACGAAAAGAAAAAAACGCTCATTTTCACTTCCTTCTCCTTTTAGATTTATGACGAAAACAAACGAACAAGATAATATGCAAGTCGATGCAAACGAACATCCACCATCGACAAATAATGTTGTCATTGTTCAACAACAACAACAGCAGCAGCAGCCTGCTAATGATCAACAGCAACAACAACATTTTGTTCTATCCGCAGTTAATAATCCTGCACCGATGATAATCACTACTCCATTAGGTAAATAGATCGATATACTTTTGATTCGAAATCAATTTGTTTGTTCGTTCGATTAGCTATTCCTTCCGTTATAACACAGCAATTGCCGACAACTGGAACTAATTCACAACAACAAACACTTTCAACATCGACAACGACTCCTCATGTGCCGGTTAATTCCACAATTGCAAATAAAACAACGAAATCCCCAACACAAGAACGACTTGTTTGTAGTCTTTGTAATAAAGTCTATCGATCCGCCGCCGGTCTCCGTTATCACAAACGGAAACGACATCGAGGTTAGAAAACTTAAAGAAAAGAGAAAAAGCAACACATTATTTGCTTTGATTTAGACGAAGGTATGCTTAAACCAAGTCAATTACATCGTGTTCGTTGTCTCGAACCGGGATGTACGTATCAAATGCTTGCCATATCGGATCTACGAAATCATCTAGCTAATCATCATGTTAAACCGGAATATAAAACAACAGAAGAGAAAAAATTCAATTCATTTACTGGTAAATCGACGATTTGTTTCGTTCGAAAATGAATTGTAATTTTTGATTTTTTCAGAATTTACTGAATGGAAAGCAACATTCGAACAACGTAGCGGTTCGAAATACGTGAAAAATTGTGGATCAAAAGGCAAATCTGAAAATCAAACAACAGAATACTACTATTGCAATCGAACAGGACTTTACAAGCAAACTCGTCAAGGTTGGCGTCGTAATTCGAAAAATCTTGATTCACTCCGTTGTGGTATTCATTGTACATCATCAATGAAAGTTGATATTGCACGAAATGATCAAATCTCCGTACAGTACTATCCAACACACTATGGTCATACAGCTGAACCGCCATTGCAAGCACCACCGAATTTAACAGTCAATTCAACAACCAATGGTGAACTTGTCGAACAATCATCCGTTCAACAACAGATTATTCCATCGATTCAAACGGTTGTTCAATCAGCTGTTCAACAAACAAATACAACAACTGACCATTGTGTTCGTCTTCAACATCAACATCACGCTCAAACATCAAGTATTATCATCAATATTGCACCTGTAAGTTTGTCATACTCTTCCTATTTTTTCTTTCACAAATATTTGTACTTTTTCTTCAGGTAAATACAACAATTATCAAATGCGTGTGATATCAAACATGTATGATTGATACTTCATTTTTCTCCTTTTGTATTATTATCAAAAAACAAAAGACGACATATATATATATACATAAAAAGAAAAAAAAAACTTTATTTCATACTTATACATAAGTAGTTAAACAGTGAATTTGGGAGAAAAAAGAAATACATAGAAATTTCCATCGAGCTTTTGGTTTTCTTGTACAGTGGCTTTTTCGATAAATATATATACATGTACACATCTAACACCCGGTCTATGATTAGGACATAAACAATCGTGTGTGTGCACTTGTACTTGTGCATATATATATGATGAATAAAAAGCTTTTGTCATGTTTTTTTTTGCTTCTTTTTTTTATTTGTTGATAAAAAAAAACTTCTTCTTTGTGTATTTCTCACTGTTAACAACAACAACATGTTTGTCTGTTTTGTAGCGATGCCTTCATTTTCGTTTTTTTTCTTTTTTTCCAAAAAACAAGATTTTGTTTCGTTCATTTTCGTTTTTTTTTATTTCGAATATAACCGAGAAAAAACCGATCCTTAACTGAGAAATGATTTCTTGGATGTGAAATAAAGAAAAATCGATTGGAAGTTGTGTTCTCTTTTAGATAAAAAAAAAAAGAAAAAATCCATTCAAATGACGAAGAAAAGTCCGTCGGCAGCATCATCCCCATCGACATCATTCGATAATGCACCGGCAGTGGGTCGTTTTGTTTGTTCAATGTGTTCGAAAGTCTACCGATCAGGTGCTGGTCTACGTTATCACAAACGGAAACGACATCGTGGTATGTTAATATGAAACAAAAAAATTGAGGGTGTTTATTTCTTTTCTGATGATAGGCGTGGTCGAACCGACGGCACTTCATCGAGTTAAATGTCAAGAGCCCGGTTGTGGTTATCAAATGTTAGCGATATCGGATTTAAGAAATCATTTATCTAATCATCATCAACGACATGAATATAAATGTACAGAAGAAAAGAAATTCACGAGTTTAGCTGGTAGAGTTCGATTTCTTGCTTTGATTGTTGTGTTATTATATAAAAATATATGTGAAAAGATTTCTTGGATTGGAAAAGTTCGTTTGAAACAAGTACAGACTCGAAATATGTGAAAAATTGTGGTGCAAAAGGCAAATCTGATAATCAAACAACTGAATATTACTATTGCAATCGAACGGGTCCGTGTGAGTGAATGTCGTTCGACATTGTTTTGTTGTTTTCTTTGAAAAAATCTAGAACAATTCTAGTTTATCTTCATCAGCAGTTGGTCAAGGTCTACGTCGTAAAGTTCAAGGTTCATTGCGTGGTGGTATTCATTGTACATCATCAATGAAAGTCGAAATTCAAAATGATGAACATATTACTGTTCAATATTATCCAGCACATTATGGGCATTCGAATTTATCATCAGCTGATGATCTGAATGTTTCCGATAATAGTATGACTATTCCCGGTGTTAGCATGCATCATCATCAGCATCAAACGCCTCAACATCATGATAATTCTCATCATGGCGGTGGTGGTGATCGATCGTCATCATCATCACCTGGCTCATCATCGACAAGTCCATCAGGTGGATCGAATTCCAATTCTAATCATCCACCTGCAATCCATGAAAGACAATCGATAACAACAAGTAATCCATACATGAAATCAAATTATATTATTCATACAAATCATCATCATCAACAACAACAACAACCACAGCAACATTTTCATATTAATACAAATCATTATCAACAACAACAACAACAGCAACAGCATCATCATGTGCAGCAGCAACAACAACAACATCAACATGCAATGCAACATCAAATGTCTCAATGTCTAGTTATCACGCCATCACTCGTGGTCGATGATAGTCCTTTATTACATTCAAATTCTCATCCAACATCTGTACTTGTCGTTCAACAAAATCTACCCACATCGAGCTTGAATTCTCAATTGAAAAAAGAGAAATGTGTTTCAGATATTATGCATGAAGCATTTCAATTACTCTCCTATTGGCCATTGGATCATCATCATGGCATAATCACATCCGAGAATGAACAAATTTTGCCACATTCTCGTTTGAATATGGAAGAGCATCTAATGTTCTAAAACAATAAGACGATTCGACGTTCTTTTTTTTTTGTGTTATTTTTTTAATACAAATCTGTCTTCTTCTTCAAGTGTGATCAATTCATTACGTCCTTTTTTTTCGTGGTTCATTCTTCAAAAACAAAACAAAACAGTGCTCGTACTCTGAACAAAAGTCTTTTTTTTTCAAAGACATGTATCTTTCTTTCTTTTTCTTGCATTCCTTTTCGTTTCTTTTCTTTTTTGTCTCTTGTGCTTCATATGCACTTACACCGATAGATACGTATATATTTACAAAAGAAAACGAAAGATCTTTTCTTCTTCTTCTTTTTTGGTTATCTCTTCCATATGCACATACAAAAAACGGTTTGTTTCTTCTTCTTTTTTTGTGTCTGTGTTTTTTTATGCTAGAAAAACAAAACGAAATAATAATTATTATTATTCGATTATATTAGAGAAAATAAACGCAATCTGAATGTTATTTCAGATATCAAACAATGACTTCGACACCGTTTACTGAACGACGGAATGCATTGACAATGAGTATTGACACGGATACGTCAGAAGGTGATAGAGAGAAAAAAAGATGTGAAAAATTTAAATTGAATAATGAGATGATTTTGTAGGCATTGTTGATCTGTTGCATGAGTGTGATATGCAGATTTTTAATGGTTATGAAGATCAAAAGGTTTAGAAACATATCTGTTATCTGATAAACGTGTATTCGAGCACACATGTTCTCTAGGGTTTATCGGACAATGAATTTTTAACTAAACTCGATCAATTGGTCGTTCATGTGAAAACCATTTTACAAGTACGAAAGGCTTTTCTTTTCTTTTTTTGAAAGCAGTAAAATGAAAGTCAATTCAATGTTTAGAATGAAAAAGGCGTTATTGTGATTAGTGGGTGTGGTACCTCGGGTCGAATTGGTTTTCTAGCTTGTGTAAGTATTCTATAGAATTTAACTTCTCCTAAGAATTCTATTCAGACGTTCTTCAACGAACTTTGTACTCAACAAAATCTTCCTCCAAAATATCGTTATCTTGTGGCCGGTGGAAATAGGTATTGATTCAAACTGTTTTTCGCATCATATATTTCTCATTGAATGTTTAGTGCACTTGTGACATCCGTCGAAGCTAGTGAAGATGATCCTATTGCCGGTGCTGCTGAACTGCAATCGATTTGTGAAGGTTTTGATCAAGTTCTTTACATTGGTATTACTTGTGGCTTATCCGCACCGTACGTCGGTGGACAATTGGAATACTGTTTGGATAATCTACAGAAATTTACACCGGTTCTCATTGGTTTTAATTCAATTTCAATGGCACGAAAAATTCAAGTTCCAAAATGGTCGAATAATCGAACATTTTACGATGTGGCTACACGAATGAATGCGACACAACAAGCGATTGTTTTGAATCCAATTGTTGGGCCTGAACCGATTTCAGGTTCATCGAGAATGAAAAGTGGAACAGCAACTAAGATTATGTTGGATACAGCTTTCTATTTGGCATTCAGTCATAGTACGAAAAAAGCTAGTGAAATTATTGATGAATTTCGAGCTTCAATCGATCGAATGGAAATAATTGGACAAGATTTAGCTGCAGTTGTTGAACAAGCTGGAGAAAGGTAACAAGTTTCGACGGATTTCAATCGATATTCTCATTTGTTATGTTTTAGTTTATTAAAAGATGCATACGTACGTTATTTGGGTTCATCAACATTCGGTATTTGGGCTATGATTGATGCATCTGAATGTGTACCAACATACAATTCTTGTTCGTATTGATATAGTAATTCAATTCAATTCATTGAATTTTATACGTTTTCTGCTTAGCTTATGACGATATTCGTGGTTTTATGACCAATGATTATTTTAAAAAGAATTTAAAACCTGATTTACTCAATACATACGTTGCACCGGCCTTGGATGAATCAACACCGAATGATCTTTGGCAATTACTTCAAAATTTACCAACACCAAGTTCAGTGATTTTTATCGATACAGGTCTACATTATCATGCACATCAAGGTCTCGTTGAGAAATTAAAAGAGAAGAACCACCGTATTGTTTGGATTAAACTTTTGAGTACGAAACCATTTGATCCAGTTAATAACAAAACAAAGAATTTTTCATTTGAAAAACGAAAACTTGTTCAATTTTCTAGAATTCCAATGTGCAAATTGTTGATTTCAGTCCTTGTATAACATCAACAGATCCAACATTACGTTGTTGTCTTGCAGAAACAATATTAAAATTAGCTTTGAATACAATTTCAACAGGTGCACACATCATACGAGGAAAAGTCTATCAGAATATCATGATTGATGTTCGTGTTAGGTAAATTTCTTTGAGTTTTTTTTTACTTTCTTCTATTTTATATGGAAAACATTTAGCAATATCAAATTATTCTATCGTGCAATTGATATTCTCAAAGTAAATTGATGTTTTCGTTGATTTCTAATATCATTAAAATGTCATTTATCATAGTCATTAAGTGGTGTTGACTCTGAAACAGCAGAAAAATGTCTTTTACATTCGATTTATCAAACGGATGAGAATGTTAACAGTCGAGCAGTCGACGAACACATTGCAGCTGTTGCTCGAAATCGAGATCATGTAAATTTTTTCGTCAGACTTTCTCTCATCTCGAAGTTTTATTTTAGATCGTTCCAATTGCTTTATTAATGTGTCTTACAAAGGTTTCCTATACGCAAGCTAAACTTGAAATAGATAAATGTCCGAAAATCAGTGACATTTGTGCTCGTATAATGAATTCCTAATTTGAGAATTGTGATTTTCAATTTTAATTTCAATAAAAATTGACTGATTTCTAGTTTATCGAAATGATGTATGTACGCTTACGGCCATACCACGTTGAATACACCAGTTCTCGTCCGATCACTGAAGTTAAGCAACGTCGGGCTCGGTTAGTACTTGGATGGGTGACCGCCTGGGAATACCGAGTGTCGTAAGCTTTTTTTAATTCTTATATACGTAATTAAATCAAGAATAGTGTTACAAGCAAATTATGTATAGATATAGTTTATTAACGACAACATTGTCGTCATTTTTTCATTGATTCTCGAAATTTTTCTTTGTATAAATCTGATGGTAAAACAAATATAATGAAAATAAGCATGGCTGGGATAAAAGAGATGAAATAAGCTGAAAGATAAATCCATCGATTTTCATTTGTATTTATACATCCTGGTACTAACGAAATGATAACACGAGGTGATGATACAATCGCAAGAACAACAGGACTAATCAATAATTGTTTATGTTCATTGAATTGTTCACGAACATGTTGTTGATAGGTTCGATCAGGTTGAGCAACTGATCGTCGTCGAGCATTTCCAAAAATAATATATAACGCTGAAAACAAATTGATACCGAATGGGACGAGTAAATGAAAAAAGTAAATCACGGTATTATAAATTTTTAATGCCGTCGAATAACGAGTTGCGCAATAAGCATAGTTTACTTTTTCATGTATTATAGTCTGACTTTCGTATTGTTTAACTTCAAACATGTCGCGTTTGATAGGTTCCTGAACGAGTGATATCAGTACACATAACGGTAGAATTACAATTATCCAACGAGCAATATGTCGACTCTTTGCTTTATCAAAAGTGACTCCTTTTGAAACATTTACTGCACGTTCCATAGCCACACAAGCATTGAACCAAGCATCCAAATATAGACAAAATTTAAGCAATGGTTCGATTAATTTACATCCAATCAATAAGATAGAAGTATTCGTATGTGTATTGATTTGAGTAAAAAATAAAAACCAAAATTTTATTTGAAACATACTGATTGTTATGAGAAATGTTATTGATGATGCTAAAAGATATATTCCACAACCAACATTTCTTAATTGTTTGTTTTGAAACGTTATACAAGAAAATATACCGTTAATCAAACCTGCAACGAACATAACAATTGTTAAACTTGCACTTGTTTTTATTATAACGGATTGATCACTTAATGATGTACTCTGTCGAATTTCGTTATACAAAATATCATCTAAAGTTAAATCGATTGTTCTTTTAATATTTTCACATGTATCACCAGCATAACAATTATTCACAGTTAATCCTAAATGAATCATGAAACAATCAATAGAAAAAAGAATTTTAGCAATGCTTTTTACTTTTAGGCTGAAAAATGATTTTGTGTCGACTAAAGCCCATGATTGAAGTCCTTTCGTACGCTTGAAGCAGTACTATAAACCATACATATGTCTTTTGTTTTTGAAGATAAAATATCATTTTGAATCCCGTCCCGCATAGACTCAGATCATTTTGTTTGATTAGATTCTTATCTGGATTCAATGGATCAAAATAATCTTCATACATACGACTGTATAGTTTTCCATAAGGCCCACCACCCAAAATATAATAACCATCTTCAATAACATTGATTTCTATAACGTCAAAAACAGTATCCACACTACTGCATATATCTGGAAATGTTATTGGCCTTGGAATATAAGTTTCCACTGGCGAAATGGTTGGTAGACTTTCTATTGAATGAAAGCATTTTCATAAACTATCAATTCAATTCGAATCCTTACCCATGCGTTCTAGAGTAACATTGTTTGGACCAAGTATAACGATTGAAAATTTTCCTATTGCAAACTTATCAGATGCAGTTACAACTAGTATGTATGTTATATTCATTCGAAGATGGATCATGAAATTAAACTGATTTCTTGTTGTATAATCACTTAGGTCGATTTCAATTCGATTTTGATGGATAAATAATGGATCAAAACTGTCTTCATAGAGATAAATCTTCGTACTGATAGTAGCACCAACACCGAATTTATAGTTTCCGTCATCGTCAACATTTATTTTTATAGCTTCATAATAATATTCGGGTATAAGACAACCTTGAGAATGTGTCGAAGAATTTTCATTGAGTTCTGATGAATACTTTCCTCGTAAAACCTCAGGTGTACTGTCTACATAACAGATTATTTTAATTGTCTTGAATATTCCGCATTTACTCACCGATTAGCGTTGCCGTGGTATTACTTGAACCGAGTGCAGTAATCATGAATGATCCAGTCGTATTTGCATAAGATGTTGTCACAACCAATATGTATGTTTGATTTTGATGAAGTTTTATACGAAAACTAGCATCACTTATGCAAATAGATTGAGAACTGGTATCAAGTTTGTTTGATGATGGAATTAATGGATTAAATTTATCTTTATAAATATAGCCGTGTGTGTCGATAGTTCGATTAATAGCCAAAGCATAAAGACCATCTTCAATAACACTGATTTGTATCGATTCATAGAAATGATCCGATTCAACATATTCTCGAGAGTACTTTGGTGAATTTGTGGTTAATTTAGATGAATAGATTACTTTTGGACTTGGAAACGAACTATCTATATATAGTAAAATGCAATCTTATTCAAGTATTGAATAATTACTGTTATTTACTTATATGTTCAAGAGTGACATTATTTGTGCCGTGTACAAAGAGAAAAAACTCTCCAGTTGCATATGTATGAACTGTTGTTACAATTAATATATAGGTCATAGTATTTTTAAGATGTACTGATAGTTTAATTCCATTTTGACATTCATAATCGCGATCTGTGTATATTCGATTTTCCGATAAGTCTAATAGATTGAACTCATTTTCGAAAATAAAACTTTGTGCAGACACATTGGTAACAATAGTAAATGCATAATATCCATCGTCAATGACATTGATTTTTATAGCTTCATAATAATATTTCGGTTCGATACATTCTTGAGAAAATTTGCCGAATTCTTGGTAAGTTCAAACAAATATGTTGCTCGTACGATTGCAGATGACGTATCTATCAAATAGAAATTTATTTTGAGATTTAAATTTGTGAATAACATTTATTCACTTATCCGATTAAGAGTAACATTACCCGATCCAAAGACGGTAACTGAAAAGTTTCCGATCATATTTGATTGCAATGTTGTTACAACTAATGTATACGTGATATCTTTGTCAAGCTCAACACTAAACTGAAATCTTCCTTGATGATTACATCGATTTTCGGAAAACCATCTATCTTTCAGAGGATCTGTTGGATCGAATATGTGATACAAAATACCATTTGGATCATCCATGCTACTAGTACCAGAAAAACTATAAAAACCTGATTGATCGACATTCACTTGTATGGCTTCGTAATAATAGTCTGCTTGAGAACAATCACGTGAAATTTTTGGTGAATTCGTTGTCAGTTTTAATGAATATATTGCCTGTATGATCATGGATTGACTATCTATATACGTAGAGGCATATCTTAGACAACAAAAAGTGATGCTATTTAGTCAATACTTCACCTAAACGCTTCAGAGTAACATTATTTGGACCAAATACAGCGAATGAAAAATCTACAATATCACCCGGGGAATTTGTTGTTACAACGTATGCGTATGTTGTGTCAGGTGCAAGCAGTCACCATTTTTCCTCCATCATTACACATATCTTTAATTGGAATTCCAGCAAACGATGGTATGTTATATGGATTGAACACACGTGAATAGAATTTTCTATTCACGCTCATACTACTGTACGAATCAAGAATGTAGACACCCTCCTGTATAACATTAATTTGTATGACTTCATAAGAACTGAACTTGCCACATATTTTTAAATATTTTGAAGAGTTTCCGTTAAGTTGTGATAGATATTTCGCTTGTACAGGCTCCTGCAAAGTATCTTCTATTGATCGAAAAGGAAAATATTTTCTTGAATATATTATCCGATGTTTACTTACTCATACGTTCCAAAATAACACTATTTGGACCATAGATCTGTATTGAAAGTGGTTCAGTATTATATTCATTTGTTGTTATTAAAACAAATACATAATTCCAAAATGTCGGAATTAAACTAGTAATTTTAAAACTTGTCTTGCATGTGTATGTGAATGATAGGAATGGTACCATGCCGTACGTTTTATCGAATGGATAAAATGACCATTGGTACATGTAACCAGTTATGCTCAAATTGCCACTGCAAACAAAAGTATACCATCCTTCTTCAGCAACTGTCACTCGCATTGCTTCATAATAATAACTGGCCTGAGAACAACTTCCAGGATACCATGACGGATTAGTAGTTAGTTTTGAGTCATACATTTGTTGAAATGTGACCGATGGTGAATCTATTATAGAGTATATGTTACGATCATATCATGAAGATTCATTTGACGTACTTCGTTGTTGGAAATTAACACTGTCAGGACCGAAGACAGATATTGAGAATGGTCCAGTAATATTTGCGAAGTTCGTAGTTATGACAAGCACATATTTCATTGAACCTGATAATTCTACTTCGAAATTAAATTCTGTTTTATTTCCATTTTTAACATTATATTCGTTTAAACTGCATTCCTTTGTATTAGTAGGGAAATAAAATATATATAGGTCCTCTGCACACACATATCCAACTATATTGATACTGTCACTCATACCAGTGAAAGTATAAAAACCGTCTGTGAGTAATGCTATTTCGATTGCTTCAAAATAACGATTTGCTATTTCACATTGATCAGGTAAATAAATTGGACTATTCTCTGGCAGTGCAGACGAATATTTTGATTCAATGATTGCAGATAAATCTTCAGCAACAAAACAAATTGATCTCTATGAAGAAAATGATTGAAATCCTACTCGCAATTTCTATTCGTTGTAAAAGAAAGAACAATAAGAAAATCCACATTTTCTCTTTAAATATTTTAAAATATTGCTCACTAACTACGATCTTTTATACATGTCTATTTTGTTGATCAAAAAAAAAATAATGATATAACCTCGTTTTCAAAATAAAAAAGAACCTGATTTTTCCACAGATTAATTAGCAAATCAAATAAATTATTTTGATATTTTCGTCATGTTTTGTTGGCGATGACACTGTTACAGAATAATGTCAATAGTCTCAACAGCACGCGTTTCTATCGCTTACGGCCATACCACGTTGAATACACCAGTTCTCGTCCGATCACTGAAGTTAAGCAACGTCGGGCTCGGTTAGTACTTGGATGGGTGACCGCCTGGGAATACCGAGTGTCGTAAGCTTTTTTTCTTCTCTTTCTTATACAAGTTTATTCATGAAATTGACGTATCAATAATAAAATAAACAACGATATGTATAAGCATGAAAAGAGGAGCAACAATCTTTGAAACACTAATTCAATGATAAGAATATGATAGAGTTTTGATTAGCAGACATTTGATTATTGACTGTCGTATAGTCCATCTGGAAAATTTCTTTGATTTTTTTTCGGTAGTTAGCCAAGAAGTTGGATTCATTTCCATCGATTTCAACTGATTTCCCAGGACGATCAATACGGTCGTCGTGACGATACAAAACGATGCGGTATATATGGTCATTTTACGCAGTTTACAGTCGTATTTTACCATATCCGTTTTTAATCATTAAATAATGTAAGACTGTAATCAGGTAGTTTTGATCACGGATTAATTGGCTTGAATGTAATTGCATCAACGAGTTCAAAAAAAGACATTTTTGTGTTGTTACTAGTTTAGATTCTGAAATCAAATGAATGACGAAGACGAATTGTTCTCTATTTAAACGAGTTGGGCGATGATGTTTATATATTTTCGCCCAAAATTTCTGTTACTTTCATCTTTTTCTTCGACCTTTTTTCTTTCGGAGCAACTTAGGTCAGGATAAAAGCACACCTTCAAGATAGTGCTCAACAACATCGAATTTACCAGTTACAAAATATGAATAAATTAATTTATTTTATTTTAAATCAATAAACTACATAAAACTTCCAAAAAAAATTATTTCTGAATAATAGGATAAACTTAAGCTCTTCGCCCCACCATTCGCGAAATTTTTTCAAGCTGAATTTCGATTTCGCCCCACCATCGCCACCCCATTAGTGAAATCCTGGTTACGCCACTATTTGCAGTAGTGAAATACGCTTTGATATTTTAGTCTGTTGATTTTCGTTTGAATTTTTTACGCGAAATTGGAGGTAATGATAACGTTCGACGAAAAGGACTGACTGATACAGGTGATTTTGTCAAATATTCAGTGGCTACCTAGAAAAATGGATTGTGTTTTGTTTGTCTAAATAAATATAAACCAATAGAATTACTTGTAAGCAATCAAAACAAATCGTTTTTGCTTGTGTATTTGATTTGATGTTTTTCGATTGTATATCGATGATTGTTGATGGTCGAATTAATGTTTGTATTCGAACAGGAATCGTTAATTTCGATGATGGTAATTGAAAATTTGAAAATGCACATTTTTTACAGATATTCTGTTGACAAATATAACAAATATGATCAGTGAGAAAATGAGAAATAAAGGGTAGAAATAGAAATTGATGCAAATTTTTTCGACATCGAAAACATAGATTTCGAGATTGGATTGTTTGACTTTCTGTACGAGCGAGAACATAACGAATATGACAAAGTTCATTGAATGTTAACCAAAGAATTGACTGATGATTTTCGACTTCTCTCTCATCCGATGATGATGATGATGATGATGATGAATCTAATAAACAATCGACAACAGGCACACGTTTTCGGCCAAATGAATCTCGTTGCTGTTGATCATCATCATCTTCATCAAAAATCGGCCGGATAGATTTTCGAAATGAATACCTTTTTGACATCGCGATATTTGTTTGCCTTTCTTTTCTCATGTATTTATCAAACTAAATCACCTTTTTTCTTTCTTTCTTTCTTTTTTTATCGATAAAAACTAAATAAATCGAAAATAGTTTTTGCAATTATATATGCCGCCATCTGCTCGAAGCAACAGCCAATCTTAAAACTCCCATGCACCTCCATTCATTCATTCATTCTGAAGAAATATGATGTTGTTGTTTTCTACTGAACTTCTTTTCAATGAATCATTTTATTCGTTTATCAACAAAATGACTCAGATAATAGGCCGATAAAATATCACTCATTTTTTTCGTTTAAGATTATTTTCGATGTCGTTTTTCGACGGTGAAGATGGTCAAATTCAAGCTGAAACAATGGAAATAACTGTTGCTTTAATCTGTCAAATATCTTGTCAAACCGAAACATACATTCGAATTAAAAAACAAGTCGATCATATTCTTCATCGCCATGAAATTCTCTTTACGGGTATTCATCGAAAACTTCACTCGTTATCATCATCATCCATCGAACTCGATCTCATTCATCGACAAGATATGCTCGATGATTTACTTTGTTTTGATCTACGAACCATATTCGATCATTTAGTAGAAAATAATCAAATTACTTGGGGTAAAATTCTTACAATCTTAGCATTCAGCACATTTATTGCTAAAAAACATGTCGACATATCGGATAGAATTGCTTTTGTTACCGGACAATATATTGTCAAGAAGTTGACACCATGGATTAAAGAACATGGCGGATGGGTATAACTAATTCTAAATTCGAAGGTGAATTTATTCTATCTTGTCATTTGATTTCTTAGGATAGTATGGCTCTGCTTGAATCTCCATATGATTTAGATAATCTCAGTAAAATGTTCACATTTTCATTAACTTGCATTGGTCTCAGTTTAATCGGCTTATTTCTCGTTCTACGAAACTAGTTTTTTTGTGTATTTTGTTTCTGTACGGTGGTGTGTAGTCAGATTAATAATGCAATATTTTATTATTTTAGATATTTGATATAAATATAATCTTCTTTTGATCAAAATGTCGGGTAGGAAAAAACAATTGAAATTTGATTTGTCATAATTCGATTTGAATTGTAGACAAATTAGCATTTCAATTTAAAATGCAAACAAAAATGCTTGAACGACAAGCTGCAAGTCATGATAAACAGGAAAAAATCGAACGTGATAAAGTTAAGAAAGCATTACTGAAAGGCAACATCGAAGCAGGCAAAATCCATGCTGAAAATGCTATTCGACATCATAGTGAATCGTTGAATTGCCGACGTATGGCAGCAAGAGTCGACGGTGTACAAGCACGAGTTGCTAACTCAGCTGCACAACGTCAAATGGCAGCCAATTTGAAACAAACAGTTGGTTTAATGTCGAAAGTGACGGCCAATATGCCGTTGACTGAAACATCGAAATTAATGGATAGTTTAGAGAAGAATTTCGAAGATCTTGAAGTGAAAACAAAAGTTATGGATGATGCCATGCAAAATGCAACATCAGTTCAACAGCCTGTCGATCAAGTGGCTCAATTAATGCAACAAATGGCTGACGAAGCCGGAATTGAAATCAATCTTAACATGCCAAGTGTCGAGCAATCATCGACTGTCCGTTCAACTGAACAAGTATGTCAATATGATTTTCTTCAAAACGATAGAATTATGCTTTTTGTTTTAGGATGAACTCACAAGACGTTTACAAAAACTACGTGAATAATCAATAAAAAAGAACCCTCGGTGATAAACGAATGACTGAATCATTTTGTCCTTTTTTAAAATGTCTATACGAATCTGTGCGTGTATGCTTATTTTTTCATCGAGATAATTTTCTTTTTCATACAAAAAAATATATAACTCACAGCTGTGACAAAGCATTTAGTAACTTTATCGCTTTCTGCTTTTGATCAAAAATACTTTTTTTTTCTCTCAAATCTGATACAGCTGTTTAATATTTCATTAGTCGACTAAGACAAAATCAATTACACGCAGAAAGTGCGTTGTCACAAGACGAATTGAATCGATATGAGTAACATCACAACAAATGAAGATTATCTTGATCAAATCGCTTCGTTTTTACCTCTTCAACGAAGTTTAACTTCATTGGAAAGACTTTTAATTGTTTGTATTGCTTCGTTCTTTGTTTCGGTTGTTGGCTGTACTTTACTCTGTTTAATTTATCCACGATCGATATTACGACGAAAATATTTTGTCAAACAAAAAACTATTCAATCAATTCCAAGAAAAAGTTTTCTCGTTGTTCCAGCGCCACCATCCTACGATGCAGTCATCAAATCCCATGAGTTGTTCAAAGAAAATATTCGAAAATCTTCCAATGGAACTGTATCCGATAGTGATGCACCTATTTTCGATGGCCGAAGTCTTCGTTCTCACTCGGCTCGTTCATCATTATCCAATGGTGGTGGCGGTGGTGGTCGACTCTCGACTATAACGAATACGTATCCGTTAGTTCCCTATGCTGAGATACATGTTGAACTGAATTTTGATTTTACGAAAAACCTTTTGAATGTTCGAATGAAAAATGGTGAACATTTTGCAATTCATCCGGCATTTGCCGATCAATTTGAATATTTCATTCGTGTGCAATTAGCGAATACGAAACTTTTGAAAAAATTCCAAGAATCGGCACGAAAAAGTCGAGCTACTCTACCGTTAAATTTATGGAAAAAACAACCAGAAAAAACGACCAAGTTCGTCAACGATATGCTTATTTTTTGTTTGATTATTTGGATTTGTTTAGAAATTATCAACGAACACCGGATAATCAATTGATATTCGATGAAAATATGCTCTTTCAAATAGCGAAGAATGATTTTGCATTGAATACACTTCGATTTTCGTTATTTGCTATCGATCGATCAGGAATCGAAGATCTTATGTTTGAAAATCTTGTACCTTTAACTACATCGCTGATACCGAGATGTCAACAGACAATTCAATTTAAAAATCTATCTGAAGTAAAAAAAAAGAAAAAGATCAAAACATAAATTGATTTCGTTTTTTTTTTGTTTTCTGTAGATCGTTCTCAGCGAAGTTTTTATTGGTATTAGTTATCTTCCAACGTCAGAACGATTTACATTGAGTTTAAATAAATTTCGTTCTTTCTGTAAAACAGAAAAACAAATTGGTAAATCGATTTTCTTTTCAATTTTGTGCTTAGCTTCATTCGTGTAATTTAGATATTCGTTTTCTATTATCATTCTATCATAATGGTCGTCGATTTTTTCAAAAGAAAATACCTTTAACACTTCCAAATATGTCCATGGACTGTGAAATCACAGAAATTCTCACACAAAATATTCCTCAAACCGACATTCAATCTGTTTATATTCATCTTGAATTAGATTCAGTTAATTTCTCAAGTTCTATTCTTCTCGGCGAACACACACGTTATCAATTAGATTGGCAAAAAATGATCGAATTGCCTCGACAAACGCATCTTCGTTGGTATCAATTCTATGGATAGTGCCATTACTGTATTATTTTGAAACGTTCATTAATTACTTAATAGACAGTTCGTTAATTTTTTTTCTATGAGGCTATCTGAAATAAATCAATAACAGAACGAAATGATGGATTTGTTCGTTGTTTTGATGTTGAAGTAGCGTTCAATGTTGGTAAATGATGTTGACTATTGAAATACATTTCCGGTGTATCACCTTCCGATAATTGATCGATTAATTCATTGATTGATAATGATGATTTACTGGTATTGTAAGATTTACGACGATATTTGTCATAGAATGAGAATGAAGATACAGGTTGAGTTAGTTTTTTCAATTGATGAGCTTTCGGTAATTGTCCATTTCTTAGTGCATCATTGATTTCTTGACGAAATTTTCGACGAAGTAAAACATTGGTTTCTCTGTGTCCAATCATTTCCCAATCATTCGCTGTACGATGTGTTTGAACATCGGATTTCAATCGACTTGCATGACCTTTTTTAACCAGTAACTCTGACATTTGTTCGAAATGAAGTTTTTTCGATAGTAAATAAGGCGTGAGACCATTCTTATCAGGAATATCAATGGAAACATGATAACGATTTGTAATCGCAAGTAAAGGTTCGAGTATAATCGGATTATTTGTTTCGACAGCTTGATGTAAAATGGTTCGTCCTTGATTGTCAAATGCACGCCAATCGATATCTCCACTAATTTCATCAAGCAGAAATTCAAATGAATCGATCTGTTGTCGAGCAATAACTTCATTTAAAAGAGTAAAACCATACGTTTTCTCTCGTTGTAATGGACTCATTCCATATTCTAGACAATATTTTAGCATTCGACGACGTTTTATTGGACTCGAAATATCTAATGCATAGAAGAGACCATTTCGTCCATCTTTAGATATGATATTTAAATTATAATTATTTCGACGATATAATGCTAATTGTTTATATTGACAATGTTGAATACTGTAGAAAATTTGTGATTCTAATATTTCAGAATGATCTTGGTGAATGTGAGAAGTTGATTTTGTCATGAGTGTATGTGTTTTGTTTGTTGAATTGAAATTACAATAGACACTCAATGCTGCATGATTGTTGTTGCTGCGCAAACAATCAATTGAAATCATTAATGACATACATACTGAAAGTATCAAGAAAAAAAGTGAGAAAAAAAAGAACGGAGAAAATGGTCGATCCATAAGCGTAATCTGTCCGAATGACATTGACATTCGATACAAATGTAGTATAAGTTCTAGATATGAAAGAACGAACTGTTTATATCAATGTTCTTTGAACAAATAAGAAAAAATGGCCATTCTTCAACAATTTGTTCGTGTTAAAATGGTGACTAATATGACATCAGCTGCTATTCCAATTTAATCAGTAAATTAAATAATTATTTTGATATTTTCCTTCAATTATTAAGCATAATTAGTAACTCTATTTGACAATAAGTACACAAAAAAGATTTTGTATGTTGAATGCTTACGGCCATACCACGTTGAATACACCGGTTCTCGTCCGATCACCGAAGTTAAGCAACGTCGGGCTCGGTTAGTACTTGGATGGGTGACCGCCTGGGAATACCGAGTGTCGTAAGCTTTTTGTTTTTGCTCTTATAAACAAAGGTTCAAGTGAGTTTTAAAAAAAGTAAAAAGCTTACGACACTCGGTATTCCCAGGCGGTCACCCATCCAAGTACTAACCGAGCCCGACGTTGCTTAACTTCAGTGATCGGACGAGAACTGGTGTATTCAACGTGGTATGGCCGTAAGCGAAAGAAACTTCTCTGAATGAGTTTATCAAATTCTTTTTCTGTTTATTATTTTCGTATTTAAATCAATATTAAATACAGAAAAATAAAAAGATGGGAAATAGGGAAAAGTTTGTTTATTCCATTGGTTGTTCGACATGTTTCCATATCTTTATTACATTCATTTGCTGCACACATACAAACAGCATCCTCTGATTGACATTGAGAAAACAAGATACTTTTTGATGTTGTGACAAATTCATCACAAAATTGTGTCTTATATTTAATTATATAATCCGTATAAAGCGATGATATCAATGTTTGTCTTGTTGTTATTTGATTTGTTTTATCTATACTAATCAAACAGAGAACGCCATGATCAACAATATAATTTTGACAATTAGCATCAGTACTCGAACATAATTGTGTAAGATTCGATGAATCGATTGAATTGAAATCATCGTATGGTCGATAGCATCTAACTTGATCAGTCAATGGCTTCAATGTTTTTGTAAAGATAGGTGTTTCTGCGTCACGATTAGGTTTTTTCTGTAGAACACATTGCGAATAATCAGTATTACAATTATTTGTAATACATATACAAGCTCGATAGGAGCCTCGAACAAAACTCCACGGTGCTGCTATGCAAAAATCATCGTATCCATTGAGTGTATTGTCCGGAAAATAACGACATTCACGAGCAAGATTTTCATGATAAGTTTCAACTTCATTGGCTTGTAAACAAGCATACGTGCCACCTTGAGGTCCTTTGCCAGTCAATGAAAGTGTTGTATCAATAGCATAATTTCGTGTTGTTACCAGACAAGCTTCACAATTGCTTAAGAAAACATTACCATTCGACGAACTTTGTTGACATGTAATATTTCGAGTAGCAACACGATTTTCAGTCGTAAGAAGTAGTGCAAATGATGTTTGAAAATTGATTATCAAATAGACGAGTAACATATTTCTTTGCTTTGCAATTGAGGGTTCGGTTGGTTTTTTACAGTTGGTTTTAAATATGCAGAAAAAAGAAACAGTCTTCGTCAATATGTATTATTTAAAAATTTCGATATTTGAATGTCAATAGAACTTTAAAATTTTATTTGCAAAAGAAAAAAAAAGCTTAGTGCAACATGTATATTGTCGTCTTTCAAATGAAAGGTGATGGTTTTGTTGACGGAGAAGTTGTACGTCGAATAGTTGAATCGTTAGCTATTGATAACGAACCACTATTCGTAACTGTGCATAATTGATAAAATTCTGAATTCGGTGCTGTTGTTATGATGTCTGTATGTTCGAGATCATTCTCTTGTAATAACCATGGATATTCGAAAATTTGTTGAAGTAGAATTTGTTTTTCCATTGCTAACTGTTGATTGGAAGTGTTTGATTGCTGTTCGAGAATATGTTCAGATAATTGTTGTTGTCGTCGTTCGTCAAGAAATCGTCGTTGTTCAGCACAATCATGTGACCATACGTGTAATTCGCTGTCTGAACCATATGTATTGATTAAATTGACTTCGACTGAATGTTCATTGATAACATTTGCATGATAAACATGTGGTTGATTTTCATTTTCATCGACGAAGAATTCCGTTCGACGTAGATCCGAATCGGATAGAATTCGACGATAGAATATCAAACGATTTAATAGGCCAGGAAAGAGCAAACGTTTTTGTGGTTTCGATGATAGTGTTCGACTTACGATTGTTGTTTCATGTGATGATGAATTCTCACTGAAATGTTCGTCATGTTCAACAAAATGATCTTCAATATATTCGGACATATTAAATGTTGATGATGTCGAACTTGTTGAATCACTTAGATTCGATATTAATGTTTGTTTAAGTAGGAAATTTTCAAATGTCGATGAAGATGAACATGATGATGATGATGGTGATGATTTCGATTGGAAATCATCGAGACTATCGACAGAAATATCTTTTAAACAGATCGATGATGAATTATTGGATAATTCTTCTAATTGATTATTTTCGTCTAAATATAATAACATCAGATGTTAATTAACAAATCTCGAATGTCAAACAGTGAAAAACAAGATCATTCAAAGCATATGTGACATTTTCGCGAAGACTATTCGTACCTTTATTCACCGGTTGATTGGACAAGTCAATCCAATTTTGAACAAATCCAGTTGTGTTGAAACGCTCGTCGATTTTGATTGCATCATCTTTAACATCAATCGACGACCATGTTGAATAACCTTCATCTTGAACAATTGGCAATAGTTTATCCATCTGTTGTTGCTGCGGCTGCTGTTCGCCATTGCTTGATTCACTCGATGTTGTGCGCACTGGAGATGAACGAGTAATAATGGGTGGTGCTGTTGGCGGTGTTAGAGTGGCTTTTTTGGTTGGATTGATTTGTCGATGTAAGAATGAACCTATTCGAATGGGTACACGAGAGATTTTGGGAGTCGATGATTGAGGTTTAGTGTTTGTACAAGACGAAGGAGGAAGAACGGATGATTGTTGTTTTGTAACGATAAAGGTTTCTGAACGTTGAAGATTTGGAGATAGATTAATTGTCCAACTATCCGATGTTGAAACTGAACTCGATGATGATGATGATGATGGATTTTGAACTCTATTCGACGTATTTAAAATGCGTCGTTTAGCTTGTTTAATTACATTGAATGGAAACTTCATTTCAATTGAATGTGCTCGTACATTTGCTAAACGTTCGACGACATGATAGATCGATGCACATTCTTTACGAATATTCTTTAGAATAAGAAAAAAAAAGAACGATTAATGTCTGATTATTTATTCAAAAGAAAAAAAAACGGTGTTGTGTGACCTGTCCGAATGCCTCGAAGGAAGAAAAAATCTTAAATAGAAATGACCTGTCTCGTCTTCGGTTAATTAACAAGAAAAACGTTCGCAAGATGTCTTCATTTGCTTCTCTCTATTCTCAGTCACACGATTTCTGATGGCATTTACCTCTTGCATGATTGCTGTCCGTACGACCATCGTTGTTAGTTGATCAAGGAATTGTTCGTATTCGTCTCGTTGATATTGATTTTCATTGAATAAACGATGATTTTCTTGTTCGAGTTTTTCGATTTGTTCTTGAAGAACTTGTGTCGATGGACAAGAATTCGTTGTTATCAATGCTTCGAGTTGATCGATCCGTTTGTGTAATTCGACGTTTTCATTTTTGAGCATGGTCATACATTCATCGAATTCATGAAGTTTATTCTAGACGAAAGAAAAAGTAAAATTGAAGAAAAAAAACCAATCACAATTGAATTTTACTTCATGATAAACAGGATCGTGAAGTTTATTCTTCAATCTTGATAGTATACTCATACTGGATGATTTGGTTAATTTGTAAGAAACACTAAAATTTATATTGAATCAATAGGTTTTGCTTTCTTCCGCGTCAATTCTTTCACATTGTGGACTAGGTTTTCTTTTTCTATCGTCTACCTCGTTATTCTTAACAATTGAGAGATTGTGCAATCAAGTAAAAAACGGAAAGAAAGAAAGAAGCAGAATGTCAAGTCAAAGAAATCGACTAACACAATAGGCGATCTATCAAAAAGAGAGAAAGAGAGAGAGAGAGAAGAAGTAAAGGAAATTAAACACACAAAATAATGTAAAATGACCACTTTCTTTATTTTAATCGTCTCATTTACTTTTTTTCGTGTCGATTTTGTTGACATAGCATCATGATCAGAATGAATAAGAAGAAAGAAATGGACGAACAATTCTCTCTTTCTCTGTTCATTTCGATTATGTAATTGATGTTTATCTCACTATTTATCATAACAGAAAAAAAACGATGAGAATGAGAGAGAGACAGCGAACGAGTTCATCTCGTACAAAAATAGTAGAAACATTCTTGTTACATATTGTTATTAGTTTTTATCACTTTCTATAAATAGTTAACGATTATGAATATGTTTGTCGAACAATAAAAAAAAGTATTGCTTTAATTTGCCGACTATCTATTCTATCAATGAATCGTTTTTCTTTTTTTGTGGAACATTTACCACAGCAAGGCAAATACCAATGTGTCATTTGCCGAAGAAAGATTCGTCATTTCTTTTTTTTGGATAGAACAAGGACAGTGAGAACCTATCTTGTTCTACTTTGATAGTAGAAAAATGATAAACAGACTTACTTTGTACATAGAACTAATTGGTTCAAGGCTAGTCACTGACAACAACAATGTTGACAGAATGAAATCGTTTTTTGTTGTCTCATGATTGGCTATTGCTTGACCTCATGGAATAGTAATCATTACACAGTGACATATGTTAAGCGAACTCTCGTTCGTATATAATCATCAAATTGAACAACGAATAGAAAAAAGAAAAGAATCGGACATGCACACAACTTCACAGAAACAATGAATGCGACACGATGAAAACTGATGCTTATTTGCTCTAATAAAATAAAATCGATTTCTTCTTCTTCTTCTTCTTCTTTTTTCTATCTACGTATGGCGAAGGTCGAAAGTGTATACGATCTACGAAGGTTAAATGTATTTACTGAACAAAAAGATTAGTTGACCTAATCGATGTGACTGACTTTCGTCGACTCGATACTCTTTCTCAATCAAAGGTCTACGTCTGTTTGATTTAGAGTTTCTTAACAGTGGGATATCTCAATATGCGTATCAAATAAAAAGAAAAAATAACAACATGACAGTTATTGATAATGCGAAGATAGGTTTAGACAACTTATTTAAGAGAAAATAAAACAATCGATTAATGTTAAATCAATACTTGACTATAGAAGTTAAGATAAACAAAAGAAAAAGTTTAATTCTTTGAGTTTTTTTTTTATTTCTAACAATATAAAACAATCAATATTACATTAGAAAATATTTGTTAAACAACAAAAAAGACCATATATGTGCATGTGTGTATGTCTATGTCAATAGAGTTCATAGTGATCATTGAAAGCAGACATTAACAAAAAAAATAACAATGTCATCATATGTGTTCTCTTTTGTCTCGAAGTATCCATTAGAGAAAATGACGCGTCATTAGACAAATATCAATCAATAATATGGATTCGTATTTTCCTATTGTTTGTTTCATTTTACTATCTACTTCGAAGTTGTTTGCGCGGGTACGAAAAGTGCAATTAATACTATTGAAACAACAAGAACTACAAGTAATAAAATGAATAAACAGATGAATAAACATGTACATTTGAACCTAAACAAAAAAAGAAACATTAAATCGAAACACATGAAAGTCAATTCGAACTTTTTGCTGCATGCAAATTTGCTCGATTTTTTTCCATGACGTTTACCGAATACATCTGTTACCTATGAATTCGAAATTGAAACAAAAATCGAGATATCCTATCGAATTTAAAATGCTTACTGTTAGATCACTTCCATCATCAAAATAGAAAACATTTCCCTAAATGACAACAAAAACAAAAGATTTTCTAAAACAAGAAATTATTGATCGATGCTCACATTCCATGGTGCGACTTTCGATGATTTGGTAAAAGCTGATTTTGTTTTCGTATTCGGATGAGTTTGATTGACTACTGGGGGAATATGATGAACTTTAACAATAGTAACCGGCTGTGGAGTAAATTTAGTGCCTGAAGTTTGTCGATTTTTTGCTTCGACAACAGCAGAAATCTGTTTTTGTTTGTGAAGAAAAAAAAACAAGATAAAATTCGAAATTATGTTTAAATATTCGTTACCGAACGTAGATTCTCATTGAAATAGCAAGCTGTTCCGGACATATTTTCAGAATGCAATCAGTAGATTAGGAGGAGACAGTTACAAAATAAAGAAAAGGAGAAAAAAAATTCATCTACTCAATGAAAGAGAAAGGGAGAATTGTTTGTCTTCTTCTCAAATAAAAAATTCAATTCTATTTATATGATTATGCGATTTTTTTGCCGAGACCCAGGCGCAAATTCAATGTATAATAATGTTCCTGTGTTTGAATTTTAGCGTCATCTGTGTTCGATTTTTTTTTTCGTAACTCAATGGACACGGTAAACAAACGAACGAACGAGCAAACGAAATATGTATGTGTGTAGATAATAAGTAAGAAAATAAGAAAATAAATTATGTTGCCAAATCGCATAATTAAATATTTGTTTACGACTGTGATCACTGCGTTCGCAACAACGAATTGTGCGGATTCATCAACACAAAAGAAGCTCGCAGAAAATTATGAAGTTGACACTGATTTGAAATTTCCTCGATCGATTATTGATCTCGCTTGTTTAGCGAATAAATTTCCGTCACAATTGAAACAAAAACAAAATGAAAACAATATTTGTTTCGAACAAGTTTGGAAAGACTATGTCGAAATCAAACAAATTCCGAATCTTGTTTACGATGATATTGATCAATCGTTTATATCGAACACATATCCACGATTGGGCATCAAAGGTATTCATTTGAAAGTATTCGAAAGACAAGAAGACAATCGAACGTATGTATTTGTCGTTATACGTCATCAAGAACATGAATCGTATTTAACAGACGAAATGAACGAAATGATGAGTTTGTTTGGACCAGCAGCTACAGTCGATAGACAACAAGGCAATAAAGAAGTCTTCGGAGCAGCAGCTGTTTCATCAATGATGCGATTTGTTCGACAACAATTCGGTCTTGATTATCTTCGACAAGGAATATCCATGTTTGAAATCATTCAACAACATTATCAATCAAATCCAAATACGAAATTTATCTTCTCGGGTTTCAGCTCAGGAGGTTTATATGCTATTATTTTAGCATTGTATTTCAATTATCCAGCTATTACATTTTCTGCAACAGGCGTCGAAGATATTATCAATATATACTATTCACATTTATTCACAGAAAAAACTAATAACATTCCACCGATATATAATTTTGCACATGAATTCGATCAAATTCCTCAATTAGATTGTCAATTAGGTACTCTATGTTTATATCAATCCAATGAACAAGATCGTAGTCAATCGGATATCATTCATATAAATACGATATTCGGGGACGATCAACCACATATTATACAATGGCTCGAGCAAATCAATCGATGGACATGTACAGAAGCGAATAATTATAATTATAAATACGGAAGTTGTAAACGTGAAAGAATGAGATGGAAAGATCGAATACAATCGATTCGTAATCAAGAGTTGTAATATTTGATTGTTAATAAAAGGAAAACATCATCATCATATATATAGATAGATCTAAAATAGGCATCAAGATGTGTATATATACAATCGATCGACCTTGTCCAAGAGGATATGAGTTATGCAGAAAGAGAGAGAGAGAGAGAAAGACGTGTTCTATTTTTACATCTCGGAGAGCTAATATTATATACGATGGAAAGAAAATGTCGAACGATTGCATCATATTCTAACCATCATTTTGTCTATTGGATAGACAAGAAAAAGAAGGGGAAGGGCAAAGCTTACAGCTCTGCTGATATTAATTCTGTCTTTTGCTTCTAGAGCATAGAATGGTCGTACGAGTTTATTTCGTTTCATCAACTGGCCGTCGAGATATTCGTAAAGGACAGATTCATATATTTTCCGTACTTAGCTCATGGAAATATGATTACGAAGCCATCGATGTAGCTGCACCGGAAAATGAAAACGAACGCAATTTTATTTTAGACAGTGGAAAGAAAGCTGACGATGGTCATATTATTCTTCCGCAAATCTTTCAAGAAAAACAATGTTGTGGTAGTTATGATGATTTTCTTCATGCTATTGAACATGAACGATTACAAACATTTCTTCGACATGAAAACAAAGATTAACAACGACCTATCGATTATATAATTGTATATATTTCTTTCTTTTTTTTTGAATAATAAATTTATTTCATTTGTTTCATCATTTGAAAAATTTCGTCGGTTTGATTTAATGTCAAAATACTCTCATGTTTTACTGGATAGATAATATGTTCACCTCGTCGAAGAAATCGCAATATTTCATCATCCTTAAAATCACCGAGCGTAATACGTGCGTGTTTATATTTTTGATTGTAGTCTGAAACCGAGAGTTTTTCAATATTAGCAATCGTTGCCATGATAAATTCTTGAAAACGAAAACTTTTATCGATTTCGTATTGCAAACGTTTGTCATGCATAATTTGCATGTATTGATAATGATGAAGAAGTAAACGTCTTGACCAACGAGCAACCGGACTGTACGTTCCGAGCCAATATGATTTCGGAAATATATCCGATTCGGCACGAGGCCAATTTTGCCAAAGATGTGTATTCGTTGGAACAAGACCAGCACAAAGAATATCACTGGTATCATTTTCGAATAGATCGAAAAAATCCGTCATATTTCGAACATGCAACCATTGAAGACGATAGTCCATTACCCAAGCTGTTTTCAAATTTCGCCGTTGATACAACCAACCAATCACACGATCCCAAGCTGCATATTGAACTTGGGGATATTTTGTCATATAACTAACGCCGTATTTGTCGAGGAGTTCATTGGAAACGTATAGAAATCGATGTGTATACGAACGATGACTTCGATTTGTACGTACAGCAAAACCGTCGCCTCGTACTGATGATTGAATATCGAAAGGTTCATTTAGCATTATATACGCATCGATACCCGTGCAAAGTAAAGCACGGAAATTCTTCCAGAGATATGAAACTAAAGTTGGACTGACAAAGACAGCTAAATGTTTTCGATTGGAAATGTCGAATTTACTTCCCGATGGACATTTTAAAGGTACATCATCATCATCGAATAGATCGAATATGTTTGCAACACGTTGAGGGACAACAACAGCAGCAGCAACAACAGTTTCATCGACGTTCGATTTTGTTGAATAGTATTGATTTAGTATTAGAAATACTAACGAAGCAGTGAGCACAGCCAGCCACGGATAGTGACGATAACGTCTCGGCAATGAACGATAAAAATTCGATATTCGTCCCATTTGCTATTTTCTTTTTACACGTCAGTAACTATTAAACATCGTTACGCGCACATGTGTCTCTTTCTCTTCTATATGCAGGCCTTGTCTATTTTGTTTATTAGTCATTACATATCGAATAAATATAAAGAGAAAAAAACGTTGAAGCGTAGATTATTTTAATCGAGAGGAAATGGATTGAATCTTGTCTTCAATTGCTAAAATCGTTGGATGTACCGATGATAAGACATTTCGATAGCATGCCGCTGACTTTCGAAAATAAATCAAAGCTTGTTTATAATCTCGCTTATCTTCATAAACACATCCTAAATTTCTATATGTTTTAGCAAGGCCACTATCCGACGAATTCACATAGGTTTTCAAAGCTAATTCGAAATATTTCAAAGCTGAATCATATTGTTTCAAATGTCGATAGATAACTCCAATGTTATTATAGGCAATAACTAAATCCGATTGATTTCTTGTTGGAGATTTGTCGAGAATTGCTAGAGCTTTGAGATGATAGTCAAGTGCTTGAGAATAATTCTTTTCATATTTGTAAACAACGGCAATATTATTCAAACAATGAACTAATTTCGGGTGATATTTATCACCGAATTGTTCGACAAATAAAATCAATGATTTATTGTAGAATTCAATGGCTTGTTTAAAATCATTTTTTAAGCGATATATTTCACCGAGATTATTGTAGATTTCAATTGAATTTTCCGATTGAAGAGCTTTGTTAAACCATTCAATACTTTGATCGTAATTTCGTTGCCATTTTTTGATTCGACCAAGTGCTTCATAGCAATAAATTCGATCGTTTTCTTTGCATGGATATTCATTTAATAGGCGAAGAAAATATTTTTCTGCTTGAGTAAAATCATTTTGTTCGATTAATAATTGACCGAATGTAAATACATTCGTTGGATATTGAATAAAATTCGATGATAATTTCAAACGAATTATCCAAATACCTTCGTCATCCAATGAAAGATTTTCGATTCGAAATATCGAACCAAATGTAAACAAAATCTGTTCCGACGATAAAACATTTGCTAGCATCGGTGGTTCGCCATCGATTTCGAATAGAACTCGTTCGAGATCACTCGATTTGTATAAATGAAATAACGCTAGACCTCGATCGAAACTAGCCGAAAGAAATGAATTGATCGATATGAATTGTCCGATTGCATTTTGAAATAGTTGTAATTCATCATTCGTCATCAAATGGCTTCGGTAGACACGAACAGGATATGAACATTGCCTTTGTTTAATCTGTTCGAATAAATCTCGAAGAAAAAATCTTAACATGAATAAAATATCGATGTTTTGCGTTCGAAAAGCTTTGATAAGAATTCGATAGATGAACGACTTTCGTTGGTACCAGCTGAGTGCTTGATTCGATGAATAGTTTTGTTCGAAATCTTGAATACTATTTAATTCATACGGATTGTCCTTGTAGTAAAGTTTGCATAGAGTAAGAAATTCGATTTTGGTATTCGAAGGCATTTCGAAAAGACAATTGCCAAGAAATTTTGAGAAAAGAAATTGAGTTTTGTTGGTAGATATCACAATCGATAGGAGATCATCGATTTTATGAGAAGATTCAATACGATTTATGAGAATATCGAATTGATCAGTAACGATTTTGATCTAGAAATTAAAATGACTTATACACAAACAAATAAATAGAGAAATTACTTTCAAGAATTGTTCGGCCCATTGTTCGATCGTGTTTTTATTCGATGTATGAATGTAAATCGAAGATATTTGTCGAAGTTGTTCAATTCGTGGTATGAGTTGTCGAGCTCGACTGTCATCAACTATAAGAATAGCACGATCGTTGGAATTCAACGAACGAATATATTCTTCACATTGATCAAGTTGATCGAATGTTTTCGAATAATGAATCGATGTTCGAGCTTTGACTAGATCATCATTATTTGTTAATAACGAATCAAGCCAAATGAGAGAATATGTTTCGAGATTAGTGTCATTCTCAACAAGCTTTCGATGTGTCCCTCCCATGAAGCAAACTCTAGTTTGTTCGAAAGATAAGATGATAAAACAAGAAGATATTTTATTCGTTATCAGATTTTAAACAAAGTTCGATAGCTCGTGTTATCATTTGAAGTCCTTCTCGAAGTTCATCATGTGTCATTGGCCAGCCATAACCAATGCGCATGAATTTCTTATCCATTTCAAACCAATGTCCGGGCCCGACGAATGTTTTCAAACGATCATTTAAAATTCGATAGAAATCTTCGACATTAACGTTGACTTTAATTCGTGGAAAACAAACGACACCACCTTGTGGTTCCACCCATTCGAGATAATCATTCGATTCTTTCATCCATTGTTTGACAATATTCAAACGAAGTTGAATCTCTTGAAGAATCGACGATAATTGTTGGTGTTGAGTTAACATGAAACGATAGGCTATTTCTTCGTCAATAATCGAACCGCAAATCATAATTTGTTCTTTAGCAGCGAGAAATTTTTTCATTAATTCTTTATCTTGACATATCAACCAGCCAATACGAATACCGGGCAGACCGTAGGTTTTCGATAGGGAACTCACCGATATGACATGTGGAGCTAATGAAGCTGCGACTGGAAGTTTATTTTCAAATGTCATATCACGGTAAGTTTCATCGACGAGAAGATTAACTTGATTCTGTTTTGTTAAATCAATTAAACTATCGAGATCTGTTCGAGATATAACAGTTCCTGTTGGATTATTTGGAACTGTGATACTTAATAATTTTGTTGAATTCGATTGAAATTTATTTTCGATTTCATCCATTGGTAAATGAAATTGATTTTCAAATTGTAATTGAATAAAATCAATCTGTGCACCAATCGCTCTCGGTGTTTCGATATTCGTAGCATAATTAGGTCGTTCAACTAATAGTCCATCACCTTTTCCTAGAAGACTTGTTGATATAATAAACAGAGCCATTGCTGCACCTGCTGTCAACAGAACATCATCAGCGTGTACACCTGCATCTTGCGCAATTAATTCACGTAATTTCAAATGTCCAATATGATCTCCATAGGCAACAATTAATTCTTCGAGATTAATTTTCAAATCACCGAGCTTTCGATCGGTGATCGAACTTTCAGTTAGATTGTATTTGATATTTTCATAGCCGATTTGTTCAGGTGATTCGATTTCAATTGGCATTCGAACGTAATTCATTTTTCTTTTGCACTAATACAAGCTAACGAGTGTGTTCTTTGTATTTTAATGATAAGAAAATGACCTAGTAATAGTCTTTTCTTTTGGTTTCAGTTCGCATGAAAACAAATCTCAAAAGATAACAATAAACAAATAAAACGTAGCTAATCAAACGAGTATCGTTTTTATTTAACTATCTGCCGACCTTATTTTTATTTCAGGTTATGTGAAACAAAACAAAACAAAACAAAACAAAACAAAAAACTCCTTTCCAGTGAGAGATAAAAATAAATAAATGAATATTCGAAATATATAATTGCGTTTTTTTTACACTTCTTCTTTTACAGTTGATGTTCGTGTTTTTTTCTTCGATTTTTTACTTTTTAATAATTTTTTTCCATCGACATTCTCTTTAAACGAACTATCAGCAGTTGATGATCCATTAAGATCATTCACTATCGAACTAGATGTATCGAAAATTTCCGATTGATTATTATCACTATTATTGACCATCAATGGTGGAATAGGTGACATTATCCCATGAGGACCTGGAATCGATATTGGAAATCTTGGATGCATAATAAATGCATTGGGATGTGGTGGTGGAAAGAACGGAGGTCGAGTAAGTGGAAACATAGGCGGTCCGAGACTCGTACGAGGAATGAACATATCATTAGGACTTGTAGCACCGGAATTATTACGTTGTTGATCAATCGATCGAAAACGATCTCCATATTCATAGGCAATTGGCGAATTATTATTTGTCTCTGATTCATCTAGAAAAATTCCAAGATGAAATTATTTTCCCAGTATATGATTTGCGTATGTATCTACTGATATGTTGTGCAATTGGTTTTACTAAGCTTCTATCTTGTAATGAACGTTCTTTATGTGCATATTGCGTAATTCTAGAGAATTAATCATGAGAAATACGATCGCGTATAAAACGAGATTCTACTGTTTTCGATAATTTTCACATTCTTTTCTTGATCCATCGAGTTCTCTCGTCAAACGTTTGACTTCCGTCCATTTTTCATGTATTTCATGTTGTAATTTCGTATTTTCTTCGTTGAATTTTATTTGTTCATTCGAAAGTAATTTCTGTACATCATCCAATTGTTGTCTAAATCAAACAAATTCAATAAAAACAAAAAAGGCAAAACATTTATTGTTATTTCAAACTGTTTCAAATCGAATTGCTGTTGAAGAATTCGAACACGATCTGAATCAGTTCGTGCTTTTCGTAGTTCAGCATCGGTCTGTCCCAATTGTCGAATGTGTAATTGTGCATCACGTTCACGTAATTCTAAAATAACTTTTAATTTCGTTTCGAAGTCTCGGCAACGAATTTGTTCTTGTTTAATTGACTCTTCTAATTGTTTTATTCGATTTGCTTTCTCAATGTTTTCGGCATGCAAATCACGAAGATGTTCAGCGGATTTTTCAATATCTTGTTCGATTGAATATTCGTTGAAAATGGTTTGAAGATCATGAGTTTGTATTTGTTCGAAGATTTGTTTGATTTTCGATGTTAATTGATAATTTTTAACGTCGATTTCATTGTTACGTTGTTGAAGATCAATGATTTGATCTTGTTGAGAGAATTTGTCTTGTTTTAATTGACTGATTTCAGATTTTAGTTCTTGAATATATTCTTGAGATTTTTCGAAACGTTCAAGTGAAATATCACCGGATTGTAAACGAGCTATTGTATTTCGATCTTTATCCGATTCTTGTTTCAATTGAACAATCTAAAATGGCGAAATTATTCGAGTGAAATTTTTGGTTTCGAGAAATGACTTGATAATTTAAATTGGAAATTGTTTCACTTTGTTCGTGAGCATCGTTTTCATATTTTCGAATGAGATTCTGTTTTAATTCAAGTTCACGTTTGAAATTATCACGTTCGTAACAAGCCGTTTGAAGTTCTTCTTGATATCGTTGACAAACAGTACGTAATGCATAGAGTTCTTCATCTGAATCACGGACTGTTAAACATTTGAGTTCGTCAATTTGTTCGGATAATCTAGAGAAAAAAATTGATTGTTGAAAAGGCAAAGAATTGAATGTTAACTTGAGATTCTGTCGTTCGAATGTTGCACGTTCAAGTTCGATTTGATTGTTGGTTTGTTGAAGTTGTTGACAACGAACTCGAACTTCTTTTTCTTGTTTCGTCTGTTGTAAACGTTTTGTTCCCATTGAAAGGAAAAGAAAACTAAATAGACCACACATGGTACAGATCGAACTGAGCCACATTGTATTGAGAAGAATTTCCCGATCATCAATACGACCGAAGAAAATCGTTTGAAGAAAATCAGGTAAGAGATTAATAAAACGGAGAATTTGATTTTCAAGTAATTGAATACTTGGTTCGAAAGTTTTCGGTAAATGCCAACAAATCTGTCGAGTTTTGTTAGTTAACATTGTTAGATTGTTCAGATTGTCTTTTTTTATCAGTATTTCATCCGATTTGAGTATCAATTTTGGATTAATTATTGGTGTTTCAATCGTTTGTTCCACTAGATCCTCTGTTTGAATATCCCGAGGATGTACAGGATGTTTTTGCTCAGTTTGTACTATCGTTGCAACGGTAGACGAAATTGTCCTTTCCATTGTTGATTGAGCAAGTTTGGTTACTGGTGTTGGTGTAGTTGTTGTTTGTTCTTCGATTTGAATATCTCGAGGATGTACAGGAGGTTTCGATTCAGCTTGTACTATCGTTGCAACAGTCGACGAAATTGTCGTTGTCGTTGTTAATTGCGCAAGTTTAGATACTGGTGCTGGCGTAGTTGTTGCTTGTTCTTCTGTTTGAATTTCTCGAGGATGTACAGGAGGTTTCGATTCAGCTTGTACTATCGTTGCAACAGTCGACGAAATTGTCGTTGTCGTTGTTAATTGCGCAAGTTTAGATACTGGTGCTGGCGTAGTTGTTGTTTGTTCTTCGGTTTGAATATCTCGAGGATGTACAGGAGGTTTCGATTCAGCTTGTACTATCGTTGCAACAGTCGACGAAATTGTCGTTGCCATTGTTGATTGAACAAGTTTAGTTATTGGTTTTGGTGTAGTTGTTGTTTGTTCTTCGGTTTGAATATCTCGAGGATGTACTATCGTTACAATAGTAGTTGTTTCAACTGGTTGTGCAGTAGTAGTTGATTGAATATTGACATTTTCTATGAAAAAGAAAAGCAATCATAGACGTGATTTAAATAAGATTTTCTATTGTTTTACTATTTATTTCTGTTGGTATCGATGACGAGTCCGATTGTTTGACTTTAGTTGGATCGGCATGATGAAGATCATGACATGAACAAAAAGAAATGACTAAGATGTAATAGAATAATCTATTGCAAAAATACATCTAAAATTCTAATTTAAACAGTGAAAACAGAACGTTCGATTGATGACAAACGTGGTTTTTCTCCATTATTGCTCTTAATGACGTGACTAGAAAAAAACGTCCATTTTCATCGGTATAATAGAGCGTCCAATAAAAAGAAAACGTCAGCTTGAGTTTAATATAGCGAATAGAACAAAAAAAATATGGTTAAAATAACAACCAATTCGAATTATGGTTACACGAATAATTAAAATTGGTGGTGCATCAATAACCGATAAGAGTCAATTCGAATGTGTTAAACTAGAAAATATCGATTTTATTGTGAATTTATTTCGAAATAATTACGAAAATATAATTCTAATTCATGGTGCTGGTTCGTTTGGGTAGGTGAAAAACTTCAATCAACGAAACATTCTCTCGAATCACATCTGTCTTCTTCTATTCAGTCATCATCAAGCAAAAGAATTTCGTTTAAATCAAGGCTATCAACATACCGACGATTACAAAAAATGTCATTTGGCTGTTTGTGATACTCGACGATCATTAGGTCGATTACAACAATATCTTCTCAATGCATTCCTGCATGCCGATATACCAGTTGTTGGTATTTCACCATTTAATTTTCTCGTTTCGAAACAATTCGAATTAACAAATGATGATTATCAATCACTTTTTAAACATGTTGAACACGTTCTTCAACAAGGTTTTGTTCCACTTTTACATGGCGATGTGATTCTTGATAAGAAAGTTCATTGGAGAGTATTGAGTGGCGATGATCTTCTATTGAAATTAACTGAATATTTTCATCCTCGACAATGTTTATTCTTTACATCTGTACCGGGCGTAATGCGTTCCGATGGAAGTATCATTGAAGAATTTATTCTTGATGAAAATCAATTTCATTCAATCGAAGAATCTCATTCATCAACAACAATTGATGTCACCGGTTCAATGCAAAATAAAGTTTCAATTGCAAGTGAAATTGTTCGACAATTTGATGAACAATGTCAAGTATTGATTTTGCAAGGTGTTAGCGAAAATGCCAAGCAAATTTTATCATCATCATTATCAATAAACGATAAACAAATATTTGATGTTCATGGTTGCACAAGAATTTTTAAACGAAAGAACAAAATCGATTAGTTGCATCTCTGACAGATGATTAACGAGCAATGAGATAATCGAATCGACATACTTTCTTCGTTGATTAATTATATTCGCAGACAAAAGAACTACTACTCAACAGTTCAATAAAAATCTTTTTTTCTTTCTCTTTAAAGATTGTCAATTTGTGAGTTCATTTATAATTCATATTTTTTTTCTTCGTTGTCGTTGTCTGTGACGAGAAAGAATTTTCTATAGTTATTTAATGTCCTTCTCGCCTCGTTTCTTCAATCAAGTCATCTATATCTACAGCGTCGTCATAAAATAATAGCAAAAAAAAAGAAAGAACAGAGAAACGGAGAGCAATTGATGATTGATTCGTCATTTTGTATATCGATCGAGTCAAGATTGCTCCTACTTGAACTATCGTTTGCTTTTTTCGACAATAAATTTTCAATTAAATGGTAGGTTAATAGACTTTGATTGAATAGATGTTTTTTTTCAAATATCTTCAAAAAAAAAATAAAGAGAGAGAAGAAGTAAGATTAAACGAGAACTCTGTTTGATCACTGCCTCTCTCTCTCCGCCTAGTTCTAATGCATAATTGAAAAAAAAAGAAGAATCGGTAACAATGTCTTAAGGCTACAGTATACGTACATATATATATATATATGCATTGTCAGAAAGAGAGAAAGAAAAACAAATTTTTGAGACCTACAATGCAGGATTGTTAATGAGATGTGACTATTCTTTATTCATCCTCGAAAAATGTCATTTTCTTGTTTGAATCTGATCATCTAACTTGAAATCATACATATATAAATAGACTGCGTGTCATTCCATTATAAGTTTTAGCTTCTCTCGAGCTCATTTTTCTTTACATTAATGATGGAATACGAAATGAGAACTAACAAGTGGTCAATGACTATCATCATCCATTTTCACACATCTTCTTACATGTGTAAGTTTAATTGACTAGACTAGATTAGATGTTTTTTTTCTCTCTCTAACGATGGACATCATCATCATTTATTACTCGAAAAAAAAAACATATCTTACTAATCGATTCTCTTTGAAGATTAGCTAGCTGATATTTTGACAACAGTATATTATTCTAACAATGTCGAAATGTTGGCCGTGGTCGAATCATCATCGAGCAAATCAACATACATACATCTATCTCTACACACCCGAAATGAACAATGCATCTCGTTTATCACGTTGTTTAATTAGTTTAATATTTATTCTAAGTTTAATCATCATTCTTACTCTTACAGGTGCTATTATTTATCATTTTCAAGCTAATCATCATCATACCATCGTAACAAAACAATATGAAGTAGCTCTTGCAAAAAAACGTCAACTACCATTTTTTGTTAATTTAAATATTGATCCATGTGAGAATTTCATTGAATTCGTTTGTGATAAATGGACAATGTTAAGATCAAGTTCGACATACGAACAAAAAACTCAACGAATTCAACGGTATTTACATGATCAATTGATGAACAATAATAGTTCATCATCAATTCATGAATTCTATCAGTTATGTGAGACTCAATCACCTGAATTATTAATCGATGAATTCGAACAATTCATATCGAGCTTAATTCAACAAGAACCTTATCGTTCATATTTAACTATTTATAATCAAACGAAAAAGATTCACTCGAATAACAACGAAGTATTTGTTTTTCTTCCTCATCGTCAACAAAATCCTTTTTGGTCAATTCAATTGTCAAATAAAACAATCAATCTTACACGAATCTATCCTCATCGATTTCTTTCACCAAATGATATCTTTCGAAATATTCAGTCTCTTAATCAAACTGCTTTAAATCATTTAATTTCGTTCAATAAAAAATATCAAACATTTTTTACTAATCTCAACGAAATACGTCGTTCATACGAACATAAATATAATCATGATTCGCTTCTTGTCAAACGTATTTTAACCTATTCGAATTATCATCAATGTCTGCCGACATTAAAATATAAATCAAACGGTTTAGAAAATCTTATTGATTTATTAAATTATTTTCTTCAATCACGTTTAAATCAATTGAATACGAATTTAATTGATAAGCAAATACGAATTCTTACGAAACTTAATGATAATCATACATTAATCGAACATTTAAAACGTATTCGAACAGAATTTCATATGATTGGAGATATTGTTGTTGACAAACAAAATACAACATGTATTATTCATTTATTGGATCAATTACTCGATGAACATTTTCGATTAAATGAAATTTCATCGAATCTTAATTTTTATCTTGAAAAAAATTCAAATGACTATCTTTTCGTATCCAATGATTGGCCATATTTAGTCATGTTAACTGAACATCTATTAAAGAATCTTCATTCAAATACGTTAATTAATTTCGTATTTTTTAATTATTATCGTCAATTAATCTATCCATACTACCAACCACATATTCATAGTTTAACTGAATCAAAAACTTCATTACATTCAATTGAAAGTTGTTTCGATATATTCAATTCATCACATCCCTCATTACTCAATCAAATCATCGAAGAAAGTCATCAGGTACTCACTGACATATTTTTCTAGTGTAAAAAAAGAGCCATCATAAAACCTCGATAGATGGAGGTGTGGTCACATATGGTATAGAACAAAAAAAAGCTTGCATACATAAAATTGTTTTTCCTCTTTGGCAACAGCAGCTACTTATAGGAGATATAAATGCACTCCGGAGGTTACACAGTGCAACGTCTATAGTAGAAGTTCAGCTTTCGTCGCACTGACGGAACTATGAGAGCCAAGAAGAACGAACGAACGAACGAAAGTTCACATAGTATTCTATCTTTAGATATCAATTACTACGATTCGAACAACTGTCGACAATGTACTCGAACGATTTCGTTTATTAATCGAACAATCAGATAATTTATTTTCAAATGAGAGAACATTTCTAATTAATCATTTCGAACAAATACAAATACATTTCATTCATTTATCATCAAAAAATACTCAATTTTCATTTAATTTCAATACAACAACCTATCTCGATTATGTTCGATATTTTTCATCAATTCCATCGGATGAAACCATTCATTCATATTCAATAGAACCCATTTATTTTTCGAATAATCATACACTTTTTCTTCCCTATGGATATATTTTTCTTTCGAATTCAACTATTGAATATTCATTAACACAATTTCTATTAAAAATTCTCACGAATATTCTTCATTCGAATCCATTCTACATTGAATGTTTAATTAAATCATTCGATGAACAAACAACAAATTCAACATCGATCGATACTATTGATGAACATATTATTTATTTATTATTTCGTTCGAAATATCTCGATGAAAAACAAATTAATCTCGATGAATATCTGTGGCCATTTATGAATGCAAACTATCAAATGAAACAATTTCTTATTAATTATACAGCTGATTATTATTGTCTATCAACTGATACTTATAAACTCTTTCGAAATAATACTTATCTAGTAGATGATGTTCATTTAGTATTCAATTGTCCACAAGCAAGTTCAATTAAACAATCGAAATGTACAGTTAATTAAAAACAATTTTATATAACAGTATTCTTTTTTTTTCTTTTATTTTGTGTTTTCAAATTTACAATACAAAAATAAAAACTATATATATATAAATTTCAAAGAAAGTTCAGTTCGGCCTTTGGTCATCACCAAGAGTATAAGTAATGTCGATTCGTGTGTACCGCTTCATCAAGCGAAGCTATAAATCGACTCGATATGCTGTAATGAATTAACCTAATACCATATTATATTCGATTGATGATATTCGTTCAAGTAAATGCAGCATTCGTTGTTGAACCAAGACAAATCGGTTCATTGCTCGTTGTTGGTGATGATGAATAATCCGTTGAATAGAGAATTTCATCAAACGGTCGAGATGAATTACGAGTTGCTTGAATAAATGAAAGCATTGTTCGCGTTTTATAAATCATAATTAATTGTCGTTGAAAGATAATTTTTGTGAAAAATAAGAACATTATTTTCTTGCACAAAAACGAGTTCGAGTTATTGTGTAATAATTTTTTTAGAGCATGCGCTCGTATATATATACACGCGCATAGACGTCCTTGCTTACATCGAGTGCGTTCTCTTTTGTAGTAAAAGAACAGAAAGAAAAAGAAAAGAAAAAAGAAGCGTCGTTTGGATTTGTACTCAGTGTTCTTTTTCTGCACTTCACAAACATCTATCAAACTTTTTGCTCGAAAGTCACAGAGCATGCACGTTTCAACTCTAACCGTTAGTGATATGTATAGACCACGCCTCGATGGCGTAAATGTACAACTGTGCATTGTACTTTAATTATGAATCTTTTTACTAAACAACCTTATCGACGTCGATACGTTTTATTTTAGTTTTTGTCCTTTATTAAGATATATGTATGAAGAAAAAAACAACAGCAACACAAAAGACAAGAGAAAAAAGAAATTTTTTTTCGTCCTATTTGTTCAAATAAGATCGGCGACATTCATTGGCATTTCATCGATTTGTGTTGCATAATATTGTTCAATATCTCGTAGAATACGGATATCATCATTGATAACGAAATCTAAACGAAAACAAACATTAATTTTAACGAACAAATGAACGATCGGCACTTACTTATGGCAACACCTTTACGTCCGAATCGACCCGAACGACCGATACGATGAATATACAATTCACGAGAATTCGGAAGATCATAGTTAATAACCAAACTAACTTGTTGAACATCGATACCTCGAGCCCAAACATCGGTCGTAATGAGTACACGCGTGTCTCCAGCTCGAAATTCTTTCATAATGGCGTCACGTTCTTCTTGTTTCATGTCACCGTGCATCGATGAAACAGTGAAATTGGCTTCTCGCATTTTCTCCGTGAGCCAATTGACTTTTCGTTTGGTATTACAGAAGATAACGGCTTGTGTAATGGTCAATGTATCGTAGAGATCGCAAAGTGTATCGAATTTCCATTCTTCACGTTCGACGGCAACGAAAAATTGTTTGATACCTTCAAGTGTCAATTCATCACGTTTGACGAGAATACGAATTGGATCGGTCATAAATTTCGTTGTTATCTCGAGAATTTCATGTGGCAATGTAGCAGAAAGAAGAACGACTTGTGTTTGTGGTGGTAAATGACGATAAACTTCGTAGATTTGCTCTTTAAAACCGAGATTTAACATTTCATCGGCTTCATCTAAGATCAACATTTTAATATGTCGTGTTCCTAGAAAACAAAAAGCAAAATAAATCGAAATCTTCTTCATTTTAACATACGTAATGATCCACGTTTAATCATATCAATAACTCGTCCCGGCGTACCACTGACAATATGTTGTCCGTAGTCGAGTTTTTTCATATCTTCGCCTGTACTCGTACCACCAATGCAAGCGTGACATTGAACATTCATAAAATCACCAAGAGCTAAAACGACTTTTTGTATTTGTTGAGCTAATTCTCTTGTTGGAGAAAGAACAAGTGCTTGTGTTTCGCGAATATTTGTGTCGAGTTTTTGTAGCATAGCAATTGAAAATGTTGCTGTTTTGCCTGTGCCCGATTGGGCTTGAGCAATGACATCACGGCCTTTAACGATCGGACGAATGCTACGTTGTTGAATAGCCGATGGCTTTTCGAAACCATATGAATAAATACCACGAAGAAGATTTTCTTTTAGATTCATTGCATCGAATGTGGGCGAAACTTCGACATCTTCACTTGTTTCGAAATCGACTGTGTCGAGATCGTGACCAGTTTTAACTGTACGTTGACGTTTCGATGGACGATCCGATTGAGATGATGCCATGTTGTTAGCTTGCTTATTAATTGAATATGGTGAAAGAATGACTGAATGGGATAAACAAATGAAATCGACGGTTTCTATTGGCTGCATTCGTAGACAAAGACGTTGATTGAATTGCGAAATTTCATTCAAATAAATTTTTTCTGTAATTTTTTTCAATTGTTTATCGAAAAAAAAATCTCAATAAAACAAAATTCAATTCAAGTTCATCTGACATCTATTTCGATTGTGATTGACTGTTAAAATCTGCGAATAAGAATCAAGGTAGATGTATCTATCAGTCTGTTCTTATATGTTAGCCGAATTATTCTTACTCACAAAATAATACATTTCGTAAATGAAATAATTCTCTTTTAGATGTATATCGGCCATCAGAGTGTTTAATCTGTTCAAAAATAAAAACGCCAAATGTCATCGGTAACTTGTTCGAATTCTCAATTGAATAATCTTTATTCGACATCATCGATTGATTCGTCTCAATCAACAAAAGATTCGTCAGTCAAACTTCCCTATCCTGTTCTTGCTGATCATCGTCATCCGCCAACTGTTCTCGTTCTTTTGCAAGGTGAAACTCAAACAACATCGAAGAAAATTCTCGATGTTAACAAACAAATCAATGAAATTGAAAAACGTCTGTCAACGAATTTCCTTTCCGATCGACATGGTCAAACGTTGAAATTTCAACGTATTCAACGCAAACAACAGCTCGATGCGTTAAAAAAACACGAACGGCGTGTTAACCTACAAATCGATTACATAACAACGAAAATCGAAATACAAAATCTTGGTGATGAATTAACACAAATGAATGATAAGAAAACATCCGATGAATACAAACAAATCGAGATTTTAGTTCGAAAATTAAAGCAAAAATTAGATCAAATGAAAATCTACATGCGAACACGAAATGAGCAAATGAAGAAAGAAGGTCAAGAGAAAAAATCCTCAAGTCAAGATAATCGAAAACGTTCATTATCGACAGGCAATCATCAATCGAACAAACATTTGAAAACTCATTCGAAAGTACCCGCCGTTCGTCTAGTTAAATCTCATCCCAAACAAACTCCAACTGTTCGATTTCTAAATAAAACGACTGACTCAACAACAATGAATTCAGTGTCACCAACAACGCCAGCATCGTCATCATCGACACTCTCGCCGCCTCTTATCGCAACGACCAGTACCGAACATATTCATCAACAAGTAAAATCATCGACTTCAGTTTTCTCGAGATTTTTCTTTTTCTTTTTCGTTTGCAGAATAAAACTCCGCCAATGCTCGAAGATGGAGAAATCGATACCGAATTCGATATCGATGAATTATTCACTGATGATCCATCGAAATCCTAAAACATACATAACACAATAACGTGTATATAACCGTTTGTCTGTTTTTGTATATCTATCCAAATCTCGTTCATGTTTGGGCCCGGTCGTTTGTTTGTTTGTTCGTTTCTTTCTTTTTTTATGCTCTTTCTCTCTTTCGATATTTTGCTGTCATTTGTATTTGTCAAAATAAAACATCAACAAGAACTTCGTCTATTATTCAAATAACTATTGTTTTGTCTTCTCTCTTTTCTTAGATAATGAGTGATTCAACAACGAAAAAAACAGCGAGAGTCTTCGATCTCGAAGCTATGCTCAATCAAGCACGAGCTGGTGCACAAGAACGATCGAAAGTCGATTGGAATAGTGAAATTGAACGGACGAAAGAAGAAAACGAAGCGAGAATTCGAGATATGAAACAAAAAGCTGATCAGGCAGCGAAACAAATGCATATTCCAACACAATCAAATGATGATGATGATGACGATGATTTTGGTCCGTCGATTGATTTAGCTAGTGCTGCACCAGCAGCTGAAGACGATGATCAAAGTAGTGATGACGAACAAGTTAGTCAAAATGATGATGATGCCGATGATGAACAACCATTTTTTCCTTTGACACATGAAATCGATTTGAAACATGGAACGAAAACGATCTCGTGTTTAACGCTTGATGCCAATGGTGAACGTTTAATTTCCGGTGGATTTGATTACGAATTGAAAATGTGGGATTTTCTTACCATGGACAAATCATTACAATATACTCGTGCGATATCACCGTGTGAATCTCATCAGTTACGTTCAATTGAATTTAGTCCTGCGAGCGATATGTTAGTCATAGCAAGTGGCAGTTGTCAAGGCAAAGTGATAAGTCGAGATGGAAAGAATATTTACGAATGTGTTCGAGGTGATATGTATATAATCGATATGCAAAAAACACGAGGACATATCAGTACATTGAATCGAGCTTGTTGGAATCCCAAAGATTTAAATGTAGGATTTAGATTTTTTTTGAAAAATTCAATCTAATTGGGAATTTGTTTAGGAATTCATGACTTGTTCAGAAGATGGAACCGTTCGTTTGTGGTCGTTACTTCGCCGTACTGAACATGTTTCTTGTCTGAAAACTAAATCACAAAATGGTAAAAAAACTTCAACAACAACATGTACATACAACACTTATCATACGCATGTCGCACAAAATGAATATCTCATAACAGCCGGTTGCAATGACGGCAGTATTCAAATTTGGGATCGACGAAAACCATTGGTTAATGTCACATTTATGTGTCGAAATGCACATGAATCTGAAAGTTCGATTACATCTTTACGTTGGTCGTACGATGGGAAACATTTAGCATCACGTGCAACTGATCATACATTGAAATTATGGGACATTCGACAATTCAAACAGCCACTTTCGATGTTTTCCGATTTGCATAATCGATTTTCGATGACTGATGTCACATTCTCGCCTGATGATCGATTTCTTATTACAGGTACATCGACACGAAAGAAAACTGAAGAAAATGCTAATGATCCAACGAATGTCGGCAGTATTTATTTCTTCAATCGAAATAATCTCGCTCAACCTGAAGGACAAATTCAAGTCAGTGACACAGCGAGTGTTATTCGAACATTATGGCATTCGAAATTAAATCAAATTATGTGCACAACAAGCAATGGTTTAGTTAAGATCTTCTACGATCCGATACATTCGAGAAAAGGTGCTTTATTATTTGCTAATCGTGAAGAACGACAGAAGAAAGCAACGGATTATTTTATCAATATGAATATTATCAATCCGCATGCATTGCCAATGTATCGAAAGGAACGTGTTCGAAATTTGTCAGTTATTCGAATGAAAAATCGAGAAGATCCTGTGAAATCGAAACGACCCGATTTGCCAGTTAGTGGAGCTGGTTCAGGCGGTCGAATCGGTGTTCATGGTGGTACATTATCGTCGTATATCGTGAAAAATATTGCTCTACAAAAACCACCAGCACAAAAAGAAGATTCACGTGCTATCCTATTGAGTTACGAAGAAAAATGCAAAGAAGATCCTTATTGGGTTGCACCAGCTTACAATCAAACTCAACCGAAGCCAATTTTTCAAGTATCAACTCAAGATACAAATCAAAAGAAAGATGACGATGATGACATGGCACCATTATGGAAAAAACAAAAGACATAATTTTCTTTTTCTGCTGTTGTTGTTTGTTTTTTCTTGATTAAATGTATAAATATAATCGACACGATTATAATCTCTCATTAGTTTAATTCTATGACGATGATTTCCTGTTTAATTCACAATAGAAAAACTGTACTTGAAAATGCATCTTCAACTTTAATAATACTAACGTTTGTCTATCTTTATCGAATAATTATCCAAAAAAAACAAATCTACAACTTAGTCACAAACGAGTTCAGTCAACATAATTAGATCTTGAGCGCAAAAAGAAAAAGAAGAAGAAAAAAAAACGAGATACCCACTTTCTCTCTTTGTCTAGTGCTTAAAGGCATAAAATACGATATATATCCAGGAATATAAATATAGTTTGTTAAGTGCGGATTTATAGAGTTTTTGTTCTTAAAACAGAAACATCAGAGCAAATGACGTCGATAACGTTAGTTACGCCAATGGAGAGTGAAGAAACGAAGGAAATGATTAGTAGTAGTTTTCCAACAGATGGATATCAATTTGGATTTGATTATTCATCATCGAAACCGATAATGAAAACAACACGAGCTTTTTCATACAATGAAGATCGTAATCATTCATCCTTGTCATCGTCTGCTACAGCAACAACAACAACAACAACAACATCAAATAATCGTTTTAAACATTTATGTACACAATTAAAACGTCGTTTTTCAATTACAAAAGATCCTCGTACATCTCATGATGAAAATCAGAATAGCACACGAAGTTTAGCATTACGTTTTAAAAATTACAAATCATTTTCATCGTCGTTCGACGATTCATTTAATGAATTCGATTGGCCTGATTTCGAACGAATTTATGATAGAATACCTCATTGTCTTACAAAAACATTGCCAGGTCTTGATGATATTTCCCTTGAAGACGATGAGGAAGCCGATACCGATCCATATGAAATCGAAAATTTCACAACTGATCATGACGATGAGCTTGAACATCTATTTAAGTATTGTAAACGTGGTCAACATTATCGACGAAATGCAATCTGTCGAAAAATTGATAAAAATATTCATCATGGACAATTGGATACATTTATTCAACAATTAATGGTCGAGAAACTCATGCGTACATGGACTTAAGCGATCGAATTTTCGACACATAAGACCAACAAAATTTTATTCATGTAAATATTCACACATACACACTCATTCAATAAATAAATTTCTATGTACATAAGAAAAACAAATTATTTCATTTGAATATCTTTGTATAAAAGATATCGAATTAAATGTTGTGAAATCAATAAATTTCGAATATTTTTACGCTGTAAACCGATGCATTGATTGAACCGTGTACGACAAAAATGTTTCAATGTCGGCGGTTTTGTTATGATATTGGTCGACCATAAATGTACTTGACCAGTGCGTGTACCGATAGCCATTGTTTGTCCATCGGACGCATTGGCTATGCAAAGAACATTGGTTTGTTTATGTTGAAAAATCGATTGATTGCAAAACGAGCTTTGGATAGGAAACCAACGAAGATAACTAAAATGAACAAATTTTTGAATTTGTTTTTCAATATCAAATATTTGCTCTACTTGTCATCACAAGTTGTTGTTAGAAATTGATCGAATTTAGTAAACGCAAGAGATCGTACAAATGACCCGTTATCACCACCGGCGTAGACTTTCGATGGTAAAGGTATTTGATGAGCAAATTGTTTAAGAAGTTCGCCAGTAGCTGTCGACCAAAGTAGAACACGCGTATCGAACGAAGCTGTTGCTAATAGAGCACTGAAAAATAACACACGCATGCACACCTCTCTCGATGCAAAATCAAATCGAATCAATTACCTATCCGAAGAGAATACACAATCAGCAACTGTATGTTCGTGTCCATCGAATTTGAATAATTCTTGCCAATGAACGGTTTCATAGAGTAAAACAAACGGTCCAACAGCACACAGAAGTGTTTCATCGGGTGACCATTGAACTGTATTAAATTTAAATGTCCATTGATGAATAGTTTTGTACATATTTCCATCATCGAGTAAATCCCAAAGTTTAATTGTTTTATCATGTGATGTCGAAACTAATTGCATAGAATTCAATGTAAATGCTAGACTACACACTGTGGATTTATGATCTTGAAGAATTAATGTTAATTCGCCTGTATCAATATTCCAAATATTTATTTTTCCATTGGCAAGACCAGCGGCAAGAAAGAGATTTTTAGTGAAATTATGTCGACAATTAACTGTCGAATTCGAACGTGTCTTTTTTGTTGAATAGTTTTCATTGATAACAGCAGATTTCCTTCCGAATGCTATCGACCAAACCGATGATGAACATTGAAATTCTTCATGAACATATAATTGTGCTGATTTATCAGTCGGATGCCAATTTGGACTGTGGAGAACAACGATAATATCATGTCCGTAAATATCTTGTTTCGGTACAGCTAAATAATTCGAACATGGAGAAAATCGTGTTTGCCAAATATTATTTGGAAGAAAATTAGATGATGTTAGATATTTTTGTAACGACTCGTCAAGTGGCAATAATTGCGGATTGACTAAACAGAAAAAAAAAGAAGAAAATCGCAATTGAAAATTGAATTATTTCGTTATTTATTTATTTGTACTCAGATGTCGTTTGCTCATCAAGGATAGAATTTTAATCTGAAATAAAAATAAATCATAGTAAAGTAAATGCGTACATGATTGTTTTTCTCGTTTCTATTTTTAATACAAAATATCTTTTCATCTTTGTACTTTTTACGTAGAGAAATAACAACTCGATGTCAGATCAGGTTGTACTTTCATTTCTTTAAGTTTTTTCTTGCTTTTTTTTCTCTTGAAACGAGTGAATATGTTGCCTGTAAAGAACGAACGAACGAACGAATACGACGAGACATTCAAGGAGAAACGAACGAATTGTGTTTAAGTAACACGAAACGGCCGCGTGTTTTCAACGTGCTTATGTTTATCTCTGGAGAGATAAAAAGACGAAAAAAGAAGAAAAGTTTCTGTTTGCAGAAGAAACGAGAGAAAAATATTCGGTTCATTTGACCTAAGACAAAGTTCATTAGAATGACGATCGTTGTAAACAAACGAAAATGAGAAGCGCTATAAAATTTCTTTCTTTTTTTCTTCAAGTTGATCGGCCTTGAGTGAAGAATTGATGTAAATATGGAAGAAAAATGTGTTTGGAAACGTCAAGGACATGGACAGATGAACTCATGTAATACGTTCTCCTTATGAACCAATCGTATTCCTTTCTCAAGATAGTTTTATTTAAATATATGATTATTTATATATACGTATATGTGAGCAGTCATTATTTAATAAGGTATTCCATAAAATGTCAATTCACTTAACCATAGTTGATAAGTACTCCATCGCCAAAAATTAGCTAATACTCCACTACCAGTTATTGGTACTGTCTGATAATTAAAGCTTGTAGCTGAATATGTGTAATAAGTACTTGGTGGAGCGACAAAATCAAAACTTTCTAAAAGACATGTACCATTTGCACTACGGTAAAACTCTAAAGTTTTGATATCATGATAATAATCACCACGAGCAGTCACTTGAAACGATGTCAATAAATAATAATCATTGAATGTCAGATAAGCATAGTTCGCTCCTGGAAAAGTATTTCCATTCCAATAATCATTGGTTTTATTATTAAATGCTCGGTACCATTCATTTCCTGTCCAATTAAAGACCATTGCTGTTACGTTCAAAACTGCTGGAGTGCTGGCATTCAATACTTGAATATATTGCGGTGCAAGATCTAAAATAGAAGAGATAATTGTTTGAAAATTTTGCCTTGATGTCATTCTTACATGAACAGGTTTTATTGTTTCGAGCACATACAATATGTAAATCATTTCGACATTCTGCACTATTGTTACAAGATTCACCTGCCAGACGTTGAGGCACGCAAGTCTTATTAAGCCAATACGTTTGTGGAGGACAACGACATTTTCCACATAAACAAGTCATATTCATATCTTCACGACACCAATTATTAGAACTACATGCTGTTGTTGAGTCAACATAGAGTTGATTCAAGCATTTACTTATGCCATCCCAATATGTATTCGGCGGACATTGACAACGACTATCTTTACAGACGAGATATCGATCAGGATAGCAACGATCACATGATTGGTTGTATGATGATGACAGATTAATGTTATTATAAAGAATTTCACCGACTAAAGATGATGCTGATGCTGCAGTAATGATTTGACCGGTCTGAAGTTGACTTTCGTACAATCGACATGTTGGTGAATCGTAGACAAATGTTCGACATTGAACATTTGTATGACATAATTTAAAACAAGCCATTTTCGATGAAATCGATGAATAGGTTATCAATAGTTCTCGAGAATTAAATGGAACGAAATCAGTTCCACTATCATGTACAGTGGCATAAGATATCATGTTAGCAAACAGAACATCGATATAGTTCGAATAAAACAAGTAAATAAACATAATTGATGCAACCATTTTTTACAATGTATGCTTATAGAATGCTCATAGAAATAACAGGTTGATGTACTTGTTAATTGAGAAACGATGTCACCTTTTTTTATGAAAAGAATTTTGCAAATGATTTCTCTTTAAATAAACACGTTGTTCAACTTGAAAAGTCTGTAGAATGTGTTTGATTTAATATCAATTATGATATATTAAAAAAAATGGTAATTCACATTTTTCTTTCAAAAATTAATACGGAATAGTGATATTTAAATGCATTGTAAGTGCTCTTTTTTTTAACACAATATATAAATAACCCACGCACAAATCGATTAGTTATATTCCAAAGTTTTTTTCGTTAAACAATTATTTTGAAGATTCACTATCAAGTAGGCTCAGGTTGAGTTGTTCATACTAACGATTCATATACAATTATCTTTGTTTTAAAATATAATAGTTTATTTACATGATATATATGATATTGTTGATAAAATATCATAGATATGTGTGGGTCGAAAACGATGATAAGACTTCAGAAGAAAGTTTATTGTTTTTGTAACTGTAAGAATGAGTGAATCAGCAAAACATAAAAGTAGTTCATTTACGTTTGGACTTTGGTTTTGTGCAATAATCATTCTTGTATCAAGTATTGTTATACAAATCAGTGATAATCCATTATTGAACGCATATAAATCACAGAATATTTCTTCAACAAAACCGTATGAAACATTTGAACAATTTTATCCATTTTATTTACAAGAACATCGTCAAAAGATTACCAGACAATGGCATTATCTTGGCACAAGTCTTTTTTTTCTCTACGTTCTTTTCAATCCAACACTTTTACTACCGCTTAGTGCTGGTGGTTTAGCAGCATATGCTGTGATTCCATTTTCACGTCATTTGTCAGGAGGTTTAGCTGAATTAATCGCATTTGCTTCGGTTTATTTCATCAGTGGTAAATTATTAACAAATTCATATGTAAAACTATTGCTTCCACATTTATTCGGTTATGGATGTTCATGGATTGGACATTTTGGTTTTGAACAGAACAAACCTGCAGCATTTATCTATCCAACATTTAGTTTTTTCGGTGATATTCACATGATGTACGATGCAGTTATGGATCTATTTTAAGAGAATAAAATCAGTTCCACTTTTTTAGAAACACGAGCTAGGGATATCATATTATTTTGTAAATAGATAGATTTATTTGATTTTATCAATAATGAAAATCAAAAAAAGGAAAACGTTACAACTACAATCAAAACAAAGTTCACACTAAATAATGAAAAGTACAAAACCTACAAAAGATATACAAATATTGAGAAAAGACAAGATCAGTGCGATATCATCGCATCTGTTTCTTCTTATCATCATTTTTGATAATCTGTTCTTTGAGATCGAGTTCTTCGAAATCTGATTTCAACCAATCGAGCATATCCGAAAAAATGACAACGCCATTCGCCGATGGATCCGAAACAACTGGTAACGGTCGTTGACTGCTCATCATTTCTGATTCATCGTCATCGTTATAAATCGAATTCTCGTCGAAATTCTCCTGATCATATTCCAAACAGTTCGATGCATATTGTTGTTCATGAATTTTATAATGATTCTTCATTCGATATGCCGACGGTATATATTGTTTACAAATCGCACAAATCCGTCGTTTTAATTCTTTTCGTGTACTCGAACAACAATAATCAAATGGTAGAATATCATTTTGTGTATGTTGCATAACGACACCATGAAATTGTATACGTTGAATTAATGAACCATAGAAAACACCTTTTTGATAATCACGATCGGCCATTGCAATGCCTCGCGGTGTTCGTTCGAATGGCACAGGTGCCGGAAGAAATCGATGAGGAAATATTTGAATATAATTCGAACGCCACGGACCGCAGCATGTTATCGAATTACAACGAATTATCTGAATGGTATATTGAGTTTGAAGAACGTGCGTTGCACACCAATATCTAAATGAATTTTCCTTGTTTTTTTTCGTGACAAATGAAAAAATGACAAAAACGTACTCGTCGATATCGTATTTCGATGGCTCTCGAGATAGATTTTCATCTAGACGACGAGTTCGTTCTTGATAATATTCATCACTTTGATGAATCCGTCGTTCGATGGGCTCGTCGTCTTCTTCTTCTTGACAAACTCTGCGAAAGAAAACGAGATTTTTCTCGAAAAAATCATCTCAATGAATAGTTTATACCGATCTAAAAGTTGATTGAGAATTAAATTCACATCGATTGTTCGCATTTCATCTTGTGTCGATGCCGGTGGATCGATGTATTCTGCTACAACAGGATATTCATCAATAACCGAACCGCACCAAACTTCTGCGAGGACTTCGCCAGCTTTTTTGAAATTTATTCGTTCCAGATCGGGATTCACCGTCACACCGGAATCACTCAAATGCGTACCGAAATGATCATGTGGCAAGATTAAACCAGCGAGATCATGAGACAACGGCGCCATACGACGTTCGACAACGTTGTACGCCGATTGACCCGGTGCATGCGTTAGAACAAACAAAGCATCGAGATTATATTTTCGAAATTTTCTTATAGCAGCAACGAGTGTCTTCGGAAAACGAGGATTCTCGTCAGGACCACCGTCGACTGTGATGATTACGATCGGTTTGACTTGTCCTGTGTAATCTCGAGCTGATTTATCGAATTCTTTCAGACCAACAAGTCGATCGAAGTCACACGAATGCGTATTTGCATCACTTCGATCGTGTTTAGCCGAACGTATGGCGATGTAAGTTGGCCCTGAATAACCAACATCATTATTCTCGTTGACCATGCACGCAGCATAGACACTCGGAGTGAGTTGATGCCGTGGTGCAACTGTCCAATCGTGATCAGGCAAACGAACACGATAATCCAAATGCATGAGCATCGGCGCTTGAACTCGTGCAGCTGGTAGACCGATGGGTACTTTACATTTATCATCTTGAGATAAGAAGAAAACGACATCATTGCCGAAAATACCAGCTAAATCTTTGATATAACGAATAGTTGCCGTTGCGAAATGTCCATCTAGAGAAAAGCAAAGAGCTCAGTTCATCGATTTTCAATCGAATTTTGAATGAGTACCTTCATGTTTAGCGTGTTCATCGTTTTGAGCTTTTCGAAGACGAACAGGTACTGTTCGAACATGTTTTTTGCCATCGATTGAATTCGCTCGATGCGGCAGCAAACTAAAAACTCGATTCAAACTCGATTCTGCGTTTTTTGAGAGAGTTTCCTACCGATAGTAGAGTGTCGATCGTTTGATATCATAGCCTCGTTCTTTGATCTTTTCTCGTAGATCGTCCAACGTCAAACAAGGCCGAATAGTTTGCGAACTTCGATGAGCATCGGCAGCACCGCCGACTTTGGCTATTTCTTCGATGATTTGCAATAAATCCGGACAGTCTTCTTCGATCGGTGGTCGACCGATGACTGGCCGATAGATTTTATTCAATTCAACAGCTAATTCAGGATTTTTCTCGCAGAGAGCTTCGATTTTACGCTAAATAAAAATATTGATTTCACCGTGCTTTTCTCATTTGTTCGAAATACTTTTTTTATCTCTCGATATCGTTTCTTTGCTGCTTGTTCAGCTTTTAATCGTTTCAAATCATTTGATTTCTTCTTCTGTTCAACAAGTAATTTCTTCAATTGTTTTTCCTGTTCATTCGTTGTCATGCCCATGTTTTTCACTTGAACCAACTGAATAATTCGTTCGTTAATCTCGTGCAATTCTTTCGATACACGTTCTTGTGCCGGTGCTTTGGTTTTCTTAGCGAGAATTTCTTCAGCTGTACGAATTTTGTCCGATGATTGCTGTTCAAATGTCGACGATTCATCGACATCCGACAGATCAACTTGTTGTTTTTTCCGCTGTCGTTTCGTTCGACTGCCACCATTTTCACATTCGGATTTCTTCTTTCGGCCACGTTTTTTCTTTACCGAATCGTCTTCGATATAATCTTCATCTTTCTCATTGTCATTTTCTTCGTCTTCATCGTCATCATCATTATCATGATCGACTGCATTCGTTGATTTGAATTGTTCGACATACTCGTCGATTTTTTGCTGAACATAATTTTCATCGCCTTTGATTTCATTCCATTCGGTTTGCGCATCGACATGAGATATCTGCAGAGAAAAACAAATGATTGGTTTTTTAATATGTTCAACGAACTTACATTTCGAGGTTGTTCAGGATGAGCTTTCATGTAAGCATCGACAAAATTTCGATAGAGAGAATATCGTGCTGTTACTTTACGTGGCGGCATAAGTCTCAATATGTACGTCTGAACTTTTAGTCGAAGTAGAAATGATGTGTTCAGAAAGGAAAAAAAAGGACGTCTCGTTTTGCTTGTGACCGCTTCATGACCTCCTCCCCTCGACTATCTATGCACGTCCGTTTTTTTTGACCAACCAAATATCGTCTATAGTTCATAACAATCGTCCTTTGCGAATAATTCTATTTTTATTTATATCCGCAAGTAAAATAACAAATAAAAAAAAAGATCGTCTTTCGACGTTCGTTCAGGATTATTGTGCTTTGTAATCGAGTTTGGACTCTAATTTCTTGCTTTCAGCTACTTTTCGTACGGCTTTCGAAAAGTCCTCTTCGAGAACATAATCTCGTTCAGCTCGTATGGCGAACATGCCGGCTTCCGTACACACATTTCGCATATCAGCACCATTGAAGCCATCGCTCAACTTAACAATTGCTTCGTAATCTAAAAATTTCGAATTTTCAGTCTCTTAGAAAACAACTGATTGAGTTTTTTTGTTGTTGTTTACCCATGTCGCCACGTTTAGCAATTGGACCCGAATGAATTTTAAGAATATCGAGTCGAGCTTGTTCATTAGGCAAAGGAATTTCTATAGGGAAACATGTTTTGAAAACGAAATAGCGATCGAACGAGAGTATCTACCGATTTTTCGATCGAGTCGACCAGGTCGCATGAGAGCTGGATCGAGTGTATCCGGTCGATTTGTTGCCATGATAATCTTCACTTTTCCCAATGTATCAAAGCCGTCCATTTGATTTAAAAGCTAAAACAATCGATTGAAATCTTCGAAATTCTCGCGCAACTTACTTCCATTAAAGTTCGTTGAATTTCTCGATCAGCTGACGTGCCTTCCGAGAATCGTCGACCGCCAATAGCATCGATTTCATCCATAAATATAATGCACGGTTGATGATCTCGTGCGTAGGCGAACATTTCTCGAATCATTCGCGCACTTTCACCGATATATTTATCGACGATAGCACTTGAAACAACTTTCAAAAAATTGCAATCAAGTTGACTAGCAACGGCACGAGCTAACAGGGTTTTTCCCGTTCCTTTGGAAAGACACAAAATCAAATTCGATCGAAGTTTTTACTCGATTGTTGTACCTGGAGGTCCGAAGAGAAGACAACCTTTCGGTGGTGTTATGCCAACACGTTGGAATAATTCCGGATTTGTCAATGGTAATTCAACGACCTGGATAGTTTGTTTTTTTTTTTAAATAAAAACAGAATTCTTTTCAAAAATTTCATCTACTTCTCGTAATTCTCGAATTTGTTCACTCAAACCACCGACTTCAGCAAATGAAACATTGCCTGGATCTTCATGAGACATATTGTAAACCAACGGATCAACTTCTCTTGGCAAATATCTAGTCAACAACAAGTTTAACAGCTAAATTGTTCGAATGATCTTTACCGCATGATAGTCAATGTTGTCATATCCAAAGCAACACGAGTGCCTTGTCGTAATTTAGCTTTGTTCAATTGTCGACGACAGCCAACTACATATCGAGGACCATTTGTTGCTTTAACAATAACTACAAAAAAAAACGGCAAATATAAATCATTCTTCGCAAGTTTTTTCTTCTTTGTACATTTATCTTCAGTCAATTGTTTTAAAACTTCGCCAACAATCTAAAGAATTGAATTGAGAGGTCATTTGAAAATGTCCTCGATTCGAATTTTACTTGTCCAACACTTTGTAGAGCTTTGAGATCATTTTCACTTTTGTCATAGTCCTTTGTCAATGATCGAAGATCTTCTCTGACTAAAATATTAACAGATTAAACTCGAACGAAATAGTTCGTCATCAACAACTTTGTTTTAATCGAGCTTCGATTTCTTTGTGTTCAGTAATTTTCTTTCGAAAATCTTCGAGAACTCTTTCACGTGGATTTGCCATAATAATAATAATAAAAATAAAAATACAAGTGAATCAATGCATGAAGAAGAAAAAAAAATGAAATCTTCGAAATAAACCAATTGACACATGAAACTAGAGGTCGCACACGTTTGGAGCGATGATGATATCCAGGCAGACGAGTTACTTACAGTAAAATTACGCGTATAAACGATTGAAAATGTTTGCTTTTCCCGAATTTATTTTCATTAAAATTTGAATTCGTTTTTTTTTTCGTTACAAAAACAGCAAAAGTCTCGTATTTCAGCAAAAAAAGGATAAAACTTTTGATAACCATAAATTTGTAACAAATGTAGGAGTTTATTTTCGTTATAATCTTAATGCGTTTTTTCCTGAAATACGAGACTTCTGCCGTTTTTTGCAAAGAAAAATAAATTCGCAAAAAAAACACACAGTTTTAATAGTTGATTCGGGTTATTTTTTATCGGAGCTGTGTATGTAAGAGCTTTGCGTGTTAAGTTTATCATGAGAAAGATAAGAAAAACGAAGGTGAGTTGCGAATAACTAAATTCATTATTTGCATCATGTTTAATCGTCGATATTGGAATCGATATAAACTCCGCATAATCGGTGTATTAATAGTTTGTTCAGTGATCTATCTTTTCTCATTTTCAAGACCAACAACAGAATCGATTTCAATAGCTAAAAATGGCTTTAGTAATACTGAAATTGAATATGAGTTACAAAAATATAATCGATTAAAAGCTGAGTATCAATTAACCGGACTTATTCTTCATTGGAAACGTACGAATGGCGTTCGAAATTTAGTTCGAACAATGCTGAATTATGAAAGCATATTCTCTCATATTATCATTTGGAATAATAATCCACAGAAAAATCTAACTTTCGAAGATTTATCAATTGAACCCGATTCTCGTGTACGTATTCATAATTCGAATGAAAACATCAAAGATCTTGCCAAATATCGTTCATGTGCAATGGCAGAAACGAACGCTTGTTTCTATGTCGATGATGATTGGGATATACGAATGTATATGAGAAGTTTGTATGCAGATTTTCTTCTCGAACCGAGTATACTTCATGCTATTACCGATCAATTTACATATGTTACAAATTTAATGTGGAGTTTTTTCGATGAAACCATCGATCTACATACGGGCTTCAGTTGGATTGGCTGTGGCGCAGTATTCTCTCGTGAGAATGCAATTCGACATTTGAAATTATTGGATTATTTTCTCAATAATGAAGAAAATCGCGGTGAGATCACATATTTTCGGTTGCAAATTCAATAAAAACTCGTTATTTTTTTTTCTTATCGAATTGAAGTGTTGCTCCCACAAGGCGATCAGTTCTTTGCGATTTGGATGAATCAATTACCTGCTCAGTTCAATGGTCGTATGTTACATTCAAGTGAAGGTGCTGGTTCTTCATTCGAAAACTATGATTTCGCTCAAATTCAACATCGTGCTTCGGTGCTCGCGATCGAAGTTCTCGAAAAAACACTTCGAACAAATCCGAATTCGAATCTATTCGAACGTCAACGTGTACCGAATCGATTACTTGCCTATACGAAGTCTCCTTGTTCATACAATGATCGATTTATTTTTTTCACTAATCGTCTTCCAATTGATGATATAGAAAAAATACCATTTAATATTACAACAGATTCACAACGTGGTACGCGATCAAATCTGCCGAATACATCACGTAATCGTTATCATAAAGATTTGAGTTTCTTCGAAAAATTTAGTACAGCTAATGCCGTCGATAATGATTCAGCGACATGTTGGAAAACAAAAGATTCAGTTCGAGCACATGATCTATTTGGTATTGATTTTCAAACAATACAAGTCACGACTGATCTCGCATTTTCAATTGAATATCTTCATGATGATAGTCTTCAAGAAAATGTTGAAATCTCGATTTCACTCGATGGTCGTCAATGGGCAATCATACCTCGAGCACAACAATCGGGCATTCGTTATAGTAAAGATAAAGAGAAAAAACTCGTCACATTCCATACGAGATTATTTCCGGATGGTTTTCAAGTTTTTCGTTTGATTAAATTTACATCGTTGAACGATGAAACAAGTCCTTATCACATTTGTGAAGTGAAATTAATTAATTAAATAAGCGAAATCCTTGTGGAATTCTACGAGCATTTTCCAGGGAAATCAAATTCGATCCTGTTTTTTTTTTCTTTCTGTCTTTCTTTTTTTTTTTTAAATAGAAAATTTCGCTATTTTATTAGCTTTTCCTTTGCACATGATCATATTCATTCATTAACATTGAAAAAAAAATAAAACATTCACGTATACATACAGAACAGAGAAAAAAAACATGAGAGTTCCATTATGGTCGATTTCGTATGAAAAAAGAACAGAGTACATGAATCTATTTCGAGAGAGAACTAATACTACCTTTCTATCACAGTAGAAAAAAAAACAAATAAATGAGATGACTTGATAATCCTGAGCTATAAACTGGGCAGATTTTATTGACTAGATTTGAATTGTTATTCGTTTTTGTTTTTTGTTCACACAAATATGCCACCATCGGCATCTTGTGCACGTTTAAAACTATCCCAAAGAGCGACCATAATTTCTCCCATGATAACATCATTCGTATTCATGGCAACAAGACGTAGAACAAGTACACCATCGACTTTAAGATATTTATTTGCAAATGTGTGAAATAATTTTCTATCGAATGTTTCACGTGTTAGACGATTCATGATTTTTAAATATTTTTTCAAGAAATGTTCACGATTAAATGGAAATAATTGTTGCCATAGACAAAGAATTAAACCGCACGAAGATAGAACAGAAACAATAACTAACCAAAACCAAATGAATATAAAAATCTTCTCATTAAATAAATTCACAGGAAGCACACACTGAAAAAAAACAACATGAAATAATCTAAAAACGAGCAAATAAACACGCTAACCTGTATCGTATGTTTATGTATATGATCGGCCATTGTACGAATTTCGAAGTCACACATTGTAACTCGAGGAAATCGTGCTGAACGACAACATTCACGACCTGATAGGAAATTGCTTAGAACTTCAAAACCATAACCATGATAATTCGAACCCATGAAGATCTACACATATACAGACAAAAAATAATAATGCAAAGAATTGAAAAGATTTTCAGCTTTACATTAAGTAAAAATAATTGTCCGATTACATTGGTTATGTACAGTAATTTAACAAATAAATACATAAATGTCAAGTAGTTGCCCTGATCACGACTGATTATAAACATTGGACAATGTCGTCGTAATTGACGATGAAAACGTGAAAAAAAGCCTGTACTCATTTCACGTTGAATTTCTAATGCACGATCGATATGTTTAGCTATATATCTCAATGTTCGATCTCGTACATCGGGATTTAATTGTTCCATCGTATGTAAAGTTTTAACTAGATTAGCAATATCGAAGCCTGTCTTCGTCGCGAGTGTATGCCAAAGAACAGATGGAATATAGAATAATATAGACATAAGAAGTAAGATAAATGGAATCCATTGATAATAAGCTACAAAACAAGCAAACTTAGGATTAGAGATGTGTGCATAGTATGGATCAAATTCAAACCAATGTGTTTTGGTCGCTCGTCATGTCGAGCTGGTAGTGTACTTTCAAATGGGACATAATATGTGTTTGATATCCAACAGATATAATTGGCATATTCAACATGAGAACCTAGAAATAATATTTAAAATTAGATTTTGGTTTTTTTTCTTTTTTCTCTCTCTACCGGTGAATTGTGCTGGAGCAAAACAAGCTATTGGATCGCCAACGTATTGTTTCGTTGAGACGACAACAGTAAATAACATTAATAAAATGACTGAGAATCTTCGGGATAGTCGATCGTAGAGATCATCATCGTTATGAAACCGAAATTGGCGTACTTTGGCAATGGCATCGAGAAAGCCCGCTACCATACTGGAAATGAACAATAATGAAAATGAATTAGAGAATGACAGAGAAAAAGAGAAAAAAAAACGTTTCTATTAAGATAATAATGAGATGATGGTATAGAGGGAAATAAGAGTATCATTTCTTATTGAAATTCAATGAATCAAAACGAAATACAAAAGAAAGATACATATTCCCCCATTGAAGTCTCTTATCTCAAACAAAAAATAGATCTCTTTAAATAATTCTTTTTCTTCATTGAAATGAAGGAAATAAATTGATTTCCTTTCTCTGTCTTTTAATCAATAGTCGACATGTGACATTTGCTATTTCCTTTGACTAACCGAATCAATAATTATATTTATCAAAAATAAACTCCTTAATATTACACTTCAACTAGAGAGAATGACAAGGTTCTACTTCTACAATTATATATAACAAGTAGAAGAGAAGAAACAAAGAAAGAAGAAAACTCCTGCTAAGCATTCGTTTTTCAATTCATTACTTTATCGTTAGCATTTTTGTTTCTTTTGAAGGATAAGAACTGAGAAAGATATTTATTAAATACGCTATCTTGGGAAATAGAAGATTATGACGTGAAACATGCAAAAGTACTTACCTGTGAAAACTGTAGATCATAGTTAGAGTAGTTTAGAAATAGTATTTGGAAAATAATCGATGAATTTATTTAACAAGAGAATCAATCGACAAGAACTGAACCTAGTCGAGTCTTTTTTGTTTCTCTTCCCATTATCGACTGATTTAGCCGTGTAAATGATAGTCAACGTCATTCGTTTAAATGCTTGCAGTCAGACGATATGAGAATAGGAGACATAAAACCGCTCTCGTTCAAGCACAACATAAGCATATTGGTTGGAACGAATCTCGTTTTCTCTCTCATTCTTTCTTTCTTCTTTTGTTTTCAAGTTCCCTCCTCGATTTTTCTTTCTTTCCCTTATCGCTATCTATTCGATAGACGACGTTTGCAGAGATTTTTCTTTCTTTTTCTTCTTCGTCTTGATATTTTACCAGCTAACATATTAACGAGCGAGAGAGAAAAAAATCTATTAATACCGATTTTCTCGTTTGTTGTTTTGTTCTTTTTTTCTTTTTATTATTGAAAATAAATTTCTCTACACAATTGCTTGAACAGACTGAGCAAATAAAGATATTCGAGAAATAAAATGGTAAGTTATTAAGACGACGAACAAGAAAAAAGTTCAACAAGAAGAGAAAGTTTTGTTTTCAACATCAAAACAAGTGTCATAGAAATAAAATCTCAAGGAAGAGGAGGGCGACAAAGAAGAAAAATTTGCTAAACCATTCATTTTCATAATTATAGACTTGTCATCTAATTGAGTCAAATTTAATAATTAGAAGACGAATTCATGAATGAAGCTGAATATCTCCTCCTCCCCGAAGACAATCATTTATTCATTGAATCGAATAATTTTTTCATTGAAAGACAAGAAGAAGAAAAATACGAGAATCGAAAGTCTTCTCTCTCATGGGACTAGTCATGAAGTCAACAAAATGTCGAAGAAAAGAACAAGGAATATACTCGTCGTCATTTCTCACATATTTTTCAATAAACAGTCAAAATCCCATTGCTATCTATTTATTCATCGATGGAGAAGAAGCAGAAGAAAAAAAGAACTCTCGACAAATAAATTAACTTACTCAGTAAATATTCCATTAATAAAACAAATAAAATATCTCCTTAGATTTTCATATGGTGACGTTTAGTTTGTGTGTGTATATATATCTGTATGTGATTTCGTCTTATTGATCAAAGTCTTTTTTCTTCTTCTTCTTTTTTCTGCGTCAACGAGGAAAATAGTTAGATGAATGTCATTGTTATTTGTATAGATAGTGATCTTTCGTTCTGACGATTTTTTTTTCTTCTTCTTTTGTTTCTACCGATATTTCCTGTACTGTCTCCGCTCATCAACAATGAAGAGCGATTCAAGAAAAGAAAATGTACCGAACAAGAAAAGAGGAACTTAATTACTGAACAAGAAAAAAGCAATATGTTCGTGTGTCTGTCCAGTTCATTATCTCGGATGACATTACGACAACAAACAATAAAGAATGAAAATTGTATACTTACACAGACGTTCGAGCCGAAAGTGTATGCATGATTATCTAGTTTATCTTTTTAATAATCAAACATACACATAGAAAAGACAATGAAAGGAAAAACCGATTTCATTCTGATCATCCAACAAATCCATTATTGTGTGATTGTTTGAGTCTGCGTTTCTTTTTTCCCTTTTTTTGTTTGCCTCTTTTCAGTTCGCTTTTCTTGCTTGCTTAATCACAAAGCAAATCATTGCCAATAATATTATTGAAGATAAAAATCGGTTCGACGAAGAGAGAGAGAGAGAGAAAAGAGATAGAAACAATTCTCGCTCGCATAAATACCCATGGCTACTCAAAATGGGTTGAAGACATATGTGAAACACCATAAAAAAAGAAGAAGAAAAGAGATTTCCTTATTGACGTCGAGCATCTTACACAAGAAAAACATACTAGCATCACATTTTTCTCGCCAGCTCGTTGCTTTTTTCTTTAACTATTCCTTCACAAGATTTTTTTCCTCTCTCTCTCCCTCTTATATATGTGTGTGTGTGTGTGCATTTGTCGTCAGTTTTTTAGTAACTATTATACTAGAAAAGATAGAAGAACGCATATACAAATAATGCTAAAGATTACTCGTTTTCTATTTTTTTTTGTTCTCTTTCTTTTCCTAATCAAATGTTATTCTTAAACATTGAGAAGCAACAAAAAAAACTATATACACACACGCACACATGAGGAGAAGAATAAGAAGAAGAGAAAATGGCGAGTGAACGTGGTTTTCAAGATCGCATACAAGCATTTCACCGGAAGCGTAAATGAGATTTTTTTATTATGGATTACGTATACATTCTAGGCCAATCAGTGACTTCCGTTTCTTTCCGTTTTTGTTGTTATTGTTCTTTTTTTGGTGCATCAAATTTAGCATACCTGTCTCCTCCGTTAATAAAGTCGCCAACTCGAAGATCGTGTAATTTACTAGGTCGAAGTTCAAGATCAAAATGTTCGATTCGATCTGGCTCTTCGTGACCACGTTTACCAACAGAACCAGTTAATTGTTTTGTTCGAAGATTAGAGATACTAGTTAAACTGTAAAAACGAAAAGAAAATAATAAATCAATTGTCCAGTGTCTATTTACCGCTGGATTTCAGCTCGTTTCTGTCGTGGATGTTTATTCATTAGCTCTAAATTATGAATAAAATATTATAATAATCATAATCAAAATTTTATTCTCAATAAACACACACACACACACACACACACACAAACGAATTGATTTTCTTACTTTAGGCAAAACGGCGAGTAGACCGCCATTGTCCCCATATCTCAATCAAATGTACATCGACTAAATTTTCTCAGTTTACTCATTTTCTTTTTTTTCTTCTCTCTACTCAATCAAACGTTGACATGAAATAAATCCGATTTAATTTTTCTTTGTTTCATTCAATTTGGGGACACACGGTGAGACAAACTGATCACACTGTCTATTACACATTTACTCAATTTTCTACCTTAACAAAATCCAACTCGACAGTCAATCTCAGAAAGTCTATTCCAATTGAATTCAAGTAGCATTCCTCTTCTTCTCTATATTGAAATTGCATTTCAATTAAACAAGAATACGAAAGTCTATTGAAATGGAATAAGACTGTTGTTGAATGTCTCTATAGACCATAAATGACATTTTTCAAGTGTGTGGCAAACACATTTCCTTGCTAGGTTTTTAACTCATTGATTTTAATTAGCCAATAGTTTAGTTCTTCGTTCTCGTTCTTTTTATTTTTTTCTTGTTCCAGACAAATCCAATTGATTCATAAAGAAGAAGGGAAATTCCTTTTTTTTATTTTCTCTCTCTCTCTCTCTCTTGTTTTTTTCCTAATAAAATCAATTGATTCTATGGTTGATTACTCGGTGTCCTCGAATGGAATTTATTAGAAAAAAGAAATCATAAGAACAAAAAACATACCTTCAATGAGAATCTTTAGTCGAAGAAAACATAATAATTTCATCTCGACCTCATGCTCGAGGCTTTTTGTTCTTTTTCTTTTACTGAGTTTCTTTCTTCTTTTATGAGCTATCGATCATTATAAAGTGATTAAAATAATATTGATTATTGTTGGTTAACCAAAGAAAAAAGAAAAAAAAATTGAGAATGAAAGAAGAAAATCGAACACTTGCAAGATAAATCTACAAGGATGGATCAAAGACATTGAATGATTTATTATTCGAATAGATAGTATTTTTCTTTTTCCGCTCTCTCTCTCTCTCTCTCTCGGCTTCTTCTCTCCTAGTTCTTACTCTTACTTTTTTTTTCATCTTGATAGTCATATTTTTCCTTCTCCGTTGACTAAATAAATCAGCAAACATCAGAGAGAACAACGATGAATGAGAGAAAAAAGTATCGTTAGGATAAAAAAACGACTCTTGTCGTCGAATGTCAATGCCGTTTCTTATTCTCATATATTCATTAATGAAAATAACGATGAATCTCATATTCTGATTATCTTTTGGTTTTACATAACCATTCATCATCATCTTCTCAAAAAGAAAACAAAAAGAAAAGAATGAGTACAATTCTTCTTCACATATTGTCATTTCCTTCCGGGTTTTATCCTACTTAAAAAGTTTCTTTTCTTTTCTTTTTTTTTAAATTTCATATCAATGTTATTTATGTCTATCAATGTGTGTGTGTGTTTGAAATAAATAAATAATAAATTTAAGTATCAATCAATATGACCGATCGAGAGAAAATATCTCTTTGTCAATGTTCGATCGTCTCGTTGGGATGATCATCGATCTGTTTATATACGAATACATCGAGGTTAAAAAAGAATTGAACGATTGTTCAAGGTCTATTGAATAATGATAAAGCGATTAACTCTACAATTCCCGAAAGAATACGTTTCTTAATTGAAAATTATTGTTTTTTTTTCCGTGATCTTACCGAGAGAGAGAAAACGTTCAGCCGAATAAAGGTATCAGTGTTAAAGTCAACGTACTCTATGTTTTGTACATTATGATTTTATTGCGAGCCGAATCCGATACTAACTTAAACGGATATACTAAATGACAGTTCAATTTCCGTTGGTTTGCAGCAAAAAACGGGTGTTAAGTTTAATAGGGTTCATCAAAAGAATAAAATAAAATTACTCGACAAATGTCTCAATACTCTTCAATGACATAAGAAGTACTGATCATTAGCAATAAGAAAGAGAAAATGTTCTTTTACTACAATTCTCTTCTGTCGTCTCTGACGAGTGACACATTGAAGGAAATTAAGAGGCAAAGAAGAAGAAGAAAAGAATCTATAGACATATAAGTGAAAAAATTCATCAATAACTCAAAGCAATCAAGCACAAACAAAGCAAAATCGGAGCTTATTTTTCTCCAAAAAGAAAATTTTCCCATCCAGGTATAGATTACAAAACATGAATATGAACATTGAAATCAATCAGAAATGTCTAATCTATTAATCTGATTTGTTAACGTCAGTTTGATATTCTTTTGTTATCATTTCAACTATCTCGATTAAATCTATTAGGATAAAAAAAAACATCACGAAATCAACAACGTTTTGTTTTGTATTTTATTAATTGATAAAATTAAACTAAATATATCTTTATTTACCTTCATTATTTATATCATTGTCAGTTTCTATTTGATTCATGATTGTTGAAAACAAGAGCTGAAGTGATTTCAACTAGCGAATAAATTTGCCTAAAAGAGATTTTTAACACTCGACTATTTTCTCTAACATCTATCGATGCACATATTCACTAGATTATCTTATTAATTCATTCTCTAGTGATTAATCTGCGGATTTTTCTTTCGTTTCGTCGAAAAAAAAAACAAGACTTACTAAATATAAAGATGGCCGTTGGTAAACGAATCGAAATGATTCGAACGGACACATTTCGAGATTCGATGGAAATGAATGTCTTTCTTTCGCTTTGCTTGAAATCATTGGTATCGTAATACGGTCGGTCGATTTGCGGTTATTATTATTATGATTTGTTCTTTGAATGACAAGAACAAGGAAGAGAAAAAAAAGAGAAGTAAGAGAAGATGATGATGATGACGACAACGGCGACGAGAAGGAAATATCTAGTTAACCTATAGGCGAGAGAGAGAGCGAGAAAAGAATCGACGTTCGAATAGGAAAACAAACGTGTGATCAGAAAAAAAATATTTTAATTAAAATTATTATTTAAATTTAGTTGTTTTATTTTTGTAGTTTGAGAACATATCAAAATAATTTGTTCATCGACTGATAGAAACCCACTCTCTGTCTATCCCATTGTATTGCATGTTAGTAGTCGATCTCTCTGATTATATCACGCAATGAAAAGCTTTAGACTAATGATCAGTTTCTTCCTAGTTCTTCCTTTGTTTTTTAGTTCTTCTGATCAATACTATATTCGAATTTGTAACGAACATTAAAGCGGAAAATAACAATCAACTATTCTCATCGAGTCAGGCATATGCTCGAGTTTTCTTCTTCTTTTTTTCTTTAAGTAGATACTCACAACGATCCGAAACAAGAAAGAAAAGAACAAAGAAACTACGAGATATGGAAAGATAGATCAATCTCGAAGTTTTTTTTTCTTTTTTTTTGTCTAATTGATTGATTAGAATGCGCACGTATACATTCGGCTGACTGAAAAAGAGTCAAACGGTCTTTTCTTCTTCGTCTTCTTTTATTAAAAAACAAAAATGAACATTACAATTTACTGTTGTTTGATAATTAGACATTGCTATTACTAATAACATATGAAGATATTATTTTCATATCCTTGATATGTTATAACAACGAAAGAGAACAAATTCTAATGAGAAGTTGTAGAAATGTTAAGAATATGATTTAACGCTTTGTAATTCTGATTCTGATTATCATCATCATCATCAATATTCGGATGTTCTCTTTTTAGGATTTATTTAATTAAGATTTTCATGAAATCAAACAGCAAAGAAGAACTATGCCGACTAAATGAACGTTTGCTCATGTTTTTAAAAGAAGTGCAATGGTATTTTTAACTACTAATATACTTATTCTTTCATTAGAATATTTAAAAAAAACGGAGCAATAACAATAGTAATAATACTAATTCAAATAGACTGACTTACCTTGATTGCCATTTCACGATTAAGAATAGTACAACTAAGGATACAGTATACAATTCCGTGAAAATGTCAATGACAAAATGGTTTCTATTATCATTGGATGCAGACGTATTTATCTAAACATAAATTATCAGGAAAACAAAGGAAGAACTCACAGTACACACTAGTAAATGATTAAATATGCAATGATCTCGTGTTCTATCTCATTCTTACAATGCGAAAGATAAAAGTCAAGTTTATTAAATAATTCAATATAAACAAACCAATATTGTTACATTTATTATGGTCTTTTTCTTTTCCTTGTTAGATTAGTTCAAGAACGAAAGGCAAACGATCAATACACGTTTTAAGTCCGACTTGAGGACAAGACGTGATATTTACAAGAAAAACAATATTCAATTTTCTTGACATATGAACTCTTTTACAATAGATTCCTGCTGTTAGAGACGTACATATCCTATGAAAAGCAGACGCCTATGTTTTTCTTTTGTTGTTGTTACTGTTGATATTTGTATTTCGTTTCATTAAGTGACTGCTATTTTTGTACTACTTGAAAATCGAACGTGAGTAATCATGATTAATTTATTATTGTTTTTGTTTCTAAAGAAAGAAAGAAAAAACAACAACAACAACAACAACGAGTGTCATTACAAATCGTCTTGTGCGATTTGCCGTTCTAATAAAAGATTGTTGTTGTTTGTCAACTGATGTTGTATTTGATCATGATCTGGAATATTTTCTAAATAGGGCTTGTCGAATATTAATTCCCAAACAAATTCTTTAATCGGATAACATTGAATATAGAGAAGAAGTAGAGGTAAACAAATGCAACGCAGATGAAAAATAAATAAATAGATTTGAAGAAAGATTGTTTGTACAGGTTTATTATCATTATCAGGATTAGTAATAATATAATTTGATAATAAAAATAATGATTCCGAGAGAATCATTGTTAATGAAAGAATCAAATAGAATTTCGTATGTAAAGATACGTGTGTTGTAAATAAACGAATTTGTTGAATGATGAGAATAAGACATAGAAGACAAATTAAACCGAATAGATAATATTCGTACCAATATCGAATGATATAAAATGAAAGTATTTTCGCGTAAGTCGATAGTTCTATTGAACTGAAACAATATCGAAATGATAAAGTTGAATCTGTTGAATTTTCATTGAGATCATCGTTGGAATCGGAATTCGATCGACTTGTCAATGATAAACGATAGATTTGATAGAAACGAATGGACAGAACAAGACCGATGATACAATAAATAAAAATTTGAAATATTCGTCGAAAGATTTGCGGACGAAATTCAATACGAAGGATTTTCTTTGTGAATCGTTCGAGACTGAATAAGAAAATGAGATAGATATTCATCGGCTTAGCTAATGTCGATATGTAGAGAAGAAATCGACAGCTATTCATCGAAAAATTCGGTTCACCTGAGCCAGTGAGAAAGTATAATTGAATCAATACAGCAAACATATTTGTTAGACAAACAATTGAAATTAGAAATAAATAGATCGTTCGTGTTGAATGACGAATAACTGGTGAACAAAGATAAATAATCGGAAGAATGATTGAACACAAAATCGAAACAAAAAATGTAAGAAGATAATTATGAAAGAAAACTATCGATCCAAAACGATCGATCGATGAGTAAGCAATGATATATTGATTCTAAATTCAAAGGAGATTTCGAACGAAAATTACGTCTTTTAGTTTTTGTTTTACTTACAGCTGCTATCGAATTCATGATTAACTTCGAGACAAAATGGAAGTATATGTTTACATTTTATATTCATTTAGATAAAATAAATTGAAGATTAAAATGAAACCTGAGATGGGAATCTCTTATCAAACAAAATATATGATCTATATTCTCGTTTTTCGTCTTCTTCTTCTTTATTAGCTTCATCGCTCAGACGATTAATTAGGAAATTAGACAAAATAACACGTTGTTTTGAAATTTCTTCACGTACAATGATTATCAGACAACATTCTTTGCCATTAACTCGAAGGCAAAACTATTTTCTTTGTCTCCCTATTGTACATAATCGCATGATTTTGCTTTCTTTTCAACGCCTGACACCACCAGCACCATCATCGCCAGTTGGCAGCCTTGAGCACAGTCTCATTGATTCTCGCTTATTCTCTTCCTTTCTTTTTTTTCTTCAATTATTTATTTTCAGTGCAAAAATAACTCGCTCTTCATATTCTATTATCCCTTGAAAAAAATATATTTTCATCCTGGAGGGCAACAAGGGCAGAGAAGTGTATAGTTTTCAGCACGAAAAATTAAGAAAGAGAGAAAAGGCGGCATAATTCTAGAAGAAAAAAAATTGAGAAAGAGAAAAGAAAGAAAGGACCTGATTTTGTATAGTGTTTTTTTTTTCATTCAGAAAATTGTCTTCAATACAGTAAGTACACAAAACAAGTTAAACTTTCGTTTTTGACCTTGTTTGTGTATAGATGTTAGAATCAAAAAAGTCTTCGATTCGAAAACGTTTAGGAAAATTTCTTCGTAAGATGTTCTGGCATTTCAATCAATCGGTGCCGAATTATTCATCAACGAGCATGAGACGTTCGAGCAGCAAATCGGACGAAGATTTCGGTGAACAAAACAATACGATTCTTTATCCGAAACAATATCGACGTACTCATCGAACATCAACATTAATGTCGATTCAAGAAGAAAATGAACTCGATGAATTTGATGATATATGTGTAAATAATTAACGTGAAATTAATTCTGCTGTTACTAGTCAAACAAACAAACACTTTTTTGTTCTAATAAAAAAGCATGTAATGAGAGTGTATGTGTGTGTGTGTAATTTCTTTTTGTTTTGTTTTATTTGTAAAGTAAAATGACAATCGAAAAAGAAGCATGTGAAATAAAATCAATGAATAATAATCTTATTTGATTTTTATTGATTATAACCAGGTGCTTGATTGGGTATTAGTTCGATTTTAGTTAATTTGTCATATTCATCTTCATCAAGCCAACGTTGAACAGGAAAATGGGTTGTTTGATTCAATGTTTCATTTGTAATTAGTACGTCTTCAACATACCAACCTTGATTTTTGTCACCTGTATGCCAAAGTGTTACACGTTGGATTTCACCGAGATTAGGTAAGAATTCTGTGAATATATCTGTATGTCCTTGCTCGAATAGATCTTTGTGTGTATGCGAACTTTGTAAATGTATAGTTTCAGATTCAGCTTGTTCGCCATGAATGATTAAATAGACATTTGCATTCATACCCGGGAATTTTTTGCTTTCATTGCCTGTTTGTACGGCTATTTTGTATTTTTCCTTGCCACGTAGATCTCCATCGGGACAATTCGGTTTTGGTACAGATGAAAAAGCGAGAAAATCAGCGAGATTAGTATTATCTCGACATCGTCGAAGAAAATCTTTCTTTGTTATTTCAAGTTTTTCATCGAAATTCAAACTTTTCATAACCCATTCGACGATTGTTTGCCGTTTATTTTCATCGCTAGTTTCATCTTCAATTAAATCCATGATAGCTTGTACAGCAGTTAGCAAATGTCTTCGTAAAAGATTCGTATCGGCATGATTTCGATTGTAAGCTTTGTAAGCAACTTCAAGTTTCGATTTGTCATCATTGCCTTGTGTTATGCCAACGATCCGAAGAAATTCACGAAAATTCAATGCTTGATCACGATCTTCATCGAATGTCGTAAAGAACATTTGAGCGTAGGCGTCGGGATTTTTCGCTCGTGGATAAAACGAACGATAAAGTTGAAGATAACGTTCTTTGGGAAAACTACCCGATGGACATTCATGATAGAAACGTCGATGCCAATCTTGAATTGCTAACTTACTAAGGCCAGTTTCTTCTGATAATTGATTTAATTCTTTAGCAGTCAATGATGCCATTACTTTGTTTAGTCGTCAAGTTGCAACAAAAAGAAGAAGAAGAAGAAGAAGCAAAGATTCCAGTTTCCTTCTTTTTTTTCTACGTTTTTTTTTCCCTCCGTGTTTTTTTCAAAAACGACACATCATCTTTGACGAATGAAGAACTGAGATGCTGAGTTACCATGTGAACATCTTGTCAACATAATAACAAGAAAAAATGCACCTCATTTGATATATATATATAATCGAGAGAAAAGAAAGCCTACTGAAAGATTAATTTTCCGTGAAAACTCAAAAAAGAAAAGAAGATTTGATGGTTTTTCTAAAATGAAAAAACAATAACAAAATACTTGTGTCATAAAAGAAAATCCGTTTTAGTTGATTGCTAGAGAAATAAATGTCGAGAGAATTTCTCTTTCGGTTTTCTGCTCGAGCAAATTGATTAAAAATATAATATCTACTTGATAATTCTGCTCTTTGTCAGAAATGATTACCAAATGTATTTTGAACACACGCTCACACACATTCAAAGAGAAACAATAAGACTCGCTTTTTTGTCTTTACACTCTCCTAGGAAGCACTTTTCTTTAAAATAAAACACTTGATAATTATCGATGCGTCCATCTCATAGAGTATAAAAGCAGAACGCTGAATATATTCTCGATGTTTTTTTTAATATTATCATCGGTTTCTTTTGTGTTAATCGTAGCTTCAAGTATAATGTCTGTTGGATAGAAATTTGATGAGGAAATTCGTATGTATATTTTTTTTTCTCTTCTAACGGTCAGTTTTAATACGTAAAAAGATCTGTTTATTGTCTATTGCTAAGAAAAAATAAGCATAAATCAACGACTGTCTTAATACGTGTTTCTTTAGAAATTATTCAAGCGCAACCAAGTCAACACAACTGTATATCAACGAATAAAGAAAACAAATAAAATGAATAATATAGTTTCATATTTGCTTAAGATATGGATTAAGTAAGAAAAAACTGTTTTATATTTGAATAATTCTTCGAGTACAAAGTACTGATTCGATATCTTTTGTGTGAATAAAGTGCACGCCCCTTTCCTTTATTTGAATAAGATGCGAAGAAAAAAAAACTACAAATTTTTTCATTTTACTCTTTCAGATATTGAATAGTAACACTTATGCAATATTCATCGTCGAAATCTCAATCGTGGTTCGATTTTATGAATGAAGGTATGGAAAATTCTATCAAAAATGAATTCATCGAATCAATTCATCATGATTATCTATCGGCTCATCATCCATTAATGAATTCTCCGACCATTCAAAATACAAATCGTAAGTAAAATACCCATTGATATGCTTTCGTTTTTCTCGTTTTGTCGTCTCTGTATCGCTTAATACTGAATTATATATAGATATATATGTGTACCATTTCATGTCGACAATAAGACTTCGAAAGAGCACGATGACATCTTCTTTTTTTTTTCTTTCCATATGTATGTATATCGAACACGAGGGTCTTGCCGAGTACAAGCAAGAAAAGAAAAAAGAAGAAAAAAATCAGAGAATAAAAAAAAAAGAAGAAAAGAAAACGTTGCTCGCATACAGAAATTTTTTTTTCTTCTTTTTCTTCGCTTTCTTTTTATTCGCTGTCGTCATCGGCCTTCGTCGTAATTTCTTCGACAAACTAATGTTAGTTGTTACATCGGCACAATCATATACAAGTTTCTATTCAGAGTTCTTCTTTTCGCCTTTCTACTATCTCGACTCGTCGAACAATACGCATTATTCAACTGTCTCGCTGTTTCTTTTCTTTTTATTTAAATAGCCGAAAAAAACAATTTGGAACCTTTCATCCATCAATTTTTTGTATGAAAAGAAAAAAACAGAATGAGAGAAAAGCAAAATGAATAGTAACGAAAAAGAGAGAAAAAAACCAGTTAACCCTAATAAGATGGATAAATATTATTCAGGGTAAACTATTCGTATTTTTTTCCTTTTCTCTCGATTCTACGACGCGTTCTTTTTAGACGTGTTTGTGTATGTATGTATGTATGTTAGTTTTTTTTCTTCTTCTTATAGGCATTTTAAGTTAATGTAACCTAAGATCAGATTGCTTTTTGGCCAGGCAGAGAGACCGAGACAGAACGAAAAAAATATAGATATTGAAATTGAGAACATAAATAAATCAATCTCATCATTCTATATAAGAACATGTTGAAAACGTCATCGACAAGTATAAAACAACAACCATATAGTCCTGTTTCTTATAATTCGTACTCGAATAATTTATATCCTTATCATCACCATCATCATCACCATCATCGACAATCGACAATGTCACCCGACGCTGAACAATCTTCATCAACATTAAATCGAAATTCTGAAAATCTATCAACCAATAATGTAAAACCAGCATCAGTCACTGTTGATGAGGGAGGAGGTTGGTATACAACGCCTAGGTTAATCTTGCATTCTTTTCAGTTCGTTGCCCTGTTTTCGTTTTGCACGGAATATAAATATTTCGTTTTTATCTATTTGAATACTAAAGATTTCTATTTGCATTTAGAAGGAACTCCCGAAGAACGACGTCGTTGTGTAAGTGAAAAAAAACAAAAGATGATTTATGCAGTTATATTTGATTACTTTTCTTTTCTCGTTTTAAAATAGGCCGTATGCAGTGATGTGGCTTCTGGCTATCACTACGGCGTTTGGAGTTGTGAAGGTTGTAAAGCATTTTTCAAACGAAGTATACAAGGTACAAACGATTACATATGTCCTGCAACGAATACATGTACGATCGATAAGCATCGTCGAAAAAGTTGTCAAGCATGTCGATTACGAAAATGTTACGAAGTCGGTATGACAAAAGGTACAACACGACGTGAACGAAAATATCGTAAGAAAGCTGTATCAGTCTGTAAAATAACATCGACATCATCACATGCAAATGCCGCGCTCAAACTATTGACACAAGATCAAAATTCAATAGCAGCCATTCAAAATTGTCGAACATCGACAGGCACACCAACGAATTCTCACTTGAATAATAGTAATCCATATTCAACGCCTCAATTGACTATGAATAATAAAGTACCGAAATGTTTTTTTTTCACTTTGTAAGATAAATAAGTTTCGTTTTGTTTTTGTTCTTTAAGTCATCGATGGATACATATCGTTATTCAACAAAAACTGCTGAATTTCTGACAACATTATCTCAAGCATCTCGATTAAATCTACCAGCTAAAACCGACATGACACGTTCTTTAGATGATCAATATTTTCTTCAATTACTTGCCAAAATTTTCGATCAAGAACTTGTTGTACTTATTAATTGGGCAAAAGCGATGCCTGGCTATACAGAAAGTTTAACACTTGATGAACAAGTCACAATTATTGAACAGAGTTGGCTAGATGCATTGATATTAGATATCATTGAACGTTCGTTAGACAGAAATGATGATACTTTGCAATTCGCGCCGGATTTGCTCATTTCAAGGTGAGAAAAGCAAATGTAATCACATTGATAATTTAATTTTGTTGTTATTGTTGTTGTTGTTGTAGGAATCGTGATCTATCAAGTCCGATTCTTGGCAGTGTATGTACATATTTATTTAATATTCTTCAAGCATTTAAAGATCCTCGTACGACACATGATGAATTCATTGCATTAAAAGCAACTATGCTCATTAATTCAATTCCAACAAATTTAGCAACAACAAAATCATTTCGTGTATTAACCAATCAAATCTATCAAACAATACAAGATACATGTGATTCAAATCCGAGTATTTATCGTGATAATTATCTACGTTATTTCACACTTTTATTACAAATTCCACATATTAAAACGTTGAGTTCGAAATTGACACGTTTATTTTTATATATGCGTTCAAATGATTTATTACCACAAGCTGATCTTCTATTAGAAATGCTCGATGCACAAGATTCATTTGATTTGCCATTTCATGTCGATGTAAATAATCAATCATTAACAACAGACAATTTTTCGACAGAAACCAATCCGACAAATTCAACATCGTTTACAATCGATAATCTATCAATATTTCCAAATCAATATTCGAATATTTCAACAATCGATATGGATAAAAACACGAATGATCTACCGGATTTATCTTAATAACAGTGATTTATTGTTGTTGTTCAATTATTTGCTCATCTAGAAAATATTTACCTCAAGAAATGCTCATTTTTACTTTTTATTTTCTTTTCATATTTTATTTCAAGACAAAACAAAACCGTCTCTGTTTTCCTCCTTTTTCACTTTATACGTATATATATATATATATGTGTGTGTGTGTGTGTGTATGTGTGTGTTTATTGATGTAAGATAACATCTTTATTTTTTTTTCTTCGTTCTCGAAAAGAAAAATCTCCCGGTTTAACACCATTTCGGTGTTCGTTTTTGTTTTTGTTTGTGATTATGTTCAATGCCCGTGTTGTTTGTAAATCCAGTCATTTGTATTTGCAAAACAAAAAGAAAACAAAAGAAAACACATTTTGTTTTCGCTCAAATATAAACTATTAAAATATTATTATTGGAATATTTATCGACGGTTCGTCGATGTTTTCATGTCTTAGCAATGTTGATTTTTTGTTATAATTGCGTATAAGTTCTTCTTTCTTTTATTTCTCTCGAGATTTTCATGTCAGCTTAGTGATTAATATAATAAAACAGAACGGAACACGAGAGAACAACAACAATGCTGAGGGTTTCCGAGGAAATAAGATACGATTTGACCCCCACGAAACTCTTCAATAGATGCTTTTATTGATAACAAAAGAAAAAAGAATGCTAACCATGCTGCTCTCTTATCAAATGTGTATATATATTGAAATAAATTATCAGCATGAATAATCGTATTTAAGTTTCGTTTTTTCACACAATATAAGTAACAATGTTATCAGGGAGAATATTACAAGAGTTTTGTCTCGTTTGGTTAGATGAAAATGATTCTGTTTGTCGAGATGATATTGCCGTGCGTTTCATTCATCGAAATTCAGCATCATCCGACTTAGTTGCTGTACTCTTTATGATACGAACAGATCTATCGACTCAAACTACATCTTTCACCAATATTACTAATAGTAGTGCTTTCAAGAAAGAAGAAGAAATTCTTTCGAATTGAACGGATACAACAAGTCGATACTTCTATGAAATTTTGGGATGTTAATAATAGGCAATTATGACAAAGCAGAAAAATTCTACCAAATTCTACTGATAAATCCGAGTAATGAAACAAGGACAATATCCAATCGCACTCGACTATTATGAACGATCACGTGAGATACTCGAAAAATATTATCATGAAGATTATTCTTCATTAGCTCCTACTTACAGCAATATGGGATCGATTTATGAGGATATGGGTGATTATTGTAAAGCACTTCAATATAAAGAAAAATCTTTTAAACTTTTGAAAAGATCTCTTCCTGAACATCATCCATATATCGCTAAAAATCATCAGTTTTTTGCTATTTGCTACAACAATATGGCAAATATATACCTCGAAAGGAGAGATTACAGAACGACACTTGAATATTTCGAACATACTTTAAGTATTCTTGAACATTCACGACCTAGTGATTATTCCAAGATCGCATATTTTGAAAAAGCAATTCAAACGTTAAGACAAATACTATTCTATTTTTAATTTGTCTTTTCAAGTGTGTAGATCCATTAACCGAATTATGTTTATTTTTCTATGAGACAATAAAATTAAAAAATAAGCATTTTCGTTATCATTAATATTTCCATTAACTTATTAAGTTTTATAAACAACAGTATGAGCCATATTACGATTGTCTGAGTGTTTGTCAATGTAAGATTCTTGTTTATTCTATAATGACTAATAAATGTTTATGCAACACTTGGAAATTAGGGTGGCTTGAATTATCTTGAAGTAAATAAAATTACATTAAGCTATAATCACGTGCTTATTTTCATGACAAATAAAATTTAAACTAAATCCTATTTTTTCTTTTCTTTCCACGTGTGATTTCGTTTCTTTTTTTTTCGTAGAAAAATAATCGAAGATTTTATTTATAAAAGCAAAACACATGAATATATACTAGTAAAATAGAGATACCCACAGTAGAACTCTTAAAATTTTGTTTCCATAATTGAACTTGAACTGCTAGATTTTGATTCCTGATCATCTACTGTGTTTTGAATATTGTCAAGATTGATTATCACAGGATTTGTTGCACGTTTATATAATGGCCAAAAGAAGAGAAATCTATACAGAGAGAAAAACAAAGAATAATTTAAATTTTTTCTCGAATATCTATCTTTAGATTTACCCATTAAGAATCAAAGGAAAAAGTCCAATGCCTGCAAGAATAAAAAATATAATACCCGAATAGATATCAATAGTTCGAGCATAGATTGCATTTGCAATAATTCCGACAACATACGATCCAAGTGTTTCCACGATACCTGTTGCAATAAATACTAATGCAAATTCTGTATCATTGACAAGTTTCGTTAGTTGTGATCGTAGGGCAGCCATGCCTACAAAAAATAAACAACCAACAAACACAGCCAGATAAAGAAACCAAGCTGTGCCAGCTAAACCAAATAAAACTAAATGTACAATATATAAAAGTATACTAATGAATGGTACGAGTAATGATGTAGTATATCGATTTTGCCAAAAACTTAATGCCAATGATATAACGATCATGAGTGAAAATTGTGCACTGGTTAAAATAGCTAAATCTAAGACATTGAAACATAATGGTTTACCATATAAATACAATGGATGAATATTAGCAAAGCCGAAGAGAACAATGAATAACATGATTTGTGTCAATGTTAAAAGAATAATTGTACGTTGGTCGTGTCGTTGACGTTTGATAAGAAAAACTTGATATATTCCACGAATGGGTGATAGACGAACATTTTTCAATTGTTTAAGAAAATGAAAAATCTGTCGATTATTCTCTCCACATGATTCTGGCTGAAATAGAAATATATAAATCAAGGCAGCTACATTAATTCCTAGGTTAATTGCTACAGGCAGTGTATAACCATGATTTTGCAACCAAAAGCCGAGACCAAGTAGAGGAAAAATACGAGTTAATGCGACAGCTGCTTCTTCGAGCACCATCGCTCTCGATCGTTGTTTACACGTTGTACAATCTGTTATGTAAGCAATCGCTCCGAGCAAAAGAACGCTATTAGAACCAAAAAAACCATCAATCGCGTTGGCTATATAAAACCAAAAATCATCGAGATCTAATTCAACAAGTAACAGAATAATTAAGAAATGAATGATACGGCCAATGCATGGAATTATTAAGAGAGGTTTACGTCCAATACGATCGCAGTTAGATCCCAGGATAATATAAGTTAGAACAGCTGGTAATGCGCCAACTCCAGCCATGATGATATTCAGATGGCTTACTGATTTTTGTACTTGAACCGATAGTTCAACAATATTCGAATCATTTTCTAAGTTTTCCGTATTGCAAGCTGTTTCACTGGCAGGTGAACTAGTATTATAAACGCCGTATCGAATTTGAAAACGTCGAATCATTAAATCATTGAGAAGTATTGGTTCGGTTGTTGCTGTTGTCATTGAAACAAGTACAACAGGAAGAACAATCCACCATCGAAACGGACTTAGCCTTTGTTGTTCTCGTTCGTCTGGAGGATAATTGATGTGATCCGTTTTTATTGAAGAACTATTTGCTAAATCCATCGACGTTTTTAATTATGTCAACAGTCGAAAAATGTTTTTCTCTTTTATATATATGATTCTTGTTTTTTCTTCTTTTTTTTTATATTTATGACAAGTCATGATTTCGAGTTTGTACTTTCTTTTTCTTATAATCCACACGTACTCACTCATCAATAGTTAATCGCACCTATTTTCTTCTTGAAAGAATTATTTTCTCATTCGTATATTTCTATTCAATGAAATATTAAGTAAATAAATCAAATTGAGACGAAAATTTTGTCAAATAATCATGGACAAGTATATACCAGATTTATACGTGAGCCATTAAATAAATCAATCGTCATGTACCATCAATTGATTTGTATTTCTCTCTTCGTTTTCTCTGTTCTGATTGATTTTGTCTGTAATATAGGAGATGATGAAAAGGCCTCGACAACTGACATAAAGCAAAAAAACATAAACGATCATTTTGTCTTTTTTTATAGGCTAGATAATAAACTATCTTGACACGTGAGCAACAAAACAATTAATTTCTCTTGACGATTTGAACTATTGGATAGTATTGACAAAGATATATATATATCAAAAAAAAACGGAAACACACATATTTCTTATGGCATATTGAATAAACGAAGACATATTTTTTCCTTGAAGTTATTTGCAAGTAAAATATCGTGTATATACAACGTATATGTCAAACAAATGACAAAATCTATCGATTAACATAATGGTTTTACGTCAAACTTCGAATTCAGTCACTCGTACTGATCAAACAAGAAAACAACAAAATTATTCAGCATATAAATGTATTTTAGAAAGTTTAACACATTATGATAGTATGTCGTAAAATGTCTTTTTTTTAAGTGATTATAAAATAATATATTTTTATCTTTATTCCTTTTTTAGCACCTAAAGTGGCACATTTCGAAGCCAAGTGGATCGGTTTCATATCTCTTATTATTAAATGTTCACTTGCAATTGGTTGTTTATATTTAATGTTTCAACGAGATTCCTATCAAATCTTCGATCGTTCGCCAATATCAGCTGTAACAGTTAAAGTACGTCAAGCATCATCATGCACCACAAATTCTTCAATACGAAAATATTTTCGTAACTATCAATGTTCGAAGACTTTGTTCGATGTCAATGATTATATTCTACCTGCAACTGAAAATTCAGCTGTCTCAATTACAACACGTATTGTCGAAACTGAACATACATTAAAATATTGTAATGAAAGTCGATTATCGAAGAACAATTTCTTTTCATTTCATCAATGTGAATCTCGAGCTCGATGTATTCTACCTCCATTCTATCAATTCGATGAATTTCATCATGATCGTTTCGATAATTCCAGTTTATGTTGGTTCAATAATCCTTTTATTAATATTCGTTTCAATTATGAAGCATTAGATTATATTATTTTTATAAAACATTTCATTGAATTTCCACAATTAGGTCTCATTCGACATAATCTTCTTTCGAATGTTCTAACAGATGATTATATCAAAACATGCGAATACGATCCACATAAACATCCATTATGTCCAAAATTTCGTTTGATTAAAATCTTAGAATTAATCGAAAGTAATCCAACTGAATACGAACTTATGTTTGATTATGGTTCGTTAATTGAAATCAAAATCAGTTGGAAATGTAATCTCGATCGATCAATTAAATACTGCGAACCAATCTATGAATTCGAACGATTAGATATTCAACCGTACGATGAAAATCCCTATGAACCTGGTTCAAATTTTCTCACATCAAGACATTTTTTTCAGCCCCAAGATCGACAATTATATCGTATTCACAAGCAAATCTATAATTTTCATATCATTATATCTGTTACTGGCGAAGCCGGACGATTCGATCTATTTCAAACGACAACAAGTATCGGTTCATTTTTAGGTATATTCGGTACAGGTGCGATTGTTTGTGATTTATTAGCAACGTTTATTGTTAATTTCGAACGTGTCAAATATGAAAATTAAAAAGAAGAAAAGAGAATCTGTTTTTTTCGATTTGAAATAAACTAAATACGATTCATACGAGACGAAAATCCAGGGTGTATGCACGTATATATACATACGTATGTCTACGCGTTTTCGATATGTTTTTCAAATTCATTTTAACGAACATAGACTGAAACGAGAAAAGACGATGGGCTGTAGACATTCGTCATCGCCACCGAATTCACCGAAATTATTGATAAAAAATGAACATTTAAAAAAGAAATTTCGTTTTCAACATAAACAAAAATCCATTCTGAAAACGATTTCACTCGAACAGATTCTCGATGGTTCAGCAAGATATTTATATGAAAAACTTGAATTTCAATCGACATGTTTAATCTATGATCTTTCATCGACACATTTACTTTTATATAATCAACGACATTTATATCTTATTCACTTGCAAACATTGAATATTCAACAAGATTTTCTTTCGAATGATTATTCCGATGTACAAACAATTGTTTGGTCAACACAAATGAATTGTTTTCTTGTTCTAACAACGAATCAATTATATCAAACAGGATACGAACGAATCGAACTCAAACCTATCGAACAAATTCAAGTAGAAGACGAAGAAATTTATGTTTGATTTTATTTGCTTTTCTAGTTTATCAATCAAGGTCATCGTAAATCATTTATGACAGTTAATGGCGATGACTTAGTTATAAATCGTTCATTCGGTGATGATCTACGACATTATTCATTGAAAAATCTTCAATCATTCTCAACGATTCATGTATATAAAGACAAAACCGATATGTGTATAACAACAATTCAATTAAATTCAAACAAAATACTCGCACTTGGTGTTACTATTGGTGAAAAACAAGTTCTCGATTTTATTCATTTGCCAACTGAACAATTTCTCTATCGAATTCAATTCGATAGTAACGAAAATATTTCGTATCCTATTGATTTACATACAAACGGATTATGGTTCGGTAAAACATGTCAACCATATGTAAATATTGGCCAGTGTTTAATTACATCGGATGGTCAAATAAAACGTTTGAAATTATTTACTGAACAAGATAATTTCATACGATCATTACGTATTAGTTTCGATAGAAAATGGTTAATTCTTGGTCGACAACATGCTCTAGAAATCTATTCATTATAACTAACGAAATCGTGTATTTGTTTTTTTTTCTCTTCTCATTTTTAGTTTAGTTTTCACAAGAAAATATGTTTTGAAAAAACAAACAAGAAGAACGTCAATTTTTTATTTCGTTTTTTACACTTTCATTTCCGCTTTCAGCAGAAGTGGTTTCTAATTGTTTTTGAACAGCATCATGTTGTATCAATGCTGGTAGTGCAGGATTGAGAGTGATCGAAAACTGTAGACTTGTTTTTGGTAACGATGAAAAATCTATATGACATTGAATAAACATTGAATCATCACGAATGTACGGATTTGTATCGGGCTGAATGACTGATAAGGGTAAAAATTTGGGGATACCCGCAGCAATGTTCATTTCACATTTTGGCCGTTGAAAACTATCCGATTTAATATCGGGTCGAAATGTATCGATTATATGTCGATGATTGCCCGTTTGATCGTACAAACAGAATGTGACGTTGTATTTAAATGGCCATGTGAGAATTGGATCGTATTTACTACGCATGAGCACGAAAAATAGAGACAAATGTGTCCGTCTTGCTTGACCATCGCCGTTGAGATACAGTCTCATACACATTTTATATCCAGTTGGTGATGAATAGAATGGTGGAGAATAAATTGAAGTTTGTCGATCTGATCTTGCATTTTCCATTTTCTTAGCTACGTCAGTTATTTTCCAAATATACGAATTATTATGTAATAAAATCTGACAGGCGTCTGATATCGTCTCTTGAATAGATTCTATTTCTGTATGTAATATACGACTATTGCTTTGTACACTCTGAAGTGATTTTGATGTTTCTTCCGTAGATTTTTTTATTATTTCGATATTATTCTTAAGTTCTTTGATTTGCGTACCGTTTTGTATGATATTTGTGTGCATACGAACACTATCTTCTTGTAAACATGAGAGTCCTTCGGCAACTAAATTGACTGATTCCGATACTGATTCCAAATTCGGCTCATAAAATATTGTTTGTGACTGATCAGTTAGTGGTTGATTATGTAAATGTATGACGAAATGTTCAATTGCTCTCATTAGTGCATCTTGATGAATTGGTGTTAAATAATGTTCAGATAAACTCTCAGACGATATTTCTTTCAAACAGCCAAAATGAGCGACAGGACATGATACGATTTTACTACCGTCTCGTTTCTTCCTCAATTCTACAGGATAATCATCCTTAAACAAATACACAAATATTTTTTATAAGAAATAGCAATACTTTATTACCATACCTTATCCTCATTGTCAAAATATCGTTTTTTACTTGACGACAAAGATATTCTACAATCGGTAGTAGTCGCTGTTGGTAATAATGACTCATTGTTTCGAGAAGTTGATGGTGAAATTATATGTTCTTTATTCGAAACCATGTGTTATTTTCTTTGAATCGAAATTGTGTATGTAAAACTCAGTGAGCGAATCGACTTTATTTGCACGACTGGGTAAAAACCTATTCCCACGATGAAAAAAACCCAGTGCGTCATTCGTTTAAATATTAATGGGCATTTTTTCTGTTCCTTTTCTATTGCGATAAAAGTGCATTTATATGCCACGTGTATTTTTGTTGTTCTCCTCGTTGAATCGAACAGTCAAAAACCGAAATGACACAATTCTTTGAAATCTTGTTTTTTTTCTGAAAGATGAGAAGAGGGGATGAGTTTTGTATTTTATAATGCTTCTCTTACGGATCTCTCATCGATATATAAAGTCATATGCAAAAAAAGACGAAACGCATACGATCAAAATGAGATTAAGATAAGTCATCAAAGGTATCCTCGTCGAATCTGTTTAACTTTTCGGCTTACGAACATTATTTGATATCGGCTTATTGAATTGAAAATGCCTGTCGCATAATTATTAACAAGCAAGTCGCACATAACCTTTTGTTTATCTAATTGAATGTGTTGTGTTATTCTTTCTGACCAATACTTGAATTTTAGCTCGAAGTTATGTTTCCGACTATTGGTCAGCTATCCGAACTGAAGTGTGTGTGTGTGGATGATGTCCTCATTTCTACACCTGCGGCGAACAATAAGAGTCAGATTAATTTGAATCAAAACAATGATATCGAAAAGAGAGCCAACTTCTTGTCTCGAGGAAATAACAAATGTTATTATTTTCTCATTATTGAAAAAGTATTTCCTTTTCATAGATCATGACGCTTTTTAAATAGTGTCTGTCTCTATTGAAGTGAGACAAAAGGTGTGAAAAGAAATATTCAAATAAGATAAACAGACATTTGATCAAATGAGTATGTGATCATGTTGGCACCAGACAACAAGTCGATCACGTTATGCAAATATTATTACAACGGCGGCTGCCGCTGCTGTTACTATTACCACACTACCATCGATGTCAGTCTGATCATTTATTAAATTAGCACTCAATAATGAAAATTCTTTGGAGATTTACACATTATAATCATAATTGGCAATCTCAATTTAAGAAAAATGAATAACATCAATCAAGACATGTCCATTCGGTCATTTTTGACAATTGAATTTGTTGTTATTCGGAACGAGTGATTTTATTCAATTTCCTATTGGTCATCATTTGTCTAGTTGATTAATGATCTTGTCCGAGAATGTTTTCTATTGACCTTTGGTCAATCACAAAAAAAAATCGAAAAGAAGATTATTAGTTCTGTCCAACGAAACAAAACAAATTTCAGGTGGGGTGACAAAGACATGCGCGGTATGTCGCATGTCAAATTAGAGAAAGAGAGAATCAGTAACGGCTTATGTTTATTCTGGAAAAGAAATATTTCCGAATTCAACATTCATCACATCAGAGTAATTACTCATTCCGACAATTAGAGAGCGTTTTGAACATATGTTAAATTTAATCATTGTCGTAGAGACAAACGATGATAATTTTTTTGTTCATCTTAATGATGACTTTCCGTTTTCCAAGTCATTTTAACCACTCGACATAGAATCACAATTCAATTGAAATTACTTAGATTCTATGCCTTTAAGCTAGGATCAAACGATTTTCTATAGACAGCTAATTGTAACTATTGACCGATGAAGCATGTTCAATATAAAAAACAACGAGAGAAAGAGAAAGAATCTTAATAATTTATATTGTCTCGAAGATATAGACAGTGTTTTTTCTTCTTCTTCTATGGATAGATAGTAAGCAAGCACGTGTGTAAGTCTTACACCTGTCTGTTAATCTTTTTATTCAAACAAAAAGAAAACAATAAGGAAGGTCCAGCTAAATTTCTTTTACATTCACCTTCAACGATTAACATAGCAGTGTTAGAATAGAGAAGAGAAAAATCGCCAGAGAGACAGAGAGAGAGAGACATGTCAATTTCTCTTTTTCGTAAGTAAATACTAAGTTTTCTCTTTCTCTCTCTGTCTCTGTCTCTTTCTCTCGTTATACATATATACACAAATGCTAATCTCATGATGTGGATATATACACAGTCCGTTCGTTTGGTTCATCGTATGATTTGATCAATAATTCATTATTCGAGCACTTAGATACACATTGCTTCGATGATCTCCATCGCACATATGTATACACGCGATTCGACTATTGTTCGATTGATTCACTATTGAACATATGTCGCCTAAGTCTGTTTAATACAGGTAGATCGAGCAATGAGAAAACAACAGAAGAAGCGGAAAGAAAAACGAACGAAATGCATTTGCATTTTTGCATATTCTTTTTAATTAGACACACTAGGACTAAAAGTTAATGACTGACCTTCAATCTCCTGCTGCGTGTGAGTTGTCAATCAGATCGATTGAATTTATATTATTACGATCAGTTGTACAAACAGAATTCGTACTCTTTTTTTTCTTCCTTAAACGTTAAGAACTTTTGTATAAGCTCATAGGACATCGTTTACGCAATAGATTAAATTGAAGTCATTTGACAATTGGAAAAAAAGAAAGAAACGGAATAATACATTAAAGAGATCTGCGCCTATTCGTGTCTTGCATTTCATTCATTCATACATACATACATACATACATTTCATAATTACGCTTCAATACACTCTCTTAACGGACATATGAAGGTGAAAGCCTGTCACAATTTCTTTCTTCTCCCTCTCTCTCTCTCTCTTTTTTATACAAATACGTACATACAAAGAGCAGAAAATCATATTCTTTTTTTTCTTGGCTTCAGATGAACACGATGATTATTCCTGTCTGGATCTTGATTATCAATCTCGGTAAGTTTGAAACTAATTATCAAATGAGTTTTGCATGGCATGATCGATGATTTGAGTAGGTCTTTTGATGACGATTAATGCTGAATTGATGATTCGGCCGAACGAAAGTTTATTAACTCGAGATCAATATAAATCATTTATTGCATTATGTATTGGTCAATCGGATAGTGAAGTTATTGGCTGGCGATCGCCTGATAAAAATGAAGTTGTCGACAATGAAAACAATCGGTAGATGGAAAATTTAGTGCTAAGAAAACAATAAATGATTCGATGATTTTAATTTAGAATTACAATCGAACGGCAAACGAATGGTATTCGATTGCGAATTCGAAATTTAACTGCTCAAGATGAAGGTGTTTGGGAATGTTTTGGCACGGAAAAATCAGGCGAACAGATCAAAAAGTCTTTTGAATTATCGATTAAAGGTTGATTTTTGATGAAATAAAACGAAAAAGTCGTGTGTTCGAAGAAATTATTTGTTTTAGTTCCAATCATATTTCATGGAGATTCAATTCAGTATATTCCTCTTGGTCAAGATGCACTTATCAAATGTCAAGTTCAAGCAAATCCAATTGCTGAAGTGTCTTGGTTTAAAGGCGAAGATAAAACTCGAATTGGTTTGTTGAATTTAGTTTTTTATCGATAGGAAAGGAAAAAAACACGTCTTTTTTTACTAACAGAAAATCCAAATTATGAATTTCATCAAACTGGTTTACGTATTAATCAGGTGTCTATGTCGGATAATGATACATTCTGGTGTCGAGCTGATGTTCTCGAAACGGGAGAATCACGAGATTATCCCATAACTGTTATTGTTTCAAGTACGTAGATTGACATCTTTTTTCCGTGAAATCTTATTTTTCTTTCTCTCCCAAACAGAATCAATCAGTCAAACACGTGTCCATTGTACAAATCCGTGTGCTATCGAGAAGAAAACTGCCACACTAACATGTGAAGCTTCGGGTTTACCAACACCGAAATACTTATGGTTCTATGGATCGGTATGTGTAAAAGAATTTGTGAAAAAGACAGGAATGATTTTTGAAAATCTCTAGACAGGAATCTTTAAAGTAAGACGATGAGTATTGAGTAAAAAACGAAACGCATGTTGATGTCCGAAAATCTTTCTGCATGATTGTTTTCATATATATTTTTTCTTTTGCTGTCATTTTGTTCAGATCAATGTTTTGACTTTTGTGGTAAAACGAGTTTGCTGAAAGTGTGTTTTTTCTTTCGTGTGTATTTTCGTTTTTTTGTGTGCAGGGTGATGAAACGAAATCCATGCCAATGAATTTAACCATGATGCTCTATGACATCATAACAGATTTACTTCGATATAAACAAGATGATTTCATACGAGTGAAGTTGTGTGAGCCTTTGATAATGCTTCGAAATGAATAATCATTGACGATTTTCTTCGAACGAATGATTAAAATGATTTGACTTCTGTAGGATTCACCAGTTGGTGCAAGTGAAGTACCGAAATTTGTGGTACGAGGAAATCAATTGACTATCAATTATGTTGATGAGAACGATAATGGAAAATATTCGTGTCAAGCTTTTAATGAATTCGATCAAAAAGGACAACGTGCTGAGTACAACTTAAGTGTTATCGGTAAGAGAGGAGAAAAAACAACAATACAAAAGGTACAACTCATTGAAATTTGTTTTTTTTTGTTCAGTTCCACCTCGATTATCATCGATTGCACCGATTGAAGTCAATTTCGATGCACAAAATCCACAACGTGTTTCATTTCAATGTCGAATTGAACGTGGTTCAGCCGATAGTCTCTCAGTTGAATGGCAATATTTAAATCATACAGTTATTCAATCTCGACCAGGTCTTACTGTTGATAAAAGTCAATTAGAAACAAATAAATTCATCGAATTACGTTTTGATCCCGTACTACGAGAACATTTCGGCAATTATTCATGTGTTGCCAAGAATCTCGCTGACAGTACCTATTCAATCGCGAGTCTCTTAATTCAATGTAATTACACCCCGAATAGGCGTCAATTTTCTATTTCCTATTGATATATTTTTTTTTCGTTTTAGTTCAACCGATTTATACCGGTTTGAATATAAAAATGATTTCGAGTTTGCCGAACTATCGAACAATTATGCGATGTCAATTCGAATCCTATCCATCGCCGCAAATTCAATGGATTAAACTCAGTCGAACAGTTCAAGATCCCGAAGGACGAATACTTGCTGTCGATATCGACAACGGTGTCAACGATATTACCGTTAAACAAATCGGACCGATTACATTCGAAAGTGTTCTCTCAGTAAGATATTTCAAAATGATGACAACATGAATTAATTGTTCGAAATTTTAGTATACACCGACTGAACGTGACTTTGGTTTGAGTTTCGAATGTCGAGCATTGAATCCGCGTATTGGCCGACATACGTTCACTCTTCAACGAGCTCAACCACCGAAAAAAGTCAACGTCACACAAGTCAATCCGCTTGCCAATGGCGCCGAAGTTTACATTCAATCGAGTGAATCAGGCGATTTACCATTGACACAATATATTCTCAAATATGAACAAGAAAATAGCAAAGATAATCAATTTCAAACGTTGATTATTCCAGGTAGAACAGATTGATTTTTAAAGATAATTTTATTTAATCGATTGTGTAGCAACAAGTAAATCGGAACAAATGATTAAAATTGAAAATCTTCGTCCGAGTACCAACTATCGTTTGATGATTGTCGCCGAATCACCAGCCGGTATTGGCCAACAAAATGCACCGATTGAATTTCGAACACTTGAAAAACAAATAGCAGACTTTACTATTGACGACCAACAGAATAAAACTTGTGTTTCGGATGATACTTGTTTAATTACGTGGAATATTCAATCCGATGGCGGTTCACCAATATCACGAGTCGAGTTAATCTATGCACTTGTATGACATAATCTTCATTTGAAAATTGATTGATGAATTCATTTTTAGGCTAAAGACGACGAAAGTTTGGATATCGATGGTCCATTGAGTACACCGATTATGATCGATTCGTCAGTGACTGAATATGAATTAACTGATTTAAAAGCTGACACGAATTATATTGTGATTGTGAAGTTATATAATGATGCAGGTGTAGCTGAACAAAAGTTTCGAATGCGAACGAATGATAGTTTCAGATTTAAAAGCACACTTGTTCCGGAATATCGTCGAAATCATGCAAGTAAATGGGCAATTATTGGAATTATTTTAACAATTTTATTTGTTTCAATTGCAATTGTAACTGGCTGTATTCTATTACGTATTTGTCGATTGAATGGCAAAGATAAATCGAACAATAGTGATCATCAAACAACACCTATGATGAATGGTGAACATCATTCAGACAAATCAACAAAGGTAGCTCAATCGGATGCGATTTATATTGATCTTGATGATTGATTTATAAAGATAAAGGCAGGATATAGATTGTGCTTCAACTACCGCTTGACTAACAAAATATTTAATAACAATAAAATAAAATTTGTTTTTGTTTTTTTGTTTTTAGCTTGGCGATATGGTATAAATAATATTTAGACAAGAAGAGAATACTCAAATATTCAATTACTTATTATCATGAACTTTTGTATATATACAAAAATCCATTCTATGATGAAGATAATGCTATTCTTTATTTTTTCCATACATTTTCGTTGTTGTTGTTGTTTTGTTCGCATCTAGTCAAATGTTCGTGTAGCAATGATTAAGCATAAATGATATAATGTGCGAATTCGTTCCGTTTTTTTCTCTCTCTCTTTTACCGTCTTGTATGGATGCGAAACAACATTTTGTAATAGTGGATTGTTTCGTATGAAATGAATGATTTAATTAATGAATTCAATAAACTAAAATTTCTTCATCGAAAAATTGAAATATAGATATTTGTATTTAATAAATTGCAAAGATAAATGTATTTCTTTCGCTTACGGCCATACCACGTTGAATACACCAGTTCTCGTCCGATCACTGAAGTTAAGCAACGTCGGGCTCGGTTAGTACTTGGATGGGTGACCGCCTGGGAATACCGAGTGTCGTAAGCTTTTTTACTTTTTTTTACCTCACTTGAAGAGGGATGTCAAAATTCTCCCCATAGAATTTAAGAAGTTTGCGATTATATATTTAACTAATTTTATTTTATTTTCCCATAAACTGAGAGAAAACTAAAACTCAATACAGAAATATGTTCATTACACAAGAATTTTGCCAGAATTTTCACATTGATGCACTTGAATCTTAGTTTATAAAAGCAAAAACAAAACGCTTACGACACTCGGTATTCCCAGGCGGTCACCCATCCAAGTACTAACCGAGCCCGACGTTGCTTAACTTCAGTGATCGGACGAGAACTGGTGTATTCAACGTGGTATGGCCGTAAGCGAAAGAAATACAATTATCTTTGCAATTTATAATTAAAATATTCGTTCTGCTTCATTCAGTATAACTTTAAATTGGCACCATCTTCTGATTTATAACTTTGTGATGTTTGATTAAAACCACAAAAAGATCCAGCTGATCTCGATAATAAGTGATCAAATATGAACGAGAATCTTCTCTCCAATAACCAGCACATTTATAAACATAATCAGATTATTCGTAAACACTAGCCGATATTCCAACTAGTTTAACTCTGATCCGTACATCTAGATCCAAACGAACCTTCTATTACATTCGCAGATTGTCTGTCAGTTTTCTGGTGATTTTGTTTTGTAAGTAAGAAAATGACTATTCCATCGAAATTAATTACTTTTGTATAGTGTTACGACTTTAAATTACTTTTAAATAGATCGAGATAGTAATTCGATATAAAATCATTCGAATCTTGCACTTTTTTACATCCATTTATGTAGACGTGTGACGAAATCTTTCATTTTTGTTAACTAAAGAAAAAAAAATCAATCAATGATTAAATATGACGATGTATATATTTACATTCATGAAACCTAAGTTTTCTTTGTCTGAAGTTTAGTTGTCATTTATCTATTTTCTTGTTAATAACCAAAAAATGAAAATTTGTTTCATAAATAAGGTGATGATAATAGTAATTTTGATTAAACATAAGAAGTTCTCATGTTCCAGAATTGAAGTAAAGTATTGATGAGAGAAACAAGGCTTATTTTAGGTGTAAACTATAGTCAGAGGTGGTTTTGTCAATAGGTATATGTTAGGACTTATCTGCTGAATGATATAGAACCTTTACCTTTGAGAATCATTTCAATTCAAAATAGTACATAAAAGAGAAAAACAACACTAACCTTGGTAATACGAAAAAAGTACAAGGTGAGAGGATATTTTTCTTTTTCTTTCCCACCATGGGAAAATATCAACAAGTGAATATCACTGAATTGCGCCTAAGCTTTTGATTTTTTGCTCTCCATTTTGTAAATGAATAGGTTTATTTATTAAAAAAACACGAAATGAGTGAATGATCATCGTTTCAAGGTAGCACAGTTACTAAAAATACAACTCTTTTCTAAGCCCATTTTCTGATTTGATTAGGCGATACAGAAATTGTAATTTAGATGCATTTATCTTTCGTACTGAGAGAACGAAAAAAAATATTGAAGAAAATGCGTATATTCAAATTAAATTTTTAGCTCAGAGGATTTCAATACTCTCTCTTTGATCCACAGAGTATTTTCGATACTGTTTCGCATCATAATTGATATCATACAATTTTTGAATATTTTTCCTATGGAAATAATATTTATTATTTATATTTTAATTACCATTTAACGAACGTGTTTTTTGAACATGAGATTTTTCAGATAAATCAATCAATAATAATTATTTTTTAGTGGAATTTTATCTAGTTTTCAACGATTGAATGCATATAAAACCTTGATGATATTTATGAAGAAGGAATCCTATAAGTAAATTTTTTTGTTGATATTAAATTGATTTGTATCATCAATTTTTCTTTTCTGTAATTAAATCGGTTTGACGTCACTCTCACCTATTTTTACGAAATTGATAAATTCAATCCCATGATCGATTTCAAGGCCTTGTGTGTATATAGATAAGGATGTTAAAGAAAAAAACAAGATAAAAATAAAAAGTGGTCCTGTGATTACTCGGAGGTATAAATACGAAAGTAAATTTCGTTAAAAATCAGTTCGTTGACGTTTCAAATTGTTAACACAATACAAGGTACATATCTATTAAATGGAAAATTCTTCGATTAACATGGTTTATATCATAGCATTATTTATGGCGTTAATACCATATGGTGAAAGTTTAGATAATCCCATTCCATTTTGATACCATTGAATCTAGTGATGTAACTTCAAATAAGAAGTACAAATAGTCATAAGATTATATAACTGATCAACTGTCTAAACTATACTCATTTCGTATCACAACTTTCTTTATAACAAATTAGAACATCTTAAACGATAGTTCACCATATATTTGATCTTATACGTAGTTAAAATGGTTCTTGAAACATATCAGCATTGATAAATTATCTTTTTATCGAATCTCTGAAATGTTAATATAATAATTGGATAGAATATTTGAGAAAATATTCAACTTTGATGTGTTTATTAAATATTTTTAATGCCTGAAGTCCATGAATTTATACCATAATAATATTAATATAAAACTTCAGTTCGATTTATTCAGATTAAATATCTAATGAGAAGATATCTTCTTGATTATAGATTTACCTGAAATTATTCAAATAATAGAATAGAGTTTTCCTAATAATTATACGATCGTTATATTTGACATAGTATTTCATGTAGTCGGAGTAACTAATACAAAATAAATGAAATAAATGAATGGAAATCTGCTATAGAAAATTCATTAACTATGTTTGCAGAAACAACAACTATACAAGTCGAAGATATTGAATAAAAACATTGACAATAGTTGAATAAAACTTTGCAGCTAAATATCGTTCATTTCACATTTGAAATGAAAAGAAATCTATGTATATAAACAACTTTGTTAATTACTGGAATAATTGAATACTATTCTACTTCTAATCATTCATATCATATCTTTATAAAAATAGAAATAAAAATCAAATAAACTACGTCATAAGAACTAAGATATCTGAATAGAATTCTGGTAAAAGCTATTCGGCTATTTTAAGCAAGAAAAATAAATGAGACATTAACAGAAGTTGAATGAAAATGACTAAAATAATAGAACGTGAATGTAGTGAAAATCATTCATTTGTTATTTGAAACAAAGACAAACGTGATCGTGAAAAAAATCGAATGAAAACCGCTAACATAAAAGAAGAAGACCATGCTAAAAATCGTTCAATTGTGATCTATGAAGACGAAAAATGTTAGAATAAGAGAAATCGAGTGAAAATGAATGTAGATTTTTGGTTAAAATCTTACTGAAAATAATTCATTTATTTCTGGTACAGAAGACAAAGGTAAAAATATACACAATTAAATGAAATTATGAAGATATTTGAAGTGAGCTATAGTAAAAAAGCAATTCATTTGTTATTAGAAAATAAGCAGAATATCAAAAGGGAAAACATTAAATGAACAGGGTCGACATAAATGAGGTGAACTTTGGTAAAATTTATTCAGTTTTTATTTCAAAACTCAAAAAAAGCGAAAACGAAAATGACTGATTGAAAATCGATAAAGTATTAGAATAGATCTCTGCTAGTGATAATTCGCTTTCTATTTTCAACAAAGATCAATATGATAAATACTAGAGCTCAATACGAATCTATAAGATAGTTAAATAGAATTGTTATAGCAACGGTTGATTTGTTATGTAAAAGAAAAATAAAGGTAACAGTAAACGGATTTTAACCGAAATAATTTAGATAAGCAAATAGAATTATACTAAAAATTATTCATTGCGTCTCTTCAATAACAAGCAATGTCAAAGTAAAAGTTAAGTAATCAAATGGCATGAAATATATGAACAGAACTCTAGTAAAATTTATTCACATTTTATGCATGATGAGGACAGTTTACGATAATAAAATAAAAGTTTTCAAAGTGAGTAAAATATACGAATTACAGTCTTATGAATATTATTTTCTTCTTACTTATTTTCAATAAATATGTAAGAATGAATTAACTCGAAAGAAAATCATAGAGATATTTGAACACAGCTATAATACTATTCAGTTGTTTATCATTTGAGATAAGCGTATCTAGAAAATATCATGAAATACGATGTAGCGAATCAAAAAATATGAACAGAGCATTAATGTAAACGATTCATTTAATATTTGCTAAGATGATAAATGTGAAACTAGAAAATTGAAGTGACAGTAATTTAAATATGAGAACTCAGGTATAGAAAAAATGATTTATTACTTCAGCTAAAATATAAGCTAAAATATCAAAACATAAATGAAAATAAATAAGATAATTGAAGAGAACATTGTTACAAGTCATTTAACTGCTATTCGTAACGAAGGAAAACACAAAAATATATCAAATAGAGTCAATATGACTGAAATATTCGAATAAAATTCTAGTGAAAATAATTTGCGTTTTGTGTATACATAGAAAGCATCTTCGGAATGGAGAGCTATTCAATTGAAATGGTTAAAATATCTGCATAGATTCTTTTTAACAATGGATCATTTATTATTTACAAGAATAGTCAATATGAAAATAAGATAAATTCAGCGGAAATCTTCGAAAAATATGAATAGATCTTTACTAAGAACTATTCGATTATCATTTATTAAAATTAAATTGATAAAAGTAACAGAAGGTAGAGTCTATATAGTCATGATAAGCAAACGTGGTTCTTATCAGGATGATTGCTTTGCTATTTGAAAGAGAGATAATTGTTAAAGTGATGCAAATTGTATAAATATGTCTGTGATATGAGAACTCAACTCTAATAGAAAGATCCATTTGATATCTCCATTGCAAACAATTGTAAAATATGACACAGTAATCGAAAAGAATAAGATATATGAAGAGAAGATGAGTGAAAAAGATTCATTTATTATTTGAAAGGAGAACATATTTGAAAATAGGTTGTCACTGAGAGTATATTATCGACATATTTGGGTAATTAGCTGATAAAACTAATTTTTTCATTATTTTAAACGAATACAAATATGAAAATGACGGAAATATTGTTAAATTGATTATGATAGTTGAATGGTACAATGGTGAAAGTCATTCGTTTGTCATTTAGATACCGGATAAATATACAATGGAAAAAATTGAGTTAAAATAGATGAAGTAATAGGATTTATTAATGATGTCTGTAATTCATTTCATATTTATGTACATTATTAATGCGTAAATAAATGAAGTTGGGTGGAAGTTACTAACATATTTGAAAGGTTATTTTATGAAACAATTTCATTTGATATGTGCAAAATAGATAAATATCAAGAAAGAAACAGTAACAGAGAATAGCGAAGAAATTTGAATACAGTACTAGTGAAAATCATAGATATGTTATTTGAGTGAAAGACAAATGTGAGATTAGAAGGAACTATTGTAGTAGGACTAAAATACATGAATTAACTTTTTATAACAATTATTCGTTTAGTATTATAAAAAAAAATTAATATGAAAATAGACGAAGTTCAGTGATTGTCAGTAAAATATATCAATGATCATATCTTACAACAGCTATTCATTTGTTATCCACAATGAGAACCTGTTTGAAAGTAAAATAAATCAAGTGAAATAGATCGAAATACTTGAGAGGCGTGCTTATAAAATTAGTTTATTTATTATTACATTGAAAGAGCAGTAGAAGAATTAAGAAATCAACTTGTCATGTCTACGATATGTGAATAAAAACTTTATCATAACAATTTAGTTTTTATTTTTAACGAAGGCTATAATGAAAAGAGAAAGACATTGAATCATAGTGAACTAAATACATGAATCCAACTGTGGTAAAGTTTGTTCCGATATTATGTTACAACGTGGAAAACGTGGATATGAAAGAAATGGAGTGAAAATTACTATCATAGTTGATCAATATTTTTCTAACCATAATTCGACAATTACTTTCGAGGAGAATAATTGCCAATACTAACGTAATAGAATATGGCAACTATGATAATTGATCAAAATTCTGTTAAAAATCATTCAATTATGATTAACAAGCAAATTTAAATCAAATTCGAAGAAAGTATTGTCTTAGCAATTGGGATATTTGAACTGAAATTTGATGAGAATGATTTGTTTTCAGTTTAAACAGAATAGAAATAATATTATGAAAGAAATTTAGATGAAGTGTCTTTTATATTAGAACAAAACATTAGTGAAAATTATTTGTTTGCTATTTATGAATGGTATAGCTGTACAAATCAAAGGAGTTTAGTCAAAGTGACTATGATATTTGAACTGAACTCTGCTCTAAATAATTCATTTGCTATTTGCACTGATGAAAAGTGTGAGAATGATAAAAAGTGAGTAGAAAAGATCGAATAATTCGAACGACTTTTTGTTGATATCTATTTATTTATTATTTGTAAGGATGATGAACTCGAAACGTGAAAGTAATTAAAAGAAAATGAATAGAGTATTAGAATTGAACTTTCCTATAGATTATGTAATTTTTATTTGCAATGATGACATATATCAAATTGAAAGAAATTAAGTAAGATTGACTAAAATATTTGAATGGAGTTTTGTTGTAATTTATTCATTTGTTGTTTATAGGAATGAAAAATACGAAAAGTAAAAACATGTGAATAAATTTGGGTAAGATATTGAAACAGATCTTTGGTGAGATCGATTCTGTTAGTATCTTTTGATGTTGAAAAGTTTGAACAGTTGAAGTTTTATCAAAGTATCAAAGGTAATTGAATAGTACTTTCTTACGACTGATTCATTTGTTACGCGAGCAAAAATGAAATGCTAATATAGAAGCCATTAAATGAAAACGATCAGAGTAGTTAAACGAAGTTTTGCTTGTTACCATTCGTCAAATATTTCTCGTTAAAAGTAATCTGACAATAATAGAGACTAAATTGAAATGAATAAAATAACTGAATCGAATGTTTCTATGAATTATACGAGTTTTATTTCTCATGATAATGTGAGAGACAATGTAGGAAATGTAGAATGAATTATTCCGAAATAGTTGAATAGAAGTCTTATAGATCATTTTCAGTTTTTATTTGTATCGAGAAGAATTAAGCTAACAAAATAAATCATTGTCATCGATTAAAATATTAGAACAAAATTCTCCTCATTGTAGTTCATTTGTTTTCTGTAAGAATTAACATGATGAAAATAGAAAAAGTGAATAGATATATGGAGAAATAGTAGAACAGAGTTTTGCTTTAAATCATGCATTTCTTACTTCGAACGAAAATAAGTAAGAAAATTGAAAGCATTCAAAGTAAAATAAATACAATACTCAAATAAAGATATTTTCGTGAGTGTGGTTTATTTTTTATTCTTAATCTTACTATAATATGTAAATATACTAATTCGGGTAAAAATGATTGAGATTCTCGAATGGAATCTTATTGAAAGTACTTCGATTGCTATTAACAAAGAAGATAAATGTAAAAATATTAAAATCTCAATGAAAGCGATTTATGTATTTGAATTGAACTTTGATAAAAATAATTCAATTATTATTATAATAAGAAATATAAATGTGGAAATCATAGAAATTGAGTGAGAAGACATTAAATATCTGAATAAAACTCTTATAAAAATAATTCTTGTGTTATTGATAATGCAGTTGTTATGAAACTGAAATGAATTTAATAAAAATAATCCAAATATTTGAATTGAACTCTGCTTTAAATAATTCGATTATTATCACCAGGTGGAATAATTATACAAATAGAAGAAGTTAAATAAAAGTGTCTTACATATTCGAACTGAATTCTTTTTAAAATGATTCGATTATTATTAACAAGGCAAACAAAAGTATAAATAGAAGAAGATAATTGAATGTATTTTACATATTCGAACTAAATTCTGATGAAAATAATTCAACTATTATCAACTGTTATACAAAAGGTAAAAATAGATGAAGTAGACTGAGGAAGACGCATTTATTTGAATCGAAGTCTGTTGAAGATAAATCGATTGTAATGAAAAAGGAAAATATATGTACAGCAAGAACAACTTAACTGAAAATGACTTTAGTATATGAATTAAACTATGATAAAAATAATCCCATTATTATTAACAAGAAAGAGAATTGTAGGAATAGAAGAATTAGAGAAAGAAATATTAAAGCATTTGAACAAAAATTTTATGAAATTAATTCGATCATTATTATGAAGGCAGATAAATGTGGAAATGAAGGGACTTCAATGAGAAACACTAAGGTATTTGAACTAAACTTTAATGAAGACAATTCGATCATTATTATTAAGACAGATAAATGTGGAAATGAAGGAAGTTAAGTGAGAAAGACTAAGATATTCGAATTGAACGATGTTGAAAATGGTTCAATTTTTATCAACCACAATATCAAACGTGAAAAGGGAAGAATAAAATCATTGAAACTCAGATATAAGAATTAAAGTTTGTTGAAAATGATTCGATGGTTATTAGTAAGATGAACCAATATGAAAATGAAAGAAATTAAATAAAAATGGTTCGAATATTTGAACTGAATTGTGATGTAAACGATTCGACTTTTATCAACAGTAATATCAAATGTAAAAATAAGTTAAGTAGAGCGAAAACGATACAGACATTGAACCGAACTTTCGTTAAGATAATTCAATTGTAATTAAAAACGAAGATATTTGTAGAAAAAGAATATTTTAACTGAAAATCATTACAATATATGAACTGATCTGTGATGATAATAATTCAACGGTTACTGATAAGACGAACAAACATGAAATGGAAGAAATTAAATAAAAATGGCTCGAATATTTGAATTGAATCGTGATGAAACTAGTTCGACTCTTATCATCAGTAATGTCAAATGTAAAAATAAGTTAAGTAAAGTGGAACAGATACAGACATTGAACCGAACTTTCCTTAAGATAATTCAATCGTAATTAAAAAGGAAACATTTGTATAGGAAGAATAACTTAACTGAAAATGATTCAGATATATGAACTGAACTCTAGTGAAGATATTCGATTATAATTAACAAGAAAAATATTTGTAGGAATAGAAGAAGTATAGAAAGAAAGATTGAAGCATTTGAACTGAAGTATGCTGAATGAAATTTAATTATCATTTGTAAGGAACTGAAATATGAAAATAGAAAAACTTAATAGATAAGGACTGAAATATGTGAACTGAACTCTTTTCAAAATCCAATTCAATTATTCTTAACATGTGTGACAAATGGAAAGACAGAAGCAGTTGTGTGAGAGAAATTCATATATGTGAACTGAACTCTAAAGGAAATGAAATTGAATTATTATTGGCAATGATAATGCACGTGGAAACGAAAGAAATCAAATGAAAGAGACGGAGATAATTGAACTGAATCCTGCTAAAACGATTCGATCATTGTTAGCATAAATAGCAAATGAAGAGATAGAAGAAGTTGAGTAAAAGAGAATCAGTTATGTGAACTGAACTGTTATAAAAATTATTCAGTTATTATTAGCAAGAACAATAAATATGTGAATGAAAACAATCAATTAAAAATCGCTCAGATATTCGAATTGAATTCTTATAATAATGATTCGTATGTTTTTGAGACGACAGATAAACATGAAAATTGAAGATAATAATCGAAAATGACACAGATAAATGAACAGAAATCTTATAAAACGGATTCATGTGATCTTGGCAAGAAATATAAAAGTAAAAACGGAGAAGAGTGAATCATTGAAACTCTAATAGTTATATAAAATTGTGTTAATAATTGTTCATCTATCGTAACTAATGAGAGTTATTCAAAAAATAAAAAACCTTAAATTATATATTACCGTAATAGTTTCATAGAATTGTTTTAATATTCATTCATATATTATTGGATTGCGATCGCAGCTATGGTACACGTTACCGAGTAATTATTGACATTCATATAGGTAAACATAATGTTTGTGACTATTATACTTAATACTTATCATTTTAATATCATAAATAATTTTCAGATACCATCGATGAGTCGGTTAAACAAATGAATAGGCATCTTATAGGAGCTATTCGTTCTAAATGCCTCATTACAAAAAAATTTAAAATATTGAAAAATGAGTATAGATATGTGAAATACTTGAATGATACATTCGTAAGAGCAATTCATTTCTTATTTTGTATAGATATCAATGTATACATGTATCATAATTTAGTCAAGATAACTCCAATGATTGAATAATGTTTTTCTATATATCATTCACTTGTCATTTTCTATGTTGACAAATATGAAAATATGGAAGATATATTAAATGCACTGTAATAATTGAATAGAATTTTGGTAATAATCAGTTGGTTATTATCTGGTTTTAAGGAAATATGAAAATATGAAAGATTATATTAAATATACTGTAATAACTGAATAGGATTTTGGTGATAATCATTCATTTTCTACTTCTAACCTTGTACAATGTAAAAATGGAAAGATTTTAATAGAAGAACTGCAATAGCTAAAAAGAATCATTTTAGTAAATGTTTACCTGCCGTGTATAATATTGAGAAAACGAAGATGTAAAGTTTCAGATGAAGTAAATATAATTAGAGAATAAAGTTTTGCTTCCAATCATTCATCGCTCATTTCTAACGCCAACAAATAGCGAAAATATGAATATTTAATTGAGATTATTGCAGTAATTGAATAGGATTTTTATGATAATTATTCACTTGATATGTTTTTATAGTAGCAAATATGAAAATGAGAAGATTTAAATATGGTAACTGTAATAATTGAATAGAGTTTTCCTGATAATTATTCACTTGATATGTTTTTACATGAGAAAATATGAAAATGAAAAGATTCAGTCGTGATAACTGAAATAATTGAATAGTACTTTTTTGATAATTGTTCACTTACCATTCTGAATCCTGTGTAACATGAAAACGGAAAGATTTTAACAAAAAAAACATAATTGTTATACAATCTTTTTTTATCTAACATTTATTTATCATTTATAATCTTTAGCAATGTGGAAATGGGAAAATTCAGACAGAATAACTGTAGTTAGTGAATAGACTTTTGATATTATTTATTCAGTACTCATTTTTTGCTAATATGAGTGAAAACTCGAATATTTGATGAAGATAACTGTGATAACTGAAAAATAGTTTGCTATATACTGTTCGCTAGTAATTTTCTACGTTGACAAATACACAAATGTGAAAAATTGGTGAAATATACCGTAATAATTGAATAGAACTTTGGTGATAATCATTCACTTAATTTTTCTTTTAAAAACGAATCCGAAAACGAAAAAACTGGAGTAGAAAGACTCGGATAAGTGAATACGATTGTACTGCTAGTTATTTATTTATCATATCTACCTTCTGACCATATCAAGATAGAGAAATTTAATTTAAACTCAACTAAGAAATTGAATAAAATGTTGATCATTATGTTTCATTTACCATGTCATACAACTAAAAATGTAAGAGTTTACAAACTCTAATTCAAATCATAACAAAAGTTGAACGGAACTATACTATAAATTATTCGTTGTTTGTATATGCTGTAAGATATGTATAAATGAAAGATATGGATGAAAAGCATTTCAAATAGATGAATAATTCTTTGGTGAGAATTATTCATTTCTTATTTGTATAAACGAGGAATGCAGAAATGAAAGGTGTATATCACAAGATAGTGAATGAGTGAATAAGAATGTGTTAATAATTAGTCGTTAGCTATTTGTAAGTATAATAAATTGAAAAATGAAAGAGAATTTATTGAAGAATACTGAGATATTTGAACAGAATATTGTTGAAAAGTATTTAGTTGTTGTTTGTAATCACAGAAACTCTAACAATAGAAAACAAATCATGGAAGATTTGGTAATAGTTGAATGAGTATATAATTTAGATTATTCGTTTATATTTAAATTTGTATGTAAAATTTGAAGAAATAGATTGAATGTAGAGCTAACGAAATTAATGAATGACATGTTTGCAGGATAACAATTCTCTTGTAATGATATTCTATATTATGTACTGATTAGTGATTGTAAGTTAAAAAGGAATGAAATTATGGAAATATACTATTCTTCAATTGAATCTAATATAGTATAATAAACATTTGGATTATTCTTCGAAACATACTTTAAAAATATCACCCGTATAAGTGAACAGATTCATACTTGTATAGAATCAATTATTATGTACTTCCAATAGCGATATGTAAATCTAGGATGATAATTCACAAGAAACGTCAGATATGAATATTCATATAGTAATTATATACTTTAGTTGTGAAATATCGTAGATTATGATCAAGATAATAGTATAAGATAGTGATAGAGAGAAATAAGTGAATAATCATGATTTTCAATTTCTTCTTTTCTTATACAAAATAGTTTTACTCAGAATTATTTACTGGTCTTTTCGAAAAACGCCCAACATAATGGAATAAGAATTCCCAAGAATTATTTCGATACTACTTACCGATGTACTGCTCCTTTGATCAACGAATTCGTGTATTTACAAACTCCAGTAAAGTGAACGAAATCGAATTGAATATATTCAATTATGACAAATAAGAATCGTAAATTTGATTTTCATTTATCAATTGTTTTCAATCTTAAAATATTTATATACACTAAGCAGAACAGTAGCGTTCATTTATTAGATGAATAGTTGATGATGTGATACTAAAACTTGGCGATTAGATTGTGAGTGAATATGTGTATGATTTATGTTAATGAATGAGCAGTTATCATGTGATATTTGTGGTTACATATATTTTTAGGATTGTATACTAAAGCAACATAAAAAATGATTAAAATAATAGTGTGATCATATATCTTCTATGACAAGTTCAGTTATTTAGATAGATATAATTTGTATATTTGTAGTCAAGAAATAATTGAATATGTTTTTGATAAGATTTATTCATATTTCATCTATAATTACACAGAACAGCTAATTCATTCAGACAATTTCTGAAATGATATTCAAAACGAATGATACTTTTGATAAGATATTCTATGATAGTATCATTGTTTGTTGTGTTTAGACTATCTTATCTCTTCGATCAAAGTGAACACAATTGTTGAACAATATATCTGCTCTAAGTTAATACATTATTTTGGTTATAATTTAATTACATCTATTGATCGATAATCATATTTTGTTAGGTGAAACATAGATGAACAGAGTCGATGATGAAATATTCGATGTTCATGTGTTTATCAATAGTAATAGTTCATAGAATCCTTTACTTTGAAATAGAGGGATATAAATGAAAAGATTTTCTGTTCGAGTATACAATTATCATTTGCTATAGACATCACTTTTATATGTCAACATATTAAATCAAGAAACTAAAAATAAATAAATATACTTATTGCACGTACTATACGTATTCTTGATGATACAAAATAGATTCTCGATAAAAATTATTTATTTAGAAATGAAACAAATAGAACGATGAACATTGGTTTGAATTTTTCATTTATTTTTCCATTTTCATATCTTTTTATGAGTTATAAGTATCTGCTGTTATGTTTTAAGTATAATTGAACATTTATTTAGTAATATTATTCAATAATTATATTTTCTTCGTTCACAATAACAAAGAATGAACTGAGTATGTTTAATCAGTAAGATAATTGAATATTTATTCGATCAGTATTCTTCATTTAACATCTGATTTATTTTTATGAGGTAGATTTTCATTTCTTTTATTATATTCAACAATAAGCTTGAATAGATATCTTCTAAATATTGTTTATTAGTTTCGTAATTCTTCCGTTTCTCATCAATACTATATATTCTATTATTAACTAATTTTATAATTGAAGAAATAGATGGTTTGAAATATTCATATTTTATGCTAGATGCTTAGATTTTGATTTAAAATTCATGTGTCTTTTTGGTTAATGCAATAATTGAACTTACGTTTGATCTTTCATATTCAGCTATTATGATGATCATCATAACATTTCATATTTCGTGAATTTATTGATAGTTGAGACACATAGATGAATTCAGTCCTTTTGTGTACAATTCAGTTTCAATTTTCATTCTTGAGTTATTGATAAAATAAGAAGCTAGTCGAGTCTATTATTAATATACTTGAATATCGATTTGTAACAAATTCTATTCAACTTAATTATAATTTTATATTATTTATTTGTTTGTAAAGTTTGACCCGATGATTGTCATCATATTTGATTTAAACGCAGAATGCGACACTTCCAGATTTTCATTTTCTTAATAAATATTACTAATGATGAAATAACAACGATCATGTTTCTATATGAGTATGATATTTGAACAGTGATTTGCAGTTTGATATTCGTAACTGACTCCATATCTGTACATTTTAGGCAATTTGAGAAGTCAGATTTGTAATTATCAACATAGTTGAATATGATCACTTTGAGATCGATCAATATCTATAATATTTCTAAATGAATATCAAAGTTTTTGTTTTCATATTTTAGACAATGATATATTCGAATGTGAATATAATTTGTTTTATCCATTATTTATAAAATCTTTTTTTCTTTATTAACAATTATCAATATTGAAATGTAATCAATAACATAATCGGATTAAAACTTGTTTAATTTCGACTATTTTTTATATGAATTATGATAATTTCATAAATTTAAGTTTCTTCTATCGATTTCAATTTGATATTTGAATAAAACTTTACTTAGTCTTAATCATATGAAATGAAATCTCAAACTGTGTTACCTAAAGATAATCTGAGTCATACTATCAATGTAATACTTAACTAGAATATTAATTGATATTATTCATTTTCAATGATATTTGTTATCGTCGCTTTTATAATAAAAGATCATTTATTGATAAACGCTGAACTTGATCGTAGAGTCCAGTTTTAGTCTTTTCTATTACTAAATGATCATCAATTTTCGTATGAAGTTCAAGTTTTCTTTTGACTTATGACAAAATATTTGAATCGTTTTTTAATTTCTTTTGTTCACTAATTGTATCATCTATGTATTACAAGCCCATAAAATCACACCGAAGAGAATAATTACAAATATTTGAATAAATCTCACTAATATAAGATAATCTATTATGAATTCATAGATTTTCTTTAGACAAATATTTTTTTATTATGTTTAAGAAAGAAATATTTGAATCGAACGATTGTCCAAAAATATTTCATTAATAATTTGATATTGAATTGCATTGAGAAAAGTGTATCGATATCGGAATGAGCGAAGTTATGGCACTTGATGATTCGCCGAGACCAGACAATACTTTATTTTATTCATTTCATATGGACAAGATCGAGTTAAAAAGATAAGAGGATGATTGGGTTCAAATGAACGAAATAGCAATATACGATTCTGCATGCCCAACAACCATCATAACCACCACGCCTTTATTCCATTCAATTCACATTGTAATCTATTGAGTATACTATTAGTATTGATATTTGATTTAGAGTTCGAATAATTGTTGAATGGCGTTTTCATAGATATACATTTCTAATTCAGTTATCAAACATATTGTTTGTTCAAAATAGTTCTTTTTCGATGATCACAATATTCGAATGAAATAGTGGTGCCCATTCGAATAATTCTGTTATTTTATGATATTCGACTGATGAATAATCAAAACTGTTTTGTTTACAAATCGCGAAGAAGTTGAACATTAGTTTGGTGAGCTTGATTCTTTTGTCACATAGTGTTGTTCAAGAAAATGTAACAAATAAAATTTTTATAAAAGCTTAAAATAGTTAAATTGTTTGTTGGTATGAATAGTTCATATTCACTTGCATATTAATTAGTATTGATATATCAAATGTTTCTGTCTGATAATGAAACGAATATATGAATAAACAGTTGATTATACATATTCAAAAATGATATATCGTCTTAGTAAAATTCTTATAAAAAACCTTTCTTTTGTAAGCATGAAGTAAATTCGAATCGATAAATTAAAGGTATGTTTCATTTTTTAAATTCTTTTCGAAATTCTTAATTATTTATGTTTCATACCAATTTCATATATTCTTACTTCAATATTTCAAGACAATATTTATTTTTCATTTTTATATAGTATTTGATCAGTTGCTTTTCTCTCTTTTTACTTTTTAAGGTCAACATCCATCAATACAAAGAAAAAGACTTTCATCTTATAGTTAGCATTTTCTTTTTTTTTCTTTTTTAATTTTCAGCTTCATCAATTTTATTAATCACTCAAATAAAATTTCAAAACAATTATATCGTTCTTTTTTGTTTATTTTTTTAAAATTTAATTTAAATGAACAAAATTAAATTCTTTTCTCTTTAAACTAAACTTATTTTTGTGATAGATTCTCATTTGCATTCTATTTTGTTTCATTCAATTCAATAAACAAATTTTGAAAATAGCTTCTGTCTTTCTTTTTATTTCGTCAAACTTCAAAGAATCTTGGATTTCTCATTGTGAAAATACGAAAACTATTGAAGCTCGATAAGAAACAAAATGTTAGGATTTTATCGGTTTCGTCTCGGTTTCTGTTGATCCTTGGAGTTAGGAAGATGTCAAATCGATAAGTAAATAGTGTAATCGATACAGCTCGAGGAGCTTTATCTGAATCTGTTATTGAATTTGTTATAATACGCATTGGAGCCAATATTCTCTGGAAATATTTGTGATTCTGACAGATTTTTAAGATCTCTAGCTAGAAAATCCCGATGGAATGTATCGAAAAAAAACAAATTAGTATATTCGATAGAACTCGGCGAGCTTTATCTGAAACACTAAAGATCCGGATTGGAACAGATATTAGGACAAATTCTCACTAAAAATACTCAAAACGACAACGAAGAAAAACGAACACTATAAAAGAATGTATAAGAGATCAGCTATTGGCGACATCTAGACTCATCCATTTATTGAGGCTAACAGCAACTTTGCGTTTTGTCAATACACTATTTTATTTAATGTTGCGCTGAACACAAGAGAAAATAAAGAGAACATGAATTGGTTTTATTGTTCAGTTTGAAAGGCATGGATTATATGGTATTGATCAACAACGACTTGATTTCTTCTTGCAAGAAGAAACTTTCTCTTGTATTTTCAATTTTACATAGAAAACATTAACTGATGAGATTATTCCACTTGTTGATTCAATATTTAATAGGTGCATTACCTAAAAAAATGAATCATATGTTCGATCTATGATTTTTTTACTTAGTTTCAGTCAGTTTCAAAGATCTTTGAAAAATACACAATGCTCTCCTTCTCCTTCTTCTTTTTCATCATATATCAAACCTTAAAGAATTGACATTAGAGCTTGCTATAAAAATCGAAATACAATCACCGACGGCAATTAAATTGAAAATCAAATACTTGTTATTTTTTCTCAACTTCAAACATTTAACTTTCATATTATTTGAATTATATTGTGATTGTGAAATTATATAATGATGCAGGTGTAGCTGAACGAAAGTTTCGAATGCGAAATATCGTCGAAATCATGCAAGTAAATGGGCAATTATTGGAATTATATTAACAATTTTATTACGTATTTGTCGATTAAATGGCAAAGATAAATGTATGTTGAATGCTTACGGCCATACCACGTTGAATACACCAGTTCTCGTCCGATCACTGAAGTTAAGCAACGTCGGGCTCGGTTAGTACTTGGATGGGTGACCGCCTGGGAATACCGAGTGTCGTAAGCTTTTTATTTTTGCTTTTATAAACAAATATTCAAGTGCATCAATGTGAAAATTCTAGCAAAATTCTTGTGTAATGAACATATTTCTGTATTGAGTTTTAGTTTTCTCTCAGTTTATGGGAAAATAAAATAAAATTAGTTAAATATATAATCGCAAACTTCTTAAATTCTACGGGAAGAATTTTGACATCCCTCTTCAAGTGAGGTAAAAAAAGTAAAAAAGCTTACGACACTCGGTATTCCCAGGCGGTCACCCATCCAAGTACTAACCGAGCCCGACGTTGCTTAACTTCAGTGATCGGACGAGAACTGGTGTATTCAACGTGGTATGGCCGTAAGCATTCAACATACATTCATTACTTGACTTTAAATTTATTAATTCTCTTGAACTATCGATGTTTTTTTGTGCAGATAAATTCAGTTCGAGTAACTTTTGATGATGTCAATGTCGAGTTCATTTATGATTATCGATTTAAAAGTCAAAGAATGATGATTTCATATGTTCAACAGAGGTCACCATCGATCTATCGATAAAAGTACTGCTCGATAATGAATGGATATTTCTGCAGGAACGAATGAGATTGATTTAATAAAAAAAATTGACCATGAAAAAAAACTAATCGATCTTATCATATCACATCGTCTTTTCAATAGATCTTCATTGATGGTCAAAGCACCACCCGATCATAATTCAATGGCTGTCAATGGCCATAGTTCATCATCATCAGCGTCAACATCGACGACACCAATTTCATCTCCAAGTGAACTTCCTGTTCACTCAATGCGCAAAAAAATCATTCAAACAGTCTACAATAATGATTGTTCGATATTCTTAGGCGAAACAGGTTGTGGTAAAACAACTCAAATTCCTCGTTTTCTCTACGAAGCTCGTCAGAAAAAACTCCAAGCCATTCTTCCCAATAAAAAATCTTCACGACATAAATACTTAATTTGTTGCACTCAACCACGTCGTGTCGCTGCCATATCCGTTGCCGAACGTGTTGCCAGTGAAATCAATCAAAAATGCGGCGAACTCGTCGGCTACAGCGTTCGTTTCGATGAAGCTATCAGTCGTCGAACGAAAATCAAATACATGACCGATGGTATGCTACTACGTGAAGCTTTGCTCGATCCCTATCTTCGACAATATTCAATCATCATTCTCGATGAAGCACACGAACGTACATTGCATACGGATCTTCTTTTTGGCATTGTTAAACAAGCGTTAAACTATCGAAAGAAATCGAAAAAGAATCCTCTACATGTCTTAGTCATGTCGGCAACAATGAATGTCGATTTATTCTCAAACTATTTTCATCAAGCACCTGTTCTCTATTTGCAAGGTCGACAGTATCCGATCGATGTTTATCATGTACAAGAACCTCAGAGTGATTATATTCATGCGTCGTTGATAACATTATTTCAAGTAATTAGAAAAAAAGACAAACGAAAAGAGAATTTCTTTTGTTTTTAAAAGATTCATCGCTCGACGCCGTTGAACGAAGGAATATTGATATTTCTAACTGGCCAAGAGGAAATCGATTCAACTTGTAAAACAATCAAACAGATAGTTGCAAGTGGCGATCAATCACTCGAACCAATTGTTGTCCTTCCACTCTATGCAAATATGACAACTGTCAAACAAATGCTCGTATTCAAACAAACTCCTGAAAGTACGATGATTGCCGATTGACTTTTCTCTCGAAATAAAAAAAAACTTATTTAGACATTCGAAAGGTAATCGTTTCAACGAACATCGGTGAAACATCGATTACTATTCCTGGTATTCGTCATGTGATCGACAGCGGACGTGTTAAAGTCAAAACATTCAATCCTCATACTGGTCTCGAAATCTTACAAGTTCAGAAAATCTCTCAAGCACAAGCATGGCAACGGACAGGTCGTGCCGGACGTGAATGTCCTGGCAAATGCTATCGCATGTGTACTGGTACGAAAAAACCGTTGATATTCAATAAAACTTCTTCAAAGTGAACATTTTTTTGTTATTGTAGAAGAAGAATTCGAACAATTACCATCGACACCTATTCCCGAGCTTCTTCGTTGTAATTTAGCAACGGCTGCTCTACAAATTCTCGCAATGGGAATAACGAATATTTCGACATTTGATTTTCTATCGAAGCCAGATGAGAAATCAATATCAGCTGCTTTGAAAGAACTAACCTATCTTCGGGCTGTACAACTCTCAGATGATGATAATACCTACGAACTAACCAATGAAGGAAGGCAAATGGCTTGTTTTCCACTTGATCCCAAGCTTTCACGTTGTTTACTAGCTGCATCCGAACTCAATTGTCTCGAAGAAATGCTCAAATTAGTCAGTATAATGAGCGTGGATACGATCTTCTTGACATCGTCAAATCAAAATGACAAAATAAAAATGCAACGAGAAAAATTTACGATGAACGAAGGCGATCATTTGACATTGCTGAATGTTTACAAAAGTTTTATTGGCAATAAAAAAAATAAAGTAAATCAAACGAGAAACTGAAAACATTCGAAATTCGATTTCGATTAGGAATGGTGTCAAATCAATAGATTAAATCGACGAAATCTTCTTCGTGCTTGTGCAATACGAAAACAATTGAGAAGAATTTGTATCGAATTGCAATTGAATATTAAATCATGCGGAACGAAATACAGTTTAGTCAGGTAGAATCGAAATTATTTTGTCTTTTAAATAGTTATCTATTCGATTTTCTGTAGACAAGCACTTGCACAAGGTTTATTCATGAATGTTGCTGAATATTTCAAAGAAAATGAATATCGAACTGTAAGATGACAAACAAAATTCAATTGTTTTGTTTTTGAAAATTGATTTTTTTGAGGTCAACGATCGACATATAGTGAAAATTCATCCGAGCTCAGTATTATTCGGTGCTAAACCGTCGTTAGTTGTTTTCACTGAACTGATTCAAACAACTCAACGATTTATTCGGTAGATCACAAATCTATGAAATGAATTTCATTGATATGATCTTATCTTCGTTTATTTTTAGAGATATAACAGTAGTCGAACCGCAATGGCTATTGGAAGGCAATGCTGATTATTTCAAAACTCGTCTTTCTTCTTCATAAAAGAAAATTGTTCTTTTTTTTTGTTTATTAGCATACATTTAAAAAAAACGATTAAAAAAATGTTTTGTTCTTCTGTTTAATCATCGACTTTTTCTAATGTAATGACTTCGTTATCACTTGTGCCTTGCAAAAGTAATTCCGCTGCATAACTCACAACTTTTCGACGTTTAGCAGCTTTCAATGTGCCAGCTAAACTTTCCAATGTATTTTGAACTTCATCACTACGAAAGAGTTCGCCGAATGTTGTCTGATATTTACCATTCGAATTTGGTTTACCAAGTTTTTGAATGAAATTTTTCAATAACGAGATTTCGTGTTCGACTTGAGCTGTATTCGCCATATTTATTTAGTAATGAATTCATTTTTATCTATTATTTTCATATGGATGTTTATTCATTCGTTGGAGATAAAACCTGTCGAAATATACCAACGATGTTTGCCGAGTCTATGATGTCGCTATTGATCAATCGAAAGAATTTAATTGAAAGCAGATCTTCCGAGAGAAAATGATTCCATATGATGACATGAAATTCATTAATTCCGAGTGCAGTTAAACCTTGTTGTGTTGTTATTTAGTTTTTTTTTCTTCTTTTCTTTTCTTTTGCTTGTTCTCTAATTATTCGAGTTAATTTAAAGGAATATTTAAATAATTTACTTAGTTCTATTATTCATGATGATCGGTTCGATATTTTCTTTTTTTTGTCAGGGGAAATTTTTCAAGATATTCAAATATTCGATCGAGAAATTCCCCGAGGTTAATCCAATGTTCTTCTTCCTAATTTTTTTGTTCTCAATAGGCAAAAGACAGAAGTTTATTGCGCGAATATGAACTGAAAGTTTTATTCTTGTTGTTGTTTTTTGTCTATCTCTAGATTAGACGAGAGATTATATCTTTGATTCAATCAAATGATCAACAGATTTATTCGTGCTGAAAAAGTATCAATTAAATAAAAAAGACAAGTCGTAAGTCGTTTTAATTCAATTTTTGCATTTGCGTCAAGTCAAAATTTGTTCTGCTTCGGGAAAAATAAGCGTAAACTCTTCATAACCAACACCGTATGTATACAGACCGAGTTGTTCATTCGATGGGATTTCTTTGCCATCGGTTTCGAAGTCGAGTAGCTGAACAATCGGCCGAAACCAGCCTGTAGCCGACGGAATCGTTTTTAAATAGACATTTTCTTGTTCGAGAGATTGTTGAAGTAAAGTTCGAAAACTCGTTGGAACAAGACGACCATTCACTGGCAGACAGTAGAATCTCGGTCGAACACGTATCGTACAGAATGGTTGTTGACTTTCAGGAAGAAAAATTCGAACGAATGTATTATCATCGTTCCATTGAAATCGAGCTAATTTCTTCGGTACACTCCAATTTCGTCGGCCATTAACGACCGAATCTTCCGAGGAAACATAGATTTGTGAGATACGATAGTATGTTTGACTACCGAATTGATAATATCCAGGAATGAGAATAAGTTCATCATAGGGTCCAACAGGCGAATCACGGTATCGAATTAATAATAAGCCACCATAACCACCACGAAACGGACTTCGATTAGGATCTGGATTTTCATTGAACAGTTCGTTAGCTGTTCGCGGACCGTGCACGAATAGATAAGCAACTTGACCGGTCAAAGTCCAAGGAGCAGGAGCATCTTTGATATTTGTTTTTTTGTCGACCATTTTATGCTTTAGTTATATGATAAAATAGTTTACTATTTATTATTTCGATATAATGTGCTGCCCTCATCAGGAGCAATATTTTTAAAAATTTTTAATATAATAATACTATTTCAAGACTTTTGTCTAGGATTAATAAAATGAAACGAAATATTCATGAGGAGTTTTCTTTCTGACTAATTAAACCGCCGTCATTTGTTTCTTTTCATTCAAGCAAATTAATATTGAAAAACACGAAGAAATAAAAGAGTACAAATGATCAATCAATAGAGTTTTTCGAGACGACGACAAGCGTTGGTGGTTATTCGAAGTGCGTCATCAAATACTTCATAACAAGGCAGAGCGATCATCAATATTAACCGAACTACAATAACAGCATTGGTCCAATTAGCTCTAGTGCGTCGTTGTTACAAACAAAAGAAGAAAAAAAACGAGAGTAGAGAAGCGAGTGTGTGTGTGTGTGTAAAGAAAAAGACCGATGTAGAAATGTCGTTTGAGTTTTTTTTCTTCTCTTTTATTTTTTGTATTGAAAACCGAGACAGCGAGAGGAAAAGCATGCACATGAGATCTCGCCCGATAGTCAACTCATTCAAAGAATTGCCGTAGAATCTTCTGAAGAGAGAGAGAGAGAAAGAAATCTTGCGATTACTGTTTTGAGGACGGCGTTTATTCATACAATACAAAGCAGAGATCATCATCATCGATAAGCAACAAAGACTCAGTTGCATCCATGAAATGAACATGATGAATAGAACGAGACAACTGTTCTTCTCCTTCTTCTTCGTCTTCGCTCGTCTCATAATTGCGTTTGGTGCGTTCCGCTCATCATCGTTTCGTGATCCATCGACGCGAGTCACTCAACAACACGTCACACGCACAAAATCGTTTGCACAGATAGAACAACCAACAAGAAATAGATTTCTTCTCTTTTTCTTCTTCTTGACTTGTCCCTCAGTCCAAAGTAAGTTTGACATTTTTCGTCGTTTTTTTATTATTATTATTATTGAGGGTGTGGTCATACGAATTGACAAACAATTACTATGCGCTAATAGATAAATCAAACAGGAAAATAATATTTGGCTGATGAGAATATAATCGGATGTTAGACCGATTCATTAAAAAAAAAGCGAAATTACGATGATATTTATGTGGACCTTTTTTTTATACATGACTTACATGCATAAATATATGTATATATAAGATATGATTTGTTATATCTTCGTGTTTTTACTTGAATAGACGATTTTTATTGAGCTAACACACGCGTCAATTAGCGGTGCTGTTTGATCGAGGAAGATATTCGAGTAAATCAAGACCAAATAGAAACAACAATGACAACGATTGAGAAAAACATCGAGAAAGAGAAAACGAGAAAATCGAGGAGATGAAGAAAAAGTATCGATTAATCCTTGATGAGATTTTTTTCTTATTTTTTCCAATCGTCTTAGATTTTATCAAGATGGTAAAGGCAAGTATATAGATATTCTAATGTTGTTTCACCAGATACAGCTAGAGGGATCTAACTAATATAGAAAAAGCATTGATAATCTCGATTAGAAATGTAAAACTGAATAATAGTGACGGAGAAAAGCGAAGAAGAAGAAAAAGAAGAGTAGCAGCAGCAGCATCATAGACAAAAAATATAGGCGGATGCATTTAGGTTTCCTTCGAGTTCTTTTTTTTCTCTCTTTCTTCTTCTTCTCTTCTAATATTATGATGAACAAGATTTTTTTCTCGTATGTTGTAGTTCGGATGTTCGCTCTCGTGCTCCTATTTTGTTCTCTTATTTCTTTTTTTTCTGATGATGATGATGATGATGATGATTCTTGCATGTGAGTATGTGCGTGTATGCAATATGGCTTGTTCGAGCCGCAAAAAAGGTGGAGAAGAAGAAAAAAAAACTAAAAGAATGCTCGAGATAGTTCAGTTGCAATCATGTTTAAGCCCAACGGGAATCTGTTTGAGTGAAGGAGAAAAAAAAGACGAGAGAGACGAAGAAAAAAAAATATTGTGTTCTTTTTTTTTCTACTTCTTCTTCGCTTTTCTCGTCGGATAATCATGATAAAAAAAAAGCCCACTCTCATTACTAGCATAGATATCTATTAAAAAACCAGACTTTTGAATTTCTTGAGTAAAGATTTTTTTATTAATCGGATTAGTTTCGAAGAAGAAGAAGAAGAGGAAGAATATTTATTTGAGATTAGAGAATATCAAATGAATTTTTGCTAAATATTTCTTTGTTTTCTAGGATGTCAAAATGGGCACTGCCGAATCGTCTCAATCGTCCGAACTCGGTGGTATCGGCGGTTTTAATGGTCATTCATCATTTCGTCGACAATCGCCTAATGTTGCTCGTTTAATACGTGGTGAAAATTCACAAAAAATGGAATACGAATTTCCTATATCAGACACAAATACTACGAGTAATCTAGGACATTATTATCATAATAGTGGAACTAGTAATCATACGATAATAACTAGAAATAATAATCGTCATATATCATCGTCTCAATCGATTCATCATAATGAAAATCTCTTTTCTTCGAATACAAAAATTTCATCAAATGAAAATTCAAGTCTTTGGTTATCATTAACAAGCTGTTTCGGCTGTCGTACACGCGAAAATCAATCATCAACAATGAATCCTTTACGTGATAAAGTACATGCCATACGTATTGTTCGTGCATCGAATGATTTAACACCGGCTGTATTCGATTCACATTACAATATAATTACACTCGAACAATTACGTGAATGTGAAAACAATGCTAGTGGAAATCTGACTGATTCATCGGATGTAACGATGATGAATAATATCGATTCGACACACAATGGCAATGGAACTGTATCATCGAATAAAAATGACACGAGTCGACGAATGAAAAAGAAAAAGAAAAAACGAGCCGCAGCCGCTCGGACTATGAACGAAGACGATGATTTCGGAGACAGAAACGCCGAACGGACGTAGAGCACAAACATGCAAATGAGATGCCGCTGGTCGGTTGCTCATCTTTTTCTCTTTTTTTTTCTTTCTTTCTTTCTTTCTTTTTTCAGTCAGAGAATAAGCATTTTATTTGTATGGTGATAATTGATTAATACCCGTGCAATTTGAGTCTAGCATGTGGAAATAGTTGGTTTCTTTCTTTCTTTTTTTGTATACGTTCTTTTTCGTGTTCAGTTTTGACATTTTTTTTTCTTTTCGCGCTTAATCACCTTTCTTTTTTTTGTTCTTCTTCTTTCTCTTGCATTTTGAACTCTCTGAATTGAACCAAAAAAAAAGCAAACTTTGACCAGACAACAAAACGAATTGCTCGACCTTATTCCCTAATGATATTCCATATTTAGAATATAATCAAAATTGATTGTCAAATGATTCCAACTGTAAGAGAATAAACCTCGAAATCAAATGTTCTTATTCATTGACTCATAATTGACAAAAATAAAAGAAAAAAAAAGGTCGAACGTCAATCGTAACCATTTGTCTTGATTAAATATCGCATAATACACACGAACAAAGTTAAATGATCACGTTCATGTTTAATGAATTTCAATAGAACGAGAAAATGAACAAACTTTTTTAATATTGTCTTTGATAACATTGACATGTTGGAGGAAGTACAAAGAAAAAACAATTCCCCCGTTTTTTTTTCTTATATCAAATAATCACTTTTGGTAGCTTGAAGTGACTTGTTGTTCTAACTCTATTCATGGTCGACTGACAACATCATGTGAGTAGGCGACTAAGAATCTAAGATAAAAGGTTAGATATCGACGTACATAATTTGTTGATGTACTTCTTTTTACTAAGATTTTACTCATGAAAACTATTCGTTTACTTCATCGTCGTCAAGAATCGATTTTAACCTATTATGATAATCTTAATTTCGAGGGTGATATTCCATCGAAATGGTCGATTGTTCGTCAACGTTTGCCCGATATTCTCGCACTTAGTCCAACATATAAACCATCGAATGTTCGAACACAATTAATTCTTCTCGTTGCACTCATGACACGGCAAGCCAAACAAATCAATCGTCTTCAACAAAATTCAACAATCGAAAAACTTACACATCTGCCCAATCTCATCGGCGTTAAGATCGGTGATCGTACTCGTTTTATTTCATTGAGACGTATTCCCGTTCAGCAAATGATCTATGTCGATGTCGATGGTCAAGATTTCTCAATTCAAACTCGGCAATTTCTTTTGGCTATTAGTCAAGGTTATGCTTATGAAACGGCAGCGAAATTCTGTCCGCCAGCCGTTACAGATATGTTAATTGATATGTCGAAAACAAAGATTTTCAACGATCGTCGACAATATAAACGCGCGCTTTTGAAACGACGCCTCGGCAAAACGATATTTTTCAGTCTATTTTCGTTCGTTAGTTTAATGATTTTCGCATTGATACTAAGTGTGGGCTCGAGCGTGCTAAATCTAATGTCATTCGAGCATACAGATTCGAATGTATCAATGATAGTCTATTCGTTATACGAGAATACAACTGAATATTAGCAAATAAAATAATTTTTCTATAGAATAAAAAGAAAACCAATTTGTTCTTTCTTTTTTGTAATCGATTCGAATAATAGAAAAAGACAAAAAAACGATGGCAACAGCTTAAGCAGTATCATCTTGCATATATCGTCCAAATTATATTATTGAGTGTTATTATTCATCGACTAAGTTATTTTCGAGAAATAATAACAAACAAATTATGGTTACAAGTTCGCCTCTAGCATCGGGTGAATTTCATCACAGTGGTATTCGTTTAGTATTTATTTTGGGCACATGTCTTCTTTTTGGTGGTTATATTGCTGTTCATCAAATATTCGAACGAGGAAATAATGGTTTGAAAAGATTGACTTGTTTTTTTTCCGTTGAAATGTTTGCTCGATTTTCTAGCTTACACGGCGAATAAAACGTTGAGAGCCGAAGATTTAGTTCTCAATGAAGTCACACCATCGGACTGGGTCTATCGAAGTTTAAATGCATTGAATCAATTCTGGCAGGTCGGTTGTTTTCTTTCAAATTTTGATTAAAATAAGGTCTTTTGACGATTTAGTTGGCTTGGCTTTTGTATTCGTTGACGTTTATCTATCGTCGATCGACAACTGGTTATTTATACATTTCACCTCAGACATTTACTATTACGTTTTATGTCTTCTATATAATTGGATTTGTATCACCATCGATTTGGATCATATTGTTTCAAAAAGATTATACAATGGTACGAGAGAAATAGCATAAAAATTAAATTTGAACTTCATTTGTTTCAGTGGACATGGGTGGTTTATCTCGTTTCGTTCTTGTTTTTGACATTCAGTTTATTTATTTTGGATAATAATGTAGCAGTGAATCGAAAACTCTACGAAACCGAAGGATTGTATGTATCGCGAGAAATATTCGTCTTTTTTTATTGAACTCAAATTTTGTTTTCTTAAGCAATCGAGACATTTGGTGTTTACGTTTCTTTGCTCAAAATGGCGTTGCTTTCTTTGCTTGTTGGACAGGTGAGCGATTATTCGTAAAAGAGATCGGAATTTGATTTTTCTTATTCATAATTTCTCTAGCTGTTCGATTCGTTTTGGCTTTGGATACATTTCTTCAGGTTCGATTTGGGCTATCGATTGCTAATGCCGGTACAATCGCATTGCTCGTTGCCGGTCTTCTCGCTATTCTCTTCTTCTTCGGACCGAATGTGAATGCTGTTCTTGTCGAAAAATGTGCCTATCAATTTTCACCATGGCTTGTTTTCATAATCTATTTCTGGGGCGTTGTGGAAAATAATTGGGTACCGAAAAATGTCAAACGAAATAATATCATTGCAGCAATAGAACTTCTTGGCAGTGTCGTTGCAGCTATTCTTGCGTTGGCATTTTTTACGATCCGTGCTCGAGGAAGAAAAGTCGATGAAGTTGTTTGAAAGTCTATATTACCTACATATGGGAAGTTCATGGTTCAATGAAATCTTTTCTTTTCGTTTTTTTTTTCAAATGGGATCAATTGTTCTTTTATTTTAAATAAAATATCCTAAAAAGCGCTACTATCAACCGACCAAAACTCGAGCTATTTGATTGGCTGTTCTCGAAGGTAGAGAAGAAAAAAGCAACATGATAATGGAAGTTATTAAGTTTTATGTTTGAACATCTGTTCGTTCTAGCAGTAGAAATTCAGATTGTTTAGTGTCTCGATTTCATAATTCGATTCAATCTTATTTTCAATGGCACATTACGGTGGTGGTCCGCGATTTACTCGACCAGTGCCAAGGTAAATCGATTCGATTTCTTTGTCGAATCATGTTCGTTCTGTTCTAGACTTGCACTACCATCACAACATCCTCGTCCACCTCGACCGAATTTCAATGATCCAAGGTAAATTCGATGTTGTTATTCAACTCGTCAATCATTTTCGATTGTCATTAGACCTTCTCTTCCACCGCGTCCAACTAAATCAACTCCGGAAACATCCTCAACCCATTCGAATTCGCCATCGACTCGACATCAAAACGCAGCTAGTTCACTGGATTCATCGTAAATTTTCTTCACAAAACAAAATTCCCAAAAACAACATTTCTTTCGTTTTTTTAGCACCGAATCTCCGAGTAAAGTTCTTAAACCAACAACAACATCGGATTCATCTTCAGTCGAACCATCATCCGATCAAAAAATCATGACAAAATCCGAAGGTACGCCTTCCGATGATGAACAACGAACGATCAGCTCCACTGGTCTCAAACGAGCACGAACAGATACTTATTCTCAAATGCAATCGACTGAAAAAAAGCCGACACAAGGCGGCCGTTGTCGATTGTTCATCGGCAATATTCCGTCGGATCTAACACAAGAAGAATTTCAATTATTATTCGGCAAATACGGTGAACTTGTCGAATATTTCGTTAATCCATCGCGTGGTTTTGGCTTTATCAAACTTGTAAATTGAGTTTCATTTGAAAAAATGTTCGTTTTTTGTCTGACGTTCATATTTTTATTATAGAGTTCACGTCATATTGCTGAACAAGCGAAATTCGATCTCGATGGATATGTTCTTCGAGGTAAATCTCTTCGTATTCGTTTTGCTAGTCAAGGTGCAACAATAAAAGTGAAAAATCTCTCGGCCAACGTGTCCAATGAACTGCTCAAAGACGCGTTTGAACAACATTTCGGCACTGTCGAACGTGCCGTTGTCATTGTCGACGATCGGGGCAAGTCGACTGGCGAAGGAATCATCGAATTCGAAAAGAAACCATCAGCTCAAAAATGTCTCAACGAATGTACCGAACGTTGTTTTTTCGTTACAAGGTACCGCCAATCGATTTCACATTGCCGAAATCTCATTTTTCTCTTTTCATTTCAGTGAATTACGACCTGTTATCGTCGAGCCATGGGACATTCGAGATGACGAAGATGGTCTACCGGAAAAATCTCTCGTTCGAAATCCTGCGTATGTCAAGTAAGTCGAGCGAAATCTTCGTTCTTTTGCGTATTGATTTGTGAATTTTACTCAGAGAACGCGAAGGCAAACCACATTTCGCTGAATTAAATACGATCGAACATACAATCGGTTTGAAATGGAAAGAATTAGAATTACAAGAAAAACAATTGCTCGAAGAAGTCAAACGACGCATGCAATTCGCCACTGAACAAGTACAAACAGAAATCGATCAAATGTATCTCGAACATCAATCGCAAATGTTACGCGAAGAATTACAACGACGTCAAGAAGATCTTCGTCGAATCGATGAACTTCGTTCACAGGAAATCAACCGTCGAAATCTACCTCCGCCTATGCATCGCAATGATAATTTCAATAATTATTTTCAACAGAATTCTCTTCCACAACCGAATTATCCGTACAACGAGTATCCACAAGGTCCGGCCGGTTACGCAAATCAACCGCCGAATCCTTTGATGGAACAGAATTCACCCGATGCAATTTACACGACGAATCAAGTCACACGTGGATACGGTCTAGGCAATAATAATAATAACAATCCGGGACGAACAGGCGACGATTTTCATCATCATCAGCAGCATGGTTTCGAAAGAAAACGACCGAGATATTGAATATGTTTTGTGCTTGTTTCTGTTTTTTTGTCAATAATCCTTCTTGTATATTGCTTTTTTTTCTTCTTCTTCTTCGATATTCATTCATCAACAAAAGATATTCATACGAAGACGATCTTTGTTCTGTTTTAAAACGAGAAAAACAAATGATATTTCGTGTTACGTAGAAGATATCGTGACAGAGAAATGGACGACACATGTGTAAACGTCATAAAAAAACGAACATACAACAACACTTTTCGACTAGCTCATCTTTGATTTGTTCTTTTTCTCAGCATGCATTTCGACTTCCGCTCGTTACGTTTTTTTCGCGAATCAATGATTTCACTTGTTCATCATCATCATCATCTCAACAGGATATGCCAACTAACTTTTCAAGATGACTAATGCGTCCGTTCGCTCGTTTCTTTTATATAATCGCAAATGCATGACGAAATGAATTTAAGGTTCATTTATTTCGAACGGAAAAATAAACAAGAATACAGAAAAATACATCAATTTTATTTAACTTTCGTTCGTTGTTGAGGATTGTTGTCGATTGGAACTAGACAACGACGTGGTTGACATTTTTTCAAATAGGATTTGTAGATTTGTTCGATGAGATATTCCGTTTGACGAAGTTCAGTTGAATGACAACGAAGAAATCGTTCCAATGAACAGCGATACTTCAATCCGAGACCTTTGACTGCTGAGTAAATACATGCGCAAGATAATAAACTCGGACGAATGGATTGAGTATTGATTTCTTTACAAAAGAAAAAGAAAGAACATACAAATGATTAACTAGTTGGGAGATTTTTTACCGGAGATAAGCATGGAAAGAAGTGTGTGTATGTGAAGAGAGAGTTTTGGGTGATTTTCGGATGAGAAAAATAAATTTAAAAGTAAAGAAATATAATCTTGAGGAACGATAAAAGCAAAATCCCAATCTAATGTATTGGATATCAGTAGTTCGGCATTCTGAAAGAAGAGAAAACCCATTGACGAAAACAAAAAAAAGCGAATTGATTTTGATTTACAAAAATTTCGTCGTCACTGTAATTTTCTTCGCTGAATATCGATGAAATTCGTTCGTTTTCTTTATTAGAAATCGGACTTGTTCGTAGTTTTTTCGCGAGATTATAACATGACAATGCAATTAACTTCAATGAATGATCAGTTCGAGTTTGTTTCGATACGAAACAATCGAATATATTCATACTCAATGCAAAAATATCATCGGATAAACATTCGTCATCAGTTAACTGAAACAAAGAAATTTTTTTCAGTAAATAAATAAAACGAATAAACAAACTTTAGCTAAACAATCGGCGATTTGTCGTCGTTTCGGATGAGATTGAATGGAGAATTTCATTGAGAATTGCTCATTGAAAAGCAATGTTTCGACTTGTTGCTTCTCCATTCTCGTATGTCGAAATGCGAAAGAGAAAGAAAACGAGAAGAAGAGAAGAGAGGAGAGGAAAGAAATAAATATTCGTTTTGCTTTCCTATTGGCGAAAAGATAAGACATGCCGAATATTTTAATTAGTACTTGTCGAATGATACATGATGCTAAACGCGTGTCTTTAGTCCAAGAAATCGTTTCAAGATCAGCATGTGTGAAGAGAGCGGCAAGAAATTAGTTAAGATTATTAATTAACAAACAAAACTGAATCAATTTTCACTTCTGAATATCCATTAACACGAAACAATTGATTTGTTTTTCTCTTTTTTTCCAACTGAGATAATCATTTCGAGAGGTTATAATTGCTTGGCATTTTTTAGACATGTCATCGGAGAAATTCCTGAATGTCTTTGCGAATGTTGATGAATTTAAACAAGTAAATTTGTTTTCTTTTTTGCTTTGAATGTGAAAAGTAAAATCGAGTGGAATGATTTAGACAATCTGTTCGAAAGTTATCGATGTTATTCGGACATCGAATCGTTTAGCTGTTGAAAACTATCAAGATTTATTGAAGATACCTTCGTGTGAAAAGAAAATCAATGATTTAAGTGAGAAAATTCTCAAACGAATCTATCAACTCAAATCAACAGTACAAACAGGCGATTGGAATCAGTTTGATATCGACGAAAAATTGGAACAATTAATTGAAATCAATGATCAGTTATTCGAACGAATTGTAAGCAAAGTGAACGAAAAATAAGTTTCAATTTGCGGAAATCTATTTCAGGCATCAGCATTGGACGAAGCCGATGGAATTAAAACGTCAAATCTCTCGACTGTTGTGGTAGAAAATTGATAGACAAAAAGAAAATTCAAAGTCAATTTCATTGTTTTCAGAGACAAGTTTCAGTCAAACCTCAAGTGAATTTTAAACACAAGATTAATAATGATCCTTCAATACCATTCATACCAAAGATTCGAATTAAACCGAATGCTATTAAACCGTTACCAGCTATGATGATACAAATGGATATTGAACCGATCGATCTCGATTTATTAGAAAAACATCCTGAAATGTTTGTGAAATTTAATCGAGTCGAATTGATAACTGTGTTTCTTGTTTAGATTAGATCACCCATATTTCGATGAAATCGAATCTTTTGAACCTGATGAAAATCTCTTGAAATCAATCGAACCTCAAGTAAATCTCTAAAAGCACATTTCTATCGAATTCATTTTGTTTTTCTCTACAAGTATCCAAAGTCAATCAATCAAACAAAATTTCTATTTGTCGATACAAATGATAAACTAAAAACAATGATCGATCACCTTGAAACTCAATTGGAATTAGCAATTGATTTAGAAGTTTGCTCCTTTCTCTCTCTCTCTCTCACGTTCGTTTTCAAGCTTCTTTTAGCATCATTCCTATCGATCATATCAAGGCCTCACTTGTTTAATGCAGATATCCTCACGTACGAATGATTTCCTCATTGATACACTTGTCCTTCGAGAACAACTAACCGTTCTCAATAATATTTTTACGAATCCAAAAGTTGTCAAAGTTCTTCACGGTGCTGATTGGGATATCGAATGGTTACAGAAAGATTTCGGTCTCTACATTGTCAATATGTTCGATACACATCAAGCAGCTCGAGAACTTCATTTTCCAACATTATCTCTTGCTTATCTTTTGAAAACATTTTGTAATATCGACGCTAGTAAACAATATCAACTAGCTGATTGGAGAATACGGTTTGTATTTGATGTCAAACAAAAAAAAAACGCAAATGAAAAGAATTTAGACCGTTGCCGGATGAATATGTTCGATATGCACGTGATGATACACATCATCTATTGTATATCTACGATCGATTGAGAAATCAATTGTTAGATCAAAGTTTGGATTTATTGAAAATAGTTTATCAAAAATCGAAGATTATCTGTCAAAAAGTTTGATTGTGATTTTTGTACTCGTTTCCAATTTTGAAGTTGTTTTTAATTAGTTATATAAAAAGCCGATATTTGATCCAAATGATTATCAAAATCTGTACTCAAAATTTCAGAAGACGACATTTGATGCTCGTCAATTAGCAGCATTGAAACTTCTCTATGCATGGCGTGATAGAATCGCTCGAGAAGAAGATGAATCGACAAGGTTTTACTCCACAACATCACTCATCTCATTCTCATTTTCCTTCTGTTTTTAGTTATGTTCTACCTGATTTATTATTAATTCAATTAGCTGAATTGCTACCCAAGTAGAAGCAATTTCTCATTTATTAAAAAGAAATAAACATTTTTTTTTGTTTGGTTTATTAGAGATATTCAAGGTATACGAACGAGCTGTAAACTTGTTCCGGAATTAGTCAATAAATACGCAGACGATATTCATCGACTATTAAGACAAGCGATAGACAATCCTGACAGTGAAAAACGATGTTTAATGAATGATATTTCAGCTGATGAAACTAAACGAATAAAATTAATTTAACAGATTTTTTTCTCTCATTTGTATATAAAGAAAAACGGAATCGAATCGAACTTTGAAACACTCTTATTAAATAAACAAACAGAAATATCTATCAACAAAATCATTTGTATTGAGTCGATGTGTTAAAAGGAGATATGCTTGGCAGTTAACAAATTGCTAAAACTCGAAAGATCTAGGTAGTTGCATGTATTTTGTTTTTATTGCATGAAGTAAGTAGATATGAGAAGAGAAGAGAAGACATCCGATGATCAATTATCCTAATAACATGTCGTTTCATTTGATCGATGTCACTCGAATGATTCATGGAAATCCGATTAGTTAATGAGACGAAACGAGAAAAACAATTCTTATTAATTCTTATTCCGACTGTTTGCAAATCAGCTTGAAACGTCGAAACGGCTAAGATTTCATGTTTGTTATTTTCTCCGAGCCTACTTCACTTGACCTATCGAGCAAAATCTTTTTTTTCTCTCTCTCTCCCTATCTTTTACATCATATTCAAATTCTGAATGTCATTGCGTGTCGATCGATTTCTTTATTTCGATATCTAGGGAAATTGTAAGAGTTGATATTCTTTGTTTTGCTAATCATTCTTAACATTAGTTCATCATTTCCTTTGTCGACATCCGGATGTCGACGAGCAACAACGGTCGATTTCTGTAAACAATTGTGTCTCGTGCGTCAGCATAACTCATATTCACCCTTCATCAATACTCACGCACAAATGCTTTTAATTTGTTATTGACGTTATATTAGTTCATATATATATATATACGTAGTCATTCTCATTTTGCCGAACCTTTTCTTTTATTATTATTATTGCTACTATTTCTGTTGGTTAAAAAAAACCTAATAGCTGCTTGGTTTCTCTTTCCTAATTGATTAGTTGAGGAAGTCTAAATGATTTCTTGTTGTTTCTTTTCTCTTTTCCCGGTTTGACAAGTGAATTAGAATGAAACTAAGAGAGAGAGAGAAAGAGAAAGAGAAAACATATTGATGATTTACTGAATAATAGTTATCGAAAGTAAATATGACAGTTAATGTCATCATTGAAATGAAAATCTTGTTAAAAAACAGGAAAAAAAGAAAAATATTATTTTTTCATATTTGTCTTTACGCATGAAAGATCTAATGGAATGAGTAGCGAGAGACGTTGTTCTATCTTCGTTGTTTGTTTTATTCAATTGTCGATTGGAGATATGTATTGACACTATAGAAGAAGAAAAAAATCATAGATGACGATTTTGTCTGTCTCGTTTTTCTGTTTTAGAACTCTCGTGTGTCAGTTCCGAATTCAGCTAGCTCAAAGACACAATTCACATGTACGTTTAGAATTACTCGAACAATTACATTTTAAATCTCGGCAACCGATGGATTCAACACGAACGCCGACAAATCTTCTCGAACTCAAACAACAACGTCTCACGGAAGCAGCTGATCGGAAAAAACGTCTTATAACACGTCTCATAAGTGTTATCGGACTTTTGATTATTCTTTTATGTGCTATTATCGTCACATTAACATTGAAAATGGCGCCCAAAATTGACGAACTTGTACGTACAAAAACCGGTTCACATCAAGCCATTCATTTAGCATCTCGTTCGACAACAACAACTACCACCACCACCACAGCAACAACATAATTTCTTTTATTTTTTCTATTAAAAATCGATTTCATATCAATAGCTAACGAAAATTGATTGATTCAATTTCCGAAATTTGATTTCTTGCCAAAGACAAAAACAAGAAAATATGATGTATATTAAAACGTTTCGCATCGTCAATTTCACTTAGTTCTAATTTTTGTCTTTTCTCCATATTTTTTTGTTGTTGATAATAGACTCTTTGAAAATAAATCCATAATTCATTCACCGTTTGTTTCTTTTTTTCAACACACACACACACACATATTGTATAAACACGTTTACATGATCTGACCGAGACGACGAGAGATTTACCTGAATAGGTAACCACAAGATTTCGTCAACCGGGATAAACGATAAGCACACACACACACAAAAACAAACAAATAAAAAGAAAAAGAGAGAGAAAAAAAGAAGAAGAAAAAAAAACTCGAATTAGTTAATCATGAATTAATTAAATAGGAATACGTTGGATTGTGCAGAAGATGTTGACAGAATAATGTTTGCATCGTTTCGGATTTGATTGAATAGAGACTCGAGAGAAAAAGTAAAACTTTCGAATAGATATGAGTTCGATTTGTTAGTGACGATTGTTCATTGATTAGACATTGTTTTAAATTTGTTATTTGTTTAACATATAATTGTTGAAGATTCGTATGATCTTGCAAAGAATTCTCTCGTTCGAATTTATTTTCTTGTAAACTTTTAATAACAATTATTCGACGTAAATTATCGAATATATTCGAATTAATATGAAATTTCGAACCTTTCTGTAGAATGGCCGTTAATTTATAAGCATCTTCTTCAGGTATGCAAACATGTTGATGATGAATTGATGAAATATGTTGTTGTGTACAAACATGAAATTGTAAATTAACAAATTGTTGTTCAATAAAATAAGTTAACAGCAATTGTGACCAACAGTGTCGATGATAGATTGATGTTGAAATTTCATCGATTAAACATGTACTTGCTTGTAACCAACGCGTGATATCAGTTTGATATTGGACAAGTATCGATGTTGGTATGTAAAGACGACGTGTTGGATTAGTTCGATGAATATTTAATTTAATTTCGACAAGTTTATTATTTGTTTGCCGAAGAATAGTCGATAAACGATTCGATCGAATCAAATATTTTGTTGATATATATTGATTTTCAATATCACTTTCATCGCCATCATCATCATCATCATCATCACTAGTTTCAATCGGTTTATCAGAAAAATATTTATCAATTATGAACGTTGATGTTGGCTCGTAATCATCATCATCATTGTCGTCACTACTCGAGCAATTCTTGTCATGATCATCATTTTCACTCATCGAACGAATATATTCAAATATGTTTTCTCACTCAATACCAATGTATTCTTGTCATTGAGATTTTGACATCTAAAATTATAGAAAAACAAAAAGAAAAGAAATGATACATCGAAATTTATCGATTAATAACTGCTATAATTTACATAGAATTGTCGGATTTCTTTAAACAGCATAAACACACGCGAGAAGTTATTCAAAGCAAAATAAGAAGGATAGAATAACGATTCTTTATACGTTCTTCGTTTCTCGCTCGATCGATGCCCATGAATAAAAATGAGACTGGAAATGAAGGAGAGAAATACAAGGAAAAAAAACAAGATTCTATGACCTTGAATGCCTGTATGCGGATGAAGTAAAGATAAAAATGTGCGTAGTACACACCTCTTCTAAAAACACGAGCCAATAAACAACCTTGAAGTACTCAATTGATGAACTGTTACATACACACGCAAAAAAGAACAGATGATTGATATACAACGAGCTCAATAGCGACGAACAAAATACTCTACGTTGTTGTCTGCTTTACAGACGCTTTTCTTTTTTTGTTGTGGCATTTAAAAAAAAATATTATTTTCCGTTCTCTATCTCTCTGACTGACTGTATGTCTCGGCGCTTTCTTTTTTCTTCTTCTTCTTCTTCTCTCCTTCCTTTTGCGGTGAAGGTGAAGTCGTATTTTTGCATTTTGCCTATACGAAGGCGTTTCGATGACAAAACCTTCAAAAACATCCGTTGTTATTGTCGATGGTGTTTTCCACTCGTCATGTGTGTTTTTTTCATTCTCGTCGGGTTTGTTTTGGCTTTATTTTTTTTCAATCGAACAAATAAGAAAAAAGAAAGAGAACTCCAGTGTTATTATTGTTATTGTTGCGGTCGACGTTGTTGTTGTTGTTGTTGTTATTACTATTCTCATGTCATGTTATTATTTAGACCTTGAATAAGAAGGAAAAAAATGCGAAGAAGATTGAGAACAAAAATATATATATATATATATGTGCGTGCGATGACTTTAACGTATCAAAGAACGACTAAAAAAACCTTGTACATGCGCACAATGCCATTAGAATATAGGAGAAATATTCACCAAGGATAAGCAAAGATATGTCGTATCTGATTTGAATATTTTCTTTAGTTTTGACCTTGAAATAACGGATCGAAATAGAAATTTGAATTCGAACTGATTTTTATTTGTTTCCAAATAATATCGAATAGAAAATACACACAAGTATTCCTTGATTTCTGAAGGTTGTAACAAGGTTTTTGCTCATTAGTTATCGATCAATATACAAATCATGCGAAGGTTGAAGAAATCCAGAAAGATAGATAGACAGACAGACAGACAAGGATAAACGAAAGAAACAAATAAATCTTTGCAACCTTCTTGTCAGGTTGAGACCAATGGCATATCCTTTTCTGTCAAAAGAGAAGAACACAGATTTTCTCAATGATTTTGAAGATGTAGAAATGAAGTGTCAGTTAATGATGGTTGTTTTAGTTGTTCACTGAATGCTGCTCGATCGTATTCGTTTAACAATCGATTATGGCTGGAATTTTTTTGTTTTTCATCCAAACGACAGAAAACACAGAGAAGAACTGTTGAAGATAAATCGCTTTTGTCACGTTTCAATTTATTCGATGAAAAACTTTTGCCACATCGCGAACACTTTGAAAATATTTAAAAAAAAAACAAATTTTTATCTCAAAAAAACGAATCTATCGAATACATACGCTGACAATTTTCGCATTTTTTAAAGTTTTACTTTGTTCGACAACTTGTTTAATGTTATCACAATTTTCTACATGCCATAAACGAATATCACAATCCTAAAATTTGATTTCGAATAAAAACAAAAAAAACGAACATTTCTCTTTCGAATTAATTTACATTCGAAACCGATATAATCCATTTATTATCACTTGTCAAACACACATCATTAATCCAATCTCGATGTCCCTACGAAGAAAAGTCAGATTAAAAAATTCCACGACAAAGAATGTTCATCGTACACGTAGAACTAATTTATGTGTCATATTTTCTAAATCCCATAATACAATACGAAGATCATAACCGCCGGTGACAAGTAATGTAGCATCACCGGACATATGACATGCAGCGATTGAACCTTCATGTAATTTTGGTAACATTAAAGGACCTTCACGTCTACGAAAGAAAAGAATAAATATACATATCAATTGAACAGTTGACATGCTCAGCAGGATAATGAACAGAAAAAGAAAAAGAAGGAGGAGTCGATGAAGAAAGAAACGTCTTTCTCATTAATTTGAACACCCACTGTGTTCCAATGAATGGCAAGAGCTAATTTCTTTTTCTTTTTGCTCACCTAAAACTGCCAGTTGTAGCATCATATAGACGTACTGTTTTATCCCATGAAGATGTTGCATATAAACGTTCGAAACTATTGAATGCACAACTGGTGACTGCTCCTTCGTGACCTCTAAATTCAATTAGACACAAGAGAAATTAGTTGATTAAGTTAGAGTCTTTTTTTTGAATTCTCCAATACTTCAATGTCATTGTCGAACGTTGAGAAACTAAATCGAAAAATTTCGTTGTTTTATCTGTCGACGTTGTGATTATTCGATCATCAGCCATGTTAAATTGACAACTTGTTATTGTCGATTCATGAACATGAGGAATATGTGCATTAATAACACCACTATTGGCATCCCATATTGTTAAACTACTATCTAAATCTGTACTTGAACATAAAGATTTTCCATCGTGAGATATATGACAATTAGTTACAATATGTTCATGAACACCTTTCCACTATTAAAACAAAAGAAAAGAATTGATTTTTTTTTCTCGCAAATGAAATTACTATTTCTTGGCCTGTTTCAATGTCAAAACATCGAACTGTCTTATCCCAACTACATGAATATAAACTAGACATTCAAAGATAAAGAATGCTAATTTTTCATACAATTGAATTATCCCTACCGAGTTGCATCGTGATTGATTCGAACTGATGGTACAGATGCCATATCATGATTGAGCTTATACAATTGTATTTGTTTGCCTGTTTTGAAATCCCAAACACGAGCTGTATTGTCATTCGATCCTGTAATAAGCCAATTCTTATTTTCAATCAATTGACAAGAATTAATCGCTCCCGTATGTCCATGATATAATTTAATTTCAACCTAGAATTACATGAGATTGATACATGACATGTCATGTGAAAGAAGACAAAGGTGAACGGTATCTAATTTCATTAGATCAATGAAACGAAAAAAGCAGCCCGAGTATTGATAAGAAATCTTTTGATCACTTGTTCAATCGTTTTAAAAAAGAAAACTCATATCATGATTAGCAAATTTTCTTCTCTCTCTCACTCACACAATTCATGTCAAGCCTAAGGATAGACATAGACATACATCTGGGTAATAGTAATAAGTTACATCATAGAGAAAGGTAAGCTTATGATAATAGGCATCATGTCGTGACCTGAATATTATGTTAGAAGTCGAGAGGCGGGCAGGCGTTTGTGTTTAGGTAGTAGCTCATCGATCGTCATGATCAGTGACACCTCCCATTGAGAATCAGATTATCAATCATATACAATCTCAAAATAGAAAAAGAAAATGATTTATGATGAGCACACATACTTGTGCCGAACTTTCGTGAACCCATTCAGCATTGGATGCAAGTGGTTCGTTTAGAATTCTTTGATTCAATTGTAACGTCATTCGATTTTCTTTCTGCGATCGATTGAACAAACAGAACTCTCACACTTTGCGTCTCTCAGGTGATGTTGTTGATTGTAACAGAAAACAGAAAGAAAGAAAGAAAGAAAAAAGTAAACTGATTCCCGTAGTTTTCGACTCAAACAGAACACAACATTAAAAAAAAAGAAACTTGTTGGGCAATCGATTTTTTTATATGTATGTGTTCTCTTTTCTTTCATTCTTTTGATATATTTGAAATAATATATGAAACGGAAGTGTCTTGATTTCCTTTCTTTCGTTAAAAGACTTTTTGTTCATTCAAGTGAACATGATCATGTTTGGAGGTTGTCGAATTAAAAAAAAATGTGAAGTTAACAACGAGTGAATTACCTTAATTGTAGAGTTTGAACAATAGGAGAGACATTGTTCTCGTTTTCTTTCTCTTTCTCTTTTTCTCTCTTCTCCCTCAATCTCTCTCTGTCTTTCTTTCTCGCTTGTTGTATGTCTCTTTTGATAGTTAATCGAGAATTGAAGGAATGCTCATCAACTCTAGTTCATAACTCATCTCAACTCGAATTTACAAAGATTTTTCCGGCGGGTGAATTGCTAAAGCTAGCACGCTACTATACACATAGTCAATCCATTTAAAAAACTTTGACATTTTGGTTTCTTATCATCAACATCAATTGAACAGTCTTTCAAAGATTAACTTGATTTTTATCTTTCACGACGTTTTTTGTTTTATGTGAGTATAACTTATTTTTTAGATCTACCGTGACAAGCAATATGAAATCAATTGTCATCTTAATTGATTTCAATAGAAATCCTTTTTCTTGATAAATTGAATATGATGAACAGAAATCGAATACATCTAATATATAGACAAGAAACAAAAGTCCATTTGTATGAGTGATGATTGTTCGTGTCTTTTTGTTTTACTGATGTATGTATGTATGTATGTTAACGTTGCATCATATGTGCCGTTAGGGAATTTTGGCTAGTGTAGTTTGAGATGAGCACGTGCAACATCAGTCGAAAGGCAAATCTCGTTTGATTGCTAAGCCTTATTGACGATGATGAAAATGATGTGATTCTCGTGTGTCATTCATCATCATTTATATCGATCTAATTCAAGATTCTTAGTGTTTGTCATTGTTGGAAGTTCAATAGTAAAAAAAAGAAAGAAATAATTTATTCCATTTCTCTCTCTCTCTATCTATCTTTCTGTCTTTCTTTCTCTAGTCATTCGTTCAGTCTGACTTATTCAAGAATCTATTGTCTGCATGAGCTATTGCGTCTATTCTCTCGTTTTCTTTTTCTTTATGTAATAAACCATTCAAGTGCTTGTAGGAACTCGAAAGTTAACTCTTTGTTCTTTTGTCTATGAAACAGACTGAACAGTTGTTCTTTCTCTTTTCTCTTGTTGACATATGGCAAAAGCTACATCAACTCAAATTTCATATAAACACATCTCACTCTACGTCAATTAATTGTTTGATCATTAGAAGTAAAGAGAGAATATAAAAAACACATCAATTGATGTCTGCAGTGTTCTCCCCTCTTTTTTCATTTGAAAAAGTTAATCATACATTTTGTTTGATTTTTATCTTTACATTGACTTTCAGACGCAATGCTGCAGACAGTTCGTGATAATCATGTTCAACTTGTCGTTTCGAATTCAATCTAAATCAATCCATATCACTTATCTTTTATTTTCATTTTCGATATGTCTTAGTAAGTTAATTATTTGATAGAGACTTATTCTTATTAATAAAAAAAAACCCTAAAACTAGTTCATTGTTCGACAACATTTATGAATGTGCCATGTGGTACCAATGTTGAACTAACATGTCCAATTTATTCAATAAGAAAAAGCAATGAAATCGTACGTTGAACTAATTCTTTTTTTTTTATTTCCCAAGAAAGAACTAATCGTGAATGTGTCTCATTTGAATTAGATTTCATGGTTTCGTCCAAATTCTTCGACGAATCGTTTATCATTCATTTCCATTGGAGATATTCTTCTCCCTGAGTATGCGTCCATCGAAAGATTTAATCTTATTTCATCGCCCTCAACATCTCGTTTATTAATTAATAATATTTTAATCGATGATCAAGGCTATTATCGATGTAAATCAACACATCATGGTCAACATACAATTAAACTCATTGTCAATTGTACGATCGAACAGTTTTGATTTGTATTCAAAAATGAATTTCACTATTTTTTTCTCTAGCAAATCCATATGTCACTCCTTCATCACCTCTCCTTCTTTCGCCATCTAATCGAACATTTTCCATAACTTGTTCATTTCTATGTCAATCATCAATTGATCTTGCTAAACTTCAATGGTTAATCAACGATGAAGATTTATTTACTGCTAACTATCAATTTCTTCTCGAAACAATCACTCTCAATTCTCAACGATTAACGATTTTTTTGAATAAGAAAGTATCGCACAATTTTAGTTCAGCTAATTTCACATGTCGATATCAGGATAAACAATCGACGATTCTCGTTCGACGACGAACAAGTACGACGGAAAAAAAAAACTTTGAAATCTCGATTTGATTTGATTTATTTTAGGAGAGGAACTACTTCGTCTACCTCGACAAGAAGGTTCATCATCGGCGCATCTCTATCAAACAAATTACGACAATAGTCAAACTCAATGTCGATTCTCATGGAAAGAAATGTTCATATTTTTTTTGTTTGCCAAACTTTTCTCATTGTGCAATTGATTGATCTGTCTCTTTTAATAATAAACTCTCTTTTCAATATCGAATTCTACGACTACGAGCGGCATCTGTTTGAGAGAAAAACAACGAAGTCAATCAATAAAAAACTCGAGAAAATTTCTCGTTTAAAATCATTCAATTAAAAACAAATCTCACTGAAATATGTTTAAACTCAAAAAAATCTCTTCAATTTATTTTAATTGATCAAGGAATATGTCAATGGTTGCAATCGATGTATGCGTATGTTTTACCAGCCATCCAGATTATATCACATCGTCATGTTAGGATTGATGTTGATGGTGGTGTTCTGCTCGTTCTCTCTTCTCTGCCCTTCTCCTTTCTATTTATGTATGTATCTCATCTTTCATACCATCCCAATGTTCCGTTATGAACCAACCAAACGACTGACCTTCTTCGATTAACTGCTCACTGAGTTGTTCGATTTATTTATTTATTTTTTGCTCGTGAAAAAGAATATTTGTTTTGTTCAGAAAAACACACACACACATGTGAATATCTTTTTCTAGCATGAATCATGGTTCTTTATGTCTGAAAAATACTTCGAATCAAACGAATACAAGAGATTTATCTGATATTTCAATTGCATCTGTTGGTTTAGCACGTTATCACGAACACGGAATGTTAACTGATGACGACGATGATGAGATTGTAAATTCCAAACTTCAAGATCTAAACGAAATCATAGAACAACAAAAAAACTATTTTCTTTAGATTGACACAAGTGATGAATACGAAGATGATGATGATGATGATGAACCATTGAATTCTAATTCAACGAATCAATTATTATCAAATAATCATGATTCAATGGATTTGAATATAATCGATCGAGATACTCAAACAAAACTTGCTGCTTTACTTCAAGCAACGGGAATCACTAATTCACCTATACCAGATGAATTCTGGCGTGATAAACAAGTTGTTCAACTCTTAACAAGTAGTGTAACGAATAATCTCAATCTCAATGGTTTACATGAAATCGCTCATGCCATGTCATCAACAACAAATCAACAAGAAACCAAAACGAAATTCATTTCCAAAGATTATTCCGAACTATTTCTTCGTGCTTGTTTAAATAACGATCTTCAAACAATTGAAAAATTTCTTAAAACAACCAATGGAAAAGAACATATTAGCGATGTCAACGAAGATGGTGACAGTGTTCTTACTCTAGCTTGTTCAAATGGTTATCTAGATCTTGTTCGATTGTTGCTCACAACAATACCAAATATTGATATCGATGATCGAGGAACAAAACAAGATTGTACACCATTAATGGAAGCATGCACCGGAGGACATTATGAAATTGTTGAACTTTTGTTAAAATCAAATGCAAGTGTAAATATGCAATCTACATCGGGAAATACGGCATTGCATTATGCAGCTGGAGGAGTAGATATTTTCTATTCGAATTGTGCCAAATAAAATCGTTTCGTGATTTTTCGATAGGGTTATGCAGATATTGTTCGACTTCTACTTGAACATGGTGCTAAAGTAGAAGAAACCAATGAAAATGGGCATACACCTCTTGTAAGAGAGAAACTTTTGTGGAAGATCGAGTTTTTTCTTGTTGATTTAGATGGAAGCAGCCAGTGGTGGTCATGTGGAAGTAGCACAAGTTCTACTTAATCATGGCGCTGGTGTAAATACACAATCGACAGATAGTAAACATCATAAAACCGATGAAATGCATACAGGTATTGCCCGATGATTCGAAATCGATAGATAAAATCTTGCAAATTTTCAGCATTGATGGAAGCTTGCATGGACGGACATGTTCAAGTCGCTCGATTACTTCTCGATCATGGTGCTGATGTTAATATGCCACCGGATAGTTACGAAAGTCCGTTGACATTGAGTGCATGCGGTGGTCATATTGAATTAGTCAAATTATTAATTGAACGTGGTGCAAATCTAGAAGAAGTTAATGACGAAGGTTATACACCGTTGATGGAAGCTAGTCGAGAAGGACATGATGAACTTGTTAGTCTACTTGTATCGAAAGGCGCTGATGTTAATCATACAACTGAAGATCAACAAGAAACAGCATTAACATTGGCGTGTGCAGGAGGATATCTTGATGTCGCCAAAATTCTCATTCAACATGAAGCTAATGTCAATCTCGGACAATCGACACCGTTGATGGAAGCTGCACAAGAAGGACATTTAGAATTAGTTCAATATCTTATTGAAAATCATGCTGATGTGAATAGAACAGCATCAGCTGGAGAAACAGGTCGGTTAAGGAAAAGATTTTAAATTCGATAGTTTTCTTTTTTTGATTTAGCATTGAGTTACGCATGCGAAGGTGATCATACTGAAGTAGCCGAAGTTTTACTTCATTCCGGTGCACATATCGATCAAACTGATAATGAAGGACGAACAGCATTAATGAAAGCTGTACGAGCTGGTCATTTATGTACAGTACGATATTTAATATCTAAAGGAGCAGATATAAATCGAACAACAAATAGTAATGATGCAAATGTTCTGTCGTTAGCATGTGCTAATGGACATTTCGATATAGCTTCTTTATTACTTCAACATGGTGCAGATCCAAATCATCTTCTTAAAGTAGAAAAAAACCAATAAATCGAAATTGATTTACCTTGTTTTCTTTTTTTTATTATAAAGGATCGTTTGAATTGTTTAATCGAAGCAGTGAAAGGTGGTTATACTGAAATAGTAAAATTGCTACTCGAATATCCGAAAAATGTTACACAGACCGTACCAATTTGTGAAACGACCGATAAAAAATCACAACCTTTACAATCAAGTTTGAAATGATCTATTTCTCATTTTTATTTTTCTCATCGATTGAATCTCTTTAGATTTAATTCTTCCTCAAATTCAATCAATTGAAAAAGATTCTTCGAATACATTTAGTGGTAAGAAGAAACGAACAACATCATCTTCATCAACATCTAGTTCTTCATCGTCAACATCATCATCTTCATCTGTATCTGAATCAACATCTCAATCATTTCTTCCCAATCCACCTCAAACCATCGACTTCTTTTCGACTTGTTCGACACAATCGAATTCATCGTCACTATCGAACAAATTGAATATTTCATCATTACAGTATCATCAACATTATTCAAAATTAAAACGATCTTTTCATCGTACAACATTGAAAAGTAATCGTCGCATCGAACAAATCGAAACACAAATGAAGAATTTCAAATTCTTACCGACAACAACAGTCAACGATGATTGTCAAACGAATGCAACGAAAATCTCGATGTGTATTAATACGGATACACAAAAAGCTCTCGAACATCTACGAGAATTAGTTAATCATCCATCGAATCTTGAACTTAAAACCAATCATCCCGATCTCGTACAGAAAATAAAAAAAGTTGCCAATCAATCATTCAGTGAACAATTAAAATCATTGCCACCATTTACATCATCAATAAATAAATTAACTCATCACGAACCAACACCAACAGTGACTTGTTTAAAAACGAAAACAATCAATGAAGATCAACAATCTTCTCGTTCTTCTTTAGTCAATAATCTCTCTCAGATGAATACTCATCGACGTTTTCAAAATCGTATTGATATCGATTGTGAAACCGATTCGAATCATGATACAGCATTGACTTTAGCATGTGCTGGAGGACATGAAGAACTTGTTTGTTTACTTTTACATCGAGGTGCTAACATTGAACATCGTGATAAGAAAGGTTTTACTCCGTTGATCTTAGCGGGTTTGTTTGTTTGTTTTCTCAGTTATTTTTTTTTTTGAAATTGAATTGTTTAGCAACGGCTGGACATGCAAATATCGTTGGACGTTTGCTGGAAAATGATGCTATGATTGAAGCACAATCTGAACGAACGAAAGATACAGCTCTATCGCTGGCGTGTAGCGGTGGACGACAAGATGTTGTTGAAGTTCTTTTGAAAAAAGGAGCCAATCGAGAACATCGAAATGTATCGGATTATACGGGTAGAATTCGTTGTCTTTTCGTTTGTGAAATATTTGATTTTGACTTTTTTTTCATAGCATTGAGTCTTGCTGCGTCTGGTGGATATGTAAATATCATTCGTTTACTGTTAAATTACGGCGCAGAAGTTAATTCGAGGTATTGATTCTTTAGTTTTTTGTTCCATTTATGAATTTTTTTGTTCTTTTTTTAGGACGGGAAGTAAATTAGGCATAACTGTATGTTAAAATTCGAGTCTTTCTTTGCAATAATAAAGTCTATTTATTTATTTAGCCGTTAATGCTCGCATCTATGAATGGACATGTAGCTGCTGTCAAACTTTTATTAGACATGAACTCGGATATCAATGCACAAATCGAAACCAATCGAAATACTGCATTGACATTAGCATGTTTTCAAGGACGTGCTGAAGTTGTTTCGTTACTCGTCGATCGAAAAGCAAACATCGAACATCGAGCTAAAACAGGTCTCACGCCATTGATGGAATCAGCATCAGGTGGTTATGTTGATGTTGGCCGGGTTCTATTAGAACGAGGTGCTGATGTCAATGCACCACCCGTGCCAACATCGAAAGATACAGGTACTAAACAACAAAAAACCACGTACTTTCATACTTATCGATCCTATTTTCAGCTTTGACGATTGCTGCTGATAAAGGTCATCATAAATTCGTTGAATTATTACTTCTCTATGACGCAACAATTGATGCTCGAAATAAGAAAGGTGCGACGCCACTTTGGCTCGCATGTAATAATGGTCATTTAGAAGTTGTACAATTATTGATTACACGTGGTGCTGATCCCGATACGAGCGATCTACGAAAAGTTTCGTGTTTAATGGCAGCTTTTCGAAAAGGACATAGTAAAGTTGTGAAGTATCTTGTTCGACAAGTTCGACAATTTCCATCGGATGCCGATTGTCGACGATTGATAACAACAATTACGGACAAAGATCTATTGAAAAAATGTCAAATATGTATGGATTTAATTATATCGGCCAAAGAACGGCAAGCAGCTGAAGCTAATAAAGCTGCGAATAGTTTATTGAAAGAAATTGATTTAGAAAAATCTCGTGAAGAAACTCGAAAAGTAGCTGCAGCAAAGAAACGTGAAAAACGAAAAGCAAAAAAGAAAGGCAAACAAAAATCAACGACTGTCAACGAATCACGAACGAAAACCGAAGAAGATGAAGAAGACGACGACGAAGAAGAACATAATGAAAATGAAGAACCTGTATCTTCTCAACAACTTCCTTCTTCATCTTCTCAATCGACAACACTCGTCGTTGATGATGATCTACGTTTGCAAATGGTTAATACAGATAATAAACCAATCGAACCGAAATCTCCTTCGCCTGAATCTTCGATTCTTCAATCGAAACAATCAAATAATAATAATAATAATAAAAAGAAAACGAATACAATGACGAGGAAAATCGAACGACGTCAAGAAAATCTCGCTCTGAAAACGAAACAACAAGAGACAAATACAATTGTTGTTGTTGATGATGATTGGCAAGAAGTTATTGGTAAACAAAAGAAAATCGTCATACCACATGAACAATATTCGAGAATTATCGGACGAAATGGATCGAATTTGAATGTTCTTCGAGAAGCAACAGGTGCCACGATTGAAATCGAAAATAAACGAGCTATTGGCGATAAAACAATTGTTATCAAAGGCACTGTTGATGCAATCAAACATGCACATCAACTAGTGCAGACAATGCTAAAGAATTCACAAACAGATCTAATGAGTCTTCTACCTTCAATCAATGAAACCAAATCGAAATCACGATCAAATACAGTTACTTCGAATCATGACGATGAGAATACACCGAAAATCGATTATTTTCAAGTAGATCTCCCGACGACGAACAATACTCGTTCTTCGAACATTCAATCGAAGAGAAATACTACAACAACGAATTCATCGTCGATAGGAAAAACTTCACAACCATTGACAGTAACAGGTGCAACATGGGTGAATTCAAATCGATGGAATCATCAATCAAATCATATAAAACCACCTAATTCGTATCATTATTCACATTCGAATAAACATTATCCAAATAATTCTCATCAGAAAATCGAACAATCAACATCAATAGACACAAACAATCATCCAAAACCATTGATACCATCTCAACCAGGCTATCGTATGCCATTAGTACCATCGTCAACATCATCATCATCTGCTTCGATTTCTCCACCACCTCCACCTTCTTCTTCGACTTCTCTACTCGTTGCTGCATCGACGACAGGAGGATATAATCCATTTGCTTCGAATATTCTCACAACATCACTGGCTGATGTTTTGACAAAACCGCCGAAAGAATCAACTGATGAATCGAATTCATCATCAACGACGAAAATGAATTTTGCCAATGTTACGAAGATGAATGTTGCTGCAACGAAATCACCGCATCATGAGCCAATTACAATAACTATGAACGAAACATTAGCGTCAATGCCTGATCCTAAAGCTGCGCCCGGTTATCGTGGACCATCGAGTGTGAGTAGTCGTGCACCAGGTGCCAACCGACATCCACAATCAGTGTCACCATCAATGAACAAAATATTAATCGAACGAAATGGTCAAACTGGTTCATCAACGACTTCATCGACCTCATCATCGCCTTCGTCTACCAAACAACAACAAAAGCCACTTGGACCAATCGGATCACATCGCATGCAGATACCATCGACAACCGATGTTGGTTATACTGAAAATCCTATTCAAATGAGAACAAATTTCAATCGAACATTATCAGCTAATAATCCACCTCTATATCAACAACCATCGCCAATGATGTTAAACAATAATCCAACGTATGCGAATTTATCACGTAGTCGATCGAATCTCAATCCCAGTGCTCCTGAATTTCAACATTGTAATCAATTACCACCTTCGCCAACACCCGTCTACATGCCAACAGCACCATCAACACCAATGTCAAATGGAACATTATCCGCCAACATTATGAATATTGCTCGAATGATGGAACAAAAACAGCAACAGCAACAACAACAGCAATTTCTTCCAACTATTCCATTACAACCACCATCACCTCAAGTTGTACCACAAATTCGACCTGTTCAACAATTCGAAATGGATGGCATGCAACAACATGTACAAAATCAAACGCTACATTATTGGAGAATGCAAGCTAATCAACAACAATTTATTCCTCATCCACCTCCACCACCACCACCATCAGCGCAACCTCCAACAACTTTAGAAATTGCCCATATTCTTGCATCCAAAGGACAATTACCACAAGATCCAAATCAAGCAGCAGCTCTTGTTGCAACATATTATGCACATTTTCTTTCGAGAACGCAAATGCCACCAACGAATATTCCGCTATCGTCGAATGTAAATAAAAATGTCTATGAGACGATAAATACTCAATCGCAAACATCTTCGAACAGTGATGAAATACCTCTTAATTCAGGTAGATTTCCTTTGAATTCCAGATAAACAAATCGTTGAATATTCGATTTTGTCAATATTCTAGTTGAGTCGATCAATGGACATGTTCCTTCACAAATTATTATCGAACCAAATGCTATCACTTCCAATAGTAATCATTCAACCGGTCCTCCTTCATCTTCCGTTTCCTCGACTAATACAACAACTCAAAATGATCAAAAAATGATACCAGCAGCTATCGGTAGTGAACGTAAACGTTACATACCAATGGCCACACCTATGAACAATCCCAATGATTGGTCTTCCGTTACACAACGTACGAATTCTTCTCATTTCTTTTCTTTTCTATAAAAAAATCAATTGTTTGATTTTAGAACCATATCTTCAACAACAATCGATGCACGATTATACACGATAGAAGCAAAACAACAACAACAACAGTAACAATACAATTTTTTTGTATCTTATTATTTAAAAGAATTCGTTCGTCTTCGTTTTTTTTATTACTATTAATTGCTATATTCTCTTCATAAATTACGTGTGTGTTTTTCATTCTCCACATCCGTTTCGTTTATTCGTTTTCTTTTCTGTCTGTCTCTCTAACCGATCGTTTACTGTTCTGTTTTCTGTTTTTCTTTTTTTCCGTTATTTTAATTTTTATTAGCTGTTTATTCTTTAAACACTTTTCCGATTGTTTCAAAACAAGCAAACGCCTATAAATCAATATAGATTTGTTTTCATTTGCTAAACTATTTCTGTGTTCTTCGTATTGAAGATTCTACAAACAAGTTTCACTCGCGTTCTTTGTGTTCTTCTTTCGATATATATGCAAATACATATAAACGTTTTTAAAAAAATCAAACAATCCACACATTTCTTTTTGAACTGCAAAAAAGATCAAATTCGATACGATCAAAACTCTTCTTCTCTAGATGGCAGATGCTTGTTTAAATTGTCGTTTATTGATTTCATTTATCTGCATTCTATTTTTTCTTGTTGCAATTACATTAAAAATCAATCAGACATGGTCACATATCTCATGGTTTCTAATCTTCATACCTATTTGGATATTCAATTTCGTATCAATATGTATACTTATGTATTTAATTCTCATGAAAGGATGGTTTAAAAAACAAGATAAATGTTCACAAATTATCTATTATTTTTTAGCTCTACTATCATCATGTCTATTCGAAATATTCTTATGTATTAAATTACAATATAAAACAGATATGTCCTATTGGAAAGTATTTGTGCCATTGTGGTTTTTTATATTTTTGATTTTGAATATTATTGGTCAACAAATGTATCGAACATGTCAATCAACAATAACAACAACAACGCAGAAAACCATGTAAATTCTTTTCTTATTGTTCAGATATTTTTTTTGTAAAAAAAAACAAAACACAAATAAAAGAAATTCTCATTGATGCGATCTGTCAGCCATCATATATCATGATATGTATAGATTTTGACACTCGTTGTCAGAAAAAGATAATTATACTGCAACGACAAGCTACTATTTTGCTTATTTGTTGTATCGTAAGTAGAAGAAAAGAATGCCACTTACGTTCTATCTGAATACTCCTCAAGGACGACGAAAATCTGCGACATTACCAACATATTTTAATTTAGAAGATTTTCGAAATTTAATTGAAAAGAAAGTTGGCAATCCCGAACATTTCGATTATTCATTAGGTGATGTCGTTTTTCGAACATGGAACGAAGAAGTTTTCGATCGACAACGAACTGCTATTCATGATGGTGTAACACTGATTTTACAATATGCACCCGTCGGTCCGAATAGTCCACCTTGGCGACAAGCAACAGCAGGTCTATGTCTCGAAGGCGTTTGTTTAAATGTACAATGTGAAGCTTTTGAACAAAAAGTTGTTATCAATCAAGGTCTAGGACAATTTCATATTGTTCAGAATTCGAAAGTAACAACAGCTAAATGTCCACTGTGTAGCTCAACTGTTTCACCAGCAATTTGTGCTTTTTATCAATGTTCATGGCGTGCAAAAGGTATCAAACAGAACGATGCAAATGGGACAATAACAAGTGATTGGCACGAACGAACTAATAGTTATGAACGATGGGAAGACAGTTTATCAATATGGTCTCAATTAACAATTGAAACGAAAAAATAAGACAAACTTTTTCGAATATACAGGCATGTTTAGAGAAGCTTTTGCTTAAATGTAGTAGTGTTTTTTTTTGCATGCAATCAAAATTTCAATTTATTCGATAGCTTGAAAAAACGAAAGTTAATACTAATCCTTTAATAATTTATCATAGTATTTTATTTTCAAGACCATCGTGTTTTTCAATCTTAATAAGAATGAAGAGAATAGTCACAAAGAAGTCCGGTGTAGCCTGATCGGCAAGCACATCGAAGACCACCACCTGATATTAAATAACATGTCGCACCGTTTGAGCATGGATTCGTTGGACAGAGTGCTGGTGCTGGAATAGACGGATCTGGGTAATCACACAAATACCCACTCCATCCCGGTTGACAAATACATATATGAGTAGATGCACTTGGAATATCAACACAAGCACCATTCACACAACTATTCTCAGCACATCCCGCAGCATTTACATAGTCTAAAATAAATCAAATGCAATCGATTAAGGTATTAAAAAACTGTGGAAATAATTACTGTCAATGCCCATAAAAGTCACTAAAGCAATAATTAATATTGTTCTCATGATAGATTGTTTTCGAATCGTAACGTAGATCGATGACACGGCTCCGTTATATATCAGCAGTTCTGATAGATTAAAATCTTACTTGTAGTTCCGTTTTTATGAGATTAATATTTAAATCATATCAATTTTCCTATAGATACAATTCGCCGATAGTGAGTGTAAATTAATTTCAAAAATAACAAACACAAATCTTATGCGATTAGACTCGTTTTGCAATGTTCTTGCACAAGAAAATGTAATACCTTTCGTATCGATTTTTGACTATTTTCACATTCGACAACAAAAACATACAAGTGAATTACACAACAGTATTTTCATATTACGCAAATATGTAATTTCACTTTACAAAGCATTCATTGAATAATTTCCTATTTAACCAGTCAACTTCATTCACCTATGAGTATCATGAAACTCGAATGTACTGATCATCATACACAATTGATAGATATGATCAATGATGATCCAGCTATTGTATCCATAGGTCGATCGAATGAAAATCATCGGTATAAATCACAAAAAGTAAATGTTGTTGATCAGCTGATTTCACAGCCAAGTATTTCATTTGATGTTTTGCCCAAACATTTTCAACCGAAATTAATCATTACAAAGCAAAACTCGCCTTCATTGATGCATATCAACAGTCGAATTCGGTTACGAAATAAATAAATGGTCGGACTGAACTCTGTTTTTTTATCTTTTTGAAAAAAAAACATTGTTAAAGTTTTAAATTTTTTTAAAAAGTAGTTTCTATTTCATGAAGTACTGCTGATTCATTTCGTATTTTTCTCCAGTTGTTGTGCTAATTCATTGACATCATCTATTATGAAAATGCGTTCTCTCCAATTATACAGATCGATTTCTTTTGCTTGTGTATCCAGATGAGATATGACACGAGCTTTACTTTTCGTGATCACAAGAATTGGTATGGAATCTAAATGAAGATCATTTAGTAGATCCAATAAATTCAATGCACTTTTATCTTCATTGTGATAATAAGCCAGACAAACCATTTGATACTTTAACGATCGAATATCATCTGCATTTTGCACGAGATAATCGGCTCCGTCGAAATAATTTTGATAAAAATCGATTTTAATATTACTTTGTTTTGGTAATTTTTTCTCAATAATTTCCTTGAGATTAGTAGTTGTATCAATCCAAAGAATTGTAGATGTAGAAGTATTTGTTATATTCATCTTCTTAGTATCTAGATTTATTTCATGTCCAAGATAGTAATTATATTTATCATTTTCGATCCAAAATTGTTTCGGATTGAACTCTGGATCCGAGTCCGAATCGTCGCATTCTTCCTTATCAAACTTCATAGGATTGGGTACACCACAATTTGGATGTTTTGATGATTTCCCAGAAATTCTTTTAATCACGTAAATTTGTTGGCAATACTCTGGATTAGCCATGTATGCATAAGGAATGTAACAGTAGCCTCTGTCACCCTAACAAAAAAAAAATAGTCGAATTTGAAAGAAATTTTCAGTGAAGATATTACCCATTCAGTACCCCATGAATTTCTAATGAAAAAAGATTGTGATTTGTCACTATATCCAACTGCTACCATTGCATGCCATCCATGTTGAGCAGCTTGCTGTTCATGTGGCTGAGGTATTGACACGCGACCTTTGTTTTGTGTAGCTCGAAAAAATGAATCGAATAATTTCAAGGCAAACACAAATGGATATCCTGCAGCCAAACAACCTTTCATGTGCGTTAAATCCGTTGGCAATGGTTTAGCTTCGATGACACGATATTTTTTTGCTTCTTGATATGCAAAATTAGAGGGTTGCCGATTAATGGTAGGAAGAACGTATTTCCAGACATTTTCACTGCAACAACCGTATTCTTGCATTCCAGTAATGACACCTGAAATACTAGCCCCACTGTCTTGCATTCCCATTGGATGATGGCCATCTTTCAAACGACCGTTATAATAAATGAATAGACGGCTCACATCGATGTGTTTTTTTGTTATTTTTTTAATTAAAAATTCATATATGCCTGCAACAGCATTGCCTGAACTAAAGTAAAAATATATTATTTTAATTTCGAATGTGGGGTTAAGGTGCTCACCAACTATTGCTCGACCCTTGATGTTCAATTGGTGTCATAAAGTTTCTTAAGCTAACAGACGGAGGTAAACGTCCATGCTTAGGTCTAAACGGTGGTGCAGCAGCTAGTGGAATCTTTTCTGTTTTATCAGGAACGATACATCCACCAACAGGATATTTTTTTCCTGTTTTAGGATCGGTATATTCTTTCACAAGAGACATTCGAACGCAGTTATAATTTTAAAATAATCTCAAAGGAAGAAAAAAATGATTTATTACTCATACTTTTCTAATTAATCTAATGTTATTGTGGGAAATATACCGTTAAAAAAAAAGGTGAATATGTTTTGATGATTTATCTATTCGCACTCAAGCGTGACAATTACGGATTGTTTTTTTCCTATCAAAATAAGCTAAAAATATTATTGTAATTACGATTTATTCAAGAATCTTTCGTTTTAAAATGTCTTATAAATCAATAAATCTGAAACGTCTTCGAAATGATTTAATTTAGCATGATGATACGGAGTTAGTCCCCATCGATCCGGTTGAAATAATCCAACGAAATTGTATCGAATAAGAATTTGAATCACATTCATATGCCCATTTGCCGCAGCATAATGTGCCGCTGTTCGATAATTATAATCGTGATAGAATTGATTTGAATCGAAATATTTTCTTTGAAATAAATGTTCGATTCGTTCCGATTGACCTGTTGCTGCTAGATCATTGAATAAATAAATTTTCTCCCATTTTTCTAATAGATCCTTATCCGATGAATTCGATGTCGGCGTAAAACAGATTTGTTGATTCGAAAAATATTTTTCAATAAACTCAATTAGTTCCGCATGATTATTAATATAAATATGATCAATTGCCGATAATTTCCATCGATCTTCTTGAAAAAGAATTCGAATAAAATCTTCTTCGGAAATATTCGAAAATAAATATTCGAATGTTTCTAAATGACCTTGATCGGCAGCGTAATGTGCAATTGTTCGATAATCGTAATCAACCAATTCAAATATATTTATATCTTTGTGATCATCGATAAACTCTTTTAAGAGATGTGCATCTTTTTGAATTAAAATTAAATTAAATAAAAACGGATAAAAACAATTCGAACGTACGACATTATTATCTCGAAGATTTTCATAAGTTAATTCATTTAAAATCGATTTTCCGTTGAATATCAATGGAACAGAATTCGATTGAATTGTTTCAAATAGATATTGTTCAATATTCGAATGATTGAAATAACTAGCGTAATTTAAAGGTTTTTGTAGGAAAATATCACGAAGTTCTAACCAAATTGGATAGTTTTCCATAAGATATCTTACGAGATGATATTTATTATTAATAACAGCAATATGTAAAGCATTTCTTCCTTCAATATCCGGTCCATTTGGATTTAATCCACATGAAAGTAAGAGATCAATGCCAAAGATATTCTCATCGAAAATAAAACCGTTTAAAATAAATGATAATTGTTTGGATTTTCTTGATGAAAATCGTGCGCCATGCTGATAAAGATAATTCATCAAATGATAATGTTGATTTGTTAATGCATCGAATAATGGCGTATTACCAAATTTATCGATTACATTTATATCTAAATGAACTTTTTCAATGAGCCATCGTGTTATTTTAAAATTGCCATATGAAACACTGATATGCAATGGACTACGATTGTTTTCATCGGAATGATTGAAAATATTTGGATTGTGTTGGTAGAATTTTTTCAAAACTTTCAGATTGTTTTCACAAATATATGAATTAATTAAGATTGGTAGAGAAACTTTTTCAATTTGTAATAATTGTTCCCAAACGAGATTTTCTTGTTTAGAAAAATTTAAATATTGAAAATAATTAAATGTTTGAAATTGATGTTGAACTAGATTCGAAAATTTCAATCGTTTTCGATGATCTTCAGGTAAACTCACAGCATTTAATTCGATTGCTATCATATATTTCGAACCACCAATTAAACAAAATATCCAACAAATAAACGTAAATGGAAATGTCAATGTTGGCATTCCACAAGCAGCTAAAAAAGATGATACAGCTGATTGAATAATCACTGTCATCAATGAAGCATAGATGATTATTATCCATATGATATATCCGTTTAAAACAAAAAACATTCCACCTAAAGCTTGACATGTTAAGACACTGTTATATCCCCATAGACCAGCGATAATCGATTGAGGCGAAACTCCTAAGAGATAGGATGCAGTCAATTGACCTGTTAAACTTCCGAAAAATGCAAAAAATGCTGAAATTCGAGAACACAAAGCAACACCAACAAGAATAATCGCACCTGTATACGGATTATCAATGAAATAGACTTGAGCTACTCCAGAAAAAAATCCTCGAAATTGTTCTCTGACTGTATACGTTTGATAGGTGACATTTAACTTCGTTTGATAGGTTGTTAACAATTGAGGCGACAAAATAGTTCCATCGATAAGAAAATATCGAGATTTATACGATGCAAGTAACCATATCCAAACGCACACCTGAAAACTAAATGTAAACGGAGGTATTCGAAGTCTTTCAACAAGAATTTTGCCAATGCCTATTGAAAATATTGTTGCAAATACACAAAGAAATAGAATCGGAATTAGTAATTGAGGTGAATTTGAAAATGAAAAATAGCCAATACCCATGCCAATCAAACAGCCATTATAACCGAATAAACCTGATTGAATTGAACTTGGATTAACTTGAAATAAATAAGCCGTCATTGTTGATACACATGTTCCAAATAAACCATAGAAAGCTAGTTGCCAATTGCCAATAAACAAACCAATTGTTATGATTATACCTGTGAGAGGATTATTTGCAAACATAACTTGACTTATTCCTCGAAATACTGAATCGATATAGATTATTGATAAATGATAGAGTGTAAAATCATCGTCAATATGTGTTTGATTTAGTTTTTCTAAAATTTCCGACATAGTTCCTAAGAACAGGCGGTAACTGAATTCAAGGTTTTTCTGACGCTGAGGTCGACGTTTATCAATGAAACTAAGAATCTTTTCGACTCCATTTTCGTCTTGTTTACGAAGTTTTCGTCGAATTGGATTTTGTTCAAGAATATTTTCTCCATTGTTCGTTTGATATTGTGACCAAGCACGAATTTCATCATTTTCTTCGTTGACATCGAATTGATTGTCACTGGTCAAGACCTTTTCATTTAATCGAATTCGTTTCCAATCTTCAATCGATTGGGTATCGAACATTTTCTTTCTATTCAAAATGAATAAATAAATAAAACAATACAAAACTTATTATTATTCGATCAATATCTTTTATTTTTTAATGAGAATCATCTATCAAGGCCTGACATATTCTTTTTAATACGGACGAATAAATGGTTTATTACGAAATAATATCGAAAAAAAGTAGGGGCGTCATTCCTTTGATCTTTGGAAAATAAAAAAATCAGGTTTATTGATGCACATCAATAGTAATTAACGAATTAATAGGTTTTATCGTTTTGTTATTCTCAACAATTAGGTTTGTATCTATTGAATAATGATAAACTTTTATTTAATTTCGAATAAAAGCGAACAAAAAAAAGCGTGTATTTTTATTCAATTTATTCAGCCCTTGTATCGTTTATCACCGTTGACTGCTTGACGCCATTCATCCCATTCCTAAATGAAAATATCGATGATGGATTTCATTGAAATAAAAATCATTCGGTTTACTTCAAGTTTGGGACACCATCGTTGAAGACCAGTAATTTTATTTATGCCCAAAGCTCGTTCACATCTGAAAATCGAAATTTTAATGTTTATAACGTGTGTGCAGATGTATTTCTACCGTTCTTCGTAACGTTCTTTTGCTTCTCGACGTTGTTCACGCGGAAATGGAATTCCAAGAAAACGTTTTTGTAAAAATTGTTTCGCATTTTCATTAGCTAATTTAACAGAAATGAATAAAAATCATGGCCGAAAAAATCGAAAACTTACGTTCTTCACTTTCACTATCATTCGCATGAACGAAAGCAAAAATCAATGTAAAGCAAACGGCGACGAACAAGAAATTTTTCATGATATGATCAATATCTTCTCGAAATGATCGATCGATGAATGAAATGAAAGATTTTCCTTTTCATTTTTCTTTAATATCGAACTGAATTTCTTCGAGCATATTCATCATCATCATTTCAAGTGTTGACGATTATTCATCGTTGAATGAAAGCCAAGAGATAATGTCAACACTTGTTATTATTCAATGAATAACATATCATTGAGATATATTCAAGAGTCTTAGGCCATATTTCTATTATTTATTTGGCACGGACAGAAAAAAAAACCGAACGATAACGAGTCTAGTAAGATGATAGAAGCAGATTTTCGTTGGCATTCGAACATTTGAATATTCTTCTAGAATCAATGAAGATTATTTCAATAATTTGTCTTGCTTTTCTTGCTGTTGTACTTATTGTTTTACACAATAATGGCGTTCAAGCAGCACGTACTGATGACTTCGAAGAAGGTAATTCATATTGAAAGAGTATTAGGTGAAAAGAAACGAGTTGTTTTTCTCCTGCGCTGTGTGTTTTGTTGTTTTTCGAACGTTTTTCTAACCGTATATGTAGACGAATCCGATGCTCTGTCATTTCTTCGCGACAAACGGGTTTATAAACAATTTAAAACCAAATGTGAAGAACAGAAACGTGAAGCCAAAGCTGCGTATGAAGCACGTTGTGAACCATCTATTCATGTTAAATTAACACGTAAAGATCCACAGAAAAAACGTTACTGTCCTGATTTACAATTTTGGAATGATTTTAAGAAATATGAAGTTCAATAACAAAACTATTTATTTTTCAATAAACTTTTCTTTTTTCTTTTTATTTTGATCGAAATTTTTTATTTTGCTTTTCTTCTTCTATTGAATTATCAATCGAAAGAATATACTATCTATAATATGATGATATCAAAATGGTTATTTTCCCCTTTGTTCTATGCTATAGCTCGTTCGTCATCGAGTGAATTTCTTCGTCGAAAACGTGGTATTTTTCATCCTGGTTTAACATCATGTGAAGAACAGAAACGTGAAGCACGAGAAGATTACGGTAGGCAAAAATTCTTCTGATTTTTTATAGAAATTTATTTTGAAACTAACTGTTCATTAATTTGTAGAGGAACGATGCGAACCATCGTCGCCATGGCTACGAGATCGTAATATTGATCGTTATTGTCCCGATATAAACGATTGGCATGAATTGGACACGTATGAAATTGGAGATGGAGGCGGTTTTGATTTCGAGACATTGGGAAAGTTAATGCCGAAGAATGTTAGCGTTGAGAAAATCATCGGAGGAGTTATTGGCGGACTTATAACTGCTGGTGTTGGAGGCAAACGAAGTGTTAATGAAGACGAATGACCAAGTTTCTGATTGCGTTTTTCTTTCGATGATGTCTATCAACAAATCATCGGTCTCGCTTCTTCTTCTTCTTTTTTTTATAATATAAGATCATCTTATTCTACCTGTTATTCTCGAATTAAATATCTTTTTCCTCAACATTCTTATTCTAATCAAGCTATGTCTGTGACGAATATAAATATAGTTTTTATTTTTATTTTTCATGTTTATTTAGAATCAACCGGTGCAAATCGATTTTTGAAACGAACTTTCTTTCATCCGAAAATAACAGCATGTGAAGAACACAAACGTGAAGCACGAGAGGATTACGGTAGGCGAAAATTCTTCGTAAGTTTACATACAATTGAAATAATGGTTTATCTGTAGAGGAACGATGTGAACCATCATTTCCACTCTTTCGTGATAAAGGTACTCGACGTTATTGTCCGGATATTCATACTTGGAGAGAATTCGATAATTATGAAATTGGTGATGGATATTCAGAAGATAATATATTCGCAAATAATCCAGCGAATATTGATCCAGATGATCAACAAGATGTTTATGATAGAAATAATAAGTATAAAAATCGTCGTCTATCAAATGTTGTTACAAATACGGATAACGACGATACTAATGACTATATGTAATGACAACGTTTTATAATTTACTCATTTTTGTATTAAATATTGATGAATATCAATAAAATATTGACTTTGTGTGTATAAAAATAGAGATAGATTTATGTTTTCTGTCGTTGAAGTTGAGATGGAGAGTTAAGACTGATTCATAAATTGCCAAACAATATGAAATCAATTAGCGTTCTCTTTGGAAATCTTTCGAATGAAATTTATCTTCGATTAATCCTTGAGAAAACACAGACTATAATGATAGTAACAGTAAAGCAGTTTGAACTATTGCACGACATCTGTCCCGAATATACCATTCGTTTTTATATTTCACCACCGAAAACATCGTTGGTATAAACCCCTCTATATGCTTCATTGTATATATGTGCAGATTTATTTTGGATATTACCTTTATTTACCTGTAATTACGCGTTCTTAACAAGGGTTTACGACAAAATATTCGTAACCAAATGTCTCAAACTTGTGCACTGGATAAATGCACTCGCATTTCTCGTGGTCAATGTGATTGTTGTGAGCAACAGCTTTGTCTACAACATCTGAATGAGCATAATGCATCACTTATCAATCAATTAAATCCATTAACAGATGAATTCAATGCATTGAGTGATCGTTTAAATACATTGAATATTGAAAGTATCACTGATGAAAGTCGCCGAAAACTAGAACAATGGCGTGATAGATCTCATCAACAAATTGATCGTCTCTTTGAACAGAAATGTCAAGAACTTGATCGCATCATAAACGAGAAAACTCAAAAGCAACGTGAAGAACTCAACCGTCTTCAATCCAAGTTAGCTGAAATGATTCGTGAACAAGAAACAACCCGCCAGCAAATCGATTCATTAACAACAAAGATCCATGATTTAAAAGAACAAATGAGTGAGATTGAAAAAACATCTTTTAGATTGACTACACAACGATTAGTTATTGATGGTGGATTGATTTCAATTGAGCCAACAGTTGAACATGAACTTGATCTATCAAATCTACCAACTCCGTGCGGTACTATTCAACGTCCAGGTGGAAGCAATTTATGGATATGTGCTAGTGATAGTTATTTATTAATACATCAAAAACCGAATTTATGTTTTGTGGATTGTGAATTAAATGTAATCAAAGAAGTACGGTGGAATTATGATAGCATATATGACATGTGTTGGTGTTCAACATTGGATCGATTTATTATCGCTGAAGAAACACGTATATTTCTCGTTGATGAAAATACAATGACAACAGACAGGATTGAAACGATTGAAGAACAAAATTGGTCATCTTGCACTACCTCTGAAAAGTGTTTATTTCTGTCTACCAACACAGACGGTTCGATTGTGAAGAAATGTGATCTGTTACCTTCGATAAAGCTGGTTACAGAATGGAAATCTCCTTTTACATGCACAAATGATGAATGGATTTCAGGCATTCGGTACAATAATGAAAAACTTGCTTTGCTCATCAGAAATAATTCAGAAAAATCGTTACGGATGGAACTACGATCTGCAGATGCTTTGGGTTGTATTTGGCGATTGAAATTCGATATTGTGTGTGAACAGGATTATATGTTTTGCTGCTGCTCACTCACCTGTAATGAGTGGCTCGTGACTGATTATCAAATGAAACGACTGTTGCAAGTTACAAAAGATGGAAAATTAAAGACAACTGTTCCGTATGAGAGCGTTCCTTGGGCTGCTACTATGTTCAGAAATATGTTAACTATTTCACGAGATGGTGATATAGATTTTTATAAAATCTAGAATAAATTATTCTCTGAATAATATTTTCGTTGAAAGTAAGAGCGATACTTCAAACATTCTTTAAAGCGAGATTTTCTACTAGTATTCTCCTATCTGATTGAAAAGAGTACAAGTTACATTTATTTGAAAAAAAAATAAAATAGTACAGATTCATTCGACAGTTGCATAACTAACTGACAATGGCAAGCCAACTGATTGTCCGAATATCGAAAGCCAAAATACAAATCGTTTTTTTGCTGATTGATCGGCAACTTGTCTTAATAATTTTTCTGTATGACAAGGATGTAAACCAAAGAATGGTCGTTGAACTATCGGATGTTCTTGTTGTGTTAATGTTTCATACATTTTCGAATCATTTTTATGTTGAAATAAATTCCAAATCTCATCTAACGATAACAATGAACCATCAAGACGATTCACATTAAAATATAAAACCGGTACTGAATAACTTTCACTATATACAACATGAAAATCATATTTCAAACAATTCGAATCCATAAATGAATAAGTCAAATAGGATCCTTTCGAAGAATCTTTTAATTGCCAACGATCATGCATCTCTTGAGAATGTTTATAGAGATCATTTATACATTGATTAAATTCATCTAATGTCAACGCCATGGATATGATATGCTATGTATGCGTATGTCTAGAGATCAAAAAAAAAACTTGTTGAAGTTTATTTTTGTTTCTGTTTTTCTCGTTTTATACACATATATGTTTTTGTCGCGTACTTCTTCTCTTACTAATGAAAATGAAGCCGTGATACAAGAACGAGAGTGTGCAAATGAGATAATAGTTATAATAGTAATAATAATAATAATAATATATAAAAATGAAGAGAAATAAGTAGAACAATGAAAAGAGGGAGAAAGAGAGAGAAGAAGGAAGACCGACACAACAGTTGGCACACTGAGAACAGTAAAGAAACGAAAAGAAAAAACGAAGGAACATAAAGAAAGAATGAATAGTCAACAACAGAGACAAAAGACATGAAGAGAACAAAAAAAAAGGAGAGAGAAAAAAAATGAGAATTAGACAAACGTTTTAAAAGACACAGAATTAAAGACTACACATAGACTATGAACAGATCGTTGTGCGATCAAAATCCAACATGATCACTTTGGTATCTTCAGTGCTGTTACGACTGCCAGCTGCACATACTAACGCGGAATCTGTACATTTGATGCGCCATACGACACCTAATTCGAGACAAGCTAATTGAATTTTTCATATATTTTGTTTCTTCTTACCTCCACTACCCGTTGATCCTAATGTAACAAGATTTCGTATGAAATCTCCTGTATTTAAATCCCATAATTTAACTGTACCATCATCTCCTGAACTGACAACATAATTCAGTACGACTTGTACCCATGTGACTGCAGATGCATGTTTATTTCTTCCTGAAAACAACGACAATTTATTCGAAATATTCGATTCGTTTTTCCCCTCTTACCAGTAAGTGTCTGCAGACATTTGCCTGATTCAATATTCCAAATTTTCACTGTTGAATCAGCATTACCCGATACAAGAATATTTCCACGTAATTGCATACCACTTGTCAATGATAAATGCCCGGTTAACTGATGTATGCACGTGCCTTGTTCAACATCCCACACACGAATCATACAATCCAACGAACCGGACACAATATGTTTACCATCGAAGACCAGCGAATAAACACGATTCGTATGTCCTTCAAGTGTATGTACACATTTTTCTTGATCAGGCAACCACACACGTATCGTATGATCATATGCGCCTGACACAACATATTTACCATTATAACATACACAACGAACAGCTGCTGTATGTCCACTTAACATATGAAGACGTTCACCTGTACGAATATTCCATACGCGCACAGTTGCATCACGTGAACCTGATACAACAATATCACCATGTAACGCCAGACAACGAACTGTCGATGTATGTCCGTAGAGAACATGTTGACATACACCTGTTTCGATATTCCATACGCGTATAGTTCGATCGGTACTACCACTAACAATTAAATCGTCTGTCATTTCACTACACCAAACACCGCCGTTATGTCCAATTAATGTTTGCTCACACTATACAAGAAATCGTTTATTTGAAGGGAAAAAAAGAAAATTATTTACTTTTCTTGTCGCTACAGACCAAACTTTCAAGGTATTATCATCTGACCCGGAAACAATACGTTTACCATCGAATTGTAAACATGTAATAACAAAATCTTCGTGTCCACGAAAAACGATTTGTTCAGGTAATGGTACTTCATGTTGCCAAACATATTCTAAATGTTTATGACATGCATAGGAACGTTTCCATGAATTATCAATAATTTCATCGAATATCGTCGGTAATTGTTTATATGGAATATCTTGCGTCGAACATATTTGTTTCCATAAGAGTATATCATTACATGTTTCATACCAAGAACGACATGTACGTGATGCACGTGCCACATCACATGCAGGCAAATATTTTAATATATGTAAAGCTAATTCTCGTGGTAGATCACGAATGAAATCACGTTGAAAATAGGGTTCAATTTGATTTTTAATTTGATTTAATTGTAATGTATTTGTCGAACATGTTCGTATGAGAGCTTCAGTGGCTCGACTACGATCGTCATTTGACATGGCTAGAAATAATAATAGCCAATTTTGTACATCATCTGAAAGTGGTGGTGATGGTGGAGACGGAAGAATGGTATCGATTTGTGTCGACAGAGAATTTCGTCGAGAATATTTCGAATCGAACTGTTCACGTTGAATACTGTTGCAAAGACGTTTCGAATCGTTGCTCGACTGTAATGATTCTTCGTAGGTTAGTTGTCGTTTGCCTGGCGAACGTATGAGCTGTTGAAGATTTACACCGGTATTTGAATCCGAAAGTATCTGAGTTGTGGTTGTACAATAATCATTAACATGCAGAGATTCTGTTAACGAAGGTGAACTTGATCGATCAGGTGAGGAGAGAAGTCCAACAGATTCTGATGACATATCTACAAGAGTCATTTAATAACATACAATATAGATTTTCCTTGAGCACCTCTAGTTTGTTGTGATTTTGTTTAGGTTTTTTTACATATATAAAGAAAAAAAAGAGAGAGAAAGAGAAAGAGAGAGAAAAATAATAATTATGAGAAAAGAAAAGGAACAAACAGACAAGAGTGTAACGATCTTTGTAATGATTTCTACATTGACAAACAGAACAGAACAAAGTGCTAGAATTTGCTTTTTCTTCGTAGGTTTCAATCGCTTTCATCATAAGATCCATCATCTTCATCACCCATATCACCCATTTGATCATCATCATCCTAAATTCATCAATGAATTCAAAAACTCGACGATCTTTTCGTTCACTCACATCAATGCCTAGATCGACGTCATCCTCGGGAAAACTACTGTATCCCGATTTTTTGCCATTTTTACCAAGTGCACCAGCACGTGATGGTGCAACGTAATCATCCAATGTCTTAGGAATTGTAATGCCTTCTTGTTCAGCTACTAACCGTGATTCTTGAACTTGCTTTCGAATTATAGTTTCGTATTCATTATCTTTATTTTCTTTAAATTTTCGATACATAACACTTGAATAAATCAGAAAAGGATTGAAAATTGATCGTCGAACTTTTCGATTTCAATTACCTTGCATCGACATTGGCAGGTGATGAGCAATTGGGTTCATTTAGTAAACTAATTATTGACATTAAAATTGTTCGAACATTCTGTGTGGGATTCCAACGTTCACTTGGATGTTCACCTGACTGAGGGTCTTCAGTTGGTGGATGAAGAATTGATATACAAACTTCACCATTTCTATTTTTTGAATTAACAGAACAAAAACATATCATTTGAATTCTTTGGCCAATTATGAAACTTACTCATAAATATTTGGATGCCACATTTTAGTAAGAAAACGTACCTAAAACAGACCGATAAATCAGTTAATCACGTGAAAAAATTTTCATTTCAAAGAAAATAGAACAGGGTCGACAACCTTCTCGCCTCCTCATTCCTTGACATTCTTCTTTTTATTAACAACCTTCATTTCAATGCCCTTGTCTATAACAAAAAAAACACACAATCCCTTTGCTATACCTTCGGAGGTGCAAATGGGTACGTGGTTGGAAATTCCATATCAGCTTTGAAATAACCACCTTCGTACAACGTATCTGGTGGACCGAATATCCCCACTAGAAAACGAAGAAGAAAGATGTTTGATTTATGTGTTGAGTTCTGTATTTACCGTGCCATTTATTCAAATTTGAATCATCTGCAAGTTTGACTGTGAAACCTTCGACAGGTTCTTTTTGTAATTTGGCATATTCGAGTTGTAATGCTTTGATCGATGGTGAATTGGCTGATCTTGATGATGTATAATGTGATGTTGACGTTGTTAAACCAGATGTTTGTCTTGTTTGACTCATGATGAATTACTAAATTGAAAGAGATTTGTTTAATTCGTTTTTATTGTCGAAGAATTTAGAAATATAAAATCATCACTAAGATTGAACAAATCAAGTAAATGACCCGCAATGATGATGAAAGGAGAGAGAAATAAACACAATTCGGACGGACGAACACAATTAGGTAGAGGACAGCTAACCAATCATAAGCATGTTTCAAATAGATGTCATGTTCAGGATAAATTTACGACTTTCGGTTTTATTTAAATCAGAAAAAAATGTTTTCGTTTGATGATAGCACAAAATTAAAAATCCTTGCTTCTATTTTTCAATGGCCTTTTTACATATTAGGACTATTTTTGAAATTTTTCGTGTACAAAACGCCGAACGAATGGGATACGATTCGAGCACCACAAAATCCGCGAACGATCGTCATTACAGGAGCTTCACAAGGTTCATCCGTTTCTTCCTCTTCTCTTGTTCAAAGATTGAATTGAATTCTTGTTTTTAGGCATCGGTGAAAGTCTAGTTGAGTATTATTACAAACATTGTTTGTCATGTCGAACAATAATTCTTATTAGTCGAAGTCAAGAAAAACTAGAAGCTGTTAAAAAACGTTTGAATTCAAATCCTGATAAGCAGCTAGTTATCTATCCATGTGACGTCGCAGATGCTGATGCAATGAAAACCATTTTATTTCAAATCAAAGAAACCTATGGTCAAGTCGATATTTTAATAGCCAATGCTGGAATCTCATTTCGGCAACATTCGTTAACACATACATTCGATCGTGCTGTTCGAGATACATTTAATATCAATGTCAATGGCGTTATTAATTCCGTCATGCCATTAATTGAATTGAAATCTGTCAGTCAAATAGCTATTGTTTCATCTCAAGCAGCTTACGCACCATTTATGTCGCCGATTTATGGCTGTACGAAACAATGTGTGCTTTCATTGGGTCGTGATCTTCGTCGTTTATTAGCCAAAGATCGAATCATTGTGAATATCATTTCACCAGGACCTGTTATAACACCGATGCTTACTGGTTCAGCTCCGGAGTCAGTTAAACGAGGTATATCAAGTATAAAAGCTGCTGAGATTATCTATGATGGTCTTCGACGAAATCAAGAAGAAATCGTTTTTCCTGCGTTTACCGGTGTTTTTCAATATATGCTTAGTTATCTTCCGTATTTCATTGCTGAACCAATTTCAAAATATATCTTTCAAAAACCATAAACATAGACGTATCGTTTTTTTTTCTCTTATTATCTGTGGTTTCTTTCTTTATTCACTTTTTTTTTCTATTTACATTTTTTTAAAGAATATGAGTAAATAGCAAACAAACAAAAATAAGACACACAAAAAACATGACTAGTATCAAATCTAAATGTGTGCGTGTGTTGTATACAAGAGAGAGAGGAGAAAAATATCATTTATAAGAGATCCAAACATATTCTTTCTTTTTTTGGGAGGGTTTTCAATTTAGATCAACAAAACGATCTAATTTCGACAGATAATTTGTTATTCATTAAGCCAAGGAAACGCTTCGATAATATCTTTTCGACGTTCGCCATAATCATAGAAAAGTTCTTCATCGATTTCAATATCACGTAAAGCAACCAAAACAAGACGTGGTTGATCACGTATAACGAATACTTTCGGTTGACAATTGCTATTCTTTCGACTGTGATTTATCAAACGACCGAGTCGATTTGTTTCTTCAGTTGCATCGACACAAAAAACTTTCTCTCCCCATTTAAAATAATACATATAACAGCCAATCTTATGATTTCGTCCGTAGAGAGACTCTCGATGTTTAGCTTCATTTTGCGTTAATAATTCTCCAGCATATTCAACAATGTAATCATTACGAAAGAATTTCTTGGTTGTAAATACTCCACGTCCTTTTATTGTTCCTGTATCACGAGATTCAATACCGTCTTCAGTCTGAGATTCAAGAAATGAATCGAATGATGTTGCTGATTTGAATTTTGTTATTGCACGTTTACTTCGACGTAGTGAAGAAAGTGCATCTTCATTAACAAGTTGTTTTGCTAAGATCAGAGATTTTTCACTAGAAACAATCGAATTAATATTTAAAAAGTAGGTCAATACAAAGAAAAACAACAAACTTGTCAGTTTGTATCGGTGTCGGTAGAATATCATTTTCTGGTATTGAAATATCGGGTGCAAAGAGAAATTGTCCTTTGAGAAAACCTTTTCTTGGCCGATCGGGTTTAACATTGGCAGCTGATTGAAAACGTTTCGCTGGACGGACGGGAATCATCTAGAAGATTTTCAATGAAACAATTCCGTCCTATTCCGTTTGTTCTCGATAAAAATAGAAGGTTTTTTGACACAAAGAAACATTCTTTTATATTGGTCGAATGTTAACCATTGATTTTCTTTTCAATAGAGGTCAGATTCATACTATTGCATCCTATCATTTTCTTCGTCTTCCTCTTTTTTTTTCTTGTGTTCAGTTGACAAGTAACGAGATTAATCTTTTAATATTAATCTGTCTTGTCACAAAATCTCCTTTCGTTTTTTGTCTTAATTTACTTGATTGCCTGTTTCAACTTCGACATTCTAGCTCAGCATGCTCGAATGAGATATTCTCATTGCATCAATAATCAAAATACTCATATAAGTAGATTGCTTTTCGGTGCCATACGCTTCTTCTCACTTAATAATTAGTATGTGCAAGCGCCACACACACACACACA
>Ga0209914_1000041_pt1 | contig 201067 bp, 191 predicted proteins | sample ThiBiot_500_plan_FD_183949 | JGI IMG/M metagenome (GOLD analysis project Ga0209914, IMG submission 183949) | Wastewater bioreactor microbial communities from Cape Town, South Africa - Thiocy_cont_500_plan (SPAdes) | ecosystem: Engineered > Bioreactor > Thiocyanate-remediating >...
TGGGCATCGCCATCGGCGGCGGCATCGGCGCGGTGATCGCGCGACGGGTGCCGATGACCTCGATGCCGGAACTGGTGGCGGCGTTCCACTCGCTGGTCGGCATGGCGGCGGTGCTGGTGGCGGCGGGGGCGTTCTACGCCCCGGCGGCGTTCGGCATCGGCGAGCCGGGCAACATCCACGGCGCCAGCCTGGTCGAGATGTCGCTGGGCGTCGCGATCGGCGCCTTGACCTTCACCGGCTCGGTGATCGCCTTCCTCAAGCTCTCGGGCCGCATGAGCGGTGCGCCGATCATCCTGCCGGCGCGGCACGTCATCAACATCGTGCTCGGGCTGGCGCTGCTGTTCTTCATCTACGGGCTGGTGCATTCCGGCTCGGCGCTGGACTTCTGGCTGATCACCGTGATCGCGCTGGTGCTCGGTGCGCTCTTGATCATCCCGATCGGCGGCGCCGACATGCCGGTGGTGATCTCGATGCTCAACTCGTACTCGGGCTGGGCGGCGGCGGGCATCGGCTTCACGCTCGGCAACTCGGCGCTGATCATCACCGGCGCGCTGGTGGGCTCGTCGGGCGCCATCCTGTCCTACATCATGTGCCACGCCATGAACCGCAGCTTCATCTCGGTGATCCTCGGCGGCTTCGGCGGCGAGACGGCGGCGGCGGGCGGCGGCGGCGGCGAGGTCAAGCCGGTCAAGCTCGGCTCGGCCGACGACGCGGCGTTCATCATGAAGAACGCGCAGAAGGTGATCATCGTGCCGGGCTACGGCATGGCGGTGGCGCAGGCGCAGCACGCCTTGCGCGAGATGGCCGACAACCTCAAGAAGGAGGGCGTCGAGGTCAAGTACGCCATCCATCCGGTGGCGGGGCGCATGCCGGGCCACATGAACGTGCTCTTGGCGGAAGCCAACGTTCCCTACGACGAGGTGTTCGAACTCGAGGACATCAACTCGGAGTTCGCCCAGGCCGACGTCGCCTTCGTGATCGGCGCCAACGACGTCACCAACCCGGCGGCGGAGGAGGACAAGACCTCGCCGATCTACGGCATGCCGGTGCTGCAGGTGTGGAAGGCCGGCACGGTGATGTTCATCAAGCGCTCGCTGGCGTCGGGCTATGCCGGCATCGACAACCCGCTGTTCTACCGCGACAACACCATGATGCTGCTCGGCGACGCCAAGAAGATGACCGAGAACATCGTCAAGGGCATGTAGGCGCACCCCGCGCCGGCCAAGCACACCGCGCGGCGCAGCGCCGACACCAACACAACACCCGACGGCCGGCCCGGATACCCGCGCCGGCCGTTCTGTCTTACGAACGCAGCCAGATCACGTCGCACTGGTGGTCAATGCGGTTCAACTGTTCGGTGTCGAGCGGAAGGGCTTCGTTGCCTTGCAGACGGAACGGTGCGAATCCCATGCCTTGCAACGCGTTTGTCATGTGCCGCGTCGACAGGGCGCCATCGCCGCTGAGCTGCGGAGAGAATTCCAGTACCAGCGCCTCGGTTCGTGCAAGCGTCTTGGTCGCTCCGGCGATAACCGCCGGCTCATAACCTTCGACATCGATCTTGATCAGCGATACGTGCCGCTCATTGAGGCCAAGTTGCTCCAGCGCGCTGTCGAGATCGGTCAACGGCACGTTCAGCGAGCCAAGGCCGTAATCCTTCAGCAGCGAGTGGCGGCCGCGGTTCGACGCCTTGTAGCTGTGCAGCCGCGCTATGCCGGAGCGGTCGCCGACGGCATTGTTGGAAACCACCGCCTTATCGATCTTGTTGAACGTCAGATTACGATTGAGTAGCCAGCCGTTGAACGGATCTGGCTCGAACGCAACGATGGTTTCGACGCTGCGATGCTGCGCGGCGTGCACGACATGCCAGCCGAGATTGGCGCCAATGTCAATGAACAGTCCCGGCTCGGCGTGCTGCAGATAGCCGGCCATCCATGCTGTCAGCTCCGGTTCATGCGAACCGTATTTGGCGAGATGACGGCCAATCACGTCGCGATGATGAGCGTAGAACGCAAGGCCCGACTCGGACGCGCGAACGCGAAATCCATGACGCCAGGGGGTCAGCCATGCCCCCAGAAGGCGAAGGGTTCCGGAAAGACGAGGAGGGCGCATCATCAGGTCGAATACTCTTCAGAGCGGCTGCAGCGTGGAGCCTCGCCTTATCCGACAAATGCGGCGGCCGGCGCAAGCCATTATCCGAGCCGACCGATTCGTATCGTCGGGGGTTGCCGATTAAGGGCATGACGAGACCACCGTCACTCGCTATCCTGTTTGGCGACGAGCCTGGGGCTGCAATCGACATGAGTGCACACGGTCCAATGCCACGGTCGGCGTGGGTATTTCCGACGCTGGCCGTTTTGTTTTTCGCCATTGCCACCGGGATCGGCTGGGAATTTACGCGCTCGGTTTCCGGGCTGGCCTATGCGGTGATCGTCCTCGTCATCCTGTTCGGGACGGTGTTCGCCGCAGTCCATCATGCCGACGTGATTGCCGAGCGGGTCGGCGAGCCGTACGGCACCCTGGTGCTGACGATGGCCGTCACCGTGATCGAGGTCGCGGTCATCGCGACCATCATGCTCGGTGAAAACGAAGTGCCGACGCTGGCGCGAGATACCGTCTTCGCTGTGGTCATGATCGTTTGCAACGGCCTTGTCGGCGTCTGCATCATGAGCGGCGGCTTCCGCTATCGCGAACAGGATATCCAGGCGACCGGCGCCAGCGTCTATCTGAGCGTGCTGATCGTTCTTGCAACGATCACGCTGGTTCTGCCGAACTATACGCTGGCGACGCCCGGCCCGTTCTATTCGACCGTGCAACTCGCTTTCGTCAGCGTCGTGACTATCATTCTTTACGGCGTCTTCCTTTATATCCAGACGATGCGTCATCGCGATTATTTCGTCGGCGGAAATGATGAGGGAGAGGCGCATCCGGTGCCGAACCGGATGCTGTGGACGAGCGTCGCATTGCTGTTGCTGGCGCTGGTCGGCGTTGTGGTGCTGGCAAAGAAATTTTCCGTCGTGATCGATGCTGCTGCCATTGAAATTGGTGCGCCGCCTGCCTTTGCGGGTATCGTCGTGGCGCTGCTGATCCTGCTGCCGGAAAGCGTCGCAGCCGTTGGCGCAGCGAAACGCGACCAGCTTCAACGCAGCATCAATCTGGCGCTGGGATCGTCGCTGGCGACGATCGGCCTGACAATCCCCGCGGTGTCCGTGGCCGTGATCATCCTTGGCAAGGATCTGGTTCTCGGTCTCAGCCCGCGCGAGATGGTGCTGCTGGCGATGACCATCCTGATCAGCATGCTGACATTGGGTAATGGTCGCACCAATATCCTGTTCGGGCTGGTTCACGTGCTGGTGTTTGCAGTATTTCTGTTCATGGCGTTCGTGCCGTAGCCCCAAGGAGGACAATCATGACGATCAGCGCGACCTCCGATGTCCAGATCGACAATGCCGAAGTGCGCGTCACCGAATGGCGGCTGGAGCCAGGCAGCGCGACCGGTCATCACCGGCACGAGATGGACTACGTTATCGTTCCGGTCACCAACAGCGATATGACCATCGTGGCGCCGGACGGCACGCGTTCGATTGCCCAGCTTCGGGTCGGCAAGTCCTATTTCCGCAAGGCGGGCGTCGAACATGACGTGCTCAACGAAACGGGCGAAACGATTGTCTTTCTCGAAGTCGAGTTGAAAGCCTAGGACGGCCCGGCTGTATCTGGCCAATTGCGCGCAAGTCGAATAAATTGGTGCCATGAACCGGTTGTTGCAGCGTAGCCTGGTCTGGCTTCTGGCGATGGCGCTCTTCGCGAGTGGCCTGCCACTGGCGCATGCTGCGCCGTGTGCAACCACTCATCGCGTCGATATGGCTGCGTCTCATCCGACGATGCATCAGGCTTCCGGGCATCATCATGCGGTCGATCAGCAGGTCGATAAAGCGCAGCCGGATCCCGCATCGGGCAAGGCCGCAGCCGGCGATTGCAATTGTGGGTGTTTCAGCCTGTGCGCCGCCGGCGATCTGTCGCAGGCCCGGCTGGCGACGCTGGAGCGTCGCAGCATCGGCATCCGCTATGTCTTCGTCGCGCACGCGCTTCCCGATGCGGTTCTGCTGATCGATCCTGGAATACCCATCCTCGCGATGTGATGCGGTTGCGTCCTGCGGGACGCCAGCGATGCCGCGCTGTGCGGCCGCCCGTTCTTATCTCATCATATTCATCCGAGGATTGCATGCTTGCTCTATCGTCTCGACGCGGCCGCCGCCGCGGATTTCACGCTTGGCTGCCGATTGCAGCCGTTGCCGTCAGTTCGACTGTCGCGCTTGGGCAGGACGCCAAGCCGCACGACCATACGCAGATGCATGCTGTGCCATCCACCAGTGCGGCAGCCGATCACGCGATGCACGACCATGGTACGATGGCCAAGCAGGCGACGAAGCCACGCAAGCCGCCGAAGAAGAAACGGCAGCCGGTGAAGCCGCACCATGCCACGCACGGCAGCGCCGTGCCGGTGCATGCGGACCATGGATCGATGCAAGGCAACGTGGCCGGCCACGGTGAGCACATGGTCGGCTTTCTCGGTCCCTACGGTATGACGCGCGAAGGCTCAGGTACCAGCTGGGTGCCAGATGCGACGCCTCATGAGGGACTGTACCAGCAATTCGCCGATTGGGGCGTGATGACCCATGGTGCGCTGAACCTGATCTACGACCGTCAACCTGGCCCGCGTGGCGCCAGTCAAACGTTTGTCAGCGGCATGCTGATGACCATGGCGCAACGGCAGCTCGGCGACAGCACGTTTGGCGTTCGCGCGATGATGTCCCCGGAGCCATTCATGGGTGCGCGCGGTTATCCGTTGCTGCTGGCCAATGGCGAAACCGCCGATGGCCGGCAACATCTGGTCGACCGCCAGCATCCCCACGATCTGTTCATGGAACTGGCGACGACCTACAGCGTCAACACATCGGCCACGTCCAGCGTGTTCGTCTACGCCGGCCTGCCGGGCGAGCCTGCGCTCGGACCGCCGGCCTTCATGCATCGCACCAGCGGTATGGACAATCCTGAAGCGCCGATCAGCCACCACTGGCTGGATTCGACCCACATCACCTTCGGTGTGGTGACGGCCGGCGCCGTCGTCAGCAACTGGAAATTCGAAGCGTCGGCGTTTCGCGGGCGCGAACCGGATCAATACCGTTACGACATCGAACGGCCGGCGCTGGATAGTTTCGCCGGCCGCGTCAGCTGGAATCCGACGCGCGAATGGTCGTTGCAGGTTTCGTATGGTCGCCTTACCTCGCCGGAGCAACTGGCGCCGGCCATGAACGAGAACCGCCTGACGGCGTCGGCGATCTACACCACGCCGTTCGGCGATGGCCATCTGTGGAGCACGACGCTGGCCTGGGGCCGCAAGATGTTGAGTCCGGGCGATACGCTGGATGCCTATTTGCTGGAGAGCGCTGCGATCCTCAAAAACAACGTGACGCTGTTCATGCGCGCCGAACGGGTCGCAGAGAATGAGTTGACCCACGATATTCCCGGCCTCGACGGCAGGGTCTTCACGGTCAACAAGGTCTCGGTCGGCGGCGTGTATGACTTCATGCGCACCGAACGGGTCAAGTTCGGTATCGGCGGGCTGGTGAGCCGTTACGTCATGCCGGATGACCTCAAGGCGGAGTACGGCCGCGATCTCACCGGCTATATGGTCTTCGGCCGGCTGAAGTTATTGTGATCTGGCAGAACGCGGTGGATCGGCGGGTTGCCACCGATCCGTCGCGATTGATCCCTGAATCGGCCCCAAAGCTCCAGCATCAGACACGGGTTGGGGAGTGGCCGATGATGATGAAATACCTGTCGAAGTTCGTGCTGGATATTTTGCCGTCGATCGCCGCAACGGTCATCGGCGCCTATATCGTCAATCACTACATCATCGCGAAGCCTACACCTGCCGCTCCGGCGGCAGTGGCGTCGACGGCTGCACCGCAGTCGTCCGCGCCCATACCGGATGTCAAATCGGCGCCGGCGACGGCCGACACGACAGCGCCGCCCGTTGTCCGTGACGTTGTGCAGAAGCCTGCGCCGTCGAAGCTCGCGAGCGAAAAGGCAGCCGAAAAGCCGGCCAATGAAAAGTCCGCGGTAGCGCCAACCGCACGTCAAGACGCAAATGATTTAGCGCGTGCGGCGATCGAGCGTTTGCGCGGTTCGAACCCGGCGAACCAGTCCGTTGAAGCGGTAACGCGGCCCCGGGAGGTGCATCGTGTCAGTGTCGCTGCGGCCCCTGCTGCCGAGCCTGTCGCGCAGCCGGCGTCGATGACGGCGATGCAACCGTTACCGCCCGCGATCGCAATCGCGACCCCAGCGGTTCGGATTGACGAGAAAGTGGACTCGGATCGGCTGATTCCGCCGGCCGATATTCCGTCTGCGTCGGGGATGTTTGGCCTGACGGCTGGCGGTGCTTCGGCAGCAACGGCCTCGCACACGACGGTTGCCGACGATGTTGTGGCCGCCGCCAAATCGGTGTTTCAGGCTGTCTTGCCGCGTTAGCGATTATTCGGCCGCGACCCGAACATCCCGGCGATGCGATTGCCGGGATTCAACGCTGTCGAGAAATTCCCGAACCGTTTTGATCGCGCCGGTGTTGGTCGCGACATAGCCCGGCAGGCTGGACACGGCGTCGTGGAATTCACGGCCCTTCATGATGTCGATGACGCGTTGCATCGGCTCGGTTTCCAGGAATGAGCGGCGGCAGATGAAGAAATAGTCCTCGGTCAGCAGCCGGATGAAATCGAGCCCAAATTGATGCGCGGCCGCCTCGACGCCGAAGCTGACGTCGGCCATGCCGCTGGCGACATAGGCGGCGACGGCGGCGTGGGTGAATTCGATCTGTTGCGCACCGTTGATCGACGCCTCGTCGATCTTGCTCTGAACCAGTAGCTGGTTGAACAGCAGCCGTGTTCCGGAATCGTGGTCGCGGTTGACGAAGCGGGCCTTGCGCTCGACGAGATCCTGAAGCGAATTGATCTCCAGGGGATTGCCGCGCTTCACCATCAGTCCCAGTTCGCGAGTGACGAAGCTGATGACGCGGTACTCGCGCGGATCGAGCAACTCCTTGCAGGCGTCGATACTTTGCTGGCGTAGCTCGCCGCGCGGTAGATGGACGCCGGACAGGTCGCAGGCATCCTGCGCCAGCGACACCAGTGAGTTCTGATTGCTGACATAGCGCAGGTCGATGCCGATCCCCGGCGTGCGGTCGAGCAGTTCGCGCAGCTTCGGCACGGCGAAACCGTGGCTGGCATGGACGCGGATCACGGTCGGGCCGTGACGCAGGAACGGATTGATTTCGGTTGCCAGCTCCTGCGCGAGATTTTCCAGTTGCGGCCCGAGTCGGGCCTGCAGGCGCTGTCCGGCCCACACCAGCTTCTCACCGAATGCGGTCAGCGTGGTGCCCTTGCCGCGATGGGTCTCAACCAGCGGCACGCCGAAGAACTCGGACCATTGCTCGATCAGATTCCAGACGTGGCGATACGACAGTTGTGCATGATCGGCAGCGTTGGTGAGCTTGCCGGTTTTGCGGATTTCGTTGAGGACGCCAAGCATGACGACCGCCGCCTGCGGACTGCCTGCCATGTGAAACCGCCAGACTGGCTCGATCTCGATGTGCAGCATCGTGGTTCCTACTTTATGAAGTCAAATTCATATTTGGAAGAACTTGGCGCCATTTTCTATTTGGTACTGCTTATTCACTTCACAATCTACGCAGAAGATGCCCGATGGAATATGATGTTAAATTCATATGTCGGTTCCCGCGAATCAATTGCCAATACACGCGATGCCTGGCGCTCGCGGTTGCTGATTGATGGTCAAAACTTTGAACGCGGCAATTGAAGAGGTCATCGCAATCGTTGGCGAAGGCAACGAGGCCGATGCGCTGCGCATTGCCCACGGTACGGCCTACAGTCTCGCGGCCGGCGTCCGCAGCGCGGATATCGGCCGCATGCAGGGCTCGTCTGCGATCGAGTATTTCACCGAGCCGAAAGCGGTGTGGATGAACCTCAACGTGTGAGGCGCGCGCGATCGTAAAACAAAAAAGCGGGCCGTAAGGCCCGCTTTTCGTTCGGATTGAATTGTGCGCTTAGCGTGGGCCGCGCGGACCTGCGCCGGCGCCAGCACCCGGGCCACGGCCGCCACGATCACCACCGGCGCCTGCACCGAACACCGGCTTCGGCTTCATCGGCAGCAGGCCTTCGCGCTGCAGCTTCTTGCGCGCGAGCTTGCGTGCGCGGCGCACAGCTTCGGCCTTTTCGCGGGCCTTCTTCTCGGAGGGCTTTTCATAATGACCGCGGAGCTTCATCTCGCGGAAAATACCCTCGCGCTGCATCTTCTTCTTCAGCGCCTTAAGGGCTTGATCGACATTGTTATCGCGAACGAGAACCTGCACGCGGCATCCTCTTTCAATAAACCGGATTGGAATTCTGAGAAAGCGAGGGGCCGACAGAAGGCCATGCCCCTTACCTCAAGGGCGCCGATGTAACAGATCGGATAGCAAAAGTCCACCATGCCAGGCGAACCATTTGACGGTATTTGACGGCCGTTTCCACCTCTTTCAAGGTTTTCTGGCCGGTCGGAACTCGACAGTTTCAGACGCCCGCCTCCATAGTCGGGAAGCGATTCGCGGTTTCACTCGGAAAAGGGCAAGAACCATGAATACTCAGAAATATGTCGCCGAAGCTATCGGAACGTTCTGGCTCACCTTTGCCGGCTGCGGCAGCGCCGTCATTGCCGCCGGTTTTCCGCAAGTCGGCATCGGATTGCTGGGGGTCTCGCTGGCGTTCGGCCTCAGCGTGGTGACCATGGCCTATGCCATCGGCCATATCTCCGGGGCGCACCTTAATCCGGCGGTCACCGTTGGGCTCGCGGCTGGCGGCCGGTTTCCGGCGGGGCAGGTCGTCCCCTACATCATCGCCCAACTGATCGGCGCCGTCGTGGCATCGGCCGTGCTCTATCTGATCGCGAGCGGCGCCGCGGGCTTTGATCTGGCCAAGGGATTTGCCTCGAACGGTTACGGCGAGCATTCACCTGGACACTACAGTCTGGTCGCCTGCCTGATCAGCGAAGTGGTCATGACCATGGTGTTTCTCTTCATCATCATGGGTTCGACCCATGGCAGAGCCCCTGCGGGCTTCGCACCGCTGGCGATCGGCCTGACGTTGACCATGATCCACCTCGTCAGCATTCCGGTGACGAATACCTCGGTCAACCCGGCCCGCAGCACCGGTCCGGCCCTGTTCGTCGGAGGTTGGGCGCTCCAGCAGTTGTGGCTGTTCTGGGTCGCGCCGTTGGTTGGTGGCGTGCTGGGCGGCGCACTCTATCGTTGGCTGAGCCCGGACGAGCCGGCTGGAGCCATCTCCGGCAAGTAACCGGCGGCACGAAAACGAAAAAGACCATGACGGGCCATGGTCTTTTTCGGATGGGGTCCAAGCGATATTACGGCTTGGGCGATGCGGATGGCGTAACCTGCGTGACGTGCCCCATCTTGCGTCCGGGGCGCGCTGCGCCCTTGCCATAAAGATGCACCGTGGCGCCGGGAATCGTCAGCCAGCGTTCGTAATCGTTGACCTCGTCGCCGATCAGATTGGTCATGGTTACGTTGCCGTGGCGCACCGGCTTGCCGAGCGGCCAGCCGGCGATGGCGCGGATGTGCTGTTCGAATTGCGACACTGAAGCTCCGTCCAGCGTCCAATGCCCGGAATTGTGGACGCGCGGCGCGATCTCGTTGACCATCAATGTCGGGCCATCGCCACCGGGTACCACGAACATCTCGACCGCGAGCACGCCGACGTAATTCAATGCCGCGGCGATCTTGGTGGCGATAGCGCGGGCCTCCGCCGCCACGGCCTCTGGAATCGCTGCGGGAGCGTACGATACGCGCAGGATGTGGTCTCCATGCTGATTTTCGGTGACGTCGAAGCACTCGACCGCGCCGTCGGCGCCGCGCGCCGCGATCACCGAGATCTCGCGTTCGAACGGCACGAAACCTTCGAGAATGGCCGACTTGGTTTCGAGATCGGCCCACACCGCGTCGAGATCGTCGCCTTCACGAATAACGGCCTGACCCTTGCCGTCATATCCGAAACGCCGCGTCTTGAGCACGGCTGGCAGGCCGATCGTGGCCACGGCCGCGCGCAGACCGACGGCCGACGAGACGTCGGCATAACGTGCGGTGGCGATGCCGAGGCCGGTCACGAAATCTTTCTCTGCAAGGCGATCCTGCGTCGTCTCCAGCACTGTGTAGTCGGGCAGGACCGGACGGCGCGCGCCGAGGATCATCGCGGTGGCGGCGGGAACGTTCTCGAATTCGTAGGTGACGACATCGACATCGTTCGCGAACAGTTCCAATGCTTCGACGTCGGCATATTCCGCGCAGGTCGCGTGCTGCACCACATCGAACGCCGGTGAGTCCGGATCGGGCGAATAGACCTGACAACGCAGCCCGAGCCGAGCCGCGGCCGTCGCCAGCATGCGGCCCAACTGGCCGCCTCCGAGGATCCCGATGGTATCGCCGGGTTTCAGCTTCACCTGACTCGAAGCCGTCACGCCGATTCCTCCGGACGCTCGGCGACCGCCGAGGTTTGCTGCTTGCGCCAGGCCGCCAGCCGTTCGGCCAGCGCGGCATCGTTCAGCGCCAGCACGCTGGCGGCGAGCAAAGCGGCGTTCACCGCGCCGGCCTTGCCGATGGCCAGGGTTCCCACCGGGATCCCGGCCGGCATCTGGACGATCGAATGCAGCGAATCGACCCCGGACAGGGCGCGCGATTCGACCGGAACGCCGAATACGGGAAGTTCCGTCAGGGCGGCGGTCATGCCCGGCAGATGCGCCGCACCACCGGCTCCGGCAATGATGATCTTGCGCCCCGCAGCCTTGGCGCCCTTGGCAAAGGCATACAGCCGATCCGGGGTGCGATGGGCTGAAATGATGAGCTTTTCATGCGCAACGCCCAGCGCCGCGAGCGTATCGGCGGCGTGGCGCATGGTATCCCAGTCTGACTGGCTGCCCATGATGATGGCGACGGGGGCGGTCATATCGTCGAATCTTTTCGAGAATCCAGAAACATAGGCCGGATTATAGGTTTGGGCCGAGGTGTGGCAAGGCGTTCGGGATGGACTATCCTGTCTTGGTGAATGCCCGCAAGCGATTGTAACGAACTCCATGCAAAAGAAATTCAACCGATCCGTCCCGGCTACCGCGCTTCGTGGTGGCCGCCGCGAACCCTCCGCCGAAGCCCGGATGATCCGGCGGCTGGGGCGCAAGCTCGCCGCGGCGCAACTCGAGATCGCCCGTCTGCGGGCGATTGCCGAAACCGACTTTCTGCTCGGCATTGCCAATCGGCGCGGGTTCGAGACGGCGCTGGCGCGAGCCGTCGCCTACATCAAGCGCTACGACGCCCGGGCCGCGTTGATCGTGCTCGACGTGGATCGCCTCAAGCCGATCAATGACCGATTCGGCCATGCAGCAGGCGACGCGGTGCTGAAGGCCATCGTCGATACGGTGCAACGGAAGATCCGAGCATCCGACGTACTGGGGCGGCTTGGCGGCGATGAATTCGCGCTGCTGCTGTGGAATCTCGGCAGCGCCGACGCGCGTGCCAAGGCGGCCGGGCTGGAGGCCGCGATAGATGGTCTCGCGCTGGTCTACGATGGGCATCGAATAGCGGTGGGCATTTCCGCCGGTGTGGTCGAAATCGACGCGAGCGCCGAGGCCGAAACGGCGATGATGCGCGCTGACCAGGCCATGTATCAACGCAAGACAGCGCGGCGTCAGCCGCCTGTCGCGTCGCACGAGGCCGTTCGCGCCGACGCAGACGAGGACTATGCCTCCTGATGGCGTTCGCGGTAGTTGCGAGTCTCGACGCGGTTGCCGCACGGCGTCGAGACGCACCAGCGGCGTGATGCCGGTTTGGAGCGATCGTAGAACACGTGGCGGCATTCGAGCGCGACGGTTTAGTGGTCGACATCAGCTACGGTTACGCGCTGGCGATTCTTGCTGCGGTCGTCGCGCACGCCATTGCCATGGTTGTGATGATCGTGGGCGCGGATCGCCGCGCGACTACGCGATGATGTCCGGCGTGATCTGGTCTTCGATGAAGGCAATGCGATCGCGCAATTGCAACTTGCGCTTTTTCAAACGCTGGAGTTGCAATAAATCAGGCGCCGGCGATTGCTGCAGCGCGTCGATTGCAGCATCGAGATCGCGATGTTCTTGCTGAAGTCTTGCGAGCTCGGCCCCGAGTTCGCGCTCATCTTCGTCGGTCATGATCTGCGTTATCTTGAATCGCGAAGAGCTTGCAATGGGTTGCCGAAGTTGTTCCAGCTGAATTATCGCCCCGGCCGTCGTAACGTGCAAGCGGGCAACGCCGTGCTTAACAACCGTTATCACAAAAAGGAGGGTCGCGACTTTATATCCATCGACAGTCTTCCTACGTCATGTAGACTAGATCATCCAAATCGCGTTCGAGGTCTTATCCAACCGAGGAGGTTATGCATGGCAGTTCAGGCGCATCTTGTTGAGCTGGAACGGAAACACCGCGTTCTGGAAAGTGAATTGCACGAAGCCCTCATGCATCTGTCGACTGACGATCTGCGGATCGCCGAACTCAAGCGCCGGAAATTGCTCCTCAAGGATGAAATCGAAAAGCTGAAGCAAAGCGTTGGTGAAACGCTGCACTGAAGCGGACGGCCGCTTCGACTAAACCGCATTGGAGTGGTTTGCTGCGCGTGAGCGCGTTTGCGATGCAGAGCGCTGCGGCGGCAAACGAGTATGCGCTTCGCCGGATCTAGTCGAGAGCGAGGTCGGCGACGTGGCCGGCAATCGCGAGGCATGACGTCAGCCCGGGCGACTCGATACCGAACAGATTAATGAGCCCGCTGACGCCGTGCTCGCGCGGTCCCTGAATATTGAAATCCTGCACCGCAATGGCAGGCGGCACGATCTTGGGCCGGATGCCGGCGTAGCTCGGCATCAGCGCGCCGTCGGGCAGGCTTGGCCAATAACGGCGAATGGCCGGGTAGAAGCGTTCGGCCCGTGCCGGGTCGACGGTATAGTCGATGGTGTCGATCCATTGCACGTCCGGCCCGAACCGCGCTTGGCCGGCGAGGTCGAGGGTAAGATGAACGCCAAGTCCGCCGGGCTCCGGCACCGGGTAGATCAGACGCGAAAACGGTGACCGCGCGTTGCAACTGAAGTAATTGCCCTTCGCCAGATAGGCCGGCGGTATCAGCCTGCCCGGCATCCCTTCGATGTTGTGAGCAATCGCGGTTGCGTTGAGTCCTGCGCTGTTGATCAGCAGCCGGCAGGACAACTCGATGGGCGTCGCGCCGCCGATCGCGATTTCGAAGCCAGAGGTGCGCGCCCTGGCGCGCAGAAATGGCGCATGAAAGGCGAAGGCCGCGCCAGCGGATTCGGCGTCGCCGCGCAGCGCCAGCATCAAGGCATGGCTGTCGATGATTCCCGTCGAGGGCGACAGCAGCGCGGCTTCGCAAGACAGCACGGGTTCGAGCTGCCGGGCTTCGGCCCCGCTGAGCGGCTGCAGATCGTTAACGCCATTGGCTTCGGCATGAGCCCTGATACCGCGCAACCGGTCGGTTTCGCTGGCGCTGGTCGCGACGATCAGCTTGCCGCAATTGCGGTGCGGAATGCCGTGGTCCTTGCAATAGGCATACAGCGCCTGCTTGCCGGCCACGCACATGCGCGCCATTGAACTTCCAGCACGGTAATAGATCCCGGCATGAATCACTTCGCTGTTGCGCGACGAGGTTACGGTTCCGATGCCCTCGGCGGCCTCGATCACCACCACCTCGTGGCCTGCCAGCGCCAGGTGGCGAGCGATGGCGAGGCCGACGACGCCAGCTCCAATAACGATGCATTCGACGTGGTCCATGGTGGATCGGCCTCAACGCTGGCTGCCTGAAACCCGCCGTTGCGGCGAGTCTTCGCGTGAAAGAGCGGCTTTATCCCTGCCGCGGCGCTGCCGACCATGCGTAAACGGCAGCTATTAGCAATCTGTTAGTCATGCGGCCGCATTTGCCTATTTCGCAGCCACATTTGCATCAGAAGCGGGTACGCGTTTACCTGTTTCAAACAGGTCATGCCAGACACTCGCTGCGATATCCGCAGGTGAATGATGGCTGACAAGAATTGGCAGGCCGGCAGCGACGGAATAAGGCCTGCGCCCGTAACACTGTGGGCGTTCGCTACGATTTTGCCTTTTGGAACGGCATCGGGCGCACCGCTCGATTCTTCGCCTTCCGGATTCTTCAGCGGCTTTGACCCCGGCATGTCCTGGGAAGTGCTGATCGGCGGAATCGTCGTCATTTCCTTTCTGGCTTCGATCGTGCTCTGGAGCACCTCGGCTGTGCGCAAGATCAAGCGCGCCGAGCAGCGTCGCAATGTCCTCGTCGGCACGGCCCTGAACAATCTCGGTCAGGGGGTCGTCATGCTCAATGCAGAGCGCAAGGTGGTGTTCTGCAACGATCGCTATCTCGAAATCTACGGTCTGCAGCGCTCCGATATCCGCGAGGGCATGACCGGTCGCGAACTGGCCGTATTGCGGGAGCAGCGCGGCGTGCTGGGCGCCACCGTTGATGAGTTTTACGACAAGACCTCGGTGCCCGGCGGCCATATCTTCGAACTGCCCGGCGATCGCTCCATGATGGTGAAGATGCACCAACTGCCGAACGGCGGTGCGCTGACAACGCACGAGGATCTGACCGAAGAGCGGCGACTGGCGCGGCAACTCGCCTCGACGAAGAATTTTCTCGAATTGGTGATCGATAACGTTCCGGTCTGTATCACCGCGAAAAGCATGCGCGATGGGCGCTTCATTTTTGCCAACCGCGCGTTTTCGCGGTTCTCGGGCTTATCGCGCGAGAACATCGTCGGCCGCCGCGTCGATGAATTGTTCGTGCCGGCCGCGGCGGCGGCTGTGGATGCCGCGGACGAGGCCGCGATGGCGGCGCCCGATGGCCAGTATTCCGGCGAGCTGACAGTCGAGCGCAACGGCGAGACCCGTGTGCTCGCCAGCAATCGCGTGATCGTTCGCAACGAGCGTAACGAGCCGGAATTCCTGATTGCGCTGTTTGACGACGTGACCGAGCGCTCATCGCTGTCGGAGCAGCTGGCGAACGCCAAGAAATTCCTCGAGCTGGTGGTCGATCACATTCCGATTTCGGTAACGGTGGAGGACGTTCGCGACCGGCGTTACCTGCTGGCCAACCGTCGCGCCGAAGTCATCCTCAATCGCCGTCGGGAAGAGGCCACCGGGCTGACGTCTGCCGACCTATTCAATCCGCGCGAAGCCAGCCTGATCGTCAACCGCGACAACGCGGCCATCCGGGTCGGCGGCATGCAAACCGAGGAACATCCGATCAGCACCAAGGAGGGTCTGCGGCTGTTCCTGACCCGGCGCGTGACGGTGAACGACGACAACGGCACGCCGCAATATCTCATCAAGACCCATGAAGACGTCACTGACCGGCGCCAGACCGAGTCGCGCATGGCGCACATGGCTTATCACGACGGGTTGACCGATCTGCCCAACCGGGCCGCGTTCCTGCAGGCATTGACGCAAATGATCGAGGCTTGCTCGGGTACCGACGAGCAATTCGCCGTGCTCAGCGTCGATCTCGACGGCCTGAAGGAGATCAACGATGTCTATGGCCATGCCGTGGGCGACAAAGTGCTTATCGAAGTTTCGCGCCGTACCGAAGCGGCGGCTCGCGGCGGCGTCGTCGCCCGCCTCAGCGGTGACGAGTTTGGTCTGATCATCGACGGCAACCAGCCGGATGCCGGGATCGCTCTCGCCGGGCGCGTGGTTCAGGCGGTGTCCGATGAGTTCGCGATCGACGGCAAGTCGGTGCGCGCGGGCTTGACAGTGGGCATTGCGCTTTATCCGCGCGACGGCCGCGATGCAGCATCGCTGCTCGCCAATTCCGGTGCGGCGCTGTTCCGCGCCAAAGCGCATTCGCGAGGCTCGATCAGCGTCTTCGAGCCGGAGATGGATCAGCAGATCCGCGACCGTCGCGTGCTGCATCAGGAGTTGTCGGCGGCGATCCGCAACGGTGAGCTTTCTTTGCACTATCAGCCCCAGGCAAGAGCAGGGCGTGACGCCGGCATCGACAGCATCACCGGCTTCGAAGCCCTGGCGCGCTGGATGCATCCGGTACGCGGCGCCGTGCCGCCGAGCGAATTCATTCCGCTTGCGGAAGAAAGCGGCTTGATTGTCGAAATGGGCGAATGGATCTTGCGCGAAGCCTGCCGCGAAGCGGCGTCGTGGTCGAAGCCCCTGCAGATCGCTGTCAACCTGTCGCCGGCGCAGTTCATGCATGGCGATGTGGTTGCCTTGCTGCATTCGATCCTGCTGCAAACCGGATTGCAGCCCAGTCGTCTCGAACTGGAAATTACCGAAGGCGTGCTGATCGAGGATTTCGAGCGCGGCCTGCGACTGCTGCGCCGTCTCAAGGCGCTGGGTGTGCGCATTTCGATGGATGATTTCGGCAGCGGGTATTCCTCGCTGACATACCTGCAGGAATTCCCGTTCGACAAGATCAAGATCGACCGCGCCTTTGTCACCAATCTGGGTCACAATCCGCAATCCGCGGCCATCGTTCGCGCCGTGATCAATCTCGGCCATGGTCTGGGCATGACGATCGTCGCGGAAGGCGTCGAGACGCCCGAACAGCTTGCGTTCCTCGCCGACGAGCGCTGCGATGTCGTGCAGGGCTATCTGATCGGCAAGCCCGCGCCGATCGAGCGATATCTGGACCTGATTGGCACATCGGGCGCCAATTCCTCGTCTCAAGCGCGCAAGGTTGGTTGAAAGCTCCGTCATCTGCTCCTCCACGATCTTGTGACGGCGTGCCGCACCCGGTTGAGCTGCGTGCAATCCGAAGCTAAGAGCCTGTCCTTGGAAAACCTGTCGCGGAATCGCCCGCGGTCGGGCAAACTCCGGCGCGAGGCGCTGCATCGGCGGGGGCCATGGCTAACGCAATATCATCCACAATCACTGCGGAGACCGGCGCGGCGGGATCGCCGCTGTTGCGTATCGATGCGGTGACGAAGAAATTCGGCGGCTTCACCGCAGTGGACGGTCTTTCGCTCGACATCAAGGCAGGCGAGTTCTTCGCACTGCTCGGGCCGAGCGGTTGCGGCAAAACCACGCTTCTGCGGATGCTGGCGGGGTTCGAAACACCGGACGCCGGCCAGATCCTGCTCAACGGTTCGGACATCGCGCCGATGTTGCCGCACCAGCGGCCGGTCAACATGATGTTCCAGAACTACGCGCTGTTCCCGCATCTGACGGTGCGCGACAATATTGCGTTCGGCCTCAAGCGCGCCGGCCTGCCGCGCAAGGAGATCAAGGCGCGCGTCGCCGAAATGGTCGCGCTGGTGCGGCTCGAAGGACTGGAAAAGCGGCGGCCGGATCAATTGTCCGGCGGGCAGCGGCAGCGCGTGGCTCTGGCGCGGGCTCTGGCGCGGCGGCCGCAACTGTTGCTGCTCGATGAACCGCTCGGTGCACTCGATAAGAAACTGCGCGAGAACACCCAGCGTGAATTGCTCGAATTGCAGCGGCGGCTTGGCCTGACTTTCGTCGTGGTGACGCACGATCAGGAAGAGGCCATGACGATGGCCGATCGCATCGGCGTCATGAATGCAGGCAAGCTCGAACAGGTTGCGACGCCACGACATCTCTACGAGGAGCCGGTATCGCGCTGGGTCGCCGAGTTCGTCGGCGATATCAATATTCTCGAAGGTCAGATCTCGCGCCGCGACGCCGGGAGACTGATGGTCTCGGTGCCGCAGGCAGGGATCGTCGCCGCCGTGGCGCCGCAGGGAGCCAGCGATAGTGGTAACGCGTGCGTGGCGATCCGGCCGGAAAAGATTCGGCTGTCGCGGCGCGCACCGGTGTCCGACACTGCCGACGGGCACGCGATAAATCGGCTGGAAGGCGCGGTCAGCGATATCGGCTATCTCGGCGGCGCGTCGATCTACACGGTACGGCTCGATGGCGGCGCGATGCTGCGCGCGTCGCTGGCCAACACCGCGCGTCTCGACGTCGATGCCTTCGGTGTCGGTCAACGCGTCGTCGCCTGGTTTGCGCCGGACGATTGCGTCGTGCTGGGGCGCTGACATGAGCGCGCGTCGAATTTTCACCCGTCCGGCGCGGATCGCCGCCGTTGCGCCGTATCTCTGGATGTCACTTTTCTTCCTGGTGCCGTTCGTCTTCGTGCTGAAAATCAGCCTGTCGCAGACGGCCATCGCGCAGCCGCCCTATCTGCCGGTGTTCGATCTCGCCAGCGGCTGGCAGGCTCTTGTCGCGGCGTTTTCGGCGCTGTCGTTCGACAATTTCCGTTTGCTGGCATCGGACCAGCTTTACATCCAGTCGGGGCTGCGCAGTCTGACCGTGGCGATCACCGCGACGGCGATGCTGCTGCTGATCGGCTATCCGATTGCTTATGCCATGGCGCGCTTGCCGCGACGCTGGCAGCCGGTGGCGATGATGCTGGTGATCGTGCCGTTCTGGACCTCGTTCCTGATCCGCGTCTATGCCTGGATCAACATCCTGCAGCACGATGGCCTGCTCAACAAAATCCTGCTCGCTCTGCATATCGTCTCGACGCCGGTGGTGTGGCTCTCGACCGATACCGCGATGTATCTCGGGCTGGTCTATTCCTATCTGCCATTCATGATCCTGCCGCTCTATGCGACGCTGGCCAAGATCGATCCGGCACTGCTCGAAGCCTCGGCCGATCTCGGCAGCTCGCCGCTGCAATCGTTCTGGCTCATCACCGTGCCGCTGTCGCTGCCCGGCGTCGGTGCCGGCGTGCTGTTGTGCTTCATTCCGATCGTCGGTGAATTCGTTATCCCCGACCTGCTCGCGGGTTCCGACGCGCTGATGATCGGGCAGACCTTGTGGCTGGAATTCTTCACCAACCGCGATTGGCCGGTGGCCTCGGCGACCGCCGTCCTGCTGCTGGTGATCCTGCTGCTGCCATTGTTGATCTATGACCGCTTTCAGCGTCGGCAGATGGGGCGAGCATGAACGCGCGCCCGCTTGCACAGATGTCGCGTTTCAACATCGCCACGCTGGCGATGGGGCTGGCGTTTCTCTACCTGCCGATCGTCGTCCTGGTGATCTATTCGTTCAACGCCTCGCAACTGGTCACGGTGTGGGGAGGCTGGTCGCTGCGCTGGTATCAAAGCTTCTTCAACGATCAGGCGATGCTCGCCGCTGCGGCGATGAGCCTGCGCGTCGCGGCGGTGTCCGCGACGCTGGCGACCGTCCTCGGTACGCTGGCGGCGGTAGCCCTGACGCGCGGCGAACGCTTCAAGGGGCGGACGCTATTTTCGGGGATGCTTTACGCGCCGCTGGTGATGCCGGAAGTCATCACCGGCCTGTCGCTGCTGTTGCTGTTCGTGGCGTTGGGCGCCGAGCGCGGCTTCTGGACGGTGACCATCGCGCATACCACGCTGACGATGTGCTTCGTCACGGTGATCGTGCAGTCGCGGCTCGGCGGGCTCGACCGCAGCCTGGAAGAAGCCGCGATGGATCTCGGTTGCAATCCGGTTCGGGCCTTTGTTGCGGTGACGCTGCCGCTGATTGCGCCCGCTATCGCCGCCGGCTGGATGCTGGCCTTCACGCTGTCGCTGGACGATCTGGTGATCGCCAGCTTCACCACCGGGCCGGGCTCGGCGACGTTGCCGATCCGGATTTATTCCGAGGTGCGGCTTGGCGTGAAGCCGGAGATCAACGCGATCTGTTCGCTGATCGTCGGCTCGATCGCAATCTTGATTGTTGCGGCGTCGTTGGCCTCGAAACTATCGAGCGGGCGCGGCCAGAACGCCGCGCCTATGTGAACATCGCGTTTTCGCGGCTTAGTTGGATTTCGGCGCCGCGCCTGTTGCTCCGGCCGGCGGCTGCGTGGCGGTTTCAGGCGCAGCCTTCTGTCCGGTGAGGCGCTCAAGCACCGAGCGGACCGCCTCGCGCGTGGTGCGATCCTTTACCGCTTCGAGCAGCGGCGCCGATGCCGGTGAGCGCCGGATTAGGCTGACCGGATCGGGGAAGATCAGCGGATCATCCCACGGGCCTTGCACGACGAATGGTAACTCGAAGCCGGCAGTGTTGCCCGCCGCCGAAGCGAGACTGGCGACGCCTTTGAGGTCGTATTCGCGGGCCGGTACCGAGGCCGTTCCGGTCAGCGTCAACCGGGCATTCGGTCCGTCGAGTTGAATGTCTTCGGCGGTGGCGATGCCTTCGCTGAAGCGCAGGTTCATCTTGAGTGTATTGAACGGCGTCTGGCCGCTGCGGAAATTGCCGCCGCCGGACAGCGGCCGCCGCTCCAGCCGCTTGAGCAATTGCTCGACGTTGAAGCCGCTGATGGCGCCGTCGTGGGCGAGAAGCGTTGCGTTGCCGCCGAGCGATTGCGCCAGGCCGAACGGGCTTGCGCCGGAAGCCTCCAGCGCCACGTTGATGGTGCCGCGGCCGGAGAGCTTGGTGATCCCGAACAATTCGCTGGCGCTGCTTTGCAGATCGACGTCGATCAACTGAAATTGTGCCTTGATGTCGGCGCCGCTGTCGACGCGCGCCACGCCGAACGAGCCTTTTGCAACGCCGCCGTACATCTGCGCTTCGCCGATACTCAGCGCCAGCGTGCCGCCGCGCAGGTTGGCGCCGAGCGCCGTGCGTCCGAGCTTCGAAGAGCCGACGATCACCTTGGCTGCTGACAGCCGCATATCGAGATCGGTGCTCGACAGGGCGCTCAGATCGAACAGTTGACGATTCCAGTCGCGCGCGCCGCTCGCCAGCAGCCGGAAGGCGCTGACATAGGGCGTCAGGTCGATAGTTCCCGCGGCCAGCGTTGCCTGCAAGGTCTGGCGGCCGTTGTTACTGTAGGTCATTACGCCTTCGCCGACGTTGCCGTCCAACTCGACGTTCACATTGGTGAGCGCAATCGAAGGGCCGACGACATTGGCGCGCGCCTTCAAGGCGAAACGGCCGAAGCCGCCGCTGCCGGGAGGTTCTTGTCCGGCCCAGCGCAGTGCATTGCGCAACGCGCCGCTGTCGGCGGTCAGCGTGCCTTCCAGCATCAGGCTGGTGCGATTGGCCACCGCACCATCGAATGCCAGTTTCAGCGGCGGTGCGGCCAAGCGGATCTTCAGTCCGGTGCGTTCGCCGGAGAGCGATGCGATGAAATCGGTGATGCTGATGCTGCCGTCGACGCGTTCGCCGCGCCAGTCAAATTGCCCGGTCGCCGCGAACGACTTCGAGATCGAGGGCCAGGCCAGCGACAGGTCGATGTCGTCCACCAGCTCCGATTGCTGATTCGCCTCGTCGCGATAGATCAGCACGCCGTCCTGCAGACGAATCTCCGAGAACGACAACGGATTGGCGCCACCGGGTTTGACGGTTCGCGTCACGGTCTCGATGAAGGGCGTCCAATTGCTGCGCCCGTCCGCCTCGCGCACGACGCGGATGCGCGGACGCAGCATCGCGAGGTCCGCAATCTCGAAGCGCTGCATCAGCAGCGGCAGCAACCGCAAATTGGCGGTGAGGACGTCGACGTTGAGCGCCGGATCGATGGCGCCGCCACCCTTGAGGCCGACATTGTGGAACGTGACGTGGCTCTGCGGGAACACGGTGATATCGATATCGCCGTTGACGACGAGGTCGAGACCGGTGACTGCCCGGATCTGCGTTTCCACCGCCTGCCGCAACGCCTGGCGGTCGAGCAGCAAGGACATGCCGGCGAGAGCGGTCAGCAAGACGCCCAGAATTGCCGCGAGCGGCAACCCCAGGCGTTTTATTCCTTGGGCGATGGTCAATGACATATCCGGATCGGTTGACGTCGGAGGCTGGCGCTCAGCTTCCCGTGCTGCCCGCCTCGCCGCCAACTTGATGGGTTTTCTTGACGCTTTCAAGGCCACTTAGGAGCAAATGCCCAATCATTGACGCGCCGCGGCAATTTCGCCTAATACTCCTGTTCCCCGCATTCGGTCACCGTCTCGCGGCAACGCTATGGCCGCCACGCGGAGACCATAGGTTCAGCGTCTTTCCTCGATCAGGTCATATCCCCCATGAACAAGGTTTATCCCGACGCCAAATCGGCACTCGACGGCATTCTCAAGGACGGCATGATGGTCATGTCGGGCGGTTTCGGCCTGTGCGGCATCGCGGAAACGCTGTCGGACGCGTTGCGCGAATCCGGCGTGAAGAATTTGACCGTGGTTTCCAACAATGCCGGCGTTGACGGCATCGGGTTGAGCCGTCTGCTCGAAACGCGTCAGATCAAGAAGATGATCTCGTCCTATGTCGGCGAGAACAAGCTGTTCGCGCAGCAATTCCTCGCCGGCGAACTGGAACTGGAATTCTCGCCGCAGGGCACCCTGTCCGAGCGCATTCGCGCCGGCGGCGCGGGCATCCCGGCGTTCTACACCAAGACCGGCGTCGGCACGCTGATCGCGGAAGGCAAGGAAGTGAAGGAATTCGACGGCGAGAAGTATCTGATGGAGCGGGGTCTGTTCGGCGATCTCGCCATCGTTCACGCCTGGAAGGGCGATACCGCGGGCAATCTCGTGTACCGCAAGACGGCGCGCAACTTTAACCCGATGATGGCGACCGCGGCCAAGATCACCGTTGCTGAAGTCGAGCATCTGGTGCCGGCCGGCGAGATCGATCCCGATCACATTCACACGCCGGGCATCTTCGTGCAGCGCATCATCGAGGTCGGCACCTCGAAGAAGCGCATCGAGCAGCGCACGCTGCGCAAGCGCCCCGCTTAACGTTTTTGGTTCGACGCGTTTTCGTCACGCGAACCGGTTTCCACTTCGCTAGAAAACGCTATCAGTTTACCGGAGGATCTTTCCATGGCCTGGACCCGCGACCAGATGGCTGCACGCGCAGCCAAAGAATTGCGCGATGGATATTACGTCAACCTCGGCATCGGCATCCCGACGCTGGTGTCGAACTACATTCCCGATGGTGTCGATGTGCAGTTGCAGAGCGAGAACGGCATGCTCGGCATGGGGCCGTTTCCGTATGAAGGCGACGAAGACCCCGACCTGATCAACGCCGGCAAGCAGACCGTCACCGAGCTGCCGACCACCAGCTATTTCTCCAGCGCCGACTCGTTCGGCATGGTGCGTGGCGGTCATATCGACCTGTCGATCCTCGGCGCGATGCAGGTGGCGCAGAACGGCGATCTCGCCAACTGGATGATCCCCGGCAAGATGGTCAAGGGCATGGGCGGCGCGATGGATCTCGTCGCCGGCGTCAAGCGCGTCGTCGTGGTGATGGAGCACGTCGCCAAGGACGGCCCCAAGCTGTTGAAGAAGTGTAACCTGCCGCTGACTGGCGAGCATGTCGTCGACATGGTCATCACCGATCTCGCGGTGTTCACCATCGATAAGCATGGCAAGGATGGCATGGCGCTGATCGAGCTCGCCGATGGCGTGACGCTCGATGAGGTGAAGGCCAAGACCGAAGCGGAATTCCGCGTCGCGCTGAAGAACACCTGAGCCGCTTAACGCGCTTTGAGTTTTGACGGCCGGGCTTGTCCCGGCCGTTTGCATTTTGCAGATCGGTTTACGCCGGCCCGTTCGGCAGGTCGGAGAAGCGCGTCAGCCACGCCACCGGCCCGATGCTGGCGGCGACGATCAACAGCGCGGCGAGGGCGCCTTCCTCGAAGCTGCCACGGCTGGCATATTGATAGATCGACGTCGCCAGCGTTTCGACATTGAGCGGGCGCAGCAGAAGCGTCGCAGGCAATTCCTTCAGGCAATCGACGAACACCACGATCACCGCGCCCATCATTGCCGGCCGCAGCAGCGGCAGATGGATGCGCCGCATCGCCGTCATGTGCCCGGCACCGGCTGCGCGTGCGCAGTCGTCGTAATCGCGCGGGATTCGCTCGGCACCGGCGCGGATCAGGCCGGTCGGCACCGCCAGAAAGCGGATGACATAAGCCAGGATCACCGCGCCGCCGGAGCCGACGATGATCAGTCCCGGCGGTGGCTGATTCAGCCAGGCCGCGAGCGTGTTGAGGCCGTTGTCGATCGCCAGTACCGGGATCAAAAGGCCGATCGCCAGCACCAGTCCGGGCAGGGCATAACCCGCCTGCGCGATGGTCATGGTGACCGCGCGCAACGCGGTCGGTCGCCAGCGATGCGCGAACACGACGGCAAAGCCGAGCGATAGCGCCAGCAACGTTGCAAGCGAAGCAAAGCCGACCGAGTTGAACGCATCGCGCAGCAGCGGTGCGCCGGCATCGCTGAGTAATCCGCGTTTGACGCTCTGGTTGATGAGAAACAGCAGCGGCACGATGAAGCCGAACAGCATCGGCGAAAAGCACGCGGCGAAACTCAGCGCGCCCTTGAGGCCCGTCAACGGACGACGCTGCAGCAGCCGCGGACTTTCCGAGGAAAACTCCACCGATGCGTTGCGGCGGCCGTAACGCTCAATCGCCACCAATACGATCACGATCGCCAGCATCAGGCATGAGGTCTGCGCTGCGCCGGGCAGGCTGCCGCGATTGAGCCACGTGGTGAATACCGCCACCGTCAGGGTGCGCACGCCGAGATATTCGCTGGCGCCGATATCGTTGAGCGTTTCGAGACAGACCAGTGCGAGACCGAGCGCCAGTGCCGGCCGCGCCATCGGCAGTGAAATGCGCCAGAACACGTGCCACTTGCCGGCCCCCAGCGTCCGCGCCGCTTCGATGAATTCCGCCGATTGATATTGCAGCGTGGCGCGCACCGAGAGGTAGACGTAGGGATACAGCACGACGCCGATCAGCGCCACGGCGCCGGGCAGCGAGCGCAGGTTCGGCAGCAGCGCCACGGCGTCCTGCGTCGGCAACCACAGCATCAACGCGCGATGCGCCAGCCCGAGCGGTTCGAACAGATCGACATAGACATAAGCGCCGATATAGGTCGGGATGGCCAGCGGCAGCGGCATCAGCCACAACAGCAGACGGCGGCCCGGAAAATCATACAGCGAGATCAACCACGCGGTACCGGCGCCGAGCAGCAATGTGACCACGGCGACACCGGCCAGCAGCAGCGCGGTGTCGCGCAACGCCTGCGGCAACACGTAGGCCACCAGATGCGGCCAGACATCGGGCGCCGGCTGCAATGCCAGAATGCCGATGCTGACGACTGGCGCAGCGACGATCAGCGCCGCCAACAGCGAGATCGTCGTCGCAACCGGCGATGTGTTGGGTCCGGCCGTCACGGCCTGTCACCATGGGCCGCCGTGACGGCTGACAGAGCGATGGCCGGGACGCTGCCCGGCCATGCTGAACGATGGATGGCACTCAATCCACTGCGCCTCAGTTGTCGAAGCCGACCTTGTCCACCAGCGTCGATGCGGCCTTGCGACTCCTCGCGATCTTGGCGATCGGCATCGGGTCGGCCTTGAGCTGGCCGTAACCGGCGATGGTCGGATTGAGCGTAACGCCGCTGCGCACCGGATATTCGTAGTTGATGTCGGCGTACATCTGCTGTGCTTGTTCGCCCGCCAGCCATTCGATCAGCTTGATGCCGTTGGCCTTGTTCGGCGCATGCTTGGCCAGCAACACGCCGGACAGATTGACGTGAGTGCCGCCGTCGGCAAACGTCGGCAAAATGACGCGCGTGGCTTCCGCCCACGGTTTCTTGTCGGGATCGCCGTTCATCATCAGCGCCCAGTAATACGTGTTGCCGATGCCGAGATCGCATTTGCCGGCGGCTACGTCGCGCGCCGTCTCGCGGTCGCCGCCGGAAGGTTTCTGCGCCAGGTTGGCCTTGACGCCGCGCAGCCATTCCTCGGCCTTGGCTTCGCCGTGCTTGGCGACATAGGCCGCGAACAATGCGTTGTTGTAGATGTGCTGACCGGAGCGGATGCAGATCTTGCCCTTCCACTTCGGATCGGCCAGCTCTTCATAGGTGATGCTGTCCTGCTTGACGCGATCCTTCGAGGCATAGATCACGCGGGCGCGCATCGAGATGCCGGCCCACTGGCCGTCGGGATCGCGATACTGCGCCGGCACGATCTTGTCGATCACCTCGGACTTGATCGGCTGCGTCACGCCGGCTTGTACCGCTTCATCGATGCGGCCGATGTCGACGGTCAGCAGCACGTCGGCCGGGCTGTTGGCGCCCTCGGCCTTCATGCGCTGCTCGAGGCCGGAGCTTGCGGAAACCACGTTGACCTTGATTCCGGTCTCCTTGGTGAAGGCCGCGAATAACGGCTGCACCAGCTTGGTCTCGCGGTAGGTGTAGACGTTGACCTCGCCATTGTCGGCGATTGCCGATGTGCTCAGCCCGGCCAGACAGAGGACGGCAGCGGCTGATGCAAGGCGGTGGTGACGGCTCATGACGGGCTCCGGCGTACAGTGGCGATACCGAAGTCAGTAACCCGGCGCTCGCGGCCGAAGACGTGGCGCATTGTCGCGATAACAGCTGTTTAGAGTAATTCCAGATCGTCCGCGTTATGCCCGTGTGGTCGCATGCACGAACGTCACCTCGATCAGCGTGCCAGATTGCGGCGCGCTCTTGATCTGAAAGCGGGCGCGATTGGCTTCCACAAGCGCCTTGGCCAGCGAGAGGCTCATGCCGGAATGGTCCAGTGTCCGCTCCGGGGTCTGCTGGGTGCCGAAAGGTTCGAGCGCTGCCGCCAATTCGCTGTCGTTGAGGCCATGGCCGGTATCGCGCACGCGGAACACCACGTCACCGGAGTCGGACAGCGCCGAGGAGACGATGACCTGACCGCCGGCGTTGGCCAGATGGATCGAACTGCCGATCAGATTGAGCACGATCTGCCGCAAAGCGCGTGCATCGGCCACCACGCTGGGCAGCGTATGCGCCAGCGAGGTGCGGATGATGATTCGCTCGCGATTGGCACGTGGCTGCAACACGGCGACACACTGCTCGACAAGATCGTTGAGGTTCTGGCTGGCGAACGTCAGTTCGAGCTTGCCGGTTTCGATGCGCGTGAGATCGAGCATCTCGTCCACGATGGCGATGACACGCTCGCCCGATGCGCGGATATCCTTGAGATACTCGGCATAGCGTTCGTTGCCGATCGCGCCGAAACGTTCGTCGATCATGACGTCGGCAAAGCCGATGATGGCGTTGAGCGGCGTGCGGATTTCATGGCTGACGCGCGCCAGCACATCGGCCTTGGCGGTGGCGCCGCGTTCGGAATGGCGGCGGGCCTGCAGCAGTTCGGCTTCGCTCTTCTTGCTCTGCGTCAGGTCGCGGAACACTGCGAAGAAATTGGTGCTGTTGGCGCCGGTCCGTCCGATGGTCACCGACAAGGGAATGAAGCCGCCACTGCGTTCGCGGCCCAGCGCTTCGCGTCCCTGATCGAGCAGGCTGGCGACGCTGTTGCTGTGAAGCGCGGCAAGGCTCTCCTGCACGCCGCGTTGGCTTTCCGGCGCGAACAGGTCGCTCAGGTGGAGTTGAACCATATCGCCGCCGTCATAGCCGAACAGCGCTTCGGCGCTGCGATTGCAGGCATTGATGCGGCCCTCGCCGTCGAACATCACGACACCGTCGGCAGTAGTGTCGAGGATCGCGCCCAATTCCTCTGCGTTGGCGAGGCCGATGCCCGGTGTCGCCACGACTGGCGCTTCGCGAGCAGGGGCAGTGGCCGCGGTGTCGTTGACAATCAGCGCCAGCGCCGTCGCGCCATCCCATTCGATGGTGAACAGCCGCGCGTCGAAGGTGACGTCGCGCGCGCTGATGATCACCGGCGTTCCGCTGGCATCGGCGGTCTGGGCCGCGTCGGACTTCGGCGCGATGTAGATCGCATCGAGGCCGCCTGCGGCGCGCAACGCCTGAACGCTGTCGTAGCCGATGCGCGCGACGAATGCGGGGTTGGCATAGAGCAGCTGCTCAAGCCGATAGATCAGCACGCCGGCCGGAATCAGATCGAGCAGCGCAGCGTCGCGGCCGCTGTCGCCACGCGCTGCGATGTCCTCCACCGACAACCAATTCGCGGTCGACGACTCGTCGGCTTCGGACGTCGGCGTTGCGTCCGGTTGCGCCTCGGTTGCTTTCGATCCGGCCCCGGTCTCGAGTTCGAGCCGCTCGGAAAGCTGGCGCGCGAGCTCATTGAATGCGTTGTTTTCGACGGGCGTCAGCGACGGCAATTTCTGATCGGTGCCGGGGCGCAGGTGCACGACGTTCGGAGGTGTTTCCAAGGCAGGTGTATCCAGATGATCCGGCCCGGCCGAAGTTGACGCGGTGTCGGAGTGTGATGGGTTGCCGGCGTCGTCGTTGCGCGTGACGTCGGCGGTCAAGGGATGCGGCGATGGCGTCGCGGCCGATCGTGCGTCTGACCATGGCTCGTTAAGCCGCGCCAGAGCGTCGAAGTCGCGGCAGACGCCGAAGCCGCGATAGCCGATAAAGGTTTGCGTGCGATCGAACACCGGCAATCCGGACAGTTCGACTGGCAGCCGCATGTCCGGCCGATCCACCGGCCATTGCAAGGTGATGCCGCTCCATGTGCTACGTGTGGCAACGGCCTGAGCGACGAGGTTGTCGGGATCGAGATCGAATTCATCGGCGATCTCGTGCCACGGCCGCCCGAATGTGGTGGCGGTTCGCAAGCCGATCACGCGGGTGAATTCGTCGGCGCCGAGCAGGAAGTGCCCGTCGGCATCCATTTGCCAGGTGAAGCGCAGCGGGCGGCGTGAGCTGCGCACGGCAATATCCTGCCATTCCGGCGCGACGGCATCATGGGTATCGCCACGGGGCGCTGCAATTGCCGGCACCTCGGCCGGTTCAGGCGCGGCTTTTGTTTCGTCGCTTGTCGTCGGCGCGTCCGAAGCCGCGCACGATGGTGCATCGGGCAGATCGGGCTCCGCCACCTGATCGTCGAACGCATCGAACAACACGGATTGCGGCAGAACGTTCGGTTCGGTTGATGTCGTTGATGTCGCTTCAGGCGGTGACGGTTCGATCGGACGATGCGCCGTCGGAGCGTCGGATGACGTCGGCGCGGGTTCTGCGACGTCGGGTGTCTCATCAGCCGCTACCGTGACGCGCGATGGCACGCCCAATTCGGCGCTCGGTGCGATCAGGGCCAGCAGGGCGAGATCGGCTCCAGCGCCGATCCGATGCAAAACAACGTCGCCCAAGCGGGTCGCGGCTTCGGCACGGCCGCCGTGCAGCGCCGTGTCGCGCGCGTCGTCGAGTCCGAGTTCGCCGAGCGTGCGCACATCGAACCAGGATTTGGCGGCTGCGTTGACGCCAGCCAGCGCGCCGCCGCTGTTGAAGATCGCGGCCGGCGTGTCGAAATCGTCAACGACGCGCTGCATGCGCTCGTCGGCTGGCAGCGAACGCCCGACCGGCGCCACCGCCGCGATGAGGATGCCCGCGCTGCCGTCGCGAAACGCCAGCCGCAGGCACGCACAGGTCGCGAGATTGCCGAGCATGCCGCCGAAACCTTGCAGGCGTTCGAGCCGGGGCGTGCCATCCGGCTGCAACAGTCCCGCAAGCCGCGACACCTGCCGCCGGTGCTGATCGGCGGGACCGAACTCGCGTGCTGCCAGAGCCGCATTATTGGCCGCGCCCATCACGGCGACACCAGCCGGGTTGGCCCACAGCACATGCGCGCCGTCGATCGACCACAGCCATGCCGGGAGCGGACTGGTCGCGTGAACCGCCAGCCTGGGATCGCTCACACTTCGCAACTGGAATTCCACGCGGGTCATCGACTGCTTGTTCGGACATGGGGAGCGGTTGGCTGCCTCCAGCGGCCAACAGCCTTAACACTTCGTTAGTATCGCCTCCGGTGACGATCCGGTCCACGGTCGGCATCGAATGCAGCGACTGAAAGCCGCAATAGCGTTAATTTCGCGGTCAGGCCGGACCCACAGGTGAGGCGTCGCGTTAAGCTATTGCAAAAGCAGGCCGCTGGTTCACCATGGGCCGGCTTCGATTGCGAAAGCCGCCGTTGCGGCGGCAGCCCCATTCCGGCAGCCTTGGCGGGGATGCGCCAGGGCTTTCGCCGCCACGCAGCACAGCACACAGGAGGCCAATTATGGATCAGAACGACCGTGATCGCTTCGAGATTCCCAAGGACATGCAATCGATGGCCGAGGCAGGCTTCGAGCAGGCCCGCAAGGCGTTCGAGAATTTCCTCAACAGCGCGCGGCAGACCTCCAGTTCGCTCGAAGATCGCGGTGAAAAAGTGCGTGCCGGTGCCAAGGACATCACCAGCAAGGCCATTGCCTTTGCCGAAAAGAATGTCGCCACGTCGCTGGACTATGCCCAGAAGCTCCTGCAGGCCAAGGACATCGGCGAAGTGATGCGGCTGCACAGCGAATATGTTCAGGAACAGATGCGCGCCTTGGCTGAGCAAGCCAGCGAGATGGGCCAGGCCGTGACGCGTGCGGCGATGGATGCGGCGCGACCCAAGACGTGACGGTGGCGATCGGCGGCCTTCGATGCCGCCAATGCGGAACGGCCAGCCACTTTGGGCTGGCCATCGGCCCTGCCGACCGTTTGGGTTGTTCTTTAATTTTTTTCTACTGTTAAGATAGTTGGTGTCGGTGGCATTGCCTGATGCCCTCAGGCTCGGCCTGCAACACAATCTTCTTTTGCATTGCACAATTCTGACATGTTGGCGGCGCAAGATAGGCGTGGGCCCGGGCGGGCCCTTTGCGATCCGTAGGTGAGATGACCCGGTTCGGCCATTCTGCGCGGACGCGGCCGAGAATTCGTCTTCAGTCATTCCAACTCAGACACAAGGATGCTGCAATGGCCTCTGCCACCGATCCATTTTCCGCACCCGTCGTTCCATTTGAAGTCCCCGAGCAGGTTCGCGCGTTCGCCGAGAAGGGCGTCGAGCAGGCCCGCGAGCAGTACGCCAAGTTCAAGGATGTCGCCGAAGGCAATAACAGCGCTATCGAGGCCGCTTTCGTTGCGATCTCCAAGGGCGCTAGCGAATATTCCACCAAGCTGCTGAGCTTCGCTCAGGCCAACACCTATGCCGGCTTCGATTTCGCCCATGAAATCGTTGCCGTACGGTCGCTTCCGCAGGCGGTCGATATTTGGGGCAGTCATCTTCGCAAGCAGTTCGAGACTTTCACCAGCCAGGCACAGGAATTGGCCGAACTGTCCCGCAAGATCGCAACCGAAGCCGCCGAACCGCTCAAGAACAGCGCGTCCAAGGCGTTCAAATCGGCGGCCTGATCGATCCGGGCGCCGCATTCAAGGCTGTAAGCCCGGGCCGCTTGCCCGGGCTTCTGATTTGATGAACTGCGGTCGAAATTGGCCGGTTTCCCGGCTTGCCAAAGCGGGCCGTTGCACCTAGTTTCCGCCCCGTTCGCGCCCCGAATTTGGCGCGCGTCAGGATGCAGTTGTAGCTCAGTTGGTTAGAGCGCCTGTCTGTGGAACAGGAGGTCGGTGGTTCGAGCCCACCCAACTGTACCACCCGTTTCTCTCACATCAGGGCCTATCGTCAGTGCCGGGCACGCGCGGCCTCGGCCAGATCGATTTCGGTCAACAGCCGGACGAAATCGGCCATGCTGGAGTGATCCTCGTCGGACGGCGCTGCTTTTTGCGAGCTGGGCTCGCGATCGCTGCTTTTGCGGGACCTACGGTCGAACAACGCGAATATACGCATGGGGCACTCCCAATTATTCCGCGAAGGCCTAGCTGGGAGCAAATTGATTAAGATTTTACGTTTGGCAGCGACGCCGTCGGGCAGGCATACCGGTTCCCTGCCTCGGCACGCATCTGCGTGTTGTAGAACTGCCCCATCGACGGCGCGTTGAGCAGCGCGTCGAGTGTCGTCTGCGGCACGCCGCAATACTGCCGGTAAGTCGATTGCACCGCGATGATCGCGTCGTGACGCGTCGGATCGTAACAGACCCGACTGAGCAGACTGCTGCGCGTGATGTCGGTGCAGGTGAATCGCGCCAAATTCACCGGACCGCGATCGACGACGTCAACCGTATCGGCATCGGTCCATGTGGCGTTGGCGAACAACGCGACCAGCACGGCGATAGCTTTGCTTGCAATCACGTCCGTTGCTCCGACCGAATTCCCTGACGATGCGTGGTCGTCATCGCACGGGTGCATTGACGCATTGAACGTTACGCCGTGCAACAGCGTTGAATGTGCATGGCATAGCGTGGCTGGCTGAATCCGAGGCCACGTAGCGCCGAGCGTCTCGCTTTGTGGCGGAATTGTGAATCCGCGCGACATCGCGCCGCGCTGGCGTCACCGTTCTCGGTCAACACATCTGCTCGCAGTGAGGAGATTTGGGTGAGTGAATATCAGGCTGAGCTGGACCGCCACTTCGACTGGTTCGAACGCAAGTTGCCGCAGCGCTTCGCGCGCTTTCTGAGTTGGGTCCGCAAACCATCCTCGCGACTCGTGCGCGTGCCGCTGGCGCTGTTGCTGGTGCTCGGCGGTATTTTCAGCTTCCTGCCGGTGCTTGGCCTCTGGATGCTGCCGCTCGGGTTGTTGTTGATCGCGCAGGACATCACGCTGCTGCAGAAGCCGATCATGCGCTTGCTCGGCTGGATTGAGCGCAGATGGATCGAGCGTCAACGCGCACGCGGCAAGCGCTGATGCAGCGACGATGGCGCGCTCTGACAACGGAACAGGCGTGTTGTGTGACTCAAAAAGCCCACTTCGTTGTTAAATTCGATGTTTCTGCAGGGTTGCGACGTAAATTCTGCTTTAACGAATCAGCAACCTGATTCACCTTCGCCTTCTGGGGTCAATCTGGAGGCCAAGGTATGAACGTAATTGTTTTTGCATCACGCAAAGGCGGCTCTGGCAAGAGCACATTAACGGCTCATCTTGCCGCACATGTCCACAAACCGAGCAAGCCCTGTCTGCTTGTCGATGCCGATCCGCAGGGATCGCTCACGCTATGGCACAAGCTGCGCGGCACCAATGAACCTCCGCTCAAGGCCGCGAACCGTTCCGTCAGCGAGATCGTTGCCGCCGCCAAGCGCGATGGCTACGAGTGGGTCTTCATCGATACGCCGCCGAACATGTCGGCCGTGGTCGAGGACGCGATACGCAACGCCACCATGGTCATCATTCCGGCTCGCCCCGGTGTGTTCGATGTCAACGCGGTGCAGGAAACGATTCAGATCTGCCGTTCGGCACGCAAGCCTTATGCCGTAGTCATCAACGGTGCACCGGCGCTGCGCGAAGGCGTCGAGAGCCGCATCGTTTCCATCGCACGCGAGGCGCTCGCCAAGTTCCGCGTCCCGGTGTGGAGCGGTCAGGTCACCAATCGCGCTGACCTGTTGCTGGCGCTCGGTCACGGAGAAGGTGCGCTCGAATATTATTCCGAGGGTCGCGCGGCGTCCGAGATCAGCCGGTTGTGGTCGGCGATCGAACGTTCGATCAAGGCGATCCGCGGCAGCGGTTCGACGACTGGCGCGATGCACAAGCAGGCCGCGTAACCCGCGCGAGATCTGACTTGCTGGCTCAAACGCGCGCTTGTCGCGCGTTTTTTGCTTTATGCGAGAGCGACGGCGAGCGGTTGGCGCGCTGAGCGCTCGATGGGTCGCGTGTGCCATCACGCTCTTGAAGCAGGGCCGATTGCAGCGCCTGTTGAGCGCATAATCCGTCACACGGAATGAGGGCAAAAAAAACCGGGCTCGAAGAGCCCGGTTTAAGGCATTGGCCACAAGAGGCCGACACAATCACCTTCCAAGAGGGATAACTGAGGGCCCGCGTCGCTAGAGGAGGGGGACAAATGCGCAACGCGAACTCTCAGCGTGTGAAGAGTATGATCCTCGTCAGCGTTACCCAGCAACCATGCATGTCGCATGTCAGTCATGCGATGACCGAGGGCGTGCCGAGCTGCTACTCGCGCCAGCGCTGCGCCTTGCTGACGATGAAGTCGCGGAACGCCTGCACGCGCGCCACCGTCTTCAGCTCCTCCGGATAGACAAAATATGTATCAAGTTGAATCTGGTCCGACTCGCTGAAGAGCTGCACCAGCCGATTGTTCTCCTCGACCAGATAGTCAGGCAGTGCGGCGATGCCGAGCCCCTGCTGGCAGGCGCGGACCAGCCCGAGGATGTTGTTCACCTTGAAAAAGGCCTCGCGCGGGCCGGCGCCGTTGCGCCCCGCCTCGATCAGCCAGCTGCGGTTCTGCAGGTGCGGTGGCACCTGCGCATCGCTCAGCATGATGATGCGGTGGCCGTCGAGCTCCTCGAGCGTCCGCGGCGTACCGAAATGCTTGATGTATTCCGGGGAGCAATAAGCGTGGAAGCCCATCGCGAACAGCTTGCGCTGGATCAGGTCGGGCTGCGTCGGCTTGCGTGTTCGGATCGCGATATCGGCCTCGCGCATCGACAGATCCAGCTCCTCGTCGGTGACGATCAGCGAGATGCGGATTTCCGGGAACAGTGCGGTGAATTCGCCGAGTCGCGGGATCAGCCAGTGAATGCCGACGCCGGGCGTGGTGGTGACCTTGAGGTCGCCGCTCGGCCGCTCGCGGCTGTCGGTCAGCTTGGCGCGCGCCGCCTGCAACTGCATGAAGACGTCGTGCGCGGTGCGAAACAGAAGGTCGCCCTGCTCGGTGAGGATGAGGCCGCGTGCATGCCGGTGAAACAGCGAGACCGCCAGTTCCTGCTCCAGCGCACTGACCTGCCGCGACACCGCCGATTGCGACAGTCCGAGTTGTTCGCCGGCATGGGTGAAACTTCCGGCCTCGGCGGCGGCGTGGAAAACCTTCAGCTTGTCCCAATCCATATCGGCAAACCCGTCGTGGCTTCGAGGCATGGCTACTCCGCAGCCGCCCGGTCGGCGGCGTGGTGGGCGAGAAAACGTTCGGCTTCGAGCGCCGCCATGCAGCCCATTCCGGCTGCCGTCACCGCCTGGCGATAGGTCTCGTCGGCGACGTCACCGGCGGCGAACACGCCCGGCACCGAGGTCGCGGTGGAATGCGGCGCGACCTCCACATAGCCGGACGGCTTCATCTTGATCTGGCCTGCCACCAGTTCGGTCGCCGGCGCGTGGCCGATCGCGATGAAGACGCCATCTGCGGGCACTTCGGTGAGCGCGCCGGTTTTGACGTTCTTGAGGCGGACGTGGGTGACCTTGCCCGGATTCTCGGTGCCGCAGATCTCGTCGATAGCGCTGTCCCAGACCACCTTGATCTTCGGATGATTGAAGAGACGATCCTGCAGGATGCGCTCGGCGCGGAAATTGTCGCGGCGATGCACGATGGTGACCTGCGACGCGAAATTTGTCAGAAACAACGCCTCCTCGACGGCGGTGTTGCCGCCGCCGACCACCACGACCTGCTTGCCGCGATAGAAGAAGCCATCGCAAGTGGCGCAAGCCGAGACGCCGAAGCCCTTGAACTTCTCTTCCGAGGGCATGCCGAGCCAGCGCGCCTGGGCGCCCGTCGCCAGAATGACCGTCTCGGCGAGGTAGCTATCGCCGCTGTCGCAGGTGATCCGGAACGGCCGCTGGCCGAGCTCGAGCTGGGTGACCAGATCGGTGACGATCTTGGTCCCGACATGCGCCGCCTGCTGCTCCATCTGCTGCATTAGCCACGGGCCCTGAATGACGTCGCTATAGCCGGGATAATTCTCGACGTCGGTGGTGATGGTCAGCTGGCCGCCGGGCTGAATGCCCTGGATCAGGATCGGCTCCAGCATCGCCCGTGCGGCATAGATCCCCGCAGTGTAACCGGCCGGGCCGGATCCAATAATGACAACTTTAGCGTGTATCGGGGCGGGCATGGGGTCGAGACCGTTTCTATCAGGCAGCGGGGAAGGCGATATGAAAACAGCGCGAAGTGCATTCGCGCAGTGCAACGAAACATTACAGCCAGTTTAGGTTATCTGGCCAGCCATGCAAGATTTGCAATACATGGGAACAAACTTTCCCGTGATGGCCAAAATCGAGGCACCGTGCACGTAATAAAATTGCGCAAAAAATTCCGCTATGCGCTATGGGTATGCGAAAGTTTAGCGCAGCCGTAACCGGGGACTGGCACCGCGTGTCGAAGAGTCTTGACGAGATCGATCTGAGAATCCTCAACGAAATTCAGGCCGACGGCCGGATTACCAACGTCGAGTTGGCGAAAAGGGTCGGAATTTCGCCGCCGCCGTGCCTGCGGCGCGTCCGCACGCTCGAGGAGGAAGGCTACATCCAGGGTTACCGGGGCCTGCTCGATCCGCGGCTGCTGGGATTCGATGTCACCGTCTTTGCCTCGGTCCACCTGTCGAGCCAGGCCGAGGCCGATCTGCGTGCCTTCGAGGAGTTCGTTCGCGACGAGCCGCTGGTCCGCGAATGCTGGATGCTGTCGGGCGAAATCGATTTCATCCTCAAATGCGTGGCGCCGGACATGGCGACCTTTCAGGAATTCGTCACCCAGCTCACCGCCGCGCCGCACGTGCGCAATGTCCGCACCTCTCTAGTGCTGCAGAATTCGAAATACGCCGCCGCCGTGCCGCTCGAACTGAAGACCTCGCCCTAGCGCATACTCCGCCAGCGGCCAGCAAAAAGCCCGCGCTCGACGATGTGCCGGAGCGCGGGCAATTTCGCAGAAGGCGCTAGCCTTTCCGGCGCATCGCATCGACGCTGATCGATCCGCCGCCGGAGGTCGCCAGATACAGGCACGCGAAGCACAGCAGGATCGCCAGCGATCCGTTGTTCAGCAACGGCAGGAATCCTCGCGGTGCGTGTCCCATGAAGTAGGCGAAGGCCATTTCACCCGACAGGATGAACGCCGCGAAGCGGGTGAACAAGCCAATCATCAGCAGGCCCCCAAGGATCAGTTCGAGTGAGCCGGCCGCGCCGTAGAGCGAAAACAACTGGACCTTTTCGAACATAGGCATCGGGGGATATTTGAATAGCTTGGCCACGCCGTATTGGAATAGCAGCAGGCCGGTCATGAAGCGAAACAGGCTCAAAACGGTGGGTTGCAGCTTAGCAAGCATTTGGTCCACGTCGATTCCCCTGGGTTGGAAAGGTGATTTCTAACAGTCGTGCATGACAGCGACAGCAGTGTCAAAGATGCCCTGCTCAATAAACTGCATTTGGGTGGAAATATTCCATTCTCGTAAGTGCCGGGCAGCCGGGGCAATCGCTACGCACAAAAAAGCCGCTCCGGAGAGCGGCTTTTTGATTTCGTCGAATATGGATGGCTTCAGCGCCATTCGACCTTGGTGATCTCGTAGGCCTTGGCGCCGCCCGGCGCCATCACTTCGACCGACACGCCCTTCTTCTTACCGATCAGCGCGCGCGCCAACGGCGAGGTGATCGAGATGCGGCCCTTTTTGGCGTCGGCTTCAGTCTCGCCGACGATCTGCCACACGGCTTTCTTCTCGGTGTCTTCGTCGATCAGGGTGACCGTCGCGCCGAATTTGACGGTGTCGCCGGACAGCTTGGTGACGTCGATGATGTCGGCACGCGCCAGCTTGTCCTCCAGCTCGGCGATGCGGCCCTCATTGTGCGACTGCTCTTCCTTCGCCGCGTGATATTCGGCGTTCTCGGACAAATCGCCATGCGAGCGCGCCTCCGCGATGAGCTGGATGATGCGCGGGCGATCCTCCGACTGGCGCTTCTTCAATTCGTCTTCAAGGGCAGCGTGACCGCTCGGGGTCATCGGAACCTTCTCAACCATTTATCCTCGTCCTTTGATTTCGAGCGGGCTTGTCGCGGCCCGCAAGAAACGGCTTTGTGCCAAACCACCGTGCCTCGCCGGGATGGAACCGTCGTTGTTGGCAGTCGGGCAGGCGTCGAAACAGAACTTCGATTTGACTGGTGTGTTCCAGTCATTTCAACTTCTTGCCGATCCAGAGCCGCGCAGTCTGGCCGAGGATCAGGTTTTGGGAAAGTAACTTTGCAGCGTGCGGACTTCGAGGTCCCCGCCCAGATAGGCCCGTATGCCCTGCGCGGCCGCCACGGCACCTGAAAGAGTGGTGTAATATGGCACTTTATGCAAGAGGGCAGCGCGCCGCAGCGAGCGACTGTCGGCCAGCGCCTGCGGGCCTTCCGTGGTGTTGAACACCAATTGCACGTCGCCGTTGGTGATGGCGTCGACGATATGTGGGCGTCCTTCCAGAACCTTGTTGATCTTCTCGGTCGGCACGCCGCTGTCGGACAGGAACCGTTGCGTGCCGGAGGTGGCGATCACCTTGAAGCCGAGCGACGACAGCAGCCGGACCGCGTCGAGGATCCGCGTCTTGTCCTCCTCGCGCACGGAAACGAAAACCGTGCCCTTGCGCGGTACGCGCGTTCCGCCGCCGAGTTGGCTCTTGGCGAAAGCGACGGCGAAACTGCGGTCGAGGCCCATGACCTCGCCGGTCGAACGCATTTCCGGACCCAGCACCGTATCGACGCCGGGGAAGCGCGCGAACGGGAACACCGATTCCTTGACGCCGACATGTTTGAGCTGCTGCGGCTTGAGCTGGAAATCCGCCAGCTTCTCGCCGGCCATGATCCGGGCGGCGATCTTCGCTACCGGCGTGCCGATCACCTTGGCGACGAACGGCACCGTGCGCGAGGCGCGCGGATTGACTTCGAGCACATAGATCTCGCCGTCCTTGATCGCGTATTGCACGTTCATCAGGCCGACGACGTCGAGGCCGAGCGCGAGTTCGCGGGTCTGGCGTTCCAGTTCGGCAATGGTCGCGGCATCGAGCGAATGCGGCGGCAGCGAACACGCCGAGTCGCCGGAGTGAATGCCGGCTTCCTCGATGTGCTCCATGATGCCGACGATGAACGTATCCTTGCCATCGCACAGGCAGTCGACGTCGATCTCGGTGGCGTCGGTCAGATAACGGTCGAACAGCAGCGGATTCTTGCCGAGCACGGTGTTGATCTGACCGGTCTTGTCGTTGGGATAGCGCGCCTTGATCTCCGCGGGCACCAGCTCCGGCAAGGTCTCCAGCAGGTAATCGCCGAGTTGCGTGTCCTCCCGGATGATCTGCATGGCGCGGCCGCCGAGCACGTAAGACGGACGCACGACCAGCGGATAATCGAGGTCTGCAGCCACCAGCCGTGCCTGCTCGACAGAATAGGCGATGCCGTTCTTCGGCTGCTTCAGGCGCAGCCGGTCGAGCACGCGCTTGAATCGGTCGCGGTCTTCGGCGAGATCGATGGCGTCCGGCGTGGTGCCGAGGATCGGCACTTCGGCGGCTTCCAGCGCGCGCGCCAGCTTCAGCGGAGTCTGTCCGCCGAACTGCACGATGACGCCGTGCAGGGTGCCGTTCGTGCGTTCCCTGTCGATGATTTCCAGCACGTCTTCCGCGGTCAGCGGCTCGAAATACAGCCGGTCGGCGGTGTCGTAGTCGGTCGATACCGTTTCCGGATTGCAGTTGACCATGATGGTCTCGAAGCCGGCGTCGGACAGCGCAAAGCAGGCGTGGCAGCAGCAGTAGTCGAATTCGATGCCCTGGCCGATGCGGTTCGGTCCGCCGCCGAGAATGATGACCTTCTTGCGATCCGATGGCGCGCTTTCGTCGGCCGGCGCGCCCGCGAACGGCGCTTCGTAGCTCGAATACATATAGGCGGTCGGCGACGCGAATTCGGCCGCGCAGGTGTCGATGCGCTTGTAGACCGGGCGCACACCGAGCGCATGCCGCAACGCCTTGACGTCGGCTTCCGTGGTGTTGGCCAGCACTGCCAGCCGCGCGTCGGAGAAGCCCATCGACTTCAGTGTACGCATGCCGAATGCATGCTGCGGCAGGCCGCTGGCCTTGACCTTTTGCTCCATCTCGACGATGCCGCGCAATTCGGCGAGGAACCACGGGTCGATCTTGCAGGACGCGAAGATCTCCTCGTTGCTCCAGCCGAGCCGCATGGCCTGCGCCACCTGCAACAGGCGGTTCGGCGTCGGCGTGCCGAGCGCGGCGCGGATTGCGTTCTTGTCGTCGCTCTTGCCGAGCCCTTCGATCTCGATCTCGTCTAGGCCTGTGAGGCCGGTCTCCAGCCCGCGCAAGGCTTTCTGCAGCGACTCCTGGAAGGTGCGGCCGATGGCCATGACTTCGCCGACCGACTTCATCGATGTGGTCAGCGTCGTCGACGCGCCGGGAAATTTCTCGAACGCGAAACGCGGCACCTTGGTGACGACGTAATCGATGGTCGGCTCGAACGACGCCGGGGTTGCACCGCCGGTGATGTCGTTGGCGATTTCGTCGAGCGTGTAGCCGACCGCGAGCTGCGCCGCGACCTTGGCGATCGGGAAGCCGGTGGCTTTCGACGCTAGCGCCGAGGAGCGCGACACGCGCGGATTCATCTCGATTACCACCATGCGGCCGTCGGCGGGATTGACGCCGAACTGCACGTTGGAGCCGCCGGTTTCGACGCCGATCTCGCGCAGCACCGCCAGCGAGGCGTCGCGCATGATCTGGTATTCCTTGTCGGTGAGCGTCAGCGCAGGTGCGACGGTGATGGAGTCGCCGGTATGCACGCCCATCGGATCGAGATTCTCGATCGAGCAGACGATGATGCAGTTGTCGTTCTTATCGCGAACGACTTCCATCTCGTACTCTTTCCAGCCGAGAACGGATTCCTCGATCAGCACTTCGTTGGTCGGCGAAGCGTCGAGCCCGCGCTCGATGATGTCGAGATATTCTTCCTTGTTGTAGGCGATGCCGCCGCCGGTGCCGCCCATGGTGAAGGACGGGCGGATGATTGCCGGCAATCCGATATCGGACAGCGCCATCAGGGCCTCGCCGAGGGCCGCTTCCTGATAGCGTTTGCGGCGTTCGTTCTCGCCGAGCGCCCACTGCCGCTCGAATTCGGCGAGTGCCTCGCCGGACAGCTTCTCGCGATCGGCGAGATACTTATCGCGGTACGATTTTTTCAGCGCGGACGCGTTGGCGAGCCGCGATTTCGGCGTCTCGAGCCCGATCTTGGTCATCGCCTCGCGGAACAGCTGGCGATCTTCCGCCTTGTCGATGGCGTCGGCGGTGGCGCCGATCATCTCGACGTCGAATTGCTCCAGCGTGCCTTGGCGGCGCAACGACAGCGCGCAGTTCAGCGCGGTCTGGCCGCCCATGGTCGGCAGCAGCGCGAAGCCGCCGGGAATGACGTGACGTTCCTTTTCGATGATCTTGGCGACGATTTCCGGGGTAATCGGCTCGATGTAGGTGGCGTCGGCCAGTTCCGGGTCGGTCATGATCGTCGCCGGATTGGAGTTGACGAGGACGATACGGTAGCCCTCGTCCTTCAGCGTCTTGACGGCCTGGGTGCCGGAGTAATCGAATTCGCAGGCTTGGCCGATGACGATCGGGCCGGCGCCAATGATGAGGATGGTGGATATGTCGGTGCGTTTAGGCATCAAGTCTCACGGGCAGGATTTCGAAACAGGAATTTCGGCATAAAAAAAGGGCGCGCAGCCGCGCGTCCCTTGAGCCAAAGCGCTAGGTGTCCCCGGCGCGCGAGGTGTCTTTAGACCAGTTTCCCGAGCAGTGAAAGGTCTTTAAGCCCCCGATCAACCGGCAATTTTATGCAGTCTTGGGCTTTTCTGCTGGCATTGCCAAAGGGTCGACGCCAGTGACAGCGAAAAGCTGCACGCGCGGGCCCGAATAGGGTCGTGCCGCGAGGTTTACAGGATCGGCGAGGACCGCAAAGGGGGAGGGGAGTGGAGGCCCAGCCTGGACTTGAACCAGGATAAAGAGCAATGCACTGCTCCCACGTATTCTCTTCCGCCACCGGGCCATCTGCATGGTCCCAGATTGCGGCAATGTGATCCACCCAAACTACGAATTAACCCTAATGCGGCGTCAGAAAGCGTGGCGCGCCACAAACGTCATGCGTGATGCGTTGTGCCCGATGTTCTGCGGCGCGCGGACGGCGCTGAAGCCTGCCGCATCGAGCTTGGCAAGCATCTCGGCCTCGCTATAGCGCTGCAGCCCGACCTTGGCACGCAGTTGCCGGTAATCCGACAACGCAGTGCGCACCAACCCGATCAGCGCATCCTTGAGGAAGCCGTGGCTGGCGCCGAAGCGCAGCAGCGCCAGCACGTCGCCGCCCATGCCGACCTTGGGATCGAGAATGTCGCCGAGCACGAGGCGGCCGGTTGGCTTGAGGGCGCGTCGGATCACCGCGAAGGCGGTGTCGAGTTCGTCCGGCGTCATGTATTGCGCCACCGAATTCATCACCGCGAGATCGACCGAGGCTTCGTCCATGCCGCGCAACTCGTCGAGCGAGCGCACCCGGATCTTGGTGTTCGGCGCGAAGCGGGCGATCAGGCGGCCGCGGACGCCGGGCGCCGGTTCGGCCAGGATCAGCTTGCTGCAGGCGTCCGCCACGCGCGGGGCGGATAGCGCCTCGCCGCAGGCGTAATCCAGCACCACCGCATCGGGCGACGAGATGTAGCCGATGATGTCACGGGCGATGAGTTCGAAATGGACGTCCCGATGCCGCTTGCTGACATAAATCGTGTGCGTCGAATCGTAGTAGTCGATCCAGTCTTCCATGCGTGCCGTCGTGCCCTGATTTGCCGTTCCGCCGAGGGAACCGGCTTAAGCTTGCTGCGTTGAGGGGTCTAGTGGTCCGCTTCCAAATATTCGCTGTCCAGCGAACGAAGCCATGGAAACGCTCGCCGAGACCCGCCGATCCGCCATCATTTCGCAGCCGACAGGAAGGTATATCGTGAGTAAAGCCAAGAATTCATCAAGCATTTCAACAAAGGCCGCCCCCGACCTCGATACGCCCACCGATCTGTCCCCCGAGGCCGTCGACAAGATTTCGGCAACGCTCAACAAGCTGCTCGCCGACACCTTCGCCTTGTACCTGAAAACCAAGAATTTTCACTGGCACATCAGCGGCCGGCATTTCCGCGACTATCATCTGATGCTCGACGAGCAGTCCGATCAGATCTTCGCCACCACCGACGAACTTGCCGAACGCGTTCGCAAGGTCGGCGGCACCACGCTGCGTTCGATCGGCCACATCGCCAAACTGCAGACGCTGAAGGACAACGACGAGGCCTATGTGCCGCCGCGCGAGATGCTGCGCGAGTTGATGAACGATAACAAGAAAGTCGCCGCGGCGATGCGCAAGGCGCACAAGGTGGTCGACGATCTCGAGGATGCGGCAACCGCCGGCTTGCTCGAAAACTTCATCGACGCCACCGAGCGCCGCACCTGGTTCCTGTTCGAAGCCAGCCGGCAAGAGGGCGGCAACGAGCAATAATCTCAGGCTCATTGCGCGCCAAAGGGTTCGGCTTTGCCGACCAGATGACAGGCTCTGCGAAGCAATCATCGTGTCGTCGTGGCCGGGACCAGCCCGGCCATGACAACCATATAGTTCGAGCGGTCGTTCTCAGGCTGAGGCAGCTTGTGTCCACAGCCGCAGCAGTTCGCCGTTGGTGCCGTGGATCGGATCGGACGGCGGCAGCGGCACCGCCGGAATCGTCTTCAGCGCCTTGCGATAATTCTCCGGCGTCGGCTGCGTGACCTGCATCCGGCTGCCGAGCGGATAGGCGCCGACCACGCTGAAATCCTCGCTCGCCGAGAGGCATTGATGGCCGGTGCCGGCGGGCAGGATGACGACGTCGCCGGCGTTGAGTTCGACCTCGTCGCCATGGTCGCCGCCCAGCCGCACATGGGCATGGCCGCGGGCGATGCCGAGCGCCTCGTGCACGGTGGCGTGGTAATGCAGGTAGTCATAGATGCCGTTGCGCCAGAAGCCGCCCCAGCCGTTGGCGCCGAACAGGTTCTCGATGGCTTGCTCCGGCTCGGCCCCGGCGAGGTCGATGGCCAGCCGGTAGCGCAGGACCGGCAGCGGACTGTTCGGCACCAGACCATCGTCCTTGAAGATGAAGGTCTGCGGGGCGATGCCGCCATGCGAACCGCTCATGATGAACTCCGTACGGATGACGACGCTACGGAATCCAACACCAAACGGTGCGGCTGGTTCCCTATCCCGGATTCGCGGCTGTGAGCACCATGCAGGTGGTTGTGCCGTGGGCGAGCAGGCGGCCCCCGGCGTCGAACAGCTTGCCTTCGGCGGTGCCGATGCGCCGGCCGACATGGATGGCGCGGCCTTCGGCGCGCACCTCGCCGGTGTCCTTGGTGATCGCGCGGATCAGCGAAATCTGGAATTCCAGCGTTGTGTAGACGCTGCCCGCCGGCAGCATCGAATGCACTGCGCAGCCCATCGCCGAATCCAAGAGCGTCGCGGTGAAGCCGCCATGTACGCTGCCGACCGGATTGTAGTGCTGCGCGCCGGGGATGGCCTGAAACACCACGATGCCGGGCTCGACGCTGCCGCGGGTGAAGCCGACCTGCTGCATCATCGTGGCGTGCGGCATCTCGCCGGCAAACATCTTGCGCAGGAAATCGATGCCGCTCATCGACCCCAGCACATCCGGCGGCGTCAGGCCGTAGAAGGTTTGTGCGGTGCTCTTGTCGTCCATTGGCGTTTCCCAACAGCACTGCCGTCATCCTGAGGTGCGAGCCGGCATCGGCGAGCCTCCAAGGATGACATGACACTCACCACGTCACCCTTCGAGGCGCGCAAGAGCGCGCACCTCAGGATGACGGCTCTCGTCGTATTACGCCCGCTTGCGCTCCCGCATCAGGTCGGAGAAGCGGCGGAACAGATAGTGGGAATCGCGCGGGCCGGGCGAGGCTTCCGGGTGATACTGCACGGAGAACACCGGCTTGTCCTTCAACGCGATGCCGCAATTGGAGTCGTCGAACAGCGACACATGGGTCTGCTCGACATTGTCCGGCAGCGTCGTCTTGTCGACCGCGAAGCCGTGGTTCATCGAGGTGATCTCGACCTTGCCGGTGGTCATGTCCTTGACCGGATGATTGGCGCCGTGATGGCCCTGATGCATCTTCACGGTCTTGCCGCCGAGCGCTAGGCCGAGCATCTGGTGGCCGAGGCAGATGCCGAAGGTCGGGATACCCGACTCGATCACCTGCTTGATGACCGGCACGGCATACTTGCCGGTTTCCGCCGGATCGCCGGGGCCGTTCGACAAAAAGATTCCGTCCGGCTTCATCGCGAGAATATCGTCCGCCGAGGTCGTGGCGGGGACCACCGTGACCTTGCAGCCTTCGCCGGCCAATAGCCGCAGAATGTTGCGCTTGACGCCATAGTCGATGGCGACGACGTTGAATTCCGGCTTGTCCGCGCGGCCGAAGCCCTTCTCCCACTGCCACGGCGTCTCGTCCCAGGTGTAGCGCTGCGCGCTGGTCACCATCGGCACCAGGTCCATGCCTTCGAGGCCGGGCCACGCGCGGGCTTCTTCCTTGAGGGCGTTCAGATCGAACTGGCCGTTTCTGGCGTGAGCGATCACCGCATTCGGCATGCCCTTGCTGCGGATCAACGCGGTCAGCGCCCGGGTGTCGATGCCTGAGAGGCCGACGATGCCGCGCGCCTTGAGCCACTGGTCGAGATGGCGCGAGGCGCGATAGTTCGACGGATCGGTGATCGCCGCGCGCAGGATGACACCGCGCGCGCCTGGCGTCGCCGCCATGTTCACCGTCTCGATATCCTCGTCGTTGGTGCCGACGTTGCCGATATGCGGGAAGGTGAAGGTGATGAGCTGTCCGGCGTAGGACGGATCGGTGAGGATTTCCTCGTAGCCGGTCATCGCGGTGTTGAAGCAGACTTCGCCGACGGCGTGGCCTTCGGCACCGAGTCCGAAGCCTTCAAAGACAGTACCGTCGGCAAGGATGAGCAGCGCGGTCGGTTTGAGGTCCGGCCAGGCGGGAACGTTTTCTGATGTGGTCATGAGCGCACTACATAGTCCGCCCATCGGGCGGCGTCAAAGCCGGATCGTTGCCGATTCACATAGGATGCGACGAATTTGACAGGACCCGCCGCCGATTTAATCTGGCTCGCGCGGGGTCGGGGCAGGGCGCAGCAATTTTCGTACAATTTGGGGGTCAATTTGCTCGATTCGATGCCGATTCTGCTCATTCCGGGCCTTGGCGGCTCGCCACGCATCTACGGGCCGGTCGAGGCGGCACTGTGGGCCTACGGCCCGGTGACGATCGCCAACCACGTGCGCGACGACAATATGGGCGCCATTGCCCGCCGCATTCTCGCCGAAGCGCCGCCGCGCTTCGCGCTGGCCGGACATTCGATGGGCGGTTACATCGCCTTCGAGATCATGCGTCAGGCGCCGGATCGCGTCGCGCGGCTGGCGTTGATCAACACCCAGGCGCGGCCGGATTCGCCGGAGGCAAAACAGCGCCGCACGGCGTTGATCGCGCGGATCAAGGCCGGTGGTTACCGCGACGTACTCGACGAATTGTTTCCCGGCTTCGTGCATCCGTCACGCCACGGCGACGCCGCGCTGCGCCAGTTGGTGCACGACATGGGCGAGGATGTCGGCGCCGATGCCTTCGTCGGCCAGTTGACCGCGATCATGGCGCGGCCGGATTCGCGCCCGACGTTGGCCAATATCCGTTGCCCGACCCTGGTGCTGACCGGCGACACCGACAACACGTTGTCGAATACCCTGTCGGTGGAAATGGCCGAGGGTATTCGCGCCGCCAAACTAGTGGTCATTCCGGATTGCGGGCACCTGCCGCAACCGGAGAAGCCGCGCGAGACGGCGGACGCCCTGACCGCGTGGCTGCGCAACGCCTGACGGCGCCGGCAGCGTTTGCATCCGCGCCAGCGCAGTTGTCTGGCGCGGCGTTGCGGCTTACATCAGGCCATGACATGAACGGGCGGCGTCACGCGCCGCAAAAGGAGAATCTGGATGCTGCGCGACGCCATCAACACTGCCGTCAAGGAGGCCATGAAGGCCAAGAACGAGCGCGCGCTGTCGACGCTGCGCATGGTCAATTCGACCATCAAGAACGCCGACATCGAGGCCCGCGGGCAGGGCAAGCCGCCGTTGTCCGACGGCGATCTGCTCAGCGTGCTGCAGAAGATGATCAAGCAGCGGCAGGAGTCGGTCGAACTGTACGACAAGGGCGGCCGCGCCGAACTCGCCGCGCAGGAGCGCGAGGAAATCGCCATCATCTCCGCCTATCTGCCGAAGCAAATGTCGGAAGACGAGGTGAAGGCGGCGATTGCCGCGGTGATTGCCGAGAGCGGCGCATCCGGCATCAAGAACATGGGCAAGGTGATCGGCGCGCTGAAAGCGAAATTCGCCGGGCAGATGGATTTCGGTAAAGCCAGCGCGCTGGTGAAGGCGGCGCTGACGGGTTAGTCAAAATCGATGGCGTCGTCCCCGCGAAGGCGGGGACCCATAACCCCTGGCGGTCGTGGTGTAGCGTAACTTTCCATCAGAGGTCACTATCGCTGTACGCATCATGAGCGACACGGCGTATGGGTCCCCGCCTTCGCGGGGACGACGCTGCCGATATTTGCTAGATGAGAAATATAAGGCACGCCAACATGCTCACTGAAACGTCCGACTACGACCAACTCTATCGCGAATTCCGCTGGGATGTGCCGGCGCAATTCAACATCGCCACCGCCGCTTGCGACCGCCACGCCGACGGCTCCGGCAAACTGGCGCTGATCTATCTCGACGACGACGGCAGCGTGACGCGCACCAGCTTTGACGAGTTGCGCGATTTCTCCCGCCGCTTCGCCAACGTGCTGAAAGCCGACGGTCTGCAGCGCGGCGACCGCGTCGGCGTGTTCCTGTCGCAATCGCTGGAATTGCCGATAGCGCATCTCGCGGCGTTTCGCTCCGGCCTCGTCTCCGTGCCGCTGTTCACGCTGTTCGGCGAGGACGCGTTGGAGTTTCGTCTCGCCAATTCAGGCGCCAAGGCTATCGTCACCGACCAGACCGGCTGGGAGAAGCTGAGCAAGATCCGCGAGCGGCTACCGTATCTGCAGGACATTTACATCATCGGCGGCGATATCCACGCCGGCGCCAAATCGTTCTGGCAGGCCATCGAGGATGCGCCGGAAGAATTCGCCACCGTCGCGACCAGTGCCGACGATCCGGCGATCATCATCTACACCTCGGGCACCACGGGAAATCCCAAAGGCGCGCTGCATGCGCATCGCGTGCTGCTCGGCCATCTGCCGAATGTCGAGATGGCGCACGATTTCTTCCCCAAGCCCGGCGACATCATGTGGACGCCGGCGGACTGGGCATGGATCGGCGGCCTGTTCGATGCGCTGTTCCCGGCCTGGCATCACGGCGTGCCGATGGTCGGTTATCGCGCCAAGAAATTCGATCCGCACGAGGCCATGCAGTTGATGGCGGAGCACAAGGTGCGCAACGTCTTCCTGCCGCCGACCGCGCTGAAACTGATGCGGCAGGCCAATGTGAAGCACGACGGCGTCAAGCTGCGCAGCATTTTCACCGGCGGCGAGTCGCTCGGCGGCGAACTGCTCGACTGGGTGCGCAGTACCTTCGGCATCGATGCGCATGAGATCTACGGTCAGACCGAATGCAATCTCGCGGTCGGCAACAACGCCAAGCTGTTTCCGATCCTGCCGGGCTCCATGGGCAAGGCGACGCCGGGGTTCGACGTGCGTATCGTCGATGAGGCGGGCAACGTGCTGCCGAACGGCACCACCGGCATTATCGGCGTGCGCAAGCCGAACCCGTGCATGATGCTGCAATACTGGGGCAACGCCGACGCCACCGCGAAGAAATATGCCGGCGAGTTCCTGCTTACCGGCGATCTCGGCAAGCGCGATGACGACGGCTACTTCTGGTACATGAGCCGCGAAGACGACGTCATTACGTCCGCGGGCTATCGCATCGGTCCGGCGGAAATCGAGGATACGCTGATCAAGCATCCGGCGGTGGCGCTGGCGGCGGTGGTCGGTATTCCCGATCCGATCCGCACCGAGGCGGTGAAAGCCTGGGTCGTGCTGCGGCCGGGCTTCGCGGCGAGCGATGCGCTGGCGCGCGAGATTCAGGATTTCGTCAAGGTGAAGCTCGCCGCGCACGAATATCCGCGCCACGTGCAATTCGCCGAGACACTGCCGATGACCGCGACCGGCAAGGTGCTCCGCCGCGAGCTGCGCAAGCTGGGATGACCATCCAAAGGTGAAGCGGAAGCCATCACCCTGAGGTGCGAGCGGAGCGAGCCTCGAATGGCGACGGCGATCCTTAGGCGCGCAAGAGCGCGCACCTCAGGATGACGCCATCGCTTCGCTTGCATCTCCTTTCACCCCGGCAGCGTCACGCCCATCGCCTTCAGCGCCGCCAGCATTTGCGTTGGCGGTTCCAGCTTGATGACTAGCGGCTTGCCGGTTTCGACCACGCTCTTGAGGCTGGAGAGAATCGCGGGCCAGCCCAGGCGCCCGCCGGAGAGAATGTCGTCGGGCAGCGGGCGCTCGTGCGCTTCGGTCATGGTCAGCCGAACCGCATCACCCATTTGCACGATCTCGTAGGTGACCACGGTCTGGCCGAGCGCCTCGACCATACCGGGCCAGTTTACGTTCCAGGTCACCGACAATTTGTGCGGCGGATCGCACGCCAGCACTTCGCCGCTGATGTGCTCCTCGCCGTCCGGCGTGCGCAGGACGAACGCCCCGCCGATTTCCAGTTCGATCTCGACGGCGAAGCCGGAAAAGTATTGCCGGCTGAACTCGGCGGTGGTCAGCGCCTGCCAGACCTTCTCGGGCGTGGACGCGATGTAGATCGTATAGACGGTCTGCGGGGTGAAGTGACGGGTGTCCATATCGGTCAGCCTCGCGCGTGGGCTTGTTCCGTCGCGGCGATGACGGGCGCTTCGAGGGGGAGGGGATGGCCGGTTTCGAGAATGCTCTTGAGGTTCGACAGCACCATCGGCCAGCCGAAGGAAATGCTCGGCAGCGTCTTGCTGTCGTCGGCGAAGTTCTCATGCGTCACGGTGAGCTTGACGATGTTGCCTTGCGGTTCCAGCACGTAGGTGACGCGCGATGGCTTCTCGGTCTTCATCTCGGCGTCGAATACCGAATGCCAGCTATAGGACATCCGTCGCGGCGGATCGGATTCCAGGATGACGCATTCGTTCTTGAGTTCGCCGTAGCGTTCCATCGTCATGCGCGAACCGACTTTCCAGTCGGACGTCAGAATGCAATCCATCCAGTATTTTTGGATGAAGTCGCGGTCGGTGAGGGCATGCCATAGCGTCTCGGCGGTGGTCTCGATGTAGGTGACGTAGACGAATTCCGGTTTACGCATCACGCTTCTCCAGTTGCCGTTTCAATTCGCTCAGCGCGGCGAGCTTGCCGCGCTCGAATTTCCTGATCCAGCGTTCGCCGATCTGATGGATCGGCACGGGGTTGAGATAGTGCAGCTTTTCGCGGCCGTGCTTGATTGTCGCGACAAGATTGGCCGCTTCGAGAATCGCAAGGTGCTTGGTGACGGCTTGCCGCGTCATCGCGAGGCCGTCGCATAATTCGTTCAGGGTCTGCCCGTTCCTCGCATGGAGCCGGTCCAGCAACGACCGCCGCGAACCGTCAGCCAGTGCCTTGAAGACCTCGTCCATAATGCAGATTATATGCAACCAAATGGTTGCATGTCAAATGCTGATGTTTCCGTCATCCTGAGGTGCGAGCACTTGCGAGCCTCGAAGGATAACAGCAACATGTATCCGCATCCTTCGAGGCGGTTCGCGCTCGCGCAAACCGCACCTCAGGATGACGGACTCGAAACACGGTGCGCCAATGTCCCTTCAGCTCTATCTCGCTTTCGTTGCCGCCTGTCTGGTGCTCGCCATCGTGCCCGGGCCGATCGTCACCTTGCTGGTCGCCAACGGCCTGCGCTACGGCACGCGCGCGGCGCTGATCAACATCGCCGGTGCGCAACTCGGTCTGGCGATCTCGATCGGCATCGTCGCCGTCGGTCTCACCTCGATGATGGCGACGATGGGCTACTGGTTCGACTGGGTGCGGTTCGCCGGCGCCGCCTATCTGGTGTGGCTCGGCATCAAGCTGGTGCGTTCGCCGGGGCTCGACGTGACCAAGGGCGATGCGCCGCCGCCACCGAAAGGCGGGTTCTTCCTGCAAGGCCTCGTCGTGCTGCTGAGCAATCCGAAGATGCTGATTTTCTTCGGTGCGTTCATTCCGCAATTCGTCGATCTCAAGCAGCCGCACTTTCCGCAGGTGCTGCTGCTCGGCGCCACCTTCATGGTGGTCGCCGGCGTCACCGATGCGATGTATGCGCTCCTGGCCGGACGCGCTCGCTCGCTGCTGTCGACGCATCGTACCCGGCTGGTGTCGCGTATGTCCGGTCTGTGTATGATCGGCGGCGGCGTCTGGCTGGCACTGACGCGGGCGCGTTGAATTTCAAATCAGCGCGCGCAATTCCGGCTCCAGCTTGCGCAGGATGCGTGTCAGCCGCTCCGCCCACTCTCGCTGACCGGCTTCGCCGGTGATGAGATCCTGTCGGATTTCGATGCCGCTGTTGATCAGCCCGCGCGCCTCGCCATGCACCGGAATGGTGTAGTCAGTGGTGTCGCTGACCGCATAGGGCTGGTTGTCACCGACCACCAGCGCGGCTTCGGCGCGCAGTTCGCGCAGCAGCAGGTGCGGCAGCCGCGCATCGCGATTGTAGAGCGTGCCGATGTGCCATGGCCGCGCTTCGCCTTTGTAGACCGGCGTGAAACTGTGCAGCGACACCAGGATGGTTGGCACGTCGTCGCGAGCGCGTCGATCGAGCACGCCGGCGATGCGCTGGTGATAGGGCTCGAAGATCGCCGTCCGTCGTTCGGCGGCGGCCTCGGCGGCGAGGCGCTGATTGCCGGGGATCGTCGTCACCTCGCTGATCTGCGGTATCGAACTTGCCGCCGCAGGCGGCCGATTGCAGTCGATCACCAGCCGCGAATAACGCTGCGCGATCAGATGCGCGCCGAGGGCGTCGGAGATCTGTTCGGCGACGCCGGCGATGCCGATGTCATAAGCGATGTGTCGCTGTCGCTCGTGCTCGTCGATGCCGAGGTCGCCGAGCGCGCGCGGGATCGCGCGTCCGTAGTGATCGCACGTCAGCAGAAACGGCGACGCGCCATCGCGGTTGCGCTCGATGACCGGCATGGGTTCGTCGGCGGCGAGAAGAGGCGTGATGTCTTGCAGGGTCATGAGGCCAATCTGTTCACGTCACGGCCGGACCTGATCCGGCCATCCATCTCTCTTCAAGGGTGGCTGCGCGGGTCAAGCCCGCGCATGACAGTCTCACAGGAAAGAACGGCAAAACGGCTCACGCCGCCTGCGCCGGCAGCAGCGCGGCCGTGTCCTTCACCACGATGGCGAAGCGGTCCGCCAGTTCCGACAGCGCGGTGCGATGCACGACGCTGGCCGGGATCGTGCCGCCGAGCGGATCGGGCAGGTCGCGCGTCGCGGTGGCATTGGCGACGATGGTGGAGCGATACTTCAGGTCGAGCGCGGCGCGTGCGCTGGCGCTGACGCACATATGGGTCATGAAGCCCGCGAAAATGATTTCGCTGCGGCCAGAGCTTTTCACGAGTTCGTGCAGGTCGGTGCCGGCGAAGGCATTGGGCAGCGCCTTGCGCAGCACGATCTCGCCGGCAGCGGGCGTCAGCAGCGGCACGATGGCGGCGGTGGGGCTATCCTCGGCGAACAGCGGCCGGCCGGCGGGCGCGTGCTGCACGATATGGAACACCGGAACGCCGCTCTTGCGCGCGAGCGCCAGCAGTTTGGCGGCTTCGAGGATGGCGGCGTCGATGCCGGCCAGCGGCAACTTGCCGGACACGTATTCGAGTTGCGCGTCGATGATGACCAGCGCGGATTTATCGAGCGGGCTCGGATTGAGCGGCGCACCGGCGATCTGCAACAGGGATTGCGTGGCGGAAGGCATTGTTTTCAACTCTCAGGGGCCGGATGGCGGGCGGAAGGGGCTGCCGCCACATTACGGCCTGTGAATAGCCGGGACAATCCGCGGCGGGTTGGGCCAAGCGGCGGGCGACCCTATATTAGTGGCCGGTTGGCACAGGCCACAGCGACTTATACGAAAGAGCCTATGCGCTTCACGCCCCAATTTCTCGAAGAGTTGCGCGCCCGGCTTCCGGTCTCGGAAGTCGTGGGCAAGCGCGTCAAGTTGAAGAAGGCGGGGCGCGAATGGAAGGGCCTGTCGCCGTTCCAGCAGGAAAAGACGCCGTCGTTCACGGTCAACGACCAGAAGCAATTCTATCACGACTTCTCCACCGGCAAGCACGGCAACATCTTCGATTTCATCATGGAGACCGAAGGCGTGCCGTTCGTCGAGGCGGTCGAGCGGCTGGCCTCGATGGCGGGCCTGCCGATCCCGGCGGCGACGCCGGATGCCGCGCGCCACGAGCAGCGGCGCAAGACGCTTTATGACGTGATGGAATTGGCGGCGAAATTCTTCGCGGAGACGCTGTCGTCGCGCGGCGGCGCCAGGGCGCGCGGCTATCTCGCGGACCGCAGCCTCCCGCCGCAAACGCAGTTGCAGTTCCGTCTCGGCTATGCGCCAGGCGAACGTTTCGCGTTGAAGGAATATCTCGGCGCGCAGGGCGTGCCGGTCAACGACATGGTCGAGGCCGGTCTGCTGATCGGCGGCGAGGATATTCCGGTGCCGTACGATCGCTTCCGCGATCGCGTGATGTTTCCGATCACCGATCTGCGCGGCCGCGTCATCGCCTTCGGCGGACGCGCGCTGGAGAAGGACGTTCCGGCGAAGTATCTCAATTCGCCGGAAACGCCGTTGTTTCACAAGGGGGCCAATCTTTACAACGGGGCTAATGCCCGCAAGGCCGCTCATGACGGTGCACCGGTCATCGTCGTCGAAGGCTATGTCGATGTCATCGCCATGGTCGGCGCGGGTTTTGCCGCCACTGTCGCGCCGCTCGGCACCGCGCTGACCGAAGAACAACTGGCGCTGTTGTGGAAGATGGCCGACGAGCCGATCCTGTGCTTCGACGGCGACAAGGCCGGGCAGAAAGCCGCGTGGCGCGCCGCCGGTCTGGCGCTGCCGCATCTCGCGCCCGGCAAAAGCCTTCGCTTCGCGCTGCTGCCGGAAGGGCAGGACCCCGACGATCTGGCGCGCACAGGCGGGCGCGCGGCGATCGATGAAGTGATCGGTTCGGCGCGCGGTCTGGTCGATGTCATCTGGTCGCGCGAAGTCGAGGGCGGCACGTTCGCCACGCCGGAGCGGCGTGCGTTGCTGGAAGCGCGCATCGGCGAACTCACCGCCGGCATCCGCGACGAGGTGGTGCGGCGCTATTACCGGCAGGATTTCGCCGACCGGCTGCGGCAGGCCTTCGCGCCGTCTGCGGGCTATGGCGGTTATGGCCGCAGCGGCTATCGCGGCGGTGCGGGCAGCGAATCACCTCGCCGGTTCACGCCGCGCGGGGCGTTTTCGCCGGGCCGGGGCGGTTCCGGCGGCGGTCGTCCACAGGTTGCTGGCGCGGGGCTGAGCCTCGGTCGCGGGCCCTATCAGGTCGCCAGTCCGCACCTCGCCACCAGCCCGATCATGCGCGGCCAGCGCAGTTCGCTGTCGCGGCGCGAGGCGCTGATCCTGCTGACCCTGATCAACCACCCCTGGCTGTTGCACGACCATCTGGAGGAAGCGGCGGCGCTCGAGCTGGCGCATCCCGAGGCGCACAAGCTGCGCGCCGGCATCCTGGCCGCCTTCGCCCATTACGGCCCGACCGACGATCCCGAGGCCGAACGGACGAGGCTGCGGGACTGGATCGAGAAGAACGGATATCTCGAACAAATTCAACGTGTTGGACGGGCGATTACGACCGCGGCGGTGTGGGGCGCACAGCCGGCGGCGGCGCGCGAGGATGTTCTTTCGACGTGGCATCAACTTGTTGTCTTGCATCGGCAATGGCACTCATTACTTAGGGAGCTGAAAGACGCCGAGCTGGCCTTGGGCGACGAGGCGAGCGAGGCGAATTATGCGTGGTTGCGCGACGTCAAAGGCCGGCTGGCAGAAGCCGACGGCACCGAGGCGCTGATCGAGGGCTTCGGCGAATCCTCGGGCCGGTTCCAGCGCAGCATGTGAGATGACGATTGCGGCCGCCCGGCGGAACCGCGAAAAGACTCGCCAAACCGCGGGTTTGGCTGCAAAAACAGGGTTAATCGAGACTTAACGGCTTTGGCGCATTGTCCGGCCAGAGTTGCAATACCGGCAAAGCAGATTCGGGGTGGCGGCATCTGGCGCCGCCTTTGCCGCGTCTGCATCAAGCGATACAAGGCGGGCGGCGACGTCCCCGGCGTGAGTGCGTTTCTAGGAGCATTGAATGGCCACCAAGGCGAAGACGGTGCAAGTCAAGGACAAGGAAAAAGACGACAAGGCCGCTGATGCGCCTGAGAAGGATGGCCCCGACGCGCCGTCCCCGCTGCTCGACCTGTCCGACGCTGCCGTCAAGAAGATGATCAAGCAGGCCAAGAAGCGCGGCTTCGTGACCTTCGATCAGCTCAACGAAGTGCTGCCGTCCGACCAGACCTCGCCGGAACAGATCGAAGACATCATGGCGATGCTGTCCGACATGGGCATCAACGTCTCGGAGAACGACGACTCCGACAGCGAAGAAGAGAGCAAGGAAGAGGCCGAGGAAGAGACCGACAACGAACTCGTCGAAGTCACCTCGAAGGCCGTCACCGAAACCAAGAAGTCCGAGCCGGGCGAGCGCACCGACGATCCGGTGCGGATGTATCTGCGCGAGATGGGCACCGTCGAGCTGCTGTCGCGCGAAGGCGAAATCGCCATCGCCAAGCGCATCGAGGCCGGTCGCGAAGCGATGATCGCCGGACTGTGCGAGAGCCCGCTGACGTTCCAGGCCATCATCATCTGGCGCGACGAACTCAACGAAGGCAAGATCTTCCTGCGCGACATCATTGACCTCGAGGCCACCTACGCCGGCCCCGATGCCAAGAACAACATGAACCCGGCGCTGATCGGCGGCCCGAACGGCGAAGGCCAGGCCGCTGAAGGTACCGAGGGCGAAGCCGCGCCGTCGCTGGTCGCGCCGCCCGCCGCGCCGCCATCGGCCACGCCGTTCCGCCCGGCGCCGCCGCGCGGCGCACCGGCCGCGGGTGACGGCGAGGAGAAGGATCCCGCCGAGTCCGCCGCCGAAGGCGACATGGACGACGACGAGTTCGAGAACCAGATGTCGCTCGCCGCCATCGAGGCCGAACTGAAGCCGAAGGTCGTCGAGATCTTCGACAAGATCGCCGAGAACTCCAAGAAGCTGCGCAAGCTGCAGGAACAGGACATCTCCAACCAGCTGCAGAACGAGACGCTGTCGCCGTCGCAGGAGCGCAAGTACAAGAAGCTCAAGGACGACATCATCGTCGAGGTGAAGTCGCTGCGGCTCAATCAGGCGCGCATCGATTCGCTGGTCGAGCAGCTCTACGACATTAACAAGCGCCTCGTCTCCTTCGAGGGCCGCCTGCTGCGGCTCGGCGACAGCCACGGCGTCGCGCGCGAGGACTTCCTGAAGAACTATCAGGGCTCCGAGCTCGATCCGCGCTGGCTCAACCGCGTCTCGAAACTCTCCGCCAAGGGCTGGAAGAATTTCGTCCATCACGAGAAGGACCGCATCAAGGAGCTGCGCGGCGAAATCCAGCAGCTCGCGGCGCTGACCGGCCTCGAGATCGGTGAATTCCGCAAGATCGTGCACGGCGTGCAGAAGGGCGAGCGCGAAGCCCGACAAGCCAAGAAGGAAATGGTCGAGGCCAACCTGCGCCTCGTCATCTCGATCGCCAAGAAATACACGAACCGCGGCCTGCAGTTCCTCGACCTGATTCAGGAAGGCAACATCGGCCTGATGAAGGCGGTCGATAAATTCGAATATCGCCGCGGCTACAAGTTCTCGACCTATGCGACGTGGTGGATCCGGCAGGCGATCACCCGCTCGATCGCCGATCAGGCGCGCACCATCCGCATCCCGGTGCACATGATCGAGACCATCAACAAGATCGTGCGCACCTCGCGCCAGATGCTCAACGAGATCGGCCGCGAGCCGACGCCGGAAGAGCTGGCCGAAAAGCTCGGCATGCCGCTGGAGAAGGTGCGCAAGGTTCTCAAGATCGCCAAGGAGCCGCTGTCGCTGGAAACCCCGGTGGGCGACGAGGAAGATTCGCACCTCGGCGATTTCATCGAGGACAAGAACGCCATCCTGCCGATCGACGCGGCGATCCAGTCCAACCTGCGCGAGACCACGACGCGCGTGCTGGCGTCGCTGACGCCGCGCGAGGAGCGCGTGCTGCGCATGCGCTTCGGCATCGGCATGAACACCGATCACACGCTGGAGGAAGTCGGCCAGCAGTTCTCGGTGACGCGCGAACGTATCCGGCAGATCGAGGCGAAGGCGCTGCGCAAGCTGAAGCACCCCTCGCGCTCGCGCAAGCTGCGGTCGTTCCTCGACAACTGAGGGCTTGTCGTCTCATCCCATGGGCGGCCTCATCCTGAGGAGCCGTGCGCAGCACGGCGTCTCGAAGGATGGATGGCTCAATCGTCGCCGCCCTCGTGGCGGTGGCCGCTCTCGCCACGGCTGAACACGCCGTAATTGCTGGATTTGAGACCGCCGCCGTCGGTGGCCATCGCCGCCAATCCGAGTTTCAGTAGTTCCCGCACAGCCGCGGAGCGCGTCGGCATGCGATGGCGGAAGCGAAAATCGTCAATGGTTTCCAGTTCCTCCGGCGAAAGCATGATCTGCAGTCTTTCGCCTCTGAGATCGGTCACGGTCGGATCCCCAGCAAAGTGAGACAATTACTCAATCCCCTCATAAGGGGTTAGTTCCCTGTTTCACGGCTTGCCCCCAAAATGAGTAAAAAAGTATAGCAATTTCAACAGCTTAACTGTTGCGGCCGGGGCCGGGAGGGGTTATGTTAACCGGAAGGAGAAGCCCCATGCCGCAGAAAATCAAACGGCCGAAGCCGGACAAGAAACCCGAGCCGGATCGTCCCAGCCTTCAGCAGGTCATCGAGAACCTCGAGCAGTGGGTCAACAGCCCCGGCCTGCAACCGCCGAATTAATGCTCCGTGTGGCCGCGCGCTCACCCGCGGCCGAACTCCCGACGCGCCACGGGCGCGTGTCATCCGGCCCTTCGCCGCCCCTCTCCAAACAACGTCATCATCTCAATCCATCAGTTCGCCCGGCGGGTGGCGCGGGTCGTAGCTGCGCGGGCGATTGCGCTCGATGATTTTCCAGAACGGCCAGATGAAAGCGGCGCCCACGGCGAGCGGGCCGAGCACGCGCCAGTCGCGCACCACGAACAGCAGCACCACCGGCAGGCCGACGAAGAACAGCGCGCCGATCGTGCCGATCGCCATCATGGCGTGGTGGCGGCTTTCCGAAACCCCGGCTGAGAAACGTATGGTGCCTTGCGGCGCATGGACGAGGCGCGCATGCAGCGCGCGGATGAAGTCGCGATAGCGCGGCGTGCGGTCGTGATCGACCTGGCCCGAGGGCCCGGCATCGGTGACGGTGAGCGCGCGGCCGTCGCGAAAGCCGATGCGGCAATGATTGACGGCATCCTTGCCATCGGTGGCCGACATCATGTTGACGGCCACGATGTCGGTCCACAGCCGGCGGCCTTCGCCGCTCTCCGTCTGCCAGAGAATTGCGGAGTCGCGCCCGGCGTCGATCAGCGTCACGCCATGGTTCGGGTTGCGCCAGAAGAAGCGCTTGTCGTCCAGCACAAAGTGCAGGTCATAGGATGTCGATGACGATGCGGCAGGCGCGGGCGCGTTCATGCGCGGGAGGATAGCGGATTGCGGCGCGGCGTCGAGATAGCTACGGGGCCGCGCCGAATGGCCTTTGCGCTCCTGTCGTTCAGCCCCTCAGCTGTCGTTCAGCCCCTCGACGCGTCGAGGCGCGCTCCCTCTCCCGCTTGCGGGGGAGGGTTGGGGAGGGGGCAAGCGAGTGTGGCTGAATGAGATGGTTCGGAAATTGAGCCGGGTGGATCGCCACGGACTCTAGTCCGTTGGCTCCGGCGGTGGGTTTCTGAGATCGTAGCTACGCGGGCAATTGCGCTCGGTGATTTTCCAGAACGGCCGCATGACGCCACAGCCTGCGGCCTTCGCCGCTTTCCGTTTGCTACAGAATTGCGGAGTCGCGCCCGGCGTCGAGCAGCGTCACGCCATGGTTCGGGTTGCGCCACAAGAAGCGCTTGCCGTCCAGCACGACGTGCAGGTCATAGGATGTCGATGAGGGTGCGGCAGGCGTAGGCACGTGAAGAGGACAGCAGGTAATAACGAGCTATAGTCGCTCTTCAGTTTTTTGTTGAGTAAGATCAAAGAACAATGGCTTTACCGCATTAGGGTTTTCCATGACGCGGATCGTTTGAAGATCTTTGCTAACAACCATAAGCACCGTACTCGTCTCATTGGATATCGATAGGATGCTTGGAGGAGGAGCGCCAACAATACTTCGTTTTAGCGATCCTTGTATCAATCGACCGTTGATTGTTCCGTTTACTTCAACGTTATGTGTTCTTTCTATTGGGCTGATAGAGCTTCCCATTATTGCGAGAGATAGCGGGCTTTGCTGCTGCTTAAATGAACCTGAAAAATAAACTGAGTTGTTGTGCGTATTCTTTTTTAGCAAGAGATTGCACTCGGGTCCTTTCCATATCTTACCCAGATTTGGCTCGGGAGCGCTTACCGCTTCGCCTATCTCACGATAGAATTCGCTCTTGGGCTTCATCTGCTTGCGGAGTTCGCGGAGTGTCGTTGTCTCTTCATCAGGGAGTTCCTTAAGTCGGGCAGCAAGCAGTCCAATGTTCTTGTCATAGTCTCCTATCGCAAGAGCCTTGTCGCAGAGCGCTTGTGCTTCATCGAGAAATCCAGCGGTGATCAACTTTTGAGCCAAATTGCTCATTGCCATAGTGCCACCTTGCTCTTCGGATTTGCGATATGATTGAACCGACCTCGTCGGCATATTCAGTGAATCGTATGCAACTCCGAGATTGTTCCAGGCGGACTCACTTCGCTCTGTGGGGTCCAATAAAAGATATTGGGTCAGCGCGATGTCCGTATTGCCGAGCTCGCTATGCGAGTATGCTAACGAAAATCGCGTCTCGGTATCGTTTGGCCGCAGTTGTATTCTGCGTTCCAAGATCGCTACCTCGAGTTCTTTGTTTTCGGCATCTTTAGCAAGATCGAACAGGGCATCTAGCAATCGATGTTCTGTTGAAGCAACTTCGGCACTAAGTAACCTAAGATGAGCGATCTGCGTGTTTGCCTCAGCAGATGCGCCAGCGCTTCTGAATGCTTTGGCGGCAAAGTAGAGGTACTTTGCTCTCAACTCTGGAGATTTTGCAGAACTACTCGCTCTAACGAACGAGTCAGCCGCTTTGGGAAGATCTGAGAATCGTTGATATGAACTCCCGAGATAGAAAAGTACTTCAGAGTTGTTTGGATTCTCGTCGGCGATCTGTTCGAGCTTGAGCAAATCACCGCCTTTTCCTAGAAGAATTTTTGCGCTTTGGAGATACGCATTCCAGTCTGCTATTTCCCAAGAGGCTTTGAAGTCTTTGGATTTCAGATAACTAGCGCTAATTTGGTCAATTCTGCTATCGTCGCCTTTTGAAATCGCGCGAAAGGCGGCAAGCTCATAGTCCGCCCGATCCCAATGCTCAGAGATTGTTTCATCGTCCCCTAACAGAGCGCTTCTGTCCTCTGTCTCTATTGTTTTTGTATCTCGGCCTGTAACAGATGGTGATAGCTGCTTAGTCAATGTTGTGGGTGAAAGGGCCCGCAACATCTGAAGAAATTTTCCGTGCGCCCTTTCGGGAACCAATCGGTCAAAGGTGATATATTCGATATCTCCTTGGATGCCTCCTGGCTTTCGAACTCCTTCTTCAACAAAAAGAATAATGGACATGCCGCGCCCTGCAGCCAATCCAATTTCTTGGATGATCCAGTCTGACGTCTTCCATTCAATTTTAGAAGTTTGGACACTTAGGCGTGTTGCATTCCACCAGAGAGGTTTCAAACTTGTAGCTGAAACGACCTGCTCTTTCTTGGTGCAGATTCCAATGAAGGTATTTTTATCCTTTAATAAGGCCAAGATTTTGTCTCGTAGCTGACTTGGCTCAGCCTCTTCAGCATGTTCCCAAGAGAACGTCGCTTGAATGTTCGAGACTTCGGTAAAATAGCTCAAGAAAGAGCGAACGACGTCGGCGTCATCTTCTGTAAAGCTATGACCTACAAATGCGCGGATTTCTTCCATAGGGTTTTGACATCTAGGTCCAATTTTTACGTTGCTTAACTCTATTTCTGCAAGTGCGAGTCTGCAACTGAACGTAGGACCGCAGATCCAATGCTCGTCTGAATAAGCTATTGCTATTTTTAGTTTTGGGTATATATTCCTATCAATCCCGCCTCACTGAGAGGGGCGGCTCGCGATCGTCACGGTCTGCGGGGCGGGATGGCGGTGGGCGCGTGCGGCGTTCGATGTCTCGCATCGCGCGGGGGTAACCTCGCGAGTGTGACGGGACTGACGACCACGCCGCGACGCGAACGGTCCCAGCGCGCGATATCCCGGCGCATCGCCTTGCGCCATGGGGCAGCCACGCGGCCGTCTCCCCTCAACGGGGGTGGCTGTGGGGCGCAAGTCCCCTGGAGCGACCGTCACCTCAGGCTCGGCGGTCGGGGGTTTTTGCGCAGCAAGCCGTTAACACCATCGCGCGCGGAACGCCGGATGATTCCGGTGTGACCGTGGCGAATACACTCGTGTGCTTTTCACTTTTGCACACGGGGCCATGGGTGCATCGGGCACCCGGCGTTCCGCGCGCCCTCTCTTCCAGGAGGGCGGATGGAATGACCCTCAACCTGTTCGCAGCGGTGCGAACGGGCGATCGCGCGTGCGCGGCGATGCCCTTCGCCGGCCGCGATGCGGAACGCCCGCGCAACTTGCGCGTTGGGGTCGCGTCAATCAGCGATCAGGAGAACAGATGATGAGACTTCGCACGTCGGTTTTGGTGGCAGCTGCGCTGCTCGGGCTCGGTCTGGCAGTTCCGCAGTCTGCCGAGGCCATGGTGGTGAATCCCGGCGTGAGCGCGCCGAGCGTCGTCGATACCGTGGCGTGCCGGACAGTGCGCAGCCGCATCGTGCGTCCCGGCGGTCGCGTCGTCTACAAGACCACGCGCCAGTGCACGCCGCATTGGTCGCATCATCGCCGCGGCTGCGTGATGGAACGCCAGCGCATCGTGCGTCCCAACGGCGCCGTGGTCTACAAGCAGGTGCGCCGCTGCCGCTGATCGGGCGTCAGCCAATCGTCATGTCGCCGGGCCTCGCGCCCGGCGATGTCGTTCGTGCGCAGGGCGGCCGGCTTCGCGCGGTCCGGGCGGCTTTGACGATCCCGCGCCGGCTGTTGCATGATCGCGGTCCCGCCGCCGCAAGGATTCGCCTCATGCCAGCTCCACGTTCCGCTCTCATCGCGCTCTCGTTCGTGTTCGCGACCCTCTCCGCTGCCCCGGCGTTCGCAGCCAAGTGCGGCGGCGACTTCAACGGCTTCATCGACAGCTTCTCGCGCGAGGCGCAGGCCGCGGGCATTTCGCCGAACGTGATTTCGCAGGCGCTCGGCGGCGTCACGCAGGACCAGGCGGTGCTGGCGTTCGACCGGCGGCAGCGCGGCACCTTCAACAAGACGTTCGAGCAATATGTCGCCACCCGCGTCGGCGCCGGACGCATCAAGGGCGGGCAGGCGATGCTGCAGAAGCACGCGGCGCTGTTGTCGCGCATCGAGCGGCAGTTCGGCGTGCCGCCGCAGATCATCGTCGCGATCTGGGGGCTGGAGACCGATTTCGGCAAGGGCGACATGGGCAAGCTGCCGGTGTTCCGCGTGCTCGCCACCATGGCGCACGATTGCCGCCGCACCGAACTGTTCCAGGGCGAACTGCTCGCCGCGCTCAAGATCGTGCAGCGCGGCGATCTCGGCCTGCGCGACATGATCGGCGCCTATGCCGGCGAGATCGGCCAGACCCAGTTCCTGCCGTCGTCCTACATCAAGTACGGCGTCGATTACGACGGCAACGGCCATGTCGATCTGCGCCACAGCGTGCCGGACGTGCTGGCCTCCACCGCCAATTTGCTCAAGACCGCGGGCTGGAAGGCCGGCGGCGATTATCACGAGGGCTCGGCCAATTTCGAAGCGATGCGCGAATGGAACCGCGCGACGATCTATCGCAAGACCATCGGCTATTTCGCGGACAAGCTGGGAGGGCGCTGACGCCGCGGCGCGGGTACGCGGCGTTACGCTTAATGCCGTGCTAACGCCGCCGATGCCCGCGTATCCGGCGCGGTATCCCCGTCTTCATGGTTTCCCAACCACGCTGGGGATTGTTCGGCCGCAGTCAGACTCCGTTAAGTGCTGGGCGGGCACTTTCGGTGCATCTGCGGGGGATCATTGATGATTGGGGTAATCGAGCCATTGAGAGGCCGGATGGCAGCCATCCGGAGGCCGCGATGTTGAGCGTTCCGACCCTTTGGGTCGTCTTCATGGTCAACTTCATGGCGCTGGGTCTGATCTGGACCTACGTGGCGCGCAGCTATCCGAAATTCGAAGCCGCGCGGTTCTGGACCGCGGCGGCGTTCGTCGCCGCTTTGGGCGCGGCCATCTCGATGTTCCGTGGCATCGTCAGCATGCCGCTGGTACCGTTGCTGGTCGGCGGCACGTTGATGGTGCTGGCCGTGTCCTGCGCATCGATGGGCATCAAGCGCTTCTACGATCGACCGGCGTCGTGGGTTCAAACCGCGCTGGTCACCGCCGGCACCTGCGCCGGCCTGGCCTTCTTCATCGCCGTGTACGATTCCATGCCGATGCGGATCCTGATCTACTCGATCGGTTTGTCGATTCCCTTTGCGGCCACATTGCCACTGGTGCTGAATCCGGAGGTCAGCCGCGGCAATCCGGGTGCTCGCCTCGCGGGCAGCATCGCGGTTCTGATTATCGCCGTCGATGTGATCCGGTCGGTGGCGGCCTTTGTCGGCGTCGGCGGCGATCTCACCATGGTGAAGTTCAACGCGTTCCAGGCCAGCATGATCTTGCTGCTGGTGTTCCTGTCGATGGCGTGGAATTTCGGTTTCCTTTTGATGGCGATCGAGCGGTTGCGCGGCGAAGTCGCCGACCTCGCGATGTCCGACGACCTGACTGGCGCCGGCAACCGGCGGCATCTGCTGCAACGTCTCACCGAGGAATGCGCGGTGTCGGAGCGCTCCGGCGAGGTATTTTCGATTCTGGCGATCGATCTGGATAGCTTCAAGTCGATCAACGACAGTTTCGGTCACGGCGCGGGCGACGAGTGTCTGCGTTTGTTGAGCAATGCGGTGCAGTCGCGCCTGCGGCCGAACGATCTTCTGACGCGTTCCGGTGGGGACGAGTTCTGTGTCGTGTTGCCCGCCACCACGTTGCGCGAAGGCGCGATGATGGCGCGTCGCGTACTGGAAGCGTGCCGCAAGCAGTTGACCCCGGAGCAGGGAGCGCCAGTGGCGATTGCCGCGAGTATCGGCGTCGCGCAGTGGACGCCGCAAATCGGTCGGCATCCGGAACGTTTGATCGCCGCCGCCGATCAGGCACTCTACATGGCGAAGAACGACGGCAAGGATCGCTATGCGGTGTATCAGCAGCCGGAACCTGCCTTGCCGGAGCGCATCGAATTGCGGCGCACAGCCTGAGGCGGCGAGGCGCGACAATTGCGTGGCTTGCCGATCGGCCTGTCGCTTACCATCTCTTCGCTATGCCGAACTCACAACCTCATACGACCGCGTCGCCCCGCTTTCATTCGCGTGGCGCGCAAGGGCCGATCATCGATCAGGACGGACGCGAGATCGATCCCACGACACTGGGACGCGGCAGCTTCGAATACGGTCGGTTTGAATTCTCGGCGGGGAGCGGCAGTCTCTTTGGAGAACTAACGCGCGAGCAGCGCATCGCAAGGCTCGACGCTTTGGCCAAATTGCTCGATGTCGCGTTTGTTGTTCCCGGCACCAATGTCCGCTACGGCATCGACGGCATCATCGGTCTGGTGCCGGTGATCGGCGATCTCATCACCACCGCGATATCGTTATGGGTGGTGCGCGAAGCGCGTGCGCTCGGCGCGCCGTGGTATCTCACGGCACGAATGCTCGGTAACGTGGCGCTGGATGGTGCGGTCGGAATTGTGCCGGTGGTGGGCGACGCGTTCGACGTGATGTTTCGAGCCAACGTCCGCAACGTCAGGCTATTGCGGCGCTGGCTCGATCGACAATCATAAATGTGTGCGAGTTACGCTGCCGCGACAGCGGCGGTCTGCTCGGTCGTCGGCTTGGCTTTCGGCGTACGCCGGGTCAGCGGAAAATCCTGACTCTCATACAATGCGCGGATTCCGTTCTGGTCGAAGCGGGCTTCGTCAACCTGGAGATACGCGCCGTTCAGCGAATCCGCCGGCAGTTCCTCGATGGCGAAACGTACGGCATCCGCGGCGGTGTCGAAACGGCGATACGCAAAACCTGCGCGCTTCTTCTTGCGAATGGCAGCGGGAAACAGTTCGGCCGACTTGCTGTAGTTGAATGTGGGCATGGATACAGACCTCTACTCTTGGACCGCCAGCGACACGGGATTGCGGCAAACCGAAACCGTCGACGCGATCGATATGAACGCCCGGAGTGCAAAGCGACCAGCAAAGCGCGCGGCGATCTCCGGCAACATGGGAGATCAGACTGGTTCGGCATCGTGCTCAAGGGCAACAAGCGAAATGCTGCCGTCAACGACGCGAAACTGCGCTACGGCAATTCGCTACCCGGCATCATCTCATGACAGTCACTTATATAGTCACGATGCCGCAGAATACGACCCTCATGGGCTGCCGCTGAGGGAGATTCCTTCAGTGCCGGGCAGTGCCGGGGCGAGGCCAATAAAGTGAGAAAATACAGTATGTTGCGTGCTGCTGTCCGCGTTCTGGCCGCGCCATGCGCCGCTTATCCCGGCTAACCGCCGATCGGCACAACCCTGAGTGGTGAAACATAGGGCTCCACCCGCAGAGAGTCGCTTGCCAATACACCGATGACGCGGAGCGGCACCTGCTCGAGCATACCGGTTTTGGTCCGGCGAACGGAATACTGCCACGCCGTCATCGCGCCCTTGGCGGCAAGCATTTTGGCGACGCCACCGGCATTTCGTCCTTCGATATGCGCCAGCTCATCGTTGCTGAGCCCGATAACGATTTCGTCCCGCGAGGTCACGATCTTGAACAGCGAGACCTTGTCGGTGGCCAGCGCGGGGTGCGACAGCACGGTCTCAAGCGCGAGCAACGCCAGTCCGAAACCGAGCACGATACGATTCGACAGGAGAGGCATTTCGTCGGTCTTTCGTCTGAATGACTGCACAACAGAGACGTTGCTCGTCCGGCCAGGTTTCGGCCGGACGAGGCGGGTAGCAGGTTCGAAGTAAACGATGTGTTACTTATCCGGGTGTCTCGTCCGGACTTTTCGCAGGGCTATTTGGGCTGCAACTTGAGTGCTGCCGAATTGATGCAATAGCGCAAGCCGGTCGGTCCCGGGCCATCGTCAAAGACATGGCCGAGGTGGCCGTTGCACTTCGAGCACAGCACCTCGGTACGGATCATGCCATGCGTCGTGTCGCGTTCTTCATCGACATGGCCGTCGACGGCAGGCCGGGTAAAGCTCGGCCAGCCGCAACCGGAATCGAACTTGGCGTCGGATTCGAACAAGGTCTGGCCGCAGCCGGCGCAAACATAGGTGCCCGGCGTCTTGGTGTATTCGTATTCGCCGGTGAATGGCCGCTCGGTGGCTTTCTCACGCAGTACGGCATACTGCATCGGGGAGAGCTCCTTGCGCCATTCGCTGTCGCTCTTTGTGATCTTGCCCGTCGTCGTTTTGCTATCCGACATCGATGTCTCCAAATTGATCGGCCGTCAGTTGGTTGCCTTGCGTGAGCTCACCAGCGTTGGCTTCTCGATGTAATTCTGCGCGAAGATCTTCTTCAGGTTCTCGATCTTCGGCAGGTCGTTGTAGGCTATATAGGGTTGGTTCGGGTGTAGCGTCAGGTAGTCCTGATGATAAGCCTCGGCCGGGAAAAAGCCTTCCAGCGCTCCGACCTTGGTGACGATCGGCTTCTTGAAAACCTTGGCGGCGTTGAGTTGCGCGATGTACGCATCGGCAACCTGTTTCTGCTCGTCGTTGGCCGAAAAGATGGCCGAACGATATTGCGTGCCGGTGTCCGGACCCTGGCGGTTTAGTTGCGTCGGATCATGCACCACAGAGAAGAATATCTGCAGAATCTTGCCATAGCTGATGCGTTTTGGATCGTAGGTGATTTCGACCGCTTCGGCGTGGCCAGTGGTGCCGCTGCTCACTTTGTCATAGGTAGCAGTGCTCTTGTTGCCGCCCGCATAACCCGACACTGCATTCACGACGCCCGCGGTATGCTGATAAACGCCCTGCACGCCCCAGAAGCAGCCACCCGCGATGACTGCAGTCTGCAGGCCATCCGCAGCAGCGACATCCTTCGCTGGAGCCGGAATGACGACAGCCTCTTCCGCGGCGAAAGAAGGCGCAACGAAATGCGACGAGAAGGTCAGCGCGCCGATGACGAGCGCGCCGAACGCGAGGCGATGGAGCTGATGTGGGCGCATGGTGTCTTTTCCTGGATGATCGATCATATGCGAGTTGCGGCGATAAAGTGAGTTCGTGCGGCCCTCTCATGGGACGTTCGCGGGCGACACAAGTTACGCGGCGAATGCCGTTTTGTTACGGCCCGACGCACACAAATTCGTGACCGAATGCTCCGGAATTTCAGCGGCTTATGGTTGTTGCCGGGCGACATCATCGGCATGTGCCGTCACCCCTGGCGCCGATATCATTTCCTGGCACGACAAAGGCCGCCGGACATGCGGTCCCGCGGCCTCGTGCGGAGTAACAATCGAGATGCGATCAGCGGCAGGGATAGCGGTTGCCGTCCTTGGACAAGTAGGTGTTGCTTGCCGGATCGTACGAGCGGTAACGCTGCGAGCAATAGGCGGCATGTTGCTGGGCCGCAGCATTGGCCTGCCCGGCAGCAATAGCGCCGCCGATGATGGCGCCGGCGGCCAATCCGCCGACGACGGCCGCGCCGTCGTATCCGTAACCGCGATAGCCATATCCATAGCGCGGATATCCGCGATATCCGTACCGGCGATAATAGTACTGCACGCTTTCAGTCAGGGTCGGTGCCCCGCTGGAAATGACCGCTTGGTTGCCCAGCATAGGGGCCGCGTTGGCCTGTCCGGTGAACGCCAGCGCAGTCGAACCCACAAGCAGCGCTGCTCCAATGGTTTTTGCAAATCGCATTTCAACTCCTTCCCGCGGCGTCGGCGGTCAAAATCCGTTTAAAGCCCGATTGTTTCGGAGGACGCCATTTTCGCCATGCGGCAGATTGGCGCAACTCGTTGGTCGTTGGCAACGCAAAAAGGTTCAATCGCGCCGGTCAGACCACGATGCTCAGCCGCTTTGCCGCCCGTGTGATGCCAGTGTAGAGCCAGCGGGCCCGGCTCTCCTGAAAGGCGAAGCTTTCGTCGAACAACACCACGTCGTCCCACTGCGAGCCCTGCGACTTGTGCACGGTGAGGACGTAGCCGTAATCGAATTCGTCGTAGGGCTTGCGTTGCTCCCACGGAATATCCTCGATACCGCCGCTGAAGCAGTCGCCCCGTACCGAAACCTTGGTGAGACGGCCGCCGAAATCCTCGTCAGGCGATAGACGCATGGTGACGATCTTCGACTTCGACTGCGCCCGCGATTTCACACGCCACAGTCCACCGTTGAACAGGGCTTTCTTGCGATTGTTGCGCAGGCAGACCAGCTTGTCGCCAGCGACCGGCAACGGATCTTCGATGTTCTGCTTTTGCCGCACCCGCATATTGTAAGCGCGCCGCGTGTTGTTGCGGCCCACCAATATTTGGTCGGCGTTCATGACGCGGTCGGGATCGAGGGCGTCGCGGCGCACCACCTCGCTGTCGCCGAACTGGCCGGTCTCGAGCGCGCGGCCCTCGCGCACCGCCATCGACATGCGCACGATCGGATCGTTCTGCGCTTGTCGGTGCACCTCGGTCAGCATGGCGTCGGGTTCGCAATCGGTGAAGAAACCGCCGCCCTGAATCGGCGGCAGCTGCGCCGGATCGCCGAGCACCAGCAGCGGGCAATCGAACGACATCAAGTCGCGGCCGAGATCGGCATCGACCATCGAGCATTCATCGATGACGATGAGCTTGGCTTTCGAGGCCGGTGCATCGTCCCACAATTCGAAGCTCGGCTGCTCTTCGCCGGACTCGCGGGCGCGATAGATCAATGAGTGGATCGTCGAAGCGCCGTCGCAGCCTTTGTTGCGCATCACCAGTGCGGCCTTGCCGGTGAACGCGGCGAACTTGACTTCGCCGTCGACCCCGTCAGCGATGTGACGCGCCAGCGTGGTTTTGCCGGTGCCGGCAAAACCGAACAGCCGGAACACCGGTGGCGTGCCGTTCTTGCCAGGCTTGGCTTTTAGCCAATCGGCGACGGCTTGCAGCGCGGCATCCTGATGAGGTGTGAAGGTGGGCATGGGATCTCGATGGTACCAATCGCCACCGTCTGCCGCGGCGATTCGATAGACTGCAAGCTAACCATTCGCGCTGCCTGCGCAAGCGGGGAGGGAACAGGGCCATCCTGCCGTGTGCGGGTTGCTCGCGACGATTCTATGCTAAAACGCTTGCGACTCCCCGTGCGAGATCAGTCGGATGAAACGCGTCGCAACCTGGGCGATGTATGGAATCGGTGCAATATCGATCGCGTATATCGCGCTCTACGTCTACGCGATGCTCAGCGCGCCGCGCCTGGAGCCTGGCGATCCGATCCGCATCTTCCGCAAGCCTGATGCGCCGAGTTACTCGGCGCTGACGTTGCGGGTATAGCCCGCCCTTCGCTTACGCCGTGGCCGCAACGTTGCGATAGTCGCTGGCTCCGGCACCGGCGGGCGTGATCGGCAATCCGCCATCGGCATATTCGTTGAGCTTGTTCCGCAACGTGCGGATCGAAATGCCGAGAATGTTCGCGGCATGGGTCCGGTTGCCGAGGCAGTGCTTCAGCGTTTCCAGAATCAGATCGCGTTCGACGTCAGCCACCGTGCGGCCCACCAGCGCGCGCGTCACCTGTTCGGCCGCGAGCGTGGCATGGGCCACGGCGGGTGCCGATTTGGCCAGATCGAGCCGGTCGCCGTCGGGGGTGAGAATGGCGTCGGCACCGATTTCGTCGCCGCTGGCCATCAGCACCGAACGATGAATGGTGTTTTCCAGCTCGCGCACGTTGCCTTGCCAGCGATTGGTGGCGAGGACGTGCCGAGCTTCGACGGAAATCGGCCGCACCGGCACGCCATTGGCTTCGGCGTATTTCCTGGCGAAATGTTGCGCCAATTCCATGATGTCCGCGGGGCGCTCGCGCAGCGGCGGAATCTTCAGATTGACGACGTTGAGACGGAACAGCAGGTCCTCGCGGAAGCTGCCATCGCGCACGGCTTCGGCAAGGTTGCGGTTCGAGGTGGCGATGATGCGGATATCCACCGGCACAGGCCGGGTGCCGCCAACGCGATCGATCACGCGTTCCTGGATGGCGCGCAGCAATTTGGATTGCAGCCGGACGTCCATCTCGGAGATTTCGTCCAGCAGCAGCGTGCCGCCGGTGGCTTCCTCGAACTTGCCGATGCGGCGGGCGATGGCGCCGGTGAAGGCGCCTTTCTCGTGACCGAACAATTCGGATTCGAGCAGATGTTCGGGGATTGCCGCGCAATTGACCGAAATGAACGGCTTCCGCGCGCGATGCGAGCGGCTGTGCACGTAGCGCGCCAGCACTTCCTTGCCGGTGCCGGATTCGCCGGTGATCATCACCGAGGCGTCGGAGCCGGCGATCTGCTGGGCGAGCTTGATGACCTTGGCCATCGCTTCGTCGCGATAGACCAGATCGCGCGAGTCGTTGGCGACGGCAGCCAGCACCGCAGCGATTAATTCCGGATCAGGCGGCAGCGGGATGTATTCCTTGGCGCCAGCATGAATGGCGGCGACCGCAGCGCGTGCGTCGCTGGCGATGCCGCAAGCGACGATCGGCACGTGGATGTGTTCGGCTTCGAGCCGCATCACCAGATCGCGGATGTCGAGTGCCACGTCGACCAGCAGCAGGTCCGCACCCTTGCCGCCGCGCAGCACGCGCATCGCCTGTTCGCTTTCCTCGGCGTGCGTGACCGAGGCGCCATTGTCCATGGCGATCTTGGTGGCTGTCGTGAGCTGGCCCTTGAGGGTGCCAACAATGAGAAGCCGCATGGTTTGCTCCTGTTATTCGCCGCGCGTATCGCGCTGGTTATTCGCGCGTCAGGCGCGCTCCGCCTTGATGATTTCGGTCATGGTGACGCCGAGCTTGTCCTCGACGAGGACAACTTCGCCACGCGCCACCAGTCGGTTGTTGACGTAGATATCGATCGCTTCGCCGACCTTGCGGTCGAGTTCGAGCACGGTCCCGGGTCCGAGTTTGAGCAGTTCGCCGACGTCCATCTTCGAACGGCCGAGCACTGCCGACACCTGCACCGGCACGTCGAACACCGCTTCGAGATCGGCCGCGGCGCGCGAGGTCTGTTCATCGTCGTGGTTGGACTCGTCGGCCATCGGCGGCGCATCGGCCGAATTGAGATCCTGCAGCGGAATCTTGCTGTCGTTGTCGCTCATGACTCTGTCCCCGTGTCTGCCCGCTTGCGCGAGGCGACGTAATTCCCGACCAGTTCGTCGATCTTGGCCTCGATCGTTGCGCGTTCGCGGACGACGCCGCCGTCGGCCCATTCGATCTTGCAGTCGCCTGCCTCGATGTCGGGCTCCGCCAGCACGATCAGACGGCCTTGAAAGCCTCTTTGACGGGCCAATTGCTCAAAGCGATCCCGTGCAGCCTCATAAAGATTGTCGTTGACGCGAACAACGAGGTGCGGCGTCGAGACCAGATGCCGGAAGCAATCTTCCATCAGAGCAGTGACACCGGCGAGCGGCTCGGCCGCGACCAATTCCCCGCTCAGCTTGCGGGCCGCCGCAACTGCGACGTCGACGGCTTCGGTTGCGATGCGATCCTCGACGCTCAAGAGGCGCGAGGCGATGGTCTGAATCGCAACGCCGATTTGCTCGAATGCCATTGCTGTGCGGCGGTCGCTGTCCACCTTGGCTTCGTGCTGCGCGGCGTCATAGCCGGCGCGATAGGCCCGTGCCTCCGCCTGCGCGATCTGCTGCGCGATTTCGGCCGGCGTTGCCGCCCGCTCCCGCGCCTTGTTGGGAACGGAGAAGTCGACATCGAACAGGAATTTTGCCGGAGCGCCCATCAATACACCAGTTCGTCGTCTGCGCGGTTTTTAGACAGCATGATTTCGCCCTTGGCTGCGAGATCCTTGGCGAGGTTTACGAGCAGGGCCTGCGCTTCATCGACGTCGCGCAGGCGCACCGGACCGAGGGCAGCCATATCGTCGAGCAGCATCTTGCCGGCGCGCGATGACATATTGCCGAGGAAGAAGCCGCGGACCTCCTCGTTGGCGCTCTTCAACGCGATACCGAGCTTGTCCTTGTCGACATTCCGCATCAGGGTTTGCGCCGACGCCGCGTCCAACTTCACCAGATCGTCAAAGGTGAACATCAGTGCCTTGATGCGCTCGGCGGATTCGCGATTTTCTTCCTCGAGCGAGGTGATGAAGCGGGTTTCGGTCTGTCGGTCGAAGTTGTTGAAGATTTCCGCCATCACTTCATGCGCATCGCGGCGGCGCGTCTGCGACAGGTTTGACATGAATTCGCTGCGCAAGGTCTGCTCGACGCGTTCGATGACTTCCTTCTGCACCGCTTCCATCTTGAGCATGCGGCCGATGACGTCGAGCGCCATGTCTTCCGGAAGGATCGCCAGCACGCGCGCGGCGTGCTCGGGCTTCAGTTTTGACAGCACCACGGCGATGGTCTGCGGATATTCGTTCTTTAGATAGTTGGCGAGGACCTCTTCCTGCACGTTGGAGAGCTTCTCCCACATGTTACGGCCGGCCGGCCCGCGGATTTCATCCATGATGCCGGTGACGCGATCCGCCGGAAGATATTGCTGAAGCAGTCGCTCGGTGGCGTCGAAATTGCCCATCAACGCGCCCGAGGCTGACATCCGCGATACGAATTCGAGCATCAGGTCTTCGACGACATCCGCTTCGACGGTGCCGAGCGACGACATCACGACCGAGAGCTCGCGCACCTCATCGTCGTCGAGCAGGGCCCAGACCTTGCCTCCGTATTGTTCGCCGAGCGCCAGCATCATGATCGCGGCGCGCTGCGGGCCGGTCATTTGCTTTGTGCTCTTGCCGCGCCCGTTCTGGCGGCTCGCCAGCGTTGCGACGACGCTGGCGATGTCATTACTGGTGTTGGCGATGGTCTGCGGTACGGCCATGTCGGATCACGCTGGTTCGGAAAGCCATTGGCGAATGATGGAAGCGGTCTCGTTGGGGTTGCGTTCGGCCAATTCGCCGACGCGATGAACAGACTGGGCGTGCACCTGACCTTGAACCTGCGCGACGTCGATCATCTGCGCGGTCGCGTTGGTGCCGGGGATCAGGTTCTGGCCGGGGGTCGGGGCTGGCGTGGCTTCAGGCAAAGCGGGGACCGGGGCCGGGCTGTTGTTGCTGGCCGTGGCATCGGGGCTCAGGATGCGCTTGACCAGCGGCCGTACCACCATGAACACCACGACGAGGCCGAGCAGCATCATGACGACCAGCTCGATCAGGTTCATGATGTCGTCCTTGGTGAACTGCAGCATCCCCATGAAGCCGGCCGGCTCGTTGATCGGCAGTGCGGAGGGGCCTTCGGCGAAGCGCAAGTTTACGACCTCGACCTGATCGCCGCGCTTCTGGTCGAAGCCGATGGCCGAGCGCACCAGCGCGGCAATGCGATCGAGCTGTTCCTTGTCGCGCGCTTGATAGACCAACTCGCCCTTGTCGTTCTTGCTGTAGATGCCATCGACCAGAACGGCGACCGAGATGCGGTTGACGCGGCCTGCCTCGGTCACCTCGGTCTTGGTGATGCGCGAAATCTCGTAGTTGTTGGTCTCTTCGCTCTTCTTGGTCTGGTCGCGCGCGGTGGTCGCATTGTCCTGGCGCTGGTTGCCCGGCAATTCGTTGTTCACCGTCACCTGGCCGTCGCGGTTGTCGGCGGTAGCGGATGATTCTTCGCGGGTCTGGCTGGAGCGGAGGACGCGCCCTTCTGGATCGAACTTGTCTGAGGTCTGCGTCACCTTGTTGTAGTCGAAGTCGGCGGACAGCTGCACACGGGCGCGGCCGCTGCCGACTACCGACGACACGATCGACTCGACCTCGCTGCGCAGCCGCTTCTCGAAGCCGACGCGGCGCTCGTCGCTGCTGACGCCACCGTTGGCCGCATCGGCGGCAGCTCCGTCGGCCAGCAATTGGCCGGCCTCGTCGACGACCGAGACGCGCTGCGGCTTCAGCCCTTTGACGGCGGAAGCCACGAGATGACGGATCGCACGCACTTGCTGCTGCTCCAGCGCGCCGCGAACGCGCAGCACGATGGAGGCCGACGGCTCGGGGACTTCGCGCGAGAACAGCGGGCGTTCCGGCAGCACGAGGTGAACGCGGGCCGCCTGAATCCGGTCGATGGCCCGGATGGTCCGTGCCAACTCACCTTCGAGAGCGCGCAAGTGATTGATATTTTGAACGAAACTTGTCGAACCGAGGGCGTCGGACTTGTCGAAGATCTCGTAGCCGACGCCACCGCCCTTGGGCAGGCCGCCTTCGGCCAGCTTCATGCGCAGCCGCGTGACCTTGTCCTTGGGCACCATGACGATGGCGCCGTCGTTGCGCAATTCAAAGGGAATCGCCTGACGCTCGAGCTCCTTGATGATGCTCGATGAGTCCTCGACGCTGAGGTCGGTGAAGAGCGTGGTCATCTGCGGCGAAGTGACACGCATGATGACAAAGCTGAAGAATCCGATCAGCGCGACAGTGACCGCGATCATCGCGGCCAGCCTCGACGCACCCAGACCTTTTAGAAATCCCGCCAGACCCTGCACGAACCAGCCCCTGAGATTCGGCATGGACAGCCGACTGGGCAAAATTTGCCCATGGGATGGTTTCAATATGGTTAACGGCGGTTAAGACCCGTGACGAATCCGCGTACATGCTGAAAATCGGCCACCCTGAGGACGGCCGATTTTCAGAAAATTGGCGATTTCGGAGAAGGCTTACTGGCGATACTGCTGAATGCGGGTCGTGCGCAGCCCGGCCAGGCCATGCTGATCGATGGAGAACTGCCAGGACAGGAACTCGTCCACGGTCAGCGTATAGCGGCTGCAGGCTTCTTCAAGCGAGAGCAGTCCGCCGCGAACGGCGGCGACAACCTCGGCCTTGCGGCGGATGACCCACCGTTTGGTTCCGGGCGCGGGCAGATCCGCGATCGTCAACGGACTGCCGTCGGGCCCGATGACGTATTTCACCCTCGGGCGATGGGGTTCGGTCATGGCGTACTCACAAACTCTAACCACTGAACTCACCATCGCAATCTAGGCCAATCGGCTTAAAAATTGCCTAAGCGGAACAGGCGAATACAATCTGTATTGGATGCATCGCAGCATAGTCCGCCGCCACAACCGGCTGCGCCGGTGGCGAGATCGTGCGAGATCGAGGTGGGTTTGGGCAATGTCGCGTCAGGACAGGCTGCTGCGTCCGACCACCTTCTTCACCTTGTCGATGGTGAAGTTCTGCCCGCCAATCGATAGCAGCGGCGGGTCCTGGCTGAGATCAGCGGAATCGACCACACCCTGAATTTCAGTGGAGATGGCGGTGGATTGGCCCGAGGCGTCCTTGGCAGTGGCGGTGAGAGTATAGGTCCCGTCCGGCCACAGCGAACCGTCGTTGCCGCGTCCGTCCCAGGTGAAGGTCTGGTGGTCGCCGGCGTTCATCGAGAAGTTGCCGCTGTAGACCGCCTGTCCCGCCGCGTTGCTGATGGTCACGGTAACGGCTGACGGCTTGCTGACGCCGAGCGCCCAAGTGGCCGAACCGCTTTTGAGATTAGTCGTGCTGCCATCGACGATCGCGGATGAGCCGACGAAGTTCAGAGCCTGGGTCGATTGCGCGGTCTTCTGCAGGGAAATGAGCGACGTGAGTGAATCGTTGGTCTTGAGCTGCTGCTCGACGCCGGCGAACTGCACCAGTTGCTGGGTGAACTGGTTGGTATCGAGCGGGTCCAGCGGATTCTGGTTCTGCAACTGTGTGGTCAGCAGAGTCAGAAAGGTCTGGAAGTTGTCAGCGATGCCGGTTGTCTTCGAACTGCCTGCGTTATTGGCGGAGTTCGAGGACGGTGCTGCGGGCGCCGAGACAATCGTTGTTGGAAGTGATGCATCGACCGCCATGAAGCTCTCCTCAAACCCGAATATCCAGTCCGCGGCTTGAGCCGCTCGACTGACTGTAAGATTTTCCGGCAGCGACCGCCGGCAGGGTATCGGCATCGCCAATCATCAATCGATGCATCTGGCGTCCGGATTGTTCGTTGCCGCCGTTGTTGCCTGACGATTGATCGCGCAGGCTGAACTGCAGGCCGTTATTGCCGGTCTTCAATCCGGCGTCTTCCAGCGCGCGCTGCAATTGCGGCGCATCCTGCCGCAGCATCGCCAGCGTTTCCGCTTTCTCGACCACCAGATGCGAGGTCACTTGACCGTGGCGGTCGACATCGAGACGGACATCGATGCGGCCGAGTTCGGCGGGATCGAGCCGGATGTCGAAGCGGCTTCTGCCGCTCTGGGCATTGGCCGCGATCTGAATCGCGAGGCCGTTCAGCGGCACAGCTACGCCGGTCGCGACAGCTGCACCGAGTTGCGAAGCGGGAACAGCCGTCGTCGCCGTCGGCACGAATTGCGGTTGCGGCACGGTGTTGTTGGCTTGCGACGCGACGTCGATTGACGACGTTGCCGGGACGTTGACGTTGGCCGCGCGGTGCTCGGTCGAGCTAACCGCGTTGGCAGCCGGCTTGTCGCCTGCAACTGCTGGATCCGACTTCGCGGTGTTCGTGGTGTCGTTGGCTTGCGGCGCCGCTTTCGCGTCCGGCTGCGTTGTTACGCCAGGCTGCGGCGATGTCGTCTGTGTTGAACCCGCATCGTCGGGCTTCAGGGCTTTGGCTACGGCCGCCGCTGCATCGTCGCGGTGCACAGGCGATGCTTTCTGCGCGGTTTTGACCAGCCCTGCATCGGCAGCGGCAACCGCCGCGCCGAGTTGTTGCTGGGCTTGCAGGTTGACGTTGGCGTCAGCGGCGTCAGTGCTGGCTGGCGTGGGTGCGGTTTCGATCGTCTTTGCAATCTTGAAATTGGTCGCCGCGATATCGTTGGCGGCTGCGGCGACCGCTTCGGTCATGGCCGCTGCGTCGCCCGTGGCGGCTTGAGTTGCCGAGTCGGCCGCAGATGTTGTGGGCATTGCTGCGTCGGCCGTGTCCTTCGCGGAGGCCGCGATTGCCGCTGCGGCGATGGTCAGTGGGCCGCTCGTTGTCGGATTGGCTGGTGACGAAGGCGTCGTAGCCGGAGCCGTCGGAGTTGCTGGGACCGCGACAGCAATCGCTGCCGTTGCGTCGGATTGGATCGGCGTTGCCGCGACCGCTGGATCGGCGGTGTCCAGAGCCTTTGCATGCGTGTTGTCGCCCTCGTCAGACGCCGTTGCGGTCGACTTGGCCTGCTTGCCGATGGTTGGTTTGCTTGCGCTGTCGCTGGAAGACGACGGGTTCGCGTTCGACGCTGACGGATTCTGCGATGGATCGATGTTGCCAGCGCCACCGTCACGTTGCGCGACATCGGGCGGCCCGGATGAATCGTCGCGCCGGGGGGAGGCATCGGAGGAACTCGATGGGGCAGGGCGGTCGCTTCGGTTGGCAACCACCGCATTGCTATCGATCAGCGCCGCGAAATCGCCCCCCTGGGGGGCGCTATCCTGCGCAGGATGGCGCGGGGTTTCCCCACGAAGGGAAGAATTTGTCGAGATATCCGGCGTCACGCTGAACACGGTTGGCCCCATGGAGTGCATCGCTCGCTTGGGAGCAAGGACCGGGCCAGACGTGTCATGATAAATATTTGTTGTATTTCAAATATTTATAGGCTTTGAGGCCGGGCGGTGCCTTCGCGGGATGCCGCCCCTTTCTGCCTCGCGGCAAGTTTTGCCGCGTATTTCGACGCAAGACGCAGCCATGATTGCGTTGCGACAAAGCGAACTATATTAAAGGCTGGTCTTTTAGCGAGTTGAAGGCACCGGTTGTGGCGCCTCAACCCGTTGATTTCGTGGGCACATGCCGCCGTTCCGCGAGAACGGGCCAAGCAGGGCGGTGTGTCTATGCGTAAGCCATTGATATTTAGTGTTTTCTCGTCGCGATGCGGATGCTGCGGGAGAGAGAAGGCACCCAGTTTAAGGATCGCGGGATTTCCCGCGTGATCGCGAGCAAGACGGCCGATGCGAAACAGTCTGGATCTTGAAGGCCGCCCCGAGGATACCCGGGTCGTTGTGGCGATGTCTGGCGGCGTCGACTCATCGGCGACGGCTGCACTGTTGAAGTCGGAAGGCTACGATGTCGTCGGCATCACGCTGCAACTTTACGATCACGGCGCTGCCACGCATCGCAAGGGTGCGTGTTGTGCCGGCCAGGATATTCACGATGCGCGTGATGTCGCTGAGCGCATCGGCATTCCGCATTATGTACTCGACTATGAAAGCCGCTTCCGCGAATCCGTCATTGAGAGTTTTGCCGAAAGCTACGCGCACGGCGAAACTCCTGTGCCGTGCATCGAATGCAACCGCTCGGTTAAGTTTCGCGATCTGTTGACGACGGCGCGCGATCTCGGCGCAGCTGCGCTGGCCACCGGGCATTACGTGGCGTCGCGGCGGCTGGCTGACGGCTCGCGTGCGATGGTTTGTGCGGCGGATGCCGATCGCGATCAAAGCTATTTTCTGTTCGCTACTACACGCGAGCAACTCAACTATCTGCGTTTTCCACTTGGCGATCTGACCAAGCCGCAAGTGCGCGAACTGGCGCGGCGCTTTGGCTTGTCGGTTGCAGAAAAGCACGACAGCCAGGATATCTGCTTCGTACCTACCGGCCGCTACACCGATGTCATCGAACGACTGAAGCCCAACGCCTTTGAAGCCGGCGATATCGTCGATCTTTCAGGGCGTGTGATTGGTCACCATCAGGGCATCGGTCACTTCACCGTCGGGCAGCGTCGCGGTCTCGGTGTAGCTTCCAGCGCGCCATATTACGTGGTGCGGCTCGATGTGGCGGGTCGGCGCGTCGTCGTTGGCCCGCGCGAAGCGTTGCGCATGCATCGGATACTGCTGCGAGACGTCAACTGGATCGGCAACGGATCGCTGGATCGCGCCGTTGGCGGCGGCCTGGAGATTTTCGTCAAGGTCCGCTCGACGCGTGCGCCGCAGCCGGCATGGTTGCGGGCTGTCGATGGCGGTTACGAAGTCGAATTGATCGCAGGTGAGGAAGGCGTTTCTGCCGGTCAGGCCTGTGTGTTCTATGACACGCCATCCGGGCAGGCGCGCGTGCTGGGTGGCGGATTCATCAAGAGCGCGACAGCGAGGCATGACGGCGAGACGGTGCGTGGTGCGGCGGCGTCGCAAGCCGGCGTCGCTTTGATGCGCGGATAGCGATTTCAGGGCGGGGCATGGGCAACGACATCGACCGCGCTGGGGTCGCAAAGGCGTATGGGCGCTGGGCGCCGATTTACGATCTGGTGTTCGGCAAGGTCTTCGACCAGGGCCGCCAATCGACAATTGCCGAAGCCGACAAGATCGGCGGGCGTATCCTTGATGTTGGCGTCGGCACAGGCCTGTCGCTGTCGGATTATTCGCCAACCACGCGGCTGCATGGCGTCGATATCTCGGAGCCGATGCTGCGCAAGGCGCAGGAGCGTGTGCGCACCCTCAAGCTCGCCAACGTCGAAACCCTCGCGGTGATGGACGCCAAGAATCTGGCATTCGCCGATAATTTCTTCGACGCCGTTGTGGCGCAGTATGTCATCACCGCTGTTCCGGATCCCGAAGCGACGCTGGATGATTTCATTCGTGTGCTGAAGCCTGGTGGTGAACTGATTCTCGTCAATCATATCGGCGCGGAGAGCGGTCCGCGTCGCATGTTCGAATTGGCGTTTTCCCCCATCGCACGGAGGCTCGGCTGGCGGCCCGAGTTCCCATGGGCTCGTCTGGTCGACTGGGCAGCGAGGCATGGAGGCGTCAGTCTGACGGAACGTCGGCCGATGCCGCCGATGGGACATTTTTCGCTGATCCGCTATCGCAAGGCGTGACGCCGCACCTCGCGTTATGGAACAACCGCAATCGCGGACCGTTGCCATCACATGAGGTATGGATTTTCCGCACTTTTAATTTGCAGCGTGCTTGCAGCGGGTGGCAGCGCTGCCGCGCAAGCCCCGCCCTCGGTGCCGAAAGCACCGCCGGCGACGACGGCGCCAATGCCGGATGGCGTGACGACTCGCTGCACGCCAACGGATGCCAAGCCGCAGGACGGCACCCTGGCGCCGCGAAATGAAACGGGTGAAAACGCGCGCAAGCCGCTTTCCGACAAGCTCGCGCAATCGGACGGGGTGCTCTGCCCGCCGCGCAATGTCGGTCCCGACATGCGTGCGCCGGCGCCCGACGTCGGCAACACGCCGGTGATCCCACCGCCAGGCAGCCCCGGCGGCGATCAATCGGTGCGGCCAAAGTAGGCATTTCGGCGCGGACGGCCCGCTCGTTGCTTGACAGGAAGTTAGGTGGCTTCTTATATGCGGCGCACTCGATCAGGGCTGTTTTAAGCAGCCCTCGGGTGATGTGGCGGGGTAGCTCAGCTGGTTAGAGCACGGGAATCATAATCCTGGGGTCGGGGGTTCGAGTCCCTCTCCCGCTACCATGAGAAATTATCATTATATATCAGCGCCTTAATTCTGTCGGAGGTTTCGGCCACCGTGAGACATCTCACGGTGATGTACCCATGGGACAGCTCTGGCGCGCGTCTCCTATCTCGCCCGTGTGCAAATGACACGCCCCGCTCTCTGATCAGGCGCACAGCTTTAGGCTTGAACTCCCGCGTAGACTTCCTGCGCGGGCCGCAGTCAGGATGCAAACTTCAAGTGCCATCGCCGCCATTGATTGTCAGCTGCGCAGCTTGGTCCTAGCAGATTGGTAGAATTGGAAACGATCGACGTGTTTCGTGCGAATCCGGGTCGATCCAACTCAGCCGCGAGCGGTGCGGCCCGACGTCGATGAAACCTCGTCGCCGACTCCGCGAGTAATGTTCTGCGTCAGGATCCGTTCGATACAGCGCAATGGATCGAACGGACAGTGCTTGCCTGGAGGCGCCGCAACGTATTCTTGTCGTGATCTGCGCCAGCCGGCATGAAGCGCGCGCGTGATTTGCGATACGAATCGAACGCTAGAGGCCTGCCGTATTGGGGCTTAGAGTGCGAAACGGTTCGCCACACATTCCATTATCGATCAGGTTCTGCGCGGCTGAGTCATATCGTGGCTTCGCAGGCGCTCTGTGTATCTGCTTCGACGCGCCATTGTATGTTTTGACTGTAACCGGACGATTGGTGTCGATAGGGAGCACGGTCTTGTGAGAGATTCGTCTCAGAGCCAGATTTGAGCGAATGCAAGAGATGCCGGGTATCCGGGAAATCTTGTTGACGATCAGATCTTCCAGATCCTCGATATCGGAAACCATGACGCGGAGGAGATAGTCATGGTCTCCTGCTGTCAGGTAGCATTCCATGACCTGATTCAGGCGGTCGATGGCGCGTGTAAAATTCTCAAGCGATATCTGAGCTTGCTTTTCGAGCTTGATCTGGATGAAGGCCGTTACGCCAATACCCAAGACCGCCGGGTCGAGCACGGCTATTCGACGGTCGATCACGCCGATTTTCTCAAGATTTTTGACGCGAGCGAGGCAAGGCGATGGCGAAAGGTTCACGCGGGAAGCAAGCTCGACGTTCGTCAGGCTCGCATTCTGTTGCAATTCATTCAGAATTTTGATGTCGATCCTATCGAGCGCCGTCATTGTCATGTCGTTCCCTTCCATAGGCAACCGGTAGCTTCCTCGGAGTCGAGTCCCTCGCATTATCTTGCGAGGTGACATTTCGACGATAGGGATGCTAGCCGCAGTCTGGGTTGGTGAATTTCGACAAAGCGACGATTTATATTCAAAAACAGTCAATCATGTTCAGCGGTCCGGTGCGGCTTTGTTCCCATGGCTGATCCGGTCGCATGGAGTATGGGGCAGGCATCGCAATCGCCCTCGGGACTTTGCAGCGGTATCCGACAAGTATTTCAACGCTCAAAATAATGCAGTGTAAGCGCTCGTTCGCAGCGCTGCCGATGCTGGCCCGGCGTTTTGCGAAATCCATGACAATCGCCTCCATCCTTAGCGCGCGCTATCGCGCGATACCTCGAAATACGCGATCCGATTCGAATAAAATCGGGCTGTATAGGCGCAATCGAACGATGCGGCCACTCTTTGAACGGGAGTGTGGAAGGCGTCGCGGCCCCGCCGAGAAACGCAGCACAAAATGCTGACCCATGAGGGCGGGAGCAAACTGTTCGAACATTAATGCTGAGAGGATCGGGTACTATGCTGGGACCATCGTTATGCGAAAATATCTTCGATCAACGCAGCCGACAAACCGGAAATTACAAAGTGAAACTTAAGCAGGTCTATCTCACGGCCACCGATCCCGAAGGTCTCGCACGCTTCTATGGAATGCTGGGGTTGACGACGCGTTTCGCGGATCCCGGGAAGTGGGTTCAATTCTCAAGCGAAAAAGTCGCATTCTGTATCGCCGGTCCGAGCGAATCCGTGTCGGTGACCTCCCGGGACGCGATGCTTGTGTTTGAAGTCGAAGATCTGGACGCGATGATTGCGAATGCGCGCGCCGCGGGAGCCGAGGTGTCCGGCGATATCCGCGATATGGGTTCTCACGGCCGGGTCGTTCAGGTGCGAGATCCAAACGGCAACGTCATTCAGTTTTTTCAGGCCGCCAGCGAGTAGATGGTCGCCATTCTTTCCTATTGAGCCGATCATGACGAATGCGATCCTGCGAGCATCACATATGCCAATTCAAGAAACGCCGCCGTTCAGCGCCGGGGAGTTCCGCAGCGCCATGCGCAATGTGCCGGGTACGGTTTCAATCGTCACAACGGGTACGCGACCTGGCAGGCATGGCCTGACCTTGACCTCCGGCTGTTCGCTATCGACCGAACCCTCGCGCGTTCTTGTTTGCGTCAACAAGAATGCGGGCGCGCACGATATGATCAAGGAAAGTCGGGTGTTTTGCTGGAATATCCTCGCAGCACACCATGCCGGGCTTGCCCAGACGTTTTCAGGGCAAGACGGAAGCAAGGGTGACGTGCGATTCACAGAAGGATTGTGGCAGGCGCTCGCGACCGGAGCGCCGAGTTTGATTGAAGCGATCTGTAGTTTCGACTGTCGCGTCGTCGAGGCGCACGATGCCGGAAGCCATACCATCTTCGTCGGAGCCGTCCTTGCGCAGACGATGAACACCGATAGTGAGCCCCTCGTTTACGTAAAAGGAACGTTTGCAGTACCGCAGGTCCACGACTCGCGACATTGACCATCGTGTGTGTTGCCGAATTTCGATCAGCCAGCATGGAGCCGACATAATGCATGGGGGGAAAGTAGGTCGGAGCGGGTCGGAGTGCTGTCCCGAAGACGGGCTTATGTCTGCCGAAACGCAGCGGGGGCAAGCCAGAGCCCGTCCGAGCGCGTCTCCATCGAAATTTCCATTTTCACCTGTTTTATTCAGGGCTCGCTGATGCTTTCACTTTGGCTCAATGTTGTCGCGAGCGGAATTCTGATGGGTCTCGTCTATGGTCTTGTGGCACTCGGCCTCACGATCATCTTCGGTGTGATGCGCGTCGTGAACTTCGCGCATGGTGAGATGGTCGTTTTTGGCGTCTACATTGGATATTGGTCTGTCCGCATGTGGGAGGTGCCGATCATTGCCGCCGCCGCACTTGCCGCGGCCGTCATGTTCGTTTTCGGTTATTTTCTGGAAAAGTTGATCGTAAAGCGGTTCGTCAATAGTCCGCACCACTATCAGTTCATCGTATTCATCGGCCTTTCGCTGCTCTTTAGCGGCATTCTGTTGGTCGCATTCGGTCCCGATCCGCGTCCGACGGCGTCCCAGCTATCGTTTCGTACCGTCTCGATCGGAATATTGACGCTCGACCTGGCGCGGCTTCAGGCAGCGGGCGTCGCTGGCCTGCTCATCGTCATGCTCGGCGCGTATTTGAAGTACTCGTCGTTTGGACGATCGTTGCGGGCTGCGGCAAACAATCGACTGGGCGGGCTGATCGTCGGACTGATCATTCCGCGAATCTATGCGATCACGTTCGGCATTGGAGCTGCGTGTGCAGGCGTGGCGGGAGCGCTGATATCCCCGCTGTTCGACGCCCAACCGTATCTCGCCATGGATTTCACTCTTCTGGCGTTCGTGACGGTCATCGTCGGCGGTCTCGGCAGTTTCGGGGGAGCGCTTCTGGGCGGCCTGACGATTGGCGTAGCCGAAGCCGTTGCCGCATTGATGTTTTCCCCGTCGATGAAGACAGCGCTTCCTTACGCGCTCCTGATCATCATTCTGATCTTCCGCCCAAGAGGGTTTTTCGGTGTCAGAGAAGTTTAACAAAGCGGCGGAAACGAAGCGATGGATTGCTGGAGCGATCGTTTTCGTCATCCTCGGGTTAGTTGGGGCCCTGTCGAACTCGTACATCGTCTCGTTGATGACGATTGTTTTGCTATTCACCTTCATGGGTCAATCGTGGAACCTGATGCTGGGGATCGGTGGGCAATTGTCGATCGGTCATGCCCTGTTCGTCGGGCTCGGCGCTTATTCGGTCGGCGTGCTGTACCTCAAATACGGTATCTCACCATGGATCGGCCTTTTGGCAGGTATGGTTATTGCCGGATCGGTGGGCGCGGTGCTGGCGTGGCTGAGCTTTCGGTTCGAAGTGCACGGCATCTACTTCGCGCTGTTGACAATCGCTGCCGCTGAATTCGCTCGGATCATGTTCAGCGGTTGGGAATTCGTGGGCGCGATGCAGGGCCTGTTCTTTCCAGCGCCGACCGGCGAGGTCGATATATCGATGCTGCGAGGAGGCGCCCGCTTCTATTACTTCGTTGCCCTTGCACTCGCTGCAATCGGCATCGCCGGAACGGAGCTCATATCGCGATCGTATCTCGGGTATGTCTGGCGAGCCATGAGAGACGACGATGAGGCTGCACGAGCGCTGGGCGTTCGCACGTTCCGGCACAAGATTCTCGTGATCTCGATATCGGCCGCTAGCGCGGCGGCCGGCGGTGGAATTCTGGCGCTGGTGCAGGGAGCGATATTTCCGGATTCAATCATGGGAATGGGAATCTCGGTCGACGTTCTGATTGGACCCGTGGTCGGCGGACTCGGTACCGCGTTTGGTCCGCTGGTCGGATCGCTGGCGGCCATTCCCTTGAATCATCTGATGGGCGCCCTTGGTGACAGCCTTGGAATTCCGGGGCTCAACAATATTGCATACGGCGTCATCCTTATCTCGGTTGTGTGGTTCCTGCCGGACGGTATTTGGCCGGCGGTCGTCCGAGGTTACGCTGCAATCAAGGGAAGCTTGTTCGCTCGGCCGCTCAAACTGAGAAAGGCCGAGGAATGACCACGCTTCTCGATGTAAAAAACCTCACGCGGTCTTTTGGCGGGTTGGTTGCAGTCAACGACGTCAGCTTCGCGCTTGCGAAAGGGCAGATCACCGCGCTTATAGGGCCGAACGGAGCCGGAAAGACCACATGCTTCAATCTTGTCGCCGGCGCATTGAAGCCGACCAGCGGGCAGGTGTTCTTTCAAGGGCAATCGATTGAGGGGGCGCCCCCTGAAAACGTATGCAGGATGGGGATTGCTCGCACATTCCAGATCGTGCGCCCGATGCGCGATATGTCGGTCCTGGAGAACGCAATGGTCGGAGCGTTCAGCTGGACCAGGAACGTAAGCGAAGCGAGATCCACGGCGTACGAATCTCTCGAAAGTGTCGGCCTCGTGGGTAAGGCGAATGCCCGAACCGATCAGCTGACGATGTCGGATCGCAAAATGCTGGAGGTCGCCAAGGCCTTGTCGACGAGGCCCAAGCTGCTCTTGCTCGATGAGGTGATGGCGGGTCTGCGTCCCACCGAAGCTGTAAGCGTCGTTCAGGTACTGCGGAAGTTGGCGGAGAGCGGGTTAACGATCCTGCTTGTCGAGCACGTCATGCGGATCGTCATGGAAGTTGCGTCGACGGTTGTCGTACTTCACCACGGCGCTAAAATAGCAGAAGGCTGCCCGAAAGACGTGGTCGCCGATCCGCAGGTACTCGAAAGTTATCTGGGGGCTGGTTTCCATGCATGACGAGGCACTTCTATCGGTGGACGGGCTCTGTCTCGCGTATGACGGCTCCAACGCCCTCAACGGCGTTTCTCTTGATATTCGCAAAGGTGAATTGATTTGCGTTGTCGGGGCGAATGGAGCCGGCAAGACGTCGCTGATCAGATCGATCGCAGGAACTATTCCGGCTTCCAGCGGTGTCGTCCGAATGAATGGCGTGGATATCACGCGAAAGCCGCCGTGGGAGATCTGCGAGCTAGGGATCGCGCAGGTAGCCGAAGGCCGTCAGATATTCGGTGCTCTTTCAGTCGAGGAAAATCTGCTTGTCGGAGCAGCCCTGAAGCGGGCGAAAGCTGAGCAAGTCAATACTCTCGAGTCTGTCTACGCCCTATTCGGACGGCTTCGTGAGCGTCGTCGTCAGCTCGCTGGAACGCTATCCGGCGGCGAGCAGCAGATGTTGGCGATCGGGCGCGCGATCATGTCAAAGCCTGAAATTGTGATGTTCGATGAGCCCTCTATTGGGTTATCGCCAGCTCTGACGGATGTGATGTTCAGTGTGGTGAAATTGCTGCACGAAAAGGGAGCGACCATCCTGCTCGTTGAGCAGAATGTCGCGAAATCGCTGTCCTTGTGCAACCGGGGTTACGTTCTTGAGAACGGATCGGTTGTTCTTCATGGATCGAGTGAAGAGCTATTGAGCAATTCTGAAGTGCAGCGCGCCTATCTCGGAATGTGATTATTCGATCAATCGCCGCCGACCCTCGATCTGTCGTCGGGCAGCGAAACCAAAGCATAAAATGCCGCCGTTGGGCGCTTTCGATGAACGCATAGCGCAGCCAAATCCTGCGTGGAACGAATCAACAGCATGTAATACTTGCTGGAACGATCTAGCCTTCATCCATGAACAAAGATGAAGTCCTTATCGTTGAGCGCGACGGCAACATGGTCTCAATGACCATGAACAGGCCTCCGGCCAATGCCGTGAACTTCGAGCTCATTGCGGCCTTGCTGCAGGCCATCAACGCATTGTCCGCTGAAGAATCCTCGCCCGGCATTGTGTTGACCGGGAGCGGGGACCGCTTTTTCAGCGCTGGCGGGGACATCAAGGAAGTCGTCGGCATTGAGATCGCGGCGCCGCGCATCAAGGTCTTTCATGCGCTGCTCTGCGCAATGGAGAGCTATCCCGCGCCGATCGTATGCGCCGTTCGCGGCTACGCCGTTGGAGGCGCGCTGGAATTTCTTCTCTTCGCGGACTACGTGGTTGCTAACCCGGAATCCAAAATTGGATTTCCGGAGATCAACCATGGTCTCCTGCCCGCAACGAAGGGAATGCGCCAAGCGGTTCGGAAGCTCGGAATTCGTGAAGCGCGGGGATTGCTCTTTTGGGGAGATCTGGTCGACGCCCGGAAGGCCACGGACATCGGCGCCATCGATGAGATCGTGCCCACCGCGGACGTCATGGGGCGTGCGGTGGAGGTGTGCCGATTCCTCTGCGGGAAGGATCGGAAGCTTTTTGCGGCCATCAAGCGATCGCTCAATCTGACAGGTCAAATGAACGATGCATCGCTGGAAGCGATGACGGTTCAGGATCTGAGCAGTTACCTGACCGAGAGCAGCTCAGCGAACGCGCGCGCTCGTTTCCTCTCTAAGGGCGAGAAGTAGGCCTAGGATGACAGCCGTCGAGCCACCGGACCAAATTCACCTGGCGTTGATGAGTTTCAAGGACGTTGGGGCGGCTCTGGAAAAGGGTTATTCGACGGTATTGATCCCGTGTGGCGCGCTTGAGCAACACGGGCCGCACCTTCCACTTTGCATGGATACAGATCACGCCGAAGCGCTGGCGCAAAAGCTCGCGCACAATCTCGGCAAAACGCTGATAGCGCCGCCGATCCAGCTTGGTTGTTCAGCACATCATCTCGCATTTCCGGGTACGATTTCCCTCCGCATGGAGACGTTCGAAGCCATCTGCACGGATTGCTGCATGAGTCTGGCGACGCATGGATTCAAACGAATTCTTCTGTTTTCGGGTCATATCGGCAATTTCCCCGCCTTTAAAACCATGCTTCCCCGATTGAGGCAGGTTGTGGGTCGCGATATCGATATCGATGCCTTCACGGATTCGATTCGCTGGATCGATCGATGGCGCAGCGCGGTCGAAGCGGCGGGCGGCGATCCAAACGCGGTCGGCGGGCACGCGGATGTCGCGGAGACGTCGTTGATGATGGTCATCCGCCCCGAAAGCGTGCGAGCCGATCAATTCGAAGTGGGGCATCTCGGGGCGTTGTCGAACGAGGATCTCCAATCGATGTGGAAGAACGGCATCAAATCGGTCACAAAAAACGGAATTCTCGGCAGCCCGATCGGATCGAGCGCGCAAATCGGCGCGCGTTGTCTGGAAGCGATCGCCGATCTTTTGACCGAGACGTTTCGCGCATAGCGCGCCTGCGCCGCGACTGTTCAGACGAACGCAAAGTCCCACGTTCACGACGATCGAACCAGCACTCGACGCCGACACGATCGATGGCGCAACCAAATCGGGTTGTCTGATGACCCCCAGCATAAAATTTGGAAAGTAACCTCTCGCGACCCGGTTTTCGAACAAAAATATTGCTCCGCCTATGGAACGTTGTGCCGACATCGAATGTCCTAAAGGATCTGAAAAATGGCACTCAAGTTCGGGTTTTGGTCAGAGCAGGAAACCCAGGTCGGACAGAGCTACGCGCGGCGGCTTCATGAATTGGTCGACGAGGTTCGCCTTGCCGAGAAAGTCGGCTTTGACTGCGTCGCGCTTTCCGAGCAGCACGTCGCGCTCGGCGGCATCTCGAGCTCCGCTCCTGAAGTTGTGTTCGGTTATCTCGCCGCGGTGACATCGCGCGTGAAGCTACGCTCCGCAGTTACCTTAATGCCGCAGAGGATCAATCACGCGCTTCGATCGGCGGAGCGAATGGCGGTGACCGACATCCTGTCGCACGGCCGCGTGGAGTTTTATGCCGGACGAGCCAATACGACCATCGCAATGCGAGCCTTTAACGTCGATCCCGGCGAGACGCTTGCTCAGATGGAAGAAGGTATGGCGCTGATCAAAAAATCGATGCGTGAAGATATCTTCACTTTCGAAGGAAAGTACTACCAGATTCCCCCAAGAATGCTGGTACCAAAGCCGCTTCAAAAGCCACATCCGGTTCTCGGCATTGCTGCGACAAGCGATCGTAGCCACGGATGGGCCGGTGCTGAAGGTCTCGCTGTCATGAGCAGCAACATCTATCAGGGATGGGAAATTCAGGAAAAGCTGCTCAACACCTATCGCAAGGCGTGGAAGCGGGATGAGCAGGGTTCGCTCTATCGCCCTCGCGCCGGCATTCCGCTTTTCTTCGGAATTGGCGCCACGGATCAAAAAGCAAAGGACGATTACGCGGAACCCTTGATGCATTACGCGCGGATCTCCACGGATGCTTATCCGCGTTTGGCAAAGCTGGCGGATGACTACGCGTATATGAGTGAGAGCGTTCCGGCCATGGAGCGTGCCGCAAACGATTGGGACTATCTGCTCAATCACTCAGCAACCACGGTCTGCGGCAGCCCGGATACGGTTATTCGTCAAATCGAAAAGTTCGAGGCTCTGGGCATCGACGAAGTGCTGTTGCATCTCGACTCGGTGAACCACGACAAGATCATGGAAGCGATCGACATGGTCGGCCGCTATGTGATCCCGCATTTCAATGACAAGAACAATGTTGTGCGTCCCACCGAGGAAATCCTCGGAGAAATCCGGGCTATGCGACCTCAGAAATAGTCAGAACACAAAAGAAGGATTTCAAATCGTGTCACAGCATAGCTTCAAATACCTCATCGTCGAGAAGCGATCCAGCGGGGTTGCCGTCGTCACGATGAATCGGCCGGAAATTCTCAACGCGATCAATTGGGACATGCACGAGGAGCTCGAGAGGGTATTCGTCGAACTCGACCACGATAAATCAACCCGCGCCATTGTATTGACGGGCGCCGGTCGCGGCTTCTGTTCCGGGGGAGATCAGAAGTCTCTCGATAAAGGCAAGCTTCCGTCGCCGACGCGAAGCGGGCGTCATCTCATTCGTAATATGCTCGAAGTCGAGGTGCCGATTGTTGCGGCGGTAAACGGCGTTGCCGTAGGCCTCGGTGCAACGCTCGCATTGTTCTGTGACGTTATCTTCGCAAGTCCGACCGCGCGGTTTGCGGATACCCATGTAACGGCGGGGGTTGTCGCCGGTGACGGCGGCGCGGTGATCTGGCCGCTTCTGATGGGGCCAGTGCGCGCCAAGCATTATCTCATGACGGGCGCTTTCATTTCTGCCGAGAAAGCGGCATCGATGGGAATGATCAATGAAGTGATTTCCAAAGGCGACGTGAAAGACGCCGCGATCGAATACGCCGAAATGCTCGCAAGCGGTCCGCAGGAATCGATTATCTGGACGAAATATAGCGTGAACAAAATCATCAAGCAGTATGCGCATCTACTGCTTGATACGTCCGCCGCGCTGGAAATGCTGACCTTTGCATCGCCAGAGCGCCGTGAAGCCGTGGCGGCCTTCGCTGAAAAGCGTAAGCGTTTCGCGGAGCGGTGATATGAACGTCGAATCCATTACGTCTGGCGCTCAACTCGCTGGCATGACCGTTCCGAAACTTCTAAATGCGCGCCGATTAGAACGTCCGGACATGGTTGCGTTCCAACAAAAGCGTCGTGGCGAATGGGCCGCTGTGACCTGGGCGGAATACGCACAGAAGGTTGTGAATCTGGCGGACGCGTTGCAACGCGCTGGCCTTCAGCGGGGCGACCGCGTTGCCATCATGGGCGACGCATCGCAGGAGTGGTTGATCGCGGATATGGCGACGATTTGTGCCGGCGGCGTGATGGTGGGTGTCTATTTCACCTCGTCGCCGGAAGAAGTTGCGTATTATCTCAGCGATTCCGGTGCGTCATTTATTTTTGTAGGAAGCGAGAATCAACTTCGAATTGTGCTGTCATCCGGTCAGTCGAAGAATGTGCGCAAGATCATTGTGCTCGATCCGGAGTGGAAGCCGGCCTCAGAATCGGAGGCGGTCATCTCGCTCGGCCGATTCTGTGCGGGTCCGAATGTCGTCGTTGACGATTTTCTTTCGGCGCAAATTGCTCAGGCGGACGCAAAGGACCTCACCAGCATCGGCTACACGTCGGGAACAACGGGCAATCCGAAGGGGGCGATGCTGACGCATCTCTCGATACTCGCCGGAGCGCACGTTGTAACCACGTTTGGCCCGGGGATGCGGTCCGATCCGCATCGCGTCGTTGTGCATCTGCCAATGTCGCACACCGTAGCGCGCGCGCAAGCCACGACGCTACCGCTGGTGTCCGGGATCGTGCCGTACTTTGGCGAGTCCACGGCCGACTTCGCTCAGACGATCAAGGAGGTAAAGCCGACTTTCTTCATGGCGCCGCCGCGATTCTATCAGCGATTCGCCGCGCAAATACTCAGCAAGGTTCATTCGGGAACCGAGAAGCAGCAGGGCGACTATCAACTCGCGATGGAGATTGCCCGCAAAGCCCTCGACGACCGGAAGGCGGGCCGCGGGGACCCGTTTATCTCCGCGCTGTTTTCGACATGCCGCGATCGGATATTCCTGCCGCTGCTCGCGGAGGTGGGGTTCGATGAATTGAAGGTGCCATTCACCGCCTCTGCGGCCATGCCGTCGGAGCTCATGACGTTGTGGCAGCTTTGGGGCTTGCAGTTGAAGGAATGCTACGGCCAGACAGAAATGGTCGGTGCGAACCTGGTCCAGATGGCGGATTGGCCGGAAGCGGGGACTGTCGGGCTTCCTGTTATTGATAAGGCCTGGGAGACCGCTGTCCTTGAGGACAATGAAATGATCGTTCGCGGTCCCGGCCTTTTTGTCGGCTATTGGAATAAGCCGGAAGAAACCAAATTCGCTTTGCGGGATGGGTGGCTTTACACCGGCGACATCGTCGAGATCGGACCGACGGGGCTATTCAAACTTGTCGATCGCAAGAAGGAAATCATAAACACGTCCAACGGCAAGTCTGTGAGCCCGACGCAGATCGAGAATGAAATTCGCCACAGCCCGTACATCTCCGAAGCGGCTGTTATCGGCGAAGGCAAGAAGTACCTGACAGCATTGATCGAGGTCGACGCCACCGCGACGATGAATTGGGTGAAGACGCGCGATCCCCAGGTTAGGCAATACTCAGATCTCGCGAATTCCGAAGTGGTGGTTCGCTTGATTGAGGGAGAAGTTGCGAAGGCAAACAGCCGGCTGGCGCGAGCCGAGCAGGTCAAGGCATTCAGAATTCTCCCTGAAGAACTTTCGCCCGAGAACGGCGTGATGACGCCAACGCGGAAAAAGCGTCGCAAGCAACTTATGGAGCGATACCAGCCGTTGATCGACACTCTTTATGACGAGAGTGAAGATCACTTGATCAAAGCCGAGATGAAGATGTGATCTCGTCGATTGCGGTTGACTGTAAATCGTCGACCTCTGGCGCCGCCATGGCGACGTGTCTCAACGAATTCGGCCGGTGCGTTCGGGCAAATGTGGTGTGCGTCACGCTGCCGCTCAGGAGAAGGTGAATGGCAGTTGCGACATCAACGCCCCGCCACGCATCCGTCCGTCCCGCGTGGGGGATGATTGGTTCTAAAAGCGATTTCTAAAAATCAACATCGGCTATTTCAATCGATCAAAGAGGAGGAGTACATGAAAATGCAAAAAAATGGACTGACACGCCGCACAGTACTTGGCGCGGGCGCTGGGCTTGCTGCAGGGTTGGGATCGTGGCCGGTAGTGGCGGCGACACCAACCAAGGTGAAGGTGGGCGCCATCATGCCAAGCAGCGGCGTGCTGGCATTTCCGGGGCAGGCCTGTGTTCGTGGAATCAATCTTGGCGCAAAATTCGCCAAGGAGAAGTACGGGGTTGATATCGAGGTTGTTCACGCCGATACGCAAAGCCGGCCAGAAAATGGACGGATCGCCGCGGAGAGCCTGATCCGGCAGGGTTGTACGGTGCTCATCGGTGCGTGGGATTCGGGGGCCACGATTTCGGCGCTTCAGGCTTGCGAAGCGGCAAAGGTACCGATGGTGGTCCATATCGCTAGCGCAACCCAGGTCACGTCGCAGGGCTTTACCCAGGTTTTCCGTTACTATCCGACGTCGCTGACGATCGTCAGGCAATCGCTTGTCGAGTTGAAATCCGTGCTCGGCACGCTCAAGGACCCGCCGACGAGCGTTGCTGTTCTTCATCTCAACAACACCATGGGTCAATCGACCGCGGCAAGTATCAAGCAGGCGTGGGAAGAAGTGAATGTCCCGCTGAAGATTGCCGAATATGTACCGTATGACGAGCGAGCCAAGGATCTATCAGTCGAAGTTGCAAAGGCAAAGGCCTCGGGCGCCGATGCGATCGTGTCGGTGACGCGCGTCAACGATGCGATTATGATCACCCGAGAATGCATCAAGCAGGGCTGGAATCCCAAGATGATCTTCTCGCCGAACTCGAACGGCGTCATCGATAAGGCCTATCACGACGCGCTCGGAAAATACGGTGACGGCCCGATCCTGGCGGCGTTGTGGTCCAATCCAAAGGCGTCGGACTTCGATAAGATTATGAAGATGTTTGCCGCCGACTATCCGAACGATTGGTTCGACGCCAACGCGGGATGTGCGTTCGAGGCTGTACAGATCGTGGGCGATGCGGTCAGCCGCATTCATGCTTCGGAATCCGCCGCGATCCATGGCGCCCTTAAGGCAACGGATATGAAGCCGATCCTGATGTATGGCGAAAACACCAAGTTCGATGCGTCAGGTCAGAACGTCCACTGCTCGATGGTGATGCTGCAAGGGTTGCAGGGCCGGCCGCGCGTCGTGGCTCCGAAGGCCATAGCAGAAGCCACACTCGAATATCCGCTGGTTCCTTTCAGCTCGCGGTAGAGCGCTGAGTGTGCAGCGGTCCCTGCATGAATAGGGGGCCGTTACTCAAACATTTCGCGGTGAAGGAAACTCGAACGCTCGGCGAGAAATCGCCGAGGGCTCTTGCCCATCGCTCTTTTGAACATTGTTATAAAGGCGCTCGGGGTCTCGTAACCGAGATCGAGCGAGACGGTTTGGACCGAGGACCCGGCCGACAGGCGTTGTAACGCGACCAAGATATGCAGGCGCTGCCGCCAGCGCCCGAACGTCATTCCGGTCTCTTTCAATACCAAACGGGCGAATGTGCGCTCGCTCATTGCATATCGCGCGGCAATTTCCTCGATTGTGCCGCGGTCGCCAGGATTATTGAGCAACGATTCGGCGAGGTGTTGAAGCCGACTGTCGGGAGATATCGGCAGATACATCTGCTCGGTCGACATCTGAGCCAGTTCGTCGAGCAACACGCGTCCCAGACGACTGGTGGCCCCTTCAACCTGATACAGGGGAGGGAAAACGGCCAGCCGGTGTATCAACTCGCGAACGAGAGACGAAATTGTGAATGTACAGCAGGTCGTTGGAAGGGGGCTGGCTTTTGGGTCGATGAAAACGACATAAACCTTTCCGTTGTCCGACACGCAATTGCTATGCAACACGCCCGCAGGAATCCACACCGCTCCACGCGGAGGAACGATCCAAAGCCCTCCCGGTGCACGACACATGACCGAACCGTGGGCCGCTACGACCAGCTGTCCTTTCCTGTGTGAGTGCAGAGGAAGGTCGTTGTTGTCTTGGTCAGTCTCAATCCAGAAAGAATTGATGGGCCGGTCGAATTGATCTGGATCGATCACATCGTAGTTGATCCGGAGCTCCGGAAACTCCATTCGGGTAAAGCTCGGATCGGAGGTGAATGACACGCGCATAGAAATTCACTCGGAAAAGCTGCACTTCAGTTCAACCGCAATCAGAACGCCCGCAATAGAGGGGCGAGCGGAGAATATCCCGTTTGTAAATGATCGCTACGGAAAAGTTGATCGCGTGCAGCGGCCCGCCTGCGGCAAAATATACGGTAAACTTAGAAACGAGCTGTGTTTCTACGTGGGGTTTGGACGCCGATCGGCACACACCGGGGTCACCGTTGTCACGCCAATAAAATCAGGATTTTAGATTCGCGCGTGCGACGATTGAGGGGGCAAAATGCGACCAGCATTCACAATAGTTGCGACCCACCACGCCTTGGCCACTGACCGAGTCGTAAGGTTTTCCGATCCCGGAAGTCAGTATTTGCATGTTGAACAACACGAACGCGCATAACAGCGAAATTAGGTAGCAAACGCCACTGGTAGCGTTTGCTACCTAATTTCGGTTCAGTCGGTCCAGATGGTCCATCTAGAACGTTGGCGGAGTGCAAGCGCTGATCACTTCACAGGCAACTGGACCGATGCACCTGAACCGATGTGGTTTACGGCTTTCGAAATAGTATGCATCACCCGGGCCCAAGACCTTTCGTTCACCATCGACCGTGACCTCGAGCCGTCCAGAAAGGATGATACCGCCTTCCTCGCCCTCATGCGTGAGAGGGACCTTGCCGGTATCTGCGCCAGGCGCGTAACATTCTCTTAGGATTTGAAGGGAGCGACCGAACAGGTGCTCGCCGATTTGCCGATACGAGATCTTACCCTTTCCAATCTCAACCAGCTCGTCCGATTGGTAGAACACCTTGTCCGATTTTTCGGGTTCAAACGCGAAGAACTCGGAAAGCCCGATAGGAATTCCGTCGAGGATGCGTTTGAGCGCGCCGACAGATGGATTCATCTGGTTCGACTCGATCAACGATACGGTTGAGTTTGGAACGCCAGCACGTTTGGCTAACTCGCGCTGGGAAATTTTGCTGCGCATACGCAAGTAACGCAGTCGGTTCCCGACATCGATGCTCATCGGCGTCCATTCCTGTTAGTGTTGTTCGTTATTAGCAACAGCATGGAAGAGGTCCAAGTAAATTCAATACGATACAGGAATGAAGAAAAGGACTTGTTGCGCAACCAAGAACGTGGCCGTTTAGCGCCGTTCTTGGAGGAGGTGCAACATGAACACTCGCGTCGTCGCAAACATGCCTGATCTCACAAACTACTGGATGCCGTTCACCGCCAATCGTCAGTTTAAGGCGGCGCCGCGTCTCCTCAGCGAAGCGGACGGAATGCATTACACGAGTGTCGATGGACGTAAGATCATCGATGCGACGGCCGGGCTTTGGTGCGTCAACGCGGGTCATCGCCGGCCGCAGATCGCCCAAGCCGTCGAACGGCAGTTGATGGTATTGGACTATGCGCCATCGTTCCAAATGGGGCATCCCATCGCATTCGATTTCGCACAGAGGCTTGCTTCGATTGCGCCGCGCGGCCTCGATCGCGTCTTCTTCACCGGCTCCGGTTCGGAATCGGTCGACACGGCCCTGAAGATCGCGATTGCCTACCACCGCGCGATCGGACAGGCAGCTAGAACGCGGCTGATCGGACGCGAGAGGGGCTATCACGGCGTTGGCTTCGGCGGCATTTCGGTTGGCGGCATTGTCAATAATCGCCGGGTCTTTCCGCAGCTTCCTGGTAGTGACCATCTGCGCCATACCCATGACCCGGTGCGAAACAGCTTTGTCCGCGGGCTGCCAGAACATGGTGCCGAGCTTGCCGACGATTTGGAGCGGCTCGTGGCCTTACACGGCAGCGAAACTATCGCTGCGGTCATTATCGAGCCGGTCGCTGGGTCAACCGGTGTACTGCTGCCGCCGAAGGGTTACTTGCAGCGGCTGCGCCAAATATGTGACCGTCACGGGATCCTTCTTATCTTCGACGAGGTCATCACCGGTTTCGGGCGTCTCGGCGCGCCATTCGCTGCGGATTATTTTGGCATCACTCCGGATATCTTGACGACCGCAAAAGGATTGACCAACGGCGTCGTGCCGATGGGCGCAGTTCTGGTCAGTCGAAAGGTGCATGACGCGTTGATGAGCGGTCCGGAAGAGCAGATAGAACTTTTCCATGGCTACACGTATTCCGGCCATCCAATTGCCTGCGCAGCCGGTATAGCGACCCTTGAAATTTACGAGGATGAAGGTCTGCTCACGCGAGCGCACGAACTCACCGACCATTGGCAGGAGGCGATCCATAGTCTCAAGGCGCTTCCTAACGTTATCGATATCCGCGCACTGGGTTTGTTGGCCGGCATCGAGCTCAAGTCGCGCAATGGAGCACCCGGTAGCCGTGCTTACGATGTCTTTGTCGATTGCTTCGATAGAGGGCTTCTCATCCGCGTTACTGGCGACATTATCGCGCTCTCGCCTCCGTTGGTTGTCTCGACCGCCGAGATCGACAAGATTGTCGACATTCTTGGTCGCTCGCTTCGCAAGGTGGCCTGACAACTGATATCTAAGGGAACACACATGCCAAGTTAGATTGGCCATTCCATCGGAGACCGACGTCACGCCGGTTAGGGTTTCAGAACGCAGGATGTCTTCAATCCTGCAACCGGGGCGGCAACCACGCCAGTGCGATGGGCGCGCGTCCTGAACCGATTCGTGCGCATTGAGCGCCAGAACTCGTAAGCGGGATGGGCGCCGAACATGGCAGGGTGTATGAAGACGCGGCGGGCGCAATCCAACGCGGCATGGAGATCACCGAATTTGTGGCGGGTGCCCCAATTTGCTTAAGGGAGAGTGTCCCTAGAACGTGGACTCTCATGTCGACAGTTATTCGCTGCAGCAGCCGTTCCGTAACCAACTACACCGACGGGACGACTACAAAGAGACCGCGAATAGCGCGCGGCGCTAGGCCGGGCTTGGCCGGCGAGCGCCGCATGGCAATTTCGGTCGTGCACCGGTCGGCCACAAAACCACCGACTCGCTGTTTGGTAACCACCACATGCAAGAGCTAGAGGCCTCCGGATTCGTGCGCGGTTGGAGACGGTCGCGTCACGTTGGCCAATTGGAATCCTCGCCGGCGCTGACCTCATCGGGCCTGCGATGGAGTCGCTTGCCGCTGGCTCCCCTTCCGCGAATCCGGAAGGGGCGCTGACCCTGCGTAAGACACCCATTGGGACTATTGCGTCCTGCCTGACCGAACGGCTCTCACCGGAGCCGCTTTGGACTACTCAATGTCGCGCGAGGTCATTTCAGCTCTTTGAACGATCTGTCTTGACAAAAAGAGCAGTTTGCCAGCGGCAGCAGAATTCGATACGATAATATCGCAATACAATATTTGGAGAATGTGGCCGAAGTCGTTTCGGGCATCCGTGTCGCTGACCAGGAAGTGAACAGATGAGGGTGAATGAGTGCGTTGCGCAGTTTCTGAGCGACAACGGCATATCGACGGTCTTTGGTGTCATGGGGGATGCCAATATGTTCTACCTCGATCACTTCGTCCGCAAAGGAGGAGGCAAATACGTAGCAGCCGCACACGAGGCTGGCGCGACTCTTATGGCTCTCGGCTACGCGTCCGTGTCACGGCAGATTGGCGTCGCATCGGTCACGCAAGGGCCGGCACTCGCCAATGCCGTGCCTGCACTCCTGGAGGGTGTGCGAGCGAGACTTCCGGTCGTCCTCATGGCAGGCGATATATCCAGCAGCAAAACCCACCTTCAGCGGCTCGAACAGCGCGAACTCGTCTTGGCGACAGGGGCGGGATTTGAGCATGCGCGGAATCCGGAGAGCGTGATCGCAGATATGCACGCTGCGTTCCGCCGCGCGCACACCGAGCGTCGACCTGTGGTGTTCAACCTGCCGACCGAGTGGCAATGGCGTGAGACAGCTTACGCGCGGACCCTTCTGAAGTTGCGTAGTCGTCACGGTGTTGTCAGCGATAGCCAAGACCTCGAAGATGCCGTCGGCATTATTGCCGGTGCCAAGCGGCCAATCATATTGGCCGGCCGCGGGGCCACGATGCCGCAAGCCCGCGATGCCATATTGGCCTTGGCTCGCCGACTCGGTGCGCCGGTTATGACAACGCTGATGGCAAAGGATCTATATTATGGCGAGGATTGCAGCATCGGCGTGATGGGAACAGTCAGTAGCACGGAAGCTATCGAGGCGCTTCTTGTGAGTGATTGTCTCATCGCCTTCGGTGCAAGCCTCACCAGCAACACTACCTCCAAAAAGTCGTTGGTGCGGGGAAAGCGAATCGTTCTTGTCAACGATGATCCGGCTGATCTGGATAATGGCCAACTGGTGAATGCCGCCGTTATCGGGGATAGTGGATCCGTAGCAGAACGTATCATGCATTGGCTCGATGAGGCCGAAATCCCGTCATCGCGCTTCAGCGAAGAAGGGGTGGCTCGCACTGCGATGGCGGCACATCGGCCAAAGCCTTTCGAGATTCCGGTCGATGGCCCGACTGATGCCCGTACAGTGCTCCGATGCATTAATTCAATAGTGCCTGATGATCGCGTGTTCGTGACGGATGGCGGCCGAGCTCTCGGTGAAGCGTGGACGCATATTCACGTTACGGACCCCAGGCTGTTTGTGCTTGGTCACAACTCCGGAGCAATTGGTCTAGGCATGTCCCAGGCCATCGGAGCCGCTGTTGCCGAACCGAATCGGCCGACCGTTCTAGTGACGGGTGACGGTGGCTTCATGATGGGAGGTCTCACCGAGTTCAACACAGCTGTCCGCAACAAGCTCGATCTGATCATTGTGATGCTCAACGATTGTAGCTATGGATCTGAGCATATCCAGTTTCGGGACCGGCAGATGGATCCCTCCCTCGCGAATTTTGACTGGCCTGATTTTGCGCCGGTCGCTCAGGCGTTAGGAGGTATGGGCGTCACGGTGCGTTCGCTGAAGGATATGGGGCGGTTAGCGGAGGTCTTGAAAAGACGCAGCCGGCCTGTTCTGATCGACGTCAAGATGGATCCTGACAGAATGCCGTCGCCACCTTGGTAGGTTCGCCTTACGAATCCAGCGACCGCAGTAGTGATGCGGCTGCTGGATTTTCTCGAGAGGTCACTCTGCGGCAATTACACAGAGTTCGACGCGATCCTTGCCCTCCAGTTGCGCGCCGATGCAGGCCCGTATCGGAGGATTGGCTTTGTCGACCCATGCATCCCATGCTGCATTGATCTCTTCTTTTTCGCCAATGTTGGCGACGAAGATCGAGACGCTGATGATCTTCGATTTGCTTGAGCCAGCTTCCTTCAGCCGTTCGTCGAGAATGCTGAGGGCGTCCATGGCCTGAGAGAGGGTTGAGGGGCCTTTGTTCGCGGGCGCTATATTGCAAAAGATATGGCCGTTGCTGATCACCATCTTGCTGCGGGTAGGAATTGCACCGGGAACTCTTCGCATATAACAACCTTTCCTTCATATGACACGTATCGTCATTCGATAAACAAGTATCGCATATTAAGAATCGTTTCAAGCGCGCAATAAGGAGCGGTACATCTTCACGAGCGTGACGTTGACTTGGGCGCGCTCGGGTTATATCGTACTTCGATAATCATGCATCGATATTGGACGAGGGCTTCGAGGTCGCTGCGCCCAAAAATTCACGAAGGACGTTAACGTGGGTCGGGCAGAACTTCTCGCTGGCCCGTCGGTCTGTTAGTTCTAGTGGTGCGGAAGGGACGCCTTTCGCATTGCCTGACAATGCCAGACCGGGAGATTGGAAAAACTATGCCGCGCGCCTCGCAATCGAAAACACGAAACGATCCGGGTCAGCCGGACGACGATGCCCACAGCAGGGTAGAGGGGAGCGAAAGCGGCTTGTTCGTCGCATCGGTAGAGAAGGCATTTAGAGTTCTCGACCTCTTCAAAGCGTCGCGTGCCGAACTGGGACTCTCGGAGGTCGCCGCGAAGAGCGGAATAGGCAAGAGTGCTGCGCAACGATTTCTCTACACACTTCAGATGCTCGGATACTTGACGCAAAATCCCACAACCAAGACATTTCGCTTGTCTTCCAAACTTTTCGAGTTGTCAGCCTCCTATATCCCGGAACAACTGTTGCGGGAGAAGGCCGAACTCGTGCTCGCGAAGGCCAATCGCGAGTGTGAGGAAACCATAAATCTGACCATCCTCGATGGGACCGACGTTACCTACATTGTCCGCTTTCTGAGCAAGCACGTCGTCAGTGTTAATTTTGCGGTAGGAACCAAATTGCCGGCATTCTGCACGGCCCCGGGACGGGCAATCCTTGCTTATGCCGAATCTAGAATCGTCGATGCGGCGCTGGCTCGACCGTTACTGGTGCGCCGGACGGAGTTTACGGAAACCGATCCCGGGAAACTTCACCAGATTCTGAAGCAGGTGAAGCGACAGGGATACGCTCTAGCCGATCAAGAAGCGTTTATCGGCGATATTTCGGTTGCTGCTCCGGTCATGAACGGCGCGGGACAGGTTGTAGGCGCCATAAATATTGCGGTCCCCTTCCCACGATGGTCCGTGACTAGAGCGCAACGGCTGCTTGTTCCGGTCGTCAAAAACGTGGCAAAGGAAGTTTCGGAAGCTCTGGTGTCGGACAGGTAATGCGTGCCATTGCGGGCTCGGATACGGCTGCCCGCCGGGTGCCGACAGGCCTCAAATGATGAAGCGGGCGGTTGATCAGCGCAGAACTTGCATTCTTCCGGATCGAAGACAGTTGATAGCAAGCAGCTGCACTGATTCTTCCTAGAAGCGGGAGACATGGAAAGGCGAGACGTCGATTGCCGGCGTCTCGCCCATGACAAGAGCCGCAATGATCTCGGCCGTCATCGGTGCACCTGTTAATCCAAGATGACCGTTTCCAAACGCGTAATAGACGTTTGGAAACGAAGTGGAGCGGTCGATGACGGGAAGCGAATCTGGCATGCAAGGGCGGTTGCCCATCCACAGACTCTTTTTGTCGATCGTGATGCTGGGCAGCAATTCAGGAATGCAATCGACCAAGGCGCGAGCGCGATCATAGTTTGGGGGGCTATCCAACCTGTCGAATTCGACCGTTCCCGCCACGCGTATACCCATGTCCATCGGCGTGACGAAATACTTCCGGTCGGCGGCCACGACTGGACGGTTCAGTTCAATTCCAGGATTGTTCAGGGTTACGTGGTATCCCCGCTGTGTCTGCAATGGCACCTTGTCCCCGATGCTGCTGGATAGCTGATTCGACCACGCGCCGGCGGCAATGACAAACGCGTCGCCAGCAACAGGTGCGTGATTGGTCGAAACCGCCCGAGGGGAAGTCTCGTCGATGTCAAAGGCCGCAACCTTGGCATTGACAATCTGCCCGCCATTTCTGACGAAGGCTTCGGCAAGACGCTCGACGAGGCGGGCCGGATCGGTAATCATGCCTTCATTGGGAAGATAGACGCCGCAATTGTATCGGGGACTGATTGCGGGTTCGAGCTGACGAATGTCGTCGAGGCTGACGTCTTCGACCGTAACGCCCCTTGCCCGACGCAAGGCCCAGACCGCGGCGTCCTTCTGGAATCCCTTCTTACTCGTGTACAACTGAAGTTGCCCCCGGCGGCGAATAAGATCGTTTGCACGGATCTCCGTGAGCAATTTTGTGTATAGCTCAATTGAGCTACTCAGCAGGGCACTTAGGCCGTGAGATATCTCTTCTACGCGCTTGGGTGACGCGGACCGGATGAATTGCCAAAGCCACGGCGCTACCTGCAGGATGTAGCGTGCCCGGATATGAAGCGGCGCGTATGGATCAATCAACATGCCGGGCACCTGACTGAGCACACCGGGCATGGCTAGCGGCGCGACTGAGCCCGGACTCAGGCTCCCGGCATTGCCGAACGAGCACCGACGCTCGGCGAGGCCCTCGTCTACGATGGTGACAGCGAGCCCGCGCCTCTGCAGGGCTAGCGCGCAGGTCACTCCGGTGATGCCGCCACCGACGACCACGATCTTTGAATATCCTGAACGGCTCGGGGAGGGTCGGCTGGTCGAATGGGCAGGCAAATTCATTCTTGTGCTCCGGAGGTGCATGTTCGGCAGCATCGGAATACGATTTTCATGTATCGTATTGCAATCGACGTGTGTGTCAATTGATCCTTTTGCCTTCGTTTTGCAAGGAGCGAATTTACATCCGGATTGACGAATGGGTTTCTTCTGTGTATCGTATATCGATTAAGGCGTATCGGAAAATTGGGAGATCAGGATGCCAAGGACGATCAAGGTCGCGTGTGCTCAAACGGGTTCGGTGGAATCCGAGAACATGTTATCGAGCGTGCCTACGGCAGTGAAGATGATCGAGCAAGCCGCTGAGAAGGGCGCCAAGATCATCACGTTCTGCGAATTGTTCATGTCCCCATTTTTCCCGAACCGGTTGGTTGAGGACAACGATCATTTTTTCACGGAGCCAGATGGGCCGGTTCTGGCGCCGATCCTGGCAGCTGCCAAAAAACACGCAATTGCTCTGGTGCTTCCGTTTGGTGAGCGCGCAAACACTGGCAACTACAATTCGGCCTTGATCGTGAATTCGTCGGGTAAAATTCTCGGGACCTATCGTAAAACGCACATCCCTGCGTACTTCCCCAACGAAAAGGCCGGTGGCACCGGCAGCTATGAAAAATTCTACTTCACACCCGGCGGATCGCTGCCGGTATTCGACGTCGACGGAGTTCGGATCGGCGTGCAGATATGTAATGATCGTCTTTATCCCGAGGGATCGCGGGTGTTGGCCCTGTCCGGTGCTGAGATTATTTTCATGCCGATCGCGTACTCGGTCTACGCTAACCCGGAACACCGCAATTCGATCTGGGAGCTGGCTATCCGATCCAGGGCGTTCGAGAACGGTGTTTATGTGGTTGCCGCTAACAAAGTTGGTGTCGAGGGGGTCCGCCGTCACCTTGGTCGCAGCATGATTGTCGATCCGACCGGCATGAAAATGGCGGAGGCCAGCAATGAAACCGAAGAGCTATTGATTCAGGATCTGGATCTCGACGCGGTTTCCGCGAGTCGGAAGAAGTTTCCGTGGTGGCGCGACCGGCGCCCCGAACTCTATGGGCCCATTGCTCAAGGGTGATTTGGGTGGATCTTTCCCGGAGGCGTTCCGATGTGGCCGGATTCCGAGCTGAGGCCGCGAGGCGATTGAGTAAGACGCGGGTGCAATGAAAGTCAGTTTAGGAGTCTATCCGAACGAAAATCCGGCGAAGATCATCGAAAGCGCCAAACTCGCCGAGGGTTTGGGATTCGATACGCTTTGGATGCTGGATTCGCATCTGCTCTTTCGCGAGGTCTATACGATGCTCGGCGCGCTCGCAGTCTCCACGAGCAAACTCCGATTCGGTACGGCTGTAACCAACCCTATTACGAGGCACCCGACCGTTACGGCGTCCGCTTTTTCAACGCTGCACGAGCTAACCGGGGGGCGCGCGACGCTTGGAATCAGTGTTGGCGACAGTGCTCTAAGGGTGATGAATCTGGAAATCGCGAAGATCGCGGATCTGTCGGATGCGGTAGCCAAGATCCGGGGGCTTTTCAAAGGCGAGGCTGTCTCGTTCTCGACCGGGGATCGCGCGAAGCTCACCTTCGCCCACGTCGATGTCCCAATTTATATTGCCGCGACCGGGCCGAAGATGTTGAGGATGTCCGGTGAACTGGCCGATGGCGTGATCTTGATGAATGGTATAGCGCCGGAATTGATCAAGACTGCTGTAGATCTCGTTCATGAGGCCGAGCGAGGAGCAGGACGCGCGGTCGGCAGTACGAAAATTGTCGTTTGGGCCGCGTGCCATCCATCCTTCGATGCGGTTAAATACAACGTCGCCCGCGCAATCCTGCGCAATATTCCTGGCCCGATCGATGACCTGACCCGCAAGGTGGCGGTGAAGGTCAAGGCTGCCTACAACTACGAGCAGCATGGTCGTTCAGAGGCTGAGTTCGGCAAGCTGGTGCCCGACGAACTGGTCACGCGCTACGCTTTTTCCGGTACGCCCGAGATGATTAAAGGGCAGGTCGAGGCATTACGGCCGCTTGGGGTCGACGAAGTGGTGCTCGCTATTCCTGTCGCGCCAGGGATCGAATCCCGCGACGATGTATTGCGAGAGCTTGCCCCAGCCCTTTTCTGACGACGGCAGGGCAGGCGTTCGGCGACGAAAGCATATTGCGCGGCGGATGCTGATCGGGAGAACCAGTCATGACCAGACTCGAGACCGTTTTGCGCGGTGGCCATGTCGTCCTTGGCGATGGATCGGTCGCGGATCTCGACATCGGAATTGTGGGGGGAAAAATCGGTGCCCTGGCTTCCCGCAACTCGCTTGGAGATGCCGGGCAGGTGGTGGACATCAACGGTCTCACCGTTCTTCCGGGCGTCATCGATGCTCATATCCATCTCGGTCATGGCGCTGACATCACGCGACCTAGAGCCGCGAGCGATGCCGATACCGAGACTGCGTCCGCCGCGGCGGGAGGTGTTACAACGTTCATCTCCTACGTGATCGCGAGCGATCCTTACGAGGAGGGAATCTTCGAGGACATCAAATCGGTCTCCGAGCGTGGCGCGCGGATCGATTTCGGCTTTCACCTGGTGATTTCGACTGAGAAGCAACTCGCCGCAATTCCCGTCTATGTCAAGACGTTCGGCGTCGCCTCGTTCAAGCTGTTCATGTACAATCGTGGCGGCGAAGGCGCGCGCCTGGGTTTGCCGGATATTGATGACGGGTTCCTCTATCGACTCGCGGAGGCTGCGAAGTCATCCGGTGCGATCGTCTGCCCGCATTGCGAGAACATCGAAGTTGCCTGGGTACTTCGGAAAAGACTGATGGCCGCCGATCCAGATGGAGAGGGTGGGCTCGCAGCCTGGAGCAATTCGCGGCCGCCGTTCCTGGAGGCGGAGGCCGTGCACCGGGTCTCGACGCTGGCCCGAAGCCTCGGCGCGAGGGTCCATATGGTGCACTGTTCCTCCGGGGAGGGATTGGAAGCGAGTATCGCACAGCGCAAGCTGGGCGCGCCGCTCACGGTCGAAACCTGCACTCAGTATCTGACCCATGATGTGGATTGGTCCGGTGGGATTAAGGCAAAGGTAAATCCGCCGGTTCGAGCGAAAGCCGATATCGAGGCATTGTGGGCGGGGATCAAGGCCGGAACGATCGACACCGTCGCAACCGATCATGTTCATCGCGATATCGCCGCTAAGACGGGCGGTGTTTGGAAAGCGTCGCCTGGCTTCCCGGGATTGGAAACGCTGTTGCCGGTCATGCTGACCGAGGGATACCACAAGCGGCAACTGTCCCTCGGCCGAATAGCCGAACTTCTCAGTGCGAATCCGGCCCGGATTATGGGCTGCCCGACCAAAGGAACGATCGCCGTTGGCAAAGATGCCGATTTCGCCATCGTCGATCTGAATGCCGAGTGGATTGCGGATGAGAAGACCATGAGGTCGGATGCCGGCTTTTCAATCTATGATGGTTGGCGCTTCAAGGGCCGGGTCGAGCACACGCTGGTAAGAGGCAATTTCGCCTTGCGCGATCGACTCCTGAACGACGATGCGGTCGGTACCGGCAGGTACATCTATCGAAGCCACGGCAAGAGTTGAACTAGCGATCGATGTTGGGAGATCCAATGGCTGAGGACACGACCGTTATCGGGATTCTGGGGGGGACAGGTGCCTTGGGCAGCGGTCTCGGATTCCGGTTGGCACGCGCAAAATACAGGGTACTCATCGGATCGCGCGACATCGAACGTGCTAGGCAGGCTGCTTCCGAATTGGCGAGCGGATCTGACGGGCCAAATCTGGTCGGCGCGTCGAACGTCGACGTCGCCCAACAAGCTGATCTTGTCATTGTTGCCGTCCCTTTCATCGATCGCGATAAGGTGCTGAAAGAGGTGCATTCCTATCTGAAGGGCAAGGTCGTGGTCGATGCCACGGTGCCCTTGCAGCCACCGAAGGTTTCCGTGGTTCACCTGCGGCCCGCCGGATCAGGTGCGGAAGAAATGCAGTTGCTTCTGGGATCCGATGTTAAAGTTGTGTCCGCGTTCCAAAACGTGGCCGCAGCCAAATTGAAGACGACAAATCTGATCGATTGCGACGTACTGGTATGCGGCGACGACAAGGATGTTAAGGAGCGGGTCATTAGTCTCATCGAACGCATGGGAATGGCGGGCCTCGATGCCGGCGTTTTGGCCAACTCAGTCGTTGCGGAGGCATTGACGTCGGTCCTGATCGGCATCAATCGTCGTTATAAGACCGAGGCCGGAATTCGCATCACAGGGATCGCTCGAACTGAAAAGTGAGACGAGGATGCAGCTTCTGGTAACAATTGTGCCCGTGAAGCGCTGCTCGCTTGCAAAGCAGAGGCTCTCCGCTGTGCTGAATGCCGATGAGAGATCGGTGCTCACGACAACCATGTTTCATGACGTTATGAGGGCCATCAAGGCCTTACGATCCGACACGCATCCCCTCGTGGTCACTGCTGATGATGATGTTGCGGCCATCGCGCGCGGCTATGGCGCCGAGGTCATGCCGGATCGCTGGGAGGAGGGCATTACCCGCGCAGTGCTCGAGGCGACAACTGCCATGTCTGACCGCGGCTTCGATACCGCGATGATAATCCCGGCTGACGTGCCGCTTGTTCTCCCGAGCGAGTTAAGGGATCTCGTGCAGACGCACGCGAACTGCGGAATCACGATCGTGCCCTCCGACAGCGACCAAGGCACAAACGCAATCATAGCCTCACCTCCGACGGCTATAACTTTCAGCTATGGACCGAATAGTTTTGTTCGCCACCTCAATCAGGTGAGGCAAACGGGCTTGCGTACTCAGGTGATACACTTACCAGGTTTGAATTTGGATGTAGACCGACCCTCAGATCTCGTCCGCGTACTAGCGAGTGAACGATCCACGTGGACGAAGGCCTTTCTCTCTACACTCGATCGCAAGCGCCTCGATCCGTGTTTGGCATGCGAGATGCCGCCGCTACCGTGGCTGTAGATTGCGCCTCGGGGCTGCGACGCGGGTAGATCCAAATGACAATCAAGTTCATCGAATCGATCGTCCAGGATTCCGCAATTTCTTCGGAAACCGTCCGTGCGATCGCCGAGTGCACCGATCTGCCGGCATTGCGCGGCGCTGCCTTCGAGGTTCGCCAGCGTTCTTGGGGGACGAGGACTACCTATTCTCCCAAAGTGTTTATTCCACTGACTCATCTTTGCCGGGACGTCTGCGCGTATTGCACATTCGCCGAACGACCTTCGAAGCCGGCTTCGAACGTCTACATGACTGCCGCAGAGGTGCTGTCCGTCGCACGAGACGGTGCGCGAGGAAGCTGTCACGAGGCGCTGTTTACGCTGGGCGACAGACCCGAGGCGCGGTATCGGACGGCGCGAGAAGAACTTGCGCGCCTCGGATACGACTCGACGCTTTCCTATCTGGCGGAAATGGCGCGTCTGGTCTTCGAGGAAACCGGACTGCTTCCCCATCTCAATTACGGTGTCGGAAATCGCAGCGAAATGCTTGCGCTGAGACCGGTGTCGGTGTCGCAAGGTCTAATGCTCGAGAGTTCATCCGAGCGTCTTTGCGAGAAAGGAGGTCCTCACTTCGGATCTCCTGACAAGCATCCGTCGGTTCGCCTCCGGCATTTGGCTGACGCAGGCGCAGCCAATATACCAATGACCTCCGGCCTGTTGATCGGAATCGGAGAGACGCGGCTTGAACGGATTGAAACCCTTATGGCCCTGCGCGAGCTTCATCTCAAGTACGGTCATATTCAGGAAGTCATCGTCCAGAATTTCCGGGCCAAGGAAGGCACGCGCATGGCGCGTGCACCCGAGCCAAGCCTGAATGATCTAATCTGGACGATTGCCGTTGCCCGGCTCATCCTGCCGGCTGACATTAGTCTTCAAACACCACCGAATCTCAGCCCGAACGCTCTGAGCGAACTGCTTCAAGCCGGGATCAACGACTGGGGCGGCATTTCTCCGGTGACGAAGGACTTTGTGAATCCCGAGGCTCCCTGGCCCGCGATCGAAAGTCTTCACGAGGCTGGACGGGAGCTTGGGCTGGATGTGGTGCCGCGTCTGCCGATCTATCCTCGCTATATCCTCGAAGCGGAACGTTGGCTGGATGCAAGGGTTCGGCCGGCCATCCTCGCGAGCGTAGATTCGGAAGGATGGGCGCGTGACAACGCTTGGGTCGCCGGCGCCGGCCTGCCATTGCCTGCGCGGGAAGTACGGCTTGTCCGTAGCGGTTCGACATCGACTGCTTCCGCTCACCTTTCCACGCTCGTCGAGCGCGCACGATCTGGTAAAGCCCTTTCCGAAGATGAGATCACCTGTCTCTTCGCCGCGCGGGGGGACGATTTCGCGGTGGTCTGCCGGTTCGCCGACGAGATCCGCCAGGAGGTTAATGGCGCCACGGTTTCATATGTGGTCACCCGCAACATCAATTACACGAACATCTGCTCCTACCGGTGCCAGTTTTGCGCATTCTCGAAGGGGAAGCTAAGCGAGAATTTGCGTGGACGGCCTTACGACATCGACGACGAGGAAGTGTGCCGTCGAGCGAAGGAAGCCTGGCAGCGCGGCGCTACGGAAGTCTGTATGCAAGGCGGCATTCATCCGGCTTACACCGGGCAGCGTTACCTAGACATTTGTCTCGCGGTCAAAGCCGCGGTTCCTGATCTGCATATCCATGCCTTCTCGCCGCTAGAGGTGACACAGGGAGCGGCGACCCTCGGGTTGAATGTGCGGGAGTTTCTGATTCAACTGAAGGAAGCCGGATTGGGGACTTTGCCCGGCACGGCCGCCGAGGTGCTCGACGACGACGTGCGGCGTGTTATCTGTCCCGACAAGTTAATAACCGAGCAATGGCTCAATGTGATCGAAACGGCTCACGAGGTTGGCCTCAAGACTACAGGGACCATCATGTTCGGGCACGTAGATACGCCGCGGCATTGGGCGCGCCATCTGTTGTCGATACGGAGGCTCCAGGAGCGCACTGGCGGCTTTACGGAGTTCGTTCCGCTGCCCTTCGTCCCAATGGAAACGCCGATCTTTCTCAAGGGGCGGGCACGCAAGGGTCCAACCTTCCGTGAGGCGATCCTGATGCACGCTTTGGCCAGGATCGTCCTGCATCCTGTGATATCCAACATTCAGAGTTCGTGGGTAAAGCTCGGTCAGGACGGCATTCGTCTCTGCCTCTCGGCGGGCGTCAACGATCTGGGTGGTACGCTTATGGACGAAACGATTACGCGGTCGGCCGGGTCAGTACATGGCCAGGAACTGTCCCCAGCCCAAATCGAACACATCATTCGATCGGAAGGCAGAATCCCACTCCAGCGCACCACCGTTTATCAGCCGGCGCCTGCGGAACGGCGGGTGGCCTCCCTGAACGCAATTTCGATCCAGCCGAAGATAGAAATTGCGGACCCGATCCTCGCCTGTGATAGCAGCCGGTCATAGGTTTATCGCAGAACAGGGCGATTAGTGGAAAGTTAGTCCAGGCTTCGGGGCGGCGGTTGTGGCCGTACCGCGGGTTTGGCGCCAGCTGCCTTTTGGCTGGTTAAGTGGGCCGCCACCTCGCGGCGTTGACCTATGCGATAATGTGAAAAAATTTTATGAGCGCTAGGTTTTGTAGCCGGGATCCTGCTTCTCCATAAGGCGCATGAGGGCCTTGAAGGCCATCTCACCTTGATCGTCGTTCTCAAGCACTGCAGCGTGAGCAACAGCGATATCCTGGGACGGTTCGACGAGCGGAGCATTCATGGCCATGGCGGCAGTTTGAACCTTGCATGCGGTCTCAAAATCGTAGAGGCGCTTGAACGCGCTCGGAATCGTGCGACCGCAAACGAGCAGCCCGTGGTTGCGAAGGATCATGTAGTTTTTGTCGCCAAGATCGGAAATCAACGAGTCCCGATCGGAATCATCGGCATGAACGCCCGAAAAATCGTGATAGGCTACGCGGTGAGTTAGTGCCGCCCCCGCAAAATCCAGCGCTCGAAGCGGAGCCTTGGTCGCGGCCATGGTCATTCCGGCGATGGTATGAGTGTGCATGACGCAGAGCGCGTCTTCGCGTGCGGCATGAACGGCGCTGTGAATGATGAACCCTGCGGGGTTCACATCGTAGTCGGAGTGCTCCACCTTCCTACCGTCGATGTCGATTTTGACAAGGTTCGAGGCCGTTACCTCGTCGAAACGCAGGCCAAACGGATTGATCAGAAAATGATGCTCAGGGCCGGGCACCCGCGCGCTGATGTGGCCGTAGATCAGATAGTCCCAGCCGAAGTGTGCAAAGATCCGATAAGCGGCAGCGAGCTGAACGCGGAGTTGAGCCTCCGTGAGCGCGAGACTTGGACTTCTGTGCTGAGCCAAAGATTTCACGTTGCTAGGCGTCGTCATGGTGAAGCTCCGTTTCGATGTGAGAGGATGGGCGACGATCCGCGGGATGTCTAATAGCGATGTTGAGTTGATGGCCTGCCAGCCACGGCACCCAGTATGAGAGCGAACCAAGGAAGTTGTCGCGAACGTCGCAGGCCGTCGCGGTTCTGTTCGGGTCGCGAAGAAGCGCGTAACGGTCGCGCTGAATTGTCGCGGCCGGCCAACGTAACCACCTGCGGAGCGATTTTGAGGACGAGGAAATTGTGTTGTTCACAGCCGGTGCCAACTCTGCCTCAAGCCCTTCCGACATTGACGAAGCTTAGATGACATGGTATCGTATAGCAATATATGCGTATCGAATATAACAGATCAACGAAAGGGAAGTCTACTGCATGGGTAATCCTCGCTTCAACAACATGCTTGTCGGCTGGGACGGAGCACAATACGATACGTACGTATCGAATAGTGGGTTATGCCTGTGACACTCGTTGACGATCCTCGCCCCTGGAGATTGCTGCTCATCATTCCGCTGGCAGTGTCATTCGTGTTGTTTGCATTTCCTCAGGCGTACTTCATCGCCGCGAGCTTCCACGAGAACTTGGGCTATGGTCGTATCGGCGAAGAGTGGACGCTTGCCAACTACGTGAGAGTATTCACCGATCCGCTATACGTCGGGTCATTGTTGCGTACCATCGGCCTCTCGGCTTTGTCGGCCTCGATCTGCCTCGCCATTGGTTTTCCGGTGAGCTACGTAATTGCCAGGATGACTTCCCGCAGGAAGGCAACGCTCGTTGGCCTCCTTGTGGCCGCCATGTTCATTACGCCGGTCGTCAAGGACGTCGGGCTGATTATCCTGCTGAGCCAAAATGGCGTGGTGAACCAGGCTCTGTCCGTATTCTCGAAGCCCCTGGGATGGCTCGGGTCTGAGGCGGGTGTCGTCGTCGGCCTCGTGCATTTCACTCTACCGTTGATCGTGCTTTTGCTCGGCACGGTGATCAGCACCGTCCCTCTTAGTCTCGAAGAGGCGGCCCACGCGCATGGCGCTTCGCGCGCGCGGGTGTTTTACGGAGTGATTATTCCGATCGTTAAGCCGGGCATGATCGCTGCGACGCTGATGGTATTTAATCTGGCGATGGGTGCATTCACGACGCCCGCCTTGTTGGGTGGTGGTCGCGTCCTGACGTTTCCGATCCTGATTCAGCGCAGCGTGATTCTCGATGTGGATTATCCATTTGCGGCGAGCTTATCGACCATTCTTCTGGTGTCGGTGTTCTGCCTCAACGTGTTGGCCGGATATCTGATGTCGCGTCAGGGGCGATTCCGGCGCATGGCATCACCGGCTCCCGCAGCTGTCTCCACTTTTGTTAAGAAGGCTGCTTAGCTATGCTGACAGCAGACGCTCTTCGTCGCCGATTAGGATATGCATTTGTCCTCTGCGTGTTCGTCTTTCTCGTGGCTCCTCTGATCGTGGTGAGCGCATCATCGTTCGACTCCGGAGCTTACTTTGCTGCGCGGTTCCCGCCTCATGAACTCGGATTGAAATGGTATCGGGAGATTCCTCCAAAATATTGGCACGCACTGGGAGTGAGTTTCACTGCCGCCTCGGTCGCGTCTGTCATCTCTGCGGCTCTCGGCGTGCTCGCGGCGCTGGGCATTGTGAGAGGAAAGCTGCCCGGCGTGGAGTGGTTGAGATCGTTCTTCCGGATGCCCTTGCAGATTCCGCTGGTCGTGACCGGCGTCGTATTCTTGCAGTTTTATTATAGCCTTCAGGCCCTGATGGGCGTGAGGCTCGCCGCGACGCTTCCCGGCCTGATCGTTGCCTATGTTTTTGTCGGGATGCCTTATGTGGTCGGGACGGTGGGCGCGATGTTGGAGCGCTTGAACCCCCGTCTTGATGAGGCCGCGGCAATTCTTGGTTGTAGCCGATGGCGCACGTTCTGGTCGGTCACGTTTCCGATCATTCGTCCGAGCATTATCGCCGGGATGCTTTATGCCTTTGTTGTGGCATTCGGTGATGTGCCGCTCTCGATATTCCTATCGTCGTCTTCTTATACGACATTGCCCGTCGAGATTTTCAACACGCTTCAGTTTGACTTCAATCCGTCTGTCCTCGCCATATCGACTCTGATCGCGGCTATGTCGGTGGTGTCGCTATGGGTGATTCAAAGATTAGTCGGACTGGACATGATTCCACGATGAAACTGCCGATTGACCAACTGCAACGTGAGGTACGCCATGAGTGGATTGACTAGACGTAGTTTCACTACCGCCCTCGCATCAAGTGGCTTGATGCTCGGTGCAAGGCGCGCGTCGGCGCAAGATCAAAAGCGTTTCGATAATGTTACCCTCCGTGTCGGCGTCTTCGGCGGTGGCTGGAAGGACGCGATTCAGAGCTTCGTGGGATCGAAGCTCGAGGCGCGAGGCGTCAAGATCGAGTACGTGCCGGGAAATCCGGCCGATAACTTTGCCAAGATCGTTGCGGCTCGTGGAGCTGCCGTTCCGATCGACGTGATGGAAATCTCGCCGGCTGAGCGGATCGCCATGACCCGAAATGGTTTTCTCGAGGATCTGCCGGAGGCGCATATCCCGAATCTGAAGAAAACCTCGGTCTCGATCACGGAAGGCAAGGCCGTGGCCTACCACATGGTCCAGAATGGCATTGTGTATCGTGCGGACAGGTTCGAGGCTGACAAGCTGCCACTTCCGAAGACCCTGATGGATCTTCAGAATAGTGTATACGCGAACAAGCTGGCGTTCCCGGACGTCGTCAATCCGCAGCATTGGCCTGCCGTGACATTGCTCGCTCTGGCAAACGGCGGAAGCGAGAGCAATCCGGAACCGGGCTTCGCCGCCGCGAAGAAGATGAGGCCGCTCTACTACTACTCCGCGGCGGTCGAGCTCGCCCAGAAAATGTCTCTGGGCGACATCGTCGCAGCTCCCTGGCACGCCGGCATGGCTTTGCGATTGGCAAATGCGGGGCAGAAGATGGGGATGATTCATCCGACGCTCGGCGACAAGCGCGGTGAGATCGAGTTCAATTATCTTGGAATTGTGAAAGGTACGAAGAATGCGGAAGCGGCCGCCGCCTTCATCAACCAGTTCCTCGACACCGAGTCCCAGGTCAATTTCGCCAAGCCGATGGGTGTCGCACCGGTGAACATCGAGGCGAGGCGGCAACTGGCGAGCGATCCCGTTATCAGCAAGTTTATGCTGCTGTCGGAAGAGGATCTCGCCAAGACGTACACGATGGACTGGAATAAAGTGAACGTCGAGAAGTGGCGCGCGAGCTGGTTGCGCACAATCAACGGGTGAGAGAGTAGAATATGGCCCGAGTTACGTTGGAAAATCTCGCGAAATGGTACGGCGGACAGAATGTCCTCGATATCGTCAGTATTGACGTGAAGGAGGGAGAGTTTCTGACGTTGCTCGGTCCATCGGGATGCGGAAAGACGACCACCTTGCGGATGGTAGCCGGTTTCGTCAGCCCTGACACTGGGCGGGTCTTGTTCAACGGCACGGACATGACCCGCACGCCTACTCAGAAGCGGCGTTTGGGGATGGTCTTCCAAGACTACGCGCTCTTTCCCCATCTCAACGTCGCCGATAACGTAGGTTTCGCTCTCCGGGCCGCCGGAATGCCCAAGGCGGATATCTCCAAACGGGTGAGGGAGCTCCTCGCCCTCATCAGGCTACCCGCGGTTGGTGAACGATTTCCGTCGGAGCTTTCGGGAGGCCAGCAGCAGCGGGTGGCGATCGCCAGAGCGCTTGCTCATACGCCTGCCGTACTGTTGATGGATGAGCCGCTTGGCGCGCTCGATCTGAAGCTTCGCGAAGCAATGCAGCATGAACTTGCTGTCATCCAGCAGAAGCTGGGAATTACGACGATATACGTGACCCACGATCAGGAGGAGGCCCTCAGTCTCTCCAATCGAATTGCCCTCATGCGTAGAGGTAAGATCGAGCAACTGGGTACGCCGAGGGAAATCTATCGTAATCCCGCAACACCGTTCGCAGCATTCTTCCTGGGCAAGATCAATTTCGTTCCGGGAAAGCTGCAAGAGAAGCAAGCCGGCGCTTATCGTATTTCAACCTCGAAGGGCATGCTGCTCTGTCCCACAAAGGACGAACGCAAGTTCTCGCTGGGCGATCAGGTCCTCGTTGCTGTACGGCCGGAGCATCTGCGTATCGCGGAGGTTGCGAGCCAGAACGGATCGAACGTTTTGCCGGGCCGCGTCGTCCGGCAGAAGTTTACCGGCAAGGTGGTTCAGTACGAGGTGAGGGTGGACGAGATGACCAGCTTCATCGTCGACGGAACGATGGATCGCAGCATCGAGTCTGATGCTCCGGTCCAGGTGGCTTGGGACGTGAGCGCGACCTATCTGTATCCTTACGAGGACGATCAAGAGATCGGAGTAGGAGTCGCTAGTACGGAGCCGCAGGTTGTGGAGGTGACCGGCAAGCACGAAGCGAATACATTATCTGAGTCTCTTGCTATGACCTAACTCTAGCCGCCGGCGCACCGGACCTGGCCGAACGGTGCCCCCAGCGGAGACGGCAATCAGAGCGACAACAAGTTTGGTGGATGGATCCGAACTGCGGCGTTCAAACTTTTTGAAATAGAATTTTATGCAGTATCAGTAACTTGGTATCGACTTAGTGGTGTTTGCTACCTAATTTCGCATAACAGCACGATGTCCGGGGGCTGCTCCCATTCCTCTCCTGATGTATCGACATACGTGACGCCGGCTGCGCGCTTGCCGGTTGAATCGAGATTGATCTTGAGAACTTCGGACTCAGTCTGCGCGGTGAAATCCGGCAGGCGTAACAGGGCAGGCGGCATGCAGGTCTGCGGACGTGCCTTGGAACAGATGCCGCAGGCGAAGAACCGTTCCGATGGCGAGACGTCGCGGTTTCTACATCCTGAAATCGATGCCGCGCAGCACGACCCCGAGGATTGCCTTCAAGCTCCGTCGCTCGATACTTGCTGGCCGCACATGCCTCGATACGGTCGCGCAAGCGGATGAACTGGGCTTCGCGCTGCTCGGGACGGACCGGAAATCAGGCCGGCGAGTTCGGATTGATACTCGCTCCCCCGCTGACGTCCGATTCACGCCGGTTGCGCTGCTGGATTCTTGCTTCTCTTTCCTTTGCTTCTATCTCGATCTGCTTCTGGCGCCACTGACTTCCTCTCACGGATGATCGCCTATTCGCTCGGCGCAGCTACGAAGAGATGCTGGAGAACTTGAATCGCCGCACGCAGGCGCGCGACTTCGATCCAAATGCCCGCGAGCCCGGGTACCGGGAGTTGTTCGAGGCCTTCATCGAACAAGACGTCGAAGCCGAGACGCTGTTGCGGCAGCGCGAAAAGATGACGGCCTATGAGCAAGGCCGTACCGACATCAAGATGGGCATCGAGTTCGGCATCATTCCAGTCTCCGGGCGCGTGGCAAAAATGCCGGATACGATCCGGCCGGCACAGCCGGTCGTGATGCAGCGATCCGCTTCATTGCTGAATCAGGCTCTGCGGACTTCGACCGCGGGTTTAACTCCTTCGAGCTCCGCTGCATCGATGAAGAGAGTTGGAACTTTCTGAGTCTGATCCAATAGCCACGCAGCAGCGACCATGATCAGCACGCCGGCGGCGCTGACGCCCAGTTGTGCAAGGACGCTGTGCGAGTACTGCACCAGGAGCCAATGCGCTCCGAAGGACAGGAACACACCCAGACAAAAGAGCGGCAGCGAATGCTGACCGCACAGGATCAACGGACGCAACCATTTGGAATGAAGTGCTGCCCAATCTTGCGGAAGATATCTCGCCACAACGTAGGCAAGCGCCATGAAATGCGCCAAGCGCAGTATATCGAGATCGGTCTTGTTGATTGGATAGAGCACCTTGATCATCCATTTCGGCACCAAGGCTCCGAGGAACGGGGAGTGCCAGGTCATGACGATCAGGAACGCGAAGAGGATCCAGGCAATAGCCGCAATCAGCGCCAAACGAGACCGAAACAGGGACTTCAGTTGAGCAATGCCTCCGACGCCGCACCATGCCCCGAATACGAACATCAACTGCCAAGCGAATGGATTGAAGTACCAGTGTGTTCCAGGCGGATAAGAGGTGAAGTTCCAATCGAATATATGCGCCAGAATGTAGAGCGCGATCGAGCCGACAAGGGTCCAGTTAGGTCGGCGCAGCAGGCACCACAGGATCAGCGGTGAGGCCGCCACCAGCGAAATATAGAGTGGCAGCACGTCCAGGTCGACTGGCTTATACCGAAGCGTAAGCGCCTGACCGATCAACACGTCGGGGTGTTCGAGAAAATACGCGACGTTGAATTCATCCTTGTACATCGGGTTGTCGAACCGCCGAGCCGTCCGCGCGATCTGTGCGGTAAAGATCAGGAACAGCATGATGTGAGCGACGTACATCTGCCAGGCGCGCATCAGCAGTCGCTTGACGGCAGCTAGAAATTGACCGCTGTGCATGATCGGAGCGTAGATGAATCCGGCCAGATAACCGGAGATGAATACGAAGAACTCCGCAGCATCGCTGAAGCCGTAGTTTCGCAACGTCAGCCAAGCGACGACGTCATCCGGAATGTGATCGAGGAATACCATCCACAACCCTATGCCGCGGATCAAGTCGAGCCGCAGGTCGCGCCCGACCTGATGCGTGAGAGAGGTCATGTTTTGGCTGAGCATTGTAATGATGCAGTCCGCCCTGTTGAGGATTGAATCCGATCAAATGCATTCCATCTGTCCGAAGATCGCCGGCTTTGGAGTGCGGTTCGGCGACACATCTCCCTCCAAGGCGACCGACAAGTTCTTTCGCCTTGAATGTGCTCTGGAGTTCGCAAGAAGCGGGCCAATCCCAGTGTGACGTCGAAGCAATGGAAAATGCCCGCAAAATCACCACGATATGGGATCGCGGCGGATACGCTGATAGGCGACATCTACAAGCGCGCCACGAAATGTCGGAGCTTCTCCGTAATATCGGAGTCGAATGGAAGCAAAGGGCCATTTCGCCCTGGTCGAGGGGCCCGTCGTCTGCGGCTTCACCCGGCCGCGAGATGTCATCGGGACGGAGGCTTGGTTGCTTGCCGAAGGTCGCCAATTATTTTCGCGAGATTGGTGTCGTCGGGCGTGATGACTGCGAGGCGTTGCGCATAGACAAGGGCGGCTTCTGCATCGCCATTTGTGCGACTGAAGGCAATGAGCGCGAATAAGATACTACGATTGTTGGGATGGCTTGTCAGAGCGTTCTTCAGAACCGACATCGCTTCCTCGGCGCGGCCGCCTGAATGGAGCGCAACCGCGTAGACATAGGCGTATTGCGGGCTGTCCGGCTCCAGTTCGGCTGCCTTCCGGAATTCGCCGAGAGCTTCATCGGGGCGCTTCAGCCGTGTCAGGATTAGGCCAAGGGAATGGTGCAGCGCAGCGTCGCGCGGAGACGTCCCGATCGCCGCGCGCAGCACGTTTTCGCCTTCGCGATCTCTGCCGAGTTGCCGATAGAGATCGGCGAGATTGACGGCGGCAACGGTATATTGCGGGCTCAGCCGCAACGCCGCCCTGTATTCCGTCTCGGCCTCGGCAGACTGTCCGCGCTGGGCGAAGAAGTTCGCCAGCGTGGTCCGCGACTCCGGCCTTTCGGCGTTGGAACGTTGCGCGTCGACGAATTCCGCTGCTGCCTGATTGAAGTGCGCCCGATCCGCCTGGGGTTGCCTCGCGACCGGGACGGCCGCGAGCAGTGAAGCTGTCCTGATCCGGACGCCGCGCACGGGATCAGCCAGCAGAGGAGCGGCGAGCGGCCAGATCTGGGCAGCCGGCAGGTTCGCGAGCATGTCGAGTGCGCCGATCCGTACCATCGGATCGGGATCGGATAGCCCGCTTCGTGCGGCATTGATGTTAGCGGGCGAGACGTGCGAGGCGAGTTCGCTGAGTGCACTGGCGCGCGCGACGGCCGGCACATTATTGTCCGCGGCGATGACGCCGAGAAGGGCCGCGGCATCGGCCTGGTCGGTGCGTGAGGCGTGGAAGCCAGCGCCGAAGGTCTGAAAACCCTTTCGGTCGGCGCCGAACCATTGTTCGACCGCAGTCGCCGCCCATTGGGCAGTTTTGTCTCGGTGACAATCGTTGCAGGCGTTTGGCGTCCCCAATTTGGCCGATAGATCGGGCCGCGGGACACGGAAGGTGTGGTCGTGGCGAGGGTCGACGACCATGTAGGTGCGCGTCTGCATGTGGCATGAGATGCATGTTGGCTGCGACTCGGGCCCGCCGTGGTGATGATGTTTGACGTCGGCGAACTTGTCCGGCGCATGACATTGCAGGCAGACGCCGTCACCTGATGCGCGAAGCTTTGCGCTGTGCGGCTCGTGACAGTCGCTGCAGGTGACGCCGGCGGCAAACATCTTGCCCTCCTTGAACGGCGTATAATTGTACGGCTCTTCGACGTCACGGATCTGGCCGTCGGAATGATAGGTCGTGCGTGCGAGCGGCTCGACCAAATGGGTTTGTGACAGCCACAGGCCTGGCACCCAGTCCTCGTGGAAAGAGGCGCGCCGTGCGTGGCACAACCCGCAGGTCTCGACTTCCTTGCGAAGGATGGCAGGCGCGACGCTCCGCCTTCCGATCCCGGTTTGCGGATCGATTGGCCAGGCGACGCCGCGGCGCTCGTCGAGCAGGGCGAGCAGTCCCTTGCTGGGATCCTCGCGCTTCCCGAATGGCCACCAGCTTTGTTTCTCATGTGCCCAGGCGGTGTGACGCGAGCCCTGGCCGTGACAGGCCTCACAGCCGACGCTGATCTCAGACCAACTGGTTGCGAAGCGGTCGGTCTTGTCGTCGTAGTTCTTGCGCACGCCCGTGGAGTGGCACTCCGCACACATGAAGTTCCAGTTCTGGTTCAACTTGGTCCAGTGCAGGACATCGTCGTGCTTGATCGCCTCATTCGGATAGATGTGAAACCAGCGCTGGCCTCCTTTGTCCCGCGTCCGGCTGTCCCAGGCGATCGAAAGCGCCTGAACGCGGCCGTCAGGGAATTCCACTAGATATTGCTGCAAGGGCTCGACGCCAAAAGTGTACTTCACTTCGTAGACGGCAAGCTGACCGTCCGGTCCGTCGGTCTCGACCAGAAATTTCCCGTCCTTGCGGAAGAAGCGGGAGTGCACGCCAAAATAGTCGAAGCTCGCGTCGTTGAAGTTGCCGAGCACCGTCTTGTCGGTGGCGTGCTGCATCGCAAGCTTGTGCTGCGAGGCATTCCAAAGCTTGGCTTCGGTCTGATGACAACCGGCGCAAGTCTCGCTGCCAACGAAGGCTACGACGGAATGATCTTGCGCAGCCGGGAGCGACCCGTTGCCGCTCAGAAGCCAAAAGACAAGACCTAAGGCGAAAACCAAAGCCAGCGCGAAGGCGAAAGCCGTCCGCACGATTAGCTTCGAGCGCAGAGCGACTCGTGATCCTGCTGACGCAGGTGCTGCGGACGCTGTCGGTCCTTCCTCGACGGGGACCTTCCGCGGCCGCATTTTCGTGGAGGAATTCCGTCGCTTGCGTGACAACGACACCCCCGGCGTTAGGACCACGATGCCGCGATCGGGACTACTCCAGTTACCATTGACCGGTCCTCCGGCAAGTTCAAGTAGGACAATTCATGGAGCTCCGCACTCCCAATGCCCGGGAGCCTTCATGCGAACTGTCGAAATCGGTCCAGAGACGATGGGGAGAAATATAGTGTCGTCTCAGGCGCGCTGCTTGCGCCAGATCAACGCCGAGCCCAGTCCGGAGGGCTCCAAATAAACAACACAGAGAATGCTTCAACTGGGAGCCGGAAAATGTCGACGGATAATAGGCAGGTCAATGCATTCCTCGCTTTCGCTCCGGCGTTCGAGTACATGATCGATGCTGCGCAACGCAGCGTCTTGTTCTTCGATATTCTACGGCAGCGTGGGAACCTTTATCGCGAATATTGTGCCGCGAAGGTCCCTCACGTCCTTAGCTACGGTGCCGAGCTCGTGCTCGATGGGCGCACCTTTGCGCGGCCCGCGAACTATCTCCTAGCGCGCATCATTCCCCCAAAGGGCGTCGAGGTCGATCCGACGCGGCGACCATTCGTCGTGATCGATCCGCGCGCCGGCAACGGCCCCGGGATTGGCGGCTTCAAGGCGGACAGTGAACTTGGCGTGGCGCTGAAGGCAGGTCATCCCTGCTACTTTGTCGGCTTCCTTCCGGAGCCGATGCCTGGGCAGACCCTCGAAGACGTCGCCAGAGCCGAGGCGATCTTCCTAGAAAAGGTCATAGCGCTCCATCCCAATGCTGACGGCAAGCCGTGCGTGATCGGCAATTGCCAGGCGGGCTGGGCGGTCATGCTCCTCGCATCGATCAGGCCGGAGCTATTTGGCCCGATCATCCTTGCCGGCAGTCCTTTGTCGTACTGGGCCGGCGTTCACGGCAAGAATCCGATGCGTTATTCGGGAGGCCTGCTCGGAGGCACCTGGCTCACTGCGCTCACCAGCGACATGGGAGCCGGTAAATTCGACGGCAGCTGGCTGGTGCAGAATTTTGAGAACCAGAATCCGGCCAATACGTTATGGTCAAAACAATACAACGTTTACTCGAAGGTTGACACCGAAGGCCCACGCTATCTGGAGTTCGAGCGTTGGTGGGGAAGCAGCGTCGATCTGAATGCGGAAGAAATCCAATTCATCGTCGATGAGCTGTTTGTCGGTAACAACCTTGCAGCGGGCCGCATCGAGACCTCTGACGGGATGTCGGTCGACCTGCGCAACATTCGCACGCCGATCGTCGTGTTCTGCTCGAAGGGCGACAACATCACGCCGCCGCAGCAAGCGCTTGACTGGATCCTGGATCTCTATGACGACGTCGAAGAGATCAGGTCGTACGGCCAGACCATCGTCTATACCGTTCATGAGAGCGTCGGCCACCTTGGAATTTTCGTCTCGGGCGGCGTCGCCAGGAAGGAACACAACGAGTTCTCGAGCAATATCGACCTGATCGATCTGTTGCCGCCCGGTCTATACGAGGCCAAGTTCGAGCGAAGGTCTGCCGATATCGTCAATCCGGAGCTGACGTCCGGGGAATGGGTGATGCGTTGCGAGCAACGCACGCTCGACGATATCCGCGCAATGGGAGGCAATTCGCCAGAAGACGAGCGCCGTTTCGCGACGGCTGCGCGTGTGTCGGAAATCAATCTCGCGCTGTACCGGGCCTTCGCGCAGCCCATCGTCAAGGCAATGGTCACGCCACAGCTCGCAGAATTGATCGCTCACTGTCATCCGAGGCGGATGCAGTATGAGATTTTTAGCGACGCCAATCCCTTCATGTCCTGGATAGAGAAGGCGGCCGAGCAGGCGCGCGAGAACCGCAAGCCGGTATCTGCGGAAAACCCGTTCCTTGCGGCGCAAGAGAAAGTATCCGAACAGATCGTCAAAGTGCTGGACGACTGGCGGGATCGTACGGAAAGACTATCAGAATCGGTGTTCATGGCGATCTATGGCTTGCCGGCCCTTCAGGCAGCCGCAGGCATTGATCCGAAGGTGGAGCGGCCACGCAAGCCGGGCAAGTCTCTGCTGCACCAGCAATTGCTGGAGGCGCGTATCGCCGAACTGAATTTGCTGATCAACAAGGGTGGTCTGCGGGAGTGTACCATCCGCGGGCTGCTTTATGTCGGCATGGCGCGCGGCCATGTTGACGAGCGGGGCGCTCAGGCGCTGCGTCAATTTCGCTTGGCCATGCAAGGCTCTGGCATGACCCTGACGCAGTACAAGCAGATGGCGCGCGAACAGTATTTCCTGCTGCTGCTTGAACCCGAAGCGACTATGGCAGCCGTTTCCGATCTGCTGCCGGCCAGCAAGGACGAGCGCGAAAAGGCGCTTGAGGTTATTCGCCGCGTCGCGAATGCGGGCGGTGACGTCACAGGAGAGGCGGCGGAACGGTTGAAGAAAGTCGTGGCAATCTTTGAGGGACAGGAGCCGGCGTCGCCGTCGACCGATGTGGCCAGCGTACCTTTTGCTGCCGTTGAAAGAGCCAAGGCGTCGTAACCGCCGTAGCCTTGGCAAGCGCCGATTTGGCGGCAGCAGCCCACGGCTGGCGACATCATGCTCGTCGGAGGGGGCGTGTCTGGCGTGACGCAGTACTCCGTCACCTATTTCTCGACCTGCCACGGGCTGTCGTAGTTCGGAGGCAGCGGGCTTGCCTTGATGCTCTCGATGCGTTGAAGCATCGCGATCGAAGGTCCGTCACCAGGCATCGTCTCCGGTGAGGCACCGAACTTTGCGAGAGGATCGATGTCGCGACCATGAGGACAATCAATCCGACGGCTATGGCAACGATGCGCTGTCTGATCGATAGCTCGATCATCGATCCGGAGAACGTCTTCAGGCCCTGAAGTGTGAGAGTGCTGGAGATGGCACATCCTCCCATACATCTGGTGCTCATGCCAAAGAGAGACAGTTGACCGAGAATTGGCGTAAGCCTTTGATGTGATTCAAACAGATCTCCCAGTTGGAGGGAGACTTTCGTTGGCGCCAAGCTGAACTCCGACATTTCGGAGAAGCTCCGACATTTCGGGGCTTGGGTGCGCACGGCCGACGATCAAGGCGTTTGGCTTATCCAATACAGCCCTAATTATTCGCGCGTTTTCGAGCGCGCGACGAATAGCGGCTTACTGGCCCAGTTCTTGCGAACGAAAACCTAATGATCGCCGAAGTTCGGATGCGACTGAAAGAAGCAGCCCTTGATCGTATTTTCGCTGGAGATCGTGGCGCCGGACCGGGTGCGAACCGCATTGCTGCGTACGCTTGGATCGGTCCTCGAACCGACGCGGGTCGCGCCGGGGTGTCGCTCGGTGCGCCTCTTCACCGATCTTGATCGGCGGAGATCCCTGGTTCTGATTGAGGAATGGGATTCGCGCGAGCAATTCGAACGATATCTCGATTCGACAAAGCTCAGCACTCTCGTCGGAGCTATCGAGCTCTCGGGCGAAGCTCCCGTCGTGCGAGTTGATACCGTCAAGCGGGAAGAGGGCGTCGACGTGTTGGCGGTTCATCACACCGTTGCAGGAAGCCAAATCAGGTAACGGTCACCGCTGAAAAGGAAGGTTTTCATGCGGCGTTCATTGATCGTAGCGGCAGGGCTTCTTGCCGCCATTCCCGTCGCCGAGGCACAGGTGGAACTAAAGAATTGCGCCGATGCTAACGGCTATAAGGCGAATCCCGTCAAGAGCTTCATCGAAGCAATCGACGTCGTTCTGAAGGAAGAAGGAAGCCAGTGACGCGAAGCCAATGGAAGGAAGCTGGCTGACGAAACGTCGCGTTCTAGCTGGGTGGGGGCAAGCGAGTGGCGTCGCGCATCTTCATCAAACGAGCGATCGTGAAGCTACGGATTATTTTCCGTGCGGTGACAGACGTTCATTGTGCGTGAGAAGTTTGTCGAGTTTGGAACAAGCAACGAAGTGAGCGAGTCCCAGCTCGTTGTAGTATTCGCGGCGATGGTCGTTTCGCTCGGGCTGGTGGCTGTAGCGGACGCCAATCGCAGGGCGTGCTTGTACCAGTAGCCGAGACGGTCGCTGGTGCTGCCCGCGTCCCTGTGGTGGTCGCAACCACTCGTTCACCCTGCCACTCCGACAAAAACGAGATGTTCAGCGGTAATCGCGGCCATGCGGTCTCCTGCGCCGCGATAAGGTGTCGGACCGCCCGACGTCGCCCGCGAGAAAGGTCAGATTCAGTGGCCTTCCCTTGAAACGGTCGCGATTTTCGCTGTTTGTGTCTCAAGATGACAGGGCGCTCGCCCTGTCCAAGACCATTTGGGGCGAAGTGCCGCGTCTCGGCGAGGTCAATCCGAAGGAAAACCCCTATCGCAGCGAGTTGGCGCGCGATCAGATCGAGGTTTTGAATCTCACAAGCCTGAAGAGGTAACGGCGATGACGCGCATGATCGCGCCTTCACGGAAGTGACATCCGCGGTCGGCATGGTCAAGTAGCGGCTCCGTGCTGGACAGCCGATGACTTAAGCCAAATCGATTAGCATGGACGAGCCACTCGATCCTGACGCGCGCAGTCCGCCAAGAGTACGCTTCTTGCACTTAGTCCACGATCCAACCTCTTGCTTACGTGCATCTGCATCGCCCGAACCGAGCGCCGGAGGGGGGCGCCCCTTTGATGTGGGTCAATCTGTAGCGTGTCAAACTGGTATTCTGGCTCTCGCACAGGTTGATGCGGGGTGGAGAAAATCGCGAGACGTTAAGCCTCGCTCAAGGTTCAATCGAGCCGGGAAATTGCATGTGTTCGCTAGTTTGTGAGATCCAAGGTGTCGATGATGGATGTGATGTCTCTCAACAAACCCTCAAGGGTGCGGGCGAGTTCGATTGCGTCGGCCGATGAGCGGCTGGCGTTCGAACGCCTGCTGGTCGATCTCTCCGCGCAGTTCGCAAATCTTGCGGGTGACCAGTTCGAGATTGCAATTCAGACGGCACTCTCTCGCATTCGGGAGTTTCTCGGGTTTGATCGATGCAGCTTCGGCGAACTGCTCGAAGATGGTTCGATTGACGTCCTCTCCACGAGTGCGATCGAGGGAGTCGCGCCACTGCAGCTTGGAAATCTCTCGCAGGATCTGGCCTGGTATCATCGCAAATTACGCGCGGGCGAGATGATCGTTCTTCAATCGTTACCCGACGATCTCCCTCCTGAAGCAGTGGCCGAAGCCGAGTATTGCCGGAGCGTTGGTTTCCGGGCGCATGTGGGCATTCCCATCAGTGTTGGGGGACGGTTCTCGGCCTTGCTTGCTTTTGGATCTTTCCACGAAACCCGCCGTTGGCCGGTCGACCTGATGGCGCGCGCCAAGCTTATCGGTGAAATCATTGCGCAGGCGATCGCGCGCAAGCGGTCCGACGAGAGGCTCGAAGCCGCGCTGGTCGAAATCCGAACCCTCAAGGACCGTCTCGAGCAGGAAAACGCCTATCTGCGACATGTCGTCCATGAAAAAATGCCGCAGGGCCTGACGAGTCACTCACCGCATTTTCTTAAGGTCATCGAGGAGGCCAGCCAGGTCTCGCAAACGAACGCGACGGTCCTTTTGCTCGGTGAGACCGGGAGCGGCAAGGAAGTCCTGGCTCAGGCAATTCACGATGCAAGCGCCCGCAAGGACCGTCCGATGGTCAAGGTCAACTGCGCGGCACTTCCCTCGACGCTGATCGAGTCGGAATTGTTCGGCCGCGAAAAAGGAGCATTCACCGGCGCGATTGCGCGTCAAGCCGGCCGCTTCGAGATTGCCGATGGCTCCACCATCTTTCTGGACTAAATTGGCGAGCTGCCCCTCGAACTTCAGCCGAAGCTTCTGCGTGTGCTGCAGGAGGGTGAGTTTGAGCGGTTGGGCGGATCGCGGACGATCAAGGTCGATGTTCGCGTCATTGCCGCGACCAATCGGGATCTATCGCAGGCGGTTCGCGATGGGAGGTTTCGCGAGGACCTCTTCTATCGGCTGGACGTGTTCCCGATCGACGTGCCGCCATTGCGCGAACGCCCCGAGGACATTCCGCTGTTGTCGTGGACCTTCGTCAAGGAGTTCAGCAACTCGATGGGCAAGCAGATCGAGAAGATTGCGTCGGAGTCGATGAGTATGCTGATGGCTTATTCCTGGCCGGGCAATATTCGCGAGCTTCGCAATGTGATCGAACGCGCGATGATCCTCGCGCACGGGCCTGTGCTGCAGATCAAGCTTGCCCACAAGGCGCTTCAACTGGATCCCGGCAAACCGGCGGATGGCACGCTCGACGAGGCCGAGCGTGCCCATATCGTTCGTACGCTGGAACGTACCGGCTGGCGCATCCGTGGTGCCGGCCGCGCGGCCGAGCTGCTTGGCGTCAAGCCGACGACCCTTGAATCGCGCATGAAGAGGCTTGGGATCACTCACGAGAGGTGACCTCCGATATTTCGTAGGACCTCCGATATGTCGGGCACGATCATGAGGACGCTGACCGCGGTGGTGCATGGACGGCCGTTTAACTCTCTGACCACATGCTGGTTTTTCTGTCGTCGTGGCGAACGCGCATGTTGGCCTGCTTCTTGCGATGTGAGACTGCGCGGCGGCAGCGCCGCCTGTAGCGAGTATCGATTCTGAAGGCGGTACTACCTTCCAGTCAACTTGAGAGGGTTTCTCCATGAGCACGGTGCAAGTCGGTCGGCCACCCGGAATGGGCCTCGGGTCGGTCATGGTTCACGCATTGGCGAAGAACTGGTGGATGCTGTTGTTGCGTGGAATCGCAGCGATCATCTTCGGAGTGCTCGCGTTCGCCTGGCCAGGCATGACCCTGCTGACGCTGATCATGTTCTACGGCGCGTTTGCGCTGATCGATGGAGTGCTTGCGATCATTGCAGCCATTACCGGTGGCGCGCCGGCGCCGCGCTGGTGGCTGGCCGTTGTCGGCCTGCTTGGCATTGCGACAGGTTTTTTGGTGTTCGCGATGCCGGGCCTCACCGCGCTTGTTCTGCTCTATTTCATCGGTGGTTGGGCGGTCGCGACCGGCATTTTCCAGATTATCGGCGCAATCAGGCTGCGCAAGGAGATCGACGATGAGTGGTACCTGATCCTGGGCGGCGTTGTTTCGGTGCTGTTCGGTATCGGCGTGATGATGGCTCCAGGGGCGGGCGCGCTCGCATTGCTTTGGGTCATCGGCGCTTACGCTGTGATCATCGGCGCGATCATGGTCGCACTGGCGTTTCGGTTGAGGAAGTTCGCTCATTCCTGATGCGTTGGTATTGCGCCGGTACTCCGAGCGTGCGGTGCAGCGTCGGGCGCCGTGGCGATTTCGTCACGGCGAATGGAATTAAACACCTTGAAGCTGGGTTTTGAAATTTGGTTGAACCGCGCCCGTGGTGGTCGTGCTTGTCTTGCGAGACGGTCCGACGCGCGGGCCTGGAGACGCTTCCATGAAAGCTCGTTTCCTCGCGAGCCTCGCGGCAATCGGACTATTCGGCGCGCCTGCCCTTGCGTCTGATTTACCGATCAAGGTACCCCTCTACAAGGCGCTGATCGCGACGCCGTCCTATAACTGGAACGGATTCTACGCAGGGGGCAATTTCGGTGGGGGATGGAGCAACGGCAGCCTGAACATTCCCAGCAATGGTTCATCAGGGGGGCTCAACGAGTTCATCGGCGGTGTCCAGGGCGGTTATAATTTCCAAGCGGGTCACCTTCTCCTCGGCGTCGAAGGTGAGTTCGATGGTGCCGCGTTCAATCAGCGACTTGTGGCCGGTCCTGCGCTGGGCTCCGTGAGCCAGCACTGGATCAGCACGTTGGCGGGTCGCGTTGGCCTGGTGGACGACCGCTGGCTCGTCTTCGCCAAACTGGGCGGCGGCTGGGTGCATAGCGACGCTACGGTGAACGTCCCAGGGGCGCCGAACTGGAGCGGATCGAGCACCAGCAGCGGCTGGATGCTTGGCGCTGGCATCGAGTACGGCTTCAAGCCGCATTGGACCGTCAAGCTCGAATACGACTATCTCGGGCTGTCGAGCTGGACGTCGGCCACGGCGCCCACGGTCTCGCTGAACCGGGACCTTCAGATGGTCAAGGCCGGTATCAACTACAAATTCGGGAGCGGCGGCTCTGGTGCCGCAGCGCAGGCGAGCGGCGGCGGTGACGGCGCGAACACCGAGGAGTTGGCGAAGCAGTCGCAGAATCCGGTCGCGAGCATGGTCAGCGTGCCGTTCCAGAGCAATTCCAACTTCAATGCCGGGCCGTTCGGTCGCACGCAGGAAATATTCAACATTCAGCCGGTCGTGCCATTGTCTCTGAATGCCGAGTGGAACGTGATCTCGCGCACTATCATTCCGTTGATGAGCCAGCCCGACCCGCTGTTCAACAGCAGCACGAATGGCATCGGCGACATCAATCAATCGTTGTTTCTGTCGCCCGCTCATCCGGGCAAACTGATCTGGGGCGCCGGGCCGGTCTTTACCGTTCCGTCCGCAAACGATCCGATTCTCGGCACCGGCAGATTCCTGTTCGGACCCACGGCCGTCTTCCTGACGATGCCAGGGCACTGGGTCATCGGCACGCTGATCAACAATCAATGGTCGATAGGCGGAAATCCGCTGCGTCCGCCCGTCAATACCTACCTCGAGCAGTTCTTCCTTACCTACAACATGGCGGGTGGCTGGTTCGTGACCTCGACACCTATTGTCACGGCCAACTGGCTCGCGGCACCGGGGCAGAAATGGACGGTGCCGATCGGCGGCGGATTCGGTCGCGTGTTCAAAATGGGGGAGCAACCGGTGAAAGCGCAGATTGAAGCTTATTACAACGCGATACGTCCAACTGGCGCGTCAGACTGGCAATTGCGAACGACGTTCGTGCTTCTGTTCCCGGAAAAATAACGATGGGTTTATGGGGGGAGTGACCACATGCACTTGACTGCGGATAATGGCTCAAGAGCCAAGGCAACTTCGACAATCGGCAAAGCAAGCCGTCTGCTGACGGTATCGAGCGCATTGGCGCTTGCGTGCCTTCCTCGAATGTCCATGGCGGACGAGGGCGGCGTTAGCTTCTGGAGCCCCGGCCTGTATGGGAGCCTTACGGCAGTTCCCCAGCAGGCCGGATGGTCAGTGGCGGCGATGTACTACCATACGAGCGTCTCCGCGAACGGCAACGTCGCAGTTGCACGGCAGGTCACTCGCGGCGGGCTCACGGCGAACGTCACCGGCACCATCACCGCGAATCTGGATGCGCGGGGCGACCTCGGAATCGTGGTGCCGAGCTACGTTTTCGCGACTCCCGTTTTCGGCGGGCAATTGGCGTTGAGTGCCATGGGAATTTATGGCCGTAGCCAAGCCTCGGTCGATGCCACACTGACCAGCTCTGCTGGTCCATTCGGCTTTACAAGATCGGGCAGTCTTGCGGATTCCGTGACCGCCTTCGGCGATCTGTATCCGAACGCAACGATCCGCTGGAACCAGGGCGTCCACAATTTCATGACCTACGTGGCGGGCGATATCCCGGTCGGCGCTTACGATCCAAATCGCCTGGCCAACGTGGGGATCGGTCACGGCGCGATCGACGCCGGCGCGGGCTACACATATCTGAATCCGCAAACGGGCCATGAGTTCACGGCGGCGGGTGGTTTCACCTACAATTTCAAGAATCCTGATACCCAATATAGAAACGGGATAGACTTCCATGTCGATTGGGCGGCGTCGCAATTCCTGTCAAAACAACTGCTGATCGGCGTCGTCGGCTATGCCTATCAGCAGCTTACCGCTGACAGCGGTGCTCTGCCAATCCTGGGCGACTTCAAATCCCGCGTTTTCGGCGTTGGCCCGCAGATCGGATACTTTTTTCCTATCGGAGACAAGCAAGGCTACTTGAACCTCAAGGGCTACAAGGAATTCGGCGCGGAGCACCGTCCCGAAGGGTGGAATGCGTGGCTCACTCTCTCGATATCGCCAGCGGCGCCCATATCAACTGCGCCGCCACTGAGGAACATGGTTTCCAAATAGATGGGTCGTCCATGGGATGCAGCGCGCGAAGTAGCCGACGCTGACGTGCGCGGCGCGGGATTATCGGTCAATGAGTGCTGCGAATGATGCTCGGAAGATCTCGCGCTACGTTGCGGCTGTCGCGACAACGGCAGTTTTGTTTGGTGCAGGCCTCTTCGCCTGGAACTCGTTGCCGCCACGTACGATTGCGATGGCTACCGGCGTCAAGGGCGGCGCCAATCACGAACTGGGTATCCGGTACCGTGAAATTCTGGCCAGGGAAGGCGTCGAGCTACAATTGCAAGAAACGGCCGGCAGCCTTGAAAATTTGAAACGGTTGCGAGATTCTAGGTCCGGCGTCAGCGTCGGCTTCGTACAGGGTGGCACCACAACCAAGAAGGAATCCCCCCAGCTCGAGTCGCTCGGCACGATCTTCTATGAGCCGCTCTGGCTCTTCCGGCGGACGGGTGCGGGCGGGCCGGGGGTCAAGGGTCGGCGAATTTCGATAGGGCCCGAAGGGAGCGGCGGACGCGGGCTGGCGCTGCAAATACTGTCAAGGACAAAGCTCGATAGTGTCGTCGGCGAATTATTCGGGTTTGCGCCGGAGATCGCTGCTCGAAAACTGATTGCCGGCGAGATCGACGGGGCATTTATCGTGACAGGCTGGGAGTCGCCCGTCATCCAGTCTCTGCTCAATGCCAAGGGCATCGAGGCTGAAAGCTACGAGCACGCGGACGCTCTCATTGCCATCTATCCTTTTCTGCACAAGCTGGTCCTGCCTGCCGGGGTTCTCGATCTATCGAGCATCCGCCCCCCGTCGGACGTTATTCTGTTGGCGCCAAAGGCCAGTCTCGTCGTGCGCGGGGATCTACATCCTGCCTTGCAATACTTGCTGCTTGATGCAGCCGTTGAGATTCATTCGCCGCCTGGGATCTTCCAGAAGGCGGCGCAATTCCCCGCTGCTGAGTCCAGTGACCTTCCGTTGAGTGTAGAAGCGCGTCGCTTCTACAAGTCCGGCCGCCCGTTCTTGCAGGGATACCTTCCGTTTTGGATTGCGACATTAATCGAACAGACCATTGTCGTGCTGATCCCGCTAGCCGCGTTGTTGTATCCAGCGTTCAAGTTTCTGCCGCAGACCTACGACTGGATGATGCAACGGAAGATCATGCGACTCTATGGCGAGATTAGGTTGATAGAGGCCGACATGGAGGCAAAGGGAGAGGGGTTCGACGCCCGCGTCTTGAACTCAAAGCTTGACCAAATTGATCTGCGTGCGAACCATCTTCGACTGCCCACTGTCTATGCGAGTAATCTGTACACGCTGCGAAGTCATATCGATCTGGTACGTACCCGTCTCACAATGAATTCCGATGCAAGCCGGGGATGACGTTCTGAAGGCTGTCGTCCCCAAGCGTGCGTCTCATCGTATATCCGGTCATCCAGAACATGACGATCGGGGCACCAAGCATTCAACGGCCCGCGTCGAAGGGCGAGCCGTCGAATGAATGTGAAAGCAGCTCTATCGAACCGTTGCGTTCGCAGTGATAGATGAGGTGCCGGATGATGTCGGACCTTTGCCGGTGGCCGTGATGGCCATGACATCGGCGCCCTTGTATCCCGGCTTCGCAGTATACTGGAAAGTGGAGAGGTTCAGCCGCTTTAACGTTCCGTGCGCCGGCTTCTGCGAAATGCGCGAGCTCTTGACTTCCCCTTCCAGCCTGATTGGAAACAGGCAAGTCCCGCCGGATGTGATGTCGAAATAGACTGTTGAATTGACGCCCCAGCCCGACAGTGAACCCGTTGCCGGGCATTCCGAAGCTGCCTGGGCCGGCGAGAATGATGCCAGTGTCGGTGCGGCGACCAATACTGCCAACGCGAAAACCGTGGTTGATTTCATTCTGTGCTCCTGCTGTTCCAAAAGAAAAAATGTACTCCCGCGCTCTTGTGCAGTCTTGACGTGGGTCAAGCGAGCGCGCGTAAAAATAATTGGTATCTATGCATGCTGAGCGTCTGGCAGCCTCTGTCGATCCACGTGTTGTCGACTTCGTGACCAACGATCGAATTTGCCGAGCCGGGAAGTTTGAAGAAGCCCGATACAAGCCTGGGAAGAATATGCCGGCCAAGTCAGGCGAGGTGACTCCGATATTTCGGGCGATCTCCGATATTTCGGGCGCGACTCTCGCGGTGGTGTCTGCGATAGCGCCGCGGGTGACCTGATAACTGCCTGATTGCGCAACCGCTTTCCCTTCATGCACCGGCTGCGCATGCTGGCCCGCTTCTTGCGAGGAGATGTTCTGTATGACGGCAGAGCAATCGCACACGCGCTTGCGACGACGCATGACGTTCTCATCGTGAAACTATCGAGCCCAAGGAGGCGAAAAGTGAAATGCTCATGTTCAACCATCGTCCTTACCGTTCTTCTCTCAGCTCTGCTGCCGACCGCAAGCCAGGCGGCGACGAAGAGTTCTGCACCTCAAAAGGCTCAAGTTGACTCGTACAAGGCGCGGGAGAAGTGCATCTCCGACGCGATCGCGGCAGTGCCCGGAAATCCGAACGATGAATCTGGCGTGATGGCGCTGCGGACCGACAAGTACAGGGAATGTGCGAGACGGATGGGCTTCAGGCCTTGAGTGATCCGCTCATTCGACGTCGAGAGTCGTCGGCCGCGTCTGACGACCCTCGGTGATCGGAAGTGTAGCGGCGAAGATTAAGCTCGATCGCGCAAGCAAGAAGGACGATGCAGAATGAATCTCAAACGAATTCTGTTTGCAGCACTGGGCCTGGCGGCCGCTTCGCTGCAGGCTGCGCCGGTTCAGGCGCAGTCACCGAAGAAACCCAACATCGTCATCATCTGGGGTGACGACATCGGCCAATCCAATGTCAGCGCCTATTCGCGCGGAATGATGGGCTATCAGACACCGAACATCGACAGGGTCGCCAGCGAAGGCGTGATGTTCACCGATTTCTACGCCGAGCAGAGCTGCACCGCCGGCCGCGCCTCATTCATCACCGGTCAGTCCGGTTTGCGCACCGGCCTGACCAAGGTCGGCCTTCCCGGAGCGGCCCTCGGGCTGCAGAAGGAAGATCCGACGATCGCCGAAATGCTCAAGCCGCTCGGCTACGCCACCGGACAGTTTGGCAAAAACCATCTCGGCGACCGCAACGAATACCTGCCGACCGTGCATGGCTTCGATGAGTTCTACGGCAACCTCTATCATCTGAACGCCGAGGAAGAGCCGGAACTGCCTGACTATCCGAAAGAGAAGGACTTCCCGAACTTCCGCAATAACTTCGGACCGCGCGGCGTCATGGATTGCAAGGCATCAGACAAGGATGACCCGACGGTCGACCCGCGCTTCGGCAAGGTCGGCAGGCAGGTCTGTATTGACACCGGCCCGCTGACCAAGAAGCGGATGGAAACCATTGATGACGACACCGCAGCGCGTGCCGTGGACTTCATCAAGCGACAGAATGCGGCCGGAAAGCCGATGTTCGTCTGGGTGAACTTCACCCACATGCACTTGCGCACGCACACCAAGCCGGAAAGTATCGGTCAGGCCGGGCGCTGGCAGAGCCCGTACCACGACACCATGATCGATCACGACCGAAATGTCGGGGAGGTCCTCAAGGTGCTGGACGACCTGAAGATCGCGGACAACACCTTCGTTATGTATTCGACTGATAACGGTCCGCACATGAACTCGTGGCCGGACGGAGCAATGACGCCATTCCGGAACGAGAAGAACTCGAACTGGGAAGGCGCCTACCGGGTGCCTGCAATGTTCCGCTGGCCCGGCAAGATCAAGCCCGGAACGGTATCGAACGAGATGGTAGCTCACCTCGACATGCTGCCGACGATCCTTGCGGTCGCTGGTGACACGGAAGTCAAAGACAAGCTCGCCCGGGGCTACAAGGTCGGCGACATGACCTACAAGGTTCATCTCGACGGCGACAATCTTGTGCCTTACCTCACTGGGCAATCTCCAAAGAGCCCGCGGGAGTCCTTCTTCTACATCAACGACGATCAGCAGCTGACCGGTCTACGTTACGACAACTGGAAGTTCGTTTTCATGGAACAGCGGGCGCAGGGAACGCTTCGCATCTGGTCTGAGCCATTCGTCAACCTGCGGGTCCCGAAGATCTTCAATCTGCGGACCGATCCGTATGAGCGCGCGGACATTACGTCGAATACCTACTACGACTGGATATTCGATCACGTCTTCGCGCTGGTTCCGGCGCAGGCCTATGTCGGTCAGTTCCTGGCGACGTTCAAGGAATATCCGCAGCGGCAGAAGGCGGCCACATTCAACATGGACGAAGTGATGCAGAAGATGAAGGAGTCGGGATCGAAGGATTAAGCAGCCGTCTCCTGGCCAAGCAACGAGCCGGCCGCATCGAGCGGCCGGCTTGCTCAGCGTCACTGCGATAGCAGGGACAACTAGGTGTAGCGATTCGGATGCAGAAAAAGGTCGAGTCCATGCTTAAGCTGTCGAGAGCCAACCTCAAGCCAGTTCTGGCGGCTGTTGCGCTGGTTTGCGTGTTGGTGTTGACCACAGGCGCTTCTCGGGCCGCCGACCCCTTGCCATCCTGGAATAATGGCCCGGCGAAACGATCAATCATCGCGTTTGTCGAGAAAGTCACTGAACCCGACTCGCCGGACTTCGTGCCGGTCCCCGAGCGCATCGCAACCTTCGACAACGATGGTACCCTTTGGTGCGAGCAGCCGGTGCCCGTGCAATTGTATTTTGTGCTGGATCGCGTGAAGGCGCTGGCACCGCAGCATCCCGAGTGGAATACGACCGAGCCGTTCGCCTCGCTTCTCAAGGGCGATTTGCAGACGGCGCTGGCTGGCGGCGATCGCGCACTCCTCGAGATCATCATGGTTGCCCACGCAGGCAACACGGTGGCGGAGTTTGAGCAGATCGTGAAGCACTGGATCGCCACGGCGAAGCATCCGAAGACCGGCCAGCTCTTTACCGACATGGTCTATCAGCCGATGCTCGAAGTTCTCTCCTATCTGCGCGCGAACGGCTTCAAGACCTTCATTGTCTCCGGTGGCGGCATCGAATTCATGCGCCCATGGGCGGGATGGGTTTATGGCATACCGCCGGAACAGGTGGTCGGCAGCAGCATCAAGACGAAGTTCGAAATGCGCGACGGCAAGCCGGTCCTGGTGCGCCTGCCGGAACTGAATTTCAACGATGACAAGGCCGACAAGCCCGTCGGCATCAACCAGCACATTGGCCGCCGCCCGATCGCCGCGTTCGGCAATTCTCGTGGCGATCAGGAGATGCTGGAATACACCCAGGGCGGCAGCGGTGCACGGTTCGAGCTTCTGGTGCTGCATGACGATGCGGCGCGCGAATATGCCTACGGTCCGGCGCTGGGTCTGCCGGAACCCAAGCTCGGGGCGTTCCCGCAGGCTCTTCACGACCAGGCGAAAAAGGACGGCTGGACCGTCGTGAGCATGAAGAACGATTGGCGCCAGGTCTTTCCGTTCGAGCCGTCGCCCGTCACCGCCATCGATATCCTGCTCGAGCCGGACGCCACCATGCTCCGGCGCGCCGAGGCCGCGAACGCAAGCCTCCTGAATATCTTTCCGAGGGGTTTTGCGCTGGATGCGGCGCACCGGCCGCACGTGACGATGATCCAGCGTTTCGTCCGCACGGCCGACCTCGACAAGGTCTATGAAGCTGCCGGAAAGGTGTTTGCCAGCGCCAATATCACCGGGATGAAGCTCGACGCAGTCAAGTATTACTACGCCCCAAGCAATGATCTCGGTGTCCCGGGGATTGTGGCACGGCCGACGCCTGAGCTGCTCAAGCTGCAGGCGGACCTGATCGCCGCCGTGGCTCCCTTCACAGTGCCGAGCGGCGCGTCCGGAGCATTTGTTACGACACCCGATGATCGCGTCATTGATCCGGGCTTGATTGAATATGTTTCAACGTTCGTCCCGAACTACTCGGGCGACCACTTCAATCCCCATGTCAGCGTCGGTGTCGGTCCGCGCAGCTACCTCGACAAGTTTCTCGCCGAGCCGTTTGAGAGGTTCACTTTTTCGCCTGCAGGCGCGGCGGTCTTCCAGCTCGGCCAGTTCGGCACCGCGGCGAAGAAGCTCAAGGAATTCGATTTGAAGCCTTGAGGCGAGTTCGGGCTCGCTATCTTGCGGGAGATCAAGGAGTAGCAGGCGATGATGGACTACCTGCGTAGTCTGCCCGTGACGAAACCGGGCGAGCTGCCGATTATCCCGGTCGATGAGCGTGCGACTGAAGTCCGGGCAATCAAGGTGGGATGACGTATCAGAGACAAGCGTAGAGGAGTTCGCAACCATGAAGTTCGCATCTCATCTAATCGTCGGCGCGTTCGGCACGTTGCTCTCCTTCGGGGCATCGGCTCAGCAGTCACAACCCGTCGGCCCTTACAAGGATTTTCAGGGCACTATTAATCTCGATATCCGGGATTCAAAGGCCGACTGGGGGCCGTTCACCCCTAAGAAGGCACCCGCTGGCGCACCAAACATTCTGTTCGTTCTCTACGACGATACTGGGCTTGCGGCCTGGTCCCCCTACGGAGGCCGCATCAACATGCCGACGCTCGATAAGCTGGCGCAGAACGGAATCACCTACACGCAATGGCACACGGTGGCGCTCTGTTCGCCGACCCGGTCCACGCTGTTGACAGGGCGCAATCACACCTTGAACGGTATGGCCGCGATCACGGAGGGCTCCAATGGCTTCCCGGGCTGGGCAGGCCGCATCCCGCCGCAAGCCGCGACCATCGCACAAGTCCTTCAGGACAATGGCTACAGCACCTTCTGGCTGGGCAAGAATCACAACGTGCCGGAGCAAGATGTCGCCGAAGGTGGTGACCGAAAGACCTGGCCGCTCGGGCAGGGATTCGAGCGCTACTACGGATTCATCGGCGGCGAGACCAATCAATGGTATCCGGACCTCGTAGAGGACAATCACTTTATCGAGCCGCCGGCCTCACCGGAGCAGGGCTATCATCTCTCCAAAGATCTCGCCGACCAAGCGATCAAGATGATTCGGAATCAGCAGGCTGCCACTCCCTCGAAGCCGTGGTTCATGTTCTACAACCCGGGCGCCAATCACGCGCCGCACCAGGCGCCGAAGGAGTACATCGCCAAGTACAAGGGCAAGTTCGACGACGGTTACGAGGCGTACCGCACCTGGGTGCTGGCACGCATGATCGAGAAGGGCATTGTGCCGAAGGACACAAAGCTTACCCCGATCAATCCGTTGCCGGAATCTCAGGCAAATCCGGCCGACCACGTCCGTATGTGGAACACACTTAGCGCCGACGAGAAAAAACTGTTCTCGCACATGGCAGAGGTGTGGGCGGGATTATCGGAATACACCGACGTGCAGATCGGCCGCGTCATCGACTACCTTGGGAAGACCGGGCAGCTAGAGAACACCATGGTTCTCTACGCCGCTGACAATGGCACCTCCGGTGAAGGCACGCCGAACGGTTCCGTCAACGAGAACAAGTTCTTCAACGGCTATCCCGATGACCTGGCCGAAAACATGAAGCTGTTCGACAAGCTCGGGGGACCCGACACCTACGGCCATTTCCCCACAGGTTGGGCTGTCGCATTCTCGACACCCTTCCAGATGTTCAAGCGCTACGCGCAATACTCCGGCGGTACGGCCGATCCGCTTGTCATCTCCTGGCCGAAGGGTATCAAGGCGCGCGGGGAAATTCGCGACCAGTACCACCACTCGGTCGACATCGTGCCGACTATCCTCGATGTCGTGGGATTGGAGATGCCTAAGGTCTATCGTGGCGTGGAGCAGTTCCCGCTCTCCGGGATTTCGATGCGCTATACGTTCGATGCAGATCCGCATGCGCCGACGCAGAAGAAGCGGCAGTTCTATTCCATGCTCGGCACGCGCGGGATGTGGGTGGATGGCTGGCTCGCTGCGGCGGTCCACGCGCCCTTCACCGGCAAGGGCCACTTCGATCAGGACCAGTGGCAGCTTTATCACGTCGATAAGGACCGGTCGGAATCGACCGACCTGGCAAAGCAGTATCCCGACAAGCTGGAGGCGCTGAAGAAGGCGTGGGACGAGGAAGCTCGAGCCAATCTGGCTCTGCCGATTGATGACCGCAGCGCGTCCGAACTCCTCGGCGTCGAGCGTCCTTCTGCAGAACCAGTTCGCGACCGCTACGTTTATTATCCCGACACCGCGCCGGTGCCGGAAGGTGTTGCTGTCAACGTGCGTAATCGCTCGTACAAGATCCTCGCCAATGTCGACATTACAGATCCGGATGTCGGGGGCGTTATCTTCGCTCATGGCTCGCGCTTCGGCGGACACGCGCTGTTCATCAAGGACCACAAGCTCAATTACGTCTACAACTTTCTCGGCATCAAGCCGGAGCAAAGGTTCGTTTCCAGCGTAGAGCTGAAGCCCGGCAAGTACACCCTCGGCATGGAGTTCACGCGCACGGGGGCTGGCCCGCACATGGAGTCGATAGGCACGATGAAGCTGTACGTCAACGACAAGGTCGTTGATGAAGGCCCCATGAAGACGCAGCCGGCCAAGTTCACCCTCTCGGGCGACGGACTCTGCGTCGGCTATGACAGCGGCGACGCCGTTAGCGCCGACTATAAGACGCCCGGCACATTCCATGGCGGGACCATCCAGGCGGTGGGCATCACGGTCGAAAAGGCATCGTACGAAGCGCTCGAACTAGAGGCGCAGAGAGCGCTGGCTCGCGACTAGCCTTGGGATATTTGGTTCGCGCGGGCCGCTTATTCGGGCGGCCTGCGCTCATGTCGGGCGATCAAGGTAGGTGACGTACCAACGGCAGCCGGTTCGACGCTCTCAGTTGTTTTTGACATGCTTAAAATGATGAGCGACGACATCAACAAGCTTGAATTCTGCCGTCGTTCGGCTGAATAAATCCAAAGCCTTTTTGGCCGTTGAGCCACTTAACAGTACCTGTCGTCATTTTCATTCTCCAAAGCGCATAAGCGCGCGCCGCGCAACAATCACGCGGTAACCTTCAACTTCGTCGATGTCTTTGGAGAAGGAGCCCGCAAGCGCGAGGCTGCCGAAATAGTTTCGGTGGGCATTTCTGGCGCCGTTCGAGAAGCTTCGAATGGGCCCGTCGATGATATGTCGGAGGACTTTATCGATTGACATGGCCGCGCGAGAATGGTTGCGTCGCTCGCATCGAACTGGATCGCCGTGACGAATAGACCGGCTCGTTCGACGCCGGCGAAGACGTACGCCGTCACTCTCATCCTCACGATCGAAACGAGACTCCTGCGCAATTGGCTGCATGCAGGACTGCCGCATTTCGCAGCCCAGCGGGGAGTTTCAATTGCAGGTACTTGTTCGCGACAACAATATTGACCAGGCGCTTCGTGTTTTGAAGAAAAAGATGCAACGCGAGGGAGTCTTCCGGGAAATGAAACAACGGCGCTCCTACGAGAAGCCTTCGGAGAGGAAGACGCGCGAAAAATCCGAGGCCATTCGCCGGGCCCGCAAGCTCGCTAGGAAGCAGGCCATCAGGGAAGGTTTGCTGCCAGCGCCTCCGAAAAAGAAGCTTCCGGAGCGTAAGCCGCCCTTACCGGACACCACCAGCAAGGAGCGCGCGTAACTGATGGAATATTGGTTCCACGAAATACTGAACGCCAACGCTGCGAAGCGCAGAAATACCTATTTGGGATTCCAAATCTCGCGGCGAGAGGCAAAACGAATTTCCTGTGCGCGGCGGATCCTCTCCCATTCCGCGATCAACTCTCGGCGCTGATAGACAAACTCACGACTGCGGGCGATTGCCCGGTCAGCAACAACCAACAGTTCGAGAGTGTCCAACCCAATCAGCCAAAGCACACCCCGCTCACCATGCAGGCGGGACCACGCTCGGTCTCTCAGCAACCGGCGTCTATTGCAAGCCTCAACCGGTGATCTGACGATAATATACTTGCATTCGTGAGCGTCCCAATCTCGACCGCCGTTCGGATTTGCTGGCCGTAAGCCGGTCGCCTGAGAAGGATGACCTTGAACCGTTCCGATTGCGAGACGTCGCGGTTTCTACGTCCTGAAATCGATGCCGCGCAGCACGATACCCCGAGGATTGCCTTCAAGCTCCGTCGCTCGATACTTGCTGGCCGCACGTGCCTCGATGCGGTCGCGCAAGCGGATGAACTGGGCTTCGCGCTGCTCGGGACGGACCGGGGGGCCGCGCTCGAGATAATCCATCGCGGTGGTCGAGATCGCGCAAGGAATTTCCTTGTCGCCGTCCAGCATCGAGAACAGCACGATCATCCGGTCATATTCGTGGCCGATATAGCGGCCGCTTGTAAGCGTCATGATTTATCCCTTTGCCTGGTGGCTTCCTGGCACAATCGTTCGTTCAACTCGTTGCGGCCTGGTTGCCTTACGCTTTCCCCGAGAGCCGGACGAAATCGTCGAGCAACGCCGCCACCAGCGTGCGGTGCCTCGTGTCCTCAGCGGGCAGGCTCGCGACGTAGAGGTTGAGCAGATGCCGCGCCTTGACGGCGGCCTCCGGCCACGAAGCGGCAGGAACCGTCATCATGCGGTGTTCGACCTCGGTCTCCCGCTCGCGCAGTTCTCTGACATGGACCTCGACATCGGCCAGTGTGCGGCGCAGGTCGGTCGCCTTTTGCGCAGCCATGCCGCGATGCTTGTCGAGATCGACGGGGCGGTCAGTCATGTGCGGCGCTCGCATCCGCAGCCTGCGCATTGGCAAGGTCGACCGAGCCGATCAAGAGCATTTCCATGGAGTCGCGGACGCCTTCCGCGGGCACCATGATCATCGTAGCGATGCGGCGATAGGCCGCGAAAGTGAGACTCTCGATCGTCTCTTCATCGGTGATGACCTCGTAAGCGTCGGCGGGCAGCCGCCGCTCGATGCCGCAGATTCGGAATGGATGTCTGAACGTGACGGTCTCTCGCCGCGAGCGGATGGTCATGCACGCCTGCCTTTATTTGCAAGAGGGGCCCCAACCGATCGACAGCAATGACCATGCGCCCATCGTGGGGGCAATAGCCAGCACATTCGACCGCCGCGCGCTGACGCCGCAGTGGTCCTTGTCCGAAGTGCGGTTTAGTGCTCGCTATTGGCCTGCCGCAGGCGTAGGGTGATTATATCACCGCACTTCTCAACGGCATCGACCGGTGACTGAGGGGCGCGTGCGCTCCCGCCGACAGAGTTGCAGGAGCGCTCGATGTCGCGTTTTCACGCCTCGGAATGGATCGTCCCGCCGGTGATCGTTCCACTTTTCCTTTTGCTTCTGGTTTGTGCTGCGGCCATCCTTAATGGCTAGGGCAACGCACGTGCCTTACCTGGTCACGGGTACCAACGAGTATGGCAGCGCCAACCTCGGGCGCGGCAGCGCGACCGTCGCACTGCGCCTCGCACGAAAGCTGCTGCGTGACGGCTACATGGACGTCCGCGTCTGCACGCCACGCGGTCGCGTTCTGCAGTCGGACGAACTGGACGAACTCAAGCCTCAACAGGAGATGGACGATATGGCAAAGGGAGAGCAACGCGGCAATCGCGAAGCCAAGAAGCCGAAGAAGGGAAAAGCCAAGGTGATAGCGGCTGCGCCGAGCCGGAAAGAGGTTGCCTGGCAGCCGGATTTCCGGCCGGCTAAGAAGAGGTAGGCGAACGTCGGGGCTTGCTTTTGATGATTTCCTAGGGTTGTCGCGAAGACGGGTTGGACTCCGCATCCGGGATGCCTTGAAGAGGCGATCACAAGCTGGCGCAACGCCGTGCGCGAGCGGCGGATGGACGTCATCGGTCCAATTCGACCTTGAGCCCGTGGTTGAATTCGCTCGATTGTTCGCCGGTCTTTCGCTGGAAGTCGGAGATGTCTGCGCTGCAACGATGCCGACATGCGTCTGTGCTCGCATTCAGCCATTCAAGAAAGGCAACATACATGAATGTTCCCGCGCTATTGCAGTGATCGCCACATAGGCAAAGCTGCCGATGTTGGCGACGTAGGTCAGGTCCGCTACCCAGAGCTGGTCCGGGCCATCAAGGATGATATCTTTCGAGCGATCCGGGAAGATGAGCTGATCATGGTCGCTGTCGGTGGTGATGATATAACGTCTGCGGCGGTGCGGCTGACGATCGTGCTCGCGCATCAGGCGCTTGATCCGCTTGTGGTTGGCGATCACGCCTCGATGGCGAAGCGCCGCCTGCACGCGGCGCCAGCCATAGGCTTCGAACTCGTTGCAGATCGCGGTGATCGCGTTCAACAGCTCCACATCGCCGGCGCGCACCGCAGGCGCATCATAATAGGTTGATCGCGCGATGCCCATCAGACGGCATTCTTCAGCGATGGGCAGACCGTGGGGCCGGTGATTACGGATGTAGTCTGCACTGAAATTGATCGCGGCATGATGATTATTAATGCTGGCGTTGGCGGACCAACAGGCGCAGATTGCGACGATCACCGCGTGGCCTGTGGTATTTGATCGGTGACAGAGAGACCAGTCGCGCTCCCGCCAACTGCAGGAGGCGGGTGCGATGAAAGCCACCAATTATCACTTGCATCTTCAACTACAGTTCGAGCGCCGTTGGAACGCGATGGTTGCGGCACCGAAGGGTAAGCCACGACATTCACCTGTCGCGGGAACCGATATTTGCAAATGCGGATACATCGTCACAGCGCCCGACTCGTCAACCTGCTGGCCGTCGTTCGTCATCAACGAATGGTGCTGCCCCAAATGCGGTGAACGCTGGGAGACTACGGCAGATTTTAAGGGTGAGTTTTAGTTTTGGTGATCCAGGCCCGGCTACAAAGCGGGATGGCGGCGTTACAGGAACTCCTCGATATGCTGAAGAAACATAATGTGCTGATCGATCTCAAGGATGCATTGAGAAAGAGCGTCAAGGCGGCCGATAGTGGACCCGCTGAGCCGTCCAAAGCCCATCGGCGTCGCACCCGACGGCAGCGCCATGGTGGCAACCATGAAAAAACCTAATGATCTGGCAGACAGGATGCGCGGCCGACGCGATCGGCAGAAACTAAGCGACGGCTTCAGTCGCGAGACCTTCACACTGCCGCTTGATGAGGCGCGTCAAAAGGCGAGGGCGCTACTCGACCGCTATCCGGTTGCAGCTTATATGACAGAGGTGGAATGCTGGCGTGAATTGCATGACGGCTGCATCGAATTCACTATGCGGTGGTTACCGACTGCCGATTGAGCTGCCGCTGGAACTTACTCATCCTGCCGAACTTAGAGTCGCGGACGCGTAGGAGTAAGCATGACTCCCGCGATCGTCCCAGACGATGGGCACGATCAAATGGTGCGCTGCATCGCTCTTCATTCGTGAACTCCTGAAATTCCACAACTGGGTGGAGCCGCCATTCCGTGCGGTCGTTTGTGGCTGCCGGACTAACCGAATAGGAGAAGACGTTCATCAGAACGCACGTCGCCTCGCTCCGAACGATTGTGGAGGCGAGACCGACCCACACGAGTGTCGTCGTAGGCCAATGCGGTCGCGCACTCGCAGCTAGCCCGAGGGCGCAATCCAATTCATTGGCACAAGAAATGCCGCCTTGGCTTTTAGCCCAGGCGGCGATTTGTGGGGATTGCATTGCCCTTCGGCTTTGTAGTCTGCTTTGTCAGCAATTTGAAGGCTGCTTCCTGGCAGTATTATTCGTCGTCATCGTCGGCTTCGAGACGACGTTCAATCGCATTTCGAATTCCACGCGCAGTTACGATCGTTGCGAAGGCCATCCTTCTTTTCTGATCCTGACTGAGTGTTTTGTAGAGCGGCTCCCAGGCGTCCGCGAGTTTCTTGAGGTCGGCCGCACGTTGACTCAATGAAGCTGCGCGACGTTGCATGAATTCGACCGGATTGCGGTTGTCGTTAAGCGCCTCCATAGGGCCTTCGTCGCGGAGATCCTCCAAACGCTCCCACCGGGCCTGCCGGTTTTTGGCTCTGGCTCGGATGGCCTCCTCCACGGCCGGCCAGTATTTTTCCTGGTCGGATGTGAGTTGCAGCGCGGCCTTGATTATTGTCACGCGCGCATCCGTCAATCTGTTAAGATCTGCAGCACTCGGATGCGTCATACCTGCAGAGGAGGAGGGCCGTTCTGCTGCGTAGGCAAGAGGTGATGCTGCTATGAGAACTGCAGTTGTTACAACGGCTAATTTCATGATCATCATCGCAAGCTCCTGGATCTCGCATCATGTCCCCAGTAGCAGTTGACGACCGAGACGCCGGGAGCGATTTGATTCAAGTCAAACAAGCATTCACGCGTTGGTGAATTCTTCCAGTTGCCGCGCATCCATTCAGCAAAATTACACGCACCTTCAATCGCGTTCGTGTGGATGCGTCAGATTGCGTCTGTGCACGCGCAGATCGAGCTCACCGATTGTCGTTGAGAGAACTGAATGCATTTCGTTGAAATGGTCGCCGGCCGGCGATCTCTCCGTCGAAGACGGAATATGATTTAGACAAATGCCGGGAAGGGAGGCTTACTTGCTTTCAAGCCGCCGCAAGCTCCGTTCGAGAACGCGACGGGCTGCCAGCCGCGCACGATGAGGATCAGAGGCTTCGATGGCTTCGAAAATGGCGTAGTGATCTTCATAGGCGATGATTTTGGTCTCGGAATTCTTGGCGGAGTTGGCGCGCGCTCGCGAAATTGATTCATACAAATGCGGCTGCAGGAACCGCATGAAGTCGACGATGAGGGGATTTTGCGTCGCTTCCGCTATGGCGAGATGAAAAGCGATATCGGACGCAAGAGCCTCCTCGAACGAGCTTTGGGACGGTTGCATCACTTTCAGGCACGCGGCCATCGTTTTCAGATTTGCCGCTGTCCGCCGTTCAGCGGCCAGGCTGGCGGCCTGCATTTCCACCGCCATACGCAACTCGAAGATATGGCGCAGGGAGTTTTGCGGTTCGCCTGTTGTCGCCAGCCTGAAGGGACGTGCTTTGGCATCGTTCTCGACGAAGACGCCTTTGCCCTGATGAGAGGCGATCAATCCATCCGATTTCAACCGTGACAGCGCCTCGCGCACCACCGTTATGCTGACGCCAAAAGACTCGCTGAGGTCTTTGCCTGCAGGCAGTTGCTTTCCGGGCTCGTATTTGCCGTTGATGATGTCTTCGCGCAACATCATCGTGATACGGTCTGTGAGGTTGTTGGAAACGGCAGATCGCCGCACGCGTTTATAAGTCATCGCCTGGTCACGAACTCGGACTGCGCGGAAATCGATCGCAGAATACAACTGAGCATACCTGCTTCGTCTTGTTTTTGATATGGTTTTTGGCTCAATCCACCAGATACGGCGGGAAATCCCTCGATGGCACAAGAGGTCTGAATGCAGGAATCGTCCTCCTTCTGGAATTTTTCGCTGAGGTTCTATGCGGCCCCGGGTGTTGCGGATGCGTGCCTTGATCTGCAGGACCGCTTTGGCGTCGACGTGAACATTCTGCTCTATCTGCTCTGGCAGGCGCAGCGCGGCCGCAGGCTCGCAAAGACGGAGGTGGAGCAACTCATCGCACTTAGCCAGGATTGGCAATTGCACGTGGTCCGACCATTGCGAGACGCCCGGCGCTTTCTTAAGGATCCAGGCCCGATCTGGTCGTCACCTGAGGTTGCCTCACTTCGCCAGCGATTGAAGCAGGAAGAGTTGATTGCCGAGCACCTGCAGCAAGATGCCATGGAGGCCGCGTTTTCGAATCCAGGGGAAGCTGATGACAGGGTTGTGGCGGCAAAAGCCAACTGTGAAGCCTATGCCGGAATCTTGAAAGTCAATTTTCCGGACCAGCAGTTGGCGACACTATCGGCCAGCCTCAGTCGTCAACCATAGCTCCTTGCGGCTTGCCGAGCGTATCGTCGGCATCGCCGGCATTGTCACGCGCGGCTTGGATTGACTCTGCGTTCACGTGCCAGGCGCGCCTCTTTTGCGTTGCCTTAGGCGATCGCCAATTGCCTCGCGTTAAGACACCCAAGGGGTTCGGGCAAAGACGTCCGAGGCTTGCTTAAGCCGCTAACTTATCATATAAGATGATTAGTTGCTGGCGATAAGGGACGGGAGGTTGCTTGGAAATGGACAATCAAAGCCTACGCGGATTTGTCGAGAAGGTAGAGAAGACCAATCCAGAGGATGTTCTGAGGATCCGTGAGCCCGTCAGCCAACAGCTGGAAATGACTTCGACGATCTTCGAATTGGATCGACTCAATCGAAGCCCGGTGGTCATTTTCGAGAACGTCGAGGGCTTCGACATGCCCGTCGTGACCAACGTGGCCGGCAACAGAAAACTCTTGGCGCAGTGCCTTGGCAGCGATGTGCAAAGCCTCCCGACAGCCTTTCGCGATCGATGCCAGACCTACATTCCACCAGAGGTCGTATCCAAAGGTGCTTGGGATGAAGTCGTTCTCGAAGGCGACCAGATCGACCTGACGAAGCTTCCCATTCCGTTTCAATTTTCGGTCGACGCCGCGCCCTATATCACGGCAGGGCAAATCACTGCGCGCGATCCGGAAACCGGCGTCGATACCACTGGCTTCCACCGGCTCATGTTGAAGGGAAAAAACCGGCTCGGCGTTTCATTGCATTCGCGCCGTCGCATGTATGAATTTCATCGGAGAGCCGAGGCGAAGGGCCAGTCTTTGCCTGCTGCGATCGTTATCGGCGTGCATCCGCTGCACTACATGGGCTCGATGGTCTATGCATATCCGCCTCATGTTCGCAAATTTGAGATCATTGGCGGACTGTTCGGCGAACCGTATCGTCTCGCGCGTTGCGGTGTCGGCGATATCGAAGTTCCCGCCGGCGCCGAGATGATCATCGAAGGTGAGATTCTCGCCGGTGTCCATGAACCCGAGGGGCCATTCGGCGAATTCACCGGTTACGCATCATATCGGAGCACGCAGAATGTGTTTGTCGCGCACCGCGTGAGAATGCGGCGCGATGCCTATTTCCATAGCGTGGTGTCCGGCATGTCCCGAGATCATATCCTGATATCGTGCATTACGCGTGAGGGAGAAATTCTCAATGCCCTGCGCCGGAATTTGCCCAATGTCCGTGCGGTGCATGTTCCCCACAAAACGTGTGGCGCGTTTCTTGCAATCGTCTCGATGAAAAAGGTCGCCGAAGGCGAACCGAAGATGGCGATGCTCACGGCGTTGGGTACAGAGCTTTACACCAAGCAAGTGATCGTCGTGGACGATGATGTCGACATCTTCGATATGGACGACGTGATGTGGGCAGTCGCGACGAGAGTGAAAGCCGAGAAAGACATTCTTCTGGTGCCGGGCGTCAAGTCCGCAATCATCGATCCGACCTCCGATCCGGCGTCGTTCACTGTGACCAAGATGGGTATCGATGCAACGGCCCCGATCGACGAGCCTTTTGCAGAACGTCTGGTCATCTCTGACGATCAACGTATTCGCGCGCAAAAGATTCTTGCCAACGCGGGAGTGAGCTAACTGTCGCGTTTGAACACGAAAGTGGCCTCGTAGCCGATCCGTATGGATCCGCTGCGAGGAGAATAACAAGGTGAGGCAAATCGACCCAAAAACCCATGGAGGCAACATGACGCTACGACGTATCGCTGCGATTGGAATGCTGCTGGCAACTACTGTAATGGGAACGCAGGCAGCGAGTGCTCAGACCAAGGTGCGCTTTACACTCGATTGGATCCCTGGAGCGACGCACGGTGCTTTTCTGATTGCTCTGCAGAAAGGGTACTACAAGGCTGAAGGTCTCGATGTCACGATCGATCGAGGCAAAGGGTCGGCCGAAGTCGTTCGTCAGCTTGCCTCCAACGTCTATGACATGGGTTTTCCTGACATCAACGTCGTGATGGACTTCAATTCGAAGAATCCCGACCAGGCATTTCCCGTGCTGATGAGTGGATATGAAGAAGCGCCCGCCGCGATCATCATGTTGAAGTCCAGCGGCATCACCGAACCCAAACAGCTGAACGGCAAAAGGCTGGGTTCAGCCCCGCATGACTCGACATTCAAGCTTTTCCCGATCTTCGCCAAGCAGACCGGCGTTGATATAGCTTCAATGCAGATCCAGAATATCGATCCCGGTCTGCGTGAAGTCCTGCTGGTGCAGAAGAAGGTCGATGCAATTCCGGGCCAGATCTTCAATTCATTGCTTGAGTTGAAGGCAAAGGGGGTTCCGGCATCCGACATCAACTACTTCATGTACAAGGACTACGGGCTCGAACTCTATGGCAACTCGGTAGCTGCCTCCCGCCAGTTCCTCAAAGAGCACCCGGATGCGGTGAAGGGGTTCATCCGTGCGACCATCAAAGGTCTCAAGGATATGGCCCGCGACCCTGAACTGGCGGTGAAGGCGGCAGTTGCCTATGAACCGCTCCTTAATCCCGACATCGAGCGCGAGCGGCTGCGCGTTGCGCTGGACTGTTGCATCCTCACCGAGACGGTGCGCAAGAAGGGTTTTGGCGACGTTGACCAGGATCGACTCCGAAACATCATTGCCCTGATTGCCGAGGCTTACAAATTGCCGCGTAAGCCAGCGCTCGAGGAGGTTTTCACGCCAGCGTATCTGCCGCCGGTAAAGGACAGAATGATCGACTAGGAAGCGATTTGTTCAAGACTGTACGAGGGAGGGGACCTGGCGATGTCGTTTATCAAGTTGACGGATGTTGATCTGATCTATGGGTCTGCCGACCCGAAGGAAAAGAGCGCGCAGACTCTGGCAGTATCATCCGCCAATCTCAGTATTGCTCATGGCGAATTTCTCGCCCTTGTCGGACCTAGCGGGTGCGGCAAGTCGACATTACTGAAACTCGTCGCCGGGCTCGCTCGGCCAAGCAAGGGAAGCGTCACTGTCGATGGACAAGAAGTGACGCAACCCCTGAAGACGGTCGGCATGGCGTTTCAGAACGCGACATTGCTGCCGTGGCGAAATATTCGCGACAACGTCATGCTGCCGCTTGAGATCGTCGAACCTTACCGTAGCCGCCAGAGACAGGAGCGGGAAGCCAACCGCGAGCGTGCCGAAACGCTACTGGCGAAGGTTGGGTTGACGGGCTTTGCCGATCGCATGCCATGGCAGCTATCCGGCGGCATGCAGCAGCGTGCGCAGTTATGCCGGGCGCTGATCCACGAACCGTCGATCTTGTTGCTCGATGAACCGTTTGCGGCGTTGGATACCTTCACGCGCGAGGATCTTTGGAGCGTGCTTCAGGAACTTTGGTCGTTCCGAAAATGCACGATCATCCTCGTCACTCATGAACTTCGGGAAGCCGTCTATCTTGCGCAAACAGTTCACGTGATGAGCGCGCGGCCGGGCCGGATTCTCAAAACGAGTACGATCGATATTCCGCGTCCACGGACGCTGGAATCGACCTTCCAGCCCGATTTCGTCGAGATCGTTCACGATCTGCGTCATCATATCAGCCTGGGGAAGCAAAATTGACTAGCAAATCAGTGCAACGGCTCGCGCCCTGGATCGCCACCGTCGGATTCGTCATCTTGTGGTGGCTGTGTGTCGTGATCTTCGACATCAAGAACTACATCCTTCCGACACCGTTAGAGGCGGTCGAGGCGATGTACAAGTTCCGCTATCCCTTGTTCGTGCATGGGTTGGCGACGCTAATGACCACGTTGATCGGCTTCGTCATCGCTGTCGGCATCGGAATGGTGTTGGGTATTCTCGTCGGGTCGTCCCGCCTGCTTTACAGCGCGCTCTATCCGCTTCTGGTGGGCTTCAACAGCGTTCCGAAGGCCGCGCTGGTGCCGGTTTTGGTGATCTGGTTTGGCGCCGGTACGGTCCCGGCCGTCATCACGGCATTCATGCTTTCGTTTTTCCCTGTGGTTGCAAACGTCGCGACAGCCTTTGCGACGATCGAGCCCGAATTGCTGGAAGTCATGCGATCGCTCGGTGCATCGCGTCGTGACATGACGTTCAAGATTGGAATTCCGCGTTCGCTGCCCTTCTTCTTCGCGTCACTGAAGATTGCGATCACGCTTGCCTTTGTCGGTTCGGTTATCGCTGAAATCGTTGCGGGCAATAGCGGAATTGGCAACGTGATGCTGGTCGCCAGTTCGAATTTCAACGTGCCACTGGTGTTCGCGGCGCTCATCGTCGTCGGCATCATGGGCATCGGCATGTACGCCATCTTTGATTTCTTCGAGCGACGCATGACCAGCTGGTCGATCCGGGGCGGATCCGGCATGCAGCAGATGGGCGGCGGCTAGTCGCGCAGCTGTTGACTCTGGCAAAGGACGAGACTCCCAAATGACAACACAACGATTGATCGTTGGCATCACGGGCGCATCCGGGGCGGCATATGGTGTTGCGGCCCTGAAGGCGTTGCGCAGGGCCGGTATCGAAACGCACCTCGTGATATCGAGGTCAGGTCAGATTACCGCGGCACACGAGCTCGATCTCAAGATCACGGAAGTAACGGCACTCGCCGACGTGGTCTACAAGGTCGATGACATTGCGGCGGCGATATCGAGCGGATCGTTCCAAACTATGGGAATGCTTGTCGCGCCGTGCTCAATTCGAACGCTGTCGGAGATAGCGAGCGGAGTGACATCCAGCCTGCTGACGCGCGCTGCGGATGTTGTGCTGAAAGAGCGGCGCAGGCTGCTATTGATGGTCCGTGAAACACCTTATCATCTCGGCCATTTGCGATCGATGACGCAAGTGACGGAAATGGGCGCTATCGTCATGCCGCCGGTTCCGGCGTTTTACACGCGTCCCGCAACGGTGGATGACATCGTCGATCACTCGGTTGGGCGCGCGCTCGATCTGTTTGGGGTCGATACCGGACGATTGAAACGCTGGGGCGAAGATATTGGCGTAGGCGTCGCCTGACGCCTCAATCTCCTCGCTGCGAGAGACGTTGCTGCCCTCGCACTCGATCCTTTGCTGCCTCAACATTCCACGACATTGACGGCGAGGCCTCCGGTCGAGGTTTCCTTATACTTCGAATTCATATCGATGCCGGTATCCCTCATCGTGCGGATGCAGCTGTCGAGCGAGACGATGTGCGAGCCATCGCCGCGCATAGCCAGCATCACCGCATTGACGGCCTTGATGGCGCCGAAACCGTTGCGTTCGATGCAGGGCACCTGCACCAGGCCGCGGATCGGATCGCATGTCAGGCCAAGATGATGCTCGAGCGCGATCTCGGCGGCATTCTCGATTTGCGCATTGCTAGCGCCTAGGGCAGCCGCCAGGCCAGCTGCAGCCATAGCCGAGGCCGACCCGACTTCGCCTTGGCACCCGACCTCGGCGCCCGAAATCGACGCGCGATGCTTGATAATGCCGCCGATTGCGGCGGCGGCGAGCAGGAAGTCACGGATGCCTTCCTGACTGGCGCCAGTGATATTGTCGTGATAATAGCGGATCACCGCAGGAATGACGCCGGCCGCGCCATTGGTCGGGGCTGTCACCACGCGGCCGCCTGCGGCATTCTCCTCGTTGACCGCCATGGCGAACACGGTCAGCCATTCCATCGCGCCGAGCGACAGGTTCGAGTTCGTACGCGTGTCTCCCTGAAGCAACTGCTGGTAGATTTCAGGGGCACGGCGCTTGACCCGCAACCCGCCAGGCAATGTGCCGCGCTTGACCAATCCGCGATCGATGCAGGCATCCATCACTTGCCAGATATTGTCCAAGCCCTCGTCAAGATCGGCGCTGCTGAGAATGGTGAGTTCATTGGCGCGCTTCATCGCGACGATCGACAAGCCGGACGCCGCGCCCATCTGCAGCATGCTGTCTGCACCGTCGAACGGGTAAGGCACGACGCGAGCCAAGTCCGCCGGCAGCGCGGAGTCTTGCGATATTTCATCCGCAGCGACGATGAAACCACCCCCAATGGAATAGTAGGTGCGGCTGAGTAACTGGCTGCCGTCGGCGCCGTACGCTGTGAACACCATGCCATTGACGTGACCCGGCAACGGAGGACCGTAATCGAATCGTATGTCGTTCCCGGGATCGAAACTCACACCTGTCGCAGGTCCATCGGTCAGGACTTTGCCGGTATCGAGATCTGTGAGGATGTCGTCGACGCGTTCGCAATCGATGTGTTGTGGGGTGTGGCCAAGCAATCCGAGCGCGATCGCCCGGTCGGTACTGTGGCCTTTGCCGGTAAAGGCCAGCGAGCCATGCAGTGACACGGCAATCCGTTGCGGGGGCGCGGTGCATTGACGCAGGTCGTCATTGACGAAGCGGCACGCTGCGGTCATCGGGCCAACTGTGTGAGAACTGGAGGGCCCGATGCCGATCTTGAAAACGTCGAGTACGCCGAGAAACACCTGTCCACCCTTGACAAAACGCGCACAGTTCGCGCGCGTTGATGTGTCGCTTCAAATGGTAGTCAAAAGATTTCCCGGCAACTTAAGTTACTCTGGGGCGATTTCAAACATCCCCTCAACCTCGACAGCACAATTTAGCGGAAGCTGCGCCACGCCGACTGTTGAACGGGCATGACGCCCGCTGTCGCCCATTGCCTTGACCATCATATCAGAAGCACCGTTCATAACCTGCGGGATTGCTTCATAGGTTGGCGTCGCATTGATGAAGCCACCGAGCCGTACGCAACGGCGCAGCCGGTCGAGGTTGCCGCCGAGCGCCAGCTTGGCCTGTGCCAGCAAGTTAATCGCGCAAAGACGTGCGGCGGCCTGACCCACCTCTAACGAAACGGTGTCGCCGAGTTTTCCTTGGTGGGCCGAATCTACCGCGCCGTTAGCGCCAAGACAAAGCTGACCCGAGATCACGAGCAAATTGCCGCAGATAACCGCACCGACATAGTTCGCAACCGGAGCCGCCGGCGTCGGCAATACAATGCCGGCTTGCTTCAGGTTATTTTCAATTTTCGACATATCAGTTCCTTTGAGAGGTAAGCCAGAACAGGTCAGGATCAGGCCAGACCGGAGATCGAAATTCCGGCGCCCTTGACCTTGTACTTCCGGTTGATGGCAATCAGAACCGACGTCAAGGCCTCTGCAGCGGCAGAGTTGGCCAAAGCCCCGCCATCCACACCGCGATTGCTGACGGCGTCGGCCAGTTTCATAACGGAAGTGCGCGCATCAGCATCATCGCCGAACACGAGTACGTCGCAATCCGCTTTGCCGCCGGCGTGCAGTTTCTGCGATCCTACGTTGTGGAAAGCCCCGACAACACGCGTGCTGGAATCCAACGCTGCCTGCGCGATGAGTGCCGCCGAACCGGCGGGCGGCAGTTGCACGACGAAGACCTTTGGCGGCACCAGAGGCACGACCGCGGTAACCACGATTTTGTTGCGGGCAGGATCCCTGATTTCGGTCAGCGTGGTCGTGTAGTTTGCAAATGGCACGGCGACGACGATGACGTCACCGCGCGCAGCCGCGTCCACATTGGCTGCGCCTTCGATGTTGGCGAAACCTTCCTGACGCAGCGCTGCGGCTGCTTGTACGGCTTTCTCGCTCGCGCGTGAGCCGAGGATAACGGTGTAGCCCGCCTTGCTCCAACTACGAGCGAGGCCGGACCCGAGATCACCGGTACCACCAATGATCGACAAGATTGGTCGAGTGTTCTCTGACATGCGAGCCTCGTGATTGAGCCGGCTATCCGGTGCGAAGCAGCGCTTAGGGCTAAGCCTTCACGAGATGTGGCATGACTTCCTCGGCAAACATCTGCATCTGGTCCAGCAGCTCCGGCATGGTGTTTACTGCGAAATACAGGCCAAGCAGATGTGTCGCGCCGGCCGCCCTGAGCTTGAGGCCGAGGTCGATGATGTGCTGGGCATCGCCGACCAGGTTGATGTCCCCGTGAGCCACCGCGCCCTGATCTTTCAAGGTCGATTTGCTGAGCGAAACCAGGTGATTGTACATCTGCGATTGCTTGAACTTGGCAACGGCCTGTTCTCGCGTCTTGCCGAGATAGACAATGTACTGCGGCGCGACTTCGAGGACCGATGGGTCGCGGCCTTCCTTGCTCGCGAGGTCGTGCAACATGTTGGTGGATTCGCGCAGCTTCGTGGCTTCGACGCAGGCCGGCATCCAACCGTCTCCAGCCTTGGCGGCACGAAGAATGGCGTTCTTGTTATTGCCACCGAGATAGAGCGGCAATTGCTTCTGTAGCGGCTTAGGGAACATCTCGACGTCGCGATACTGATAGTATTCGCCTTCATGGCTGGCGCTACGCTCGGTGAAAAGCTGTCGCAACGCCTGCAGACCTTCGTCCACCATGTTGCCGCGGTGCGCTTTGAAGTGTGGCTGTAGGGCTTCGAACTCTTCGCGATAGGCGCCGACGCCGATGCCAATCTCGAGGCGGCCACCGCTGAATTGGTCAAGTGTAGCGATCTGCTTGGCGGTGACGACGATATCGCGGCGCATCGGCAGCACCAGCATGCCCGTACCCATGCGGAGCTTTTTCGTAGCCGCGGCGATGAAGCCGTAAGTGATAAGCGGTTCCCAGTAGTTCGGCGGCGTCGAGAATTCTTCGCGCACATAGTGCTGCGTCGTCATGTGGTCGTTGCCCCACACCGAATGATAACCGAGCCGCTCTGCATGGACGGCAATATCGACGATGTCCTTCGGCGTGGAGAAGGGGACCGGGTACATCAATCCTTCCATTCCGGTGGGCAGTCCGACACTGATTTTCATGCTCGTCCCTCTGGGATATGTGTGCAGCGATGGTAAGATGTTTTAATAATCAAAACACTGTTCTAAATTAATGAACCATTGGTCGGGCTGTCAGTCAAGAGACTGTACTGCATGCAATGCCGAGCAAAAGCCGGATGCGCCATCAGGGCGGATCTTTTGCAATTGACGGATGCCCATCTTCATGCGATCAAATATTGAAACTATGTTTCAATAAATAAAACAATACAGAGGTTTGGATGCTGGCGAATTTTGACCGACTCAAACAGAAGATGGAGATCGAGGATCTCGACGGAATCGTTGCCGGGACGATCGAGAACGTTCTCTATCTGACCGGTATCAGCAGCGTCTCGTTGCATCTTCATCCCTATTTCGGTCAGTGCTACGCGATTGTTACGCGGGATGCCCCCGAGCGGATCACCTTCGTTTCGTCGACAGGCGAGATCGATCAGATACTCGACAGCACCGCGGATATCGTGGATGCGATCAACTTTGGCACATTCTATCGTGAACGCTACAGCGACGTGGCGCTGCCCGCGCACGAGCAGCGCCTGCATGTCCTGACGAACAATCCGCCGCAGCCGAATGGTGCAGTCGCTCTCGCGACAGCTCTCAAGCGTGCCGGCCTTGCCGGGAAGCGTGTCGGGCTCGATGAAAACGGCCTGCGTATAGGCATCGAGAGTTCGCTTCGTGAGGCATTGCCAAAGACGGCATTCGTTCCGGCATCGTCGGCGCTGGCTTGGGTCCGTCGCGTCAAGACCGCCGAAGAAGTGCGGCGCATCGAGCGGTCCGCGCGTATCACCGAGCAGGCGATTCACGCAGCCGCTGCAATTGCGCAGACCGGTGTGACCGAGCACGAACTGGCATTCGAGTTCAATCGATCGGTGTCATCGCAGGGTGGTCGTGTCGAATTCACCATGATCAAGTTTGGACGCAATTCGGTGAGCGGTCAGGTCCTTCCGAACCGCACGGCGCTACAACCGGGCGATACGATCTGGTTCGACGTCGGCAGCCGATACGAAGGCTATTGGTCGGATCTCGCCCGCACTTACAGCTTCGGCGAACCGTCCGCTCGGGTGCGGCAATTGTATCGGGCGATGGTGCTTGGTGAGCAGGCTGGGATCGATCAGACCCGTCCCGGCATGACCGGAGGCGAAGTCTTCAAGCTGACGATGCAGGCTGTGCGCGACAACGGCGAGCCGCGTTATCGCCGGCATCACGTGGGTCACAGCATTGGCGCCGAGGTTTATGAGCAGCCCATTCTTGCCGATGGCAATGATGTAGAGATCGAAGCCGGCATGATCATTAACATCGAGACGCCGTATTACGAATTCGGGGTGGGCGCCGTTCACGTTGAAAATCCGTTCGTTGTCGCAGCGCAAGGCCCCAATGTGCTGCTGACGTCGGGCACACCGCGCGAGTTGGTGATCCTCTAGAGGGGGGCCGTTATCGAATGACGGTTCGTCTGTTCATGGTGGAAATCTCATCGGCGATCACCTGCCCGAGATTGATGACTTCTTCGAGTTCGATCTTTTTCGTGTCGAGATAATGCATCGGGAAACTCAGCGATACGCCGGCAGCGACGCTTCCATCCGGGTTGCGGATCGGCAACGCAACCGCGGCGATCTCGGTGTAGATCTCGCCGCGGTTGATGGCGTAGCCGACCTTCCGGATCTGGCGGATTTGCCGCATCAATTCCTTTTCGTTGGCTACCGTCAGCGGCGTGATCTGCTTGACCGGCTTCCTTGCCACCAGGGCTTTGATGAAGTCGTCCGTCTCGTTGGCGAGCAGCAGCTTGCCGAGCGCCGAGCCGTAAAGGCTGACGCTCTGCCCCGGCTCGGTAGTGATCTTGAGCGGACCGCGCGATTCGTAGACGGCGATGTAAATCACTTCGTCCGAACTGACGACGCCGACATAAAAATTATACGGAAACTGCTTTTCGTATTTTGCGAAGATGCGAAGGCTGATTTCGATCAGAGAATTCTGCATCGAATAGTTGGCGGCAAGTTGCACGACCTTGGGTCCCAGATGATACTTCTGGGTTTCCGGGTTCTGTTCAAGATAGCCTCGCGACGCCAGCGAGGTAATCAGTCGGTACGTCGTCGCGGCGTTGATATTCAGTTCGCGGCCCAGTTCGCGCACGCCCCAACTCTGTTTGGCGGAGGTGTAGGCCTCAAGAATGCGCAGGCCGCGTATCAGCGACTGATTTCCAGATTCCGCAGGTGCTTTCATATCGAACCAATTTTCCCTAGTGCCAGCCGACATGTCCGGCTGGGTGTCTGCCTACGATCGCCATCAATCATGAGTCTGTGACGGGAGATTCCCAAGAATGTCGAGCGATAAGGACGTGATGAGTGTCGAGCAATGTCCGACTTTGGCAATAGCCCAACGCTCGATATGGGATCATGCCGTTACGTTTCCGCTTTTCCCGGCGATCGTCAACGGCTGCGCGTCGGATTGCGGCGCACAATTTCGGGCGCCTGTCGAGGTCGATTACGACTATGCCAGGGTTGATCGTTCGGCTTTCGATCAAGTCGCCTCCGGCCAGGGGATCGACCAATGGTCGATGTTGCTGCCGCCACTGGTCAAAAACAAAGGGCTTGGCGAGGGAAATACCGCTCTCGTCGAGATGCCGGCGCTGGCGGCGTGGGCTGGAATTGATACGAAAGTTCTGATCAAGGACGAAAGCCGCAATCCGACCTGGAGCCACAAGGACCGTCTCAATCGGTGCACGGCGAGCGCGGCGGCACTGTCCGGTGCATCGGGCATCGTTGTGGCGTCGTCCGGCAACCACGGCGCATCCGCCGCAGCCTATAGCGCGCGCGTCGGGTTGCCATGTGTGGTGCTGGCCAGTTCGACAGCGCCTGCGGCGATGCAGACTTTCATCAATGCCTATGGCGCCACGGTCGTTGCGGTACCGCCAGCGCGGCGCTGGCCGTTGCTGCGCGAGATTGTCGATCGACTTGGATTCCATCCCGTCAGCAATGTCACCGAGGCGAGCCATACCGGCCACGCTTTCGGCACCGAGGGCTACAAGACGATCGCTTACGAGCTGTTCATCGAGTTGGGTCGCGAGGTGCCGTCGGCGGTTCTCATTCCGACCGGCTACGGCGAGATTGCCTATGGAGTCTGGAAAGGCTTCGTTGAACTGAAACAGCTCGGTCTGACCGGCGAGTTGCCGCGTATCGTCGTGTGCGAAACCAGCGCCTATGGCGCGCATGCGCGGGCCATAAATGCAGGTACTCCTGCTTCGACGGTCAAAGCCGTCGGTCCGACCGATGCGCTGTCGATCGCGGTCGAAGTCGGCGGGCATCGCGCCGTAGCGGCCGCGTTGCGGAGCGGTGGCGAGGCGATTCTCGTCAGCGACGCCGAAATGCGAGATGCCCAGGCCGTGTTGGCGCATCAGGGAATCTGGGCCGAACTGTCGGCGGCGTCGAGCGTCGCCGCGCTGCGCAAGCTTCCGTCGCGCAATGACGGTCGGCCGGTCGTCTGCATATCGACTTCGTCCGGGTTCAAGGACGTTGGTGTTGGCAGCGTGCCGTTGCCATCTTGCGACGGCGACTGGCGAGAGTTTTCCCGCGTCGCAAAGACGCAAGGGCTGCGCGGTCTCTGATCCGGTGTTCGGGATGGTGTGACTGAAAACTCTCATCGTCTTGTTCGGTCAGCGTGTGATGGTGTGCCGTTCGTTTCTGGCCGGTAGTGACTCTGCGCTTAGCATTAGCATTGTTTCTATAAAAGAAACACTGTTTTTTTAATTTGAAACGGGATCTAAACGGTGTTATGCGGAATTCGTCGGGTAATTTGTAAACAAGCGCAAAGCCTGCGTGCGCCAAAGAGTGGGATGGAATTCGAAAAATGAAACAGTGTCGATATCGTTCTTCTTCCTCGTTGTTTGCCGTCGTCGCTGCTCTCGGAACGGCGTTGATGGCGTCTCAGGCTCACGCCCAAGCCAAGCCGAAGATCACCATCGGAGCTGTCTTGCCGCTGACGGGTGTGCTGGCGCCCTACGGCAAGCCGAATCTCGAAGCCATCACGTTGGCGATCGACGAGGTGAACAAGGCTGGCGGTATCGACGGTCGCGAACTCGAGCTCGTTGTCGAAGATACGCAGGCGTCCAACACCACGGCCATCAATGCGCTGAACAAAGTGCTGCAATCGAAACCAGTCGCGGTGATCGGGCCAGGACTCGGCACGCAAATCCTTGCGCTTCAGCCCCTGACGGAGAAGGCGAAGGTCACGCTGATCGGTGGAGCCACCACGCCGGGCGTCACACAGCAGGGCGCCAAGTACTATTTCCGCAACAGCAGCAACGATGCGTTCGACAAGAAGTTCGTCGCCAAATTCATCATCGATGACCTGAAGAAGACCAAGGTTGGTATCATTCACGTGATGGCCGAGTGGGGCTATCAGGGGCGGGATTATCTCTCCAAGGACCTCAAGGAAATCGGCAATCTCACCCCGGTGGCCGTGGCGTCCTATCAGCCGACCGACAAGGACATGACGGCGCAAGTCACTGCGATGACCTCGGCGGGAGCCGACGCTGTCTTCGTGCAGGGCTATCCCATTGACGAGTCACTGACGCTTAAGAAGTTCAATCAGCTCGGCAGTAACGCCACCTATCTGGCCTCGGCGAGCACCTGCAAAGCGTTCCTGCGTGACCTTGTGACGGCGAGCGAATTGGTGGGCAAATATTGTCAGGCGCCTGACATTCTGCCGACGCTGAACGAGCGTCCTGGCGTCAAGAAGTTCGTCGCTGACTACAAGCAGAAGACCGGCTTCCCGCCCGATATGTACATCGCGCAGGACTACGACGCAGTGAAAATGCTGGTCGAGATCATGAAGGAAAAGGGTGTCGATCGTGACGCCATCCGCGATGGCTTCAAGAGCAAGTCTTACGAGGGCATCCTCGGTAATTACAAGGCCGATGCGGAAGGCACGCTGTGGCACAACCGGGTGATGATGCGCTTCGACGCTGACGGTAAGGTGACCGTCGTCGCGCGTCAGTAGCATCATCGTTGGCGTAACCGGGAGCTGAAGCGATATGGCGCAGATCATTGCATCCGGCGTGGCGATGGGCTGCATCTATGCTCTCGTCGGCCTGGCATTCATCCTCATCTACAATGCGTCCGGCGGGCTCAATTTCGCCCAGGGTGAGTTTGTAATGTTGGGCGCCTTCGCCTTCTTCACGGCCACGACAATCCAGTTGCCTTACTGGGCTGCCGTGGTCGTATCGGTCAGCGTGATCGGCGGGTTGGGCTGGCTGTTCCAGAAGTTCCTGTTCTATCCGTTGAAGGATCGCTCCTTCCTTTACTTCGTTATCGTTACGATCGGCTTCTCCATTTTTGCACGCAATCTGGCGCTAATCGTTTGGGGACCGAACCCGCTCAAGGTGCCGCCGCTTACCAGCGTCGATGTCGTGTCGTTGGGCGGGGTAGCGATGTCGCCGGAGAACATCGCAATCATCTGCGTGACCGCCTGCCTGCTGTTGTTGCAGTACCTGCTGTTCTTCCACACTGACTTGGGCCGCAAACTGCGTGCCACGGCGCAGAATGCGCAGACCGCTCAACTGATGGGAATCTATCCGCGCCGGATGATCGGCATCACCTTTATCATGTCCGGTGCCATCGCCGGTTTCGCCGGTGTGCTGCTGGCGCCGATCTTCCTGATCGATACGGATATGGGCGGCGCCGTGTTGCTGAAATCGTTCATCGCGGTAGTCATCGGCGGTTTCGGCAGTATCCCCGGTGTCGTCATCGGTGGGATCGGTATTGGGTTGATCGAAATCCTGACCGCCGTTTATGTCTCGTCGGTTTACAAAGATGCGATCTGTATCGCCATCCTCATTGTCTTCCTGATTGCCTTTCCACGTGGACTGCTTGGCGAAGCCGTCAAGGAGCGCGGGTGATCCATGCGTAAACTTCTCCTTCCTTTGGCGCTGATTGCTCTTGTCGCGTTTCCGTTTGTCGCACAAAGCGAGTATCTGCTGCGGCTCGTGAATATCGGCATCATCTACGCCATTCTCGCAGTCAGTCTGAATTTCGTCATGGGGGCGGCCGGGCAGATATCGCTCGGGCATGCCGGCTTCTTCGGTATCGGCGCCTACACCGCCGCGATCCTCACCTCCGGCGGATCGGGCCAGTTGTTCTGGCCGGTGTTCTTGCTGTCCGGCGTGACGGCGGGAATCGCCGGGCTGATCATCGGTGTGCCAGCGCTGCGGCTGAAGGGGCACTATCTTGCTTTCGGTACGCTTGGTTTCGGTGAAATCATTCGCATCGTGCTGTACAACTGGCGCGAGGTGACACGCGGCACGGACGGCATCGGCCGTATTCCATCGCCTGAACTGTTCGGCTTCGAATTCGACACCGACCAGAAGTATTATTTTCTCTGCATCGCTGCGCTGATGATGGCGCTCTGGCTGTCGCATCGCACTCAGGCTTCGAAATACGGGCGCGGTTTCGCGGCGCTACGCGACGCGGAACTGGCGGCGGGCACCACCGGCGTCAATGTCACGCGCCTGAAGATCTTAGCCTTCGTCGTCAGTTCGATCATCGCCGGTTGCGCCGGCTCGCTCTATTCGCACTTGGTCGGCTTCATCAGCCCGGATACCTTCACCTTTGAAGTGACGGCCCAAGTGCTGAGCATGGTGCTGATCGGCGGTATCGGCACCACCTTCGGTCCGGTGCTCGGCGCGGTGTTCATTATCGGCTTGCCGGAAGTGCTGCGCGTCTCGAAAGAATACTATCAGGTGATCTACGGTGCCGGCGTAGCCTTTGCCGTGCTGTTCATGCCGCAAGGTCTGCTCGGCCTGCTACGACGGAAGACCGCGACACAGGTGCCGTCCATCGCTGACGGCGGTGCGGAGGATGAAATCAGCATTACCGATCCGGCCATCGAGCGACTGCGTTCACCGGAACTCGCAACCGAAGCAGGGCGGCGTGATCGTGTCATGCTCGGCATCAAGGACCTGACATGCCGCTTCGGCGGTCTGGTCGCGATCGGCGACCTGTCGATGGAGGTGCGGGCCGGCACCATTCACGCGCTGATCGGGCCGAACGGCGCCGGCAAATCGACGCTCATCAATCTGGTCTCTGGCGTCTATGCGCGGCCGGCGGGTACGATGACGTTCGATGGCCAGGCGGTTGAGGAAAACACTTCGTGGAAACTGGCCGATCTCGGTATCGCGCGCACCTTCCAGAATCTGCGCTCGTTCTCGTCGCTGACTGTTATGGACAACGTGCTGGTCGGCTGCCGCAGCGCCAAGCCGGCCGGCTGGAGCGCCGTGATGCTGGATACAGCGGCGTCGAAAAACGAAGAGGCCGATCTGCGGGCGACGGCCGAAGCGGCTTTGCGCTTCGTTGGCCTGTGGAAGGTGCGGGATGTTCCAGTCAGCGCCCTGCCGCACGAACAGCAGCGTCTGGTCGAGATCGCCCGCGCGCTGGCGATGCGTCCCAAGATGGTGCTGCTTGACGAGCCGGCCGCCGGCATGAATCCCACCGAGGTCGAACGGCTGATTACCTATATCGAGAAGATGAAGGCGATTGGCATCACGGTGCTGATCGTCGAGCACAACATGCCGTTCGTGATGCGCGTTGCCGACCGGATCACGGTGCTGAGTTTCGGCAAGAAGATCGCCGACGATGTGCCGGCAGCGATCCGTGCGCATCCGGATGTCATCAGCGCGTATCTCGGCAAGCGTGGCGTGGCGAAGGAAGTGCAGAATGCTGTTGCTTGAGGTTCAGAATTTGAGCGCTGCCTATGCCGACGGCGTCGAGGTGCTGCACAATATCAGCCTCACGGTGCGCGAAGGCGAAATGGTGACGTTGATCGGCGCCAACGGTGCGGGCAAGACCACGACGTTGCGCGCGATCATGGGGCTGCTACGCGGCCGCGGCACGGTGAAGTTCAAGGGCGAGAACATCCTCGGACGGGAAACGCCGGACATCGCCCGCCTCGGCCTGTCGATGGTGCCGGAAGGCCGTGGCGTTTTCCCGGGCCTGAGCGTCTACGACAACCTGCGTATCGCTACGACGCCGTGGTATGGGCGCGGCATGTCGATGGCCAACGATCTCGATCGCGTCTACGCGCTGTTCCCGATTTTGGCGGAGCGGCGCACGCAACTCGGCTGGTCGCTGTCGGGCGGCCAGCAGCAGATGCTGGCGATTGGTCGCGCGATCATGGCGCGGCCGAAGCTGATGCTGCTCGACGAACCGTCGCTCGGCCTCGCGCCGAACCTGGTGGAAGAGGTGTTCGAGAAGCTCAAAAGCATCAACGAGCAGGGCGTATCGATTCTGCTGGTCGAACAAAACGCGTTCATGGCGCTGGAATACAGTAAGCTGGCCTACATCATCGAGCGCGGTACGGTCTCGGCGCAGATGACGTCGGAAGCGCTGATGCAAGACGAAAGCATCAAGGCGGCCTATCTCGGCGGCTGAGACGGCGGATCGCGGGTCGATGCGTTGCGGGAGACGACAATGAGTTCCACAGGTATTGGCGCCAGCGTACCGCGCAAAGAGGACCGGCGTCATCTCCATGGCCAGAGCACATTCGTAGGCGACCTGAAATTCCCGCGGATGCTCGATGTGGCATTCGTCCGTAGTCCGGTCGCGCATGCCTTGATCAAGACGCCGGAGATCGATGCCGAGGATCGCGCGCGAGTCTTTACCGCAGTGGATGTCGAAGCCATTGCACCGATTGTCGCGGATGGCACCATTCCGGGCTACATCAGGACCGCCTATCCGGTGATGGCGCGCGACAAGGCCAACTTCGTCGGCCAGATTCTCGCCGCCTGCCTCGGGTCCTCGCGTGCCGAAGCCGAGGACGTCGCCGAGCGGGTGTTCTTCGACTTCGACGAGCTTCCTGCGATCGTTGATGCGCTTGCCGCGACCGACGCCGCTGCACCGGCGATCCATCCCGAATTGACCGACAACGTCTTTCATCGGTTGGAACTGGGCGAGGATTTTCCCGATATCCGCGCCAGTGCGCCAGTGCGCCTGACGCGCACCTACAAGTTGGCGCGGCAGGCCATTGTGCCGCTGGAGGGGCGCGGCGTCGTGGCGCTGTGGGACGAGCGCGCCAATCAGCTCGTGGTCTACTCCTCGACGCAATCGCCGCATCTGATCCGCAACGGTCTCGCCGAATTCCTCAAGCTGGACCAGAATCGCATCCGCGTCGTGGCGCCCGATGTCGGCGGCGGCTTTGGCTACAAGGCGATCCTGCACCCGGAAGAGCTCATTCTCGGCTTCCTTGCCTACAAGCTGAAGCGGCCGCTGCGCTGGCTGGAAGATCGCCGCGAGCATCTCACCGCTGGGGCCAACTGCCGCGAGCATATCTATAACGTCACGGTGTACGGCGACACACAGGGCCAACTGCTCGGCCTCGATGCTGAAGTGATCGTCGATGCCGGGGCCTATTCGATTTGGCCGCACACGTGCGCGTTCGATGCGATTCAGGCGGCAGGCATTCTGCCGGGTCCGTATCAGCTCAAGAATTATCGCGTCGTGGCGCGCACCGTGGCCACCAACAAGCCGCCGATCCAGGCTTATCGCGCCGTGGCGCGGCCGGGCGCCTGCTTTGCGACCGAGCTGACCATCGATGCGCTGGCGCGCGAGGTGAAGCGCGAGGCCTATCTGGTCCGCCGCGAAAACCTCGTGCCGGTCGAAGCGATGCCCTACAGGTCGGTGACCGGCAAGCTCTACGACAGCGGCGACTATCGCCAGAGTCTCGATATCGCGCTTGGCGCCATCGATCTGGCGGGACTGCGTGCCGAGCAACAGGCACGCCTCGCCGATGGCAGGCCGCTGCTCGGCGTTGGCTTCGCGACCTACACCGAACATACCGGCGTCAGCACCTCGGTGCTGGCATGGATGGGCACCCGGCTGATGCCAGGCCACGAGCAAGCGGCGGTGCGCATCACGCCGGACGGCGGCGTCGATATTCGCACCGGCGTGCAGTCGCACGGTCAGGGCATGGAGACGACGCTGGCGCAGGTTGCCTCCGATGTGCTCGGCATCGATGTCGATGCCATTCAGGTAACGCATGGCGATACCGCGCTGACGCCGTATTCGACCGGCACTTACGCCTCGCGCTGCATGATCATGGTCGGGGGTGCGGTGGCCGATGCCTGCGATCGCCTCATCGGTCGTATGCGGATGGCCGCCGCGCATCTGATGCAACGGCGGCCCGACGAACTGGTGTTCCGCGACGGCGCTTTCCACGCTGATGCCGCGTCGATGAGCGTCGGCGAGATCGCCCATATCGTTTACTTCGCGCCGGCCGAGTTGCCACCGGATATGGATTCCGCCGGTCTTGAAGTGATCGGCGGCTATCGCCCCAAGACCGATACTGGTGCCTTCGCCTATTCCACGCATGTGGCCGTCCTGGAGATTGACCGCGATTTTGCGACGGTGAAGCTGCGCGATTACGTGGCGGTCGATGACTGCGGCATTCAGGTCAACCCGATGATCGTCGATGGGCAGATCCTCGGCGGCATCGTGCAGGGCATCGGCACCGCGCTTTACGAAGAAGTGCGCTACGACGAGTCGGGCCAGCCGCAGGCCTCGACTTTTGCGGACTATCTGGTGCCGGGTTGCGGCGACGTGCCGGCGATCAGGCTGTTCAAGACCGAGACCGCATCGCCATTCACCCGCTTCGGCATCAAGGGCGTCGGCGAGGGCGGCGCCATCGCGCCACCGGCGGCGATTGTCAACGCTGTCAATGATGCGTTGCTGCCGTTCGGCGCGGAGATCGGCGAAGTGCCGGCGTCGCCAGCGCGCATCCTACGCGCGCTGCAGAACGTCGGTCTTGGCCCCGGTTTCGTTGCGGGAGGTGCATCGTGAAAGCGCCCAGCTTCGATTTCGTCCGGCCTGCCAGCATTGCCGAGGTGACCGACATTCTCGCACGCTACGAGGGCGATGCCCGCGTGCTGGCCGGTGGCCAATCGCTGGTGCCGATGCTCAACCTGCGGCTCGCGCGCCCGGCCGCCGTCGTCGACATTTCGGCACTCGCACAACTGAAGACCATCGAGGTGTCGTCATCGGAAATCGCCATCGGAGCTCTGGTGACTCATGCGGCGCTTGAGATGTCGAAGGAGGCCGGGCCGACCTTCGATATGTTGCGCAAGGTGGCTTCCGGCATCGCTTATCGTGGCGTGCGCAACCGTGGCACCATCGGCGGCAGCGTCGCCCATGCCGATCCGGCGGCGGACTGGCCGAGCTGTCTGCTGGCGCTGGATGCCAGGGTCGGCATCGTCGGGCCTGCCGGCGAGCGCCAGCTGCCGATCGCGGAGTTTCTGCTCGGCAGTTTTACCGTCGCGCTCGAACCCGGTGAGTTCGTCACGCGCTTGCATGTGCCGGCGCTCAGCCCCGGCGCACGGTGGGGCTATTACAAGCACAACCGCAAGGTCGGCGAATTCGCCGAGGCGATCGGCTGCTTCGTTGATGACGACAAGCGCGGCGTGCGCCGGGTCGTTGCCGGTGCGTTGTCGTCGCCCGCCGTGGTGTTGTTCGGCGATCAGGGCGGCTGGCCGCCGCAGCTTACGTCCGACGCGATCGCTGCTGCGATCAGCACTGCGGCCCCCGCGGTCGAGGGCGATCACATCCATTTCCACGCGGCCGCGGTGCTGCGCGCCCTGCAAGGCGGACTTCGGCCATGATCGACATTGTACTGACCATCAACGGTGAACGTGTCGAAGCCAGCATCGATCCGCGGCTGTCGCTGGCGGATTTCCTGCGTGAGAAATTGCACCTCACCGGCACCCACATCGGCTGCGAGCACGGCGTCTGCGGTGCCTGTACGATCCATCTCGACGGCGTGTCGGCGCGTTCGTGCATCACGCTGGCGGCAGCCTGCGACGGGCACGACGTCAAGACCATCGAGGGATTTGAAGACGACAGTACGATGAGTGCGATCCGCACGGAGTTTTCCAGGGAACACGCGTTGCAATGCGGCTATTGCTCCCCCGGCATGCTGATGACCTCGTACGATTTGGTGACGCGATTCCCAGGCCTGGATGAGGCCGATATCCGACGCGAGATGTCAGGCAACCTCTGCCGTTGCACCGGCTATCAGGGCATCGTGCGCGCGCTGCAGAATGTCTACGCGATGAACCAGCAACAAGACTGAGGAGAACCGACCTTGCAGCTCGAACAATCCTTTGAGGTCGCGCATCCGGTCGCCACGGTATGGCAAGGGCTGGAGGATTTGCGCGCAACGGCATCGTGCATTCCGGGCGCTGAAATCACCGATGTTCAGCAGAATCGCAAGGCGGTTGGCGTATTTCGCGTGCAGCTCGGCCCGATCAAGGCTGCGTTCGCCGGCGAAGCCGAGGTTGAACGCAACGACGCCGACCATTCCGGGCTCATCAAGGGCGCCGGCCGCGATGGCAAGAACGCCACGCGCGTCAACGCCACTGTTGAATATCGCCTGCTGCCGGTCAACGATGCGGCGACGCGCATCGAATTGAAGGTCGATTACAGCATCGCCGGTCCGCTGGCGCAGTTCAGCCGCGGGGCCATTGTCAAGGAAATCGCAGGCAGCATCACCCGGATGTTCGCCAGTAATCTCGAAAAGATGTTAGGTGCGAGCGCGGCATCGCCATTGTCCGCTGCCAGTGCGGCAGGCGCGGCGATACCGTCGTCGCAGTCAATGCAAGCGGCGCCGGTCGAGGCGCAACCGCTGAATTTCGTCTCGTTGATGCTGTCGCTGATCTGGCGGCGCATCGGTGGAATTTTCCGCTCCAGCCACTCCTAACCGCAGGTCGCAGGGCATCCTCATGAAATTCTCGTACTGCACGATTCCGAACCGGCCGATCGCAACGCTGGTGGATATCGCGATTCGTTCCGAGCAGGCCGGTGTCGACCTGCTGTGGATTCCCGATGAGGAGTTTTACCGCGATCCGTTCGCGGTGCTGGCCGCCATCGGTGCCCGGACGACGTCGCTCGGGCTCGGGCTTGGCATCACCAATCCCTATACCCGCCATCCGGTTCAGGTCGCGCGCGCCATGGCTGCGGTGCAGGATTTGCGTAATGAGCCGGTCGTTGTCGGCATCGGCGCAGGACTCAAGCACACTCGCCAGGCGCTCGCTGCCCCCGACGGCAAGTTCGTCCCGGTGACCCGCGACGCCATCGTGGCGATGAAGAAACTGTTCGCCGGCGAGACCGTGTCGATTGAAAACAGCGCGTTCAAGATCGAGCAGGCCAAGCTTGATTTCCTCCCGCACGTTATGCCGAAGATCTTCGTCGCCAGCACCCATCCGGATGCTTTCCGCATGGCCGGCGAGGTGGCCGACGGCGTCATCGTCGGCAATGTCGGCGAGCCTGCGGCGATGCGCGAGGTGGTTCGCTTTGTCGAGGAAGGATTGCGCGTGGCTGGACGCAAGCGCGAGGACGTCACCATCGTCGCATGGAACATGGTTCTGCAAGGCGACAACCCCGATCAGCTTGCCGATATCATCCGCGATATGACGGCACGTACGATCACCGCGTCGCATTCCAAAATTCGTGCGCTGCTGGATCTCGATCCCGCCATGGTCGAAGCCGTGGTGACACGGGTCAAAGCCAAGCAGTTCCCAATCCCGCGCGAACTGGTGACCAACGATATCGTTACCAAGATGGCCATTCTCGGGTCGGCGGAACAATGCTCGCAACGGATCGCGGCGCTGCACGCGGCAGGCGCGGATATGATCGGCATCCGCCCGGCGGGTCCAATCCTCAAGGCGATGGATTATGAAGGCAATGTGCTGGGGCTGCACCGCGTGTTTAAGCAGGCGATGGCCACAAACAACGTGTCCCGGTAATCAGCACGGACGATCGAGTCGATCGATTTATTCGTGCTGGCATTGTTGAGAGGGTTTTTCGCGCCAGCTTTGGCCGAAGGAGAGCTCACTGGGGAGGTGTGGCGTGATCGACGCCAACACATGGGTAATCGTGCCGGTCAAATCCTTTACCGGTGCCAAGGGCAGGCTCGCGCCGCTATTGACCGCGTCGGAACGCGCGGCGCTGGCACAAGCGATGCTTGGCGACGTTTTGCACGCGCTTGCCGGTGTAGCGGGCCTGCGCCACGTTGCGATCGTCACCGGCGCAGATGAAGTTGCCGATGACGCGCGTCGCTTGGGTCTGGCGGTGATCGACGATCACGGTGCCAACAGCACCAACGCGGCGATCAAGGTCGGCCTGATCGATGTGGCGCGGCGGCATGGCGGGCCGGTGCTGGTGTTGCCGAGCGATGTGCCGTGTGTTCGTTCGGTGGATATCGAGGCGCTGCTCGCAGCGTCGCGGAAGTCCGGCGTAGCTATCGCGCCGGCATTGCATGACGGCGGCACCAATGCACTGGCCTGCGACGGTCCGGGCCGCATTGCACCTTGCTTCGGTCCGAGCAGCTTTGCCAGGCATATCCAGGCCGCCAACCGGAATGGGCTGCGCCCTGTCGTCGTGCCGAATGGACGGCTCGGGCTCGATCTCGACGAGCCGCACCATCTTGCCGAGTTTCTTGCCAGACGCACCGATACCCGCACCGACGCCTATCTGCGCTCGCTGCAACTGGACGGACGTGCGGCGTGGCCGGTCCGAAGCGAGATGCAACAGCCGCAATCGACCACGTTGGCTGTCGTAGCGGATGGAGAGACGATATGATGATCGATCGGCAGTTGCTGGATTTGCTCGGTCGTCACGATCTCTCGTGCGATGAGGTGATGGACAGCATCGGCGATCTGCCGCTCGATGTATTGATGGGCGCGGCGGCGGAAGTGCGCGATCGCCACCACGGCAACACCATCTCCTATTCACGCAAGGTGTTCATTCCGCTGACGCAGCTATGCCGTGACGTCTGCCACTACTGCACGTTCGCCCACGCGCCGCGCAAGGGACAGCGCGCCTATCTGACGGTCGACGAGGTGCTGGCGATTGCGCGCGCCGGCTGCGCCGCCGGTTGCAAGGAAGCGCTGTTTACGCTCGGCGACAAGCCGGAATTGCGCTACCGCCATGCGCGCGATGAACTGCAGGCGATGGGTTATGCAACGACGCTGGCCTATCTGGCCGACGTCGCGCGTATCGTTTTTAACGAAACGGGCCTTCTCCCGCACCTCAATCCAGGGCTGCTGGACGCCGACGATATCAAGGTGCTGCGGGAAGTGTCGATCTCGCAGGGCATCATGCTGGAAAGCGCGTCTATGCGGCTGTGCGAGCGCGGCGGTCCGCATTTCGGGTCGCCGGATAAGGAGCCGGCGGCACGCCTGCGAACCATCGAATTGGCAGGCCAACAGGCGGTGCCGTTCACGACCGGCTTGTTAATTGGCATTGGCGAAACCCGCCGCGAGCGTATCGAGTCGCTGCTGGCGTTGCGTGCGCTCGACGTTCGCTACGGTCATCTACAGGAAGTCATCATCCAGAACTTCCGGCCGAAGCCAGGTACGCGCATGGCGCAAGTCGAGGCCGCGCCACTTGAGGAACACTTGTGGACCATCGCGATGGCACGGCTGTTGTTCCGGCCGGACATGAATATCCAGGCCCCGCCCAATCTCAGCCCGGGCGTGCTCGATCGCCTTGTCGCTGCGGGCATCAATGACTGGGGCGGGGTGTCGCCGGTGACGCCGGATCACGTCAATCCGGAAGCGCCATGGCCGCATCTGACTCGCCTCGCAGAGGCAACGGCGCAAAGCGGCAAGCGGTTGGTGGAGCGGTTGGCGGTCTACCCGGCCTATGCACAGCATCCCGCACGTTGGATCGAAGCGTCGTTGCGGACGGCGCTGCTGAATCGAGTTGACGGTAGCGGTCGGCCGCGCCGCGATGACTGGTGTCCGGGCGCCGCGTCCGAGCCGCCGGCACGCGACCTCGCGCTGTTAGCCGCGCCGGCAACGCCTGCGATCTGCACCAGTGCGATGACGTCGACGCTCGACAAAGCACAGGCAGGCCGGCGACTGGACGAGGCCGACATTGTTGCGTTGTTGGCTACCGAGGAGTCCGATTTCACCGCTGTTTGTTGCGCCGCTGACGAATTGCGCCGTGCAGTGAACGGCGATACGGTCAGCTACGTCGTGACGCGGAATATCAACTACACCAACATCTGTTACTTCAAGTGTCAGTTCTGCGCGTTCTCGAAAGGTAAACTGGCTGAGAATCTGCGCGGCCGGCCCTACGATCTTCCGCTTGACGAGATCGGTCGCCGCGCGCGCGAGGCCTGGCAGCGTGGCGCTACCGAGGTTTGCATGCAGGGCGGCATTCATCCGTCCTATACCGGCGCTGACTATTTGGCGATTTGCCGCGCGGTGAAGGATGCCGCGCCGCATATCCATGTTCATGCATTCTCGCCGCTGGAAGTCTTTCAGGGCGCCAAGACGCTAGGTGTTTCGGTCGATGAGTTCTTGCGGGAATTGAAGCGCGCTGGCCTAGGGACTTTGCCCGGCACCGCGGCGGAAATCCTCGACGATGAGGTGCGGGCGATCCTCTGTCCGGATAAGCTTAATACAGCGGAATGGCTCGATGTCATGCGCACCGCACATCGCGCCGGACTGCGTAGCACCGCCACCATCATGTTTGGCCATGTCGATCGTTACGAGCACTGGGCGAAGCATTTGTTGCGTATCCGCGACCTGCAAAGTGACACGGGCGGCTTTACTGAACTGGTGCCGTTGCCGTTCGTGCATATGGAAGCGCCGATCTATCTTAAGGGGCGCTCGCGCAAAGGGCCGACGTTTCGCGAGACGGTGCTGATGCACGCCGTCGGCCGGCTGGTGTTGCATACGTTGGTGCCGAACATCCAGACCTCGTGGGTCAAGCTTGGAGAGGCCGGCATTCGTGCCTGCCTGCAGGCCGGGGTTAACGATCTAGGCGGAACGCTGATGGACGAAACGATATCGCGTTCGGCCGGTGCGCAGCATGGTCATGAATTGGGGCCGCGCGAGATGGAAGCGGTGATCCGCGAGATGGGGCGCGTGCCGCGTCAACGCACCACGCTCTATGGCGCGGTAGCGGACGAGCGCTATCGCGCGTCATTCAATGCCGTCGCATTGCAGCCGACAACGACCGGCCTTGTGCCGTCCGACATGAGTTCGAAAACGCCGACGATGAACGATGTTGTCATTGCGGCGCATTGAGACGCCGACAAGCTGAACAGGAGGAGATGGTTTAACCGCTAAGCGCTGCTGGTGAGATGTTGCGCTTGACCACGTGACGCATGGCGAAACTCGAATGCAGACGTGCGACGCCAGGCATGCGGGACAGATGCTGTTTGTGGATGCGCTCGTAATCTTCCATATCCCGTGCTTGCACGTGAACGAGGTAGTCATCGTTTCCCGACATCAGGTAGCAAGACACGACGTCAGGACATCTGGTGATCTCTTTTTCGAACGCAGCGAGCGCTTCCTCGTTCTGACGATCGAGCGTGATATGGACTAACACCGTCATCATGAAGCCGAGCTCGGTCGCGTCGACGGTTGCTGAATAGCCTCGGATGATGCCGGACTTTTCCAGCTGTTGCAGGCGTCTGGCGCAGGCGGTCGGAGAAAGCCCGACACGTTCGGCAAGGATCACCTGACTGATCCGTGCGTCCTCCACCAACTCGCGCAGGATTTTGCGGTCGATAGCATCGATATTCGGCGTCATAACGTTGCCCCTGATGTCCGCGCAAGAATGCACTAATGTTTGCTGTGAATCTGCTATTTTTCTGCGTCATATAGCTTCTAGATAGCATTCTTTGAGGAAAATCACCCCCAGATAGCGATTATCTTGCTCCGACTTCATCGGCAAGGTGGATTCGGCGTGGCGGAGACAGCGGTGAGTGACGGGGCGCGATATGCCGGTGCGGTGCTGACAATCGATCTCGCCGCGGTGCGCAGGAATTATCGGTCGCTTCGAAGCCGGCTCGGCCCACGAGTGCGATGCGCAGCGGTGGTAAAGGCGGATGCTTACGGGCTGGGTGCTCGATACGTCGCCCCAGCGCTTCATGCCGAAGGCTGCAGGGATTTCTTCGTCGCACATCTGGAGGAGGGGTTAAGTCTGCGGCCCCATCTGCCGGCGGCCCCGATCTATGTGTTGAACGGCCTGCCGATTGGCGGCGGGGCCGAATGCATCAACGCGGGACTTGTTCCGGTATTGAACTCTGTTGCCCAGGCCGAGGCGTGGTCCCGCTGCGCGCGGGCTCTTGGCAGACGGCTCCCCGCGGTCATTCAAATCGATAGCGGCATGAACCGGCTTGGCATGACCGAGAGAGAACTCTCCCGCTGGGTCGCGGCCGGTTCGCAGTTCGCGGGTATCGACGTTCAATTTGTCATGAGCCACCTGGCCTGTGCGGACGCCCGGCTGCATGCCGCCAACGCCATGCAAATCGCGAAATTCCAACGCCTTGCGCAGAATTTTCCGGGTTCGCTGTTATCCCTGGCGAATTCCGCCGGGGTATTTCTCGGCGGTGACTTTCATTTCGACCTGGTTCGACCGGGCTCGGCGCTTTACGGCATCAATCCGCTGCCGGGGCAAGCGAACCCGATGCGCGCGGTCGTCCGTCTGAACGCGAGGGTCATTCAGATCCGCGATATCGATAAGGGCGCGCACGTCGGCTACGGCTGGGATTTTTGCGCCGAAGGTCCGCTGCGGTTGGCGACTCTCTCGATCGGTTATGCCGATGGTTTGCATCGCGTACTCGGCAAAAACGGCGCCGTCTATTGCGATGGCCGCGCCTTGCCGATCGTCGGACGTGTGTCGATGGATAGCATCACGATCGATATCAGCGAACTTCCGCGCGACCGTATTGTGCCAGGTTCTGAAGTCGAAGTGATCGGCGATCACCAGTCTGTCGACGATCTTGCGGAAGCAATGGGGACGATCGGTTACGAAGTGCTGACGAGTCTCGGTCGGCGCTTTGAACGAAATTATCTGGGCGCGACGGATGTGTCGTCGCCAGAATTTGCCGGAGAATTGCTGTCATGAAAGTGCTGGTCATGGGTGCCGGCGTCATCGGTGTGACGACATCCTATTATCTCGCCAGGGCGGGCTTCGAAGTCACGGTGATCGATCGCCAGGCGGGACCCGGTCGCGAAACCAGCTTCGCCAATGCCGGCGAGGTATCGCCCGGTTACGCTTCGCCGTGGGCTGGCCCCGGCGTTCCGGTGAAAGCGGTGCGGTGGATTCTCGATCGCTACGGCCCTCTGGTTGTGAGGCCGCAGGCCGACCCTGCAATGTGGCGCTGGCTTTTTCAGATGCTGCGCAATTGTACCGCGGCGCGCTATGCAGTGAACAAGTCGCGGATGGTTGGAATTGCCGAATACAGCCGCGATTGCCTGCGTGCATTGCGCGCCGACATCGGCATCGTCTACGACGAGCGCAGCCAGGGCACGCTGCAGCTCTTCCGCAAGCAGTCGCAACTCGATGGCATCGGCGGCGATGTCGATGTTTTGCGTCAATACGCGGTGCCGTTCCAGGTCCTTGACCGGGATGGCTGCATCCGGTTCGAGCCGGGCTTGGCGGCGGTGCGAGATTCCTTTGTCGGAGGTTTGCGTCTTCCCGAAGATGAAACGGGTGATTGCCAAATGTTTACCGAACGTCTGGAAGGCGTGGCGCGGCAGCTTGGCGTCAATTTCATTTACGAGACCACCCTCAGATCGATCGATACGAGCGGGGGGCGCGTTGTTCAGGTGACGACGGACCGGGGCGCATACGCGGCCGACAAATATGTTGTGGCGCTCGGCAGCTTTTCACCGCTGTTGCTGCGGCCACTCGGAGTCGACATTCCGGTCTATCCAGTCAAGGGCTACTCGATCACCGTGCCGATCGTCGATGAATCGTCTGCGCCGCAATCGACCGTGATGGACGAAACCTACAAGGTTGCGATCACGCGGCTGGGTAATCGTATTCGCGTTGGCGGTACGGCAGAAGTCGGCGACTATCGCGTGCGACTGAATCCATCGCGTCGGGCGCCGCTTGACCGGTCTTTGATGGATTTGTTCCCCAAGAGCGGCGACATGTCGCGTTCGACATTCTGGAGCGGCTTGCGGCCGATGACGCCAGATGGTCCGCCGATTATCGGCCACGCACGCTTCGATAATCTCTATTTGAACACCGGTCATGGCACGCTGGGCTGGACCATGGCGTGTGGCGCCGCGCGGGTTGTGTCGGACCAGATTGCCGGGGTGAAGCCGGAGGTCGATGCGACGGATCTGTCGATCCGTCGTTATCTATAGCCAACGTCGATCTACGCCCGAATATTTGGTTGTCCCATTTCGAAGGGGGCAGGATCGCACGCCGGCCGGCTGATTGCGCCGCGCGCCCCGCTTTGAGCGGTCTCCGCTTGATTGCGCATCGTCCGTTCACGATTCTGCTGCGCGATGTCGTTGCAATATAGGCCGAACTCGCCGGCATCTCGTCGAGACCGCCCGGTGGTCCCGCCCGCCTTAAGGGCGTTGGCGCATTCGCCAACGCCAAATCCCAATCCACCTCAGAGCTGCGAGCAGTATCGGCTGGTCGAGGCAGGCCGCCCGGGTTCATTGCTCTAATCTCGTCCCATCGCTCGCCGTGGGACGAGCAGGATTGTCATGATTTCCTGATTGGAATGAAATAGTTGGCGGGCCGCGTCTTCCGCGCCGCGAAATGAGCTGCTGGTCGATTGGCGACGGCGACGGGCTGTCGACGCTCCGCGAGGTCTGCAAAAATGACGGGAAGGCCACCATAAAAGCTATGGACTAATAATACTAACATACGTATGATAATAAGACTGATGCCAGCGGGCGGTTTCATGGGACCATAAGCCGATGAAGCTGCGCGTCAGCTGTTTTCGGAAGGAAGGTCGGAGGAACCCGTGCTCGAAGCCCAGTTGGAGTCCTATACGCAACTCAGGGAGGACATGTCACGCCGCGACCGTAGTCTGCGCGAGAAAGTCATGTCGCTCGAGGAGGCCGCGTCCTTTGTTCAGGACGGGATGAAGGTCGGAATCGGCGGTTCGACGATGTCGCGGACACCGATGGCGATGATCTGGGAGGTCATCCGGCAGCGCCGCAAGAACCTTTCGGTGTCACGCTGCATCATCTCGACCGATGGTGATCTGCTGTTCGGATCGGGTGCTTCGAATCACATCATCACCAGCTGGTTCGCGCAGGGCATCCTGTGGGGCCTGTCCAAGGTGATGCGTTACCACGTCGAAACCCAGGGCAAGCGCTTCGAAGAGTGGAGCCATATGGCGGTCGGCATGCGCTATCGTGCGGGTGGCATGGGCGTGCCGTTCCTGCCGACGCGGGCCATGCTCGGCTCGGACGTGATGACGCAGCGTCCCGAAGCCAAGCAGATCGACTGCCCCTACACCGGCGAAAAGCTGCTGCTGATACCTGCGCTCAACCCGGACGTTGCGCTGATTCACGTGCAGCGCTGCGATGCCTACGGCAACGCGCAGATGGATGGTCTCCAGTTCATGGATATCGATCTGGCTTTGGCGGCGAAGAGCGTCATCCTGACGACCGAGCGCATCGTCTCCAACGATCAGATTCGTCGCGCGCCTGACCACACCAAGATCCCGTTCTTCTGTGTCGATGCCGTGGTGGAAGTCCCTTACGGCTCCGCTCCGCATGAGTGCTACGGGCTCTATGAGCCGATGATGAAGCACATGGAAGCCTACGTCTCGCAGGTCAATTCGGATCCGATCAACGGCATGAAGGAGTATCTGGACAAGTACTTCTATTCGCCGAAGTCGTGGAACGAATACCTGTCGCTGATCGGCATGGAGGAACTGCTCGAAGCTAGCCAGAGGGGCCGGAGCATTTACAATGACTGAGGCACACAACTATACGGCCGCCGAAATTCTCGCGGTCCTTAGCGCGCGCCAATTGCGCGATGGACAGGTGGTTTTCGCCGGCATCGGCACGCCGCTTCTGGCGGCGACGCTGGCGCAGCGAACGCGGTGTCCGGCGCTCACGATTCTGTTCGAAGGTGGTGTCGTCGGCGCATTCGTCGAGCCGGGCAAACTGCCGCCGTCGACTAATGACCAGCGCTGCACCAAACGCGCCAACATGGTGCTCGGCAGCGCGGACGTGCTGTTGCTTTTGCAGCGCGGCTATGTCGACGTCGGCTTCATGGGCGGCGCGCAGATCGACCAGTTCGGCAATCTGAACTCGTCGTTCATCGGCGATCCGGCCAAGCCGAAGACACGACTGCCGGGGACCGGCGGCGGCAACGACATCTCGAGCCTGACCAACATGATCGTTGCAATGAAGCACGAGAAGCGGCGCTTCGTGGAGAAGGTTGATTTCATCACCAGTCCGGGCTTCATCCGCGGTGGCAACACCCGCGCTGAGTCAGGCTTGCCGACCGGTGGCATGTTCCGCGTCATCACCGAGCTCGCCGTGTTCGGTTTTGACGACAAGACCCGGCGCATGAAAGTATTGGCGCTCAATCCGGGTGTCTCCCGCGAGGAGGTACAGGACAATACCGGGTTCGAGCTGCACTTCGACGAGAAGATCGAGGTGACCGCGCCGCCGACCGAACACGAACTGCAAACCCTGAGGATGCTCGATCCCGAGCGCCTGTTCACTGCTTAACGACAATTTTCTGGAGGACGACAGAATGACGATTTTGACGAAAACGTTCGGGATCGCCGCGCGTAACTTCACCGCCTATCCGGAAATGCCGGATGCGCGTCAACTCGTCGACTACGGCGTGCGCGTTGAAGAACTCGGCTACGATTCGGTTTGGGTGTGGGACCACATGCTGCTCGGCGTCGAGCCGAACTTCCCAATCATCGATTCGCTGACGGTGCTGACCGCGATCGCGGCGCGCACCACGCGCATCAAGATGGGCACCGGCATCCTGGTGCTGCCGCTGCGCAACGCCGTGGCGCTCGCCAAGCAGCTGTCGAGCATGGATCAGCTCTCGCAGGGCCGTCTGGTGATGGGCATGGCGTCCGGCTGGTACAAGCGCGAATTCGACGCCATGGGCATTCCGTTCGATAAGCGCGGCAAGATCATGGACGAGAATCTCGAAGTCATGCGTCGCCTGTGGACAGAGCCGTCGGTCACCGGCGACTACATGAACCACAAGCTTTCGAAGGCCGTGATGTATCCGAAGCCGTTCCAGGAGCAGATCCCGCTGCTGATCGGTGGTTATGTCGATCGCGTGCTGAAGCGTGCGGCGGTCGAGGGTGACGGCTGGCTGACCTATTTCTATCGTGCGCAGGACTTCACCAAGTCGTGGAACAAGATCCGCACCTACGCCAAGGAAGCCGGCAAGGATCCGGACAAGCTGCTCAATGCGTCGCAGCTGCCGATTTGCGTCGGTCCGTCGAAGGCGGCCGTCCAAGACGATATGATGGACTGGCTGAACAAGGAATGGGACTTCCCCGAGCACAGCGATTGCAGCCGCGAAAGCGCCATCATGGGTTCGGTCGACGACTGCGTCGCCCAGCTCAAGGAACATCTTGACGCTGGCGTGCAGAAGATCATCTTCGTGCCGTACAAGTACCAGATGGATCAGGTCGAGACGATCGCTCGCGAGATCATTCCGCGCCTCAAGGCGCTGTAAGAATACCCTCTCTGGCCCGGCGCCCTCAGGCGCCGGGCTGCTTCGTTCAATTGCAACTCACGCGGAAACACGCCCATGACCGATCCCAACCGTCAAAAGATTATCGACAAGGTCGACGCCTCGCGCGACCACGCTATCAAGTTCCTGCAGGATATGGTGGCGATCCCCAGCGTCACGGGCGACGAAGCCGCCATCCAGAAGCACATGTCCGGTTACCTGCTGAAGGTTGGCCTCGATGTCGACATGTGGGAAACCGATTGGGAAGAGCTCAAGAAGCACCCGGGTTATCGTCCGGTCGCGCGCGGCTATGAAGGCCGTCCGAACATCGTGGCGACGCTGAAGGGCACCGGTGGCGGCCGTTCGCTGCTGCTCAACGGCCACACCGACGTGATTCCGGTCGGCAACGGCGAAGGCTGGAGTGACAATCCGTGGTCGGCGAAGATCGAAAACGGCCGCATCTATGGCCGTGGCTCCTGCGACATGAAGAGCGGCGTCGCCAGCCACGTGCTCGCCGTGCAGTACCTCAAGGAACTCGGCCTCACCCCCAAGGGTGACGTGATGATCAACATCGTCATCGACGAGGAAGTCAGCGGCCACGGCACGCTCGACACTGTGATGCGCGGCTACAAGGCCGACGCCGGCATTTCCGGCGAGACCAGTGACCTCGGCGTGCAGCCGGCCTGTATCGGCCGCATCTGGTTCCAGATCGACGTCGAAGGCAAGCCGGCCGGCATCCAGCAGCGTTACCTCGGCATCAGCGCCATCGATCTCGGCAACAAGATCGTCAAGGCGGTGCAGGAGCTGGAAGATCACCGCGTCGCTACCGTCAAGCATCCGCTCTATCCGAGCGCGATCGACTCGCTGCCGTGCATCATCGGCAGCTTCCAGGCCGGCAACTATCCGAGTGCGTTCCCGGCCAGCGCCGTGCTCAAGGGCAGCATCGGTACGGTGCCGAGCGAAGACCACGAGGCGGTCAAGCAGAGCCTGGTCAAGAAGATCGCCGAAGTCGCGGCGCAGGATCCGTGGATGAAGGATCATCCGCCGGTGGTGCGTTTCGTCGGTTACGATGCTGAAGCTTCGGAAATTCCGGTCAACCATCCGATCGTCGACATCGTCAGCCGGACCTACACTGAAGTGACCGGCAAGCAGCCGGTGATCAGCGGCCGTCAGGGCGCCGCCGATACCCGCTTCCTCAACAAGTATGCCGACACGCCGACGGTGATCTTCGGACCCGGCTCGACGGCGATCATGCATGCCAACGACGAATACGTTTCGATCGAAGACTACATGACCTCGATCAAGGTGATGGCGCTGAGCATCTACGACTGGTGCAATACGCCGAAGGCCAACTGATCGGGCTCGATAGGCTAGCGACGATCCGGGCCCCGCAATGCGGGGCCCGTTTGCTTTCCGGTCCAATTGCCTTCCCGCTGGAGTCGCCGCAAAACGGGGCGAGGGCGTGTACAGTCGACGTACTTGGTCTAAATCATGATACGGCGACGACGTAAAAGGCTTGTGTCGCAGCACGATCCGGCAGACATGCGTCTTGCCATTATACTAAAAATAGTATGATATAGGCGACCGTCACCATGCCGATCCGACGCGCCAGGACGAGCATGAGAACTTTGCAGGAGGACGCGTGAAACCCGTAAATTTTGACTACGCTCGTCCGGGGGATGTCAGCGCCGTTCTCGATCTGCTGAAGGACGACACGCGGCTGGTGAAGTTGATCGCGGGCGGGCAATCGCTGGGTCCGATGCTCAACATGCGCCTTGTCCAGCCTGATCTCGTGGTTGATCTCACTGGCGTTGCTGAGCTGAAGGGCGTCGACGACCGCAAGGACGAAATCGTGGTGGGTGCCTGCATCACGCACGCCGATATCGAGGACTACCGGGTGCCAGATGTGACGCACGATGCGCTACCGACCGTGGCGCGGGGCATCGCTTATCGCGCCGTCCGCAATCGCGGAACAATGGGCGGCAGTCTGACGCACGCCGACCCGTCAGCCGATTGGGTGTCGATGCTCTCGGCGATTGGCGCCAAGGTGACGCTACGTGGACCTTCGGGTAGCAGAACGCTGCCGGTTGAGGACTACATGATCGGCGCGCTGGAAGCCGACCTTGCCCACGGCGAAATGCTGGTTTCGATCTCGATACCGAAGCTCAGCGCCCGCGCGCGCTGGGGCTATTACAAGAGCTGCCGCAAGACCGGAGAATTTGCCCACGCGATCGGAGCGTTCGTGATCGATCCGGAGCGTCAGGTCAGCCGCGCCGTGTTTGGCGCGACCGAAAGCCGGCCGATCGTCGTCACCGACGCAAGGCAGCTTCTGGGTGACTTGAACAAGGAGCTCAGCAGCAGCGCCTTCGACGCGAAGGCTGCCGATGCGATGATCGAGGCCGCCGGAATGGTGGATGCGATCGATCGTAAAATCCACGTTGTTGCGCTCCGGCGCGCTATCGAGCAGGCTCACTAAAGATGAACAAGGTCGCGCTTATCGTAAATGGATCGCCAGCGACGGCTACTGTCGAGCCACGCACGCATCTCGCGGATTTTCTGCGCGAGACGCAAAATCTGACCGGAACGCACATCGGCTGCGAGCACGGTGTCTGCGGCGCCTGCACTCTGCTGATTGACGGCGTTCCAGCACGCTCCTGTATCACCTTTGCGGCGATGTGCGAGGGTGCTCATATCACCACGGTCGAAGGCCTCGATAACGACGAGATCGCCGCTGAGCTGCGCGCGGCCTTCAGCCGGGAACACGGACTCCAGTGCGGTTATTGCACGCCCGGCATGATCGTTTCGGCGCGTGACGTCGTCATGCGCATGGACAATCCGTCCGAGCACGACATTCGCGTGGCGATGAGCGGCAACCTCTGCCGGTGCACCGGATATGTCGGAATCGTTCGTGCCATCCAAAGTGTGGTTGCGGATCGGCGTTCACGCGGCATTGCAGCGATCCGCGATGGCGGGCGCAAGGAACTCGGTCCAGTTGGCTCAGGGCATGCTGCCGCGGCAATCGCTGTTGCCGGCACGCCAGCACGGACTCCCGACAAGAAGAAGTCGGCGGCAGCGGCTCCGGCTGCGTCTTCCGCAAAGTCCGATGCCGACTTCAAGCCGCAGACTTCATTTGTGCAGAGCTTCACTGTCGCGCATCCGGCCGATGTCGTCTGGGATTTCTTTGGCCGTGTCGGCGAAGTTGCGTCCTGCCTCCCCGGCGCCTCACTCAATGGCGAACCGGTCGACGGGCACGTTCAGGGCATGATCAAGGTCAAGGTTGGTCCGATCGCCGCCGACTTCCATGGCGTAGCCGATGTGACGCGCGATGAGGCGACGCGCAGCGGCACGATCATCGGCAGCGGCAAGGATGCCCGCAGCAATTCGGCGACCAAGGGTGTCATCAGCTACACCGTCAAACCTGGCGAGAATCCCGCCCAGACCCGGGTGGATGTCACGATCGGCTTCACTCTGACCGGCATGCTGGCGCAATTCAGCCGCTCCGGCCTGGTCCAGGACGTCGCCAATCGTCTGATCGGTGCTTTTGTGCAAAACCTTGAAGCCCGGTTGGCGCATCAGGGCGATGGAGCGCCGGCTCCTGCCGTCGCCGCTGAATTCGATGCGGGCTCTCTCATGACGTCGATGATCAAGGACAGAATCAAACAGTTATTTGCCAAGCTGTTTGGCCGGACCTGAGGCAAGGGTTAATCCGGCTTTTCAACAGCGAGAAGGAGACTAAGGAAAGCTCGCCTTATCAATAGGACTACTTTATATTGATGGAATGAATAAGCTTTCACTCAATTATGACCGCAGCCGCGTGCCACTTTATATTCAGGTGGCGTCAGTCATGCGGCAACGCATCGAGTCGGGGCGTTGGCGTGAGGGCGACAAGATTTCGACGATCGAGGCGCTGGAAACCGAATTCGGCGTTGCGCGGGTCACCATTCGTCAGGCCATCGAAATCCTGCGTGAGGAAGGGCTGCTTGATGCCCGTCAAGGGCGGGGCACCTTCGTCTCGGGCCGGCCGAAGGAAAAGCACTGGCTGAATCTCGCCAACGATTTCGACGAGGTTATCAGTTCGATCAAGAACAACATCATCCGCATCGTCCACATCGAAGAGGAAGCGCCGGCGCCGTTCCTCAGCGAGAACGAGGGCAAGCCGGCGGATGGCTATACTTTGCTGCGAAGTGTGCAGTATAGCGGCGATGAACCGTTCGCGATGGTCAACCTCTATCTTTCGCGGCGTCTGTTCCTGAGGGAGCGCAAACGCTTCACGCATCTGCCCGCTTTGCCGCGCATCGTTGAGATGGATGATGTCGTCATCCGCCATGCCTACCAGACAGTGACGATTGGTGTTGCCGATCCGGAAATCGCCGAACTCCTGAAGGTCGGTCTCGGCGAACCGACGGCCGATTGCAGGCTCGTGCTGGTCGACGATCATGATGTCGCGATCTATGCCGCCGACTTCCACTATCACCGCAACTGCTTTGCCCTGCGTCGCGATCTGCTCGAGCGCCCTAATGCTGCGCGTTCCGGCGTCGATCGCAAGAACCGAGCCGGCTGATCGAGGGCTGCGCGCGGCGTCATGGGTCGACGCCAGGCCATGTGACTGCAAACAAAACGGCTGACGTGCGGGAGCACGCCAGCCGTTTTTGCTGTGTCAGGTTTGAGATCAGGCGGTCGCGAGAACCTTTGCCGAATCCACGCCGACGATGTCGTGGTAGCGCGCCTTGTCGGTGGCGCCTTCGGTGTTGATCAGGAAGACGCGCGACGACGCATCGAGGCCGAGCGCCTTGCGGTCCTTCTCGCTGGCGAGCGCGCTGCAGAGGCCGGCAAGTCCCGCGCCGCCGCTTTCGCCGGCAACGATCGGCGAATCGTTTTGCTCCGGCCGGGCGAGTTGGCGCATGGCATTGGCAGCATCGCTTTCCGTCACGGTCATGAAGGCATCCGCCTTGCGGCTGAGAATGCGCCAGGCGACGAGCGAGGGTTCGTAGCATTCCAGCATCGCCATGATGGTCGATTGTCCATGGGCGATCTTGATCGGACGGCCTGCGAGCGCACTTTCATAGATGCACGCCGCGCGATCGGGTTCGACCACGATGAACTTCGGGCGATCCTTGCCGAACACGATATCGAAATAACCGGCGACGGCTGCGGCCAGCCCACCGACGCCTGCCTGGATGAACACGTGCGTCGGCGGTTGCGGCAACTCGCGCAGCGCTTCGTTCAACATCGCGGTGTAGCCCTGCATCACAAAGCCCGGGATACGCTCGTAACCCGGCCATGACGTATCGGAGACGACCATCCAGCCGTTCTCCTTGCAAATCCGTTCGGCTTCCGCGACCGAGTCGTCGTAAGTCCCCTGGATCCGGACCATTCGCGCGCCGAAGCGGGCGATAGCCGCGACGCGCTCGTCGGTGACGCCGGAGTGGACGAAGATGACGGCATTGGCGCCGACCATCTGTGCGCCGGCGGCGACCGAGCGCCCGTGATTGCCATCGGTCGCGCAGCCGACGGTCATGCCCTGCGCAATCCGGCGGACTTCATCCGAATGGATTTCGGCGATATCGACCTTGCGCCCCAACTGACGCTCGGCTTCCTCGAGCAGCAGCTTGATGACCGCATAAGAGCCGCCGAGTGCCTTGAAGCTGCCAAGGCCGAGACGGAAGCCTTCGTCCTTCATGTGCAGCGCAGCGAGGCCGAGCTTCTTGGCGAGACCGGGGAGGGCGCGCATGGGGGTAGGGCTATGGTTTTCGCGGTAGCTGAGAAACCGCTCCACCTCGCGAGCGGCATCGGTCGAAAGAGTTTCTGCGTCAACGGGATCGAGCGATTTGTGGTGATCAGGATGCGAATTCAGCACGAGCATTGAGTGACCCACATTTTGGCATTTGTGATTGGGGGGCGAACTGTCGGCACCGCTTTTCCGCCGACAGGAATAATGCCAAACATACTATTATTAGTAAGACAGATCAATAGATAGATTGACCGTTGGCGATTTTGCCGCGACACTGCCGCGGTCAGGCTGGCGTGGTCTGTCGGCTGGGCTCATGAGCCCTATCGAGCGGGAGATTTGTCGGCAGCTATTCGGTGCGCGGAGGGTGGCTCAGCATTGCGCCGACATGCGAGCTTGTTATGATCGGCAACAACTCAAAATAGAATCGGTAAAAATCAGTTTGTCCAAGCTCTCAAATGCTTACGATCGAAGCCGGGTCTCGCTCTATATCCAGGTCGCGTCGGTGTTGCGCGAGCGGATACTGTCCGGGCAGTGGGCTGTAGGCGAAAAGATATCGACGCTCGAAGAACTCGAGCGGGAATTTCAGGTTGCGCGCGTCACGGTGCGGCAGGCTGTCGAGGTGTTGCGCGAAGAAGGTTTGCTGCAGGCGCGTCAAGGGCGCGGAACCTTTGTTTCGGCGACGACGCAGGATCGGCACTGGGTCAAGCTCGCGACGAACTGGACCAGCCTGATCGATGCGCTGAAAGACAACGTTCCGCGAAAGCTCGCGGTCGAAAGCAAGGTGCCGCCGCCGCAACTCGAAGAGACGGATGGGCAGCTGGCGTCGAGTTATGTGCGGCTTCAGAGCGTCCAATATCGCAATCAGGATCCTTATTCGTCGGTCAACGTTTTGCTCGCACGGCACGTCTACGATCTGGCACCGGCGCGATTCAAATCCACTGCGGCGCTGGTGGCGATCGACGAGCTCAGCGAATTGACCCTTCGTGCGGCCCATCAGACGCTGACCATCGGCAGCGCTGATCCTGTACTGGCGGATGTCCTGAACGTCCCTATCGGTTCGCCCACTGTGAACGCGCATTGCGTGGTGGTCGACGATAGCGGCGTCGCGATCTATGTCGGCGACATCATCTACCGAAGCGACAGCATTAAGTTGCAGGTGAATTTGCTGGATGCGTCCAATGCCGCGAAGACACCGACCGGCCCGACGCTGTCGGCTCAGAAAATCCGAGCACCTGCACCGGCGAAGCAGAAAGTCAGGTAGACCAGGCGGGCGACTTGCATCGCGAGCTGTCCGCTCGCGCGTCCGGAGCGAGTTCTTCACAGGCTCTGTCGCGTTGCCGTGCAAGTCTGGGGCTCCCTTGGCGCGTCATCCCAATGAAATTGCAACGCATATGGCCCATGCAAAGCAGGCATTTCGGCTAAGAAAGGTATTGTCTTTCTAATAATAGTATCTTACTATCGTGCTATGAGTGGTGGCGTCCCTTGAACACGCTAACCCTCGGAGATGCACGATGACGATCAAGGTCAATTTAAACGCCGATATGGCGGAAGGTTTCGGTGCCTACGATATCGGCGACGATGCCGGAATCCTGAAGATCATCGGATCGGCCAACATCGCCTGCGGTTTTCATGCCGGAGATCCGCTCACGATGCGGCGGGTGGTAAGCGCGGCCAAGCGCGAAGGTGTCACGGTCGGCGCGCATCCCGGATTCAACGACCTTTGGGGCTTCGGCCGCCGTCGCATCGATATGCGTCCCGACGATCTCGAATACATGGTGGCCTACCAGATCGGCGCATTGCAGGCGATGGCGGCATACTCCAATGTCAAGGTGACGCACCTCAAGCCGCATGGCGCGCTGAACAATATGGCGGCCGAGAACCGCGACTATGCGCTGGCAATCGGTCGCGCCATCAAGAGCGTCGATCGCGACATTATCTATCTGGCGCTGGCCGGTTCCGAAATGGAAAAGGCCGGTCGCGAACTCGGCCTGCGCGTGGCGCTGGAAGGTTTCTGCGATCGTCAATATGAGGACGACGGCAATCTGACGTCGCGCAAGATTCCGGGGTCGGTCATCAAGGATCCCGCCGAAGCGGCCCGCCGCGTCGTGCGTATGGTGGTAGACAACACCATCATCTCGCGAAATGGCAAAACCATTCCCTGCAAGCTGCACTCGTTGTGTGTTCACGGCGATGAGCCGACGGCAGTCGCGCTGGCGCGATCGGTCCGCGAGGCGCTCGAAGCCGCTGGCGTGCAACTGGTGCCCTTAACCGACATTCAACTCGATTAGCGAATTTGACAGAAAGGGTAAGACAGATGAGCGGCAAGCCAAGCGTTGCAATCCTCGGTGGAACCGGCGATCTCGGGTCCGGGCTGGCCAAGCGCTGGCTGGCGGCCGGCTATGACGTGACCATCGGTTCGCGTTCCGCGGAGAAGGCTCAGGCCTTCGCCAAGGAGCTTGGCGCTGGCGCGCGCGGCGACGACAATGTCGGTGCGGCGAAGGCGGCCGATATCGTTGTGGTCGCGGTGCCGTTCTCCAATCATGAAGCGACCTTGCTCGAAGTGAAAGATGCCGTGCAGGGCAAGATCGTCGTCGATGCCGCGGTGCCGCTGGTCCCGCCGAAGGTTTCGACGGTGCAGCTGCCGGCTGAAGGGTCGGCTGCGCAGATCGCGCAAAATCTTCTCGGCGATGGCGTCCGCGTCGTATCGGCCTTCCACAATGTTGGCGCCACCAAGCTCCACTCGGGTGGGCGTGCGGACTGCGACATTCTGGTCTTCGGTAACGACAAGGAGTCGCGTGATCTGGTTGTCGCCATGGCCAATGAAGTCGGAAACTGTGGTATTGATGGCGGCGTGCTTGCGAACTCGGCGGCGGCTGAAGCGCTCACCTCGGTGTTGATCGGTATCAATCGCCGCTACAAGGTTCCCGGTGCCGGTATCCGCATCACGGGCCTGACGGCGGACTCACAAAAGTAAGCTGTCCAATGGTCAAAAGCGTCACATATTTTGCCGTGCCGGATCTGCCGCTCATTGAGCCCGGTGACGATCTGGCCGGCAAGATTGTCGACGCCTTGACCCGGTGCGAGTTGCCGCTGGTTGCGGGCGATATCGTCGTTGTCGCCCAGAAGGTCGTATCGAAGGCGGAGAACCGCTATGTCGATCTCGACAACGTCGTCCCTTCGGAGCGTGCGCTGCAGCTCGCTCCGATTGTCGGCAAGGAGCCGCGCTATCTCGAAGTGATCCTGTCGGAGTCGGATGAAATCATCCGGCACCGGCCTGGTATCGTCATCACTGCGCACCGCCTCGGTTTCGTGATGGCGAATGCGGGGATCGATGAATCCAATATCGAGCATCCTGAAGGCCGCGCCCGCGTCTTGCTGCTTCCCGTCAATCCGGACGGCTCGGCGGCGGATCTGAAATCCAAACTGGATGCGGCGTTTGGCGTCAATGTCGGCGTTATCATCAATGATAGCTTCGGCAGGCCGTGGCGCAACGGCGTGGTTGGCGTTGCGCTCGGTGCCGCAGGCGTGCCGTCGCTGATCGACATGATTGGCGCGCCGGATATGTTCGGCCGCGCGATGCGCGTGACCGAAATCTCTGTCGCCGATGAAATTGCCTCCGGGGCATCATTGCTGATGGGGCAGGCCGCCGAAGGTTTGCCCGTCGTCGTGGTGCGCGGTGCATCGTTCGAGGCGCCGATCCGTCCAGCGGCCGATCTCGTGCGGCCGCGCGAGCGGGACATGTTCCGATGAGTACGGCAGCGAACAATCTCGGGCCAACGTCATCAGTCGTCGCGCTTTGCGGTGGCGTCGGCGGCGCCAAGCTTGCCTTGGGGCTTAATCGGCTGATCGGTGATCGTCTGACTGTTGTCGTCAATACCGGCGACGACTTCGAGCACCTCGGTCTGCACATTTCGCCGGACATCGACACCGTGATGTATACGCTATCCGGCTTGAGTGACCTTGAGCGCGGTTGGGGGCGAGCCGACGAGACGTGGAATTTCATGGCATCGCTGGAGCAGCTTGGCGGCGCGGCCTGGTTTCGGCTGGGCGACCGCGATCTGGCGATGCATATCGAGCGGACGCGCGCGATGCGCGGCGGCGCATCGCTGACAGACTTCACGTCGTCGATGGCGCGCAAGTTGGGTATTTCCGCAACGATCCTGCCGATGTCCGACCATCGCGTCGAAACCGTCGTGGATACCGATGACGGGCAACTGCCGTTCCAGGAATATTTCGTCCGGCTGCAATGCAAGCCGGTTCTGAAACATCTGACGTTCCGGAATGCCGCAAGTGCGGTCGCGACACCCGCAGTACTGCAAAGTTTGCGCGATCCGGATCTGGCGGCAGTGATCGTTTGCCCGTCCAATCCTTATCTCAGTATCGATCCCATTCTGGCGGTTCCGGGCATACGGGATGCCTTGGATAAAATCGCTGCTCCGATCATTGCGGTGTCGCCGCTGATTGCCGGGCAAGCCGTGAAGGGGCCGACGGCAAAGATCATGGCGGAGCTCGGTGTGCCGGCAGACTCAATCTCGATCGCGCGGCATTATCCGTTCTTGAGCGGCCTCGTGCTCGATGAGGCCGACCGCAAGGATGCGGGCAAAATCGATCTTCCGACTCACGTCACGCAGACCCTCATGAAAAGCGTCGACGATCGTGATCGCCTCGCCGCCGCATGCTTGGAGTTCGCGTCTGCGCTGGCTACGAAGGAATGAAGGATGGCCGCCATGGATCGATTTAACATTGCCGGTGCAGGTCATATCTGGGCCGTTGTCCCGGTGAAGAAATTCAGCCTCGCCAAGCAGCGGCTGTCGCCGATGCTGTCCGAGCAGGAGCGTTCCAAGCTGGTGCGCACTATGCTGGCCGATGTGCTCGGTGCGTTGCGTGCGGCGCGCGGACTGTCCGGTATCGTTGTCGTCACCTCCGATGCGCAGGCCGCCAAGATGGCGGCGCTGTTCGATGCACAGGTTATCCCCGAGGATAACGCAACCAACCTCAATGGCGCCGTGCAGTGCGGTCTGGACGAACTTGTGAAAATCGGCGCGGGCGCGCTGGTGGTGCCGGCGGACATTCCCTTCGCCACGGCCGACGACTACGCCGAGATTATCGATGCGCTGAAGCGCTATCCCGTGGTGCTGGCGTCGGCGATCTCTGATGGCGGCACCAACGCGCTGGCGATGCGCGCCGCGGATCTGGTTGCACCGTGTTTTGGCGAGGACAGCTTTGCTCGACACCGCATGTCGGCGCGCGCCAAGGGATTGCAGGTCGGCATCGTGCAGTCGGAAGGTCTCGGGCGCGATATCGACAACGTCGACGACATCATTGCGTCGCGCAGGGTCAAGCGCCGCTCGTCGACATCGGCATTCTTCGAAGAAATCGAGCTGATCACGCGGATTGGCCTCGATGCGCTGCCTGTTGCTGCGAGGTACATCTGACATGAAATCGACGTCGTTCTTATCGGATATCTCGCCTGACTGCAGACTCTCGCGCGCCGAAGCTGTTGCGCTGAAGGATCTGGATGATCTCGGTCCGCTGCTCCAGGCCGCGGCCGCGCGTCGCGATTTCGCCCACGGCCGGCGCGTGTCCTATTCGCGCAAGGTTTTCATTCCGCTCACCCAGCTTTGTCGCGACGTGTGCCACTATTGCACGTTCGCGCAGGCGCCGCGCAATAACGCACAGCCGTTCCTGTCGATCGAGCAGATGGTGGAAATCGCCGCCGCGGGCAAGAAGGCGGGCTGCAAGGAAGCGTTGTTCACGCTAGGTGACAAGCCGGAATTGCGCTACCGCGTCGCTCGCGAAGCGTTGGAGAAGCTCGGCCACGCCACCACGCTGTCCTATCTTGCCGAAGCCGCCAAGGTGGTGTTTCGCGAAACCGGACTGCTGCCGCATATCAATCCCGGCTTGATGACCGAGGCGGATATCGATGAATTGCGTAAGGTTTCGGTGTCGCAAGGCATCATGCTGGAAAGCGTGTCCGATCGGTTGACGCTGAAGGGGGCTGCGCATCATGGCTCGCCGGACAAGATTCCGGCCGCGCGGATCGCCACCATGCGCTGGGCCGGCGAACGCGCCGTACCCTTCACTTCGGGGATTCTGATCGGCATCGGCGAGACGCGCGAGGAGCGCATCGACTCGTTGCTGGCGCTGCGCGATCTCAACGACAGTTACGGTCATCTGCAGGAAGTCATCATCCAGAACTTCCGGCCGAAGCCCGGCACGCGGATGGAAAACGTGCCGCCGCCGGATATCGACGATCATCTCTGGACCATTGCGGTTGCTCGCCTGCTGTTCGAGCCGCAGATGAATATTCAGGCGCCGCCGAATCTGAATCCCGGTGCGTTGGGCCGGCTCGTTGCCGCGGGCATCAACGACTGGGGTGGGGTGTCGCCGGTGACGCCGGATCACGTCAATCCGGAAGCTCCGTGGCCGCATCTGCGGCTGCTCGAGGCCGCGACCAAGGCGGCAGGCAAGGAACTTGTCGAGCGGCTGGCGATCTATCCGGCCTATGCGCGCGAGTCGTCGCGTTGGGTCGATGCCTCGCTGCGTACCGCGGTGCTCAACCACATTGATGGCGAGGGCGCACCGCGCGTCGACGATTGGAGCCCCGGTCACGTCGGCCAGCTTCCGGCGCGCGAACTGGAGTGGATGGGTCGGGCGCCGTCGGTGACTCCATCGGAGAGCGTTGCTCCGGTTCTGGACAAGGCGCAGCGCGGCGAGCGCCTCAACGAAGGCGAGATCGTTACCTTGTTCCGGGCGCGCAGCGATGACTTCGCCGCGATCTGCCGTACGGCCGACAATCTGCGCCGCGAGGTCAATGGCGACGTCCTTAGCTACGTTGTCACGCGCAACATCAACTACACCAACATCTGTTCGTTCAAATGTCAGTTCTGCGCCTTCTCCAAGGGCAAGATGAGCGAGAACCTGCGCGGGCGTCCCTACGATCTCGAGATGTCCGAGGTCGCCGGCCGCGTGGTCGAAGCGTGGGATCGCGGCGCATCGGAAGTCTGCATGCAGGGCGGCATCCATCCGTCCTACACCGGCGCCAAGTATCTCGAGATTTGCCGGACGGTGAAGAATGCCGTGCCGAAGATGCACATGCACGCATTCTCGCCGCTGGAAATCTTTCAGGGCGCGCAGACGCTCGGAAAACCGGTGCGCGAGTTTCTGCAGGAGTTGAAGGCCGCCGGCTTGGGCACGCTGCCCGGTACGGCTGCGGAAATCCTCGACGACGAAGTTCGCGCCATTCTATGCGCGGACAAGATCCGCACGCAGCAGTGGCTCGACGTGATGCGCACCGCGCATGAAGTCGGTTTCCGCTCGACGGCGACGATCATGTTCGGTCATATCGAGCGTTACGAGCACTGGGCGCGGCATCTGCTGCGCATCCGCGATCTGCAGGCGGAGACCGGTGGCTTCACCGAATTCGTGCCGCTGCCGTTCGTGCATATGGAGGCGCCGATCTACCTCAAGGGACGTGCGCGGCCGGGACCGACTTTCCGCGAGGCGATTCTGATGCATGCCGTGGCGCGCCTCGTGCTGCATCCGCACATCACCAACATTCAGGCCTCCTGGGTCAAACTTGGTCCCGAGGGAATCCGCCGCTGCTTGTCGGCTGGCGTCAATGATCTCGGCGGCACCTTGATGGACGAAAGCATCTCGCGCTCGGCCGGCGCTTCCTACGGTCAGGAAATGACGCCGCAGGAGATGGAAGAGATCATTGTCTCGGCCAATCGCGTCCCCCGCCAGCGCACGACGCTCTATCGCGATGCCGATGAGGGCTTACGTCGCAGGTCGTTTGACGCCGCGGCAGCCCGTATGGCCAGCCAAAGCCTTGAAAAGCCGGAGCTTATCGCCGGCGCACCATAGTTTGTGAGAGTACTGACATCGGATTTATCTGATGTTAGTACTCACCCAAATTGGTGTGAAGCGAGGTTCAATCAAATGTCGTTCGTTATCAGCCCCGAAGTCGTTGACCAGGGACAGCGGGGCCGGGCCGTAGCCCATGTGCGTGAACTCGGCATCAAGTTGCCGACGTTCGCGGATCTCGCGCGTCCTACCGAGCCACCTGCCGCTGTCGCCAAGAAATTGGCTGCGGTCGCACCCGATGAGCCGCGGGCGGAAAACCTCTGGCGCATGCATTGGTACAACGCCAAGGATCGCCGGGAAAAGGTTTCGACCCCAGGTTATATCGTGTTGACCGAAGAGGTCACCGGGGTCAAGGCGCCGATCCTCGTGCTGCTCGGCCGCCGTTTTCCGATGATCAGCGCCCACAAGGTGTTGCCGGCTTATTCCGGCCTCATCACGCAACTGGTGACCGGCCGCTTCGACCCGACCCGCCAGAAGGCGGTGTGGCCGTCGACCGGAAATTACTGCCGCGGCGGCGTTTCGGTCTCGCGCATTCTCGGTTGCCGCGGCGTTGCCGTGCTGCCGGCCGGTATGAGCCGTGAGCGCTTCGATTGGCTAGAGCAGTGGGTGACGCAGCCGGAAGACATCATCCGGACGCCGGGCACCGAAAGCAACGTCAAGGAAATCTACGACAAGTGCGCGGAGCTGAGCCGCGATCCCGACAACGTTATTCTCAACCAGTTTTCGGCGTTCTCGAATTATCTGGTGCACTACGTGTGCACGGGACTTGCTGCCGAACAGGTGTTCGAAGCCTTCAAGGCGGATCGCAATATGCGGCTGGCGGCGTTCGTCTCCGCCACCGGCTCGGCGGGCACCATCGCGGCGGGCGATTACCTCAAGCAGCGTTGGGGGACCAAGATCGCTGCCGTCGAAGCGCTTGAGTGTCCGACCATGCTGGAGAACGGCTTCGGCGAGCACAACATTCAGGGCATCGGCGACAAGCATATTCCGCTGATTCACAACGTGATGAACACCGACATGGTGATCGCCGTTTCGGATCAGGTCAGCGATCGCCTCAACCTGTTGTTCGGCTCCGAAGTCGGGCAGAAGTTCCTGCGCAGCAGGCGTAACCTTGATGGCGATTTTGTCGGCAGCTTTGCCGATGTCGGAATTTCCGGCTTCGCCAACATCGCGGCTGCCATCAAACTCGCGAAGCATTCCAGGCTCGGCGCCGACGATGTCGTCGTCACCGTGGCGACGGATTGTGCGTCGCTTTACGATAGCGAGCGTGAGAATTATCGCGCAAAGTATTATCCGCAGGGATTTGACGAGATCAACGCTGGTGAGATTTTCAGTTCGTGCCTGTCGTCGCTGGCGACCGACAACGTATTGGAATTGACCGATGCGGATCGGCGCCGGATCTTCAATCTTGGCTATTATACCTGGGTCGAACAGCAAGGCGTCAGCGTTCAGGATTTCGAATCCCGACGCGATCAATCGTTCTGGCGTGGGATCGCTGAAAGCGCGCCCGCGTGGGATACACTGATCACGCAATTCAATGAAGAAGTGCAGAGCCGTTGATACGAAAAGGAGACAGGGATCGTTTATCCCTGTCTCCTTATAGCTCGGCAAAAGCCGGCGCTGTTCTGATGAATTGTTAGGCGACTGCACAGTCGCCAACGTGGAAGCGGCGAAGCGCCGCTGTTCGGAATGTGCGGCAGTTGGCCGCTTCCCCCAAAGCTCTCCGGCCTCATCGCCGCCGGTTTCAACTCAAATGTCTGATGTGACGAGGTTTTGCTCGATCCGAAGGCGGCAGATAACCTACCGTTACGCGCCCAAATAAGCGGCAGAGCTACGGAATCCGGTGAAATACCGCTTTTTTTGCTGGTGTTCCGATTCAGATCAGGCTTGACGGCTCAATCTGCATTGATATTAATATACCAAAAATAGTACGACAATATCTTCGCAGCAATCAATGATAAGGTTCGGCACGTCCCTTGCTTTCGCATGGGGCGCTGATGGTCTGGCCGAAATGGAGGAGAGAAGAAAATGACTGATAAGAAGAAATTTCTGACGGTATTTGCGGCGGCAGCAATGTTGTCCGCAAGCTTTGCGACACAAGGTTTCGCGCAGACGATCAAGATCGGTGTGAACGAACCGCTCACCGGCCCGTTCGCCGCGTCGGGCACTTATGTTGTGAATGGCGCCAAGATCGCTGCCGACGAGATCAATGCAAAGGGCGGTGTCCTCGGCAAGAAGATCGAGTTGGTGATCGAGGATAACAAGAGCAACCCGACGGAAGCTGCGGCAGTCGCGGAAAAACTGATCACCAACGACAAGGTCCCGGTGATCATGGGTGCATGGGGTTCGAGCTTGACGCTTGCTGTTATGCCGAAGCTGCTCGAGTACAAGGTTCCGATGATCGTCGAGACGTCGTCGTCCGGCAAGATCACGACGTCGGGCAATCCGTTTATCTTCCGCATCTCGCCGCCCTCATCGGTTGAGGCGCATGCGTTCAAGGACATCCTGCCGAAGCTGCACATCAAGAAAGCTGACTTCCTGGTCATCAATAACGACTGGGGTCGCGGCGCTGCCGAGGACTTCGGGAAGGTTCTGAAGGCCAATGGCGTGCAGGTCGGCTACGTCGAGACGATGGACCAGGCCGCCCAGGACATGAGCGCGCAGCTGTCCAAGATGAAGTCGTCCGATGCGGACACGATCATGGTGACGACTGCGGTTGAGCAGCTCACGCTGGTTCTGAAGCAGGCTGCGGCTCTCGGCATCAAGAAGCAGATCGTGACGACCGGTGGTTCGCAGAATCCCGATCAGTTGATCGATCAGGCTGGTGCGGCGGCGAACGGCACCTACCACCTCACGACGTTTGCGCCGTGGTTCCCGGACAACACGCCGGATCCGAAGGCGACGAATTACTTCCTGGGTGAGTGGAAGAAGCGCGGCTTCAACTTCGCTGGCGCCACCGAAAGCTTCCGTGGCTACGATGGCATTCGCACCATCGTCGCCGGCATCGAGAAGGCGGGCAAGGCTGAGCCTGCTGCAATCGCTGCTGCAATGTGGGATGTCAATTTCACGGGCTTGAACGGCAAGATCAAGTTCGAGAAGCAGGGACCTGCCGGCAAGGAGAGCGGGCAGAGCATTCCGAATGTCTATCTGATCAAGATTGAGAATGGGAAGATCGAGCTTCCCAAGCTTTAAAACAGGCGCGCGGGTGTCGTCAGTTGGCGATGCCCGCGCGTTTTCACGTTCCTCTGGAACAGTTCTGACCAAGGGCTAAGTGTGCTCGCATGACTGAGTTTCTTCAGCATATCGTCAACATGCTCATCCTGGGGAGCACATACGCGTTGCTCGGGATCGGATTGACCCTCATCTTCGGAATCATGCGTGTCGTGAACTTCGCCCATGGTGAACTTTACGCATTCGGCGCGTACTTCGTTTATTTTGTTTCGATCCTCCTCGGTCTCAATTTCTTCCTGTCGATTCTGGTTGCGATTGTCGCCGGCTGTCTGCTCGGAGCATTGATCGAGGTCGTCTTGTTGCGCCCGATGCGTGGCGCCGACATCGACACCACGATGCTGATCATGATCGGTGCGATGATCGTGATGCAGAACGGCGAACAGTATATCTGGGGTGGCGTCGCCAAGTCGGTCAACACGCCATTTCCGCAGGCTCCGCTGGTGATCGGATCGGTCTCTGTCTCGTGGCTCAGCGTGTTCGTGTTCTTCGCGTCATTGGCGCTGATCGCTGCGTCTTATCTTCTGATCAATCGCACCAAGCTCGGTAAGGCGATGCGAGCGACCTTCCAGGATCGCGATACGGCGTCGCTGATGGGCGTCAACATTCAGATGATCTACATGGCGACGTTCGCACTGGGTTCGTCGCTCGCGGCTGCAGCCGGCGCTTTGCTCGGCCCGGTCTATGTCATCTCGCCCCAAATGGGAAACATCGCTTCGCTGAAGGCGTTCGCGATCGTCATTCTCGGCGGTTTGGGCAGCATCGGCGGCGCAACGATCGGCGGCTTCATGCTGGCTTTCGCGGAGGAGATCGGCGCTGGCTACATCTCGTCCGGTTACCGTGATGCGATGGGCTTCCTTATCATTATCGCGGTCTTGTTGTTCAAGCCGACCGGTCTCTTTGCGCGTGCGGAGCGAATTGGATGAAACGCTATCTCCCCTGGATCGCTCTTATTGCGGCGGCCTCGATTCCGTTGTGGCTGCATGATCCCTACATCCTGAATGCTTTCATCACGACGGGCATCTTCATTATCGCCGCGATGAGCCTCAACCTGCTGCTGGGTTATACCGGTCAGCTTAATCTCGGCCAGGTCGCCTTCTTCGGCATCGGTGCCTACACCAGCGCGCTGGTGTCGCTCGGCTTTGATGTCGAACTGATCGGCGGCATTCGTGTGGTGCATGAGCCATGGCCGGTCTGGACTGGTCTCTTGATCGGCATCGTCGTGTCGGCCTTCTGCGGGTACATCGTCGGTAAGCTGTCGTTCCGGGTGCGCGGCGCTTACTTCGTCATCGTGACGATCAGCTTCGCCGAAGTGGTGCGACTGGTCGCGTTGAACTGGGTCGAACTGACCCAGGGTCCGCTGGCGTTGACCTCGATCCCGCCGGTGACCCTCGGTCTGCCCGGACTCGGCTACTACGACTTCTTCAGCAAGCAGTCGTATTTCTATCTGGTGCTCGGCGTGCTGGCGATTTCCTACATCATCATCAGCCGCCTGGTGAACTCGCGCACCGGCCGCGCCATGGTGGCGCTCAAGGAAAACGAATCCCTGGCGGTGTCGGTCGGCATCGATGTCACCAGCTATCTCGTGCTTGCCGCCGTCGTCTCGGCCGGAATCGCGGGCGCCGCCGGTGGTCTCTATGCGCACTATCTGAAGATCATCGATCCTGACGTGTTCCTGTTCCTCTACACCGTCACCATGGTGATCATGGTGGTGACTGGCGGCAAAGGCACGCTGGCTGGTCCGGTGGTCGGCGGATTGATCTTCGGCTTCATTCCGGTTTTCAGTCGCTCGTTCGTCGGTCCCGAACTGCAATGGATCATCTACGGCGTCTTCATGATCGTTATCGTGTTCGTGCTGCCTGAAGGCATCGTGCCGGCCATCGAAAAGTGGTTCGCCAGCAAGGATAAGTCGCGCATGCCGGAATCCACTCAAGCTCAGGTACAGGATGCATCATGAGCGTTGCCAGCGTAGCCAAAGCGCAACCCGCGCTCTCCATCGAGCATGTGGCAGTTCACTTCGGCGGACTGATCGCCATCTCGGATATGACATTCACCGTCAATGAAGGTGAAGTCGTCAGTCTGATCGGCCCCAACGGCGCCGGCAAGACGACCGCGTTCAACATCGTCACGGGCTTCCTGCGTCCGACCAAGGGCACCGTTCACTATCGTGGCGCGCCGCTGACGGATCTGAAGCCCCACGAGGTTGCGTCGCGTGGTCTGGTCCGCACCTTTCAGCGCACCAGCGTGTTCCAGTCGGTCAACGTGTTCGAGAACGTGATGATCGGCCTGCATCGCCGCGGTCGCTCGCGATTGTGGGATACGTTGCTGGCGCTGCCGCGGGAGAAAGCCTCGGAACGCGAATTGCGGACGCGTGCGTCGGAGATTCTCGCCATGGTCGGCATCGAGCATCGCGCCCGCGATCTCGCCGGTTCGCTCGCCTATGGCGACCAGCGGTTGCTCGGTGTGGCGATGGCGCTTGCCGCCGACCCGTCGATGCTACTGCTCGATGAACCAGTGTCGGGCATGAACGCGACGGAAACTGCGCGTTTCATGGAACTGCTCGCGCGTCTGCGGGGCCTCGGCATGACCATTCTGCTCGTCGAGCACGACATGCCGATGGTGATGGGCGTGTCCGACCGCATCGTCGTTCTGAACTACGGTCGGATCATTGCCGAAGGCCCGCCGGCGGCCATCCAGGGCAATCCCGAAGTCATCCGCGCCTATCTCGGTGAAGGAGTGAAGAAGCGTGCTAGAGGTTCGTGATCTCGTTTGCCGCTACGGCAAGGTTGAGGCGCTCAAGGGCATTTCGTTGTCCGTGAAGCAGGGGCAGTTCGTGGCGCTGATCGGCGCCAACGGCGCCGGAAAGAGCACGACGTTGCGCGCCATCTCGGGCGTGCTGTCGTCGGCAGCCGGTCAGCTCAGTTTTGAAGGGCAGGACATCACGCGCTGCTCGGCGCGTGAGATCATCGGGCGCGGCATAGCGCACTGTCCCGAAGGACGGCGCGTGTTCCCCGACATGACGGTCGATGAGAATCTCGATATGGGCGCTTACTTGCGCCCGGATCGCGCGGGTATCGAACAGGATCGCGAACGCGTGTTCGGAATGTTTCCACGTCTGGCCGAGCGGCGTCAGCAGGTGGCGGGAACGCTGTCCGGCGGCGAGCAGCAGATGCTGGCGATCAGCCGTTCGATCATGTCGCGGCCGAAGCTGATGATGTTCGATGAGCCGTCGCTCGGTCTCGCGCCGAACATCGTCGAGCAGGTGTTCGATATCATCGACAACATCCGCAAGTCGGGCACGACGGTGCTGATGGTCGAACAGAACGCTTATTCGGCGCTCGAGATGTGCGATTACGCTTACTTGATCGAGGCGGGCGTCATCGTGCTCTCCGGCACCGGCGAAGAGCTGATCGACAACAAGCACATCCGTGATGCCTATCTGGGCGGTTCGGGGCACTAGGCTGCGCGCCGAAACGCTAGCGCGTTTCGCTGCATCATTGTGGTGTTGATAGTGAAGTCCGGATCGGCGCGATCCGGACTTCATCGTTTCTGACATCGACGAAGTCCCATCGTCGCCGAAGAACGATGGTTACTTCCGCCACCAGATCTGATTCACGATCGATGCAAGGTTGTGCGACGCGCGGTCCGGCGACATTTGCCGTCCACCGATGTGGAAACTCTCAAAAGCCCTTGTCGTGGCTTGACTCGCTAATGATACTAACTTACCAATAATAGTAAGATTTGCCGGCGGGCCGGAGGATTTATGAAGATCGGGATATCGCGAGAGATCGACGGACTGGAGCCGCGTGTTGCGGCGACGCCGGACACGGTGAAGAAGTTTCGGGCGCTGGGAGCCGAGGTTGCGATCGAGCCGGGGGCCGGGGTGCGCTCGGGACTTCTGGACGCGGACTATGCGGCGGCGGGTGCGGTGGTCGATGCGGCGGCGGTTTCGGACGCCGACGTGGTGCTGAAGGTGAAGCGGCCTGAGGCGTCGGAACTTGCGCGCTACAAGAAGGGCGCGCTGGTGATCGCGATCATGGACCCCTATGGCAACGAGGCGGCGCTGCAGGCGATGGCGCAGGCCGGCGTGGCGGGGTTTGCCATGGAGCTGATGCCGCGCATCACGCGGGCGCAGGTGATGGACGTGCTGTCGAGCCAGGCCAACCTCGCGGGCTACCGCGCGGTGATCGAGGCGGCGGAGGCGTTCGGCCGGGCCTTCCCGATGATGATGACGGCGGCGGGCACGGTGCCGGCGGCCAAGGTGTTCGTGATGGGGGTCGGCGTGGCCGGGCTGCAGGCGATCGCCACGGCGCGGCGGCTCGGCGCGGTGGTGACGGCGACCGACGTGCGGCCGGCGGTGAAGGAGCAGGTCGAGAGCCTCGGCGCCAAGTTCATCGCGGTGGAGGACGAGGAGTTCAAGCAGGCGGAGACCGCGGGCGGCTACGCCAAGGAGATGTCGAAGGAATACCAGGCCAAGCAGGCGGCGCTGACTGCCGAGCACATCAAGAAGCAGGACATCGTCATCACCACGGCGCTGATCCCCGGGCGGCCGGCGCCGAAGCTGGTGTCGGCGGCGATGGTCAAGTCGATGAAGCCGGGCTCGGTGCTGGTGGACCTGGCGGTGGAGCGCGGCGGCAACGTCGAGGGCGCGCAGGCGGGCCAGGTCGCCGAGGTCGATGGGGTCAGGATCGTCGGCTACACCAATGTGGCGGGTCGCGTCGCGGCGTCGGCGTCGGCGCTGTATGCGCGCAACCTGCTGTCGTTCGTCGAGACCATGATCGACAAGGCGAGCAAGGCTTTGGCGGTCAACTGGGACGACGAACTGGTCAAGGCGACGGCGCTGACCAAAGACGGCGCGATCGTCCATCCGAACTTCCAGCCGAAAGCATAGGGGCGCAACCATGCATGCCGTAGAGATCGTCGATCCGTTCGTGTTCCGGCTGTCGATTTTTGTGCTGGCGGTGTTCGTCGGCTACTTCGTGGTGTGGTCGGTGACGCCGGCGCTGCATACGCCGCTGATGAGCGTCACCAACGCGATCTCCTCGGTGATCGTGGTGGGGGCGCTGCTGGCGGTCGGCGTGGCGCTGGTCGGCAACGACAACGGCACGGTGTGGGCGCGCGGCTTCGGCTTCGTGGCGCTGATCTTTGCCTCGGTGAACATCTTCGGCGGCTTCCTGGTCACCCAGCG